>Ga0272441_10000010_pt1 | contig 431371 bp, 322 predicted proteins | sample SSMProp6N_FD_193582 | JGI IMG/M metagenome (GOLD analysis project Ga0272441, IMG submission 193582) | Marine sediment archaeal communities from Little Sippewissett salt marsh, Falmouth, MA, United States - SSM-Prop-6N | ecosystem: Environmental > Aquatic > Marine > Wetlands > Sediment ... | reverse complement strand
CACTACAATGGTTTTTACGATCATGGCCCTCAATAATATCAAACAGTTATATAAGCTACGAGCGCATTATCAGTCTAATTTTGCCTTAAACAGGTCTGATCTTGACAAATTTGGGTTAATACTTTTTAACAAGCAGAATGAACAACACAATAGGGTTTTGGCAAAATAAATGAATGGAATAATATTGTAAATACAAGGCTCATCTCATCGCTGATTTTATGTGTCGATCAGTTAGTTTGTCGAACAGACAAATTTTGAGGGAAATATTGGCATGTTTGTGTGACGTATGGGTAAATATACCGTGTGCATGTAAACAAATTCAATCATCACAGTGTATTGCCTGGCATGGTTTTTTCCGGAGACCCTTTTTTGAACAATAAACCATGTCTCGAAAATGTCAACGTCGTGCATGCGTCGGACGCGGCACGTACGGCAAAGGGGGTAGGCAATGGTCCCCTAGAACATTATCCTATCATCTCTATCAGATGCTCAACAATGTCACCATCGATCTTGCCCTGAGAAGCTTCTTCGTTCAGAATGGAAAATGCCTTTCCCCTCGGCATGGCTGCTCTGTATGGACGATCCGAGGTAAGCGCATCATAGATGTCTGCCACGGCCATAACCCTGGCTATGGTGGTAACATCCTCTCCTTCAAGATTATCCGGATAGCCTGATCCATCAAGCTTTTCATGATGGTGACGTATCACGTCAAGGGCCTCTTTCAAGGTATCCTTCAAGGGCAGGCAGATATTAAAACCGACATCCGGGTGTTGTTTCATGATCTTCCATTCCTCATCGTTGAGCGGGCCTGGTTTGTGAAGGATATCTGCGGTAATCCCTATCTTGCCGATGTCATGCAGCATGCCTCCGACACGTATCGCCCTGAGTTCGCGCATGGAAAGCCCCATTCGATTACCCAGGTCATATGCCGTATGGGCCACCCTCTGGGTATGTCCCTGAGTGTACACATCGTTTGCTTCAACAGCGTTTGCCAGTGAGAACAGCACCTTCTCTATGCTTATGAGATTGCTGTTGAGGTTCTTCACCTTGACAAGAGATCTTACACGCGTGGTAAGCTCCAGGGCATTGGGCGGTTTGGTGATAAAATCATCCCCTCCGGCCTCTATGCCCTTTATTTTGGAATTCTTGTCTTCCAGTGCCGTGATGAATATTATCGGAATGAGGCGGGTATTTTCGTTCTGCTTCAATGTCCTGCATACCTCATAACCATCCATTCCCGGCATTACGACATCGAGTAGGATAAGGTCTATATCCTTCTTTTCAATAACGGCAAGGGCGCCCTGTCCTGAGGATGAAGTCAAAACATCACAGTCCAGCGGGGAAAGCAGATGTTGGAGGATCTTGATATTCATTGGTTCATCATCAACGACCAGTATACTGGGCCTGTCTTTTTCTTTGATGGATTTTTTCTTTTCAAATCTATAAACCCGGTCGCCTCCCAGCAGCTTTGCCTTTGAAAGTGCTTCCTGTGCCCTGTTTATAAGATCACGGCTGTTCTTGATATTTTTTGAAAAGCCGGCGACACCTATACTTATGGTCGGATCGGCCTGGAATGCCTGGCTGGCTGCATTTTTTATCCTGTTTATCATGATCATACATGTCGAGGGATCAGACCCGGGAAGGATGACGGCAAGAGTATTATCGCCAAAGCGTGCACCCAGGTCGGACTGACGGATATTTTCGGATAAAATCTTCGATAGCTTCTGCAGCAGATTGTCAGGTGCATTTATCCAGTCACGTGCTTTTTGTGTATCTATGTCTATCAATGCCATGGTAAGGGGATGACCGAACCTTTGCGACCTCTGTATCTCGTGTTCAAGTATATGTTTGAAGAATTCGTGATTAAAAAGACCGGTAAGGCTGTCAAAAAATGTATCCCCGGTGTCTTTGAAGTGATCATCTTGCGTGCCCGAATATATAATGTTTGTAGAATCATCTTTCATTGACAACATCTCCACCTTTGTCCCGCCAAGATATGAGTTTTGAAGATTGATATATGGCCGGAAAAAAACCTTTTTATTTTTTACATCGTTTCTTAGGAGATAAAAGTTTAATGTAAAAAGGGAAATGCAAAGGGTAAGCTGTTTTTTTGCTCAGAGATCCTCTGCTTTGGGCCGGGCTAATATGAGAATGCAGGATGCGATCAAATCAATGACAGCTCATGATGCCCTATGCATCATGGCTGTCATGAAGAGGATATTGCTTTTTTGGCAGAAGTTCTAATAGATGACGGGTATTATAATGTCAATAGGTAAAATATTTAATATATTGATATGACAGCTGAAAATATTGTAAGACAAGCAGGCTGTCTATGCTTGATAATAATTTTGATAAAAAACATGGGAAGGTTTTAGTGCTGACTGCAGCAGGGGAGGGTAAACGTGTTGCCGAAATATATTATACCACGACAGTCCCGGCCCGATGATCTATGCTCTTGTCCAAGAGATATCTTGAGCTGCGAGACAAGATGGTATAAAAGGGGTAAACGTATAAATAAGGTTCCGGTGTGATTGCGAAATCGGGATTGTAGCGCTTGTTTTTTTCTTATGAAAAAATAATATTGTAAGAGTCTTAAAAAGGAGCAGATACCCATGGAGGAGATGCAGCAATTCTTTAAGCCCGAGCTTGTCTGGTTTATTGTAGGCTTTATAATGCTTGTTGTGGAGTTTGTGGCCCCGGGGGTCTTCTTTATATTTTTTGCGTTCGGGGCATGGATCGTTGCCGTGGTATGTCTGGCCTTCACTATCCCTCTTGTTGCTCAGCTCCTGATATTTTTGATTTCGTCAGTACTTTTTATTATCCTTTTACGTAAAAGGTTACAAAAGATCTTTATCGGGACATCTTCCAAGGCTGAAGAGGATTTCCCTGATGAATTCATCGGGAAAAAGGCGGTTGTCAAAAGCCGCATAACAAGGGATAGACCGGGTAAGATTGAGTTTCGGGGAAGCCTCTGGACAGCCGAGGCTGATGAGCCTATTGACGAAGACATGTATGTCATTATTGAAGGCAGGGAAAGTCTGACAATGAAAGTAAAAAAGATAGAGATATAGAAAGGAGCTGTTGCATGATAACAATACCGACCATTATTGTTGGATTAGTAGTATTACTGGTTCTGATCGCATTTTACCGTACCATAACCATTGTTCCACAGAAATCCGCATACATTATCGAGAGGCTTGGAAAGTATTCCGGGGCACTGGAGGCAGGCTTTCATATCCTGATCCCGTTTATCGATCGGATAGCCTACAGGCACACACTGAAGGAGGAGGCCATAGATGTGCTTCCCCAGACATGCATTACCCGGGACAACATTGCAGTGGAGGTGGACGGTATATTGTACATGCAGGTAATTGATCCTCAAAGGGCCTCCTATGGGATAGACAACTACCGGTTCGCCTCGTCACAGCTCGCTCAGACCACAATGAGAAGTGTTATCGGCACACTCGACCTGGACAAGACCTTTGAGGAACGTGAGAAGATCAATGCCGAGATCGTTTCAGCGGTCGATGTTGCCTCTGATCCGTGGGGGGTTAAGGTTACCCGTTATGAGGTGAAAAACATAGTGCCGCCTGATTCCATCAAGGATGCCATGGAAAAACAAATGAAGGCAGAGCGTGAAAAAAGGGCTACGATTGCGGAATCCGAAGGTTATAAAGAGGCCAAGATAAACAGGGCCGAAGGAGAGAAGCAAGGGGCCATCAAGCAGTCAGAGGGTGAAAAGCAGAAACGCATAAACGAGGCGGAAGGACGTGCATCCGAGATACTCAAGGTTGCGGATGCCACTGCAGAGGGTCTTCAGAAGATAGCCGCATCCATCACCATGGATGGTGGAAAAAACGCCGTAAACCTGAGAATCGCCGAACAGTACCTTTCTGAATTCGGCAAACTCGCAAAAGAAAACAACACCATGATCATACCCACAAATCTTTCCGACCTTGCAGGGATTGTTGCTGCAACAAGGCTGATCGCAGAAGATAAAAAGACCAAAGGTGCTGATGGGTAGTATCTTTCCGATATGAGGAGTTGCCGACCCCACGATATGGTCCGATGTCCTCAAGACAAGGCATCGACTCATATGGATATTATATGAGATCCTTAAGTGTATGTAAAAAAATAAAGCAGCCAGAGGTGTGAAATGAAAGTGGTTATTATAGGGGGAGATGCAGCGGGGATGAGCGCTGCAAGCCAGGTCAAGCGTTTGCAACCGGACTATGAGGTTGTAGTTTTTGAGCGGGGTGAATACATATCTTACGCTGCATGCGGTATCCCGTATCTGGTCGGTGGCTCGGTCGAAGGCCTTGAAGATTTGATCGAGGTGTCTCCTGATGAGGCAAGACAGAAACGCAAGCTCGATCTGAGGTTGGCCCACAATGTGGTCGCCATTGATCCGTCAAGGCGTGATGTCGTTGTGGAAAGCGACGGTAAACAATGGAGCGAATCCTTTGATCGTCTGGTCATATCCACCGGTGCACGCCCTCAGACCCTGGGGCTTGATGTGGATGCATATCCCAATATCTTAACCATGAACGATCTTTACGATGCCGAACAGATAAGGCGCTATATCTCTGAACACAGACCCAAGTCTGTAGCGGTGATCGGCGGAGGGTATATTGGGCTGGAGGCATGTGAGTCTTTTCGAGAGCTTGGCATGGAGACAACCCTTGTCCATCGCCGTGAAGACCTGCACCGTTCCTTTGAAAAGGAGATCTCCGATATCATCAAGGATAAATTGCGAGAAAAGGGGGTAACCCTGTGTCTGGGGCGTCCTATCAAAAGGCTGGAACAACGTGAAGGCAAGGTAGGGGTGATGCGTGATATAGATGTGCTTGAATTCGATGCAGTTCTTCTTGCCATCGGTGTGGAGCCTAACAGTGACATCGCTATGGCCGCTGGGATAGAGCTGGGAGCCAATCGTGCCATCAGGGTAAACGAATACATGGAGACCAGCATGGAAGGTATATACGCTGCAGGCGACTGTGCGACAGCGAATCTGACCAATTTCGGTATCGAGGTCCATGCCCCTCTTGCCCTCAAGGCAAACAAACAGGGACTTCTGGCCGGCATGAATATCGCCGGAGAGCGCGAGGCCTTCGCAGGTATATTGAATACTGCCATAACCAAGGTCTTTGACCTGGGCGTGGCGCGTACCGGTCTGTCATACGAAGAAGCCCTCGAACTGGGGCTCGAGCCTGAAAAGGTGGCTGTAAAATCCAGGGACCGTGCCCGTTATTATCCTGGTTCGTCTCCCCTGAATTCCATAGTCATGTTCAGCAGGAAAGACCGGTGCGTAATAGGGGCTCAGCTTGCGGGAAAGACAGAATCGGTCAAACGCATAGATGTCTATGCCAGCGCCATCTATAACCGCATGAGCATTGATCAGGTCTTCGAATTAGACCTTGCATATGCCCCGCCGTTTTCACCCGTGTATGACCCTGTGCTTCTTGCTGCGCGGGTTGCACGAAAAAGGAAATGAACAGCAAGGCCCTGCAGCCCTATATCTCAGTGAGTTCAATTTAACCTTTGATCACGAGTTGTCGCTGTCAACCGTTGCGAGAAGTTCATTATAAATGTCGGGGATTGCCGAGTTTACCTGGGTCCAGCTTGAGATAAAGGTCGTATCGATCGGGTTTTTGAGGAATTCCACGGAGGCAATGTCTAGACCCTTGCCGAATGTCTTGAGGGCCTTTGTCTCTGAATGCCTGTCCAGGCGGAGGTTGTTTAATATCGCATCATCCGCGTAAAAATTCATGGTATCCTTGCCGTAACGGTTAAATGAGGCCTTTATTGCCCTGAAGGTGTCTTCGGAAAGGACAATGCCTTGTCCGGCAAGTGTATGGAACAGAGATATGCCGATATCGATGCTCATCTTGAGAAGTCCCTGGGACGGGTCGTCAATAGAGAGCTCCTGGTGTTTATGATCATAATCTATGCCCAGATCGATCTGGCAGACACGTTTGAGCGCGCAGTTATCATACACCTCGGAGAGCAGGCCGACCTCGAAGGAAAGATTCGAAGGCATCCTCATGGCCTTGGCCAGGGTTGCTTCCATGGCGCATTCGCCGGAGAGTGGGTAGCGGAATGTATTGAGGTATTTAATATACGGGGCAGGGTCTAAGATGCTGCTCAGTGCATGGATTAAAGGGGTTACGAAAAGGCGGGTCAACCTGCCGTAGAGCATGCTTGAGGCCCTTGCATAATAGCCCTTTGCAAATCCGTACTCCATTCTATCATCCATGAGTGGGTAAACCAGGCGGGCAAGAAGAGACCTTTCATAGGTGGTTATGTCGCAGTTGTGTATGGCGATTATATCCGTATCCTTGCAGGCCAGGAGGTACCCGATGCATATCCAGACGCTCCTTCCCTTGCCGCTGGAGACATCAACGAGACTCTCGGCCCACAAACGGGAATAGATAGTCTCCATGCCCGGGTTGTTGTTCCATATAATGGTGACCTCCTGCGGCAGAGTTGAAAAAATCTCTTTAGTGCGTTTGTATTCATCCTCGTTCGCATTGTCCAGGCCGATTATTATCCGTCTGAGATAATCCACCTTCTCGAGTTCATGAATGATACCGGAAAGGGCCTGATTGTTGAGGTCTGAACCGGCTATGGGAAGGATCAGCGAAACAGTCCTTTTTGCTGACGCCTCCTTGATCCTGGATTCCATTATGTCTATATGGTTTTTACCTATCATATGCAACGTGGATATGATCCCATGCTGATAAAAATCACCCATTTGAACTGTCCTCTCTCAATATCTTTTGTATGGCCCAATTCCATCCCTTTGGCCCGGCAAAGGGTGTCCTTATAATATCCTGCTTCTGCTCCGGCGCGTAATCCATGTATGTATTGTCATGCCTGAGGATAATGATCGGCAAATCGACGGCATTCAATAAGGCCGAATCGTTTGGGCTGTCCCCTAGGGCGATGGTCTCCCATTGTATATCAGGATAGTTTTTATTAAAGATTCCGATGACTATATCTGCGGCCATGCCCTTGTCACACCGGCCCAGTACATGACGGAATCGTCCGCCCTGGACGCACTGCAGGCCTCTTTCCTCAAGCGCCTGTATAAAACGGTTCAGCTCTGCTGGTTCGCCATCGAAGATAAAGGGCTCTGAAAATTCCCTTTGCATGGCCTTTCGGGATGACGCGATGTCGAGGCCTGTCAATGAGGAGACTTCCTGAGCGGTCATATCCGAAAATCCCCGCACCATAACACCTGTATCCGCCTTTACATCGATAATATGGCTGAGAATCTTATCGTAGGTCATGCCCATGACAATGCAAGAATATCCGTCCCTCTCATGCACATTATCACCCAGGTCAAGCCCTAATCCGCTCGAAAGATAGATCGCGCTGCCGTTTTCGGTTACGAATATCTTCGCGAGGCACGGCAGGTCAAGCATGGGCTCTATCTCGGAGCGTGTCTTGCTCGAGACTATGACTAAAGGGATACCTAGATCGTCAAGCAGGTTGAGTGCAGGCAGGGCCTCATCCTTTGAATAGGTGTGATGATCCAGGAGAGTTCCGTCCAAGTCAGTGAAAACGATATACTTATTATAATAAAGCATTACATATCATAATAACACGGGCAATGGGCCCTGTCCAGGTTCGGGGCCTATCTGCCGACCTTTGTCTTTTTTTTGGGTCTGGTCTTTTCATCCCTGACCCACTTGTCTTCCAGTACCTCGATCTGTTTCTTTTTGGTTACGAGTTTTACAGGGACCTTTTTTTTCCTGATCTCATAGACCGTTCCTTCTCCAGAGTAGTCTTGCAGTGCCTCATCGAGGGTCTTGTAGAACTCTATCTTCTGTGACCCGAAAACAGATCTTTTGATGATCGCATATTCCTGACAATAAGCACTGCCGGAGCAGATGAAAAACATGATAACGGCAGGTATAATCTTTTTCATATCCCGGCCCACCTTTTTATTTATTATTGTTTAAACCGATCAGTATCGATGCCTTTTTTGTTTTATTAACATAATACGCTATTTTTTGTAAGATAAACAAGCAGAGTCTGTGCGCGGTATATCTTAGTTTATTGCCTAAAGGGAACAAGTGTGATAAGTCAAACTAAGACAAGGAGGCAAAGGATGATAGGCGGAATAGGCATGACGGAACTGATCATAATCCTGGTGATTGTGCTTGTCATATTTGGGGCAGGCAAATTACCGGAGGTAGGGAGTGCCCTGGGTAAAGGCATCAAAAATTTCAAATCATCCGTGAATGATTCCCGGGAAGACAAGTCTGTAAAGGGTGATATAGAGGATAAGGTAAAAAAAGAATAGACCAATAGCGTTACAATAAGCCGTGCTTTTCAGATAGACCTGTATAAATATCTTTGAATACCGTAGAATGTACATCCATGCTTAGGGCATGAACTCAACCGTTAAACAGCCCTGTTGTCGATAACCCGTACGGCCTTGCCTTCGGCAACCGGGATGCCGCCCGGCTCTTTCAGGTTGATCTCGGGTGTTATCAGTATCTCACCCTTTAATTCCCTTGCGATTCTGTTTCTGAGAGATTCAAGGGCCTTATAGTCATCGATAGAAAGGCCGGGATCAATCTCGGTATTAACGATCATATGGTCATTATGCCCGCGTGATTCCAATACGATCTGGTAATTCCTGCCCACCCCGGGTATCCCGATGAGAACCGCCTCGATCTGCATGGGAAAGATGTTGACCCCTTTGATGATAAGCATATCGTCGCTTCTTCCGGAGATCCTCGAGAGCCTTGTGTGTGACCTGCCGCAAGGGCACTCACCGTTGACTATTGAGGTCAGATCCTTTGTCCTGTAGCGTATCAGAGGCATTGCTCTCCTGGTGAGTGTTGTTATAAGCAGTTCACCCTTCTGGCCTTGTTCCATAGGATTCATGGTCTCAGGGTCTACAATCTCGACAAGATATGCGTCTTCCCATATATGCATACCGTTTTTTTCCGGGCACTCGAAGGCCACGCCGGGCCCGTTCATCTCGGAAAGGCCGTAGGAGTTGTATGCATTGATCCCGAAGAATGTTTCGATCTTTTTTCGTGTAGCTTCTGTGTGAGGCTCTGCGCCCAGTATGGCGGACTTGAATTTGGGGAACTCCTTTTTCGGATCCAGATTCATGGACTCTAAGGTGTCTGCCAGATGCAGTGCATAGCTCGGTATTATATGGATAGTGCTTGCACTGAACTCCTTCATGAACTTCATCTGTCTCTTTGTGTTGCCCGGTCCCGTCGGTATGGTGAGGCAGCCTATGCGCTCACCCCCGTAATGCAGGCCAAGACCCCCGGTAAAAAGTCCGTAGCCGATCATGTTCTGGAAGACATCGGTTTTCCTTATGCCGATCATGTGCATGCAGCGTGCTACTAGATCTGTCCACCTATCTATGTCGTCGGCTGCGTGGTAGATGACAGTGGGCGTCCCTGTGGTGCCTGATGACGAATGGAGCCTGACCACATCTTCCAGCGGGGTGCAGACCATACCAAAGGGGTATGCATCCCGCAGGTCCTGTTTTGTCGTAACCGGCAGCTTCTTGATATCCCCAAGGTCACTGATCGTATGATCCTTAAGGCCTTTCTCTGCATAGAACGGCGATTTTGAGGCCTGTTGTATTGTTTCTTTCAGCCTTGAAAGCTGCAGCTCGCGCAGCCTCTCAACCGGCATGCATTCAACTGATTTATCCCAGTACATGGTCGCATTCCTTCTTATCAATGGGTAATGAGCATATTACTCCCCCATGATCATGTTTGTGCAAGCTTGCTCATACACCCCGGCAAGGCTCATTCTGTCCCGGCAGGAGCAACAGGTTCGGCAGGGGCAGCCGGTTCGCTCGGTTGGGCAGGTTGAACAGGTATAGTGTTCTGAGCGGGCGGGCTTGCTGTCTTATCCGTGGCAGGCGCTATCGGCTGAGTAACGGTCTTGGAGTCCATGACACTCTGTGTGGGCCTCTCAAAGGCATAGTATCCAAGGGTAAGGGATGTGAGCATGAACACAACGACCATCACCCGAGTAGCCTTGTTCAGAAAGTCTGCAGGGCCTGTACTGCCGAATAGGGCTTGTGAACCCGATCCTCCGAAAACCGCGCCTATGTCCGCGCCTTTTCCAGACTGCAAAAGCACGGAAATAATCAGACAGATACAAACCAAGATGTGAATAGTTATCAGAAATGCATACATTTTTTTTTATCCTTTATATCTTATTATTCTCTCGAATGATGCCGCATCAAGACTTGCCCCTCCTACCAGGGCCCCGTCAATGTCTTTTTGCGCCATGAGTTCATCAATATTATCCGGTTTAACGCTGCCACCGTATAATATGCGGGTGTTTTTTGCAAAATCCATGTCAAACACTTCGGTAAGCACATTTCTGATAAATGCGTGTACCTCCTGTGCCATGTCAGGGGTTGCGGTCTTTCCGGTTCCTATGGCCCATACAGGCTCATAGGCTATGACCAGATCCTTTGCACGGCCTTTATCGATCTTGCCGAGCCCATCTTTCAACTGGGCCCCGATTATATCGAAGGTCTTGTTCTGATCGCGTTCAGTCAGGGTCTCCCCTACGCATAATATGGGCTTCAGCCCTGCCTCTATGGATGCATTTATGCGTTTGTTGACGGTTTCATCGGTTTCGCCGAAAAGCTGTCTCCTCTCTGAATGGCCTATGATCACGTATTCGCAGGCTATATCCTTGAGCATCAAGGCGCTTATCTCGCCTGTAAACGCACCTTTTGGCTCCCAGTAGACGTTCTGAGCCCCTGTTTTGACGGGAGAATCGCCGAATATATTACAAAGGGCAGGTATGTATACGTAAGGAGGGCATATGAGCATATCCCGCTCCGTTACATCGTTTACTCTTGCCGACAGGTCCTTAGCAAAGGCCTCTGCCTCGGAAGTAGTCTTGAACATCTTCCAGTTGCCGGCTAATAGTGGTCTTCTCATCAATCCTCCAATGCGCTTACGCCGGGCAGTATCTTGCCGCCGAGCATCTCAAGGAAGGCGCCTCCCGCTGTTGAAACAAAATCCACCTTATCCATAAAGCCGCCCCTGTGTAAAGCGGCATCTGTATCACCGCCGCCGACTATGGTCAGTGCGTCCGAATCGGCGATATCCTTGCCTACCATCATGGTCCCCTGCGCAAAGGCATCGATCTCGAACACACCCATTGGTCCGTTCCAGACAATGGTATTGCAGTCGCTCAATGCCTCACTGAACAGTGTCGCAGAAGCAGGACCGATATCGAGCGCCATAAGCCCTTGGGGTATCTCCTGGACGGTAGCGGTCTGATGTGCCTGCCCATCTTTGATCTCCGGTGCACATACGCAGTCAACAGGCAGGTAGAGCTTTACCCCCTTTGCCATGGCCTTTTCCATGATGGAACGGGCCGTATCGATCAGGTCGTTTTCTACCAGGGATTTGCCGATATCCTGGCCCAGGGCCTTTATAAAGGTAAAGGCCATGCCCCCGCCGATAACGATCTTGTCCACCTTGTCTATGAGGTTTTCCAATATCTCCAGCTTGCCCGATACCTTTGCCCCGCCTACAACGGCTGCAAACGGTCTTTTCGGGTCGAAAAGGGCCTTGTTGATATATTCCACCTCCCTCATCATGAGAAAACCTGCCGCCTTGTCTGTCATACGGCTGCTTACGCCTACGTTTGAGGCATGGGCCCTGTGGGCTGTGGCAAATGCGTCGTTGATATAGCAGTCGCACAGCTTGGATAGCTCCATAGCGAAGCCGGGTTCATTCTTTTCTTCCTCGATGTGAAACCTGAGGTTCTCGAGCATCAGTACATCGCCTGGGTTCAATTCCCCGACCATGGTTAAAATCTGATCACCTATACAGTCCGGCGCCATGTTGACGCTGGAGCCGAGCAGCTCGGAAAGCCTCCTGGCAACCGGAACAAGGCTCATGGATTTGATGGCCTTGCCCTTTGGCCTGCCGAGGTGGGACATGAGGATCACTTTGGCCCCCTTGTCTATGGCATACTGGATAGTTGGAAGAGCAGCCCTTATGCGAGCGTCATCTGTAATGTTGCAGTTTTCATCGAGCGGTACATTGAAATCAACCCTTATAAGTACCCTCTTCGAATTCAAGTCCAAATCTTTTATGGACTTAATGCCTTTCATAGCTCCTCCTTTTTTTGAATTGTTTGCACAAGTGTAATAATCGTTTTTCTCTCGAATCTTCAATATTGATCAATCCTGTATTGACCCCTTTACAAATATAGCCATATTTAATTAAATATGCATTTGTATATTATCAAGAAGGAATATATGTCAATGATATTTCTAGTGGTCGCTATGACAGCCGTGGAGGGATGATGATAGGCGATTGGGGTGGGCATTTTCAGCTCCTTATTTGCAATCTGATCAGGGGAAACAGGAAGAGGGCCAAGGCCCTGGCAGGGGAAATCAAGGACAGACCGATGTCCGATGGACTGGGGATCCTGTCTCAGAACCTTATCGAGGAGATGGCTTTGAGGCAGTCTGTAAAAAATGCCTTGATCAATACACCTTCGGTTGTGCCGGTTGTCGGTACCTATATCTCGTTTCTGCTCCTTGGTGTGGAGAATTTTTATATCCTCGATCAGAGTGTAACCCTTATAATGGCCCTGTGCGAGCTCAACGGTATATCCATAGATGATGATGAAATCGAGGAGATGATTATCGAGATCATAGGTCAGGCCTATGATCTGGTAGACAATGAGAATCGTCCGGATACAAAGACCATCAGCACGAGCTATGTAACGAAGATGCTGCCGCAGAGGTATCTCAATGTCGGTCTGAACAAGGGCATGCGCAGGTTCGTGAGGAGCATTCTCCCTTTCCGTTCCAGGTCAAGGCTGCTTCCCATAGGCATAGGCCTTATCTTTTCTGCATACAATGCCTATGATGCGATAGTTAAGATCGGCCGGTTGAGCCTGGAACGTATAGATGATATCCGGAAGTATCGGTAAGGTTTGCGTTTTAATGCTATCTATAGCTTGTACAGTTCCTTACCCCAGAGTTTGACCCAGTTGCGCTTCAGTACTTCAGTGGCATCCTTGATCTTGTCGACCTCCAGGATCATTATGGGGTTGCTTGCCCTGCCGATATAGGGATACATGGTCTTTGCATTGATCTTGGCATCCCGAAGAGGTCTCAGGACGGCGTTCATACCGCCTGGATGGTCGGGCATTTCCGCTGCAAGGACTTCTGTCTCCTCAAAATCTATTTCCTCTGCGTTCAGTGCGTTTTTTGCCTTTTTAGGATCATCCACTACTATGTATATGGATGAGGTCTCGCTCGATTCCTGGCCTACGGTGATTGCCCGGATATTCACTCCGTGCTTTCCCAGTACATCACTTATATATGAAAGCTTACCCGATACATTTGCGGTTTCAAGGCGCAGCTGTTTGATAGCCATTACCTAACTCTCCTTTGAAAAAAAATCATAACCGATCTGCAAGGCCTCTATGTTATTGCCTTTGAAACGGGCCTTTGACTTTCCCAGAATCTCCTCCATGTTATCGATAATGGAGTTCAGTTTTACATTGTGGGTCTTGCTGACAAAGGCGCCGAGCATTACCATGTTGGCATATTTTTCCCCGACGGTCTTTTGGGCCAGGTCATTGACCGGTATCTCGACAATTTCTATGTCCCCCCTGACAGGCCTGTCGGTTACTATGCTCGTGTTCAGGAAGACCTCTCCTCCGGGGGCGCTCAGGTTCTGCAGCCTGAGAAGTGACTGGTTGTCCATTATAACCAGATAATCCGGCGATGATGCGACAGGAGAGGCTATCTCCTCATCGGATATCGCTATGGTGCAGGATGTTACCCCCCCCCTCATCTCGGCGCCGTATGAGGGCAGATATGTAACATGATGCCCCTCTATCATCGCCGTCCATGCCATACACAGACCAGAGAACAGTATCCCCTGCCCGCCTATGCCGCTCATTACAGTTTTTTGAAGCATACCTATTTTCCCTTGTCCTTGGTAATGTCTTTTAACACCCCTATGGGAAATTCTTTTTCCATTCGTTCTTCGAGGTATTTGAACGCCTCTACCGGGGTTACCTTCCAGTTTGTAGGGCAGGGTGAGAGGACCTCCACCAGGGAATAGCCCTTACCTGCTACCTGCATTTCAAAGGCCTTGCGTATGGATTTTTTTGTCGCTGATATCTTTGCAGGGGTAGCAACCGAGTTTCTGGCAATATAAGCAGACCCCGGAAGCATTGCAATCAAATCTGTTATCTTTAACGGATATCCCTCGACATTCGACCTTCTTCCAAACGGTGATGTCGATGTCTTCTGTCCGAGCAGAGTTGTAGGGGCCATCTGCCCTCCTGTCATTCCGTATACGGCATTGTTTATAAATATGCCGGTTATCGATTCTCCCCTGTTGGCTGCATGGAGGGTCTCTGCCGTACCAATAGCCGCCATGTCGCCGTCACCCTGGTAGGTGAAGACTATCTTGTCAGGCCTTGCCCTCTTGTAGCCGGTTGCAACCGCACCACCTCTTCCGTGGGCTGCCTCGCACACGTCTATGTCGAAATAGTTATACGCCAGGACAGCACAACCGGCAGGGGGTATGCATATGGTTTTAGACTGTATGCCCATCTCATCGATGATCTCACAGATAAGCCTGTGAACAATAGAATGGCCGCATCCAGGGCAGTAATGGAAGGGTACGGGCTTCATGCTGACAGGTCTTGAGTAGATCTTTTTCACTTATAGCTCCTTCTGTATCCAATACCTTTCGATAATACGGGCGATCTCCTGAGGGGCCGGGACCACTCCGCCCGGTCTTCCGTAAAATTCGCATTCAACCCTTCCGCCTACCGCGAGCTTTACGTCATCTATCATCTGCCCGGTGCTCATCTCGAAGACCATGAACAGCTTTGATTTTTTCGCAAGATTTTTGATGGCCTCTTCAGGGAAAGGCCACAGGGTAATGGGTCGTAGAAGGCCCACCTGAAGTCCCTCGCTCCTCACGCGTTTGACCGCGCCCTTTGCTATCCTGGCAGCGGTGCCGTATGCAATGATGGTAAGTTTGGCGTCTTCGGTCATGAACTCCTCGCATTGGGGGAGTTTTTTTCTCATGAGGTCATACTTGCGTTTGAGTTTCCAGTTGTGCTCCTCCATCTCATTGGGGTCCAGGATGAGTGATTTTATAATCCTCGATGGCCTGCCATCTGCACCGTCGAGGATATAGTCCTTTGGCGGAAGCTCCACCTCTGTTTTTTTATTGAGGACGATCGGTTCTACTATCTGGCCTATCATGCCGTCACCCAGCAACATGACAGGGGTCCTGAACTTGTCGGCAATGTCAAATGCATGCATGGTGAGGTCGTAGAGTTCCTGGACGGTTCCCGGTGCATATACGGGCATGCGGTAATCACCGTGGCCCCCGCCCCTGGTTGCCTGATAATAATCGCCCTGGCTGGGTGCAATGTTGCCGAGGCCGGGTCCGCCCCTGTTTATATTGACTATGACTGCAGGGAGCTCGAGTGATGCCAAAAATGACATGCCCTCCTGTTTCAGGCTTATACCCGGGGATGATGAACTCGTCATTGCCCTTGCACCCGCAGCAGCAGCTCCGAGAACCATGTTTATCGATGCCGTCTCGCTTTCACCCTGTAGAAAAACCCTGCCCATCTCGTCCATCCTTCTGGACATGTACTCGGGGATTTCGTTCTGCGGCGTGATTGGATAGCCGAAATAACACATGCATCCGGCCTGAACCGCTGCCTCGCCGATCGCATTTGAGCCTTTCATCATCACCTTTTTATTCACGATACACCTCGATGGCGACCTCCGGGCACATGACTGCGCACAATCCGCAACCCCTGCAGGATTTCTTTATATATTCCGCAGGCCTGTAGCCCATGTGGTTGATGCTCTCCGAGATGCGTATCGCCCCGTCCGGACAGACAGTGATACACAGTTCGCAGGCCTTACACATATTCTGATCTATTATGATTTTTCCCTTGGCTGCCATAATCATTACACTCTTTCTTCTAGGTTGGCCCGGTATTTAGCACTAAATTGTTGTTATGTACAGAATGTTTTTTTACCCCTTGAAAATCCAAAACCATTCCCTATTAAAAAATTGAAAAAATAACATGAATAATAACGGAGGTGATAGATATGTTGAGATTAACAAGACCTGTTTGGAGATTCGATCCATGGATGGACATGGAAGGCCTCGGACGTGAGATGGAGAGCGTGCTTTTTGATCTAAGCCCTAAGGGGGAAAGAAAATATCCCTTGATCAATGTATTTACACGCAATGATGATGTGGTGATAACTTCCGAGATACCCGGAATAGAACCCAAGGATATCAATCTGTCCGTTGTCGGAGATACGCTTACACTAAAGGGGTCAAGAAGGCCTGATGAAGTTGTAAATGGTCGAAAATGGCACCGAAGGGAACGCGGAACAGGGAATTTCTTAAGGACGGTGAGGCTACCTTATAACGTGGACAGTGACCGGGTGGATGCGTCATACCAAAAGGGGGTCCTCAGGATCACTCTGCCCAGGGCAGAGGCTGACAAGCCCAGAAAGATATCCGTAAAGACCGAAGAATAGATAAGGAGGTGATTGTTATGGCAGAAAAGAACGAAAAACTGAGTGTTAAAAGACAGGAAGCCAAAGGCAGCTCGCTTGCCGAGAGTACAACGGACAGGAAGACATATGTGCCGTCTGTGGATATAAGCGAGACAGAGAGCAGCCTTATAATAACGGCGGACATGCCGGGCGCGGATGAAAGCAGCGTAAATATCACCCTGGAAAACGATCTTCTGGCTATAGAGGCCCGTATAGACGAACAGGATCTGGCCGGGGTCGACGATCACAGCCTTACCCTGGCTGAGTATGGGGTTGGTGATTATTACCGCGCCTTTACCCTCAATGAGGCCATAGATCGTGAAAAGATTCGTGCGAAGATCAAAAACGGTGTGCTCGGCATTACACTGCCGAAGGCTCAAAGCGCGAGGACAAAAAGCATACCTATTCAGGTAGGCTGATAGATAATAGACGGTGATATTATGGCTATTAAAAACATGACATCCTGGAAACGGGTCAGGAGAAATGTGCCGATGTTCGAAGGCGTATGATACGCACCTCCTTGATTTTTTTCAAAGGGAGATCAAGAGCAGCTAAAAAACACATGGATAATCAAAGGCGGGGAAGGTTAATATTCCCCGCCTTGTTTGGTACATATCATGGTATGGGTAAACTTATTGTGTGAATGGGATTAAAAGCGTTATACTGACTTGAAATTACATCTTCTTGTTACTAATAGAATATCAAGGAACATTCCAGGATTATAAAGGAGGAATAAGATTATATGGATATGAACAGGCTGACACAGAAATCACAGGAGGCCCTTTCCGGAGCTCAGGCCTCTGCGGTGCGGTACGGCCATGTGGAGATAGATGTAGAACACCTTCTGCTGGCCTTGATCGAGCAGGAAGATGGGCTTATCCCGAGACTGTTTGCAAAGATGGATGTCCCCCTTGAGGCCTTTTCCGGCGAGGTGGAAAAGGAACTCGAAAAGAGATCCAAGGTGTCCGGTCCCGGTGCAGAGGCAGGCAAGGTATATGTCACCCAGAGGATGAACAGGGTGCTGGTGAAGGCGCAGGAAGAGGCCAAAAGACTAAAGGATGAATATGTATCGGTAGAGCACCTGCTCTTTGCAATGATCGACGAGGGTAAATCCGCACCGGCCGGTAATATCCTGGCGCAGTTCAATATAACAAGGGAAAGGCTTCTGCAGGCATTGACCGCGATCAGGGGCAACCAGCGTGTTACCAGCGACAACCCCGAAACTGCCTACGAGGCCCTCGAAAAGTACGGTATCGATCTGGTCAAAAATGCAGATATAGGAAAGCTCGACCCTGTAATAGGCCGAGATGCGGAGATAAGGCGCGTGATCAGGATACTGTCGCGCAAGACCAAGAACAACCCGGTCCTCATAGGCGAGCCGGGGGTCGGAAAGACCGCGATAGTAGAGGGACTTGCACAGAGGATCGTGAGGGGGGATGTCCCGGAAGGCCTGAAGGACAAGACCATCTTTGCCCTCGATATGGGATCGCTCGTTGCAGGTGCAAAGTTCAGGGGTGAATTCGAAGAGAGGCTCAAGGCAGTGCTCAATGAGATAAAGTCCAGCGAGGGAAAGATACTGCTCTTTATCGATGAACTGCACAATATAGTGGGAGCGGGAAGGGCGGAAGGCTCCATGGACGCCGGCAACATGCTCAAGCCCATGCTTGCCAGGGGGGAACTGCACTGCCTGGGGGCGACCACATTAGACGAATACAGAAAATATATAGAAAAGGACAAGGCCCTTGAAAGGCGTTTTCAGCCTGTAATGGTGGACCCTCCCACTGTCGAGGATACGATCTCTATACTGAGGGGGCTAAAGGAGCGTTTCGAGGTGCATCACGGGGTAAAGATACTGGATAATTCGCTGGTTGCAGCTGCCGTGCTCTCGAATCGTTACATAACGGACAGGTTCCTTCCGGACAAGGCCATCGATCTTGTCGATGAGGCCTGCGCGATGATACGCACCGAGATAGACTCCATGCCGGCAGAGCTTGACGAGGTGACGAGAAAGGTCATGCAGCTCGAGATCGAAGAGGCTGCCCTGAAAAAGGAGAAGGATCAGGCGAGTAAGGCCAGGCTCGATGAACTGAGAAAGGATCTTGTCCAACTGAAGGAACATGCGGATGTCATGCGGGCCAGGTGGGAGGAGGAAAAGTTCTCTATCCATGGCCTGGGCGCGATAAGGCAGGAGATCGAAGAGACAAAGATGCTCATCGAGAAGGCCGAGAGGGATTATGATTTGAATAGCGCTGCAGAGCTGAGGCACGGCAGGCTCCCTGATCTGGAGAAGAGGCTCCTTGACGCGGAACAGGCATCAAAGAGCCAGGAAAAACGGCTGCTGAGAGAAAATGTCACCGATGATATCATAGCCGAGATCATATCGAAATGGACAGGTATCCCTGTTGCAAGACTGGTGGAGGGTGAGAAGGAGAAGCTCCTAAAGCTCGACCATATACTGCATTCCAGGGTGGTGGGACAGGATGAGGCGGTACAGTCGGTTGCGGATGCGGTTATAAGGGCGCGTTCAGGTATCAAGGATCCAAGGAGGCCTGTAGGGTCGTTCATATTCCTGGGGCCTACCGGCGTAGGAAAGACAGAGCTTGCAAAGACCCTGGCAGAGGCCCTGTTCGATTCGGAAGAGAACATGGTGAGGATCGATATGAGCGAATACATGGAAAAGCATGCGGTATCGCGTCTTATCGGATCTCCTCCCGGCTATGTCGGATATGAAGAGGGCGGGCAGCTCACAGAGGCGGTGAGGAGAAAACCCTACTCTGTGATCCTGTTCGATGAGATCGAAAAGGCCCATCACGACGTGTTCAACGTGCTGCTGCAGATACTCGACGACGGCAGGGTGACGGATTCTCACGGGAGGACCGTTAATTTCAAGAATACGGTGATCATAATGACCTCGAACATAGGTTCGCAGGACCTTGTCGAGGGCCTGACCGAAGAGGGAGAGATCAGCGAGCATGCGCGCAAGGCCGTCATGTCGGAGTTGCGCATGCACTTTAGGCCGGAATTCATCAACAGGGTCGATGATACCGTGCTCTTCAAGTCCCTGACTTTGGCCGAGATCGAGCGGATTGTAGAACTGCTTGCACTGGAGCTGGCTGGCAGGCTTGCCGAAAGGCAGATAACCCTGAACCTGACGGATGCGGCAAAGGAATTTATCGCACGTGAAGGTTTTGATCCCGTATACGGGGCAAGGCCTTTAAAGAGATTTCTGCAGCGTGAACTCGAGACAAGACTCGGCAGAGAGCTCATATCGGGCTCTATCAGGGACGGTTCAAGCGTTGTGGTTGATATGAAAGACTCGAAGCTTGCCTTTGATATAGAACAGTGATTATGAGAACTGTTCTATAAAAGAGAGTATTGCGTTTTTGTATCTTTGCGCATGAAGCGATACTACGGGCTCCATATGGCCGACACCCTCGAGGAGTATAAGCTCCTTCGGGCCGGTCGAGACATCATGCATCCTTATGGAATGTGAATAAGGCACCACAGTGTCCGATGTGCCGTGGATAAAGAGCTTTGGGGCCAAGGTTGACGGCAGCGTATCCAGGGCGCTCAGCCCTTCATTGGGTACCCTGCATTCTATTTGGGGATATGCCTGGGCAAAGAGGTCGTAGAACGAATACAGCCCGGCCTCCAGTATGGCCCCTTTGATCCAGGGGAAATCAGGCAGTACGCGGGCTAAGGTATATGCACCCATGGACTGTCCGAAGCCTATGATGTTCTCGGTATATTTTTCCGGATTGTCGAGTATGTGGTTGAATACTGCACGTGCATCGTCCTGTATGCCGGCCAGGGTGGGCATGCCGTTGGACTGCCCGTATCCGCAATAGTCAAAGCATAGCAGGGGGTAGCCCCTTTCAAGGAGAAACAGTGCCCCTGTTATGTGAGATGTCATATTCTCGGCATTTCCGTGGAGATGTACTATGGTCGAGGGTTTGGGCTGATTGGTGTTGGGCCTTATAAACCAGCAGTTGATCTTGCCGTCGATCCACAAGACCTCTTTTTCGTATCCATGGCTTGCAGGGTCAAAGTATACGGTCTGATCGGGATAGAAACAGTTCTCTTCCGTGATTATCATTGCAGGCAAGTATAGAGGATGTGCGGCATTCATGCAAGCCTGTATTGGCTTGTGGCCTTAGGCATATCAGTGGTATACAGTGCCGTATGAAGCCGATTATAACGTTTTTGTCCGACTTCGGTATAAAGGATGCCTATGTGGCCCAGGTCAAGGCGGTTCTCCTTTCAGGACAACCGGATGCGGCAATAGTTGATATCACCCACGAGGTCGGCTCTTTCAGTATTCTTTCCGGTGCATGGCTTTTGTATTCATCATACAGGTATTTTCCTCAGGGCACGATTCATCTGGCTGTAGTGGACCCGGGCGTAGGGAGCGGGCGATCCTGTCTGATAGTCAAGAAGCAAGGACACACCTTTATAGGCCCTGATAACGGAATCTTTTCATTTCTGTACCCTGCCGACGAGGTTGTCAGGGCGCTCCGGAGGCCGGAACCCGTCATATCGAATACCTTTGACGGCAGGGACGTGTTTGCACCTCTGATCCTGAAACTGCTGCACGGAAGATCCGTCCGTGAACTGGGAGAGGTGACGGATGAGTTTATCTTATTTGATACGAAAAGCCCACAGGTGGTGCATATAGATAAGTTCGGGAATATCATTACAAACATCCGGTACAACAAGTGGCGTGCAGGTGACTGCCTGGAGATAGGCGGCTGCAGCACGGGTCTGGTTGTAAGGACGTTTTCGGATATACCGACAGGCCAACCCGCACTGTTGTGCGGGAGCTCTTCGACCGTCGAGGTCTCTTTGAGGCAGGACAGTGCTGCCCGAATGCTCGGTGCGTATGTCGGCATGCCCGTAGGCATAAAAGAACGATGATTTCCTGATGAGATCTTTATCCTTATTCGCCGATGATCTTGACGAGTACCCTCTTTCTCCTTCTACCGTCGAATTCCCCGTAGAATATCTGCTCCCAGGGGCCAAAGTCCAATTTGCCTTCTGATATCGCAACAACGACTTCTCTGCCCATGATTTGGCGTTTCATGTGTCCGTCTGCATTGTCCTCACCTACATTGTGACGATACTGTGAAACAGGTTCATGAGGTGCGAGCTTTTCCAGCCATAGGGCATAATCGTGATGCAGGCCGGATTCGTCGTCATTGATGAACACACTGGCTGTTATGTGCATGGCATTGCAGAGCACGAATCCCTCTTTTATACCGCTTTCCCGTAAACACTGCTGAACATTAGGTGTGATATTTATAAACTCCACCCTGTTTTTTGTATTGAACCACAATTCCTTCCTGTAGGATTTCATAATCTACTCCCTGTATGGTTAATATTTTCTTAAATAATATATACATACCTTGTTCGTTATATAAGATTATATACCAGATCTTGTAATTTTGCACCCATGAGCCGTTCTTTGTGTGACTCAACTATATGGAGGAACCTTGACAAAGCGATTAGGCGACATTATTACTGGTAGTAGTTACTATTATTGAATGTGGGGGCTTTTTGAAAGGACTCAAGTCAAAATACCCAGGGTTCAGGATGACGAAACAAAAAAAGATCGTACTCGAGGAGGTCCGAAAGGTATGTACTCACCCCACTGCAGACGATATCTACAAGATGGCCAGAAAGAGGCTTCCCAATATAAGCATGGGCACAGTTTACCGCAATCTTGATGTCTTATCCAGGTTCGGTATGATACAGAAGATAGAAATGGGAAATGCCCAGACGCGTTTTGATGCAAATACAAGTGTTCATTACCATGTAAGGTGTATACATTGCGGCAGGATAGATGATGTACCGATTGAGACGACATCCGATATAGAGGATTCGGTTTCCAGGGCAAGTGACTATGAAATACTCGGACACAGGATGGAATTTTATGGCGTCTGCCCTTATTGTAAAGATAAGAAAATCTTAAAGGAGGGATGAATCATGACAGAGAGGATGCAGGTCTATAAGTGTGAAGTATGCGGTAATATTGTTGAGATGCTCCATGAGGGCAAGGGAGAACTTGTGTGTTGTGGTAAGCCCATGAAGCTCTTTAAAGAAAATACAACAGATGCCGCCTTGGAAAAACATGTACCGGTGGTGGAAAAGACCGAAGGCGGTATAAAGGTAAAGGTCGGAAGCACTGCGCACCCTATGGAAGAAAAACACTATATCGAATGGATTGAGATCATAGCTGACAAAAAGGTTTACAGACAGTTTTTAAGGCCCGGAGACGCCCCTGAAACCGTGTTTGAGATAAAGGCGGATGAGGTTGTCGCAAGGGAATACTGCAACCTGCATGGGCTCTGGAAGAGATAGTATTTATTGACAGATCAAGGAGCACGCACGAAAAGATGTTGAAAGGATTGAATACGGGGCCGGGTTTTTGAGCTTGGTACGTATGCGGAAAAGTATGCCTTTTCTTCAGGACAATCCATAACCGGCATTTTAACAAAGCACTGCCTTAGGATATAAGATAACGGAGGTGGGAGCATGAATGATTTTTATAAGGCTGTAAAGATAAGTGAAAATGTATACTGGGTAGGGGCAATAGACTGGAATATACGTAATTTTCACGGGTATACCACAAGGCGAGGAAGCACCTACAATGCATATCTTGTCCTTGCAGACAAGATTACCCTGATCGACACGGTAAAGGCGCCTTTCCGGCAGGAGATGCTCTCGCGTATCGCCTCTGTAACAGACCCGACAGACATAGATTATATAGTATCAAACCATTCAGAGATGGACCATACAGGGTCTCTGCCGGAGACAATCGATACAGTAAGGCCTGAGAAGGTATATGCATCCGCCATGGGGGCAAAGACACTGAATGAGCATTTTCGTCTGGGGCAGGAGGTCGTGGCTGTAAAGGACGGGCAGAGCATATCTCTCGGAAATATGGACCTGTTGTTTCTAGAGACACGCATGCTTCACTGGCCTGACAGCATGTTCAGCTATCTTGGTGAAGAAAGGCTGCTGTTTTCCCAGGATGCATTCGGGATGCACCTTGCCTCATGTGAAAGGTTCAATGATGAGATAGATAACTCTGTCCTCAAGTATGAAGCAGCCACCTATTATGCGAACATACTTCTTCCCTTTTCTCCCCTGATCTCAAAGCTGCTCGACAGAGTCGGCAAATCAGGCCTGGACATCAGGATCGTGGCCCCTGACCATGGTCCGGTATGGCGTAAGGACATAGGCACGATACTTGATCTCTATTCCAGGTGGGCTGCTCAAAGACCGACAAAAAAGGCCGTAATAGTGTACGGAACTATGTGGCACAGTACTGAAATCATGGCTGAAGCTGTAGCAGAGGGCTTGTCTGCCGAAGGGGTGCGCGTCAAACTCATGAACATAGACGATTGCCACCGAAGCGATGTGGCTTACGAGGTGCTGGATGCAGGTGCGCTTATCGCAGGGTCTCCGACCCTGAACAACAATATGCTCCCTGCTATGGCGGATATCCTGACCTACCTTAAGGGCCTGAAGCCAACGAACCTTATAGGTACTGCATTCGGATCATACGGGTGGAGTGGTGAAGCCATGGGACAGGTCATGGATGTGCTGACAGGTATGAAGGTGGAACTTTTAGATGAGGGTATGAATGTCAAATATGTGCCTGATGCAGACAGCCTCAACCGTTGTCTCTCGTTAGGTGCCAAGATATCAGAAAGATTGAAGGAGGCAGCAGGGAATGGATGATAACATGGACTCAAAGGCTCTGTGGAGCATAAGCTATGGGCTGTATGTGGTAACCTCTATATTCGATGATAAAATAAACGGCCAGATCGCAAATACGGTATTTCAGGTAAGCGGGGCCCCTCCTCGCATAGCAGTGAGTCTCAACAAGGATAACCTCACCCACGAATATATATCCCAAAGCGGTGCGTTAACGGTCTCTGTGCTCGAAGAGTCAACCCCCATGCCCTTTATAGGCATTTTTGGTTTCAAGACAGGTAGGGATATAGATAAATTCGCCCAAGTCCAATACAAAAAAGGCATAACAGGCGCGCCTATAGTTACAGATAATGCGATTTCTGTCTTCGAGGCCAAGGTGACAGGCAAAGCCGACGCAGGCACCCACACTATATTCATTGCAGATGTAGTGGCTGCCGAGGTCTTAAAAAAGGGTGCACCGCTGACTTATGCCATCTACCAGGATGTCAAAAAGGGTAAGTCCCCAAAGAATGCGCCAACGTATAAAGGACATCAGGGCGTGGAAGAACCGGTGAACACCAAAGAGATAAAGGGAGAAGATATGAAAAAGTATGTATGCGGTATATGTGGTTATGTGTACGACCCTGCTGAAGGAGATTCTGAAGGGAACATCTCAGCCGGCACCAGTTTTGAAGACCTCCCTGAAGATTGGGTATGCCCTGTGTGCGGGGCAGGCAAGGATGATTTTTCACCAGAAGAATAACCTGATAAGGTCTGAAAAAGGGATAAGGCTTGAAAGACTACCCTGCAATAATGAAAAAGACATTGGAGAACCTGTACCAGGGCTATAATAAATATGAATTTCTGCACCCTGATCCCCTGGAATTTCTCCATGGTTATAGTGACCTCAGAGATAGAGAGGTGGTCGGAATCATTGCTTCGTCCCTTGCATACGGGAGGGTGGAACAGATAATAAAAAGCGTTTCATGGGTGCTCGATCAAATGGACCCATACCCGCTGCGTTTTCTGGAACTATCCTCTGATAGATCGCTTAAATCTGCATTTACGGGTTTTAAACATAGATTTACTACAGGTGATGAACTCGTATCGATGCTGTCCGGTATAAAAAGGGTTATACAAAGGTATGGTTCATTGCAAGAAGCGTTTGTTCAGGGTTTGAACCATTCAGATGACACCATAATGCCGGCACTTACCGTGTTTGTAGATCAGTTGAGGGATAATACCGACGGCCGATATAACAGTCTGCTTCCCTGCCCGGCAAAGGGCAGTGCCCTGAAGAGATTAAACCTGTTTCTGCGCTGGATGGTCAGGAAAGACGATGTAGATCCCGGCGGATGGACAAATGTTCCGGCAGATAAGTTGATTGTCCCGCTCGATACGCACATGCACCGGATATCCCTGGCACTTGGGCTGACAAAGAGAAAACAGGCAGATATGAAGACTGCAATGGAGATAACCCGGGCATTCAAGAAGATAGTGCCCGATGATCCTGTCCGGTATGATTTTGCACTAACACGTTTCGGGATATTACGGATGGAATTCCCTTTGGAAGAATGTCTTGGACAGGGAGATACATATCATGGAGAGGTTTATAATTAGAATCGGATAAGGAGGTGGTCATGGATGAACTTAAAGATGCGTTGCATCAGGCATATGCAGGTGAAGCCAAGGCATCGCTCAGGCTTAAACTCTTTGCGGATACGGCTGAAAAAGAGGGTTATCCGCAAATAGCCAAACTTTTTCGAGTGATCTCATTTTCCGAGGAACTCCACGGGACACGAGCGCTGCGTATGCTGAAGGAGGTCAAGAATACCCAAACGAATCTCTCATCCAGTTTTGAATCTGAGACAAAGGTTGCCGGCGTTGCATACGATAAATTTATAAGGCTTGCAGAAGGCCAGGGCAATAAGGCTGCTTCTATGTATTTTTCTCAGAGCAGGGATGTCGAGGCAGTGCATGCAAAACTTTATAAAGAGGCCATGGATCATATGCTGGAAGAAAAAGAGACCACATACTTTGTATGTAGAGTATGTGGATATGTATCTGACGGTATCTTGCCGGAAGAATGCCCTGTCTGCGGCGTCAAAAAAGACAGATTTGTTCATTTTGACTAGCCGAAAGGCATTCGAAATGGCTAGTTTGAATCGCCGGACAGATCCAGCCTTTGCAAAAAACGGTTATTCTCATCGGAAGATTCTCCAATTTGTGCAATATTCAAAACCCGAAGCTCGCCTGCTAATCTTAAGATGCTGTAGGCTGTAATAACTTCATCCACGCTTACGGTAATTAGCCCGCTGGCGGATTGAAAAAAGTCGTTTGCAACGCTTAAAACATCGAGAAGATCCCGTTTGGCAACAAAAAAATGCTTTAAATAGGCATTAAAGGTTTTTTGACTATAGTCTGCTGCCTTTCGAAATGATTCTTTCTGCATTTTCAGAGAGAGAGAATCAGCCCAAGCAGAAGAAACAGCTTCTTGAAGTTCAGTCAATTTAGCATTCCGTATAGATAGGATGTGATTTTTTCGTTCCATAGTCGCATAATGGCCTGCTTTATCCTGCCCCCCATTAAATAGATTCCACCTAAAGACAAGCATCCCTTCATTAACGAGCTGCCAGGATGTATCCCCTTCAAGCTGATAGTCGTATCGGCTGCTTACTTCTATATCAAGTTCGGGTTTGTAATTAGAACGTCTAAGTCCCACCCTGGCAATTGCTTCTATGAGCATGGCGTTATAGGCCAACAGCTCAGGATTTTTTTCTTCCATCCACTTCAGTGCTTTTTCTAAAGAACTCGGCATTATTATCTTCGGCACTTCAGTGTAAGCCAATTCTCCCGGCTTGCATCCAACCACACGGCTATATTGTGCAATGGCCCTGTTAAGATCTGATTTAATTCTATATAGGGTTGACTGGGCACTAGCCACACGAGCTTGGATTTGAGTGACATCTGCAATGCTTATTGCACCCGCTTTTTCACCCTCGGCAAGTGATTCATAGATGTCATTATGAATCTTGAGGTTGTTTTCTGCGAGGGCTAACAGCCTTCGCTGTCTATAAACATCAAGGTGAACGATTATGGCATTTAGCGCAATGGTTTGCGTTTTATCAAGGAGATTAAGATGCGCTACATCCAGCAATGCCTTGTTGATGGAGATTTGTTTGCTCGTTTTTCCGCCTTCATAGATATTTTGGGTCATCTTAAGTGTTGCATTGCCTCGAGGATCCCAATCGTTTTCGTCCGGGTCGGCATCGGGCTCCCGGGTAATGTAATCATTGTGTTCTTCCAAGCCGTACTGAAGCATAATATCAATAGAAGGAAGGTATGCACCGCGGGATTGTTTAAGATCATACTCGGCAGCTTTATAATTATGATGTAGTGCCTTTATTTCCGGATTATAATCGAGAGCCTGTTCAACTGTTTCATAGATCGTTATAGACATTTCTTTTGCAGATACAGATAAAGAACCTACCCAGCATAGAACAATTAATAAAAGATAAAAAAAAGATCTATAAAATATCATAACAATTCGTCCTCGATTATATTTAAAAAGTATCACATTTTAAGTACTCCATGTATAAGGTTGGGGATATGGCATTTTTCATTGCAGCCTATGATTACAATGAAATACCACCAGCTTTGTGGGTAGTTATTCATTAGAAAAAAGGCTGTTTTCAATTTTATCAGAATGTTCTGCCGCTATGGGGCGATAAGCTAAAATAGTTTCTGTAGTCAAGTTGGTTGTCGTCCAAACTGATGGGTCAACAGCAAAAGCCCCTTCTCCAAAAACACCCCCTTCTATATCTGACCTGACCAATAAAACACTAAGATGCAGCAATGCTGTTTCCAAGGCGAATTGATTCGCCATGCTCGGTTCTGTATGAAGCTTGGTTGTCGTATAATAGCTTTTGGGCAGATTCCATTGTTTCATCATGTAACTACCCACCTCTGCATAATCAAACCCGAGCAAGTCTCTTTCCACTTGGTATAAAGGCTGCTCCAACTCTTTTGCTTTTAAAATGACACGTTGCGATTCTTCAGGGATGGCTGTGTACATTAGTAAATGTCCAATATCAAATAACAAACCTATGGTAAAAAGTCTATCACTTTCTTTTATTGAACGTTCCAGTGCAAGCTGTTTGGCCATTGCAGCACAATAAAAACTACACTTCCAGAAGTGTCTCATGTCCATCAAGTTTGTCGGTATACCCTCAAAAGCCTTGGCAAACGAAACGCTGAGAACAATGTCATGAATCTGATTTATACCCAGCAAGCTTACGGCATGACCTATGGTTTCTATTTCATTGATTCTCCGATACAGAGGACTGTTTACGACTCGTAGAAATCGGGTAGCGAATCCAGGATCACTGCCTACTAAAAGAACAACCTCGGCCATTGTATATTCAGGATCCTCTAATAATTCTTTCAATCTTAAATAAATCTCCGGCAGTGAAATCAGTTTTGCTGAATTTTTAATCTTGTGAAACATTAATCAACCTCCAAGTTGAACGTGTCTGATCAGTTTGAAAGTATTCTCGTTTTTATATAAAATGTCCGGCACCATATTTTCTGGAACCGGAGGACTGTAATAATAGCCCTGCAGAAATTTACAGCCGATCTTATTTAAATGATCTGCCTGATGCATTTTCTCAACGCCTTCGGCAACCACATCGAGCCCCAATCCATTAGCAAGGGATACAATGGATTTTACCATTTTTAGGGCATTTTCATCTTCATTCATATCAGAGATAAAGGTTTTGTCGATTTTTACGCAGGAGAGAGGGAGATTTCTTAAATATGAAAAAGAAGAATAGCCAGTGCCAAAATCATCCATGGTTAAACGGAGACCTATCTTTTTGAGCTGCTTCAATCTGGCAAATGATTGGTCAAAAAGGTTGACAAAAGCACTTTCCGTCAGTTCTATTTCAAGAAAACGGTTATCTAAATTGAATTCATTCAGAACCTTTTGGATCCGATGCACCAGATTTTGTTGGCGTAGCTGAACACCTGATAGGTTGACCGCAACCGAACCAACATCCAGACCCATGTCCAGCCAAGTACGGATCTGTTGGCAAGCCCGATACAGCACCCAGTCACCTATCGTATTGATTTGTCCTGATTGCTCTGCAATCGGAATAAATATATCAGGCGGTACCGGACCTAAACTTTCATTCTGCCAGCGTAATAGTGCCTCGAAACCTGAAATCCTTCCTGTTGCCGATTCAATTTTGGGCTGATAGTGAAGCTCTAATTCATCATTCTTGATGGCTCTGTGCAATAAGTTTTCAATCTGGAGTTGTTCTTTTGCAATTTTATTAAGATCCTTTGAAGAGAAATAATATCGATCCTTGCTATTTAATTTTTGGGCATGACTGCTGGCGAGACAGGCACTGGTACATAGCTCCTCCACGGTCTGTCCGTCTTGGGGAAAAATACTAATACCGAAATAGGCAGAAATATATACTTCGATTCCTTTGATCCTAAAGGGCTTTTCAAAGGAATCGAGCATTCGTTTTATAATCCATGTAACATTATCAACCTGGTTTATATCGGAAATTAACACTCCGAATTCGGAATTGTTGATCAGTGACAATGATGTTGTCGCTTCAGTATCATCGAAAATGGTAACTATATCGATATCCTCACGCATAAGATTATTCAATCTATGCCAACAGGCTTTTAATAATTCCTCGGCAGCTCTATACCCGAGTGTTTTGTGAATGCGTCCGATAGTATCGAGGGATAATGACAATACTGCGAGTTGGCTACATTTGCGTTTGGCTTTCGCGATTTCATTGCCGATTCTATCTTCAAATAATAAGCGGGTAGGCAAACCTGTCTTGGCATCATATATTTTATTATGGGTGATTTCGAGTGTTTGTTTTTCCAATAATCCTTCAAGCTCCTTTACACGGTTCTGCAGATTGTTTTGACAGTTCGGTATCAATGTTAGATTATTAGACCTTGGATCATTATCCTTGTTGTCTTTTTCGGTTATCGATTCGGAAGATTCTTTGTATTCGGTTCCCCAGGGTATTACTCTGTTCCGACCACTTTTTTTAGCTATATACAAAGCCTTGTCAGCTTGATCAAGCAGTTCATTAGGACCAGTGGCATTATGTTCTATAGATGAAACACCTATACTGACCGTAATGTTGACTCCACCGCAAGGTTCTTTTTCTATTGTCTTGCGAATCCGTTCGGCAATGCGGAGTGCAATCTCTAATTTTTGGCCTGGAAAAACCACGCAAAATTCTTCGCCGCCGTATCTTCCGACCAGATCACTGCCTCGAGTGCATATCTTTAAAACATCAGTCACTGCTTTGATTACCTTGTCACCTGTTGCATGACCATAGCGATCATTGACCGATTTGAAAAGATCGATATCTATCATTAAACAGGATATTTGGCCCCCTATATTTTGGGCTTCTATAAACAAATCACTAAACTTTTTGTTTAGTGAGCGTCGATTCAAACATAGGGTTAATGGATCATGGCTGGCCAGGAATGAAAGATCCTTATTTTTCCCTTCAATGTCTTTGGTGAATTGTTTCAGCTTTTCCAATGCTTCGCTAAGCTCAAAGTTCTTTTCCTCCAACTCTGTAATATCACTGAAGGTCACCATGCTGCCACGGCATTTTCCGGAATTGTCTGTGATCATAGTGGCATTGACCACCAAGTTGATCATATTTCCAAAGCTGTCCAGTAGACTCAAGGCCGTGTTTTTCTGGTCTTGACCATCTTGCAGTACCTTTAACCATGGCAAATCTCGAATCTGTTGATGATTTTGGTGGTCCAGCCACCCTAGTCCGGAGCCTTTAAGCCCAACTAAATCATTGGGAGTTTTTCCGAACAGCCCGGCAAAAGAATTATTCGCCATGACGATTTGTTCCGCGTTGTCCAGAATCAATATCCCCTCTTGAAGGATGTTAAAGGCCTTCTGAACTCGGTCCGGGATTACCTTGGTGGGATCTAACTGTCGCAAACTCCGTTTAATGACAAGAAAATAGCAAAAAAAGGTGCTTAAAGCTAAAAACATTACCAACCCTACAAATGAATTGGTGAATACACCCATAAAGTTGTTTGTCAAGAAGTTGGCAAAACGAATCTCCACTGTTGCCCATTTTTTATTGTTTCGAAACACGGGAACCTGTACATGTGTGGGTGTCGACTTCCCATCTAACGGTGTTTCCCAATGCGCCAGATGCTCTCCGGCAAGTGCAATTAACTGACCATCTACGGTACGGATTGCAGCCGAACGTATATCATCGTTGCGTGCTACAACGGATCGAAGCGTATCCTGTATTGTACTGAATTCTTGCTTTTCCGCTGCATTCGAAAATTGCAATGCCAATGATTCGCTTAAAACCTTACGAAGTTCGAGAGCTGTTTCTAACTTGTCAGGTACAAATCCCATCAGGTTGGCCACTATCAATAGATTGACCAACAAAAGGACCAGTGCAAAACTAAGTCTAATAGCAGGGGTCTTAAATATCATTTTGAGTCGTCTCCAAAAATAGTTTCAGGTTTTATTTCGTCAGGATCAATATCGTTCGCATTCGTTTTTTGCATTTCTTTGCCGCTAAAAATAACAATCGGATCAAACCTTCTCCACAGAGAAAAGGTCGACAACATACTTGTCAACAAAGAAGCTGCCCTCAAAAAATAGGTGACAATACCAAAAGAAAATGATGCAACTGTTATGGAGGCGATTTTTGTTATGAATGATTCGGATTGCTGTTCTGCTGTAAAAGCCTCGTCGATCTCATTGCGAACAAGATTGAACTCTTCTTTGTTTGCAATTTGTCCGGCACCATCGTATTTAATATCAATATTGTCTAAATCACTAATTTCGCTAAGATCCATAACATAATCAGATTTTTTATAATCATAATCTGAAGGTAAATTAATGATGATTTCTTTGTATGTTTTGTAGTCAATGTAAATATAAGAATCTTCATTAGTCTTTTCTTTAGACTGGATATTTTTATCGGTTTCATCGATTAAGTAAACAATGTCATTATCTTCAATATTCGGTTCTTCAACTTCAGCTATCAGCTCATCCATAACCTCTGGATCAATCTCCCTTGTTGTTTCATTTTCATGAGTTGATTCATCTACATCCAGTGTGATTTCAAATGGATCATTAATTTCCTGATTATCAATATCTTGAATTTTATCATTTTCTTCGCCAGTTTTATTATCGTTGTTTATCAAATCAATGTTGGTGATAGGATTGGTGCCAACATCTATGACCGTTGAGCCGGCATTGCTTGCCGGGTCAACGCGAGATTCGTTTACATCATTGACATCTATTGTAAAGGTCTGCGTATTTGTGCTGCCGTCTGTGGAAGACGCAAGCACTGTGACCGAATGAGATGTGTCGGTTTCGTAGTCCATAGTGCCATTGACGGTGATGACTCCCGTATCCGTATCTATCACAAAACGCCCGCCTGCATCATCGATGAAGCTGTAAGTGACGTTATCCGTTACATCTACGTCTACAGCTAATGCCGTCACGCCAACGGTAGTCCCCACGATCGCGTCTTCAGAGACTGTGTTGGCTGTTGCATCAGAATCCGTGATCAGACCCACTGTATTGTTGATTTCGTTAACGGTAATGGTAAATGTTTTACTGTCAGATAATATTCCGGTATCATCGTCAGTAACGGTGATAGTAACAGAAGGAGTCAGGCCGCCTTGTGCTTCAGTAGGAGTCCAAGAAAAGTCACCTGTATTGGCGTCGATAGTCATGCCGAGAGCAATGGAGGCTGCATCGAGGCTGTAGGTTAAAGTATCTGCCGGATCATCGCTATCGGTTGCAGAGGCGGTGAAAGCAAGAGTAGCACCTTCATCCACGGTTTGGTTGCCGATGGCAGCCAGGACCGGAGCAGTATTGGTATCGTTGACTGTAATGGTGAAAGTTTCAGAATCAGATAATGTACCCGTCCCATCGTCAGTAACGGTGATAGTAACAGAAGGAGTCAAGCCGCCTTGTGCCTCAGTCGGAGTCCAGGAGAAATCCCCGGTATTGGCATCGATAGTCATGCCTAGAGCGATGGAGGCGGCATCAAGGCTGTAGGTTAAAGTATCTGCCGGATCATCGCTATCGGTTGCCGAGGCGGTGAAAGCAAGAGTAGCACCTTCATCCACGGTTTGGTTGCCGATGGCATTGAGTATCGGAGCTGTGTTTGTATCGTTAACTGTAATGGTGAAAGTTTCAGAATCGGTTAATGTACCAGTCCCATCGTCAGTCACGGTGATAGTCACAGAAGGAGTCAAGCCGTCCTGAGCTTCAGTTGGAGTCCAGGAGAAGTCCCCTGTATTGGAGTCGATAGTCATGCCGAGAGCAATGGAGGCTGCATCGAGGCTGTAGGTTAAAGTATCTGCCGGATCATCGCTATCGGTTGCAGAGGCGGTGAAAGCAAGAGTAGCACCTTCATCCACGGTTTGGTTGCCGATGGCAGCCAGGACCGGAGCAGTATTCGTACCATTAGCCGTAATGGTAAAAGTCTCAGAATCGGTGAGAGTTCCCGTCCCGTTATCGGTTACGGTGATGGTCACAGAAGGAGTCAAACCACCCTGTGCTTCAGTAGGAGTCCAAGAGAAGTCACCTGTATTGGCGTCGATAGTCATACCGAGAGCAATGGATGCGGCATCGAGGCTGTAAGTTAAGGTATCTGCCGGATCATCGCTATCGGTTGCCGAGGCGGTGAAAGCAAGAGTAGCACCTTCATCCACTGTCTGGTTGCCGATGGCAGCGAGTATCGGAGCAGTATTGGTATCGTTGACTGTAATGGTGAAAGTTTCAGAATCAGTTAATGTACCCGTCCCATCGTCAGTCACTGTTATAGTGACAGAAGGAGTCAGGCCACCCTGAGCCTCAGTAGGAGTCCAAGAGAAGTCACCGGTATTGGCATCGATTGTCATGCCGAGAGCCATGGAGGCGGCATCGAGTGAATAAGTCAACGTATCTGCCGGATCATCGCTATCCGTTGCCGAGGCTGTAAAAGTAAGAGTAGCACCTTCATCCACGGTTTGGTTGCCGATGGCAGCGAGTATCGGAGCTGTGTTTGTATCGTTGATAGTAATAGTAAAAGTTTCAGAATCGGTTAATGTACCAGTCCCAACGTCAGTCACGGTGATAGTCACAGAAGGAGTCTGGCCGCCTTGTGCCTCAGTCGGAGTCCAAGAGAAGCCCCCGGTATTTGCGTCGATAGTCATGCCGAGAGCGATGGATGCTGGATCGAGTGAATAGGTTAACGTATTTGCCGGATCATCGCTATCCGTTGCCGAGGCGGTAAATGCCAGAGTTGAACCTTCATCTACGGTCTGATTGCCGATGGCATTGAGTATAGGAGCAGTATTAGTTTCGTTAACGGTAATGGTAAATGTTTCGCTGTCGGTTAATGTTCCAGTGCCATCGTCGGTAACGGTAACAGTCACAGAAGGAGTCAAGCCGCCCTGAGCCTCAGTAGGAGTCCAGGAGAAGTCCCCGGTATTGGCATCGATGGTCATACCGAGAGCTAAAGATGCAGCATCCAAAGAGAACGTTAGGGTATCGGCAGGGAGATCGGCGTCGGTTGCCGAGGCGGTGAATGTCAGAGTTGAACCTTCATCTACGGTTTGGTTGCCGATGGCAGCGAGTATCGGAGCAGTATTGGTATCGTTGACTGTAATGGTGAAAGTTTCAGAATCAGATAATGTACCCGTCCCATCGTCAGTCACGGTGATAGTAACAGAAGGAGTAAGACCGCCCTGTGCCTCAATAGGAGTCCAAGATAAGTCACCGGTATTGGCGTCGATAGTCATGCCGAGAGCGATGGAGGCGGCATCGAGTGAATAGGTTAAAGTATCTGCCGGATCATCGCTATCGGTTGCCGAGGCAGTGAAAGCAAGAGTAGCACCTTCATCCACGGTCTGGTTACCGATGGCAGCGAGTACAGGAGCAGTATTCGTACCATTAACCGTAATGGTAAAAGTCTCAGAATCGGAGAGAGTTCCCGACCCGTTATCGGTTACGGTTATGGTCACAGAAGGAGTCAACCCCCCCTGTGCTTCAGTAGGAGTCCAAGAGAATTCACCGGTGTTGGCGTCGATAGTCATACCGAGGGCGATGGAGGCGGCATCGAGAGAATAAGTTAAAGTATCTGCCGGCTCATCACTATCGGTTGCCGAGGCAGTGAAAGTAAGGGTAGTACCTTCATCAACCGTCTGATTGTCGATAGCAGCAAGGACAGGAGCAGTATTGGTGTTGTTAACGGTGATGGTAAATGTTTTACTGTCAGATAATGTTCCAGTGCCATTGTCAGTTACTGTGATAGTAACAGAAGGAGTGAGACCGCCTTGTGCTTCAGTAGGAGTCCAGGAGAACTCACCGGTATTAGAATCAATGGTCATGCCGAGAGCTATGGAAGCAGCATCGAGTGAATAAGTCAAATTATCTACAGGATCATCGTTATCCGTGGCACTAGCCGTAAAAGTCAGCGTTGATCCTTCGTCAACTGTATGGTTGCCAATGGCAGCGAGAATCGGAGCAGTATTTGTATCATTAACCGTAATGGTAAAGGTCTCGCTATCAGATAATGTTCCAGTACCATCGTCAGTTACGGTAATGGTGACAGAAGGAGTAAGACCGCCTTGGGCTTCAGTAGGAGCCCAAGAGAACTCACCAGTATTGGCATCGATGGTCATGCCTAGAGCAATGGAAGCAGCATCGAGGCTATAGATCAAAGTATCTGCTGGTTCATCACTATCCGTTGCCGAGGCGGTGAATGTAAGAGTAGCACCTTCATCCACGGTCTGATTGTCGATGGCAGCGAGTACAGGAGCAGTATTGGTATCGTTGACAGTGATGGTAAAGGTCTCTGAATCGGTCAGCGTTCCAGCACCATCGTCGGTCACGGTGATAGTGACAGAAGGAGTCAAGCCGCCCTGTGCTTCAGTAGGTGACCAAGAGAATTCACCGGTATTGGCATCAATAGTCATGCCAAGAGCAATGGATGCAGCATCAAGGCTATAGGTTAAAGTATTTGCTGGTTCATCACTATCTGTTGCTGAGGCGGTGAATGTAAGAGTAGCACCTTCATCCACGGTCTGGTTACCAATGGCAGCAAGTATAGGAGCAGTGTTCGTATCGTTGACCGTAATGGTAAAGGTCTCAGAATCGGTGAGAGTTCCCGTCCCATTATCGGTTACAGTGATGGTGACAGAAGGAGTCAGGCCGCCCTGTGCTTCAGTTGGAGTCCAAGAAAATTTCCCGGTATTGGCATCAATGGTCATGCCGAGTGCGATTGAGGCGGCATCGAGTGAGTAAGTCAAAGTATCTGATGGATTATCACTATCCGTTGCCGAGGCGGTGAATGTTAGCATAGCACCTTCATCCACGGTCTGATTGCCGATGGCAGCGAGAACCGGAGCAGTATTTGTATCATTTACGGTGATGGTAAATGTTTCACTGTCAGTTAATGTTCCCGTTCCATCATCGGTAACGGTAACAGTAACAGAAGGAGTCAAGTCACCTTGTGCTTCAGTAGGAGTCCAAGAGAACTCACCTGTATTAGCATCGATGGTCATACCGAGAGCAATGGAAGCAGCATCGAGGCTATAGGTCAAAGTATCTGCTGGTTCATCACTATCCGTTGCCGAGGCGGTGAATGTTAGCGTAGCACCTTCATCCACGGTCTGATTGCCGATGGCAGCGAGAACCGGAGCAGTATTTGTATCATTCACGGTAATGGTAAAGGTTTCGCTATCAGTTAATGTTCCTGTTCCATCATCGGTTACAGTGATAGTGACAGAAGGAGTAAGGCCGCCCTGTGCTTCGGTTGGTGTCCAAGAGAAATAACCTGTATTAGCATCAATGGTCATACCGAGAGCGATGGAAGTAGCATCGAGTGAATAAGTCAAAGTATCTGCCGGTTCATCGATATCCGTTGTAGAAGCCGTGAATGCAAGAGTCGATCCTTCATCAACTGTCTGATTACCTATCGCATTAAGTACAGGAGCAGTATTTGTATCATTAACGGAGATGGTAAATGTTTCACTGTCAGATAATGATCCAGTACCATCGTCAGTCACGGTGATAGTGACAGAAGGAGTCAAGTCGCCCTGTGCCTCAGTAGGAGTCCAGGAGAAGTCACCGGTATTGGCATCGATGGTCATGCCGAGAGCGATGGATGCAGCATCGAGTGAATAGGTCAAAGTATCTGCAGGAATATCACTATCCGTTGCCAAGGCGTTGAATGTAAGAGTCGATCCTTCATCAACTGTCTGATTACCTATTGCATCGAGAACCGGAGCAGTATTTGTATCGTTAACGGAGATGGTAAATGTTTCACTGTCAGATAATGTCCCCGTACCATTATCAGTTACGGTGATAGTGACAGAAGGAGTAAGGCCGCCCTGCGCCTCAGTAGGAGTCCAGGAGAAGTCACCGGTATTGGCATCGATGGTCATACCGAGAGCGATGGAAGTAGCATCGAGTGAGTAAGTCAAAGTATTTGCCGGATCATCACTATCAGTGGCACTAGCCATAAAGTTAAGAGTCGATCCCTCATCAACGGTCTGATTACCAATAGCAGCAAGTATCGGAGCTGTGTTCGTGTCGTTGACGGTAATGATAAAGGTTTCGCTATCAGTTAATGTTCCTGCTCCATCATCGGTTACAGTGATAGTGACAGAAGGAGTAAGACCGCCCTGAGCCTCAGTAGGAGTCCAGGAGAACTCACCGGTGTTTTCGTTGATAGTCATGCCGAGTGCAATGGAGGTAGCATCGAGTGAATAGATTAACGTATCTGCTGGAGTATCACTATCAGTGGCACTAACCGTAAAGGTCAGAGTCGAACCTTCATCCACGGTCTGGTTACCGATGGGGGCGAGTACAGGAGCAGTATTTGTATCGTTAACGGAGATGGTAAATGTTTCACTGTCGGTTAATGTTCCAGTACCATCGTCAGTTACGGTGATAGTAACAGAAGGAGTCAAACCACCTTGGGCTTCAGTCGGCGACCAGGAGAATTCACCGGTATTGGCGTCAATGGTCATGCCGAGGACTAAAGAGGCAGCATCCAAAGAGAACATCAGGGTATTTGCAGGAAGATCGGAGTCGGTTGCAGAGGCAGTGAATGTTAGAGTAGCACCTTCATCCACGGTCTGGTTGCCGATGGGGGCGAGTACAGGAGCAGTATTTGTATCGTTAATGGAGATGGTAAAGGTTTCACTGTCAGTTAAAGTTCCAGTGCCATCATCGGTTACAGTAATAGTGACAGAAGGAGTCAAGCCACCCTGAGCCTCGGTCGGAGTCCAGGAAAACTCACCGGTATTAGCATCGATGGTCATACCGAGAGCTATGGATGCGGCATCGAGTGAAAAGGTCAAAGTATCTGCCGGCTCATCAGAATCCGTGGCACTAGCTGTAAAGGTAAGAGTAGCACCTTCATCCACGGTTTGGTTGCCGATAACAGCAAGGACCGGAGCATCGTTAACCGCTGTAATATTAATGGTCATCATGTATGTCCCGGCACTATCAGTAGTACCGTCGTTCACGGAAAATCCAAAGCTGTCATAACCATCCCCATTTTCATCACCTACAGGGATAAATTTCAGATTTCCGGCATCGATATCGGCCCTGCTTATAACCTGGTTCAGGGTGACATTTGCGCCGCTTAACCGGAGGCTGCCGACTGTTTCCAGGCTGGTAATCTTCACGCTTGCCAGGGTATCACCGTCCGCGTCACTGAAGTTAAAGTCGGCCACGGTGAAAGTATAGGTTGTGTCTTCGTTGAAGGTGACCGTGTTGTCAAAGGCAATTGGGGCATCATTGACATCATTAACGAGGATGGTCAGGGAGTCCGTATCGGTTTTGCCATTGCCGTCGTCAACCTGGACCGTAAGAGTAAAAGATTGCGTTGCCTCAAAATTCAGAGCCGAGCTGTTATTGACTGTGATTTCGCCCGTGCCTGCATTGATTGCAAAGGCACTGTTGGTATTTCCACCAATGATGCTGTAGCTCAGTATATCGGCGATGTCCGGGTCTGTGGCAATAACATGACCAACAGAGGTGCCGTTGGCACTGTTTTCATCGATTGCATAGCCTTCATTGGCCAATGTCGTGACAATGTTACCGGTCCCGGAGTCATAGCTGCGCACGATGTGGTTATCGCGATAGGCTTCATAATTGCTGTACTGCGACCAGAAGCCGGTCTGCCCGCTGGTGCCTGCGGCCGAACCGGTACCTGCAAGTGAGGTGCTGCCGATAAATGCGTCGTCTATGTACAGCTCAATAATGTTACCATGCAGGCGTAGTTCCTGGTTGTGCCAGTTACCATCTTCCACGTTCATACCGGTAATTGACCAGTCACTACCAATCTGGGTCCAGACGCCTGCTTCCCGATACCAGATTTGGGCAGTGTCCTTATCGAGGATACCGCCGTAAACCATGTTGTCCACATCTTCATATCGCGCGATGATGCCGGCATGGCTGATCAAGTCGCCGGGATTGACGGTGCGGAAGTCCTGGCTGACAACCGCATCAGACCAGGCGGTTCCGCTGATGACCGGCCCGCCGCTGTTGGCACCATCGGAGAAAACCAGGTTGCCGCTGTCGTCCACCACCGAAGGCTGGGTGCCGGAGGTCGCACCACCGACTGCAGTCCAACCTGCCGGCATCATCCCTGTCGTGCCGTTAACGAAATCGTCGTGGAACAGGAAAGTGGCATCCGGATCGCTGGCCGCAGCGACATCCTGGTTGCCGTAATACATGTCGATATTCGTCGTACCGGCGTTTGCAACCTTGACCCATACCGTCGAGGTGCTGGCTGGATTCCAGCTCTCGATCCAGTAGCTCAATGCGTTGCCTGCTGAATCGTAAAAGCGCAGATCCTCTCCGTTGGGTTGTGCATTGGCGTAGCTGAAGCCGTTTGCGCCCTCGGTCTGTTGGATCTTGACCGGGTAATCTGCGATGGCCGTGGCAGCACCCAGATCGATATCGTGATGAAAATCCCAAAAGGTCGGCGCATCATTCACCGGGGTGATATCTATTTGAACGGTATCGGCATCATTCTGCGCAATGCTTGCTCCAGTATTACCAAGGTCATTGGTAACAATTGTCAACATGTCCGCAGCGATACCGTTCACATTGGAATTGCCGGTGTAATACAGAGTTGCAAGGGTCGCATTGATATCGGTCACATTGCCGCTGATGGTTAATGTGTTTGAACCATTAGCACCTGCACTGATTGATGCACCCCCTGATAACGTCACATCCAGAACTCCATTGGTTACTGTCAGTTCCGTGGTAATAACGGCATTATCAGCGTCCTGATCTGCGACAGAAAAACCGGTGATGGCTGTCTGTGTATCTTCCAGAACAGTCTGTGTACCTGGTATTGTATTGACCGGCGCATCATTGACCGGACTGATCGTGATGGTCACGGTTGCGATGTTGGAATCAGAGCCGCCATCATTGGCCCTGTAGGTAAAAGTATCGGTACCATTGAAATTCGATGTTGGCGTGTAACTGAACGAACCGTCGGGGTTCAGCGTAAAAGCCGTTGCATTGGATGGGCCGCTAACAAGCACAGCCGTCAAGGGGTCGTCATCCGCATCCGAATCGTTGATCAGTACGCCTTCAGCTGCGTTGACAATCAAAGGGGTGTCTTCCAGGGTCGTGTAATTTTGCAGAGCCGACGCATAGAGATCCTGGATCTGCTCGTCGGTGAGCGCTTGATCAAAAATCGCGACCTCATCAATACAACCGCCGAAAAATTCCTCCAGGGGTGTTACCGTGCCGTTGCCACTGATCTCGGTGGAAGCGCCGATCGCTATGGGTTCGTAGTTGCCTATACCGCCTGATGTGGTCCCCAGTCCGCCGGTATACGGGTTGGTATCAACACTTACACCGTCGAGGAAAAACTCCATGCCGGCCGCACCGAATGATACAACAACGTGGTGCCAGTTGCCTGCGTTGACCGTTCCGGCACCCGAATTCAGGAAGTTGTCATCACTATCGCTTTGCAGGCGAACGTCGATACTGCCGTCGGTCAGCAATCGGATCGTAAAATGGCCGCCGGTATCATAGCCCATGCTGTCTTTGGAAAAAAGCGCCTGATTGGTAAGCAGGTCATCGGCGTTAAACCAGAGCTGTATGGTGCCGTTGTCAATCAGGTAGGCATCGTTGTGTGCGATTTCCACATAATCGTCCGTCCCATCAAAACTGATCGCGGTATCTGTGTCACCGTTGACGGCACCGGCCTGGGCCAGGGTGACGCCATGGAACGTCCCGCTGTTGGCCGTACTGCCCGCATCCGATGTCGATTCTCCGGCCGTTTCGCCAAACCGCCAGTAACTTAGGGGATTGTACGACCCTATGGTGGCACTGTAACCGTCCGGGTCATCGGTTGCAACCGGGGCATTACTTGGAACAAGGTCTGTGACATCAACCGTGGTTGTAACAGCAGCACTGCTACCCATATCCCCATCGGTGACCGTGAATTCAACGGTGCGCTGGGCTGTCGAAGGTGTCGACGACGTGTTCTCAAAGGTAATGTTGCGCATCACTGCCTGCACGGCAGCGACATCGGCATCGGCATTGAAGTAGACGAACAGCGGGTCCGCTCCGGAAGTGCCGCCAAGGAAATTGCCGATCAGGGCGCTGCCATAGGTCACGTTGTTGCCCGAGACACCGACCTGTCCGGCTGCCGTGCCTTCATGCCGAACCGTCAGCCGGTCATTGGCAGTGCCGTTGCCGGCGATTTCAACCCGCAGAATGCCGCCATCGAAATCAGGGCTGTCCGGATCGACCAGCGTCGCGGTCGCATTGATGACCGTCGGGGAATCTCCTTCGGTAAAGTTAATGCCACCGCCTGGCAAGGTAATAACCGGATCGGCATTCACGGTGCCGACAACCTCGATGAAGCCTAGGCTGCGCATTTTTTTGTTGCTGTTATTCAGGCCGATATCACCGCCATCAAACAATATATTAACGTCGGCGGCAGACGTGCCCGAACCCATGGTGGTTGTGGTCACGGTGAGGGTTAAGACCTCGTCTTCGTTGGTTTCAATGCTGTTGTCACCGGTAAAAGAATCGCCATAGGCCAGGGTGGTGATAATCGTTCCCGCGCTCACCGTGGTACCGTTGAGCGGCGTATCCTGGGTGACCAGCATCACGCCGATGAATTCATTCCATTCCACGTTGATATCGGTGCCGGTGATCAACGTCGATAGGGTACCCGTTGTTGTGCCTACCCCGACATCGTCGGCGCTGTAATGATAGATGTTGTTGGCTTCTCCACTGCCACTGTCGGCCTGGGTAAACAGGAAACTGCCTGCCTGCAGGATTATGTCACCGACCAGCGTGTCGGCTTCGACCAGGGAAATACCGGTTGTTTCCAGAAGACCGGGCTGATCGAGCACATGAATGAAATTGCCCGATGAGTAGTCATTCGGCGTATCCGGGCGGAAGGCGATGACATCACCACCGGCGAAAGTCAGGCTGTTGAGGCTGGTCATGGTTTCGCCATCCTGACAGATGAACAGAATATCGCCGCGCTGAAGGTTAATGCTGTTGGCACTGCCCACGACAACATCACGGCTGATAAAATGCAGGCCTTGCATCTGGATGTCCCCATCAGAAGCGAATTGCCCCATGTCGAAGTAGCGATAAACACTGCCGCCAGAACCGGCCGGTTCAAATTGCAAATTGGGATCGCCAATCGCCAGCACATCACCGGTGGTCCAGGATTTAATGCCGGGCACCCCGCTGTTATTGACGTCCGACTCTGTTGTAAACAGGATACGTATTTCCGTGGGCAAGACCTGTATTCTGGCTTCCTCTGTCGCCGTACTGAAGGCCGTGTTGCCGCCGTTAATGGAGGCATCCACGCCGGCATTGCCGCTAACTGATCCGTCCGTCGTGTCCCAGGCTCGGAAACTCATATAGGCGACACCGGTAAAATCCACATTTGGTACAAAACGAATACGGTTGTTACCCGTCGCCGTCAGCACAGTCGCCGAGTTGTCGGCTACGGCACCAAACGCCGACCAGTTGCTGCCTCCGTCAGTAGAGTATTCCCAGGTACCATTCGTGTCGTCGACCGCGGTGACAGCGATGCCTTCGACCGCACCGACATCGACATCCGTGATGCGGTCGCCGCCTGCACTGGCGATAATATCCGAGACAAGATCACCGCTGCTGTCGATCTCGCCGACCCTAATGCCGGTCAATGCCATGATGCCATTGTTGTCCAGTACTGGCGCATCGTTGCCGGGTGTGCTGGCCGACACCCTAACCCTTGTGGTTGCCGTCTGGCTGGTTATAATTCCGTCATTGGCCGCAAAGGTGATCAGGCGGTCCGTCAGGTCGGGATTGGCCTGAGAGTTGTTGTAGGTGATCGTCGCCAGCACGGACAGATAATCGGCAACCGATCCGAGGCCGCTGATGGTCAATGTACTGGTTGCATCATCCCAGGTGATCGACAAACCGGTCCCAAGTGGATCGGATGCGGCAAGGGTTTCATTGGCCATACCGTCCTGCTGATTGGTCAGCACGGCCGTAAGCGCTACCAGGTTGGACGAGTCAACATCGATTAAAGATACATCGCTGTCCGTAATATTTACCGGGCCGTTACCTTCGATAAAATCCGCGATATAATCCCGACCGCTTGCACCGGAGTCGTTGTTGTAATCGAGATCGATTTCCGGTGGGGCGGCTTCAACAACATACACCGTAAAGACTTCATCGTAAGTAAGCAGGCCGGAATCGGTCACCCTGACTATAATGTCGTGGGATGTGTTTGTATCGAAATCGATCAGCGTCGCGTTTGCCACGATCAGCTGACCGCTGGCAGGATCGATGGCAAAGCGACCTCCGGCATTGTCGAGCAGTGCATAGGTGAATGTCTCGCCCACATCCGGATCGATCGCCGTCAGGTTGCCGAGCACCGTGCCGTTCGGTGCACCCTCCACCACCCGGAGGGTCAATTCTGCTTCACTCGTACTGAATCCCGCGTCAACGACGTGCTGTTCGGTCAGGTTGTTGCCGGAGACCGATTCGGTTATGATGCCACCCGCGCTTATGTTGTCAAACCTCCAGTCGGCAATCATGCCGGGTTCGGTATTGGGCAGCGTTTGGTAATAGTTGTTCGCTATTTCCGTGGATGTGCGCAAGTCATTGAAAATGCGCACGTCGTATAATGATCCAGAGAACACATCCCAGGTTTTAAAACCGCCCAGCACCGAGTCTTGGTCCTGGCCGAATACCAGCTCGCCGCCGGCAGCGATGGTCCGGCCGGACTGGTAACCGGTGAATGATTCGACTTCCTGGCCATCTACATAAAACACCACGGCGCCATTGGACGAATCCCAGCTTACACCCACATGATGCACCGCCCCGTCGAATAGCTGGTTGTAACTGCCAACCGTGCTTTGAAGAACGGACCCATTCGACTGGACACCAAACCAGATGCGTCCATCATGTTTGAGAAACAGGGCCAGTTCCTCATCATTGGATCCCTGCGCGTAAGACAGCAACGGCGACAGATCTGCGCCGGGAGTAGTGATCGAGAACGACGCTTCTATGGTCACGGTGGTCAGGCCGCCGAGCAGAGCACTGCCGTTATCGGCAACATAATAGAGATCGTTGCCGCCATCTTCGTTGAGACTGACACCGCCCTGGGTTGTGGCGGTGGTTACCAGGTCAATGGGGGAATTCTCACTTGCATTGGTGACGGTGACGTTGATCGTCTGTACGTCGGTGCCGCTGTTGCCATCGTCAGCAGTGACCTGGACCTCGTAAACGTTATCTGCGTCACTGTCGCCCGGGGCCTCGAAGTCTGGGGCGATCTTGAAGCTCAGTGCGCCGGTGTTGGTATCGATATCAAATAAAGCGGAATCCTCACCGCCGGTAATGCTATAGGTGGGCGTATCACCATCTCCGTCGGCTGCGGTTACAGTGGTAACTGCTGTGGTATTTTCCGCCACAAATAACGCGGCCGTCGCGCCCCCGCCGTCACTGGTGATCACCGGCGCATCATTGACCGCCGTAACATCAATGGTCATGGTGTAAGTCGAAGTGGAGTCCACCGTGCCATCATTCACCGAGAATCCGAAGCTGTCATAACCATCCCCATTTTCATCGCCGACAGGGATAAACTTCAAGTTTCCGGCGTCGATTTCGGCCTTGCTGATGCCCTGATTCAAGGTCACATCTGTGCCGGACAATTGAAGGCTGCCGACTGTTTCCAGACTGGTAATCTTCACGCTTGCCAGGGTATCACCGTCAGCGTCACTGAAGTTAAAGTCAGCAGCGTCGAATGTATAGGTTGTGTCTTCGTTGGTAGTGACCGTGTTATTGAAGGCAATTGGGGCATCATTGACATCATTGACGAGGATGGTCAGGGAATTCGTATCGGCCCCGCCATTGCCGTCGTCGACCTGGACCGTGATGTTGTAGACATTGTCAGCACCGGTGTCCGTTGGATTCTCAAAATTCGGCGCGACTAGGAAGGATAGTTCGCCGGTCGAGCTGTTGATGCTGAACTTGTCTGCATCGGGGCTGGCCAGGTCGATGCTGTAGGTCAATGTATCGCTGGCATCAGCATCTGTAGCAGTGACAGTAGTGACAGCAGTGGTATTTTCTGCGACGGAAATCGTATCGGCATATTGTATCCGGACATTGTCAACAATGAAGAACTCGTCCGGACCACCATATCCGTTGATTACTCGAAAGCGGATTTGTGTGTTGTTTGATGTGAAACCAGATATATCGTAGCTTCTTGAACCTGAGTTGATGCCTTCAAAACTGTCAAAAGTCTCGAAGACAGTCCAACTGGTGCCCCCGTTGTTGGAAACTTCGATAACCACTGAGTCCGGGTCACCTGCCTCCACGCCAGAGGTCGTGCGGAAATCAAAGGATAGTGTTGCAGATGACGCGTTCGAGAGGTCGGCTTCACGTGTGATGCTGTTGCCGACGCCTCGGATACTAAGCTCGCCGCCGGTTATGACGATATTTCCCACAGTAGCCCCGGTACCTGCACCGTCAGACTCTACCCATCCGGCGGACCAGTCATTTGAGCCATCGTTGTTGGTGAAGACAGCCGTGGAAAATTCATCTTTGACTGTCGGGGAAAATACAGGCGCATCGTTGCCATCAGTGACGGTAACCGAGATCAGCTGGTTATCGGTGCCGCCCTTGCCGTCATCAGCTGTGACTTGTACTTCATAGACATTGTCTGTGTCGGAATCACCTGGATTTTCAAAATCCGGTGCCGCATTAAAGGTCAGTACGCCGGTGTTGGTGTCGATGTTGAATTTGGCCGCATCAGCCCCTCCGGTGATGCTGAAGGTCGGTATGTCGCCGTCTGCATCGGTGGCTGTTACCGTAGTAACCGCTGTCTGGTTTTCGGCGGCATTGACAAAAGCCGTGGCACCACCGCCGTCAGAGGTAATCGCCGGTGCGTTATTAGAAACAGCGGTGACATCCAAAGCAAATTCTGATGTGTCGTTGGTGGTCTGGTTGGTGGCTGTTGCGGTGATGAACTGTCCGACTGCCACGTTGGCCAATATGGGCACGCTGAAGCTGGCGTCACCGCTGCCGTCAGTGGTGACCTCGGTGTACCCCAGATATGTCTCGCCCTCGCCGTGGCTCGAGCCGTCTTCTGCTGTATTGGCGAAGAACTCGATGCGAAATGTGGTACCTGCCGTGCTGTTGATGGCACCGCTGATGGTAATGGTGGTGCTTTCATTGGTTACTGCCGAAGTAAGGACCGGGAAGTTCTGAAGGTTGTTTGCGCCGGTGTCACTGTCGCCGGTGTCGTTGTCGGTGACGCCGTAGCCATTTTCGGTGCCGCCGTCCAAGTCTATACCAATGCCCGTGTTGCCGTAAATCTCATTGCGGAGGATCGCGTTACCGGAGCCGGTGGGGTTGAAGAGCTGGATGCCGATGCCGCCATTGTAAGCGATGAGGTTACCGGCACCGTCAGCGGTGCCGCCGATGGTATTGTCGTAGGAGCCCAGGAAGATGCGGATACCGTCTTCATCGTTTGCCACGCCGGCATCGCCTGAGGAGTTGGTGCCGATGTAATTGCCCTGGACAAGGTTGTCGTGCGTGCCGAACTCCTGGATGAGGATACCGTGCCCGGCGTTCCCGGAAATCAGGTTGCCTTCTCCCGGGTTGGACCCGCCGATGGTGTTGCTGCTGGCGTTCGATATGTAGACACCGTGGTAGGCATTGGCCAGTGAAGCGTCGCCATCGGCGTTGGTGCCGATGGTGTTGCCTTGAATCACGTTGCCGGTCGATCCGGCCTTGTCCACCAGGATGCCATTGTAGTCGTTGCCGGATATGAGGTTGCCGTCTCCGGCGTTTGGACCACCGATATTGTTGTTACTTGCATTGTCTAGATAGATACCGTTGGCAGTGTTACCCATATCGACGGTTCCGTAGACATTACAACCAAGATAATTGCCGGTGATATTATTGTTGGAGGAATCGGTTATATGAATACCGTTCCCCTGGAATCCGTTAATTACCAGACCTTTGATGGTACTGCCGTCACTGCCGGCAGCAAGCGACAGGCCGTCGACAGCCCCGGCACCGGACCCGTCCAGAACAATGATGGGAGTTCCTGCATAATTTGAATCCGTCGTGCCATCGATGATGACCGTGTCGGTGATTGTCGGCAGGCCGCCGGCCCCGATCGTAAACGTATGGGCCCCGTCCACCAGGGGATCGGTGATATTGAAGCTAATAGTCACGGTATCTGCTGAATTGTTCGCCGCGGTGATGGCTTCTCGCAATGAAATGAATCCATCGGTGCCCTTATCGGAATTAAGTGCTTCGGTAGAAGATACGTCTCCGTCGTTCAAGTCCGCCGTTGTGGTCACAACAATGTTACTCGATACATCGGTAACAGTGACACTGATATCCTGGACATCCGTGCCGCCGTTGCCGTCGTTGGCCGTGACCTCGACTACGTAGACATTATCCGTGTCGATGTCAGTGGGATTCTCGAAATTCGGGGGCTCATTGAAGGTCAGCACGCCGGTGTTGGTGTCGATATTGAACTTGGCCGCATCGGAGCCGCCCGTGATGCTGAAGGTAGGCGTGTCGCCGTCTGCATCCGTTGCGGTGACGGTTGTGACCGCCGTGGTATTTTCCGAAATGTTGATCGCAGCTGTGTCCCCGCCGCCGTTGGAGTTAATTATTGGTGCGACGTTTGTAATGGACATGTTGATGGTCGTCGTTGCGATGTTGCTGCTATTGGTGCCATCTGAGGCCTGGACGGTGACCACGCGTGTGGTCGCATTCGGGCTGGCGGAGGTGTTATCGTATTCAATGCTTCTAAGCACTTGCTCATAGTTTGCGACAGTGTCGGCCCCACTCAAATAGACGTAGTACTCACCGGATCCGACCGTATAGTCCACGGATATGTCAGTCCCGGAGACATCGGCAACCATGTGCTCGTCGGCGTTGTCGAGGTGATTGGTCAGGGTCACGGTCAGCGACTGCAAAGTGCCACTGTCAGCATCAGTGATTACAGAATCGGTGTCGGCGATTTTGATTTGGCCGCTGCCCTGTGTCCAGGTTGTCGTAAAATTGTTCCCGGTCTCCGCGGAATCATCGGCATCGAGATCGACCCGGGGTGCTACCGGATCGATGTCGATGTTGATCGTGCCCAGCGTGATGGTGCCACCACCGCCTGATCCTGTGTTGCCGTTGTCGCTGATCTCGATGGTGATGAGATCGACATTATTACCATAAATGCCCGGTGTGGCATGCTCATAGTTGATGGCATTGACGTCGTTGAGAAAATCGTTCAAATCGGTGAGTTTGCCGGTCAAGATGAGCTGGGATTGTGTTCCTCCCAGCGTAAGTCCCGGCCATCCCATGGTCTGCAGGTGACCGGCATCTGAAGTGATCGTGAGTGTCAGGTCACCACCATTGGCATCGATATCGCTCAGATCGATGGCACTGAGATCCAGCTTTCCCTGTGTGTCCTGTAAGAAAACAAGATCAGTGGGCAGTGAGCCGGCGTTTGTGGGGTCGTCATTAACCGCATTTATCGTGATCTGAATCGATTGCCCGAGAATATCCGAGCCGCCGTTGGCGGTGCCTCCGTCATCCTGAACATTGAAGGAAAAGAAGGCGGTACCGGTTTCATCTGGATTCGGGGCAAACTGCATGCCCTGAATATCCGCCAACGTATAGCTACCGATCGTCACTTGGGTGGTACCGTCTGCCAGGTAGATCTTTCCGAAATTGACCGGATCAGGAATAACCGTAACCTCATAAGCTAAGGTCTGGCTGCTCTCATCACTGCCGCCTCCTGGACCGTAGGTGACGCTGCCCAAACCGAGGGAAGTCGATCCGGCGTCTTCATTTACCGTGAGGTTGTTGACACTGCCGGAGAGAAGAACAGGCGCATCGTTGACCGAAACCACCGTAACGGTGCGGTTGTTGCCGCTCATCAACGTACCATCGGTTACTGTGAAATTGATAGTGCGGTTGCTGGTGTTCGGGTTTTCGCTCGAGTTTTGATAAGTGACGCTGCGTAATGCGGTCTGATAATCGGCGACGCTCGCTGGCCCCGTCAACGTCAGAAGCCCGGTGCCTGCATCGTAGCTACCCGTAATGCCGAGTTGGTCGACAAAGTTCAGTGAGTCTTCAGTAGGCACATAGCCGAACAGGATGCGCACCGTAGCGCCTGTCAGGTTCGCACTGTCGATGTCCGTGACGGTCAACCCCGCGTCTACGGCGACGGCACCGTCACCTTCGGTGTAGACCAGTGCCGTGCCCGTCAGGTTGATTGTCGGAGCAGCGCCGGACTCGGATGCCGGCACCAACGATAGGCCGTCCCAGTCCTTACTCGCACCGAAAGCAAGATCGAAACCTTGCCACAATAGTTCGACCGTTGCCGTTGTGTTACTGGGATTGACGTCCAGGACGATCAGATCCTGTTGCAAGACATCTACCTTTGTCGAACCCTCGGCGCCCATTTCTGCCTGATTGTCCATACTCGTCGCGACAATTCTTCCGGCAGTCAGTGTGGTGCCGCCAATTTGGATAGTCTGCTCGACAAGGTCGATGCCGCCGAAGTCACCGAAAAAGTTGGTACCCCAGCCTTCCACGAGCAGGAAATCGTTTGACGCGGACTGGTCGTAATACCGAATATCCTGGTCGCCTGCGACGTATAGAAAATCACCGGCTTCCAAGTCATGTCCACCAACCGTCACGTCCGATTCCACCAGGCTGAACGCGGTGATCCCTCCGATGCCCAGGACATCCGCGTCGATCACCAGGGTGAAGGTGCCGCTGCTGTAGTCGCCGGGAGTCGTGGGCTGGAAGGCGTACACGTCCCCGGGATTCGGAGTGACCGAATTGACGCTGGTATATGATGTGCTTGTCCCCACGGAGAAAAGCACATCCCCGGCCTGCAGCGCGACGCCGCCTACGGTGATCGAACTGCCCACCAGGTGAACCGCATCCACGTCGCCGATCGCATCAGCAAAGTTCTCGAAGTCGACGGCCACGGAAAAGGTACCGTCGGAGGTTCCCGGTTCCATGCTCAGGTTGGGATCCCCTAACTCGATGATTGTCTGTTCGGTCCACGAATCCAGCCCCGGCGCGTTGCTGGGCGAGGCCACGTCGTCGCCGGTGGTAAGCCAAATTTGGCCTGCCGGTGGCTCAGTGATCGTCACCGCCGTGCTACCGGTGGCAGTAAGTGCTCCACCCCCACCTTGTGATCCGGTGTTGCCGTCATTAAAGCTCCAGTCGATCTGTACGGAAGCCGGCGGGGTACCGCTGGCGTTGCTGTAGGCAATCTGCTGCATTGTTTGGTTGACCAGCGTGTTTGTGGCATTTGCATTGAAGGTGAGGACCAGAGTACCGGCGGAGTTGGTCGTCACGGTTCCGATCATGGTCGCACCAACAGAGAGATTGCCGCCTTCGGTCAATGCCCCGAGGGTGCCTGTAGCCGAGAAAACATCGTCTGTACTGGCGCCGCCGTTGCGCAAAAGCGTCAGGCTGGCACCGTCGAAGTCGTCGGCCGCAGAGAGTTCGACATCGTAGATGGTAACGTCGCTGTCGAGAACGACCGGCAAGCCACCCTTGCTAAAGGTTGGGTTGGCACCGAGCAGACCGCTATCGAAGCTGGAATCGAGTGAACCGTCACTGTTAAACTTAAGCACCTGGAAGTTCTCGGCGAACATACCGCCGGAAAATCCAACAGCGACGATTTTTCCATCCGGCTGCACCGTGACGCTATTGGCTTCCTCGTCTCCCGACGCAACAGGGACGATCACTTTGCCGTCGTCGCCGAACGTATTGTCCAGACTGCCATCGGTGTCGAAGCGCACCAATGCAAAGTCTTTGCCCGTAGGACCCCCGGAGCTGTAACCGCCGAGCAGGATCTTGATGTCATCCTGCAGCGTCATGGTGTACGCCCTGTCATCGCCCGCATCGATATCGGTGGTTACCACGCCGTCGCCGCCGAAGGAGGTATCGAGCGTGCCGTTGGCGTCGTAACGAACGACGGTAAACGCTTCGTTGCCGCTATGGGATGAAATCCCGGCCACTAGGATCTTGCCGTCGGACTGAACCGCCACGTCATAGCCGACCTGGTTGCCACTATCTCCGCCCGGGGCACCGGTGGCATCCAGACTGGTGGTGACAATCCCGTCGCCGCCACCGAAGCCTGTATCCAGAGAGCCATCGCTGTTGTAGCGTGCCAGCCCTATGTCTTGAGTCACACTGTTATGCGCTGTCCCGGCGACAAGGATCTTGCTGTCGGGTTGCAGGGTAACAGCATAGGCGGTGTCGGTGTTTGCGCCGATATTCGTTGTGACTGTGCCCACGGCATCGCCGTTCAAACCGCCAAAGGACGTATCCAACACGCCGTCGCTGGTAAAACGCACCATTGCGAATTTGTAGAAGAGACCGTCATTGCTCATGCCGGCCAGGATGATTTTCCCGTCATCCTGCAAGACCATGTCGTAGGCGCCATCGGTACTGGGGCTGACGGATGTCGACGCCTTGCCGTCTCCACCGCCAAAACTGGTGTCGACGCTACCATCCGCGTTGTAACGTGCGATGGCAAAATCGAGGCTTCCGGATACCAGGGCATAACCTCCCACCACAATCTTACCGTCATCTTGAAGGAGCAGTTTTCTTACCGCGTCGGTGCCGCTGTCAAAATCGGTGAGTACGGTACCGTTGCTGCCGAAATCGGTATCCAGTCCACCATCGGCATGGTATCGCGTCACGGCAAAATCGTAGTTGCCTCCATTACTGACATAACCGCCGACGAGAATCTTGCCGTCGGGCTGTATGACAGTGTTGTAGGCAATGTCCGTGTTTCCAGTGAGATCGGTGGTTACGATCCCGTCGCCAACACCGAAGGTCGGCGCGTTGTTCGCGGCCGTTATGTTAACTGTGGTTCTGCCGGTAGCTGTCATTGCCCCGCCGCTGCCCTGGTCACCGGTGTTGCCGTCATTGAAGGTCCAGTCGATCTGTATGGAAGCCGGCGGTTCATCTGCGGTATTGGCGTAGGTGATCTGGCTAAGGATGTTGTCGACGTCGGCTGAGGTAGGGATCTCGCCGCCCGTGTCCGTTAAGGTGATCACCAGCTGGCCAGGCGTCGAAGTCGTATCGAACGTGGCGATGACCTGGCTGTTCTTGATCAGGCTGCCGCCCGATAAGGTGATGCCTCCCGCGTCGTTGAAGCCAAGCACATCGTCGGCACTGGCACCGCCATTGCGAACCAGGGTCAGAGATGCTCCGGCATAGTTGCCCGCCCCGCTGTTTAAGGCATCGAGTTCTACATCACTGACATCCACGTCACTGTCCAGAACCACCGCCGCATTGTTTTCAATGTAGGTGGGTGTTCCGTCGAGGGTGTTGATCAAATCAAAGGTTACATCCAACGTGCCGTCAGAGGTATAGCGGGTAAGGGCAAAGTCGTTGTTGGTGCCGTTGTGGCTGTATCCGCCCACCAGGATCTTGCCGTCATCCTGTACGGTCACGCTGAGCCCGGTATCGTCACCCGTACCCACTGGTGTGGTGACTTTGCCGTTGTTGCCGAAGCCGGTGTCGAGGATACCGTCGGTGTTGTAGCGGGTAAGCGCGAAGTCGTAGTTGGTGCCGTTGTGGCTGTATCCTGCCACCAGGATTTTGCCGTCAGCCTGCACAGCGATGCTGTAGCCGGAATCGTTACCCCCTCCGACGTCTGTGGTGACGATGCCGTTGTCGCCAAAATTGGTGTCCAGCGAGCCGTCGGTTGTGTAGCGGGTCAGTGCGAAGTCATTGTCGGTGCCGTTGTCGCTGTAGCCCGCTACCAGGATTTTGCCGTCATCCTGCACAGTGACGCTGTAGCCGTAATCATTACCCACACCCACGTTTGTGGTGACGATGCCGTTGCCGCCGCCAAAGTCGGTGTCCGGGCTACCGTCGGCGGTGTAACGGATAAGCAAGAAGACGTAGTTGGCGCTACCGATGTCGGTGTAGCCCGCTACCAGGATTTTGCCGTCATCCTGCATGGTGACACTGAGACCGTAAGCGGAACCTTCGCCGATATCTACGGTGACCTTGCCGTCGTTGCCGCCGCCGAAGCTGGTGTCGAGACTACCGTTGGCGTTGTAGCGAGTAAGCGCGAAGAGGTAGTTGGTGGTGCCGGTGTATCCTGCCACCAGGATTTTGCCGTCATCCTGCACGGTGACGCTGCGGCCGAAATCATTATTATTCGAATCGATATCTGTGGTAACGATGCCGTTGACGCCGAAGCTGTTGTCCGGGCTGCCGTCGGTGTTGTAGCGGGTGAGCGCAAAGTCGTAGTCGGTGCCGTTGTGGCTGTATCCTGCCACCAGGATTTTGCCGTCGTTCTGCACGGTGACGCTGTGACCGGAATCGTAAGTCGAGTCGATGTCTGTGGTGACGATGCCGTCGCCGCCGAAGGTGGTGTCGAGGCTGCCGTCGGTGTTGTAACGTGTCAGTGCGAAGTCGCTGTTGCCGTCGATGTCGCTGGCCCCTGCCACCAGGATTTTACCGTCATCCTGCACGGTGATGCTGCGGATGTAATCGTTACCGTCGCCCACTGCTGTTATAACGCCGCCGTCGCCAACGCCGGACGTGAAGGTCGGCGCGTCGTTGACCGCGGTTATAGTAATGGCAAATGTCTGACCGCTCAGAGCGTTCCCCAGGCCATCGTCGACAGTGAAGGAGATCGAATCGCTGGTGGTATTGCTGCCGTCGTGGACGTAGACCACCTGGTTGGCATCGATCTGTGCCTGGGTCCAGGAGGTAACTGCCACGCCCGAGTCGGTGGTCAGCTCGAACCGGCCATTGGTCGGGCCGGAGTTGATCGTATAGGTCACTGACCCGGCCGGCTGGAGGTCGTCGTAACGCAGTTTGGTATTCGTGATCGTGTCGGTCCCGCCCTCGGCTACCGTAGAACCAGTGTTGTAGACCTGGGTCGGCGCGACAGCGTCGGTGGAGGTGTAGGTGACAGAAACGTACATCTGGGAGATGTAGCTGGTTTTGCTGCCGCTGTTGTGGATCACGCCGATCTCAAGATTGTTCAGATCATCGGTGGTCCAGTTGAGGTCGCTCCAGGTTGTGGAGATGTCCACAGGAGATACCGTGCCCAGGTCAATGCCGGCCCCATCTACGGGAGCGCCATCCGGAGTCGTCGCACCGGACATGCGCTGGTAACTGAGACTCACATTGGTGACGACGCCGTTTGCCTGGTAGGCCTGTGCATGAATCGTTATGTCGTTGATGACCGCCCCGTTCGGAACAACCATATCATCGAGGGAGAACATCACCCGCTGTCCGCTGGCGCCTTCCAGGTAGTCGGCAGGGTCATTGGCCTCCACCGCACCGGTTCCGGCATTGTCGGTCTGATCGTTGACACTGTCCCAAGCACTTGTGCCGACGACGGTGAACTCGGAGGTGCTTCCGTCGCCTGTCGGATGCATGGTAACGGTGGCCAGCAGGTTCGACCAGTTTTGTTGCACATCGGTGCCAAAGGCATTTCCTGTTTCGATGCTGCCGCTTTTGTATTCCAGATCCCAGTCGCCGCCGAGGTCTTCATGGCCGGTCGGATCGTCGGAAGCGGTCACATCGGCAGACGTAAGCTCGGCAATTTCGTCCAGAAGGTCCTGTCCGTCGCTGTTGGCGGCAACATTGCAACCGTAGAAAAGTATATCCCCGGTTTCGGTAAGGGCATTGCCCCAACCGGCAACGGCATTGCTGTTCTGTTGCAGAGTATTGTTGTCAAGCCAGCTGTTGCCCAGGTTGATCTGTCCGTCGGCACCGTGGGTGATGAAATGCAAGGCAGACAGATCCGAGCGATTGGCAAGGATGTCGCTGACCTGTTCGAGGCCGTTGCGATCCGCATCCAGGACCATCACCTCGATGATACGGTTGTCATCATTATCATGCAAACCGTCAATCAACAGTTCATGATCAGATACGTTATCGTTGATAAAAACCAATTCCGAACTCTTTGCAGCTTCATCTTGTTCGACCATTGACTCTTCTTGTTCGACCTGAAAATCGTTTTCCGCATCTTCAATCAGTACTTTTTCGTCATCCACATCCATTTCCAGGCCGGGTGCGATATCGGCGGAAAACAGTACACGTTGTTCCAACTCTTCATAATGGAAAAGCTTGGGTGCTTTTTTAGCGAGTCTTTTTTTCATGTTGACCTCCGTCAAGATCGTCCATGACTGATAGGCTTTGTGCCTGATCATGGGCAATTTGTACTGTCGCCTTTTTGGTCTCATCTGCCTGTTCCTGTATGTCAAACCGAACCAGACATTTCAGCCCGCTGGGCATCTGCTGTTCGGCGTTGGGAAGTTCCAAGCGTACCCCGAATGTGTTGCTTGCCGAATCGATAACTTTATCAACAATGGTCACAGTGGCTGTTTTCTCGCCGTATTGAGTGAGCTCAGGAAGCACGGTTGCTTCCATGCCGGTTATGATTTTACTGAACATCCGGGCAGGAACGATCACCTCGACCCGCAGGGGGTCTATCTGGGCCACCCGCAGGACAGGCTGACTGTTGACATACTCGCCGGGGGAGATGTATCGATCCACTACCACTCCGGAAATAGGACTTGTAATGGATCGTTGCGCCAACACGATCCGGGCTTTCTTCTTTTCAAGTTCTGCCAGTGTTCGTTTTTCCAAGGCCTTTTTTAGACGATATTTAGTCAGTTTGATATCAGTGGCGGCCTGATCCTTGTCCTGGGTCGAAATCATAGACAGTTTTTTGATCCGTTTATACACCCTCTTGGCAAAGGCTAGTTGGGTCTGCTGGAGGTTGATATCACCATCAAACGAGGCCATATTTTCCGCTTTTTCAAATACAGCCCGCTCCACGGAAGATTCCAGTTCCACAAGCACCTGGTCCTGCTCGATCGGATCACCCCTGTCTACCACTACATTAGCGACAATGCCCTCTGTCGGCACTCCTATATCTATAACCACATAGGGCTCGATCAGCCCATCGTATTCAACCGCTTCGGCCCAAACAAAAGAGGGCCAAGACAACAGAATAATGGTGAAAAAACAAGTGATCGTAATCTTTTTGGCGGTTTTATCTAGGGGGATCATTTTGTTAATCTCCTATGCCGATTGTTGTTTTTGATACATTTCCCATAATGTTTTTTAAACATATATGGCCCTTATTCCATGTTCCCGCTAAACGACAGCATCCGACCTGCCTGCTGATCGTGTGCCAGCAGGGCACGCCGTGCTTCCCAGTGTTGTCGTTCAATCCGTTTTTGAGCGCGCCATATTAAGAACAGGTTCAGCCCGGATAGTAGATAACTCCCCTTTGTAGTATGACGGATTAAAAATCGTATAAGGGTTCGGCAACAGCCTTTCAGGACAAGCTCATCCTCCAGTGAAAGGATGGTCTGATGACTGCCCGGATCACCCTGGCGCGCACAGCGACCATATAATTGCCTGTCGATCCGCCTGGCCTCGTTTCGACATGCTGAGATGACGTGCAATCCGCCTAATTCGGATACCCCGTCAACCAGGGGAATATCCGTTCCCCGTCCTGCCATATTGGTCGCTACGGTGATTTGTCCTTTTCTTCCGGCAATGGCAATTATTTCAGCCTCTTCCTTGTTTTGGCGAGCATTCAAGATTTGGTGTGGGATGCCCTGTTCATTTAGTTTTAGACTGATCTTTTCCGAATCAGCTACAGATCCCGTACCGATAAGAACCGGCCGGTTTTTTTGTTTATGTTGTTTCACAATTTCAATGATAGCTGCCCATTTATCTTCCATAGTAGGATAGACACGTGAAGGCAGCTCTATGCGCCGGCTGGGACGATGGAGCGGTATTCTCCGGACTAGAAGACCATACACGGACCAGAGTTCGGAACTGACCTCCCGGGCAGTACCGGTCATCCCCCCCAATCTTAAATACCGTCTGAAAAACCGCTGGTATGTAATACGAGCCAACTGGTCCCTGATGTTGGTGAGAGGGCAGCCTTCCTTTGCTTCGACCAGTTGATGCAAACCCTGCTCCCAGGAGCGTTCAGGCATGGTCCGGCCTGTGTTTGCATCGATAATAAGCACATTGCCCTCGTGTACAAGGTAATCGCGATCTTTTTTTAAGAAATGCAGTGCATGCAGAGCTTTCTGAATAAGGTCTTCCCTCTGCCTTGCATTATGCCAGAAGCTCTCTGGATGTTCTTTCAGTTTCTCAAGCCGTTCTTGTCCTGATAGACTGAGCTGGACCCTCTGTCCTGAAGGATTGAGAAAATAATCAACACCTGTTTCAAGCTCCTGTGCCGATTCAATGGCCTGATGATAAACGTTTTGATCTATGGTGCTGTCGGCCTCGCGGGTAAGGATGAGCGGGGTACGTGCTTCATCGATCAAGACACTGTCTGCTTCGTCGACAATGGCAAAGCAGAGCCCACGCAATAAAAGTTTATTCAGTCGGTTATCATCTGTGTAGGCTGTTTCGAGGTGCAGGCGCAGCTGGCTCCAGTCGTTGCCAAGGAACAGACGGTCCCGGAGGTAATCAAAGGCGACCTGCTTGTTGGTGCAGTATGTAATATCACAGGCATAGCCTGCCCTGCGCCGGGCCTGCGTCATTTCTTCTGTAACATAACCCACGGTAAGTCCCAATGCCTCATAGAGCGGCTTTATTGCATCGGCATCACGCATTACCAGATATTCGTTTACCGTGATCACGTGCACCGGAATTCCGGCAAGTGCTACGGTTGCCGCTGCCAGTGTGGCTGCCAGGGTTTTTCCTTCACCTGTTTCTACTTCTGCTGCCTGTCCCTGAAGCATAACCCAGCCGGCCATGAGTTGTGTATCATAGTGACGAAGCCGCAAGGTTCGATTAGACAATTCGCGAATCAGGGCAAACGCGTTTATGCAGCATCCGGTGCATAGACCTTTAATCTTGAGCTTTCGTCGTGTCAGGATCACCTCTCCCTGAAGTTCTGCATTATTGAGGCCTTGTAGTCTTTTTTCATGACTGTTGATGTCGGCGACAACTCTTTCAAAGTCGGGTTTCCGGATTACACTTGATCTTGCCAGCCTTCCCTGCAATGCATTAAAATAACGATCAATCAATCCGGTCTTTCTGTCTTTTTTCTCAGGGTAGGGTCCGGGCACCAGGCCGGGACGCATGGTCATGGTATCTGTGGCACGCATTAATTTATGCATAGAATTTCCTTATCAGCAGCTGCCTCAAGCTTCGGTACCACTGCATGGCCATGGGCATGGTGCCGTGTTCAAACCGCACGTAAACTCGGCTGCCAATGTGTGGTTCTTTCATTTTTTGAGGAAGACAGATATCAACCCGATAAAAACTCTCTAAGGCTCTTAAACGCTCCGGATCACTTGGATCCACCGGGATATTACCGCCGCCATAAATGCCGAGTGCCGGTGTGGGCAGGTTCAGGTCAGGTGCAGGAACTATCCGTTCGATATCGGCGTGGTGAGTTGTTGCTACTTGTTCAGCCATACGTACCTCCACATCAGTGACACTTTTACGAATCAACCCGATGTCGGTCTGATTCACCACGGCTCGTATTCTGGGGCAATGCTCCGAGAGGACATATCCTAGGATATCACCTTTCTTGACAAAACAGCCGAGCAGATTGCGGGCATCAATCAGCAGGACATTACCTTGTGTCGGGCTGCGTGCTAACAGTTGCTCTGCTTTTTTTTCGATCTGTTGGAGGTTTTTTTGTGCAAGGTATATATCATCCAGGACCATTTTACGTTTTACCCTTTCATGGAGCGGCTGGGCATTGTACATGGCGTAAAGCTCCTCCAATTGAGCTTTGCATATGTCAATCTCAGCATCCAAAAAATGGTCTGCTCCCCTGATGACAGGCGTGTCCTTGGAGACAAAGCTGCCGTCGGCAACCATTATTTCTACAACTTCAAGATCAGTGCCTGCCCGAATGATAGATTGTTCCGGCAGCCAGACCACTCCTTGTGTTGTGGTCCATAGGGATACGGGAATAATAAAAAACAGCAGCATAGAACCAAAACAAGATCCGATGCCGATATAGACAAGCCGTTTTCGCCGGTTACGCACCGCTGGATTGTTTAGCAATCCTGATAGCATGCGGATAACGGGTAATATGACCATGCTGATGATTCCCCAAAGCGCGATGAGGATGCCGATAGAAAAAAACTTGCTGCTGACCATCACCACCATTCCTGCCAAAATTACCATTCGGTAACAAAAGGAAACAGGGCCATAGAGTATAAACCATTTTTTTTCACCATGCGCTGTGACCGGTGACTCGGCTGTTTCAATCCCAAGCACATAACGATTAAAAATGTATCCGAGATAAAGAGTGGCACGTTGATTGAGATTGGGAATTTCGATCAGATCGGATAAGATATAATAACCGTCATACCGCAGCAATGGATTACCGTTAAAAAGAAGGGTGGAAATCCCACTGATTAACATAACATTGTATGCAATCGCACTGATCAGGCCGGTTTCCACATTCAACCATACAATCAATGCAAGTGCGGCGAGAAACATTTCAATCATCATTCCAACGGCAGCTACTGCAATTCGTTGTTGTTTTTCAGGGAAACAAGCAGAGGCAGAGGCATCTATATAGGGGATCGGTATTAAAGCCAGGAGTACAATCCCCATTTCATGAACTTCACCCCCCCACTTTTTTACAGCAAATGCATGGCCAAATTCGTGCAGTATTTTAACAATTGGATAGATCAGCCAGATCAACAGCAGATTAGACATGGAAAAGAGCTTGTCGTTTAAATCGCCTGTCAATTCAGGCCAGTTAAGAATGGCCAATAAAAGACTTGCAAAGGTTATCAACAACCAAAGGATAAAGATATTTTGGGTCAGCAGAGATGCCGTTAAGAAATTTAACCTTTGAAGGAATGGTTCCGGGTTACATAGTGGAAAACGAAGATAAAAAGGATTGCCGATGCGTTTCATCAGGGTTTTGTTCTTTTCTCCTTGAATCTTGCTGAATATTGCCTCGGTGCTGGGTAGAATATTGCTTTGAATCAGATCGGCCTCGTGTAAACGAATAAGCAGCAGTATGATTTCATCCTGGGTAGGGGCATCTGTTTTATAGTAATTGCAGGCCTTATCCAAGAGGTTTTGCACTGTCTGTTGCCCATCCATATGTCCTATCAAAAAATAAGCATGAGAATTGAATCTGTGGTTGTGTCCGGACAGGCTGTTTCGTAATACATGCCAGGTCTTCCCTCGGTATACATGCCGGGATATCTGTGTTGTGTCGCGCAAAGAGGGTTTAAGTTTCGCAACCCTATACCAATAAGCTCCGAACAAAGATTCACTCATGACGACCCCTATGGCAACCAATTCCAGGCAAACAGCCGCAGCCATTCAATAAATCGCCTGGTCCAGACCCAGACCATTTTCTTCCGATCGATATCTATCTTTGCGATCCCCTCCATTCCCGGACGCATCAGGTCTGAGTGTGAATCCATAATTGCCTCGATACGAAAATAGTTGCGTCCCTCTTCGGACGATGATACCGGTGTCAGCCGATCAATGGTAATATTGAACGATTTGTCAGGAATTCCGGACAATTTTAATTTCCCTTTTTGTTCAATATTTATCCAGCCAATATCCCGGTCATCAATTTTCAGGACAACCCGATATTCATTTGTCGGTGCCACTTCGTACAACACCTGTCCTCGTTCTACAGGAGAGCCCAGTTCCTGACTTAGATCCCCCTTGACTACAAGACCCGAAAACGGCGCCACAAGGATTGTTCGCTCCAACTGCTGTTCTACCAACCTTAGTTGGGCTTGGGCCTGGGTTTGTTTTGCATTCAGAATTGCAAGTTCTGAACGATCCAGTCCGGCCAGGGCTTTTCGATATTCTTTTACCAATTGAGCCAGCTGGCTTTGCCATTTTTGTTTTTCAAACCGCAGTTCCTTGCCCTCAAGGGTTGCCAGCAAGTCTCCTTCGTGAACGAAATCACCTGCACGGGCATGGGCCTCCGCAATATAGCCTTGTTGAGGGGCAATGATCATTCGGCGCACTTTTGCCTCCAAAACCGAATTTGCAGAAATGCGAAATGTTGTTCCAGCTAAACAAAGCCATAAAAGAAGGAATACGAACAAACAGGAGGCAACTTTGAAGGCCATATGTTGCAAGCCAAAAAGCTTGCGTGACAAACTCCTTAGAGAATCGGTAATCTTGAGAATCAACGACTGTTCATCGTGTCTTCTGATTTCAAGCACAGGGCCAAGCAAAAGACTGATCTGTTCGCATTGTTTTACTGTATCCCTGTCGAATGGTTTTTTTAAAGAGCGTTCAAACAACAAGGCGCCGACAGCCTTAGTGTTTTTCGCCAAAGGGACGGAGCAGATGGACGATCCCTGTTGTTTTTCCGCCAATTTTTTATGGAACCGGTTTATTGTAATGGCATCATCAGACTCGGCAGGATAAACTATAGAGGCTCCTTGGTCTAAAGATTCACGCATGGCATCATGAATAGCGCGGATAATGTTCGAATCGGGATTGATATTAGAACTGTGGGATATGGCTTCGATGCGTAGACGTTTGTAGGGTGAAAACCCTAGGCTGACGCGATGGCATGAAAAGAGTTCAGCCAGTTCATTTGTCACTGAGGTGGCGGCAACCTTGAACTGGTCATCTTCAAGCCCTGTAGAGATCAACTTGACAAGATTGATCAGCTTTTTCTTGGTTTTAACGGATGAAGCATGCATCTTGATAATTGCTTCAAGCCAATTTGCGCCAAATTGGATCTGTTTTAACGCCTCTTGCTGCATTAATCGAGAACGGGTTGTTATTTCAATGGCAATACATCCAAGCAACTTGCCGTTCAAAAACAAAGGACAGGCAAGTGTGTCTAATGGTTCGCCGGTTTCTTCAATTTTATTGGTACGAGTCTGAATTACTGCCTTTCTATTCTTTAATGCTACCTGGACAACACGCCATGTTGTTTTGTTGCAATCTTTTCCCTTTGGCCAGAATAGGCCTTGATTATAAGGCCCGATATCAAGAGGCCCGCTTAATAACGTGCCTTTTATTGTACCGTTTAGAATGATGCATTGATAATTCAGCCAATTTTTTAATAGTTGTTTCATGTTTTACTCAAAACCTCCTGATCACTACAGCTGAATATTTTTTCTGCTGCCTTGTTCCATGATCTTATATGTTTTTTATTATTGATCATGATAATGACATCATATGTAGAAGAGCTTATGTTCACAGATACGGCCTCCGTTACTTCAATTATATATGGTTATGTGTTGATAAAAGGCTTTTCGATAGGATGAACAGATACTAGATACGTGAAAATACGTAATCAAAGATGAGAATATGCGTAATCAAAGGTGATAATATACGTAATAAGAAATGATGTGTCTGTGTTGCCGTTTGTGTAACCCGAATTTTTGATCCTGATGATCAGGTGATGTTTGCACCCTTTCTTAAGTCTTTCTTGCGCTATACGCTGTTCATATTCTTCCCGTAATATGCGAGGTCTTCCAGGGCTTGAAGATTTATCAGCCGTATGTTCGAACCTTTCACTTCTATCATCTTTTGTTCCTTCATGAGGCCCATGGCGCGTGACAGTGATTCAGGGCCTGTGCCGAGGAGGTTGGATATCTGGGATTTCTTCATGTCCAGGGTTATATGATCTGTTTCACCCTGTTTCTGCGACTGGTAGAGCAGGTAGGCGGCCAGGCGGGATGGTATCTCCTTGAGCGAGAGGTTTTCGACCTGTACGGTAAACTCACGCAGCCGCATTGATAGGATCGCCAGGATGTTCATGGTCAGCGGGGGGTTGCCTGTTATCAGGCTGATAAACTTATCCTTGGGGAAGTACAGCAGCAGGCTTTTTGCGATTGCCTGGGCATTGGCCGGGTAGGACTTGCCGGAAAACACCGGCACGGCACCGATGGTCTCGCCGGCCTTGGCAATGTGGAGGATCTGTTCTTTACCTTCAGGAGACATCTTGTAGACCTTTATGACACCCCTGATGACAAGATAGAATCCGTTTCCCTCATCACCGTCAAGGTAGATGATATTGTCCTTGTCTGCGTTTTTTTCTATTGCAACGCCCCTGATCTCTTTGAGGTGGATCTCACAAAGCCCCCCGAAGAGCTGGCTTTTTGAGAGGATATCAATGATTTCGCCCATGACTGACTGTCCTTTTGCCGTGAAGATTTGTTATTTACTAACATAAATCAAGGCACGGCACCATGGGTTGATGGTTTTTGTTGGTCAGGAACGAGCCTTCCCTCAATGTGATACGTCGCCCACGGCCGGTTTTTTCTCTTCAGTAATGGGTTGGACAACCGGCTTGTCTCTGATGACGTGGATTTTGGGTTTTTCATGTCTGGATATGCTGTCTTCTCCCATAAGGATTTTTGGGTTTTGCAGCAGGGCTCGGATTTCTTTCTGCAGCAGGGAAACATAGTAACCATGGAATAAACGGTGGTCCAGGGTCATGCAGAGCTTTAAGATCGGCCTGACCACGAGTTTGCCGTCTTGTACCCATGGCTTATCTTTAACCTCGGGGATGATCATTAGAAGCCCGCACCTTGAGAAAGGGACTAGTGGTCCATATGCAGACTCAAGACCGTGTTTGCCTACCGACGAGATGATCGCTGTGCCGAAAGGGTCGTCCGGAACGCCGAATATGGAGAGATCAAGTTCAAATCTGTTTGCAAGCACATTGGTAATCTTCAATATCCATCTGGTAAGTGTGATGGAGCAATGCTGTATGATATTCTGGGATGTCTGGTACGACGGTCCCTGGTTGTTTCTGACAGCCGCGGCTCCTTCCCTGATTTCCCGGGCAATCTCGGAGATGGACTTCCGGTCTGCATTTTTCAGTTTGATGCCTGAGAGTTCATCACCGGATTCCATTGAAACAAGGATCTGAAAATCCACTGTCTTTCTCCTGTAGATATTGTTTGCTTCGACCTTTGCGTTGAGCTGGGGATATTTTTGATACACCATTCCAAGGGCCTTGGTGCAAAGATGGGTGATGGTGATCTTTTCCCCCGTGCGTTTTTTGTGAGACTTTATCCATGCAAGAGCATTGTTCATATCGATGTTTATGCTGCTGAAGATAAGAGGCTCTTCAGGTGTTTTCCACATAGCATTGGCCATTTTAAAGAATGACGGAACTTTCTGAGCTTTGCTAAATCTGGTTCTTTTCGTGTTCAGCATTTATCCCTTCCTTTCATGATGGCTTAATCTTAAGCTAATATTCTTTGGCCTTTCTTCTGGGCTGCGAATAGATGCTCATGCCTTATTAGTTATCAAGATGTATGCCATAAAAAGGCGGCAAGGGTGTTGTTGTAACCCTAGTCGAATAACAGGCAAATACTAGTATAAATAATGATAATACTATTATATCCAAATAGTTAAAAAAGATACAGTGAGAGGGAAAACAATTGCATATGTGTAAAAATATTCACATGAAAAGGGAAAATATTTACACTGATGCTGTGTCTTTTTCAATGTGAGTTCTTTTCCAGAATTGCCACCACCTTTTTTCCGAATAGAACCTGCGTTCGAGGTCAATGTTGCTGACATCGTCCAATATATCCAGTTCCCAGAAGCTCCTGAGCTCTACATAAGGGGGGTCGCCTTTCTTGTTGAGGGTTATGGCCCTCAGTTCCTTATTGTGCATGATCCTGGCCCTTGCGAGCAGTACGGCCTTTTGAGGGCTTTCGGCTTCTATGATTATATTTTGATAAAAACCGTGTTTTTTAGGTTTGCTGCCGTTGTTCAAAAGGAAGTTACGGCCGTTCATTAGCAATCTGTATGTTCTCATATTTATAAAAAAACCGCCTAAAATAGGATAGTACTTAAAATACGATGATTTATAAGTATATAGCTGTTGATAGCCTATGGTCAAAAAACCTTATACTTATACTTTTCGACATGATCAATGAAATAAATACGGAAAAGGTATCCGGGTTTCTATTGCAGGAGGTTTTCACCTTCCCTGGTTTTTGATCGGTTGAAGAGATCGGAGCCCCTGGCCCTGATAAGCCCCCCTATGTTGCGCGACGATATCCTGAATGCGCCCACAGCGTCTTGTCTTGCCTCTTTGTTCACCATTGCCGGGATTTCTATAATGGGTGCTGTCCGGACGTCTTTTGCCAGTCTTGGCGGGAGTATCTTGATTGCTGCAGGAAGGAAGGTCAGTACTGATAAGGAGATTGTGATCATGTCTATGGCGACGAGCATGCCGAGTTGCGATATGACGACAAACTGGGATGGGATCAGCACCATAAAACCGGCGGCAACTGCCATGGCATTGTATATGATGCCCCTTCCCGAGGTGTTGAGCGCAATGGTCAGGGCCTGTTCCACGGACCTGCCCATCCTTATTTCGTGTTTGTATCTACTTAGGAAATGGATGGAATAATCAATACCCATGCCTATATCGATGCTTGCGACGGTTGCGGTTGCCGCATTGAGCTTGATGCCGGTAATGCCCATGATGCCGAAGTCCAGTGCTATGGGGATGATAAGGGGGACCATGCTGTAGATGCCCAGCCTGAATGATCGGAATATGGTTGACGTGATTACAAAGCAGAGAAGGAATGAAAAGATAAAGCTGGTTACCTGGGTCCTGACCACAAGGTGGTTGAATTCGTACGCGAGCATTGCCAGCCCTGTGGTTATGATGCCATTTATGTCCTTATTGGTGAGGCTGTTTTCCTTGTAATCTTCTACCGTGCTTATAATGTCATTTGCCAGATATCCGCTCTGAGATTTCATCTGAAGCAGTATTTGGCTGTTTTGATAATTGAAGTCCACAAAGCTTTCGAGGTCTTCGCCCCCTCCCGAGAATGAAAACAGGAGGAGATATTGCGCCACCAGTTCCTTTGATTCGGGGATCACGTAGTATTCAGGGTCTCCTTCGTGCATTGACTGGTTTATGCGTTTGATAAAGTCTACTATGGAGACTGTCTTGCCGATGTCCGGGTGTTCATTGAGCCTTTTTTGAAGCTGTTCGATTTCTTTGAGGACGGAAGGATCCTTGATGCAGTCCGGTTCAAGCGTGTTGAATTCGACATTGAAGAGAGATGTGCCGCCGAACTCTCTGTTCAAAATATCATCGGCAACCCTGATCGGGCTGCCTTTGCGAAAATCCTCGATAAGGTTCAGGTCGCTCTTTACATGTTTGCCGAACATGACGGAGACTACGAGGACGAGCATGCTTATCCCGATCACCCACCAGTGTTTGTGGATGCTTACATAGGAGAGCCTTTTCAGCAGGGGGGCGATGATATCCTTTTTTGTATGGTGATGGGGTATGTATTCCTTGCCAAGAGAATCGATGATTGAAAGCATCGCAGGTATGAATGTCAGTGCGAGCATCATGGAGGCGATTATCCCGAACGATGAAAGGAGGCCGAAATGCATAAGGGGTACTATAGGTGTTGTGCATAGGGATATGAACGCTGCCGTAGTGGTCAGCGCCGCCATCATGACCGGGACCTTTACCCTGATAAGGGCATTGCTTATGCCGGCCAGGCCTTTTTTGCCTTCAAGGGAATCCGAAAAAACGTTTTCTACTATATGGACCCCATAGGCGATGGCCACAGCCATCAGGGCCACGGGCAGTGCCGTAGTGATCATGGTCAACGGTATATCGAGGATGGGCATGATCCCTATGGACCACGTTGTTGAGATGCCCACGGATATAAGCGGCAGGAGCATGCCCCTTAAACTCCTGAAGAATAAAAGCAGAAAACCCATAAGCACAATACAGACAAGCGGAGGTAAAATGGTAAGGTCCTTGATCATATAATGGCCCTGAAGCGCCTCGACGATCTTTGGGCCGGATATGAAGAATTGTTCAGATCCCTCGTGTGATTTAATGATATCGGTAAGGGTGTAGTAGATGGGCACTATCTGGTCTGTCTCTACGGAATCTTCGAGTATGATCGAGATGGCTGTCCCTTTATTGTCGCTGGTTATATAAGCCTTGTCATAAATCTCCCATGAATCGATCTTTTGCCTTAATTCATCCAGGCTGGCCTCTGTCGAGGGCGGGTCGCTCTCGTGGATCATGGGGGAGACTTCAAGACCGTCGGGGTTACCTTGAATATTCTTGATGTTCAGGATCTGAACAACCTTTTTTACTCCGTCTATCCCCTCTATCTCTTCGGTTATATCCTGTATCTTTCTCATGGAGCCCGGCCTGTATATACTCTCGGGGTGGAGCATGCCGATCAGTATGTCCGCATATGGTTCGAATGTATCCTTGTTGGCGGCGTATGTTCTTTCAACCGGATTGTTGTCGCACAGTATGATCTCTACACGGGGATCGATCTTCACATAAGGCAGCTGGCTTCCGAAGAAGACGGTTATGAGGGCGATAATGATGATTACAGGGTAGGGGTGATGTATGGAGTAGTTTATGATCCTATTCATCGTTCACATGCCCTGTCCGATAGTAATGGCTTATATGTTGTGCCATATGATTCCCCCGGATATCTTTTGATAATGAAAAATCATTACTGTAGTATAATTTATCCATAATCATCTGTTAGCCAATAATTATAACCTACTTAGAGCCCTGTGGTGTTGATTGCAAAATAGCGTTCAAAGAACATTCAGTATAATAATGAATCGTCATTACTAATAATAATCTTTATATTAAAAATGTCAAATATATTCATGAAAATTATTAATGGTTTTGGAAGTGTCTTTATTTATCATATTTTTCTTTCATTCTTGGGTTATTTTATGTAATAAAACCCCTTTCTTCCTTATGGACCTATCCATTTTATAGGGGAAGAGGATATAAAATATTAAGAAGGCAGACATGGAACAGGCAATTCAGAGGGCAAAGGTCCTTGTTGAGGCATTGCCTTATATAAAGGAATTCAGGGGTAAGCGGATCGTTGTCAAATACGGCGGTCACGCAATGGTAGATCCTAAACTCAAGAAATTGTTTGCCCAGCAGATCATCCTCTTCCAGTATGTAGGTATTCAGGTGGTAGTGGTTCACGGAGGCGGGCCTCAGATAGAGGATGTTCTCAATCAGATGGGCATTAAATCCAGTTATATAGATGGAAAGCGCGTAACAGATGCAAGGACAATGGATGTCGTGGAGATGGTCCTTGCAGGCGGTGTCAATAAGGAGATCGTAAATCTCATCAATACCAACGGCGGCAGGGCGGTCGGTCTTTCAGGTAAGGACGGTGGTCTGATAAAGGCAAAAAAGCTCTATCATTCACGCAAAGGTCCCAACGGAAAAAGCCGGGATGAAGTGGACATGGGGTTTGTCGGAGAGGTCACCTCCATCGATACCCACATCATCGATACGGTTGAAAAGGCGGGCTTTGTTGCGGTCATAGCACCTTCAGGCGTGGGTTCCGACGGTTTGACGTACAATATAAATGCGGATACGGTAGCCTCTGAGATCGCAGGCCATCTGACCGCGGAGAAGCTGATAATACTTACGGACGAAACCGGGGTGCTCAATGCGGATAAAAGATTGATATCGAGTATTGTCTATCCCGAGATAGGCGGCCTTATCTCTTCGGGGGTGGTGAAAGGCGGTATGATACCCAAGCTTGAATGCTGCATGAAGGCGCTCGATAACGGGGTTGTGAAGACCCATATAGTAGACGGTAGGGTGCCGTATTCTATCCTGTTGGAGATATTTACCGACTCCGGCATAGGCACCCAGATCATCAAGGAGAAAATTCAATGACTCATGTGATGAACACATATTCAAGGCTGCAGGTAAACCTTGTCAGGGGCAAAGGCGTCAAGGTCTGGGACGATACGGGGAAAGAATATATAGATATGCTTTCGGGCATAGCCGTCTGCAACCTGGGCCATGCACATCCTGCAGTGGTAAAGGCGCTTCAGGATCAGGCCGAAAGGCTGTTCCACTGCTCTAATCTTTATCATATCCCGCAGCAGGAGACCTTTGCGGATATGATTGTGCAGAACTCTTTTGATTCACGGGTCTTTTTCTGTAATTCAGGGGCAGAGGCCAATGAAGGCGCAATAAAGCTGGCAAGACGCTATTGCAGCCTGGAAGGCCGTAGAGGTTCTCGTATAGTAACCTTTAGCGGGTCGTTTCACGGAAGGACCCTGGCGACCGTTGCCGCCACGGGGCAGGATAGATTCAAACAGGGTTATGACCCCATACCGGCCGGATTCGTAAGTATACCCTTCGGTGATATAGATGCACTCGAAGAGGTCATCGATGACGAGGTCGGTGCGGTCATGATAGAGCCTATACAGGGCGAGGGCGGGATCATTGTTCCCCCGCAGGGATTTTTTAAAAAGCTGCGCAATCTATGCGACCGGCACGGCCTACTTCTCATACTGGACGAGGTGCAGACCGGCATGGCAAGGACAGGCAGTCTTTTCGGGTATATGTATGAAGATATAGAACCCGATGTGATGACTTTGGCAAAGGCCCTCGGTAACGGTTTTCCCGTGGGTGCCCTTGTAGCCAAGCCCAAGGTCGCTGAAGCATTTTCCCCGGGTACCCATGCATCTACCTTTGGCGGAAATCCCCTGGCCATGTCAGCCTGTATAGCCACCCTTGATACCATGCTTAAAGATGATATCGCAAAGCACAGCCTACAACAGGGCTCATACCTCAAGACCTGTCTTGAAGAAATCAAAGAGATCCATCCGGGGATAAAGGAGATACGCGGCAGGGGTCTCATGATGGGAGTCGAGTTTGACAGGAATATCTCCTCCCTTTGTGCTGAAGGGATTAACAAGGGTATATTGCTCAATGTCCAGAAGGAGCGCATCTTAAGGCTTGTCCCGCCGCTTGTCATCTCAAAGGCAGAGATCGATGCCGCTGTCGGGATCATAGATGCACTATTAAGGGAAAAGGGGTTGTAATGGATCATAGAGACCTTTTATCCATAAAAGATCTTACCAGAAAAGATGTAGGCATAATCTTCGACAAGGCACGGGAAAATATGAATGCCGATCCCGTAAAGAGCCTTGCCGGCAAATCCGTAGTGCTTGTTTTTGAAAAGGCCTCGACCCGGACAAGGATATCCTTTGAGGTCGGTATTGCCCGGCTTGGAGGGCATCCGGTCATCCTGGCGAAGGAAGGGTCACAGATGGCCAGGGGAGAGCCTCTCAAGGATACAGCGAGGATCCTTTCAGGATACTGTGATTGCATCGTGATGAGGACCTTTGAACACACGAGGCTTGAAGAGATGGCCAAGTGGGCGGATATCCCCGTGATAAACGCCCTTACCGACCTGCTGCATCCATGCCAGGTGCTTGCAGATTGTTTTACCCTGGACCTGCGTTTCGGACCATTGGCCGATAAGAAGATAGCGTGGATAGGCGATGGTAACAACATGGCCCATTCATGGATAAATGCGTCGACAATACTGGGTTTTGAGCTTGCGCTTTCATGCCCTCAAGGGTACGAACCGGATAAGACGATTTTGGATGAGGCTGTTAAACAGGGTGCCAAGATCAGCCTGGCCGATGACCCTTATAAGGCGGCTGCCGGATCCATTGCGGTCAATACGGATGTATGGGCGAGCATGGGTCAGGAAGGCGAGGCGACAGAGCGCAAGGACGTATTTAAGGACTTTCAGGTCGATTCCTCTCTTATGAGTTCTGCTCACCGCGATGCAGTGTTCATGCACTGCCTTCCCGCGCACAGGGGAGAAGAGGTGACAGATGACATCATCGAGGGACCTAGATCTATAGTATGGGAACAGGCGAGAAACAGGCTTTATGTGCAGGAGGCTGTTCTCGATTTTATAATGAATACAGTAAGGGGTTGATATGGGAGACAAAAAGGTTGTTTTGGCATATTCGGGCGGTCTTGATACATCCGTGATTTTGAAATGGCTGCAGGATGAATTCGGTTATGAGGTGATATGTTATGCAGCAGATCTAGGACAGGCCGAAGAGCTTGACGGCCTCAATGAAAAGGCGACCAATACCGGGGCGTCAAAGATATATATAGATGATATCAGGGAAGAATTTGTGAGGGATTATGTTTTCCCCGCCTTCAGGGCCGATGTCGTGTACGAGGGCTCGTACCTTTTGGGGACTTCTCTGGCAAGGCCCCTGATAGCAAAGCGCATTATGGATATTGCAAAAATGGAAGGGGCAACCGCGGTAGCCCACGGCGCTACAGGAAAGGGCAATGATCAGGTAAGGTTCGAGCTTACCTTCTGGGCGCTCAATCCGGCCATCAAGGTTATCGCACCGTGGAAGATGGATGAGTGGAAGCTGGTCTCCAGGGACCTCATGATAGACTATGCGCAAAAGCATGGGATACCTGTTCCGGTGACAAAGGCAAAGCCTTATAGTATGGACAGGAATCTGCTCCATATAAGCTTTGAGGGCGGTATGTTAGAAGACCTTTGGAACGAGCCGGACGAGGATATGTTCGTGCTTTCATGCTCCCCTGAAAAGGCACCTGATGAGCCCACAAACATTGTAATATCATTTAAAGACGGGGATCCTGTTGCCGTGGACGATAAAGAGATGAGCCCGGCAGGGCTTCTTTCGTACCTGAATCATATAGGGGGCAGAAACGCTATAGGCAGGGTCGATATAGTGGAAAACCGCTATGTCGGGATGAAATCTCGAGGGGTCTATGAGACCCCGGGCGGGACCATTCTCAGGACGGCCCACAGGGGGATCGAACAGATCACCCTCGACAAGGAGCTTATGCACCTGCGGGATGAATTGATGCCCAGGTATGCAACCCTTGTTTACAACGGCTACTGGTTCTCTCCGGAGAGAGAGGCCCTGCAGGCGTTCATAGACGAATCCCAGAAGGGGGTTACAGGCGATGTCAGGGTAAAGCTCTACAAGGGTAACTGCACGGTGACAGGCAGGAGGTCCGATAATTCGCTCTATAGCGATGAGATAGCCACCTTTGCAGAGGATGATGTCTATGACCAGAAGGATGCTGCAGGTTTTATAAGGCTCAACGCATTGAGGCTCAAGATGAGGGCGCAGAGGAAGCCATGAAAAAAAAGCCGTGGTCAGGCAGGTTCGACCAGGAAACATCTTCGGTAGTCGAGAGGTTTACACAATCTCTCGATATCGATAAAAGGCTGTATTCCCAGGATATCGAGGGGAGCATTACCCATGCAAACATGCTTCTTGAGGCGGGGATCATTACGGGCCAAGAAAATGATGCCATAATAAAGTGCCTCTGCTCTATCAAGAACGATATAGAATCAGGGTCTTTCACCTTTGATCCCGTCCTAGAGGATGTTCACATGAATATAGAGATGGAGTTGACCCGCAGGATAGGCGATGCCGGAAAGAAACTCCATACGGCCAGGAGCAGGAACGATCAGGTAGCTACCGATTTCAGGCTGTTTGTAAGGGCTGGGCTTGCAGAAATACAATCAGGCCTGAGAATCCTTATGCAGGTTCTGGTCGAAAAGGCCGGTGAGAATGTGGATACGATCATACCCGGGATGACTCACCTTCAGCATGCCCAGCCCGTATCCCTTGCCCACCATCTGCTCGCATATTTCGAGATGTTCCTGCGGGATTATGACCGTGTCAGCTCGACCGGAAAAAGGATCAATATCTCTCCGCTTGGCAGTGCAGCCCTTGCAGGCACCCCGCACTCCATAGACAGGGCTGTGACGGCACGTTCGCTGGGTTTTGATGCGCCGGCCAGGAATTCTATAGATGCGGTAAGCGATCGCGATTTTGCCATAGAGTCGGTTTTTGACCTTTCTATGATCATGATGCATCTCAGCAGGCTCGCCGAAGAGATCATTATATGGAACTCCCAGCCCTTTTCGTTCATAGATCTGCCGGATGGATACTGTACGGGAAGCTCCATTATGCCTCAGAAGAAGAATCCCGATGTGGCAGAGCTTGTAAGGGGTAAGACAGGCAGGGTGTATGGGGATCTCGTGTCGTTGCTTACCATGATGAAGGCATTGCCTCTGGCCTATAACAGGGACATGCAGGAAGACAAACAGCCGGTTATCGAAAGCCTCGATACGATCAATGCATGCCTCGAAGTCATGGCAGGTCTTGTCAGCGGGATTTCCTTCAATAAAGAGGCTCTTGACAGATCGATAACCCAAGGTTTTATAACAGCAACCGATGTTGCCGATTATCTTGTGGAAAAGGGCATGCCCTTCAGACAGGCCCATCATGTGACAGGAGAGGTGGTGGCGTCGCTTATAAGGCAGGGCAAGACCCTTGATGAGTTCACACTCGATGAATATAGGTCATTTTCCGATCTGTTCGATAATGATATATATTCTGCTATACGTCCCGGGACCTCAGTAGACAGGCGCACAAGTTACGGTGGGACGGCAAGGGATAATATACGGGCTCAACTCAAGGTCTCAGGCGGTATATTGGATGAACTGGAAGAAAACTGGTAAAAGATCCTTTTGTGCCTTCTGTATTGTCGCAGCACTTATAGCCTGCGGCCGCAAGCTTCCGCCAAAACCATCGGGTCTGCCCGATCCGATCGAGATCATATCCATGATTTTTGTCGATGATACGGTAAGGGTAAAGGCGAGGATCAATACATCTGGAGGCAATGCAGTCCTTCTAGGAAAGACCAAAGGCATATGCCCTGCGTGCACCGATGATCTGGTCAGGAAACACGAGGTGTACATAGAAACGCCCGGGGTGGTTCTGATGAAAGACAGCCATCCGGACTCCATGTACATGGTCTATCGTATCGCGTTTGAAAAGGGGGAGTCTTTCTGGATCACAGAACCCCGTGTTGTCAAGAGATAGGGAGATATACGGTTATTTGTGTAAAGAAAAAGCAGATAAATATGCTAGACAAACATACTATATAATGAGTGGAGCAGGACCATGCATGATTTTCAATACAGGAACAATGAACTTTGCTGCGGTGAAGTATCCCTGTCGGATATAGCCGGCAAAGTCGGGACCCCGTACTATTGCTACAGCCTACCTACACTGAAACGTCATATCAGGGCATTCGAGGATTCTCTTGAAGGGGTAGATCACCAGACATGTTTTGCCATGAAGGCGAATTCGAACATGGCGGTTCTTAAACTCATGGCCTCTGCCGGGCTTGGCGCCGATGTGGTGTCCGGAGGAGAGCTCTATCGTGCGCTCAAGGCCGGTATATCAGGTGACAGGATCGTTTATTCGGGTGTGGGCAAGACTACTCAAGAGATCGATATGGCGATTAATGCAGGCATCATGATGTTCAATATCGAGAGTGAACAGGAACTCGAGGTGATAAATTCCAGGGCAGGCGCACTGGGAAAAAAGGCGCCCATATCCATAAGGGTGAACCCTGATGTGGATCCCATGACCCATCCTTATATCTCGACCGGTATGAAGGACAACAAATTCGGTATAGATATCGAGCGCTCCATGTCACAGTATGTACTGGCAAAAGACATGGATAATATCGATATAGTAGGGATAGACTGCCACATAGGTTCCCAGCTCACAGACATGAGCCCCTTTATCGATGCCGTTGACAGGCTCAAGGTCCTGATATCAAAGTTGGGCGGGCTGGGGATAGAGTTCAGGTATCTCGATCTCGGCGGAGGTCTTGGTATAACCTATTCCGACGAAGAACCCCCTCACCCCAGGGATTACTGCAGGGCCATCATCGATGCGGTAAAGGACCTAAGACTGAAGCTGATATTCGAGCCGGGCAGGGTAATAGTGGGCAATGCCGGTGTGCTTGTAACAGAGGTGTTGTACCGCAAGGAGACAAAGGAGAAGAGGTTTGTCATCGTGGATGCGGGTATGAATGACCTGATGAGGCCTGCACTCTACAAGGCCTATCACGATATAAAGCCTGTGCGGATAACCACCGATGCCAGGGAAAGGGCCGATGTTGTAGGTCCTATATGCGAATCCAGCGATTTTATCGCAAAGGACAGGGATCTTCCTGTATTTTTACGCGGTGAACTCATGGCTGTAATGAGCGCGGGTGCCTATGGCTTTACCATGTCTTCGAATTATAATTCACGCCCAAGACCGCCTGAGGTGCTCGTGGATGGGGACCGGTATTACGTGGTTCTGCCTAGGGAGTCGTACGAAGACCTTGTTGCCGGAGAGATCATACCGGACGTAATACAATAAATAACGGAGGTTATACGATGTTTTCAGGTGCCATTGTTGCGATAGTAACGCCGTTTAAGGATGGGGATATAGATGAGAAGGCATACAGGGATCTGATCAATTTCCAGATCAGCAGGGGTGTGTCCGGGATAGTCCCGTGCGGAACAACCGGAGAATCTGCCACCTTGTCCCACAAAGAGCATAAAAGGGTCATAGACATAGCGGTTGAAGAGGTCGGGAAAAGGGTGCCGATAATCGCCGGTACGGGCTCGAATTCTACGAATGAGGCCATACGTCTTACCAGGCATGCAAAGGATGCAGGAGCGGATGCAGCCCTGCTTATTACCCCTTATTATAACAAACCTACACAAAAGGGTCTCTTCGAGCACTACAGCGCTGTTGCCTCTGCATGCGATTTTCCTCAGATCCTTTACAATGTCCCGGGAAGGACCGGGGTGAACATGAGTGAAGACACCGTTGTGAGGCTCTCTGCAATAGATAACATTGTCGGCATCAAAGAGGCGAGCGGCGATCTGGTCAAGTGTTCCTATATCGTCCGCGATACCCGTGATGATTTTTGTCTGCTTTCCGGAGAGGATGCCCTGAATCTGCCTATACTCAGCGTAGGGGGTAAAGGCGCTATATCGGTTACCGCCAATGTGCTGCCGGATAAGGTGTCGGGGATGATAAACGCATGGACGGCAGGTGATACATTAAAGGCAAAGAATATGCACTATGAACTGCTTGAACTGAACAAGGCGATGTTTATGGAGACGAACCCGATCCCGGTAAAGACGGCGCTTGCCATGATGGGGATGATTGAAGAGGAGTTCAAGCTGCCGTTATGCACCATGGCCGATACAAACAGGGTTCAGCTTAAGACTGTCCTTGAAGGATACGGTTGTATCTGATCGATAATGGAGGGTCGTTAATATGATTAAGATCGGTGTAGTTGGTATAGCCGGCAGGATGGGCTCTTTGATAGCAAAGGGTGTTATAGACACAAACGATATGTCCTTGGCCGGTGCTCTGGAGATGAAAGGTCATGCCTTTGTGGGCAAGAATTCCGGATATGCCCTTGGGACCGAATCCCAGGAGATTGAGGTCTGTTCAGACATGAACGACGCATTTTGCGCATGTGATGTAATCATAGATTTTACCATGCCTGAAGTGACTATGGAAACGCTTGAGTATGCCGTAAATGCCGGCAAAGCCCTGGTAATAGGTACGACAGGGTTGGATGATGAACAGGTCGCAGGCATAAAGGATGCCTCGTCAGACATACCGTTGGTACTGGCGCCAAATATGAGCATAGGTGTCAATGTGATGTTCAAGGTAGCGGGTATCCTGACAAGGCTTTTGGGTGATGCCTATGATATAGAAATAATAGAGGCCCATCACAGGCTTAAGAAGGATGCACCTTCAGGGACAGCTCTGGGACTTGCCCGCTCGATAGCAGAATCCAGGGAGGTGGATCTTGCCGAGCATGCCTGTTATGAGCGTCACGGTATCATAGGTGCAAGGCCTGATGGCCAGATAGGGATCCAGACTCTGCGTGCGGGCGACATTGTCGGGGATCATACAGTGCTTTTTGCAGGCAATGGAGAGAGGGTAGAGATAACCCACCGTGCCCATTCGAGGCAGAATTTTGCACAGGGGGCCATAAAGGCCGCCAGGTGGCTGCATGGCAAGAAATCAGGGTTTTATACGATGATGGATGTGCTTGGACTCGAAGATGAAGATCGGTAGGGGCTTGACGCCGGATGGCTCGGCAGTATTATTCGCATCCGAGGATGGTGCAAGATTTTTTGCCTGTGACCCGGAGACCTTGAGACCGGGTAACCCGGTTGAGATTGTCAGGATGCTGGCGCCTGTAATGCCCTCAAAGGTGGTTGCCGTAGGTCTGAACTACAGGGATCATGCACAGGAGCTCGGGCTTGACCTTCCGAAAGAACCTGTCCTTTTTATTAAGCCCTCAACGTGTATAATAGGCCCCAATGACGATATCGTATATCCGGAGATGTCATCACGGTTGGATTATGAGGCCGAGCTCGGTATCGTTATAGGAGATAGGTGCAGGGATGTCAGTGTTGAGGATGCGCAGCGATACATACTCGGATATACATGCTTCAATGATGTAACGGCCAGGGATATCCAGTTAAAAGACGCTCAGTGGACAAGGGCAAAGGCGTTTGATACCTTCGGGCCGATAGGACCCTGGATCGTAACGGATATCGAAGATCCCCATGATCTTTCTATAAAGGCATACCTGAATAATGAGGTGAAACAGTCATCAAATACATCGAATCTGATATTCGGAGTGTATGAACTTGTCGAGTTTATCTCGCACGTGATGACCCTGGAGAGGGGAGACGTGATTATTACCGGGACGCCGTCCGGTATAGGGCCTATGGCAAGAGGCGATGAGATATCTATAGAGATACAGTCCATAGGTGTCTTGAACAACACGGTGACATGATGACAGGTTATCTATCCCTCGGATCCAACATGGGAGACATGGCGGGTAACCTCAGGGCCACTTTGGATGCACTGCCGCGGCTTGGTGTAGAGGTGTTGAAAAGATCGGATATCTATGAGACCAAGGCCGTAGAAGTCAGTCAGACCCAGGACCCTTATATGAACATGGCCGTACATGTCAAAACAGAGGCCGAGCCCCTGGAGCTGCTTGATGTATGCCAGAAGATCGAGTACGATCTGCACAGGAGGCGGGATTATTATCACTGCCCGAGGACAATAGATATCGATATCCTTTTATTGGAAGGCGTGACGATCAAGACGGATAGATTAAAGATACCGCATCCAAGGATGGAAACCAGGCAGTTTGTCATACATCCCCTTATGGAGATTGCCCCTGATTTGGTTTTATCTTCAGGAAGAAAGATAAAGGACGTAAAGAATGCCTTGGGTAATGACGAAATAATAGGTATATGGATGATGGATGATGGATGATCAAACGAAGAAATCATGGAAGGTCATGGTTGCCGATGATAACCGTGACGTGAATGATGTCGTAAGCGATGTACTTCATAGTTACGGATACAAGGTCATTCAGACCTTTGATGGGGAAGAGACCATCAAAAGCTTTGGTGAAAACAGGCCGGACCTCGTCTTGCTTGACTATCAGATGCCCAAGATGGACGGCATAGATGTCCTGAATAAACTGAAGTCTATCGATAAGGAAGCCCTGGTGATCTTCATGACCGGTGAGGGCTCCGAAGATGTCGCGGTAAAGGCCATGAAGGCCGGTTCTGTCGATTATATAACAAAGCCTTTTTCAGTGCCTGATATTGTTCATCTCGCCAATAAACTGATAAAGGAACACGAAATACAGCTTGAAAATATACGCCTGAAGTCCAGGGGAGACGCATATAAGGATTATCTCGTGACAATCACGGAGACCATGGGCGAGGCCGTAGTTACCGTGGATGGAAAGGGCAGGATACAGTTCATGAATTCCATGGCAAAGAAATACTGGGGCGATGAAGAGACAATGAAGAACAAGCCCTTTGAAGCGGTATTTTCTGATAGCTGCTTGGATATATTTGCAAATATATCAACGGCCCTGGCCCAGGGGAAAGAGATATTTGAGGCGGAGTACACATTCAAAAAAGCGGATGAAACGGTCTTTACCGGGCTTTTAACGGCATCCGGCCTCAAGAGTGACAAGTATTTGGGCGGTATTGTTATGGTGATCAGAGACCTTACAGACATAGAAGAGATGAGGAGGCAGATCATCAATGCAGAGAAACTCGCTTCCCTCGGAAAGGTCGTGGAGGGTGTCGCACATGAGATCAGAAATTCGCTGACGTCTCTTGGGGGGTTTTCCCGGAGGCTTATCCGTTCGGTGTCACCCAATACCAATGAAAAGGTGTATGTCGACTATATCATAGATGATGTCAAGAGGCTTGAGGATATGATCATGGACATCGAAGGTTATGTCAACTACACCAAGATACACAGGCCCAACTTTGTTCAAACCGAGATCGAAGAGGTTATAGACAACGCACTGATCAAGACCTTCGGGGCAGGTAGATTCGGCGGGGTGAGCTACGAGGTCAATGTCCCGGAAGATCTCGGATGTATAATCGCCGATCAGACCTATCTTGTTGAGGCATTATGGCACCTTTTCACCAACGCCTGCGAGGCCATGGACGGTAAAGGCTCCTTGGAGATCAATGTGGATTCTCACCCGAATTATCTGATCATCGATGTCAAAGACAGCGGCAAGGGCATACCCAACGAGGATATAAAAGACATATTCAATCCGTTTTACACCTCAAAGGTAAGGGGGGCGGGTCTCGGTCTTTCAAAGGTATATATGATCGTTGAGGAGCATGGTGGTTTTATCACGGTCAACAGTGTGGTGGGAAAGGGTACGAGGATGAGGGTATACCTCGCCAGGAAAAGGGGTACGAGCACTGTTGCAGCCCTTGCCAAGACATCGTAGATGCCGTCCCGGCAAGTCAATCTTTCTATAAATATCAAAAAATCCTTAAGCAAAATCCTGTGTTGATCGATGAGTGTTGGTATGGATAATGTATATTCATGTCCGGATTGTTTGAGAGGATGCAGACCGATAAGTTATTGTGTACTTGTATTATCAATAGCATTTCTGATCGTAACGCCGTGCAGGGCTGATATCTTTGTAAAAAGATTACCGGACGGTACCCGTTGTTTCAGTAATCGTCCGAACGATCAAAACTGGAAGTTATATGCAAGGGAAAAACCGCTGGGTCATGACGTGATGCTGAGGAAGAAGGCGTGGCTTGAGGATATTGTTTACGGTATAGCCACCAGGCACGGACTGGACCCCAAGTTGGTAAAGAGTATTATCGAGGTGGAATCGGGTTGTAATCCCAGGGCACTGTCTTCAAAGGGGGCCATGGGTCTGATGCAGCTCATGCCTGATACTGCAAAGGAGATGGGTATAACCGATCCCTGGGACCCAAGGGAAAATGTCAAGGGTGGGACCAAGTACCTGTCATTGCTCCTGAAGAGGTATAGGGGAGATCTTGTCAAGGCACTTGCTGCCTATAATGCGGGCCCCACTGCCGTTGATGAGTATAACGGCATTCCACCCTACCAAGAAACGAAAGAGTATGTTAATAGTGTTATGGCTAAAGTTAACGGAGGAGGAAGATGAGTAGGCATGAATTTAGCGAATGCATTGACCATATCACGGATACTGGTAGTTCCCGTGATAGTTGTTCTGCTCATATGTGAGGGATTCTGGACTTCCGTCATATCATCGGTATTGTTCACGGCGGCGGCAATAACAGATTATCTGGACGGGTATTTTGCGCGCAAATACAATCTCGAATCAGACCTCGGAAAGCTCCTTGATCCACTTGCAGACAAACTTTTAACCGCAACAGTCCTTATCATGCTCATACCCCTGGGCAGGGTGCCCGCCTGGATGGTCGCCGTTATCATAGGCCGGGAGATGGCGGTGACAGGGCTTCGGGGACTGGCGTCTGAAAAGAATATTGTTATTGCTGCAAACTGGCTCGGCAAGTATAAAACAGCCTTTCAATGCACCGCATTGATCCCGCTCCTTTTGCATTACCAGATATACGGCATTGAGTTTCATGAAGCAGGCATGTTTTTCTTGTGGATAGCCCTGTTCTTTTCTCTATGGTCCGGCATTGATTATATGTATCATTATACGAAACAGGTAATTGTTTAAATATGTTAAGTCTTCATATACGCACATCTTATTGATTGTTTTCGGGCGTAATCATAGTGTGGCCGGGGAGCAGTGTAATGCCTCTGATGCACCAGTGGATGCCCCGACCACCTTTTCTTTTATCTCTAATGAATCTTTTGTGATGCTTCATCATGATTCGTGTTGACCGGTGTCTGCCCTGCCTGAGCGAAGACGGCAAGGTCGTCGTCAGAGAATGCCTTGTCGATATCGAGGATCATGATGAATCTTTTATCCCGTTTCCCCATCCCCTTTAAAAACTCTGTACGTAGTTTAGTACCTATCTTGGGGGCAGGCTCTATGTTTTCGGGTTCCAGTTCGATCACCTCGTGAACAGAATCAGCTAGAACACCAAGGATGGTATCTTCTCCTTCCACTGCAACTTCGCCGATTATAATACGCGTATTTACGGTTTGGGTTGTATCCTTAATCCCGAATTTTTTATTCAGATCGACAACCGGGATTACAGACCCCCTAAGATTGATGACCCCCCTCATGTAACCCGGCGTCTGTGGTACTCTGGTTATCTTTGTAAAATCCAGGACTTCTCGTACTCTTGAAATATCCAGCGCAAACTCCTCTTCATCCAGCTTGAATGATAGATATTGCGTGGTTTCTGTTATTTTGTCTGCACTCATCTTTTTCTCCCTCTAAGATATGGTATATTCCTTCTTAGCCTTATTCGGTGACGATCTTTCCTTGTCAGAAACTCGAAGAGAGGTCCGGAAGCGAGGCGCACCCGTTCCCGGACCAATAGCCTGATTTCAATACCTATCAAATTCCTCATCCCTTGAATCAGTTTTCACGTTTTCGTCATTGAGGTCAATGAGCACGCCGTTAGTTTTTTGTGTATGTGCTGATAACCGAGGGGCTTCATGGTGAACGTTGAAGTCTTTTTTAGATGAAAATGCCTTTGTCGTTTGATCAGTTTTTATCGTTGCGGATCTGTTTGCGCCATCTTCATCGATCTTGAAGAAGGCGATAGTCTCCTGGAGCTGAACAGCCTGAGAAGATAGCTCTTCGGATGTAGAAGACATCTCCTCCGAGGCGGATGCATTTTGTTGGACCACCTGGTTGAGCTGTTGTATTGCGGAATTGATCTGTTCAGCCCCGGAATTCTGTTCATTGCTTGCAGCAGTGATCTCTTGTACCAGTTGAGAGGTTTTTTGTATATCGGGTACGATCTGGGTCAAAAGGCTTCCCGCCTTTTCTGCTACCCGGACACTGTCTACCGAGAGTTTGCTGATTTCGCCTGCTGCATCGGCTGAACGTTCGGCCAGCCTTCTTACTGCTGCCGCTACCACGGCAAAACCCTTTCCGTGCTCTCCTGCCCTGGCAGCTTCTATCGCTGCATTAAGGGCAAGCAGGTCGGTTTGACGGGCAATTTCTTCAATAATGGCGATCTTTTCTGCAATAGTCTTCATGGCGGATACGGTCTCTTCGACTGCAGATCCGCCTTCTTTTGCATCATCCGAGGATTTGATCGCAATCTTTTCGGTTTGCTGGGCATTGTCCGCATTCTGTCTGATGTTCGCCGCCATCTCCTCCATGGAGGACGACGCCTCTTCGGCTGCGGCTGCCTGTTCGCTTGCACCCTGGGACATCTGCTCGGCCGTGGAGCTTAATTCTTCACTGCCGGAAGCTACATTGTTTGCCGCGCTTTGTATATCATTTACAATATCTCTGAGCCTTTCTACCATGTTTTTTAAGGCATTCATCAGCATGTGCTTCCGGTTTGTTTGAAGGTCTTCAATAGATATGTTTAGGTCTCCTTCAGATACTTTTGTAACAAGATTGACCCCGTTTCGCAACGATTCGGCCATAGTATTTAAGGTCTGTGCAAGAACACCAATTTCATCCTTTTGATTGACATCAATGGTTGCATTAAAATCCCCTTCTGCAAGTTTCATTGCAAAATCAACCCCCTTTTTTACAGACCGTGTTATAGAGATGGTGATGAAAAATGCTGCTAATATGCCTATTATAGCAGCTGATACAGCACAGAATATGATAAGGTTGTTGACAAAGCTTATTTCATTATTCATCTTGTTTTTTTGAGATGTCCGTGATTGATCGCAACTTTTCTGGGCCTTTCTTGCGGCGTTGACCATATTATCCTCGGCGAGTTTCTGTTTGTCTATAAGGGTGATGATGTTTTTAAAGGACGATTGGTATGATTGGGTGGAGAAAAGCATTTTATCAAGCTTCTCCTTGGTTGTGTCTGCTGACGCCTGAGCCCTTAATGTCTTGATGATAGATGATATATCTGATAGATGACCATTCATCTTTTCAAGATATGACTTGTTTTTTCTCAATAAATAGTTTTTTTCTTGTCGTCTGCATTCAAGGATATCTTTGATGATCATGTTCAGGTTGTTTGCAAAGGAAGTGGCTGTGCCTCTTGATGATACAGCTTTGGACTTTGTTTTGTTCGATGTGCTTTGTTGTTTTTTGAGGATGTCCTCTGCAAGGGATTGAATCTCTCTTGCGTTTTTTACCAGTTTTGATTCAATAGACTGTAATGCTGTGATTTCTTCCTGCATGCCTACATAGTTATTGAAGGCTGTCTGGTAGGTGCCTATGGCATCGATGACATCATCCATCTCCTGCTTGTTTGCAGGGTCGTTGAATTTGTCTTTGGTCTGGTTTGCTTGGTCGACTATCTTCGTTAACTCATCCCGGACAATATCGACGTATTTTTTTTCTCCACGTATAGTAAAATTCTTTTCCTGCTGACGTACTGTAAGTGTCATCTTGATAAGTCGATTGACATCATCGGCTTTATCGACCCTGTCGGCAACCCTGTTCATACCACACCTACTTGTGATGGAAATAATGGTAAGCAAAAGTAATACTAAGGCAAATCCAGAACCTATCTTTATCCCGAGTTTTAAATCTTTAAGCATGTTGACCCCCTTTCATTGTTATGTATTGTGATTTCTAAGATGCCTTATGCATCAATTTTTATTTGGATGAGGTAATTGCAAAACTTTTTGGCTGTCATTCCCGTAGTGGCGGGAATCCGATAAATACAGAGAGTTATGGGTCCCCGCCTTCGAGGGGACGACATGATAGTAGTAATTTTGCAATTGGCTTGAATGGCTTAGCTCCTTTGGCCGGGTTGTCTTTTTTTTTCGATAAACGGTTCTATGATATTTGGGTTATCTCGGCTGCCCGATACCTTTGTTAGGGTTGATTGGATAAAGCTTATCATGCCCTCCGTGCTATTCGTTCCAAGTAGTGTGTCGATGTTTTTCGTGCCGAGAAAAATTAGATAGGTGGGAGTTCCACATATATTATATGTATCCTTGAACTGGTCGAATAATTCATCCGTGATATAACCAACCATTAGATAATCATTTAATAATGTGGCTATTCCCTGAAGCTGATAAAGATTTACCTTAAGGTCGATACCTTTTTTAAAGCATGCAATCAGAAACAGTCGGTTATCATCATTTAGCTTCCACATATTGTCTTTATCAAAAAGCCTTATTGCATCTTTCGTTTTTACAAGTATGTCTAAAGGTCCAGATTTAAATGATTTATCTATGTGTATAACCATAAGGTTATATAAGGCAAAATGGGTGCCAGTGTGGTTTGTGGAAGGTTTAAAAGCTATATAAATAAAAAAATCAATTAGTTGAGCAATATTCTATATCGGTGGATATAAACGAAATGCGCTCGGAGATCATGTAACATTTTGTTATGTTACACTGTTTCATATGTGTAACATGTTACGTTTCTTGATCTGGGATTTCTATAGAGTATTCTTGGAGCTTTCTGTAGAGGGTTTGGCGGCTTATGCCGAGCATGCGAGCTGCTTTTGCCTTGCTCCATGCGGTTTTATCGAGCATTGTGATAAGGTCTTGCCTTTCGTAGGGCAAAGGTTTCCGCTTGACCTGTTGATCTTGGTTCATCTCCGGTGGGAGGTCCTCAATATCTATGGTAGGCTTGCGACATACCACAAAGGCGTGTTCAATGGTATGGATCAGTTCCCTGACATTTCCAGGCCATGGATGCTTCATGAAGATCTTTTCCACATCTGAAGATATACCGAGTATGTTTTTATTGAAACGCTTATTAAATACAGAGATATAATGATTAACCAATAGCGGTATGTCATCGCGTCTTTGTATAAGGGGAGGGATCTTTATCTCAACCACCTTGAGTCTATAGTAGAGATCCTCACGGAAATCACCTTTTTTGATCTTTTTTTTAAGGTCGGCGTTTGTAGCGGCAATAATCTGTACATCTATTTTGACTGGTTTATGATCGCCCACACGTTCAAACTCTTTTGTCTCCAGAACCCTTAGCAATTTAAGCTGAATCCTTGGAGAGATGTCCCCGATTTCATCAAGCAATATCGTGCCGTGATTCGCCAATCCAAAGCGTCCGATCCTTTCTTTTATCGCGCCAGTGAATGCCCCCTTAACATGTCCGAATAATTCGCTTTCCAACAGATTTTCAGTCAATGCCGAGCAGTTAACAGCGACAAAGGGATGTGATGCCCTGCTACTGTTGAGATGGATTGCCCTTGCAACGAGTTCCTTTCCTGTTCCGCTATTTCCGGTTATGAGGACGGTTGTTTCAACATCTTTGAGATTTTTGAGGAGTTCATAGATTTTTAGCATCTCTTGGTTTCTGCTGATTATATTGTAAAAGCTATGCCTCTGATCGAGTTGCTTTTCAAGGTTTGACAGGCGAGTGATATCTTTGATTATCATCAGAGCACCTATCTGTGTGCCTTTCCAATTGTGTAACGGTGAAACATTCATGGTTACAACCTGTTCAGGTCTTCCAGATTTTTTGCAGTCTATGCGGTAGTCATGAACGTGCCGATGTTTTTTAATAGCTTGATTAAATGCCTTCCAACACATTCTCGAACAATCATTTTTGATGCCTGCGGTATATTTTCCCATAATATTTTGAGGGTGTAAGCCACATATATTTTCTATAGCCATATTGGCTTGTACTACCTGTTGATCTTTACCGATAGTCACTATGGCGTCTTCGACACTCCTGAATATGGCGTCGAGATGACAGCGATAACGATCATTATCTTCCCTGATGATCTGTTTTTCATCCTGAAGGGCCTTGTGACGAAGTGCATGCTTGGTGATCCTAAGCAACGTATCTCTTTTAATTGGTTTGGGTACATAGTCGAATGCCCCAAGTCTCACCGATGCCGATGCTGTATCGATATTGGGCTCTCCCGTGATCATTATTACCGGACAGCTGCGGTTCATACTTTTGATATCTTTAAGTATATTGATTCCGGAATAGGTTCCGAGCAGGATGTCGGTGAATACCAAATCAAATTGTTCAGTGTTAAGCTTTTCAAGCGCAGATGGATAGTTATGAGCTGTATATGTTGAATAACCTTCCTTGTTCAGGATTATACTGAAGGTTTTTCTTATTCCCTCTTCATCGTCTATTATCAATATTTTTATGTCGGACATGCAATATCTCCTAAATTTTTCAAGCAAAGAATATAAATAACAATTAAGGATAACTTGATTAGATAGATATAATATCGTTATTTCATAAGATTGACTTTAATTTATGTTTTTCTGTTAAAATGTCGTTTATTATCATCACTATAAATGTTTGATAAAGGGTTCAACAAGATTGTACGCATAAAGCATGGTTTCGGAAGGGTAAAATTAAAATCAAGGTGCAGGAAAAAAGACAGGCAGGCAGGCAGGAAAACTCATCAGGTCAGAGACGACAAATCCCTGATCCATTTGCTTTTCCAGCGAATGGATCAGTAGGCTTTAAAAGCCTAAATGTCCGGGGCTTTGTCTTAGCAGCATTCATTGCTGTTATTGTGCTTATATGGTTGAACGAGATTTTGGATATACCCCACCTTGTTTTTGGAGCACCCTCTACCCTGATAAACTGGAAAGAGGCATGTTTCGAGACATTTTTGATTGCCTCTGTCTGCTTTTTTGTCATGATATATCTTTCACATGTCATTGCACATGCAGCAACTGCTTATGAGAGGTTGTTGAGGGAGAGAGATTTTAATACCCGGCTTATGCGGATATCTCCCGCCTTTATTGTTGGCATAGGCGCACACGGCAGGATTATCTTGATTAATGAATCCATGCTGCATGCTCTTGGTTATATCTCCGAAGAGCTTGTGGATAAAGATTATATCGAGACATTAGTTCCCGAGAGAGATAGACAAGAATTTTTGGATGTCCTAGAAGGGATTGTTGTTTCCGCTGAATCCACCAAGATCGAAAGCCGCATTTTGACAAAGGCCGGGAACGAAATTATCGTGGAATGGCACTTAACGCCAGTGTTTAAAGGCGGTGGGGTACTGGATTTATTTTTTGGTATCGGCATAGATACTACAGATCGTAAGCGCCTTGAAATCCAGCTTGCACAGGCTCGTAAGATGGAGGCCATGGGTACTCTGGCAGGAGGGATTGCCCATGATTTTAACAATATCCTTTCCTCGTTGATGGGGTATAGTGAGCTTGTAAAAGACGACCTTGAAGAATCCAACATGAGCTGTATCTATATTGACGAGGTGATCAAGGCATCGGAAAGGGCCAGAGACCTGGTGAAACAGATCCTTATGTTCAGCCGCAGGGTTGAGGTGGAACCAAGAACGGTAATGGTTCATCTGATTGTAAAGGAGGCACTGAAGCTTTTGAGGGCGTCCATACCGAAGACCATTGATATAAGGCATCAGATTGACCCGGATAACGATGTGGTGTTTGCCGATCCAACCCGGATTCACCAGGTCATTATGAATCTGTGCACCAACGCATTTCAATCCATGGATGAGAAAGGCGGGCTTCTTTATGTGGGACTTGAACATGTGGATGTGGATGCAGACCTTGCAGGAGATAAACCAGGGCTTTATGAAGGTTTGTATGTAAGGTTGACTGTCCGGGATACCGGATGCGGCATGGACAGATATACAATTAAACGTATCTTCGATCCGTTCTTTACTACAAAAGAAAAGGGGAGGGGCACGGGCTTGGGAATGTCAACGGTCCACGGGATAGTAACGGCAATGAACGGCTATATCGATGTCGAAAGTGTCCTTGGTAAAGGAACCTGCATAAGTGTATATATGCCCAGTGTTTCTGCTGGGAGACAGGACATTTCAAGAACATCAAATATTGTTGAGAAGGGCAGTGGGGAGCGCATCCTTGTTGTGGATGATGAGCAGACCATTGTGGAAAGTCTGAAAGAGATGCTGGGACGTATCGGCTACAAGGTCACCGGAGTGGGACAAAGTATGTATGCACTTGAGGTCTTTAGGGAAGACTCCGGACAATTTGACCTTGTCATAACCGACTATACCATGCCTGGAATGACCGGCATACAACTTGCCCGGGAGATGATAAAGATTAGGCCCGGAGTGCCTATTGTCATCATGACGGGTTACAGTGAGAACGTCGACATCAACCGCGTGCAAACAGAGGATATTGCCGGTTTTGTTGAAAAACCGTTTAGTCGCTATGAAATGGCCTCTACAATCTATGAGATACTCCATGCCGGTCATTCTTTTTGTTGAGTGTCTTAGTGTTGTCTGCTCACCTCGGCCCTCTGAGAGAGTTTGTTTATATCCATGATGAGTGCTACATTGCCGTCACCCATTATCGATGCACCTGAGATCCCCTCGATATTCCTATATAATTTGCCCATGTTTTTTATCACTGTCTGATATTTGCCGATGACCTTGTCCACCACGAACCCCACCTTTTTTTCTCCTGTCTCGGTAATAACGATCTGTTCAATGCCGGGTTCGGTGCTTTTTATAGAGAAGACATCCCTCAGGCATATGTATGGGACAATCTTGTCCCGCACATTTATGATGTTCCGATTGTGGGAGAGTTGTTTTTCTTTTTCTGTGAGTTCTATACATTCAACTACTGAACCGAGCGGGATAACAAAGAAATCTTCATCTATAGTAACGAGCAGGCCGTCGATAATGGCGAGCGTCAGCGGCAGTTTTAGTGTTATGGTCGAGCCTTTGCCTTTTGTGCTGCTTATCTCCACAGACCCGCCGAAAGATTCGATCCCCTTGGTAACGACATCCATGCCCACGCCCCTGCCCGATATGCTGGTGACATTCTCAGAGGTCGAGAATCCGGGCGCGAGGATAAGATCAAAGATCTCTTTTTCAGTCAAGCCGGCATCAGTGGATATCAGGCCTTTATCGATCGCCTTTTTTCGTATGGTCTCCTGATCGAGGCCTTTTCCGTCATCATGGATGGATATAAGGACATATGCGCCGGAGTGCTCGGCCTTGAGGTGGATAGTGCCCTGGCTCTGTTTTCCTGTGGACCTGCGCTCATCAGGCAGCTCTATTCCGTGGTCGATGCTGTTTCTGATGAGATGGACAAGCGGTTCGCTGAGTTTTTCTATAACGGTTTTGTCCAGCTCGGTATCTTCGCCTTCGGTAGTGAAGTCGATTTCTTTGCCCAGTTCGGTGGACAGGTCACGCACCAGGCGTTTGAATTTGGCGAATGTGGTGCCGATCGGGAGCATCCTGATACCCATGGCGTTGTCCCTCAGCTCGGCAGTAAGGCGCTCTACCTCCTCGGCAATCGTTACAAAGTCCTGATCGTTTTTCTGGGTAGCGGTTTGTGTAAGTCGCGCCTGTACGGTTACCAGTTCACCAACAAGATCCACAAGGGAATCAAGCTTGTTTGATGCAACCCTTATACTGGTAACATCACTGTTTGATTTCCTCTTTTTGCGCATGTTGCGCACATGGTCCTGTTCAATAAGGGCAGACTCTACCTCGGATTTTGGCACTTTCCCTGAATCGATGAGTATCTCCCCGATACGTTTTTGCTTTCCCAGTAAATTTTCAAGTTCTGTCAGGCTTATATCGCCACGATCTATCAGGATCTCCCCGACGCGCTTATAGCCGTCGTCCTTGAGGCTTGTGTCGTCAATAATATCGATTCTTATATCACTCGTGTCCTCGACAAAGATGAAGACATCGCGAATATCATTGATGTCGCGGGTTGTAGTGAGAATGATATCCCACGATGCATAACACGCTTCCGGATTGATCTTTTTAAGATCGGGCAGGTCTTTTAAATGACAGATGGTTTTGTTTGGACCGAATTCCTGTATCTCCTTTAATAAATGGATGGGGTTCGTTCCGTTCTCGAAGAGGTCAGGGTGTGGTATGAAACGGATGCGATAGGTGACCTCTCTGTCCGGAATATCCTGTTCCGGCTCGAGTTCGTCCCCTTCGTTGATCGTTTCCGGTTCATCCTCTGCCGGGAGCATCTTTGTGAAGGAAGCGGTTAATTCCCGAGTCGTTGATGGATCAGCCTCTTCCTGATCTTGCGATGCATCGAGCATGGCCTTGATCTGGTCGCACGATGAAAGTGTGAGGCTTACGAGATCTTCTGTCACGGCCAATCTGTCTTCCCTGATATGGTCGTAGACTGTCTCTATAGTATGTGTGAAACCGGCGATATCATCAAAGCCGAACATGGCGCCCGATCCCTTGATGGTGTGCATGGCGCGGAATATCCTGTTTATGAGGTCCTTGTTGTCAGGGTTTTGTTCCAGTTCGATAAGGGCATCTTCAAGTTCTGCCAGGAGTTCATATGCCTCCTCCCTATATGCCTGTTTATGTGCGTCCATTATCCTCTCCTTGAAAACATTTTCAGCCGATCAGTCTTTTTACGACAGAGATCAATTGCGTCGGTTTGAACGGTTTTACGATCCACCCGGTTGCCCCTGCCTGCCTGCCTGCATCCTTTTTCTTCGTATGGGATTCTGTCGTAAGCATGACAATGGGGGTAAAACGGTATGAGTTTTCAGACCTCAATGCCTTGATAAGATCAATACCGTCCATGTTAGGCATGTGAAGGTCTGTTATCACCATGTCAACAGGGTTGCCTTTGATTTTTTCAATAGCATCTTTTCCGTCGGATGCCTCTATTACATGATATCCAACTTGCTCTAGGGTAAAGGAAACCATCTGACGTACACTCGCTGAATCGTCGACGCTCAGGATTGTCTTAGACATTATGACCTGCTTCCCCATAGGCATTTGCCCTGGAATTCTGAATTGCATGTAGATGGATCTATGGATACATCTCTAAGTGTCTTGATAAATATATCGGGGAGCTCACCCTTTATGGACAGGTGTTTTTCAGTCTTTAAATAGGTCTTGTTCGCTGCGCATAATACCTGCAGGCATGCCATGTCAACCGATGACACCCTGTGCAGGTCAAGGTTGACCATCTTTGATGATTCCAGTGCCTCCAATAACACATCCTTAAGTGGGCATGCATGCTCTATGGTCAGATTGCCATTAACAACGATAACCCTTCCCTTCGGGGAGTCTTCTATAATAAAGCCCTTCATGTCGTCACTCCTTTAACTGGCCTGTCTGTTTTTGTGTGTTGTAACTTTCTCCAATCAAAACAATTCCACATTATCCCCAAGACCATCTTTATCCGTATCGATCATTTTTTCGGGGTTTTTCTTTCTGTCCATATGTTTGATGTGAACATCTCTCTCGCTCTTCATGGTATAGATATTGTCGATGTCTTTGAGACAGGATATCGTATCTTTATTGTCTTTTGCCGGGCTGAGAATATTGGCCTCGTCAACCAATATTTGGAGATCATCCTGCGTTTTGCTAAGTATATCCTGAAATCTATTATGTACACAGATATTACCTGTTGTTTTATGGATATCCTCGACAAGGGTCCTTCCCGAGATAGTCATTGTCGTGATAATGGATAAAACATCATCATTGACGTTGTGCAGTGAATTGATGATATTTTGCAGATCCTCTGCTATGGCCCGTACCTGATCTTCCTGTATATGTTGCATCTCTGCAATGTCGACATCAAAAGACTTGGCTGTACTTACAACGCCTTCAAGCATATCCATGAGGGTTGTCGTATCGTGGCGGGAGTTTTTTGAGAGTTCGTATATGCCGCCTGAGATGACATCCAGGGCCACGCCCTCGCTGCCCATATGTGCGGCCTTGATCCGTGCGTTCAGGGCTATGAGCTGCAGGTTTTGCCCCATGCTCTCTATTTCCTTTATAAACGATGCCATCTCGGAGATCATGTCGCAAACCGATGCCATGGTGCGGGTAAGGTCGAGTTGGTTCTTATTATTATCATCCAGACATGATATTACCGTTATAATCCCTGAATCGATCTCCTCCATAAAACCCATGCCGTCAGCATCGGCCATCCATGCGGTCTTTTGTGCCTCATCAAGTATGTCACCCACACCAGCAGCAAGATCATTCATGTTTTCTTTGACCTCATCCACGGCGCAGCTGAATTCCCTTCGGGAAAGGCGCATCTGATCGATCTGGAGTGAGCATGCATCGGCCACTGTAGAGGCTTGTCTGCCGATGGTATGTTCCTGCAGTTCAATTTCTGTTATGATCTTTCCCAGCACCTCTTTTACATGCTCTATCTGCTGCCTTGTAATGTCATGAAATTGAAGGGAAGATACGATAGTACCTATGCTGTCCGTGATCTCTTGGTACCTTTGGGCTATGTTTCTGGCCGAGATGACGGCAGTGTTGTTCATCTGTATGAGTTTTGAATGATTTGACATTGTATTGTTAAGGATTATCCGTGCCTGGTTATTTTGAGCCTTTTCAGAATCAGTAACCTTTGACAGGGCATTTTGTATCGATTCAACCAGGATATGGGATTTTGATCTTATCGTTACGATCTTTTCATTTATGCTTGACGAGAGATTTTTGACCTCATCCGTTAGGCTGGTAAAGCCGGAAGCATTGTTGAATACATGTGCATTTTCCACCCTGGTAAAGAATCCCAGCATGCTCAAGTTCAGTATAATCAGGTTGAATCCGTCCAGTTGAGAGGATACCTTTTGCATGGTAGTCATATATTGATTTAGTACGCCGCTGATTTTGGTGAAATGTCCTTCTGATGTGAGGAGGTGTTTTTTCAACTCATCAAGGATCTTGTGGAGTCCCTCCGTGGAATTCGATATTTCACCGCCTGTCATGAGATCCACCACACGTGAGGACATATCCGACATTTCCCTGGCACGATCATAGAAATCCTGGAGCTTGTTTCCTATATCGAGAAACTCCTGCTCGGTTATCTGGGAGGTGCTGTTGAGCCTTTCACATACATCCCCTAGGGTCGATGTCCAATTATTAGTGAGTTCATGGTATTTCTCGTCCTGTGCCCCTGAGAGATGGGTTCGTCCTTTTTCCATGATGTATTTAAATAAGTTCATAATCACTGATGTTGTTTAATAGCTGTATTTCAGCATTATCTCTCTGTGGATCAGTTCAAGATCCATTACCTTGTCCACCCCGCCAAGCTTGATCGCCTCGGCAGGCATTCCGAAGACGATACAGCTTTCTTTGTCCTGGGCAATCGTGTATGCCCCTGCATTCTTCATCTCTAGCATGCCTTTCGCCCCGTCATCGCCCATACCGGTCATGATTACGCCGATGGCGTTTTTCCCTGCATAGCGAGCCGCCGAACGGAACAATACATCCACGGACGGTCTATGGCGAGAAACGAGTGGGCCGTCTTTTATCTCAACGTAATAGCGGGCCCCGCTTCGTTTGAGCAGGAGATGATGGTTCCCTGGTGCTATCAGTGCGTGGCCTGGGAGTACCGTATCATTATGGCTGGCCTCCTTTACAGTGACCTTGCACAGGGTGTTCAGGCGTTTGGAAAAGGCCGCTGTAAACCCTTCGGGCATGTGCTGCACGATAACAATGCCCGGGCAATCGGCCGGAAGGGCCTCGAGGAATATACGTAATGCCTCTGTTCCACCCGTGGATGCCCCTACCACGACCACCTTTTCGGTTGTCTTGAGGACCGTGTCTTTTTTGGGTCTTGCCAGTATCTCATCGGCACTAAGTTTCGGTGTGGCAAGGGGGGTATTCAATATCTTACGTTTTGCGCGGGTATATGATGCCGCTACCACTGCGTCGCATATCATGGTGCTTGATTCGGCCAGCATCTGTTTTGTACCGAGGGCGGGTTTATGTATGACGTCAACAGCGCCGTACTCCAACGCCTTCATGGCTGTTTCAGTGCCCTTGCCCGCGAGTGATGAACAGATGACCACCGGAATAGGGTGCTGGCTCATGATCTTCTTCAGGAATGTCAGACCGTCCATCTTAGGCATCTCGACATCCAGGGTTATGACGTCAGGGACTTCACGTGCCATTTTATCAGCGGCGACAAAGGGATCGGATGCCATGCCCATGACCTCTATCCTCGGATCCGATGATAAGATGTCGTTAAGCGTCTGTCGTACTAAGGCGGAGTCGTCTACGATCAGTGTCCTTATCTTTTTCATTATATCCTCCTGGAAACCGTATTTGCAACGGGTTCCAGCGGCACATTGATTCCGCTTATGGTCTCTGAGTGGCCTGTGAACAGATATCCTCCGGGTCTGAGATGGTTGCACAGTCGGTTGATCACGATTTCCTGGGTAGGGCGGTCAAAGTATATGAGCACGTTCCTGCAGAAGATCACATCCATTTTTTCCCTCATGCCGAAGTCCCCTGCCATGAAATTGAGCCTCCTTAATCTTACCTGGGCCCTCAATTCAGGCACTACACGGACCTGTTTGATTGCCCTGTTTTTGCTTCGCATGAGGTATCTTTTTTTGAGATTAAAGGGGACAGGCTGTACCCTTTCTTCGTCATAGATGGCGTCCTTGGCCTTGTCGAGCATGCGCGAAGAGATATCCGTGGCGAGTATGTTATAATGGAAGCCATTGGCCTTGCGGGAGAATTCATCCAGGATCATGGCCAGGGTGTAGGGTTCCTCTCCTGATGAGCAGGCCGCAGACCAGATCATGAAAGGCCTTCTGATGCCGCAGCCTTTTGTGTTTATCAGTTCAGGTAATACATGTTCCAGAAGATAATCAAAATGTTGCGGTTCTCGAAAGAAATCGGTCTTGTTGGTTGTAACTACATCGATCATATTTACCAGCTCATTTGCAATGCCTTCCGGGCTGAACAGGTAATTGCAGTACTCTCCGAACGAATCTATCCCGATGGCCCTGAGCCTTTTCTGAAGTCTTGCTTCAAGCATGGTTTTTTTTGAGAGCGGCATCTTTATGCCGCTCTCGTTGTAAATAAATTCGCTGAGCTTTTTAAACAGATCGCTGTTCATCTGGGCTCGAACATGGTTATTATCTTTTGTATTTTTCATATCAAGTACATATATTTAGCTTTTTCATATCTATGAAGTCTCCCCTAAGATTGTTCGTGTTAATACCTCAGGGGTATCCAGTTGATATTCTATCGACATATTCAACCGCAATGTTTAGTGGGCCGATAATAGAATGCAAGGTTTCATAGACGCCTTTAACGATTTTGGCGAAGTCGCCGTTAGAATCGGCGACTTCGCCTCTATTATCCTGTTTTTTTTCATTTTGCTGTTCACGTTTTTTTATTAAGCCTTAGATGATGCATCCTCGTTGAGAGGTGCCTTCCCAACCTGGCTGAAAACCGCCAGCTCATCGGCAGAGAATATCTTGTCGATATCAAGGATCATGATGAATTCCTCATCGCGTTTTCCCATACCCTTTAAGAACTCGGTATTGAGTTTGGAGCCTATCTTGGGTGCGGGTTCTATGTTTTCGGGTTCCATTTCGATCACCTCGTGTACGGAATCGGCTAAAACTCCAAGGACGGTATCTTCTCCTTCAACCGCGACCTCGCCGATTATGATCCGCGTATTTACGGTTTGGGTTGTTTCCTTGATGCCGAACTTGTTATTGAGATCCACGACCGGGACTACGGACCCCCTAAGGTTTATGACACCCTTCATATAATTAGGTGTCTGGGGGACCTTGGTTATCCTGGTATAATCAAGAACCTCACGTACCTTGGATATATCCAGAGCAAATTCCTCTTCATCCAGCTTGAATGACAGGAATTGCGTGGTTTCCGTTATCTCTTTAATACTCATGATTCTTTCTCCCTTGTATACTCCTATTCCTAGGCGTTATGTGTTTGCATCATTTTCAAGTCAGCGGCTCGGTTGAGAGGGCCGGAAGCATCAAATGTGCTCCCGGTCCTCGGGCCTTGTCTTAATACCTGTCGAACTCCTCATCCTTTGAATCGGTCTTGATATGTTCGTCATTGAGGTCAATGAGGACACCTGCAGGCTTGGTATCGTTCATATGTGCGATTTTGGATACATTTGATGTGTTTAAATGCGAGTGTTCGGATTTCTTTACGGATGAGTGATTTATTTGGTTTGTATTTGCGGACTCCCTTTTTTGATTGTCACCTTTCAACTTGACGAATTCGACCATCTCCTGAAGTTGTACTGCCTGAGACGATAGTTCCTCTGATGTGGAAGACATCTCCTCTGAGGCGGATGCATTCTGCTGCACCACCTGATTGAGCTGCTGAATGGCTGAGTTGATCTGTTCCGCCCCGGCGTTTTGTTCATTGCTCGCAGCGGTAATCTCCTGGACCAGTTGAGCTGTTTTGCCGATATCGGGAACGATCTTGTCCAGGAGGTTGCCTGCCTTTTCTGCAACCTCTACGCTTTCTATCGAGAGTTTGCTTATTTCACCCGCGGCATCTGCCGATCTTTCCGCCAGTCTCCTTACAGCGGCCGCGACAACGGCAAAGCCCTTGCCGTGTTCCCCTGCCCGTGCTGCCTCGATTGCGGCATTTAGCGCCAGCAGATCGGTCTGTCGGGCGATCTCCTCTATGATGGCAATCTTTTCTGCTATTACCTTCATAGCGGAGACTGTCTCTTCAACGGCCTTGCCCCCTTCTTTGGCATCTTCTGCGGATTTGATCGCGATTTTTTCGGTCTGCTGGGCATTGTCCGCATTCTGGCGGATATTGGCGGCCATCTGTTCCATAGAGGATGATGCCTCTTCGGCTGCGGATGCCTGTTCGCTGGCACCCTGGGACATCTGCTCGGCGGTCGAGCTCATCTCTTCGCTGCCTGCCGCGACATTGTCGGAAGAAGAACGTATATTGGAAACGAGTTCGACCAGATTATTGACCATATTTCTCAAGGCATCGGCAAGTTGTCCGATTTCGTCTTTCTGATCGATATCGATCTCCGCCGTTAGATCGCCGTCAGCCACCTTGACTGCAAGGTCTACACTCTTTTGGATAGCATTGGTGATAGTTCTGGAAAACAGGTAGAAGAGTAGGAATGAAATAAAGAAGAAAATGATCCCTGCTATAGCAATCACATTCCGTACGGCAACGGCAGGTGCTAAAAATTCCTCGTTCGGCAGGGTAAGGCCGATGCTCCAGCCAGTAATATCGACAGGGGCATAACCGCAGATCTTTGGAATCCCGTCGAATATATATTCTTCAACCCCGCTTTGTCCCGATGTCATCTTGTCGGCAACCGTCTCCATTCCGTTAACCTTATTCATGTTTAATGAAAAGACATGTTTCTCGACAGGGTGGGCGATCACGAGGCCGGCTATGTCAACCATAAAGGCATATCCTGTTTTGCCTGTCTTGGTGCCTGCGATCAGGTCGTTTATAAAATCGGCCTCCAGCAGGTTGGCAACAACGCCTACGATCTTTCCTTTTTTGGAATAGATGGGTGCGGCAAAAGGTATAAAGGGTTTTCCTGTGACCTTGTTCAAGGCAGGGCTCCCAACATTTTCTCTGCCGGAAAAGGCCTCCTGGAAATAGTCTCTATTGACAGCAGACGCACCAATATATTTTTCTTCTGTTGCGGCAAAGATCTTTCCATCTGTTCCTATAACCAGGACTGAATCATAGGCTTCACCAAGGCCACTGGTGTTGATAAAATTTTCAAGCGATTTGTTCAGCTTGGAGATATTTGTGCCGGAAGCCTTTACACCCTTTTCGGCAACATCTGTAGCCGCGGTTATAACAACATCTCTTATCGATATACCTTTCACAAAACGCAATTCACCTTTCAGGACATTGTCGACACCTTCTGCCAAGGCCTTTGTCGTGCCGTTAAGTAGCTCATCTTCTATTGAAGCAAGTCCTTTCGTGGACTTGTTTACCGCAATAATACCGATAGTAAGCAGCGGTATTAGCATGATGATAGTGCCTGCTGAGATGAGTTTTGTACCTAACTTCAAATTTTTAAACATTCTTTCCTCCTTGGATTTTTTTTATTTAATATTAAAGCCTAGAAAACTTGCAGGTATATTTTATGGAATACAAAAACGGGCAAGCTTCGAGGATTTTATATTATGTTTTTTCTTAGCCATTAGTTGTAGGGCCTGTCGTATTTGATGGGTCTTTTTTTATCTGTTGTTTGTCGGATATATGTTTGCATGGTTTTGTATGGATATGGGCCTTGCAGAAATTGATCACGGACTGGGTAGGGTTTTTCCCTAACATTGTATCGATTAGATCGCCTTTACGAATCAAAAGAAACGAAGGGGTTCCTGCTATACCGTAGCGTTTAGTAAAATAGGGCAGGAGGTATTCAAGGGCAAAATATACACCAAGCTGTTTTCCAAAATACGCTGTTATCCTTTTCAGCTGATTTAGGTTTTCCTGAAAATCTTTGTCCCTGCGCAGGCATGCAATGAAAACCGGACGATCTTCCTCTTCCATGAAAAGGCCTATATTGTCGTCTCGTAGCTGTGTGAAATGTGCTATTTCGCCTTTTTCCATCATGATGCTCCATGTCTAAGTTGTATTGTGGCTTTTTCGTATATTTGATGAATTCAACATGTGTGCCAATAGCGATCAGGAGAGGCTGTAATGATTTTAAATATAAATATAACAAGTGGTTGCGGGTTGAATAAAAGGGGTGTAATCGTATACAATATGGTCGTGTATTGTAACATGTGAATGGTGTTACAGTTACACAAGTGTTCCATGATACACTTTAATCGTCAGGATTGCGTATATCATATTCTTTGATCTTCCGGTACAGGGTCTGACGGCTTATGTTCAGCAGATTCGCTGCCCTTGCCTTGATCCAGAGGGTTTTATCCAGGGCATCGATGATGTCCTGCCTTTCGAGCTTAAAGGGTTCTTCACTGACCTGCTGATGTTTGACGAAGTCACGAAGCTCGGTCGGGAGATCCTCTTGCTCTATGGTGGGTCTGTGACACACGACAAAGGCATGTTCAAGGGTATGCACGAGTTCTCGTATATTTCCAGGCCAGTTATACTCCATGAATATCTTTTCTACCTTTGATGATATACCCATAATGTGCTTGCCGAACCTGTTGTTGAATTTCAGTATATAATGATTGACCAGCAGTGTAATATCATCCTTTCTTTGTGACAGTGGCGGCATTTTGACCTCCACAACCTTTAGGCGGTAGTACAGGTCCTCGCGGAATTCTTCCGCATTTACCTTTTTCTTGAGATCCTGGTTTGTGGCAGAGATTATCTGTGCGTCCATGCTTATTGGGGTGGCATCTCCGACCCGTTCAAACTCTCTGGCCTCAAGTACGCGCAGGAGTTTGAGCTGAGTCCTTGGTGAAATGTCTCCGATCTCATCGAGAAAGATGGTGCCGTTTTTTGCCATCTGAAAACGTCCGACCTTGTCCTTTATGGCGCCAGTAAATGCGCCTTTCATGTGTCCGAACAATTCGCTTTCCAAAAGGTTTTCCGCGAGCGCCGAACAGTTTACCACAACAAAGGGATTGGCTGCCCGATTCCCGTTGTAATGGATAGCCCTGGCAACGAGTTCCTTACCGGTTCCGCTTTGGCCGGTAATGAGAACCGTTGTATCTACCTCTTTGAGGTTTTCCAGCAGGGTGTAGATGTCCTGCATATATTTGTTTCTTCCGAGTATGTTGTGAAATTGGTGCCTGTCGAGCAACTCTTTCTCCAGATGTGAAAGGCGGGTGATATCACGGATGATCATTACCGCACCGATCGGTTTATCCTGACTGTCCTTAAGCGGAGAGATGTTGAGCACCACAATCTTTTGGTCTCTTTTCGGATCGGAGCATTCAATGCGGTATTCATAAACAGTTTTTTTTGTACGGATAGTCTCTTTGAGGACATCAAAGCATTTTTTACAGCATCCTTCATCGATATTATCGATCTTTTTATGGATAAGGCTGTGCCGGGAGAGATTGCATATCTTCTCAGCCGCATCATTGGCCTGAATTATACGCAGATCATTATCGACCGTAATGATCGTATCCTCGACACTCCTGAATATGGCCTCAAGGTGTGAGCGGTACCGCTCCTTTTCACTCTCGACAATGGCTTTTTCATCAAGGATCATCTTGTGTTGAAGGGCATGTTTGGTTACCCGTACAAGCGTATCTTTCTTTATGGGCTTCGGCAGGTAGTCAAAGGCCCCAAGGCGAACCGAGGCTGCTGCGGTATCGATATTGGGCTCTCCCGTCATCATGATCACCGGGCATGACCGATCACGAGTCTTGATCTCCTTGAGGATATCCACCCCTGAGTACTCCCCGAGGATAATATCCGTAAAGACCATGTCGAAACGGGTGTCTTGTAACGCTGCCAATGCGGAATCATAATCTCCGGCAGCCGTTGTTTGATAGCCTTCCTTATCTAGGAAGGCACAAAAAGTGTGTCGTATACTCTCCTCGTCATCGATTATCAATATATGTGGTCGCTGCATATAGGTTCCTTATGATATATAAGTGTCTATCTTTGAATCCTGTTTTTTTCCTTGAAGTGCATCAAAAATGGTTTTACATAGCTCTACCTGGGAGAAGGGTTTTTCTATAAAATGGCTGATTCCCAGGTCCATGGCCTTTTGAGAAGTTATGGTCTCGCTGTATCCGGTCATCAATATAATAGGAAGATCCGCACGAAGGATCAACATCTCTGACGCCAGACGATCACCTGTCATATCCGGCATGGTCTGGTCGGTTATGACAAGGTCGTATCTTTCCGGGGCCAGGGTAAACATCTCCAGTGCCGCCGGGCTTGCCGATGCTACACTGACTTTATAGCCGATCTGTTCCAGCATATCCTTGCCCAACTGCAGGATCGCCACCTCATCATCGATCAGAAGAAGATGTTCATTGTTTCCTGTGGGGATAGTCTCTTGACCAAACTTTATCTCTTTGATGTTCGACTCTTGCCGTGGCAGATAAACGTCGAAGCAACTGCCCTTTTGCGGTATGCTCGATACGGTAATATCACCACCGAGCTCCATCACAATGCCGTGCACTGTCGCCAGACCGAGACCTGTTCCTTTGGTTTTGTCCTTGGTCGTAAAGAACGGATCGAATATACGCTCGATGATCGTGCTGTCTATGCCGCATCCTGTATCATTAACACTCAGTTTGATATATGTGCCTTCTGCGAGGTTTTGATGTGATGTCCTAAACCTTGAATCGATATATTCAGGGGTCAATGAGACCCGCAGTTCGCCGCCTTTGTCGACCATGGCCTGGTAAGCATTGGTGCACAGATTCATGATCACCTGGTGTATCTGTGTCGGGTTGGCAAGCGCGGAACCTGAGGCGGGATCGATCTTCTGGATTATCTTAATAGTGCTGGGTATCGATGACCTCAGCAGCTTCAATACCTCTTTGACGATAAGGTGTATCCTTACAGGCCTTCGTTCTATATCCACCTGGCGACTGAAGGTAAGGATCTGCCCGACGAGATCCTTTGCCCGATCCCCTGCCTTGAGAACCTCCTCGAGGTTGGCGTGAAGCATACTTGTATCGTGGATATTGTCCAGAGATAGTTCCGTATAGCCGATAATGGCTGAGAGGATATTGTTGAAATCATGTGCTATACCGCCTGCAAGCGTTCCGATGGCCTCCATCTTCTGTGCCCTGTTCAGGCGGGCTTCGAATATCTTTTTCTCTTCCTCGGCCTTTTTATGGTCCGTAATATCTTCCATGATCCCGGAAAGGATGATGACTTCATCATTTTCATCATATATGGGTGAAGTCCTTTCATGTATCCAACGCACACAACCATCAGGACGGATGATGCGGTACTCGCAGTCCAGGTCGTGTTGGTCGCAAGAAAGATGTAATACATATTCCCTGTCATCCCGGTGTAATACCTCAAACCAAAGAGACGGCTTTTTGTACAGGCTTTCACAGGTATGACCGAAGATCTTTTCATATGCTGGGCTTGCATAGATAACGCTTTTACGGTCAGGTGATACCATCCAGAAGACAATCGGGCTTGAATCTGCCATCTTTCTGAAACGCTCATCGCTTTGTTTAAGGGCCTTTTTCGCCTGTTTTCTTTCCGTTATATCACGTGTGACCCCGATTATATGACTGACGCCACCTTTTTTATCATACATGAAGTTTGCAGTGGCCTCTGTCCATACGATAGATCCATCCTTCCTTATCATCTCCAGGTCGAACGTTCTGGACCAGAACTCGTCATGGGCCTTGCCCGAACGTTCTTGTTCCAGTTCATGCAAAAATATATCCACGGCCATTCTATAGGATTCGGGTGTAAGTATATCTTCAAGTCGCTGTTTCATGACCTCTTGAGTTTCGTATCCCCTGAGACGTTTAACGGAAGGACTTATATAGGTATAATTAAGATCCAGATCCAGGACCCAGATGACATCCCGAATGTTTTCCGCAAGAAGCCGATAGCGTTCCTCACTCTCTCGAAGTGCATGTTCGGTCTGTTCCCGTTCGGTGATATCCCGCGCCGAGCCCCTGATAGATGCGGCAATGCCTCTTTCGTCAAAGACCAGGGAGTTTTTATATTCAATGGTTCGAATCGATCCGTCCTTTGTCTTGATGTGCATCATGCCTTCATCTCTGCCGTTATTAGAGACCCTGGTCATGTATTCATCATATTGGTATTTGAATCTATCCGGGATCAGATCCTTTATGGTAAGGCTTGCGAGATCGTCGTTGCTGTACCCGTATTCTTCCTTGAATGCCAGGTTTGTCTCGATCAGTTTTCCACCAAGATCGTGAACATAAAGGAAATCAGAGACATTTTCAAAGATGTCGCGGTAACGTTTTTCGCTGGCCCTGATCTCCGTCTCTGCCTTTTTCTGTTCGGTGATATCACGAAGTGACTCTATCGCACCTACGATATTGCCGTCATTATTATAGATCGGGCCTGCCTTTGCCCATATATATCTTGAAGGATGCGAGATGTATCCTTCTGCAGTGACGACATCTCCTTGTTTTTTTAAATATATGTAGGTTTTTTCTATGCGCTTGTCGGGCTCGAATATGAGATCTGCGAGCATGTGCCGTCTTTTTCCATAGAGTGCATATGCATACTCATAATCGCCTTTTCCCAAGATTTCAATGGCCTTTACCCCGGTAAGCGTCTCCATGGCCTTGTTCCAGGCAATCACACTGCCTTTGGAGTCGATGGCGAACGTAGGGTCCGGGAGGAACTCGATGAGTTGTTCAAGTCTCCTTTGCGTTTCTTCCAATACTGTTTTGATCTTTTTGATCTCTATTATATCGCGAATGGATTCTATAGCCCCTATTATTGCACCATTATGGTCATAGATCGGGCTTGTCTTGACCCAGAGGCACACCTCTCTCCCAGAGGGAAAGGCAAATTCGACCTCCGTAAAGAGGGTGTCATTGTCTTTTTTTACATAGGGATATCTTTTTTCTAGCCCTGCATCCGGTTTAAGGATAAGGTCTATAAGGGCAGGCCGCCTTTTGCCGTATATGGGAAGTGCATATTCGTAATCGCCTTTTTCAAGGATATCAGCAGCCTTTACCCCGGTAAGCATCTCCATGGCCTTGTTCCAGACTATGACCTTTCCATTGAGATCTATGGCAAATGTTGCATCCGGTAGGAAATCAACGAATTGTTCAAGGTGTATAGTGGCGTTTTTGAGAGAATACCGATCTTTTTTTTCTTCGGTTATATCCTGCCCTGTGGACTGGAACTCTTTAATAACCCCACTATCATCGAAAAAGGCCTGGATAGTCCATCTTGTTTGGCGAATCCCGGAAGGCGTTACCATCTCGTGTTCATGGATTATTGACGGATTGCCCCGGGTGAGTATCTCTAGGCTATTATGTATGGTTTTGTGGTCCTTGACAGGGATAAGCTCGAGAAAGCTCTTGCCAAGCAGGTCTTTTTTATTTTTTTGATAATATTTGCAGAAGGCCCTGTTGACGAATGTTATGGTTGAATCGGGAAGACATTTGCAGATGAAAAACGGCAGGTCTTCGAATATATCTTTATAGACTCCGTGGTCCAGGCATGAACCCAGTTGAGTCCCCAGATTGTTTATTTTTATGCATAATTGCTCGTATGTTGGTGTGTCGGCCATATTATACACTCCAGATCACAGATCTTTTTGTAATTGTCTGTAATAAATATGGATGTAATGATGATGGCAATCTGTCTGCTTGAGTTGTCTCCCTAATATTTTTTTACACCTTGCAGGTTCACTTTGTATATACATCGTTTGTGAATTCACAGATGTTGATCATCATTGTATGTCAGCCATATAAACCCGTATTGATGATAAAATCAACCTTTATAGTTATAAGGTTCATATGGGTAAGCCCTTATTTTTTGATTCGGATCTTTTTCTTGAGTCTTTTTTCAGGATTTATCTTAGGCATAGATATACTCAGGACGCCCTTATTGAATGTAGCATGAGCATTGTCAGGGTCTACCATGGTAGGTATCGATATCTGCCTCTCAAAACAACCGTATGAACGTTCTATGAAATGGATCTCCTCGTTTGGATCTGCCTGCGGCTGTTTTTTATCACCTTTAATGATAAGCCGATTATCATTGAATACGATCTCTATATCCTTATCATCCATGCCCGGCAGCTCGGCGGTAACCTTAATCTCATCATCATACTCTCTCATGTTCATATGAGGGATAAAACAGGTGTTTTCTTCAAAGACACTCAAGGCCGTCATGTCGAAATTCATCAAAAAATCATTGAAAACCCTGTTAATGGCCTTCTGCAGGGAATACGCAGTATGTTTTTGTGTGTCTTTGTTCAATGAGGAAGGTTGAGCCGGTTTTTCTACGGTATCTATCTTTTTTCTTGGCATTTTATAATCCTCCCCTTGCTATTTTGTGATGGTTATATCTTTAATCGTTTTTACTATACCTTGTATGTCTATCAAGATAGGTTTGACCATCATGAAATCAAGTTCCGGGATCGGTTAGAGGCTGGATTAATGTGTAAAGATGTACATAAGGTCGTCTTGATATGCCCATTCCTGTTTATATCCGGATCCGGGCCTATTCGTCCGGACAAGTAGGTGTGTCATCGGCCCCCAGCACCTCTTTTATCTTGCGGGAGAGATCTGCCGCCATGTATGGCTTTTGTATAAAACCATTGCAACCCCTTGCAAGGATCTTTGCTGCCTGGCCGTTCAGGGAATATCCGCTCGAGAGGATCACCCTGACGGCAGGATCAATCTCTTTCAACGCATCATAGGTAGATCCTCCGCTAAAGCCAGGCATTATCATATCCAGGATGACGAGGTCTATCTTGTCATGGTTGTCACGGTAGACTTTAAGGGCTTCTTTCCCGTCCCGTGCCGTTATGATCTTATAACCCAGGTTTATAAGGATATCCTTTCCTGCATCAAGGATATCGTCCTCATCATCTACTAAAAGCAGTGTTTCCGTACCTCGCAAGTCTTTTTCAACAATGTCTTGTTTCTTAGGCATCTTTTTGTCCGTTGCGCGAAGATAGATGTTAAAGCAGCTGCCTTTATCCTTTTCGCTGTATAGTGTAATGAAGCCTCCATGATTTTTTATGATGCCGTATGCGCTGGCCAGGCCCAGGCCTGTACCCTTGCCCGTCTCTTTGGTGGTAAAGAACGGTTCAAATATCCTGGACTTTGTAGCCTCATCCATCCCTATGCCGGTATCTGTTACAGAGACCTTTACATACATGCCAGGCACAACTTTAAAGGGGTGTACATTCTTTTCATCAAGATAGACATTCTTTGTCTCGATATAGAGATGCCCGCCTTCCGGCATGGCCTGTGAGGCATTGAGATAGAGGTTTATCAATACCTGGCTGATCTGAGACTTGTCTGCTTCCACGGTCCACAAGTCTTTCTGATATCTTGTATGCAGGGAGATCTCTTTTTTTGTCCGGGCAAACATATTGGTATCTTCTTCGATCAATTCGTTCAGATCTGTGGGTTTGATCTCATACTTGCCGCCCCTGGCAAAGCCTAAAAGCTGTTTTGTCAGGTTGGTTGCATTTTGTGCGGCATGAATGATGTTCAGTAACCTTTTGTAATCCTTATCGCCAGGGTCAATATTTTTTATAACCAGGGCTGCGTTCCACTGTACGGCTGTAAGAATATTGTTGAAATCATGTGCAATACCGCCTGCCAGGGTGCCTATGGCCTCCATCTTCTGCGCCTGCCTGAGCTGGGCCTCGAGTTTTTTCGCCGTAGTGATATCCAGTAGTGATGATACGTTTTTGTCTGTTTCAGGTATCATTGCTGCAGATAAAAGGACATCTCTGATAGAACCATGACTGTCGATAAATTGAAACTCGGAGTTTTGCGGTGCCGGGTTGGGGTTTGCAAGGGCAGACTGGTGATAGGTCGTTATCCTTTCAAGGTCTTTTTTCGATACGAAATCCATCCAGGTTTTTTTGCCTACAAGATCATCTCTAGGATAGCCTGAAAGCTTTTCGAATTCCTTGTTTACAAGCAACAGCCTTCCGTCCTTGTCGAAGATCACCGTTGCATTCCCTGTTGTTTCAAAGATCGTCCGGTATGTCTCCTCGCCCCTCTCCAGTTCTTTCTCCGATATCTTCCGAAGCTTTATGTCATGAATGAACAAGGACACAACGATCATCCCCACAAGGTATATGAAAACGGTCTCAAAGATAGCCTCTGAAATATTGGCAGGAGTCTCTTCGGCTTTCAGTAAAAGATGGGGAATGTCAAATATCTCATCGGACCAGACAATGATGCCTAAGGCGATAAACAATACGAGTACACCCAAGAGGATAATAAAGCTACGAGGTTTTTCATGGGGATACATCTGGATGAATCTCTTTTTCTGAAACCTCCATACAAAGAAAAACGACAGGATGAAGAACAATTGAAGAACGGATATGACTGTTATGCCCTGGAATCTTTCGCTTTTGAAAAAGGACTTTTTCTCGATGCTGATCCACTTGTTCAAGATGGCATCCTTGTCCTTTTTCGGTGTATGGACAAGGACCTTTTTTACAATACTGTTTAGCTCGGGCCAGTCTTTCCTCGAGGCAAAGGACAGTCGTGTATGGTAAGGGGTTTCGCCTGCAATACGAAGGTTTGTTATCCCCTCCTTGTCTATGTGGTGTATGGCCACCGGCATGGTGGCAACCACTGCATCGGTCTCGCCCAAGGATACCTTCCTTAATGCGGTCTGAAGGTCGGGCACCAGATCAAGATCCAGATCAGGGTAATCCGCATACAGGGATTCCTGCCAGACATATCCCTTAACAACCGAGACCTTAATGCTTAAAAGATCTTCAACATTGAGCGTGCCGGTAACATCCTTCCTGACAATGATGACACCCGGCAGGACTATATGCGGATCGGAAAACAAGAGGTACTCCGTGCGTGCCTGGGTTTGTGCGGCTGCAGGGATTGCATCTGCCTGTCTTGTTTTTAATCTTTCCAGGACATCCTCCCAAGAGCGGCATCTGACCACCATAAATCTAAGCCCTGTGTTTTTTTCTACAAGCGCTATGAAATCTGCTGCGATCCCTTTGTATTTGCCGTCAGCATCAAAGAAATCAATCGGCGGAAAATCAGGATCAGGGGCTATCCTTATTACCGGGTGGTCATCGATCCACTTGGTCTCAGAGGCGCTTAATTCCATGGATATGGCTGATAGAGAAGCCTTTGCCTGCATAGGGGTGATTGTTGAAAGTATCATAAGGGATATGATGATAAAGACGGTAGGATATCTTTTTGTATTCATGTAACCATCTCCAGTAACTAATCAGGCGGTAGGCTTAATGACTGTTAGGCGCAAGGATCATCTCTATACCCTGTTTGGTGCTGATGTCATATATCTTGTTCTAAATACGTTGGTTGTATTATCCTGACCCCGTCAATTCGGCTATATAATTAGTCACATTTTAATATTATTTCAAAGCAATAACGATAATATTATTATACTGTCATAAAATGTCTTAAAAGTCCAGCATTGCTCTTAACGGCTGGTGATATTTCAAAGTAAAGGGTTCATATGGAGGTTAATGTCTATAACAAAAAAAGCCCTTGAAAAATGGTGCAGTGTTTATATAAAAAGGCTTCAGATATCAGGAGGTGATCTAGATCATGGATATACAGGAAATCACTCAACAGGTTGAAAAACAGGGTGTTGTCTGCCGTCAGATAGTCTCTGAGATGGAAAAGGTAGTGGTGGGTCAGAGGGATCTTATCGAGAGGATGCTTATAGGGCTCTTGTGCGATGGCCATCTGCTGCTTGAGGGATTGCCGGGTCTTGCCAAGACAACCGCGGTAAAGACACTGGCCGCTGCCATGAAGACCTCGTTTCAGAGGATACAGTTCACCCCGGACCTGCTACCGGCAGATATCCTCGGTACCCAGATATACAGGCCTGATAAGGCATCGTTCGAGGTAAAAAAAGGCCCGATCTTTCATAATATTATCCTTGCCGATGAGATAAATCGTGCCCCGGCCAAGGTCCAGAGCGCACTTTTGGAGGCCATGCAGGAAAGGCAGGTGACCATAGGAGTGCAGACCTTTATCCTGGAGTCCCCGTTTCTTGTTCTTGCGACCCAGAACCCGATCGAGCAGGAAGGTACGTATCCGCTGCCCGAGGCCCAGATAGACAGATTTATGATGAAGATCAGGATAGACTATCCTTCCATACAGGAGGAAAAGGAGATCATGGAGAGGGTATATGGCGGGATTACGGAAAATACCGAGGCAGTAATCGACTATCCTCAGATATTATCGGCCAAAGAGGTTGTGAGGAATATCCACATGGAAGAAAAGATCATGGACTACATAGTCAGCATCAGTGCCGCCACAAGAGATCCTCAGGGTTTCGGTCTGGATATGGGCGACATGATCAGTTACGGGGCATCACCCAGGGCCTCTATCTGGCTGGGGATGGCTTCACGTGCACATGCGTTTTTGAAGGGGAGGGGCTTTGTCACCCCCCAGGACGTGAAATCCATGGCCCCTGATGTGTTAAGACACAGGATTATACTCAACTACGAGGCCGAGGCAGAGGGAAAGAGCACGGATGATCTGATAAAGGTGTTGCTGGAACGTATCGAGGTCCCGTGATGCTACCCGTCGAGGTCCTTAAGAAGATCCAGAAGTTCCACTTTAAGACCAGACACCTGGCAAACGAGCTCTTTGCAGGCCAGTATGAAAGCGCATTCAAGGGCCAGGGCATGGAGTTTGCCGAGGTAAGGGAGTACCAGGTCGGGGATGATATCAGGAATATAGACTGGAACGTATCTGCCAGGTTTTCCCACCCGTTTGTAAAGGTCTTTCACGAGGAGAGGGAACTGACTATCATGCTTATGCTCGATCTTTCGGGTTCTCATCTCTTTGGTACAAGGTCCCGTTTCAAGAGGGAACTCCTTGCTGAGGTTGCGGGGATGCTTGCCTTTCTGGCTATAAGGACAAACGACAAGGTCGGGGCTATCCTTTTCGGTTCAGAGGTGGAGAGGTTTTTACCCCCGAGAAAGGGTTCACCCCATGTGTGGCGTCTGATAAAGGAGATATTCACCTTTGAGGCCAAAGACCCGGCCACAAATATAGATGCTGCCTTGGCCTTCCTGAATAAGGCGGTTAAAAGGCATGCAATAGTCTTTCTCATCTCGGACTGCATGGACGACAATTACGAGAGATCACTGAGGCTGACGGCAAAAAAACACGATCTGACCGTTATACGCATATCCGACAGGGCAGAGATCGATCTTCCGGATGTAGGACTTATAACATTGAGGGACCCGGAGACGCGTCAAGTTGCAACCATAAACACCAGCAGCACCAATGTCCGTAAGAGGTGGCGTGAGTATCAGGAAAACACCAGGCAGGAACTGGCGACACTGCTTTCAGGTATAGGGGTAGACTTGGTGGACCTTCAGACACACGGACCTGTGGTGGAGCCACTGGCCCGGCTTTTTGATAGGAGGAGGAAGCGTCTTAATGCCTGAAAAAAGACTCTCCGGTATTGTCCTGGCTGCTCTGGTGTTAAGCCTGATCGTTTGTGACGGGCCTTATGTTCGTGCACAAAATCATGATGAGAATCTCGGTAAGACCGGATTGATCGCTTCATTCAATACGGAAAGTGCACCTGTAGGAGGGATGGTTGATCTTGAAATCCGATATACACTGCCCGAAGGCGCATATCTCACAGAGGGTCCTGAGATCAAGGGTATAGAAGACCTGACAGTTGTGGCCAAAGAGGCCGGAGACGGGGCTGTAAGGCTGAAGATTTTGTTGGATAAGTTGGGCGGTATATCGACAGGACCCATAGAGCTAGGTTATATAGACAAGAATAATGAAAAGAGTTATCTCGGTACCGACGGTATTTCCCTGAGCACGCTTTCAAACCTCGGAGAAAGGCCGGAAGAGGCGCAGCTGAGGCCGATACAAGGGATCATATATTCATGGCCGTATTATATGGTATACCTGTTCTGGATAGGGATTGTTCTGCTGGTAGTCCTTGCAGGCCTCCTGGCTTTCTGGCTGTACAAAAAGAGAAAGAGGATAATGAATATAATAAGGCCGCAGGACCCTCCTCACATCATTGCCGGTAGGGAGCTTCAATACCTCAATAGCCAGGGTTTGTTCGAAAAAGGGAAATACAAAGAGTTCTACTTCAGGTTCTCAGCGATAATAAGGACCTATATGGAGACACTGCGGGGATTTCCTGCGGGAGAGTTGACGACCGAGGAGATCGTGAGGCATGTATCTGATGAGAAAGACAGGCGTATTGTTGATCTGCTCAGACAGGCCGACCTTGTCAAATTCGCCGATTCCGTACCGGCCGAGCACAGGAAAGAGACGGATATGGATACGGTGCTCGGTTATATACAAGAGACTGCCCCGACCGACAGCAGCGGTAGGGGGGTGAAATGATGTTCAGGTTTGCCTACCCCACACTCATACCGGCCCTGGGTATTTTGTTTGTTGCATGGCTAGTGGTGAGCTATCTTCGAAAGAGACCGGGCATAACCTACTCCATGACATCAAGGCTGATCCTTATAGCAGGGCATGCCGGGGCTCTAAGGGGCAGGTTGCCCGCTATATTGAGGGGGATTGCGCTGGTGTTGTTGATCCTGGCTGCTGCAAGGCCTCAACTATACAATGTTTCTAGAGATATACGCTCACCCGGTGTCGATATCATGCTCAGCCTGGATACCTCGGGCTCCATGGCAGGGCTTGATTTCAAGCTTGATGACGAACCGGTCACCAGGCTCGATGCAGTGAAAAAGGTGGTAAGCGACTTTATTACAAAACGCCCGGCCGACAGGATCGGCCTGGTAGTGTTCGGCGAAGACGCCTATACCCAGGCACCTCTCACCATGGACAAGGGACTCCTTTTAGGCCTTGTAAAGGACATGCGCATAGGCATGGCAGGCGACAGGACAGCCGTAGGTCAGGCCCTTGCCATAGCAGGAAAACGCCTAAAAGACCTCGAGGCCAAATCAAAGATCCTTATACTGCTCACCGACGGGCGCAGCAATACCGGGGATATTACACCCATACAGGCAGCAGAGGCGTTGAAGGCCCTCGGAGTCAAGGTCTATGCCATAGGGGTCGGCGGAAAGGGCGAGGCCCCCTTTCTCGTCAACACCGTATTCGGACGAAAGATAGTCTATCAGGACGTTGATCTTGATGAAGATACATTGAAGCAGATAGCCGATATCACAGGCGGCAGGTATTTCCTTGCATCCGATACAAACAAGCTTTCAGAGATATATGAGATCATCGACAAGGCTGAAAAGACAGAGGTGAAGGTCAAAGAGTTCTTTCATTATAAGGAGCTCTATCTCTATTTTCTCGTGCCCGCCTTTTTACTCATAGGCCTGGAGATCCTTGTCCGGGTGGTCTTTGTGAGGGTTTTTCCATGAGCTTCGAACATCCGTATGTTCTCCATTTTCTTTGGATAGTGCCTGTGATCGGTATTGTCCTTGCCATAGATGTAAGGAGGAGAAAGCTTGCGCTTGCAAGGTTCGCGGATGAAGAGCTCCTGCAAAGGCTTAGAGGCCCTGTTGTAAAGTCCTTGCTCTTTGTCAGGATATCCCTTCTGCTGGCAGGGTTGACCCTGTTGATCTTTGCACTGGCCGGACCCAGATGGGGTATGCACTACCAGAATGTCTCCCGAAAGGGCGTGGATATCATGGCCGCGATCGATGTCTCTCCGAGCATGCTAGTAGAGGATGTATCACCGAACAGGCTTGAACGTGCCAAGAGGGAGGTCATCGATCTGATACGTGTCCTGTCCGGTGACCGCGTAGGTGTTGTAGCCTTTTCCGGTGCTGCATTTATACAGTGCCCGCTTACCCTTGATTACGGGGCCCTCGAGATGTTCCTTGGGCAGCTGGATACCGGGCTCATACCACTGGCCGGGACAGATGTCGGCGGCGCCATAGATGCATCTCTGGCGGGATTCGATACCCGGTTAAAGACGGACAAGGTGATCATACTGATAACCGATGGCGAGGACAATGAGGGTAAGGCCCTTGAAGCGGCGCAAAGGGCCCGTGATATGGGTATCAGGATATTCATATTCGGTATAGGAGATCCTTCCGGAGAGCCCATACCGAATGTTGACGGTGGATTCAAGAAGGACGCTGACGGCAATATTATCGTATCCAGGCTTGATGAAGATGGTTTGAGAGAGATTGCCGATAATACAGGGGGGCTCTATGTAAGGGCCCTTACAGGGGATCTCGATCTGGACATCCTGTATTTTGATGGGATAAAGTCCCGCACACAGGCGACTGAATTGAAGAGCGGCAAGATCAAGGTCTATGAGGAGCGCTTTTATATCTTTATCGTGCCGGCCTTTATCATGCTTCTGATGGAGGGCATGATCAGACAAAGGCGCAGTCAAGGTAAGCCATGAGGGATGTAGTGGAGATGATAAAAGGCAGATATATCATGATCATTATCCTGTTAATGCTACTTCCGGCAAGGACTTTTTGCGCACAGTCCCCGGATGAACTCTACGAACAGGGCAAATTCTCAGATGCCGCCGAGTTGTACAATAAGCTGGACATGGATCATCCAAAGGATATCAGATACCGTTTCAACAGGGGGTGCGCTGCTTACCAGGCAGGAGACTATGAGACGGCGGAGGCCTCTTTTTCGAGCACTTATCGTCGCACCGAGGATCACGATATGCGTTTCAATGCCATGTATAACCTCGGTAATACCGCTTATAAAAAGGGCGATTTCGGTTCGTCCATAGAGTATTATAAAAAGGCCGTTATAGAAGACCCTGAAAATGAAGACGTAAGGCACAATCTTGAGCTGGCGCTGAAGGCTTTTGAACAGCAACAACAGCAGGAGCAACAACAGGGGCAAGAGAAGGAGCAGGGACAGCAACAGCAGCAGGACTCCCGGAGCTCTCCAGATGAAGGATCCAAGGAGGATGGTTCTCCATCGGATTCTCAGGAAGATTCATCCAAAGGCTCTTCAAAGGACAAACAGGATGAAGAATCTGAACCAGGGCAGGAACAGGCCGGCAGTAAATCACAGGACAGGCCAGCAGATTCAGACGGACAGAAGGATCTCGAGGGCAAGCTGGAAGGGCCCGAGTCTCCTGCCGGCACCTCAGAGGAACAGGCCATGCAGGATTATCGGAGTGAGGCTATAGAAAGGCAAAAGGCCGATGCAATGCTTGAGAATATACGGGAAGACCGTTCACGCTATATACAGCTGCAGGTCCCTGAAGGGGCTGAGCGCGGATCAAGATCCGGCAAGGACTGGTGATATGAGAAGGACTTTTTGGCCGATCATCATTTTTATGCTGTGTCTGCCGGTCCAGGTATTTGCGGATATCTCACTGAGCCTGAAACTGGACAGGATGGAGGCCCTTAGATCAGAGGGTATAAAGATGACAATAGGCGTATCGGGCGAGCATATAGACAGTGAGCAAATCCATGTGAAAGGCCTTGAAGACTTTTTCATGAATTACAGCGGGTCTTCGACCCAGATCCAGTTTATGAACAGCGTAAAGAGCGTGAGCCTTAATTATATCTACTATATCCAGCCTAAAAAGACCGGGAACTTTACCATAGGCCCTGCCATAGTTGACATCGGGGGAAGACCATACAGAAGTAATACGGTTGAACTTGTGGTCAAAACGGATATGTCCCCTGCTGAAGGCGATGCCGGTGCCGCCCCGGTTTTTCTCACCGCGGGACTCTCTGCCGACAGGGTCTTTGTCGGGCAGCAGCTTGTATATACTCTAAGGCTCTTCAGGCGTGAAAAGGTGGGCAGTGTCTCTCTCGGGCTTCCCGAAGATCAGGGGCTTGTTTTCAATAAGCTCGGGGAGCCTTCTGAATACCAGAAGGTCGTCTCGGGTAAGACCTATGCGGTATATGAGATGAGGTATGAATTCATACCGGATAGACAGGGCATTCTAAGTATAAAACCGGCTACCATGAGCATGGTGGTGTACGAACAGACGGGCAGGCCTTCCAGGGGTCTGTTTGACCACCCATTTTTCAGTAGATCGACCCCTAAACCAATGAGCGTGGAGAGTAATTCCCTTGAATTGACGGTCCTGCCCCTTCCCGAGCAGGGTAGGCCTTATGATTATTCCTCCCTGATCGGTGAGTTCGAGATAGAGGCCGATATCGACCCGGTACGGATAATACAGGGACAGTCGGCCTCTCTGACCGTCACGGTAAGCGGGGCAGGCAACATACAGCACATACCGGATATAAAGCTCCCCGACATACCGTCGGCAAAGATATATGCAGACAAATCCGTTATGCAGACAGGACCTGCTCATTCGGGGATAAAGGGATCGAAGACCATGAAATGGGCCATTGTGCCGGAGGCTCAGGGTGTATATGAGATCCCCTCTCTGACACTGAATTATTTCGATACTGGTCTAGAACAGTACCGAATAATAAACTCAGAGCCATTAAAGCTGTCTGTCGATCCCGGAAGGCAAGAACAGACATCGAGCACTGCCGGGATCGGAACAGGGCAGGGCGAAACCATGGTTTCAAAGAGAGAGGTTGTGGAGATAGGTAAGGATATCCTGCCCATACATACATCGATAAAGGACATAAGATCGGGGTTTTTCAGTCAGCCTGCAGGCTTGGTTGCCTGGTTGTGGCTGTGTATACCTGTACTGGTATATATAGTCACGGGCCTTGTCATGAGATACCGAAAAAAGAGCGCCCGGTACATACATGTTTCAAGGGCGAAAAACGCCCACCGTTCATTTGCGAGGCGGCTCAAGGATAGCGATGATATGCCGGATAGGCTCATTATAGTGATGAGGGATTATTTCAATGACCGGTTCAATCTTGCCATAGGCGCGCTAACCCCTGAAGATGTAAGGGAAATACTTCATGAAAATGCCCTGAGTCCTGAAGCCATATCCCTTATGGAGGCTCTGATAGCAAGGCTTCTGGATGCCGTGTACACAGGGTCGGGCAATGAGAAAAGCGGTCTCGACCGGGAAATAGCCGCTGCGATTAAACAGGTCGAAAAGGAGCTGAGGTGAATAGCTGCAGGGTGGTATTCATTATACTGATGGTCCTGATGATATCCTGCCCCTCTTTGGCAGCAGACCGGGGTATGGAGATAGAGGAGATATATATCAAGGCGAACCAGGCCTATAAGGACGGCCTTTATGAAGATGCCGCCGCTTCATACCTCGATATTATGGATGCCGGCGGTTTCGATGCGCATATAGAGTACAACCTGGGAAATACCTATTACAGAATGGATAGGATAGGGCTTGCCATACTCCATTATGAACGATCGAAAATACACATGCCGAGGGATGCGGATCTGGACTTCAACCTCAGGTATGTACTGGACAAGAGAATGGATGATATCGAAGAGACAGAGGGTTTCGTCTCTATGACGTTTTTTTGGCTCAAGTCGTTGAGCCTGGCTGAACTTTACTGGGGTTTTGTTGGTGTAAACCTTGTTTTATTTCTTGTATTGTTTATACGCCTGTTTATAAAGTCTGAATGGTCATATTATGTATTGCTAGTTATCATACCCATATGGTCTGTTATGGCACTTTCCTGCGGGATAAAGCAGTATCAGGCATTTCATGATGACCGTGCCGTGATTATAGAAGAAGAAGTGAATGTTCTGGCCGGGCCCGACGATGATGATACCCTCCTGTTCAAACTGCACGAGGGAAGTATTGTCCACGAGGAAAGAGTGGAAGACGGCTGGGCCTTGATCGGTTTTTCAAACGATAAAAGGGGATGGGTGCCTTCGGGTGACCTTGAGAGGATAAGGGCTGGGATGTAAAACGGGTCGCATATGTAACAGGCATGTATTTGCTATTGACGAAACAATGTTATCTTCCATCGTATGTTGATCGTATGATATTCGATCAACATACGCCATTAAATCATGAGGTCTGTAAATATTGATAATAATCTTTCATCTAATACTGATCAGGTTGTTCGTATCCGGAAAGAGATGTGATCCCAGCTTGTTTGTGATATTTGCATTCACCACGATATTGACGTCTGCCAGACGGGTTATAGGCAATTCATCAGGATCCATGCCTTCTTTGAGTATCTTGATGATGTGTCCTGCGGTCAGGTCCCCCATTTCGTCAAAATTCGGGGAAATGTATATAAGTGAACCTTTGATATTGCCGAAACCGGATGATATGCAGGGGATCTTTTTTGCAAACGACAGTTCTATCAGATCCTTTCCCGCCCCGTTGTTCGGGTTTTTATAGTACGGGTCAACCGGGATGAAGAACGCATCGACACCCTGAGCCATCAATTGTCTTGCTGACGAGGTTATCTTCTCGTTCATATCCACCTGTTTGATGATCACGCGCAATCCTAACTTGGATAGTTGCTGCCCGGTTTTGGATATATATTCGCTATTGTAGTCCGTGCTGCTGTGTATGATTCCGACGGTCTTTATCTCTGGAAATGCAAGTAGTGCGGCATCCATTATCATATTCGTATCAGTATCGATGCTGACACCTGTAGATCCCTCGCTTCTCATGCCGGGTACTTCAGGAGATGATATATTCGTAAATACCACCGGGATCCCTTTTTCGATGAACCTGTCTTTGAGGCATGTCGTAGAGTGTGAGCCGATGGTTATCACCAGGTCTGGTTTTTTATCCGCAATACAGGAGGCTGTTTTGTTCAGATTCAGATAATGGATGAATCTTCCCAGAGGGTTTGTGCCCGGGCCGGAATCTATAACGGTCCTTCCCACATCAAGATTGTATCCTTTGACAAGGCCTGCCCTTGCAAGTCCGTCCATGACGCCCTCATAGGCGCAATCGTAGACTCCTGTATTACCTGTCTGTACAACCTCGATATGGTAATTTGTTTTTGCCGAACAGGGTAATGTAATAAACATTGACAATATCGAGATAAGTATAAATTTCTTCATATACTCTCCTTCCTTAAAAATATATGCCATTGGATAAATATCTTATCGGAAGTATATGGCAAAGCATTAGTGATTGGCCGATATTATTGAGACCCCTAAACAGTAAGCAACTGAAAAAAAGATCATGAATCTTCAGGCTTTTTTATTGACCTTTGCCCATGAATCTCTAAGCGTGACCGTCTGATTGAACACAAGCCTCTCTGGTGTCGAATCGTGATTATCCATACAGAAGTACCCCTGTCTTTCAAACTGGCAGGGTGTGTTTGTAGATTCACCCGAAAGGCTCCTTTCCAGATAGCACGGGAATAAGACCTCGAGGGAGCCGGGGTTGAGATAATGAGTGAAGTCTAGGTTATCTTCATTTGTCAAGGGGTTGGGGACGGTGAAAAGCCTGTCGTAGAGTCTTATTTCAGCGGTTACAGGGTTGTTCGCCGAGACCCAGTGCAGGGTGCCTTTGACCTTGCGACCGTCCGGCGCGTCTCCTCCGCGCGTTTGAGGATCATAGGTGCAGTGCAGTTCCTTGACAGTTCCTGTCTCCGGGTCTTTTTCGACAGATACGCACTTGATAAAGTAGGCCTTTCTTAGCCTGACCTCTCGTCCCGGGGCGAGACGGAAGAACTTGCCCGGCGGGTCTTCCAGGAAATCGCCCTGCTCTATATATATTTCTCTGGAAAACAGTACCCTTCTAGAACCCATCTCGGGTCTGTTTGGATGATAGGGGATATCAAGGTATTCGAACTGGTCTTGCGGATAGTTGTCTATAACGACTTTTAACGGTCTCAGTACCGCCATGACTCGTTTTGCCCTTTGGTTCAGGTCCTCGCGGATGCTGTGCTCCAACAGGCCCATGTCGACCGTGCTGTCCCTTTTTGCGATGCCGATCCTGTCGCAGAAGGACCTTATCGATTCAGGCGTGTATCCGCGCCTACGCAGTCCTGATATGGTCGGCATCCTGGGATCGTCCCAATTGCTTACATGACCGTCTTCTACGAGTCTGAGGAGTTTACGTTTGCTCATGACGGTATAACTGAGATTGAGCCTTGCAAACTCTATCTGCCTAGACCTGAATATGTCCAGTTCGTCCAGCACCCATTCGTACAGGGGCCTGTGGTCTTCGAATTCCAGTGTGCACAGGGAGTGTGTTACCCCTTCAATGGAATCCGAGATGGGGTGGGTGAAGTCGTACATGGGGTATATGCACCACATGTCGCCGGTACGGGGGTGCTCAGAGTGCAGTATCCTATATATAACAGGGTCGCGCATGTTTACATTGGGGGAGTTCATATCAATCTTTGCCCTGAGCACGCGTGATCCATCGCTGAACTCCCCGGATCGCATGCGTTCAAAAAGGTCGAGGTTCTCTTGAATGCTGCGGTTTCGGTATGGGCTTACCTTTCCGGGTTCCGTAAGGGTGCCGCGGTATTGTCTGATTTCCTCGGGGCTCAGGTCGCATACATATGCCTTACCGGCCTTTATGAGATTATGAGCAAATTCATAGAGTCTATCGAAATAGTCTGATGCGTAATAGAGCCTGTCTTCCCAGTCAAAACCGAGCCACCTTACGTCTTCGATAATGGAATCTATATACTCCTGCTCCTCCTTTATCGGGTTTGTATCATCAAAACGGAGGTTGCACAGGCCGCTATCATTCTCCTCGGCGATACCGAAATTCAGGCAGATAGACTTTGCATGGCCGATATGGAGATACCCATTGGGTTCGGGAGGAAAGCGTGTATGCACACCTTTTCCATATCCGCTGTTTTTTATGTCTTCGGCAACAATGGCTCGGATGAAATCGTCTTTGACAACAGGTATATCGTCTTGTTTACCCATAACCTTTCCCCTTGAGTAGTAAAGATTGCATGTGCGTTTTCTATAGCACAGGATCGTATTAAATTATACGTAAACCTAAACACATGGGGAAATTAATATAATGATCATATACATAAAAAGGGGCTCAACACTAGATATGTTGAGCCCCTATAAACACTGGTAGTCCCAAGGGGAATCGAACCCCTGTTTACGGCGTGAGAGGCCGTTGTCCTAGGCCACTAGACGATGGGACCGCAAATTGGCTGAGGGACCAGGATTTGAACCTGGATCGACGGAGTCAGAGTCCGTAGTCCTGCCGTTGGACGATCCCCCAATATAGTAATGAACTTTCTAGCGATTGGGAAAAGGCTTGTCAAGGCATTTTTATATCGGACAAAAACCTTGTATATCTGATAGTTGAATGGTATTTATGGCAGTATGACATTAAAGGATGAAAAACTATATATCGTTATGGTCGGCCTCCCCTCCCAGGGGAAGTCTACTATTGCCTGCAGGTTAAAGGATATCTTCAAGAAAAACCAGATTCCGGCCAGGATCTTCAACAACGGTAATCTGAGAAGGCAGTATGCATTCAAGCAGGATACATGGTCGGCGGAATTTTATAATCCCGATAATGCCCCATCGGTAGCGATGAGAAAGAGATTTGCACTGATCAATATCAGGATGGCAAAAAACTATCTCAAGAATAAAGGGCATGTCGCTATACTCGATGCAACGAATGTAAGCGAGGAGAGGCGAGGGACTATCGAATATCACCTCGATGACCACCCGATACTCTATATAGAATGTGTTAACAATGATGAGGAGATCGTTGATCTCTCCATTAGCCATAAGGTCAGATCGACCGAGTTTTTTTCTCTCAGCCGGGAAGATGCAATCAAAGAGTTCAAGAAACGTATAGAATTTTACCGGATGATATATGTTCCGCTCAAGGATGAGCGGAATTATATCAGGATGGATACGCTTCATAATAAGATCCTGACCGAACAGCTTGTAGACCAGTTCCCGCACTATTCGAGGATCAGGGACTGTCTGGTGACCGATGTGGTCAAGAGCCTTTTTTTGATCCGCCACACAGAGACCCATTATAATGTCGATGACCGCATAGGTGGTGACCCCATGCTAACGGAAAAAGGACTTGAGCAGTCCAGTGCGCTCGGAAGTTTTTTCAGGAAGAAAAAGATTTCATATATCTTTACCAGTGAGAAGATAAGGACCATACAGACCGCCGAGCCCATCCGGTCCCTTCAGGCTGACTGCACGATAGTGCCCCTGAAGGAATTCAACGAGATAAACAGTGGTATTTGCGAAGGCTTGAGCTATGACGAGATCCAGCGCAATATGCCGAGGGTCTATACCGAACGCAAGGCCGATAAGTACAATTACGTATACCCCGAGGGCGAAAGTTATTACTCCATGAAGGAGAGGACCAAGATTGGTATCAAGAAGGCCTTCTACCTGAACAGGAAGGCGGACAATATCATGATAGTCGGGCACCGGGCCGTCAACAGGATGATCCTTTCGCACTTTCTCTATCGGCGCGAAGAGGATGTCCCCTATATCTATATACCGCAGGATAAATTTTATCATATAGTCGCAACACAGGACAGGAAGGTCTTTGAACTCAAGAAATATGTTTAGCTAGTTTCTGTTTTTGCTGGTATCAATGGCCTGTATCATGCCGCGGGCAGTGTCGAAATTGGGATTGATGTTGACTGCCTTTATAAAGCATTTTCTGGCCATCTGGATGTTGTCCAGCTCAAGATATGCCCGCCCCATATTGAAGTGGATGTTTTCGTCCGTCGGGTTTATCTTGATTGCCTTCGAGTATAAGACGATGGAGTCCTTATACCTATGCTGCCTCCTGTAGAGGATCCCGAGGCTGTTATAGACATTTATAGTATCAGGGTTGATCTTGAGGATTTCATTGAAGATCCCCTCTGCATTTTCATGCATCTCCCTCTCCAGGAAGATGTCTCCTGCCATCTGAAGGTATTTTTCGGCCATGTCCTTATTGCTCATCCTGAGGTATACATCGGCCATGGCCTTATAGGCCTTTGCGAACATCTGGTTTATCTGCGTGGCCTTTCTGAAAGCCGCGAGGGCCTCGTCGTATTCACCCTTTGCGGTCTTGATATAGCCGATATTATAGTAGACCTCGGCTGACTCCAGTACATCAAGCACCTTATCATACTCCTTCAAGGCCGCTTCGTAGCGCTCTTCTTTCAAATATTTCTCACCCTTTAACATATATGCCTTCGCCTTTTTTGTTTCAGGGCTCATTTCGAATTCGAGGATGATATTGATTTTTACTTCCATGCTTTCAAGACTCACCGGCTCTATCAGGATCGCATTTACCCCTGATTCACCCGCTTTGACCACATCTACCTTTGTTATTTGTGAGGTATAGAGCATTACCGGGGTTTCGGAATAGTCTAGATCACCCCTTATGAGCTTCAGCAGCGCTACCCCGCTCATCTCAGGCATGTCCCACTGGGCTATCACTATGTTAGGGTTTGCCTTGCGGATGATTCTCCAGGCATGGGTGCCGTCTATGGATTCCTCATGGTTGGTAAAGCCCAGCTTGTCGAGAACATCCCCGACATTTTTTTTGAATATATAGTTTGGCCCAACGATCAGGATCTTTATGTCAAGCGGGTTCTTCATAATATACCCTTATGGAATATCCTTATTTTAATTTATACTTATCTAAATCTATATCGTCAATCAAAGTCTTTTTCTTTATTTCTCTCCATAACTCTAAGGGGTACTTGTTGCCGGTCTCAAGGAGTGCAAAGGGTTCTGGTGAAAAGAAGAACCTCCCTTTTTTTTTATAGATCGAACCCTCAAGGTGATCCTGGGGCACGATTGTTTTTTTATCGTCCATCAGGGTGTTTATAAGCTCTGACATCTTCTTATCGATGTCTCGTCTGAATACGTACGGGGTAGGGGGTCTGATCAGTGTGCCCTTTCCGATGAGACCTGATATGATACCCCAGGCCACTACAACCCACAGGTGTTTGTGTCTGAATGTATTGACCTCGGATATGGACCATGTACCATTGTTTATCTCTATCCTTGCGGTGTCGAGATTAAAGCCCTTCTGAGGAGGCCATAAGACAATGGGAAGCTCGTTTTCCTCTAACGGTACAAGCCATTTTCTCAGTTTTAAGGCATCCTGGAATGAACTTTTTACCCTGGTCAGGTATCTTGCCCCATCGAAATCCCATGCCTTTGAGAGTTCTTTAATCACCTCGGTGGTCGGAGGAAATGAAGAATAGAGAAGGTGTAGGCTGGTCCTAAATCTTTCCAACTGATCGGTGTCGAGGTTTTCTTCATAACGATGCATAATATGGATATAAGGAAGTATAAACGGATTGATACCCTTTACAGCGACAGGTGCAGGAAAGTCGGAATCTTGGATGTTCTTGACAACCATGGTGTCCAGGTGGCACTGGAAGGGATCCCATTCCATGTGTCCCGGGACCTTTGGATCATTGAGCGATGTGGGTAGTTCCCCGATAAATACGGTCGAATCCGTTACATCTTCCCTGCGGATTACAGGGTATTTCCCGGCAAGTACGATGCCTACCCTCATGATTTCGTATATCACGTGCTGGGGAAGATCGTCTTTGTGGATTATCGTTGTGGAACATATGCCATGGTCTTTGAGAAACCCTTGAACCACCCGCATCTTCTTGATGATCTTTTCCGGTGATGAATACGGATTGGGTATGGCTACAATCGCCACAGAGGAAAAGAAATCACTGGTGATGCTCGGTCTGGGTATGGCTATGAGACTTTCGAGATGGATTCTATCGGGCAGCCTGCCCACAGGGGCATCTGGACATGGTTTCAGGTATTTTTTCAACAGGGTGTGTTCGTTCCTTGAACAGGAGATGTGCCCGTATACCCCGATTTGAGGTTTGTCGAGACAGAGCAGCGGGGGGATGATCGTTATCAGGTCCCTGAGCATAGAATGAAGGTATGGCAAGGAGTAACGAGCCCTGGATACATTCTTTTTTTCCGGCGATTGCTCCTGCAGCATTTACACCCTATCGACAACAGGTCATACTCACTAAAACCTAAAACCGGATAAGGGCTCAGGCCTAGAATCTATTTCCCAGGCCAAGGGTAATGGCAAAAGATCTCTCTTCGATCCTTGTCAGGATATTTGACAATGAATTGCCGGTATCGTCATAGTTCGGAGAGGCCGGATCGTCCCCGTACCATAGCTGCTCCTGGCTTCCGCGAGTCGAGATCCTTGTTATGCCTGCCTTGGTCGAGCAATACCAGTTTTCGAATAGATTGAATCTTGCCGACATAGAGGTTTTTGCCCCATAACCTGTACAGTTGGCCTTTGAGGTGCGGAAGCGTTTCAGGTGGTTGTCTTCATCGCAGGCCTTTACATAGGGTATTATGGAGGTGTCGAGTCTGATATGCAATCTGTTATCTATATCTGCCTGATATGATATCCCCATGTCCAGTTGGTTTATCTTGACGGTATAGGTCGCCGTAGGTCCGGATACATAGGCGTTCTGGTCCTGCCATGATCCAAAGCCGCTCTGTCGGGTGTTGTAGGCTCGGAAATCAAATTCCTCAATGGTATAACCGCATACGAACCCCAGGGACATGTTTCCCCATCTTATGGGAGACAGTCTTGTATTTGAAGAAAAGAATGTCCCCTTGACATCTATATTACTTTCCGAATACACATCCAACCCCTCGTGAGAAGTCTTGCCCGGGTAAAATGATTCGTCAAGCCAGTCATAATCCTTCATGTAATGGCTGTTTTCCCTCCAGGGGGATGCCATGGTCGTAAATTCCACGGATAAAATTCCATCAAACTCCAGAGAGTAATTGAAGCCGCCCATGGTCATATAGATAGGCCACTCCAGCTTGCTTTTGCCTTCAGGATAGGTGTTCTCGAAAGAGGTGTAACCGGATATATTAACGGTTTCAAGCCCGAAACGGCTTGACATGTCCAGGGCATGCACCGTCGTGGAGGCCCTAAAGATACATATCATAATAAGAAAGCAGCATCTCAATTGAAACATATTAAACCATTATTACATAATATTATATAAATCGAGTAGAAAAATTTCATGATTTGAAAATATTGGGAAAATTGGAGGCGGCATCCGGATTTGAACCGGAGAATAACGGTTTTGCAGACCGTCGCCTTACCACTTGGCTATGCCGCCGTTTCATATGAATATTTTTTATACAGATTTGGAGCTTGAAAAGTCAAGCCAAGAATATCAAATTTAGCGGTCAAGTTGTTGGCTATCGGTTTGCGACAGGACAAATTTATCAAAATCCATGCCTGCTCTCAATATGCTGCGCATTTCGGAACGCTTTGTCCACCTGCAGTTCAGCCAGGACCATTGGTCAGGGTAGAGCCTCACCACCGATTCCACCCACGACTGCATGTAATCGCTCAATGCCTGGATACCCTTCTTGCCCCGGCCAAAGGAAGATGCATCGACGGGTTTAGAAAAACGGATTATGTATCTGCCCTGAATCTTGATCGCGTATACGGGCAGTACAAGGGCGTCGCCCTTTATGGCGATGAACGCCGGTGCCGGGTTTGTAGGTGCAGGAAGGCCGAACATATTGCAGAAAAGCCTGTCTGAGCGCTTTCCTCGCTGGTCTATCACCATGCCTATGACAGCCCCCTTTTTCAGCTGTCTTATGAGCATGAGGGCCTTGCCCTTTGGTGGAAGTATGGTCGCACCACTGCGGGAGCGGATGTCATCGACAATGGCCTCGAGATAGGGGTTCCTTCTCTTATTTGCCATAACGCAGAATTGTATACCAAGGATCCTGGGTATGTGGGAGAGGATCTCCCAGTTTCCGATATGGCTTGTGCTGATCATGATGCCTTTATTCTGTTTAAGGGCATTATCGAGGTGTTCCCCGCCCTCAATGCTGACCATATCCCTGATCCCTTTGTCATCCATGTATGCATAACGGATCGTATCCACGAGGATGTCTCCGTGATTCATGAATACCTTGAGGCTCAAGAAAGGTTTGTATGATTTGTCGAGTGTGGATTTCATCTGGATGTCGGTGGTCTTTCGATGAAAGGGGTCGAGAAGCCATGCCAGAATACATAATGATCTGAACAAGATAAGGCTTGGTCTGTAAGGCGCGGATCGGATGAACCATATGATAAATCGTACAAGGCAGTACTGTATTGTTTGCAATAAATCTATAAAAGGCCTTTTAGAAAAAACCATACACATACACTCTAATTGTTATATATCGCTACTGATGAATAAAAAAATTTAGCGAAATCTAACAAAAAAGATCGTAGACATCAAGGGGCTTGTATCTCGACCGCCTTTGACGTGGCATATTGAGCAAGATTTTCTTTGGAACGCAGTATGTGTTTTATCTCCGAACGTCGCAACCACCTTGAGTGGATCCAGAACCATTGATGCGGTGACCTTCTGATTGCCGACTCAAGCCAGGTCTGCATGGCACTGCTGAGCAGGGTAATGGATTTATATCTCCAGCAGTCGCCTTTTTTTTCTATATCCGGACATTCATTACCAAAGGACCTCGAATCTATAGGTTTGTCAAAACTGAATGTATAGCTGTATCCATTCCTTATAGCCGATACCGGCAGGACTAGGGCATCGCCTTTCAGGGCTATCATTGCAGGTGCGGGATTTGTCGGCGCAGGCATGCCGAAGAAGTCACAGAAGATCTTATCTTTCTCATCACCTCGCTGGTCGATGATTATCCCGATAGTGCGGCCCTGTTTCAGCTCGTTTGTAAGGAGAGAGACCATGCCGCCTCTAGGCGGCAGAAGGGTAAGGCCGCACCGTGAACGCACATCCTCGATAACTGCCTGAATGCCCGGTATCTTCATGATATCACCCATAATGCAGAATTCAATACCGAGTATCCTAGGGATATGTCCCAGGATTTCCCAGTTCATATGGCCGGTGATCATCATGACCCCCCTTGAAGACGCCACGGCCTCTTCTATGTGCTCTCTTCCTTCTATCCTGATGTGTTTCTTGATCTCGGTGTCGCTCATATAGGAATATTTTATGGCGTCTACAAAGATATCTCCCTGGCTCATAAAGACCCTGAGGCTCATAAGCATGGTTTTATTCAGCCCAAGGGCCTGTGACAGCTGGATATTTGCTATCTTTCTGTGTAGAGAGTCAGCAGCCCACGCTAGAATGCACAAAGACCTGGCAAGGGCTATGGCAAGGGGATAGGGTGTAAACCGTATAAAAAGAATAAATATCGTTAGCGTACGGTAAAGTATCTCATGGCCGAGTCGTTTAAGCATCTTCATGTCGTTTCCTCCGGTATGTATCATGCTGTTTCGATGAGAATCTTTAACACGATCTATAGATCATATCTTTGTTTGTCAGGGCATGCTATCCTTTATGGAGATAGTTTTTCGCCTGTATGACGGCATTTTCTTTGAGATCATCGCCCGATCTTATGATACGTTTCATATCAGATCTCCTCAGCCACCTGCTGTGAAGCCAGAAATACTGCTGAGGGCATGTCTTTACATATGTACTGAGCCATGACTGTATGTCCTGGCTCAGCTTCTTGATCGCCTCTGACTTAAAGCTCTCATCGAGGGTTTCCACCTGTTTATAATCATTGCCGTAATCTCTGGAGTCAATGGTCTTCTCAAAACGGAATACATATTTATCGCCGATCTTTACGGCAGAGACAGGCTGGATAAGCGCGTCACCCCTTAAGGCAATCAGGGCAGGTGCCGGGTTTGTAGGTGCAGGTATGCCGAATACATTGCAGAAGACCCTGTGTTCACGTTTTCCTCGCTGGTCGATGATAATGGCGATAGTTCGGCCGTTGATGAGTTCATCGGTTATCAGTGCCATCATGCCGCCCTTGGGCGGCAGCAGGGTGAACCCGCAGCGTGATCGCATGTCTTCTATAATGGATTGAATCTTAGGATTTTTGATTATGTCGCCCATGATGCTGAATGTGAAATCGAGAACACGGGGGATATGCCCCAGGATCTCCCAGTTCATATGACCGGTGATCATCATGACCCCCCTGCCGGATGCAATGGCGGATTCTATATGTTCTCTGCCCTCTATCAGGATCTTTTTCTTTATCTCAGCCTTGTCCATGAAGGCAAATCTTACCGTATCGATAAAGATATCCCCCTGGTGCATGAATACCTTCAGGGTCAACAGTTTTGCATCTACGCCATTGAGAGAATGACCGATCTGTGTCTGCGATATCCTCCGGTGCAGGGGCAGCGTTATCCATGCAAGGATGCCGAAGAATCTGCCTATGGCAATGGCCAGCCGGTAAGGTATGGTCCTAACGATATAGATCATCGAATATATAAAGATATAGAGTATTTCCCCGAACAGGTTTTTCAGCAGTTTCATGTATCGATGTCCTCCAGTATCCATTGAACCGCTACGGTTATATTGGCGGCAATAAAATCGGGTCTAAGACCTGCATCGACCGTTTTAGATGGATCAAGCAATATGCCTTTTCCTCCAACCCTGTGAATCGTTTCGATGTCTATGGCTTTATCACCTACCATATAGCTTTGTGGCAAGTCCAGACACAAGTCTCTCGCCGCCTTGACAAGCATGCCCGGTTCAGGTTTGCGGCATCGGCATGTTATGCCGTATACCCGAATCTTTCCCTGAGGATGGTGCGGGCAGTAGTATACGGCATCGATCCGGGCACCCTGCATCTTAAGCAGATTGATGAGCCTGTCATGGATTCTTTTGAGCGTATTTTCGTCGAACATCCCGCGTGCTATGCCTGATTGATTGGTGACAACAATTACGGGCATGCCATAATCGTTCAGGGATTTTATCGCCTTTGCCGCCCCTGGAAGGATTTCTATGCCTTCAGGGTTGTCGAGATAGCCTACATCCTTGATGATGGTGTCATCCCTGTCGAGAAATACGCCCGGTTTTGGCAATAGCTTCTACCTCCTTGATGATTTTATCCATCCCGTGTACCTTCATCTCCACCCGGAGTGAAAGCCATGTTCCGTCAACATATTTGCCCTCAAGCCGTACAAAGTCCTTTTCCGTTGTTATGATATAATCCTTGTCCTTTGCCATAGACCTTATACCGGAGAGATCTTTTTTCGAATAGAGATGATGATCCCTGAACGAGAGTGTTTCCGGTATTGCCCCGAGGCCCTTAACGGCATCGAAGAAGTATTCTGGCCTTGCTATAGCGCAAAAGGCCAACACATCCTTACCTTTGATCATAGAAAGATCATGGATGTCTCCTCTTGCGTCTACAAGACATGTAGGTTCAAACTTCGCCTTTATCTTATATCCCCTCGACCCCTTGGTCGCTACGATAAAATCCGCCCTGTCAAGGGATGAAACGCCCTCACGGAGATTGCCGAATGGCAGAGTCGTCTCTGTGTACACATCACGCGATACCAGTACGATATCAAGGTCACGATAGATCCTCCTGTGCTGAAAACCGTCATCCAGAATGATCATCTCAACCCCGAGCTCATCACGGGCAAATTCAGCGCCCTTGACCCTGTCAGGGGATTTTACCACGGGCACACCGGAAACCTTTGCCATTAGAAGGGCCTCGTCTCCGACCTCTTCGCATCTGTGTTCTCTGCTAACGAGCATCGGCCCTTTCAGACTGCCTTTATATCCCCTGGTCACTATGGCAAGGTCATATTCTCTTTTTTTCAGATGTCTTGCAAGCTCTATGGTAAAGGGGGTCTTGCCTGTGCCCCCGACTTCGATATTACCGATGCTGATTACGGTAACAGGCGTCTGTATAGTCTTGAAGATGCCCCTGTTATAGAGGATATTTCTTGTATCGATTATCGATGAATAGAGTTTGTTGAGCAGGCTAGGCATCGGCGAACTGTAGGTTGTAGAGCTTTGAATAATAACCGTTTTCGGCAAGCAGCTGTCTGTGAGTTCCCTGTTCCATGATCCGGCCTTTGTTCAGTACCATGATCCAGTCCGCATTTAAGATGGTCGAAAGCCTGTGGGCTATGACAAGGCTCGTGCGGCCCTGCATGAGCCTGTCCATGGCGGCCTGAACCTCTCTTTCTGATTCCGTATCGAGCGCAGAGGTGGCCTCGTCCAGTATCAGTATGGGCGCATCCTTGATGATGGCCCTGGCGATACATATCCTCTGGCGTTGACCCCCGGAGAGCCTTACGCCGGCCTCGCCGATTATTGTGTCATATCCGTCCGGCATACCCATGATGAAATCATGAGCATTGGCGGATTCTGACGCCTTTATGATCTGCTCCATGGCCGCGGTCTCTGTCCCGTAGGCGATATTGGACCTTATGGTATCGTTGAACAGCACCATATCCTGGGTAACCAGTGCGATAGAATCCCGCAGGGACCTTAGCGTAACATCCCTTATATCAAGACCGTCAATAAGGATCTGCCCGTTAGTGACATCAAAGAACCTGGGCAGCAGGTTGGCTATAGTGGTCTTTCCCGAGCCCGATTCTCCGACCAGGGCTATCTGCATGCCCTTTTTTGCATGGAAACTGATATCTGTAAGTGCGTATTCCTCGCCTGTATATGTAAACGAGACGTTTCTGTATTCAAACTCGCCGTTTTCGCGGGAAAGGGGTTTTGCGTCAGGTTTCTGACTCACCTCGGGGTCGAGGTCAAGGATCTCGAAGACCCTGTTTGCCGCTGCAATGCCTTCCTGAACGTCTATGTTGACCGTATTGAGCTTTCTGATAGGTGCATACAGCAGAGAGAGCAGCGTGATAAAGGAAAAGAACTCGCCCGGGGTCAGGATGCCGTTCATAACCTTCATGCCCCCGTACCAGACCAGAAAGGAGGTGGCGATCCCCCCGATAAACTCCAGCATCGGCCCTGATATCGCACGTATGGCGATCCGTCTCATCCAGTTTCTGTAGTATCTCCTGTTCTCTTTTGAGAACCTCTTTACCTCGTAATCCTCCATGTTGTACGCCTTGACGATGCGTATCCCGCTGATGGCCTCGTCAAGGATGCTCATTACATCCCCCATGACCTTCATGCTTTTTTGAGAAAAATGTTTGAGCCTCTGGCCGAAGCGGTTGATGGGGTAGATCACCAGAGGAAAAACCACCATGGATATGAGCGCAAGTTCCCAGTTCCTGTAGAAGGCGGCTATGACGAGGCCTATCAGTGTCAATGAGTGTCGCGCCAGACCGGTAACGGAATTGGTCACTGAAGACTGAACCATGTTGACATCGTTGGTTATCCTCGAGATAAGAACCCCTGTGGGCGTTTTTATGAAATACGGCATCGACAATGTCTGTATGTGTGCATAGAGATCATCCCGGATATCCATGATGATCCTCTGTCCCACGTCTGTCATCAGATAATAGCTGAAGTAGTCGCACAATACCCTGATAAGAAAGATGCCTATGATAAGCGCCGGCATGAACTTGAGCATGGTGATGTTCTTGGCTATGAATATGTCGTCGACCACGTCCTTGACCAACAGTCCGAGCAGTGGAAATGATCCGGACAAGACAAGGGTAAGGGCAACCGAGACGATAAGCCTCTTCCAGTAGGGCCTCAAATAACCGAGCAATCTGAAATATGTCTTTCTGGTCTTCATCTTATCCCGCCATCTCCATTATCCATCCGGCCACGGCCTCGGATGCCTTTGATGAACCCATCAGATCCCTCATCTGTCTGAAGGAGTCGGTTGCAGCCTGATAAGCGTCTCTGTCTTCAATAAGGCGAGTTATCTCGCGTGAAAGGTTTAACGGGGTGAGCTCATCCTGTATGAGCTCGGCTGCGGCCTTTTTGCCGAGTATGATGTTCGGCATCCCGATGGTATCCTGGGCCATGAGCATCTTTGCGATATGATAGTTGATATGCGAGGTCTTGTAGCATATTACCTCAGGCACACCTCTGACGGCTGTTTCAAAGGTGGCTGTCCCTGACTTGACCATGGCCAGGTCGACCTCGGGCATGGTATCTTTTATTATTATGTCTCTGTCCGCCATGCCTGCTATCTTCTTTATGTCTATACCGGGCGCGGCCGGGAGATGCCATGATATATCGAGGTGGCTTTTTTGTATGATGCGTTTTGCCCCGAGCATGACCGGTAATATCTTTTCTATCTCGTGAATCCTGCTTCCGGGAAGGATGCCGATCTTTTTTACAGGCCAGGATGCCTCTATGGGCATATCCGTGTCTTCCATCATGGGGTGGCCTACGTACCTGGTATTTACCCCGTATGAAGAGAAGAATCCATGCTCGAACGGGAAGATGACGGCAAGTCCGTCCGTGATCTTCGATAGCGTAAATGCCCTGGATCTTCTCCATGCCCATGCCTGCGGGGCGATGTAATAAAGGACCTTTACCCCCTTGGTTTTTGCGTATCCAGCAAGATGCATGTTGAAGTCAGGCAGATCTATAGGGATAAAGATATCAGGGGACCTCTTTTCGATAAGGGCCTTTATCCCTTTATACACCTCAAAGATCCTATAGAGTCTCGGTAGTACATCTGTAAATCCCATGACAGACAGCTCGTCTATAGAATAGCTGCATTCCATACCCGCTGCCTCCATCTCGGGGCCTCCCATACCGAATATCCGGGCATCGGGGCAGTGTGCCTTCAATGCCTTTATCACTCGGGATGCATGCCTGTCAGCGCTTGCCTCCCCTGCTGTCATAAGGATTTTAATCTTTGCCATATCTAAGGAAGAATCATTGCATCTTTGATCCGGTATGCCGTCTCTATGGCCTTGAGCCCTGCGATCCCGTCCACTACTACGCCGGTGTTGTTTTTCACCGCATCGATAAAGGACCGTATCTCTGAAGCCAGGGCATCGGTTTCGGACATCTTGAGATTGTTGTGGGTTATCTGCCTGTCTGAGGTAAGGCTGTGGATATCCACGCTCGCCTTGGCAAAATCTATTGAGATATATGAGTCTTTCTGGAATATCCTGATCTTGCGCATGGTATCCGCGCTCACCCTGCTTGCCGTGATGTTCGCGATACAGCCAGATTCAAAGCGTAGCCTTGCATTTGCGATATCCGCAGATTGTGTAAGTACGGGCACTCCCACTGCCTCAAGGGATTTCAACGGTGAATCGACAAGGTTCAGTATGATGTCTATGTCATGGATCATGATATCCAGGATAACATCCACATCAGCCCCGCGCTGTTTGAACGGGCTTATCCTGTGAGCCTCGATGAACATGGGCTTTTTGATGTCATCCCTGAGTTTGGTCAGGGCCGGGTTAAACCTTTCGAGATGTCCGGCCTGGAGGATAGCCTTGCCCTTTTCAGAGGCCTTTATTATGGACTCGGCCTCTTTAATGGTGGATGCCATGGGTTTTTCGACCAGGACAGCGATACCCCTTTCGAGCAGCGGGATAGAGATGGATGCATGCAGGGTTGTTGGTGCCGCTATACTGACCGCGTCCAGATCACCCGGGATGGAGGCAATGTCCGGGTAGGCCTTTGTCCCGGTTTCCTCGGCAATATTCTCGGCCCTCTCCATATCTGTATCTACCACCCCTAAAAGCTCTACATCATCCATCTGTGAGTATTTCTGTGCGTGGAACCTCCCTAGATATCCGACTCCTATCACTGCAGCCCTGATCCTTTTCATCTCGCGATCCCCCTTTGGGAAGAAGAGATGAAATCGATCAATGAGTGTATCTCTTTCATGTCCCCGGAGAGCCCTTCAAGGGCCTTGAGGGCTTCTTTTAAAAGAAGCCCTTTCTTGAATAAGGTCTTATAGGCGTTGCTGATGTTTTTGATCTGGTCAGAGTCGAAACCGTTACGTTTCAGGCCTATGGAATTGATACCATAGAGTTTTGCCCTGTCGCCTGAAGCCTTTACGTATGGGATGATGTCGAGGGTGACCATGGAGCCGCCGCCTATGATCGAATAACTACCGATATGCACGAACTGGTGTATGGCGGAGAGCCCGCCGATAATGGCATGGTCGTGAATACGGACATGGCCGGCCAGGGTCGCGAGGTTGCCCATGACGATATGGTTGCCCAGCACGCAGTCATGGGCAACATGACAGTATGCCATGATGAGGTTGTGGCTGCCTATCTCGGTGACGCCCCTTTCCTTCAATGTGCCACGGTTGATGGTCACGAATTCGCGGATAGTATTGTTGTCCCCTATGGCAAGGGAGGTTTTTTCCCCTGTATATGTATGGTCTTGCGGGGGTGCACCGATGCTTGCATACCCTGTTATCGTGCAGCCGGACCCTATGGTTGTCGGCCCCTGTATCATACAGTGGGGGCCTATCTTCGTGTTTGGGCCTATAGCGACATCAGCCTCGACTACGGTATACGGGCCTATCTCTACGCCTTCTGCAAGTGTTGCGTCCGCAGAGACCAGCGCAGTCCTGTCAATCTCTGTCATGGATTCTCCTTTCAAGATTGCGTATGCGTTTGAGCAGGTCAGGGAGGTCCTTGTAGACCTTCTGCGAGCGCAACCAGTGTTTGTGGTCCATGGCAGGATAACCGGAAACCACCTTTCCCGGGCCCAGGTCAGATACTATACCCGTCCTTGCGCCGGCCACGCAGCAGTCTCCTACATCGATATGTCCCCCGACCCCGGATTGCGCTGCCAGGACTACGGACCTGCCGATATGCGAACTGCCTGCAACGCCTGACTGAGCGACAATGATTGTATGATCACCGATGGTTACGTTGTGGCCTATCTGTACTAGATTGTCCATCTTGACGTCCGAGCCTATGATCGTCTTGGTGAGGGCTGCCCTGTCTATGGTACAGTTGCTGCCGATCTCGACATGATCGCCTATTATAACTGTACCTTTTTGAGGGATCTTGACATGTTCCGTCCCATCCCAGACAAAACCGAATCCGTCCGATCCGATTACCGCCCCTGCGTGTATGATGCAATCTTTTCCGATAGAGCACCCGTCATAAACAGCAATATTTGCATGTAAGACAGTGTTTTGGCCGATGTTGACGTCATCCCCTATGAAGCACCCAGGATAGATGACAGAGCCCTGACCTATGATACTCCCTGCTCCTACATATACATTGGGATAAATGCTTGACGAAGGGTCTATCTTTGCCTTCGGATGTACATATGCCCGGGGTGAGATGCCTTTTTCGTGCTGTTTTTCCGGGTAGAGTATATGCAGGATCTTGGCAAAACCGAGATAGGCGTTGTTCACGATGATCTGAGGTATGTCGGTCTCAAGCTCTTCGCCGACAATGATGGCGTCTGCCCTGGTGGATGAAACCTTTTTCGCGTATTTAGGGTTTGAAAGGAAGGTTATATCCCCTTGCCCGGCCTCTTCAAGGGTGGACGCACCGAGTATCTCCACGTCACGGCCCTTGTGTCTGCCTTCGAGAATTTCCGAGAGATGAGATAACAGCATGTTGAGCTATTCTTTCTCGGCGGTATATTGTTTGTCGTATAATTTAAGGATCTTGTCGGTTATATTCATCTTGTCCGAATTAAATATGACAACAGGATTTCTCTTGTCCAGCATGATATCTACGGAGTTATCGATGGCATAGTCTTTTATGACCTCATCAAGTCCCTTCATGATGGGCTTTAACAGCTGGAGTTCCTTTCTCTTTAATTCTTCCTGAGTATCCTTGACAAACCTGTTCTTTTTTTTCAGTTCATCGTCATACTTGAGCTGAAGCTCTTCCAGTGCAACCGCATTCAGGGTCGCCGACTTTGCGGTGATTTCCTGCTCAAGTGATTTAAGCGTTGAAAATATCTTCTCAAGTTCAGAATTTTTTGCCTTTTTCAGGTCGGTCAACTCTTTGAACGCCTTTTGTCCTGCCAGGGATTCATAGATGGCCTTGTGCGAATCTATAACCACCAGATTGATATCCGATGCATGCAGGGTAGGGCATAACAGTAAGAACATTACACCTAACAGTGTTATTTGATGATATCTTTTCATAATTTATTACCCCCCGATATTTTTTTAAAAGAATGTCCCTATGGAGAAATCCCAGCGGGATTCGGATTCATAAGGTTTAGGATCTATGACCCTGCCGTATTCGAGCCTCAACGGTCCCATCGGTGTTACCCACCTGATCCCTGCGCCGTATGATCTCTTAATGTTATTGAGGTCTATATGCTTGCCATAGGCGTTTCCCTGGTCAAGAAAGAACACGCCGTATAGTCCAGGGACCTTTCCTATAGGGAAGGTCAATTCCGTGTTTGCGATTACCTCTTTTCTGCCCCCGATCACGTTTCCATAATTGTCCATAGGGCCTACCTCTCCGTATTTGAAGCCCCGGATACTGTTCAGTCCTCCGAGGGTAAAAAGTTCATAATCAGGAATCTCATCGCCCATAGCGCCGTTGATTGTACCCCATCTGAGCTTGATCATCAAGGCGACACTGTCCTTGTAGACCGGGAAAAACTGGGCAATATGAGCGGTTACGCGTGTGAAGTGATAATCCCCTCCAAGGCCTGCGTATTCGAAGGACAGGTTGCTGTCCGACCCGCGGGTAGGCCTGAAATAATCATTTGTGGTCTTGCGGTATATTGTATTGGTTATAGAACTCGTTATGCCTCCGTCTATGGTGTCTTCGGAGAGTACCTCCCTGTACGAACTGTCGATATCGGTCAGGGGCAGCACGTCTTCGTAGGAATATGCAATGTAATGCCTTACCTCTTCAACCAGGGGATAGCTGAGCCTGATGTTTCCGCCCCGAGACTCCTTGGTATAATAGGTGAGTTCCCTTTCTGTATTGTACAGCCGTGTTCCGAGCGAGATATTGCGGTCAAAGATCCAGGGATCCTCCAGGTCAACGGTATAGCTCTTTTTTTGGCCGCCGTATTCTACGCCCAGCTTTGCCTTGAGTCCGAGGCCCAGCAGGTTGTTTTCGCTCAACTGTACGTTCCCTATGAGCTTGTCAACGGTCGAATAGGCGATACCGAACTGGAATGCACCGGTCATCTGCTCTTCAACATCAACCAGAAGAGAGACCGAATCCTCGTCTTTTGGCACAGGTTCTATGTTGACGCTGGAAAAGTAGCCGAGCCTGTCGAGCCTTGCCCTGCTGCTCTTCAGATCTGTTGATGAAAAGAGGTCTCCTTCATCGAGTTTGATCTCTCGCCTTATGACCTTGTCCCTTGTCTTTGTATTTCCCCGGATATAGATCATGTCTATATCGACAGGACTGCCTTTCTTAATCCTAAATTCTATATCGATGGTATTGTCCGTCGCCTCTTTGGTGACAGGTGCTATCCGCACATTGGCATAGGCCTTGTCCATATAGACGTCTCTGACCCTTTCTATGGCTGCGTGGACGCTGGTCTTGCTCATCAGGTCACCCTTTTTGAGCGAAATCGTATCAAGTAACCCCTTTTTCGGTTTTTTACCGGCTATGTAGAGCAACCGGTCGAGGAGATCCCACTTGATTCTCTTCGGCAGTATCAGGTCGCCGCTGACATCCACATCCCCGATATAGTATAAAGGACCCGGTTCTATGGGGATGGTGATAAAGATGCCTTCATCCGGTTTTATATCGACTATGGGCCTGCCGACCCTGGCCTTGATATATCCCTTGTCAGCATAATACTGTTCTATCCTTGAGAGATCATTGTCCAGTCCATCTTCCATATATGCCCCGGAATTGAACAGACCGAAAAAACACCTCTTGCTTGTCTCCATCTGTGACAGCAGGTCTTCGGCATAGATGCGCCTTTTGGGAAAGGGGGTTATGAGGGTGAAAAGATTATTCATCCTGTGCAATATGGATGATTTCATGATGTCCTTATTTCCGTCGAAACCGATCTTTTCTATATAGAGTTCGGTTTTCTCCCTGATCTCGAAGATAAGGTTTATCCCTCCCTCTGTGTCTTTCTGCGACGAGTTGACATCGATTTCATAAAACCCCTTTTCCCTGTATATCGCCTTTATCCTGTCAATGCTTGTCTTGAGGATCTTTGTATTCAGGATATCGAAGCGATTAAGCCCTATGGCCTCCTTGATATCTTCGGTCTTTATGGTTTCATTTCCAGTGACCTCGATGGATACGATCACGGGATACTCCGTAATCTCAAAGGTAAGCACGTCCTTATCAAAGGAGGCATCGCATTTCTCAAAGTAGCCCATGGCATAGATATCTTCTATGTCCCTCTTTATATTGTTCTTATCCAGAATATCGCCCCTGGATGTCTTTATCCTGTAGCGGATTGCATCGACACTGATGCGGCTGTGGCCTTTTATAACGATGTCTTCTACCACGCAGATACCTTTTAGCCCCAGATAACCTTTCAGTGCATCCTCAATGCTTGAAGCCTGGTAGGATTCTCCGGCATCATCCTTGATGATATGTATGCCGCCGTTTTTTTCAAGGTATATGCGTACAGGGGCATTATCACTCAATTCTATGCATGGTATCGAGGAGAGGATCTCTTTTAACTCGGGCTCGTCGGAGTAAATGCTTATCTGCTCCGCCCTGATAGAGACAGGTATTATTATCAGCAGGATTAATAAGATTAAGATATTATGATGTGTATGTTTCAAGATGTCCCCCTCTTAACAGCAGTACCCTGTCCATAATGCTTGCAAGGTCCATGTTGTGGGTCGCTACAATCATGGTAATGCCCAGTTCGGACTTGAGTCGAGTAAACAGGTCTATGATTATACCTCCTGTCGCCGGGTCGAGATCTCCCGTGGGTTCATCGGCAAGAAGTATGGCGGGCGACATCATAAGGGAGCGTGCTATTGCAACCCTTTGCTGCTCCCCGCCTGAAAGCTCTCCTGGTTTGTGATGCATGCGGTCTTTCAGCCCCACTATCTCCAAGAGTTCTTTTGCCCTTTTTTCTGATGACGCAATCCTTCCGGGCGAAACGATCGATGGCATCATGACGTTTTCTAATGCGCTGAATTCCCTCAGCAGATAGTGAAACTGGAAGACAAAGCCTATCATGGAGTTCCTGAATGTATTCATGCCGCTCTCGTTCATGGTGCATATATCATCTTCCCCGAAGTATATGCTGCCGCTGTCCGGACGCTCAAGACCTCCGATCAGGTGAAGCATGGTACTCTTGCCTGTCCCTGATGCACCCACTATAGCTATGCCCTGACCTTTTTGTACAGCAAGGTCGACACCGGTCAGTACCTGTATGAGGGAAGGCCCCCTTTTAAAAGACTTGTGAAGGCCTGAAACCCTGATTATCGGATCAGCCGTCATAGCGCATTACCTCTACAGGATCCTGCCTCGATGCCTGAAAGGCGGGGTAGATGGTCGCAAAAAATGACAGACAGATCGACGAGATGGTTATCAGACTCACCTCCACAGGGTCCACCTGTGTGGGTAAGCCGGTTATGTAATATACGTCTTTAGGCATTACCTCTATGCCGAAGAGGTATTCAACGAATCCGACCACCGCATCCAGGTTGAAGGTCAGTTCAAGTCCGAGAATCAGACCCACGATGGTGCCGCTAAGCCCGATCACCATGCCCAGGGACATGAATACCCCGAGAATCTGCCTTGTTGATGCGCCCATGGATTTAAGGATGGCAATATCCTTTCTTTTTTCCATTACCAGCATGATGAGTGTGCTTATTATGGAAAATGCGGCGACAAGAATTATAAAGAGAAGTATGATGAACATGATGGTCTTTTCCAGCTTTAGTGCCGAGAACAGGCTCCTGTTCATGTCCTTCCATGTCTTGGCCCAGTAGCCCGGGCCGAATTTGTCTAAAATCCTTTTCGCTATGGCCTCTGCATTATAGATATCGGCTACCTTGATCTCTACACCCGAAGGCATGTCTTTCATGAAAAGCTTCATAGCCGCATCAAGGGTTACATAGACCATATTGCTGTCATATTCGTACATGCCTGTGGAAAATATCCCTTCGATGATAAAGGTGCTGGATTTGGGGATCATGCCGAGCGGGGTTATAGTCCCTGCCGGCGATATAATCTTTATGGCATCACCTATTGATATGCCCATGTTCATGGCCAGTTCCGAACCTACAAGGATCCCTGTATCTCCCAGGTCATCGAGCGATCCCTGAGTAATGATCTCCTTCAGGCGTATAACCTTGGACGCGCTTATAGGATCTATGCCGCGTACGATAGTTCCCGATATCGAGTTTGTCCCGGAGAGCAGTCCCTGCGATAGGATGAAAGGTGTTGCGCCGAGGACGTCAGGGTCATCCATCGATTCCCTCACTATCCTGTCTGGGTCGTCGATACCCCCCTGGTAATTGGACAGGACTATGTGAGACTGTGTCCCGAGGATCTTTGTCTTGATGTCCTGCTCGAAGCCGTTCATAACAGAAAGCACTACGATCAGCGCCATTACCCCCAGTGCTATGCCCACAACAGACAGCCCGGAAGTGAAGCTTATGAATCCCTGGCCCTTTTTCGCCAGCAGATATTTTTTAGCTACAAGAAATTCAAACCTCAGGATGATTCTCCTTTTCGAAGAAGAGGAAACAGTATTACATCACGTATTGATGGACTGTCGGTGAGCAGCATAACGAGCCTGTCTATACCTATACCTTCTCCGGCGGCCGGCGGCATCCCGTATTCGAGTGCCCTGATATAGTCTTCGTCCAGTTCCTTCGGGCCTTCTTTCTGATCGATCTGTGCCTTGAAGCGTTCTTTCTGGTCAAATGGGTCGTTAAGCTCGCTGAATGCGTTTGCAATCTCCCTGCCTGCTATATAAAGCTCGAATCTGTCGACAACGGTGGGGTTTAGGTTGTTCTTCCTGGATAGGGGGGATACCTCTGTGGGGTATGATGTTATAAACACAGGGCCGGTAAGCTTTTCTTCGGAGGTTTCCTCAAAGAGGATGGTCTGAAGCTCTCCCAGAGACTCGTTCCCGTCGATGTCATATCCGATGGATCTGCAGTATTGAGCTGCCTTGTCCCTGTCTTCGAGTACATCCTGCGGAACCCCTCCTATATTGATAGTGGCATCCTTCATGGAGTATCTCTGCCACGGAGGGCTGAAGTCGATCTCTATGCCCTGATATAGGACAATCGTAGTACCGAGTATCTCCCCGGCAAGCCCTGATATCATATCCTCTGTAAGGTCCATGAGATCTTCATAACCGGCGTAAGCCATGTAGAATTCCATCATGGTGAACTCTGGATTATGCCTTGTGGATATGCCCTCGTTCCTGAAATTGCGGTTTATCTCGTATACCCGTTCAAACCCTCCCACTAAAAGCCTTTTAAGATATAGTTCGGGTGCGATCCTCATGTACAGTTCCATGTCAAGCGTGTTGTGGTGTGTCAGAAAGGGCTTTGCAGTTGCCCCGCCTGCTATGGTCTGCATCATAGGTGTCTCCACCTCTATGAATGAATGGGCATCCATGTATTTGCGTAGATGCTTTATGATCTGTGTGCGCATAATAAAGGTGTTTTTTACCTCCGGCGATACCGTAAGGTCCACGTATCTCTGCCTGTATCTGGTCTCTACATCCTTTAGGCCGTGCCATTTTTCAGGAAGGGGCCTGAATGATTTCGTGAGCAGTTCGAAACCCTGAACATAGACGCTCAATTCCCCTGTTCGGGTCTTTATGGGTGTGCCCCACAGGCCGATAATGTCACCTACATCCAGTTTTCTAAAGATTTTGTAAGGATCTTCTCCGATTTTGGCCTTTTCGAAGAATGCCTGGAGTTTGCCGGTAGAATCCTGAAAATGTATAAAGGACGCCTTGCCGAAGGATCTTATAGCCATTATCCTTCCCGCGAGATGATGTACGGTGTCTACGGACATGAGACTGTCCGCATCCATTGCCCCGTATGTATCGGTAAAGGTCTGAATGTCCGTATCTTTTCTGTAGGTGTTAGGAAAGTGGGATACCCCCATTTCATTTACGAGCATCTCATATTTCTCAATCCGCTGCCTGATGAGACGGTTGACATCTTCCAAAGTGAAGTCCCCCTTATATTTACGTCAAATCGAAGGTGTATATAGAAGATTTCCTGACCCGAGTCAACTAAGGGAAAAACTTGTTAAGATTGTACATATATTTAATGTGGTATTGTCGGGCCGTGGTCTGATATAAAGGGCCCATGATCGAGGTCGTATTCATAATAGGGCTTACCCTGCTGGCTGTCTTCCTCCTCCCCTGGATGATGAAGAGGGATTATCAAAGACGTAATCTGTCTGCGATGAGAAACGAATTGATAGATAATGTTAAGAATATTGATGTGTTTTTGAATGACTCTGCCGCAGACAATAAAGATCTGATCGTAAAGGATCAGGTCTTTCAGTCGATTCGGATCTCGCAGTTTAATCCCGGATGCCTAGATGATAAGGATATGGAAACCATCGAAGATACACTGAGATCGTTGTCCGATAAAGGTGGCGGGGCCGGCGAAGAGCGTATCGATATCTTTAAGGGGCATAAGGATGTCCTGTCGAGTTATATAAACAGGATATCCGATTTCCTTGGGCAGTGACGATTCATGAGATATCATCAAGGTCAGATATGACCACGTCCATGTATTCTTCCAGTGCTTTTGCAGGGAGTATGCCGCTTATGCCTATATTGAGCATTATCCCCGAATTTTTGCCCATGATGGCGTCTATGGTCGTATCTCCGACCATCACACAATCCTTTGCCTCCTTCTTTAAATGGGAACAGATCACCCTTATCATATCGGGTGCCGGCTTCGGGTTTTCAACACTGTCAGCCCCTATCACCAAGTCTATATAATCATATGCACCGATCTGTCTCATATCCATAACGGCATCGTCCCTCTTGTCGTTTGTTGCGATAGCTATGCTTATCCCCCTGGATTTGAGTGTCTGTAAAAGTTTGAGAGCACCATGAGAAGGCTTGACGCTTTTTCTCCTGATATCTGAACTGAAGACATCCGTGCCGGCTTCCCGGGCTATCTGCCAGGCCTTGTCCCATCTTATCCCCTCACGGTAAAGACAGTAAGTGACAAGGGTGTTGCATTGTTCATAAGTACCCATTGCCAGAGGCCCGTAGCCATCTATTTGGGCCTTTTCGATAGATATACCCAAGGCGTTTTCTATGCTTGATCTAATCGAGCCCTCGAGGTTCGTGCGTCTGCACAGTGACTGTATAAATTCGTCTATAATATCGATCCATGTAGCCTTGAAATCCAGGATTGTTCCGTCCTTGTCGAAGATCACAAGGCCTGTTTCATAGGCTTTACCCTTGATATTTACTATGGGCAATTTCTCAGCTCCCTTTATGTGAACAAATATGTTAAACCAATATTGATTAACATATATCCCTGATATATACCATGAATTTCTTAAGTAAAAACATAAGGGGAGAGCAGTTGATGAAGGGAGTTCGGATTCAGGAAAAGTGTCTATTTGTCCTGATCGTCATTGTCATGGCCGTGTGGGGTTGCACAAAAGGGGAACCCGAGCCCCCGAAGTATGATCCGGATAAGGAACCGGTCAGGATAGGCGTAATCCTTCCGTCTTTAGGGGAGACGTCAGGGCCTTACCAAAAACAGCTTGATGGTATCCGGGTGGCCAATATGATAATGCCGGCTCTTGAAGACAGGAAAATATCAATAACAGTAAGGGAATCAGGTTCGTCGGGAAAAGGGCTCAGTGATGCCTTTGAAGAATTGACAGGGGCAGGGCGGGTAAACGGTATCATCCTGGCCGTTGAACAGAAGGATATAGTTTGCAAATTAAAAGATCCGGTGATTCCCGTGATACAGACAACTGTACCTCTCGATACGATCAGGAAAAACAATAATCATGTACTTCGGATATGTTCCTCTTTGAACGATCAGGCCGATATAGTGGCACATTTCATCCTGGATCGTCTGAAGGTGCGCAAGACAGTCGTTATCTTTGACCAGGAAGACGATGCAAGCGTTTTATTATCGAGCCTGTTCTCCTTGAAGATGGTCGATGCCGGCGGTGTGATCGCGGATATCCTGTCTGTCAAAAAGGCCGATGATGTTCGCGGTATAGTGGAGAGGCTTATAAAAGATGACGCTCAGGCCGTGTATATGCCATACTCGCAAAGAAGCCAGTCCATCATTCGCTGCCTGAAGGACAGGAGAAAGGACATGGCCTTGATAACATCCAACATATTTCTTGAAAAAAGGTTCATTAAAGGGGGAGAAGGAGATCTCGGAGGCCTGTATGTTATCAGTGAATTCCACCCCGATGCCGTTCATGGAGAGTTCGGTTCAAGATATGTCGGGATATACAGGGACAGGAAAAAAGAGTTGGGAGATATGGCGTCTGTCTCTGCAATAGGTGCCGATGCCTACTTCTGTCTTGTAGACATAATCGGTTCGGTAGAGGCGGGTAAAAGCATTGAGGAAGCGATGCGCGTGTTGAGGTGGGAAGGGACACTTTCAGGGATTACAGGACTAAAACCTTCCGGTCATGTTAGTAAATACATGCATATTGGGCGTGTAGCCGGATCAACATTAATATATGTTGAATCAATGTTGCCTGACGGCTTAAATCCTGGAGCTGATGTTAGGGCTCAGTAATTTGTCGGCGACAACATTAAGGTCGGGCCTGTATGTCCCCGTAGATATCTTGTTTTGCACATCGTCTACCTTGTTTGTGCGGATATCCGGAGCCTTTTGCACAGCCTTTTGTATGTCCTGAAAGAGTTTCATCTTACTGGATATATTAACCTTGTCTTCAAGAGTTCCCGAGGTCTGTTTGGCCTTGGCATCTCCTGTCTGTTTTAATTGAGTTACACCTGCCGAATTTGCACTATAAAGCTTTAGTGCATCCTGATTCGGTGTTTGGTTGATCTTCATTACTTAATCCTCACTAAGACTTTTTTTGAGGCTGTACTCCATCAAGTCCTCGAATAGTCTTATGTTTGCCCTAGGTGATATAAAAACTTTGTCTTTTATAAGAGTGTCCTTTGTCGTAGTGGTATTTGATGGATTAGTCATATTCTTTTTTTCATAGGTCTTCATGATGTGATTGATGAAGATGCTTTTAACCTCCATAATCTGCTCCTTTTGGTTACAAGCCCTATACTCTATATGTATATATCGGTTTCTGGATAAAAATCTTTAGGTCCATTTCAGGTTCATGGGCAGGTTATAAAGGTTGTTTTTCAATAGATGCTGACCATGGTTTTTTTATAACATAACAGGGAAATAGGATCCTGTTTAAGGAAAATCTTGCCGCATCGTCCCGTGTCGATCATGGATGGAAGCGTGTCCTGCGCCGTGGCATCATTATTGCTTTTGTTGTGACAGGGAGGATGAGATATGGATCAGGGGATATATACGGCAGCGTCAGGCGCTATTGCAATGGAAGAGAAGCTGAAGATCTTATCCAATAATATTGCTAACGCAAATACAGCGGGTTATAAAAAGGACAATGTGTCGTTCGAACAATTCTCTAAATACCTCGATGCATCCATGTTGTCTCCAGGAGAATACAGAAATGTGCCCATTGATGTCATTGCAAAGGGGACATACATAGATACTACCCAGGGATCATTTCATAACACCGGAAACCCACTAGATGTGGCCATTAACGGAGACGGTTTTTTTGAGGTCGATACGGAAGATGGGGCAGCCTATACAAGGGCAGGTTCCTTTCAGCTGACCCGGGAGGGCCTGCTTATAACCCCGCAGGGCCATGCCGTCCAGGGCGAGGGCGGGGATATCGTCCTCGGCCCCGGGGATGTAGTCATTGACGGAAATGGGACAGTGAGTCTGAACGGCAACCCTGTCGACGTATTACGTATAGTAAACATACCGCAGGACGATCTGGTCAGAAAGGGAGCGGGTGTGTTCGGTACGGTTGAAGGTGCAGTACCTGAATCTGTAGACGCGCCCAGCCTGTCTCAGGGAAGCGTAGAGGCCTCAAACGTGAATCCGGTGAAGGATATGGTAGGACTTATCACCACACAGAGGGCATACGAGTCGTTTCAGAAGATAATTAAGTCATTTAACGATACCTATTCGTTGGCGATGCGCAACGTGGGATCGGTATCATAATAAGGAGGGGCATATGATAAGGGCGATGTGGACAGCCGCTACAGGCATGAATGCTCAGCAGAGGATGATAGATGTAATGTCTAACAACATTGCAAACGTAAATACAACGAGTTTCAAAAAGAGCAGGGTGAATTTTGAAGACCTGTTTTATGCTACATACAAGGGCAAGGGCTCTCCGACAACAACAGGGGGCAATGTCCCTGTCGGAATTCAGATCGGCATGGGCACAAGGCCTGTTTCGGTACACAAGATGTTCAATCAGGGCGATTATGTCGAGACCAAGAACAATCTTGATCTGGCCATTGAAGGCAGCGGATTTTTTCTGTTAAACTCGGATGGGGAGGAGGTGTATACACGGGACGGCTCCTTCAAGGTCGACAGTGACGGTTACATCGTCAACTCCAGGGGAGACAGGCTGCAGCCGGATTTTACGGTGCCGGTAGAAACCGCTAATATAACTATTGCACAAAACGGTGATATGTCATGCCTTTCATCCTCCGGGGAGGTTCTTTCTTCGGGCCAGATACCGGTCTATATTTTTACCAATCCGGCAGGGCTAAATTCGATAGGGCGTAACGCATACACACCTACCCCTGCATCAGGAGACCCTATCCAGGGTGTGGCCGGAACAGATAACTTCGGTACCATTGCCCAGGGATATCTGGAGATGTCGAATGTCGATGCCGTTGAAGAGATGGTCAACATGATCGTTGGGCAGAGGGCCTACGAGATCAATTCAAAGGCTATAAAGACCGCGGATTCTATGCTTCAGGTCGTCAGCAATCTTGCCAGGTAAGCGGATATGAAGAGATTTATCTGCATAATTACAGGGATCATGCTGATAGCGCCGTGGCCTCTAATGGCAGGTGATAACGATTCCAAAGATAAGGCAGTGCTGGACAGGTATGAGATCGAGGAGTTCTACAGGGCAGAGGTGATAAAGAACAGTCCATGGATAGACAGGGCCGAGGTCCTTGTCGAGAATATACGCCTGCCGCTAAACCTCAGTATTTCCAGGAGTGCAAAAGATTCCATGCAGGCAAAATTTTCCCCCCACGAGGATTTTATGGGCCTGACTATTATGAGCCTTGCCTATAATGTAGGGCGAACGAAAAAAACCGTACATATAAACGGCAGGGTGAGGGTCTTTGCATCGATCCCCGTGGCCAAATCGGGCATAAGAAGGGGTATGATCATCAGCGAAAAGGATCTGCAATCCAAAAGGATAGATATATCGACCTATCCCCTTGTAGTTATGGATATAAAAAGCTGTATAGGTATGAGGGTCAAGACAAACCTGAGACCGAACCGGCCTATCTACAAGACAAATATAGAGAGGCCCCCGGCCGTTAACAGGGGGGAGATAGTGTTCATAGAGGCAAGGTCGGATAACCTTGTTGTAAGGGACAAGGGAATTGCCTTAAGGGACGGATATTTGACGGAAAAGATACCCGTAAAAAATGCTGCGTCAGGCAAACAGGTCATTGGCACCATTATTGCTCATTCTACCGTAGAGGTTAAGTTCTAGGAGGAATAGATGAGGATAACCCAGTACCTTCTTTTTTTTATGATGCTAATCTTCATAAACGCCTGCTCGCATACAACAGATCAACCTGTATTTAGCGAAGACGAACTGGCGTTGCCGGTTGAAGAGACAGGTGAATACGTTGAATCTCCGGGGTCTCTATGGAGCCCTGATGCAAGATTTGTGGACATGTATTGTGATTCAAAGGCAAGGCGGATCGGGGATATTGTTGTAGTGCAGATCGTAGAGAGTTCGTCTGCAAACAAAGAGGCAAAGACCGAGGCCGACAAGACCAATAAAGTGAACAATGCCGTCACCGATATTATGGGTCTCCCTCTGGATCAGTCATCTGTTTTCGGAAATGGTTTGACTCCCACTGTCGGAGCATCCACATCGACCGAGTTCGAGGCGGACGGCAAGACATCACGCAAAGGCAGTATCAGCGGAACAGTCTCTGCACGGGTAACAAGGATGCTTCCATCTGGAAACATGATAATCAAAGGCAAGAAACAGACACGGGTTAATAATGAGCACCAGTACATAATCGTATCAGGGATAATAAGGCCGGAAGACATAAGCCCGAACAACACCATACAGTCTACCTATATCGCTGATATGCGGCTGGATTATTATGGTTCGGGTATTATTGGCGATCAGCAGTCAAGGGGATTTGTCTCCAGGGCGCTTGACAAGATCTGGCCATTCTGAGGTGGATGATGAAGAAGATACTGTGCACGATACTGCTTCTGATATTGGTTGCCGGCCCTGCACTGGCGGTACGTGTAAAGGACCTTGTCGAGATACAGGGTGTGAGGGAGAACAAGATAACAGGGTATGGCCTCGTTGTAGGGCTTAACGGCACTGGCGACAAATCAGGCTCCGAGTTCACGATACGCTCTCTGGCCAACATGCTCAGGAATATGGGTATCCAGGTGGATCAATCGAGCCTGAAGGTGAAAAATGTAGCAGCGGTCATGGTGACGGCCAGCCTGCCGCCGTTTGCACGCAGTTCCCAGAAACTTGATTGCACGGTTTCATCTTTGGGCGATTCATCATCGCTTGCCGGAGGAACCCTTATATCAACACCGATATATGGTCCTGACGGTAAGGTATATGCCTTGGCCCAGGGTCCTGTATCGGTTGGGGGTTTTGCTGTCGGAGGTTCTTCGGGAACCGGTGTAACAAAGAATTTCCCCACTGTCGGAACCATCCCGGGGGGTGCGATCGTTGAGCGTTCCATTAATCAGATCCTTGGAGAGAAGCTGACCCTTATCATGAACAATCCTGATTTCACCACGGCTAAAAGGATGGTGGGATCGATAAACAAACACATAGGGCAAGAAACGGCCATGGCCAGTGATCTTTCAACAATACGTGTGGCCGTCCCCGATGATTACAGGGACAGGCTTGTGGATTTCGTATCCATGATAGAAAACATCGACGTTGTCCCTGATTCAAGGGCAAAGGTGATTATCAATGAGAGGACGGGCACGGTTGTAATGGGAGATGACGTGAGGATATCTACCGTTGCTATAGCCCATGGAAATCTCAGTATAAAGATAACGGAAGAGCCCCAGATCTCTCAACCTGCACCATTCTCGGGTGGTGTAACCGCCATGACGCCCCAGACAGGCGTTGTTGTGGAAGAAGGAGGAAGAAGGCTCGTGATGCTTCCCGGAAGTGCGACCATAGGGGACCTGATCGGGGCGCTAAATGCAATAGGGGTTTCACCGAGGGACCTTGTAATCATTCTGCAGTGTATCAAGAGGACAGGCTCTCTCTATGCAGACCTGGAGGTCATATGATCGGATCAGTCACGAATCTGTACCATATAAGTCACGCCAATCCGGAAAAGGCCATGGAAAAGGCCTGCAAGGAATTCGAGTCTATCTTTACCCACCAGCTTTTGAAGACCATGGGTGAATCGATTCCCGGCGGTATTTTTGAAGATGAATCAGGCCTGGCAGGTAATTTTTATAAGGACATGCTTTATATGACCATAGCCGACAGTGTCTCGGAGTCCGGTGGTTTCGGTCTGTCTGAAATATTAATGCGTAAAATGAAAGGGCTTGGTGACGGGCATGAATAGTCAAGAATGCGTTTGTGATACCGATAAATTTATTAGGATGACGCCTTTGTACCGGCAGGTGCATACCTTTGAAAGGAGCAGGCCATGAAGGGACCTGACAAGAAGATCTCAGATGACATTATTGCAAGTCTGGAGGATGAGAAGAGGCTCATTCAAGAACTGATCGTGCTTCTGGAAAAGGAACTGGGCTATATCACCTCCGGAGACGTAGAGTTGCTCGAAGAATCATTGCCGGATAAGCAGAAGATATTGATAAGGATAGCTGATGCCAGGAAGCGTATCAAGCTTGTAGAGGGGGAGTCTTTAGGACAGGCGCGTAAACTCAAGCATGAACTTTCAGGGCTATGGACAAAGGCTACAGGGCTCAATGATCTTTCAAAAAACCTTGTTGTAAAGAGGCTTGGCGAAATAGATAAACAGCTCGAGCCCTTTTTCAGCAAGGCTGAAAAGGGCTATAACAGGTCCGGAAAGAAGTCAAAGGTGCTTTCGCGAACGATAAAGGCAGGTGCTTGATATGTCTGGTATAGGAGGAGCACTTAATATCGCCAGGTGGTCATTGTACTCTTCTCAGCTGGCACTGGAGGTTACAGCTCACAATATCGCCAATGCGAATACAGAGGGTTTTTCAAGACAGAGCCTCCGTATCGAACCCAATTACCCCTTAAACGTAGGACCTGGCCAGATAGGTACAGGGGTGAAGGCCACCGAGGTAGTAAGGGCATATGACGAATTTATCAATGAACAGGTCAATCTCAAGAAATCGGAGTATTACTTCTGGAATGCAGAAAACGGGGCAATGGAGGAGATAGAGACTATATTCAACGAGAGCGACGGATACGGGATCAATAAACTGCTCGGGGATTTCTGGAATGCATGGGGTGATCTTTCCAATAATTCGGAAGGTGTTCCGGAAAGGGAGTCCCTGATAAATAAGACCAGAAGCCTTGTACAGGTGTCCAAGGACGTTGACTATAATCTTAGGGCCTATCAGAGAAATCTCGACAGCAATCTTAGAGGCGCGGTTGACGAGATCAATATTATAATAGAACAGGTTGCGGAACTCAACGCAAGGATCACGAGTACGGAGATAGACGGCTCGAATAATGCCAATGACCTGAGAGACAGGAGGGACCTGCTTCTCGGTGACCTCTCCGAGTATATGGATATCAGCTATTACGAGGAGGAATCGAGCGGTCAGGTAATGGTTTATATCATGGGTGGGACACCGCTTGTTCTCGGGACCAGCGAATACAGCCTGAGTTACGGGAATAACGTATCAACAGGTTTTACCAATCTCTACTGGAATGACAATTCCGGAAGGCAGTTGGATATTACCCAACGGATCCAAGGTGGTAAGATCGCCGGTTGGGTCGATGTTCGTGACAACAAAATCGGGTCTTATCTCGGCACCATGAATACACTTATGGAAGAACTCGTCTGGCAGGTAAATGACCTGCACTCCGAAGGAGTCGGTCTTTCTTCGGTAAGTTCCATGGTGGGAAACGTAGAGGTCTCGGGGCCCGGAGATGATCTGGATACGGATTTTCTGTTTTCCGACAGATTGAATGCCGGAGGAAGTTTTGATATCGTGGTATATGACGATGCCACGGGAAACGCGACAAGGAGCACCATAACCCTTGACCCTTTAAATACAACGGTGGGAGATCTCATTAACTCCATCGACGGTCTAGCCAATCTGAATGCAGAGATCGATGCAGATGATCACGTGCACATATATGCCGATGCAGGTTTTTCTTTTGCCATTACAGCAGATGAAACAGCCGAGTCTAGCCATGCCTTAGGTATTCTTGGTGTCAACTCTTTTTTTACATGGGATGAGTCTGTAGGGCAACCCATGGACGATCTGACTGAGACTTTTGATGTGAATGCCTATGTTCAGAACAATTCAAGTATTATTTCGGCTGCATACGTTGATGATAATAATCAGGTCTCTCCTGGCGGCAATGACGTGGCTCTGGGGATCTTTTCCTTGCAGGATGACGTGATAACGGATTTCGGGGGCTCCGGGGTAAATACGACCATTGATTCGTACTACAGCTCCTTTGTCGCCCAGGTGGGTGTCGACGTCCAGCAGGCCAGTATGAATGAAAAATTTAACGATACCCTGCTTGGGCAGTATACGAGCAGAAAGGAATCGGTAGTTGGTATCAATATGGACGAGGAAATGGCTTCACTGCTGCAGTTTCAGCACCTCTACCAGGCGTCTGCGAAGCTCATCACCATAGTGGACGAGATGATGCAAGCATTGCTTTCTGTCAAATAATCGTGTACTATTTTTTTAAAAGACATGCCATAGGGGTGTTGGTTGCTTATATTAACGAGGAAGGTCGGAGAGGTTGTCGCTATAGGCGATGACATACAGGTCTCTATAGTCGAGATTAAGGGTGCACAGGTAAAACTGGGGATACGTGCACCAAGGGATGTAGAGGTCCACAGGGAAGAGATCTATCTGAAGATCCAGGAAGAAAACAGGCGGGCGGCCCTTATTTCTAGAGATGTCCTCGAAACAGCACAAGACCTCATAAGAAAGAAGGATTGACGCTTAAATAATGATACAGTAATTATCAATAAAAAGACCAAACCCAAGTAAGGAGGTGTTATACATGAATCTTATAATTAACCTGATTAAATGGTGTCTTATGGCCCCGTTTAAGATACTCAGATTTATCGTGGGCGATCTGCTGATATTCGGCATTATCGGAGGGGTATTGTCTCTTGTAAAGTCTATACTAAAGCTTGTTTTCAAGCCTTTAACCCTGTGCGCGATCCTAGGCGGCACTCTGTTGTTTGTTGTGTCCGATGAGGAGAGGAAAAATAAGGTAAAGGCCATGATAGGTCTCTAAAGGCCTTGATCTCCACTATTTAAATAAATCAAAAAAAAAGGGGGGTTGCAACCCCCCTTTTTTTTGATTTCAATCTTGATTGTTTTTTTAGACTACGTATTTTATGAACGGATTAACAAATAAAAGGATAAGCTCGATAACCAATGCGTATATCGCAATAGATTCGATCATGGCAAGCCCGAGGATGAGTGCGGTAAGTATCTTGCCCGAAGCCTCCGGATTTCTCGCTATACCATCGCATGCGCCCTGAACGCCGTTACCCTGGCCGATGCCAGTACCAATAGCCGCTATCCCCATGCCGATCCCGGCGGCCACTGCTACCCAGCTGAAAAAACTGATTGCCTCCGGTCTGACTGTGCCCTCAGCTGCGAACAATACAGATGAGAACAAAAGGATAAATAATGTTGAAACCCCCGATAAACACAGAACCTTTTTCATGATATCCTCCTATATATATTTTTAACTTTAGCCTCTATGAAAATAATATCCAGTTTGCAAAAAAAAGCCGGTGTGTCATATAGGCCCACCAGCTTTTTTGTCCCTTTGATGTAGTAGCACATATCAAAATCTTTTGTGACCCTCGAATTCAGGCCCTAATGCGCCTCTTCCATCGCGCCGCTTATATACATCATTGCTAGAAGTGTAAATACGAATGCCTGAAGCACCGAGGTGAAAAGCATGAGTACGAGCATGGGTACGGGCATCAAAAACGGTACAAGGAACAGGAGGACGATAAGCACCAGGTCCTCGCCGAAGATATTGCCGAAGAGACGCATGGTTAGAGATAATGGCCGTGCCAGGTGTCCTATAAGCTCTATTATGATCATGAGCGGGGCCATCCACCATACAGGTCCCATAAACTGTTTTATGTATTTTGCGCCATGTATCCTTATGCCGACGATATGCGTGAGCAGGAAAACCACTAAGGCCATCGATAGATTTGTATTGAGGCTTGCTGTGGGTGAGTACAAACCCGGTATGAGACCGCCAAGGTTACAGATAAGGATAAACAGGAAGATGGTGGCCATGAGGGGAAAGAACCTCATGCCGTTTTCTCCCATGGTATCGATCAAGAGGTTTTTCAAACCGCTTATGATCACTTCTATGAAGTTCTGGAGTCTTCCGGGGACCATCTTCAATGCCTTAACAACAATAAAGGACATTATAATGAGCACTACCATGTAAAACCATGTATAGACAACGTGGTGTAAATGGTTTCCGTCCACCAGGTTAAAATGATGCTCAAGAAAATGATAAAGGGGGTTTGCGATAAAATCCAGAAGCAGTAATCCGTGTTCCATTTCAATCTCCTCCTGCGAATATATAGATGAAGCATGCGTAACTCATGATACCGAGGATGACGACCGATAGCCCTAGTAACAGTCCGACGATGTTCACCTTGAGTATTGTGATCATGACGAAAAGGCTCACAGCTACGGTTGTCAGCCTGAGTATGTATCGTCTTGCCATGTATGATTTGCCCTGTTTGGCCGTTAGGGTGATGGCCGCCTTTGCATGACGGTACAGCCATTGATAGTTTACCAGGCAGAGAATGCCGCCAAGCAATACACTCAAGGCAAATTTTGTCTCGAACAAAAAATAGCCGATGACAGACAGGCTGATCCAGATAGCCAACGTCAGATATTCGATCCGTTTTTGTATGGGATCCTTAGTTATCTGGTTCATCCGACTTTCCTTCACTGAAAAATCTCATATATGTCCTGTACATTACTCTGAATCCTGCAAGAATACCAAAAAAGATGAGTAAGAGGGTGAATATGGGTTCGGTGTCAAAGCGGTTGTCCAGGTATACACCGATAACCAGACCGAGAACGATTGATAATACCATTGCAAAACCCATAGTGCTGAGATCTGCAACTGTCAGATACATCCTTTTCTTTTCTTTGTCGCTCACAGAAACCCTTTCTAGCAAGATTAAACAAGTCATTATAATACTACTGAATAGTGGTTCATAATGCAAGTATGTTTTTTCCTTGATAGCAAGGTGGACAATTTATACTGGTCATAGTAATGGATTCGTATGAAAACTCGTGCAAATACGGTATTGCTTTTGCTGCTCATAATCCTTGTATTGGTTATCTTGCCGGGGATGGTGCCTGAAAGGGATACAGGGTTGAAATGGAAATATATTGATTACAGGGATATAAAGAAAATTCCGGTTGAACTGCTGGAGATCAGAGATATCAAAAAGAGAAAGCAGTTTCTTATAGATATGCTCCTTCCGTTGATTCTAAGGTCAAATGAAAAGGTGTTGGTACAAAGAGAAAGACTTTTAGAGATCAAAGAAAGTATGTGGTTGCTCACCGCAAAGGAAAAGAATACTCTTGAAGAGCTTGCCCGGGAGTACCGGGTGGACTGTCCGGACTATGACGAGATGCTCTCCGAACTGCTTTTGAGGGTGGATATTCTGCCCCCTTCACTGGTCTTATCTCAGGCCGCTATAGAATCGGGATGGGGCACATCAAGGTTTGCCCTTGATGGGAACAACCTTTTCGGCATGAGGACACTGACCGGCAAGGGAATGGTCCCCAGGAGACAGGCTCAAGGAATGGTCTTCAAGGTATCCGTGTTTGAGGATCTTCAGTCAAGTATCGATTACTACCTCTGGAATATCAACACCCACCCTGTGTATAAAAACCTCCGCGAGATACGATCCGGCTGTACCTATCCTTATGATCCGGCTGTTATTGCAGGGGGCTTGAGTAATTATTCCGAGATAGGGGTTAGTTATGTTAACAAGGTGACAGGCCTGATCGATTATAACGGCCTGCAGGCATATGATCTGTGCAGGCTCAGATGAGGGTATGCATGTTCAGACTCTATTTGTTGTGTGTTGCGTTTATCATATGTGTGCAGACGTCCCCTGCACAGGCCTATGTGACAATCCTTATGTACCATAAATTCGATGCGGCGGACTCTCCCTCTACGTCCATATCCAGCAGGATGTTTGCAGATCAGATGAAATACCTTCATACGCACGATTATGCCGTCTTGTCCATGGAAGAGCTCGAAAGGTGCATAAAGGGTAAGATGCCGATGCCTGCCAAGGGTGTTGTCATCACCATTGATGACGGAGACATCTCCGAATACACAAAGGCGATTCCGATCCTAAAGCGATATGATTATCCCTTTTGTATCTATGTGTTCACCCGGGGCGTGGGAGCGCCCGGTTACATGAACTGGGATCAGCTCAGGGAGATAAGGTCGATAAGGGGAGATGTCGGCTGTCATACCCATACACACCCGCACCTCATAGATCAGTCTGAAGAAGGGATTGAAGAAGAACTGTTCAAGTCAAAGAAGATCCTTGAAGAAAACCTCGGTAGAGAAATCAGGTGGTTTGCATATACCTTCGGGGAATATGACGCATCTGTACGAGCCGTTGCATCAAGGGCCGGATTCAGTCTCATGCTGACATCAGATCCTGGAAGCGTAGGTCCCCATACCCTCCCTGACCTTGTGCCCCGGCAGGCGATTGTAGGCAGGAATATGGATATGTCAAGATTCATAGAGAAGCTCTCATATCCCGAGCTTAATGTGCTTGAACGCAGCCCGTGGCGCGGCAGGCTGAATGGTAAAGTGCTTGCAGGGGTATCGATCACCATAGATGAACCCGGGCTTTATTATCCCGGCCAGGTGCAGATGTTTCTATCTGAAAAGGGAAGGCTGGATACCGAATACGATCCGGCAAGCGGGGTCCTTGTTTTTAAAGGTCCCATAGAGATCACGAGAAAGGTAAACAGGATAATCACCACGGCAAAGAGAAAGTCTGACGGGCTCTATGCCATGGACTCGTACATGATAGTATTGCCGGATCAGGCATTGACGGATAAATAGATGCACAGGTTTGGTTAAACCATATGATAAGACTTGACGATATGGATAAGGCTGTTTTGAGGCTTGCTCAGGGGGATCTTCCGGTAGGAGAAAGGCCTTATGATGACTGGGCCCATCAACTGGACATCCCTGTCAGCGAATTGATTGAACGGCTTGAAGATCTCAGGGGTAGAGGTGCTATAAGGGATATCAAGGCAGTTTTGAGGCACACTAAGGCCGGTATAGCTTCAGGCGCGATGGTGGCCTGGGCCGTGGATAATGATATGGTGGAGCAGGCAGGGGTTGAAATTGCCCGAAACAGGGCTGTTTCTCACTGCTATGAAAGGCCCGGTTTCGGCAGGTATTCGATCTTTTCCATGATCCACGGCAGTAATAGGGAAGAGGTCTGTCTGATAATCTCAGAGTTATCAAACACGACAGGTCTGATGGATTATAAAGTGTTCTGGAGTATACGCGAACTGAAAAAGACATCCATGAGATTTTTTGAGGAGGAATAGCATTATGGATAGTGCCGGACTTTTTGCAAAGGCGATCAAGGTTATACCGGGAGGTGTCAATTCTCCTGTAAGGGCATTCAAGAGGGTCGGGGGGACACCAAGGTTTGTCGAGAAGGCTCAGGGCCCCTATATCTTTGATGTAGAAGGCAATCGGTACATAGACCATGTGCTGTCGTGGGGACCCATGATACTCGGGCACGCTCACCCGGCAGTTGTGGAGGCCGTAAGGCAGCAGGCCGGAAAGGGAATGAGCTTCGGGGCGCCTACCGAGCTGGAGGTATCAATGGCTGAGACCGTATGTTCGGCGATACCTTCGATAGATATGATCCGATTTGTCAGTTCAGGCACCGAGGCGACCATGAGCGCCATACGGCTTGCCAGGGCCTATACAGAAAGAGAGCTTATCGTAAAGTTCGAGGGGTGCTACCACGGACATGTGGACAGCCTTCTTGTAAAGGCGGGCTCAGGTGCGCTTACATTTGCCATACCCGATACATCCGGCATCCCCGAGACGGTTGCATCAACAACAGCGGTGCTGCCATATAATGAGACCGGGTGTTTTAAAGAGTTCATGAAGGTTCACGGGCAGAGTGTGGCAGCGGTTATCATAGAGCCGGTGGCGGGGAATATGGGGATGATCCAGCCCAGGCAAGGTTTCTTGGAGTCCGTGCGGGAGCAGACCCGATCGAACGGGGCTTTGCTGATATTTGATGAGGTCATAACCGGGTTTCGGTTCTGCTTCGGCGGGTATCAGGATCTTGTAGGGATTGCCCCTGATATGACATGCCTCGGTAAGATCATCGGCGGGGGCATGCCGGTGGGGGCATTTGGCGGGAAAGCGGATATCATGTCCATGCTTTCGCCTGCAGGGCCTGTGTATCAGGCCGGCACGCTCTCCGGAAATCCCGTCGCTATGGCATCCGGCCTGGCGACCCTTAAGGTCCTCAGGGACGAGAACCCTTATGAAAGGCTCACGAAATACATGGACAGGCTGGCTTTCGAGATAGGTGATGCATCGAAAAAGGCAGGGGTGCCTGTCACTTTCAATCATGAAGGTTCAATGGGCGGGATCTTTTTTCACGAAGGCCCTGTCGAGACATTCAATGATGTGATGGAAAGTGATGCCGGCAGGTATGCCTTGTTTTTCAACACTATGCTCAAGCAGGGTGTGTATCTGGCGCCTTCACCTTATGAATCCCTGTTTATAAGCACTGTCCATGATGATGAGCATCTTGATCACGTAATAAATACGGCCGGGAAGTGTCTTTCTACGCTCTGACGCCTGTGTGAATGCCCTGTTCGTCTGTTGTTTTGTCCCGGGCAATCTCTATACTGTCGTCGGAGACGGCCATGGGCAGAGAATAGGTAAGGACCTCCTCGATGTTCTCTGCAAAGTGTATGTTCAGGTCCTTTATGGCCTTGGCCTCGATATCCCTGAGGTCTTTTTCGTTCATTTTTGGCAGGATCAGTTCGGTTATACCCGCGCGTCTTGCGGCAAGGACCTTTTCCTTAATGCCGCCGACAGGCAGAACCACACCTCTTAAGGTGATTTCACCGGTCATGGCGAGGTCTTGTCTGACAACATGCCCTGAAAGCAGTGATATGATCGAGGTGATGATCGTCACCCCTGCAGAAGGGCCATCCTTCGGTATAGCACCTGCCGGTACATGGATGTGAATGCACCGGTCCTTTTCTATTGTATAACCCATGCCCTTGATAATGCTCAAGGCAAGGCGGGCGGATTCTTTCATCACATCGCCCATCTGACCTGTAAGTATCATCTCTTCCTTGCCCTCGATGATAGCGGATTCCACAAAGAGTATCTCGCCGCCATACGGTGTCCATGCAAGGCCTGTTGCTATACCGGGCAAGTGAGTCCGCTGTTTTATCTCCGGTATGAAGCGTACCGGACCCAGCGAATCCTCTATATAGTCTTTGTCTATGGTGAAGTCGTGACCGCCGGAGCGTGCAACCGTGCATGCAATAGACCTCAGACATGAAGCTATATCCCGTTGGAGGTTCCTTACGCCCGATTCCCTTGTATAGTGTTTGATTATATATTCGATGGCCTCGTCACATATATCGACGTTTGTATCTTTGAGCCCGTTGGCATCCAGTTCTTTGGGGACAAGGTAGTTCTGTGCAATCTTGACCTTGTCCTCCTGTGTGTATCCTTCGATCTTTACTATCTCCATTCGGTCACGTAGAGGCTCCGGGATGGAATCCATAACATTGGCCGTGGTTATAAAAAAAACGCCGGAGAGGTCATACGGTACATTCAGGTAGTGATCTGTGAAATGGCTGTTCTGTTCGGGGTCAAGGGCCTCGAGTAGGGCAGAGGCTGGATCTCCATGTATGTCGTGGGTGAGTTTGTCTATCTCGTCTAGCATGAATACAGGATTTGTAGTCTTGGCGATCTTGATCCCGTTGATGATTCTTCCAGGCATAGATCCTATGTAGGTGCGTCTGTGACCCCTTATTTCCGCCTCGTCCCTTACGCCGCCCAGGGATATGCGTACGAACTTTCTTCCCATGGCGCGTGCAATGGATTTGCCCAAAGATGTCTTTCCCACGCCGGGGGGGCCTACAAGACACAGTATAGGGCCTTTGATTTCATTCTTCAGTTTCTTTACCGACAGGAATTCGAGGATCCTTTTCTTGGGTTTTTTGAGGTTGAAATGGTCTTCATTCAATATATCCTCGACCCGATCTATATCGAGGTTGTCATCGGTTTTTTCGTTCCAGGGCAGGTCGAGAATCCAATCCAGGTATGTCCGGATCGTAACATATTCTGCCGAACCCGACGGCATACGGGAGATTCTCCTTATGTCTTTTTCGACCTCGGTATTGACCTCTTCAGGCAGGTTTTTCGCTGAAAGTTCTTTTTTGATTTGTTCTATCTCATCGTCTATATCGGCCCCGGTCTCTCCCAGTTCCTTTTTTATAGTCTTGATCTGCTGTCGTAGAAGGTATTCCTTCTGGGCATTATTTATCTCGCCCTTAGCCTTTTCAGAGATCTTCGACGAGAGTTCCAGTATCTCCAGTTCTTCGCTAAGGGTCTGATACAGGATGTTGAATCTCTCGTAGAAATCGGTTTGTTCGAGGATCTGCTGCTTTTTTCCGATGGGTATCGGTAAATTTGCCGAGGCAGCGCCTAAAAGTACCGCTGGCTCTTTGATTTTTGACAGGTTCGCCAGTACAGCGTCCATCTTATTATACGACAGCCGGGAGAGTTTGCCGAGGATTTCCCTTGTGGATAGGGCTATGGCATGGATCTGTTTATCCGGAGTCAGGTTGTCGTCCAGATAGGATACCCTTGCCTTGATATAAGGTTGGTCTGCTTCCATCTTCATCAACACGGCCTTTTTGATCCCGGTTATCATTATAGAGGCCTCATCCCCCTTTACAGAGGTGAACTTTGTGACCCTTGCCATACACCCTATAGAATAGAGATTATCCCATGCAGGTCCTTGAAGATATCTCGGATTTTTCACCCCGACGGCGATCATCGGGCTTTGAGAGCCGTGAAGCTCCTTGATAAGTGCCAGGGATGTAGGGTTTGAAACTATGAGCGGCAATATAGTGTTGGGGAACAGTATGGCATTATTAAGCGGCAGGACAGGGAGGATAGATGGAAGCTTTTCTTCCTTCAGTGTATCGTTGCCTGCTGCCTTGTTGCCCAGGATGATCTTTAACCAGTCCATAGTCTATTTCATAGGTCTTGACAGTGGCTTTGTCAATCTATTGTGGCAGGTTTTTATCGAGGATTGAGTATGGCGAAATGCGGCCTCCGGTAATGATATTCACACCGTTTATGATGCTGCCTTGCCCTATAACACAGTTGTTCCCTATGGATGAATCGCATATCCATGAATTCGGCATGATCCTTACATTGGATTGTATCGATGTCTGGCCGAGTATGTGCACGTTAGGCCATATATCCACATCAGGGGATATACTTGCCAGAGGGCTTATCCAAGCGGTTTTTGGGTCGATTATGCCCACGCCTGAGAGCATCAGGGCATTGTTTATCCTTTCCTGCATGACAGAGCTCGCAAAGGCAAGCTGCTTTCTGGAATTGATCCCATGCGCCTCGTTATAGTGAGATACCTCGAATGATACCGCTTTATTTGCCATGGACACGATGTCGGTAAGATAAAACTCACCCTTGGAATTATCCGGGGATATCTTTTTCACTGCATCGAGTAGAAAGCCTTTTTTCAGTATATATACACCCGTATTTATCTCGTTGACCAGTTTCTGTTCGTCAGAGGTCTCCTGTTCTTCGATGATGGATGTCACATAACCGTGTTTATCCCGTATGATCCTTCCATATCCGAAGGGGTTGGGTAGCCTCGCTGTTAGGATGCCCATATCTGCATTTGTTGTGTGATAGGAATCGATAAGCCCCTCTATGGATCGTTTTTCTATGAGCGGCATGTCTCCTGGTATGATGATTATATCATCGGTATCTTTTTCGGAGAGTATTCCTGTTGTCTGAAGTACGGCATGGCCTGTTCCCAACGGTGGATCCTGTACTACACTCGTTATGGACAGTCCCTCCAGATAAGGACCAACTATCTCCCTGCCGTGACCGATCACTGCTATGACCGAACTGTTGATGGCCTCGGCAACTCTGATCGGATAGAGCAACAATGGTAAACCAAGTATTTCGTGCATTACCTTGGGCTTATCCGATTTTAATCTAGTCCCTTTTCCTGCGGCGAGTATTATGGTACAAATTTTTTTCATTGGGCTGAAGAGCTACCATAGCTCGAGGGTTTTCGCAATAATATATACCATCATTTGACTTGTAAAAGGATAATGTATTTGTTAAGAGCCTTAGTCTGTTAGCTATATAAAGAAAAGGAGAGGGCATTTATGGTCTTTGAATGGGTCTTTGGATTGTTCTCCCGTGATTTAGCCATCGATCTTGGAACGGCGAACACGCTTGTATTTGTCAGAGATAAGGGGATAGTCCTTTCCGAGCCGTCGGTTGTAGCGGTAAAGATGGAGCACGGCGGGGTAAACAGGATCGTTGCGGTTGGGACAGATGCCAAGAAGATGCTTGGCAGGACACCGGAAAATATACAGGCGATAAGGCCGATGAAGGATGGTGTGATAGCGGATTTCGAGGCTACCGAGGCCATGCTTAAATATTTCATCACCAAGGTTCATCAGAGGCGGATATTGGTCCGGCCGCGGGTTATCATATGCGTCCCTTCCGGGATAACACAGGTGGAAAAGAGGGCTGTAAAGGAATCCGCTGAGGCTGCAGGGGCCAGGGAGGTCTATATAATTGCAGAACCCATGGCAGCAGCCATAGGCGCCGGGCTCCCCGTCACGGAACCGATAAGCTCCATGATTGTGGATATCGGGGGCGGAACCACCGAGGTCGCTGTAATATCGCTTTCCGGTATCGTTTATACGAACAGTGTCCGTGTTGCAGGCGACAAGATAGACCAGGCTATCATGCAGTATATCAAGAGGGAATACAATCTGCTCATAGGTGAGAGGACAGCGGAGATCATAAAGATAATGATAGGCTCTGCAGCCTCCGACGAAGTGGAAAAGACCATAGAGGTTAAAGGACGTGACCTTGTAGACGGTATCCCCAAGATATTCACTATCGGTTCCGAGGAGATCAGGAAGGCATGCCAGGGGCCTGTGCGCACCATTATAGATGCTGTAAGGGTGGCGCTTGAGCAGACCCCGCCCGAACTGGCGGCCGATATTGTGGATAGGGGGATCGTGCTGACCGGAGGTGGAGCCATGTATAAGAATCTTGATAAGCTTATCAGGGAGGAAACCGGTCTGCCTGTTATTATCGCTGAAGATCCTCTATCCACTGTTGCGAGGGGAGCCGGAAAACTGCTGGATGACCTGAACCTCTTAAGGGATGTAACCATACCTAGTTGATGGGACGTATTAATACCAAGATAATTTTGCTCTTTATTGCAGCACTGTTAATCCTTGTATTGATATCCCTGAGTCAGTACGGTTCATCATCAGCGGGTTTCAGGTATGTTAGAGAGGGGTATTTTTTCTTTCATAAGGCCATAACTTCCCCGGTTGACGTTGTATCCGGTCTGTGGTCCGATTATGTGGATCTGGTAAATACGCAACAGGAGAATATTGAGTTAAAACAGAAAAATGATGAAATGCAGATAAGATGCATGAATCTGGAAGACCTGAAGTCTGAAAATGAGCGGTACAGGGCCATGCTCGGATTCAAGGCCGCGCATAAGGATTTTGAACTGATTCCCGCCAGTCTGCTCACACAGGATATCACGCTTGTCTTCAAGACAGCGGTAATAGACAGGGGTAGGAGAAACGGTTTTTTTACGAATATGCCGATAGTCAGTCCTGAAGGTGTTCTCGGACGGGTGATAGATGTTACCCCCCATACATCTCAGGTGCTTTTGATAACAGATCCGAACAGTTCCATACCTGCACTGATCGAATCTTCGAGGATCAAGGGTATTGTAAAGGGCAGAGGTGACGGCATGTTGACCCTGGAATACGTAAGGAGGACAGAGGATATTCATGTCGGGGATTGTATTATTACCTCATCGCTGTTGGAAATATTTCCTAAGGGTTTGAAAATAGGATATATTAATGACATTTTTAAGGATGAACGAAAGTTGTTCTCCGAGATAATACTCACCCCATGCGTGGATATGGAAAAGATAGAAGGGGTTTTTGGTATAAGCGGGAATGTGGCGGATACAGATTAGCCTTTTAGGCATACTCTTTTTCATAATCTTTATAGAGACTTCTGTCATACCCTTTATCTCTCAAGGGTTAAGGGTGGATTTTTTCATCGGGATGATAATAGCCCTGGTGATATATGCACCGTTTTCACGGGGATTTATCTTTGTTATCATATCGACATTATTCCTGCAGGCATTCACCGGTGCCAGGCTTGGGTATATCTCCCTGTTTTATATGATCGCTTATCTGGGCCTGGATCTGTTGAAAAATATCATATACCTGGAGAGCTTTACGGTTCAGTTTTTGATAGGTGCATCATTTCAAGTATTTATAGTCTTTTTAGCTGCAATAATAGTTGGCATGGATGTTTTTCCCGTCGGGATCTACAGCTTGATGACAGGCGCATTTTTTACCGGGATCGTTACACCTGTAATGGTGTACATTGTATACCGGCTTCAGATAGCCTATGAACCTGCATAAGATAAACAAACCATATATCGACGAAGGACTGAAGTTCAAGGCAAAGATGCTTACGTCCTTTGTCTTTGTCCTCTTCGGTTTTCTTATGTTCAGGCTTGTTAATATGCAGATCTTCAATGGGCAGTACTATGAGGGTCTGTCCAGGAACAACAGGTTGAGGATCATCGATATCGAGGCACCGAGGGGAAAGATCCTTGACCGGAACGGTATTATCCTGGCCGACAACAGGCCGGCATACAATATAATGGTCATGCCTCAGGACATCTCCGATGCGGATGCCGTATCAAGCCGTATAGCAGGGCTCCTGCAGGTCAATGCAGGAGAGATAAGGAAAAAGATCGATGAGGCCACCCCTAAACCTTACGATCCCGTATGTATTGCAAGGGATATCTCCTTTGATCATGTGGCAATAATAGAATCAGAGATATTCACACTGCCCGGCGTATCCATAGAGGCGGTACCGGAAAGGGATTATGTATATGAGGAGCTTGCATCTCATATACTGGGTTTTCTGGGAGAGATATCAAAAAAAGGTTTGACTGCTTATAAAGAGGGGGATTACGCCATAGGCGACCTCATAGGAAAGAGCGGTATAGAATTGATCTGCGAGGAGCGCCTCAGGGGCGCTAAGGGGAAAAGGATCTTCGAGGTGGATGCATTAGGAAGGAAGATTCATGTCCTGGATGAGCATTTGCCTGATGCCGGAGAGACTGTAACCCTTACCATAGACAAGAGGTTGCAACTGATAGCCAGCAATTCTTTAGGCAAAAAGGCCGGGGCTGTTGTAGCCATAGTGCCGTCAACCGGTGAGATCCTCGCCATGGTAAGCTCCCCGACATTCGATCCCAACATGTTTGTTTCGCCGATGACAAAAGAGATGTGGAAGGAGATCATAGAAGATCCAATGCACCCTCTGGAAAACAGGGCATTGAGAGGACAGTATCCGCCGGGATCGATCTTTAAGATAGCGGTATCCTTTGCCGCCCTTTCTACACATGCGATAGACCCCGAAGAAGAACTGAACTGTCCAGGGGATTACACCCTGGGCGCTAACACCTATAGATGCTGGAAGACTCAGGGACATCAGGATGTAGATATGATAAAGGCGATCAGGGAATCATGCGACGTCTATTTCTATAAACTAGGCGAGGCCCTGGGTATAGATGTAATATCGCAGTTTGCACAGGAACTGGGATTTGGCAGACCAACCGGGATAGAGCTGAGCGACGAGGTCTCCGGGCTTATCCCTACCAGGCAGTGGAAGCTTAAGAGATTCAATACATCCTGGAAGCCGGGGGAAACCATCATTACTGCAATAGGGCAGGGCTTTACCCTTGTGACACCGCTGCAGGTCGCCAAGGCCATGAGCAGTATTGTAAACGGGGGGAGGCTTTATACGCCCAAGATACTTATCTCAAGCGATACAGTCCTTGAAAAGGAATTTGATATCGGTCTCGATGATATAGATATCATCAAGACCGGCATGAGAGAAGTGGTAGAAGGTAAACTAGGGACCGCCAGGGGGATACGGGATCCGATGTTTTCCATAGGGGGAAAGACAGGTACGGCTCAGGTGGTAAGAGGTGTTAAATCCAGGCTTATGGATGAATCCGACCTCCCGTATAAACACAGGGATCATGCATGGTTCTTCGGTTTTTCACCTGTAGAGAACCCTGAGATACTGGTTGTTGCGGTTGGGGAACATGGAGGCCACGGGGGTAGTATAGCCGCACCTGTGGTCAGGGATGTGATCAAGGGGTATTATTTTTTGAAAGGTACATCAAATGAGTAGATATGCCAAGATGGTCGATAATATAGACTGGAGCATAATCATCACCACATATGCCATCATTTTGATAGGCTTGCTCTGCCTTTACAGCTCTACTCAGGTATCCAGCGGGATGATCTTTATAAAACAGGTCGTCTGGATCCTTATCGGTTCTACGGTGATGATGGTTATGTTTTTTCTGGATTACCGATTTCTAATGAGATCTGCATGGCCGTTCTATGTCTTTGTAATCATTTCTCTTATTGTCGTACTTTTTGTCGGCAGGGAGATCTCCGGGGCGAAGAGGTGGGTATCCATAGGTCCGCTCGGTATACAACCGTCCGAGCTGGCAAAGATAATAGCCATAATATGGATAGGCTACTGGGGAGAACACAAGGAATACGTACAGGGATACGGTATAAGGGAGCTGCTTTTCCCCGTGTTCGTCATGGCCATGCCTTTCGTGCTTATACTTGCAGAGCCTGATCTCGGTACTGCGAGTATTGTCGCCTTTATCTCATGTATCATGTTTGTCTTCCTTGGGATAAGGAGGTCCACGATATTTACCCTGAGCGGTATTTTTGTAGCCGGGCTGCCCTTTATATGGTTTTCACTGAGAGACTATCAGAGACTCAGGATACTCTCATTTCTGGATCCGTCACGAGACCCACTAGGTAGCGGCTACCACGCCATGCAGTCGAAGATCGCCGTGGGCTCGGGTGGGCTGATCGGAAAGGGTTTTCTTCATGGTACACAGACTCAGCTCAGGTTTTTGCCAGAGCATCATACGGATTTCATATTCTCGGTGGTTGCTGAAGAATGGGGTTTTATAGGTTCTATGCTCCTAATATTCCTTTATATTGTCCTGATCGCCCGGATTATATCCGTAGGGGTGCGTGCAAAGGACAAGTTCGGAGCTCTGTTGTGTTTCGGTATTGCAGGTTATTTCACGATTCACGTCTTTATCAACATAGCCATGGCCATAGGCATGTTCCCGGTGGTTGGGGTCCCGCTACCGTTTATCAGCTACGGCGGGTCATTCATGCTCATGAACATGATATGTATAGGGATTGTTCTCAGCATCTCCTGGAGGAGGTTTATCTTCTGATATACTGTGTAGATCAGGCCCTGCCATTATAGTAAATCCGGATTTGTGAATCGGAAGAACCCGGATGTCTTTGTGGCCCTGAACACCTGCCTGACGTTATTGTCCGGTACGCAAAGGGCGAATTCACTGCCGCTGCTATATATCTTTTGACCGAGCTTCATAAGGAATATTATCCCTAACGTGTCTATGTGTTTAATATCCACTAGGTTTGCTACCACTTTCGCGCCTTGTGGCTTTATATCCAAAATCATTTTGTTTAAGATACCTCCGCCGGTCAGATCCCCATGGAAGGATAACACATAGTAGCCTTTACTCGTCTCTGAGGTATAATAGATAGACGGCTCGGACTTTTGTCCCGCTATATGCCTGATGGCCTCATGGGGGCATTCAAAGATGCGATCAGTGAATATGTCAATGACCTTGTTGAAGATAAATGCACGTCTGATGGAAGAATCCATAGCCGCGAGATACATTCTTTTTTGAGCCCGGTTCAACACATTCACCCAATGTATGATCGAACCGAAACCGTGTGCATCGATGTATGAAGTCTTTGACAGGTCCAAGATGATGTTGTCGCAACGATCTGTCTTGTCCGATATCTCCTTTCCAAGAATGTTTGAGGACTGTTTGTCGAGTATATCGGGACAGTGTATTATCGACTTGTTCGGATTGAGCCCTGTTTCATGTACGGGTTCTTTGTTATAGTGGGGTTTTCCAGGTCCGGATATAGAGGTCAAGGTTAAATATTTATTCAATAATATTGAAGGCCAGACAAGCGCCCCGAATTTCAGGAAATCCATGAGGTATCGTTTCCAGAGACGTTTCGGATCCTGGGTAAGACGGAAAAGCCATTCAAGGCCTGTCCTCTGCATCCATAAGGGTGCACGACGGATCGAGCCGGTAATGAACTCAAAGGTGCCGCCGATACCTATCGATACCGGGACCTCGATCCTGTGCCTGTTTCTTTCAAACCACAGCTCCTGCTTAGGATTGCCGAAGGCTATCAGGAGGATATCCGCACCGGATGCGTTGATCTTTTCCGCTATGGGAAGGTCGTTTTCAGTGGCGTCTATCAGGTTTTCCCCCTCTGTATGCACATAAGGGCATTCGCATCCTGCAATCTCAAGGTCCGGGTAGAGATCTGTAAGTACACGGGCAGCCTGGGCCGCGGCATCTTCCTTTCCCCCGAGCAGGTATATGGATCTGTGGCGGATGGATGCCTCTCTAGCCAGTTCAGGGGCAAGGTCTGCGCCTGTTACACGGCCTTTAAGGGGTGTGCCTAGAAGCCTGCTCGTCCAGACCATGGGCATGCCGTCTGCGGTTACAAGGTCAGCCTTTCTGAGGATGTCGAGGAGTTCAGGATGCCGGGTCTTTCTGAGATGCCAGGCCAGGGTATTCACGACAAAATCCGTATTGACCGTGCAGATGTGCCTGGGGCGTCTGTCCTGTTCAAAACTCGATATCATATCAAAGGTGCACCCTACAGTCTCTTCTAGGGAGAGATTGTCTATGGGTATTCCTAGGATGGCTATCTTATTCATATTCCTAAATATCCAAGAGTAGTCCGAACTTGTCAAGGATTTCAGACCAATAAGGTCTGTTGCCCTCATATGACTGGAGCATGATCAATATGGGTTCCTTGCAGTAATGTCCGAGGCTCAGACGCCTGAGTGTCGCATGAAACCAGAACCACACGACAGATGTGCTTCTGGTTGTACCGTTCGAGAACCAATACACTGTCTGACGGTATTGGCCTTGTTTCTTGAGTTTGAGCAGCATGGCATGACCACCTTGTATGGGGAGCTCTTTTTTTTCTTGGATATGCCACCCGGCCCCCTGCAGGCAATACACGGGATCATGCACTGCGTGCCGGTTTTTTGACCCGTCTATGGCGATAAGGATAAACCGGTCTGAGCCCAACTGGTAGCAGCGTTTGATCACATCGGCCTTTTTGTAGATAGACAGCTCGCTGGGTGAAAGAGTCATCTCATGGCTCTTGAATCCAAGTCCGCTAGGTGGTATAATGTTCACCCTACTGCGGCCTTCAGGAACAGCGCAGATATCAAAGAGTATCCCGAGGCCCAGTGTGAGGACAAATGCCGTCCATAAGAGTCTTTGCGCAAGGCTGCTCACGGTTGTCTCCATGCCAGGCGTTGAACCGAGTGCACGATAAAACTAGCCGGGAGTGTTGCAATTACTATCCTGGCAATCGTAAGATATTCAGGAAAGAATCTTCCGCCTATCCAGCTGAATGCCGGCAGCCAGGCTATAGATGATGCAAGCCATACCGGATGGAGTCGTGAGGAGGGCAGAAGTGCGCTTATGGTGAATGCAAGGCCTATATGTTCGAGGACATGCAGCGACCCGGCCATGCCGTTGAATGAGCAGAACAGGCCAATAGCCAGCAGGATGGGTCTGTCTTTTATTAGATTGTCCTGTTTGAACTGTCTTATCCAGAAGAGTATGACCGGTGTTATCCATAGTATAAACGCAAGCGCCCCGATACGGTCAGCACGTGAGTTGATCCATGTCTCGACGAGGTTGAGTGAATTCAATACGCAGTAGATGCATATCAGGATTGTTATGAGGTGAGGTTTTTGAGCCAGCTTCATGCCGTAGAGCTTGTCCTTAGATAATATGCCCTTTGTGATGCAAAGAGCATCCAGGAAAGGCAGATCATGAGGAAGAGGACTATCCATCCACCCCATGTGTGGAACATGCCGAGGGCAAATTTAGGGCTGATTGTCAGTGCGGAGATGCATATGATAATGATCCTAATGGTGTTGGCTGTCCATGCCAGCGCGATAATAAGGATGAGATCGAGCCAGTATACTACCCTGTCTCCCAGATAGATATATGCGAGGGCGGAACCTGCAATCAGCATGGATTGCAGGGTGTTCAGACCGGAACAGGCATTGCCTATGCCCACTGGAAGGCCCTGGACGATGATATGGGTCCCTTCATGGAGGACATCAAAGCCCATAAAGGAGAAGATATGAGCACTTACCCATGCACTGGACAGGCGAAACCACCATCCGATGAAATCCCCTTCGATAAAAAGCCAGGGAAATGCCAGTAACGGCAGTATCAACAGTCTTTTAACAGCGGGGCGCTTGTCTTTATCAAGGCGGGGCGAGAAAAGGAACCACATGATCATGGTCCAGAAAACAGCCAACACAAAGCAAGAGTCTATAATAATACCGGTAATGAATCCAACAGTAGATATAAATAGACCTGTAAAGGAGGGGAGGATCAAATCCTTGTTGAAGGGCAGGGGTTGTGCAAGCCACAGGAATAAAGGTAATGACATGACTATGGGCAGGGTATCCTCTATCGAATCGATCCATGAGATATCCCTGGTCCAGATAAAGATCGCCAGGACCAGCAGTATCGATAAATTTGCATAATCTCTATGGATCATTCTTTTTCTTTCTCCAGGATCTTTTCGAGGTTTTTGGCGAACTGGAGGTTGTCGGGGTGTTTATGTATGAGCTCTGTTGTGAGTTGTCTTGCACGTTTCCACTGTTTTTTATCATAGGCGCGCTTTGAGAGGTAAACCTTTGCCTCTGTGGATGATTCTTCCAGTGAGGAGTACAGGGCATCGGCCCTTTGCATATCACCCCTGGCCAAAGCTATCTTTGCCAGGATCTCTTTGCCTGCCGTGCCGGAGGATAATTTGGGGTTGAGCATCACTGTGTCCTCTGAACCCCGGAGGTCTCCCATGTCGAGTCTTGACAAGGATGCGATCCAGGCAGCCCTGTATCCGATATCCGAATCGAGCTTGATATAGGGTTTCAATCTCTTGAATGCATCCTCTGCTCTACCCTGTGCAATGAGCAATTCAGCGATAAGTATCTCGAGTGAAGGGCTTGTCTTTTGTTGCAGGGCAAAATCCATGGCCGCCTGATTTCCCCTGTTATATCTGTATGCCTGAGTAATACCGTATGCAAACCAATCCGGGAGATCATCAGGGACAGGGCCTGTGCCGTGGAGGAATAATGATGTCTCAAGCCAGCCTGCCGCCATAAATGCGGCCGAAAAGGCCTCATGGCTGTTCATAAGTGCATCGAGGTCGACAGGGATCTTTTTTGTGGGCGAGGAGGAATCATCCCGGGAAGAAAGTCTCTTGAGCTCATCAAAGAACTGGTGTCTCGGGGGGTGTTTTTTGACTTTATATGTGTTTTCAGAGAGCAGCACTCCCCATCTCCTGTAGACGAGTATGGATTCCAATGCAGAGCAGAGCTCCTGATCATAGACATTGGATGTGTTTGAGAGCTTTTTGATGAGTTCAAGGGCCTTAAACTCGGAACCGTCCTTTAGTGTCTGGATGATTCTCAGCCAGTATATCTCCTGCCTTGCCTCGGCATACTCGTATGAGCTGGGGATCTTTTCGAATGATTTATCATCCCAGAACCGGTCTTCGGGCAGATCCACGAGAAAATCCACGAGATCCTGCATCCTTCCGGAGGGCCTTTCTCCAGTGTCCCATGCGTAATCGATGGGTCTAGAGACCCTGCTCCAGAAAAGGGTCTTGATCCATATATAGGCCAGAGAAGGTGGGGCCAGGGTATCTTTCCACGTCTGTATTGCCAGGGCATGATTACCTGTCCTTCGGTAGAACTCGGCAAGCTGGTCTCTTAGTATGAGATTGTCCGGGTCAGCTATATGGGCTGCTACATATTCTATCCTTGCCAGGTGTAGTTTTCCTATGCCTTCGAGTATCTGAGCCCTGAACGATCGGACATCCTGATTATATGGGTCTTTATTCTTTGCATCTTCCAGCAGTTTCCATGCCCCATTCAGGTCCTCAGGCGCTGTCAGGAGTGCAAGTCTTGTTAGCCTGGCACAATCGGCCTTTCCTTCAAACGAGGAACTATTGAGCATCTCGATGGCCTCACCTGTTTTTCCTTCCAGGATAAGCCTGTCTGCATCGAGGACGAACCATAATTCCTTGTGCTGTTCGTGGGATCTCCACTGATCCCTGAGATGAGAATAGACCTCCATGTTTTTCAACTGTATGAGTGCACGAGCTATTAGCAGGGATGCCTCTTCGTGCCTTGAAAATATATCCGTGTAATGTTCGTAGAGATATAGCAGACGATGTATATTCTTTAACCTGACCAGGGATTGTATCTCCAGTGAAAGCCATTTTTCGTGTTCATGGTCGTCCCGGCTGCGGTCGAAACTCCTGATGATGGCCAGGGCCTCCCCGGGCCGGGATTGGTCCAGCAGATCTGCGGCCAGCCTGTAGGATCGTTCATCTTGAGATGTGATAACATGTTCTCTCCAACTGAAGAATCCCAGCGCGGAGATGATGCAGAACAAGACCAAGGCTGCACAAAATACGGTTTTTTGTCTTAATGAAAAGGGCATTACTCGAAGTGATTAATACATTTACTGATCCAGGCGTTTCTTTCTATATACAACCAGCCCTATGAATGAGCTGAGGATGAACAGGGTAGCGGGTTCCGGCATGTTGGTGAGCGATTCTACATTAAGAGATCCTATATCCACTGCAAAAAGCGAGTCTTTATAATCCGGGTTTGTCGATCCATTGAGATCCTCAAACCCGATAAAGAGGTACGGGCTGTCGGGTCTTGCAAAGGCGAGGACATGGTCGAGCCCGTCAGGGTTGATGGATTCATCGGTTGAAAACACATCTGTCCAGCCTTTTGCCCCGTTTGCAATCAAAAAGAAGTCCATCTGCGTGCCTGCAGTGAGTGTGCCTAGATCCACAAAATCACCGGACAGTAAAGGAGTATTAGACTTTCTTTTATTGCCTGTGGATGCATCGGGGAAGATCAGAAGCGGATCGCCCGATGTTATACCACCCCCGGAAGTGTTAAACCCGAGGGTGTTTTTATAATTTGTATTTTCATCGACAAGATACACCCTTACGTCATAGTCGGTAACGAGCTTTATTTTTGAGGGATCTAGTAATACCGTAGATGTAAGATCCGTGAATGACGGACTGGTAAGGTCCATATTGCCCCAGTCTCTCATCGTGGGTAGGGTGTTGTTCTGAAAATCTGCAGCAGCGGCATCAGAGCCTGCAATCTGTACCTGATCGACTATGTCGAGCCCGAAGGGTCGTGCCGGAGACTGAACAGAGGAATATGTGCCTGCATGGCACGGCATGCATGAGATGAACAGGATCAGTACTGTTATATATATGGCAACAGTATATTTTTTCATACTCATTATTTTTTTATCGGACGGATCTTAAGTTGCTTAAGTGTATTTTCCGGTTTTATATCATTTAATGCCCTTTTTGAGCTGGCCATGGCCAGAAGTTCGGAAAAACCCCTCAGGGATGCAATAACCCCTAGAAGTCGCGTTTCGTCTTTCCCTGAGAGGTGTCTTTCCCAGATGTGTTTACAGAAAACCTCAGATAATATTGATTCACAATGGGGATGAGGATCATTGATAACTTGCTCCATCCATGGCCTGAGGGGGCCCCTCAGGCAGCTTGCAAAATCCACAGGGGATTGCCGTGAATGGATGTGGGGCCATCCTGTTCGTGACTCTATTATCCTCAAGGCCTTTAATGCAGCCTTTGCGGGCAGATTCATCCATAACGGTGCTGACGGAGGGAGGAGGGTCCTTTGCCATCTAACATCAAGGCCTTTCGGTAAGGTATTTTTCAACATGGAGATGTATATGCGGTGATCATAACGGAGCTGATAAGGTATAGATGTAATCAGGTCAAGAAGGTCATAATCAAAAAAACACGCAGCAGATTCCGTGACGGCACGCATAATGACTGTGCCCATGGATGTTGATCTCCTTACACGATTTTCCAGAAAAAATGTGTCTGCAATATCTGACGGCCTGATTCCAGAGGTGGCATTGATCAGCTCTGTGTATGCAGTCGATACACTGTATTTATTGTCCAGGGCGGAATATGAAGGGATGATATGTTTTAGCCTGTATTCAGGCAAAAGGGAGTTTCTCCATGTGAAGATCCTTTGTGCAAGACTGTCCCGAGTTAGATCATGCATCCATGATCTCCGGAGATATGACCCTCCGAGAATCAGATCACCTGCATACCCGTTAAGTACGATATCGGTATGTTTTTTGAGGATATCTAGATGAAAGAGCATATGACAGTCGAAATAATTTATAAGACCCTCTGTCAGACACATGCCTGTCTTATACAGGGTTGCCACCTTGCTTATTTCATAATCACAATCATAATGCTTTGTGCCGAGAATGGATGAGACCTCTTTTGCCAGGATTCTGTCAAAAGAGTCGGGTTTGCCCCAGGTAAGGGTTTTTGTGTATATACCAAGTCTGTTGGAAGCAGATGCGATGCTCCTCGAGTCAAGACCTCCGCTTAAAGTAATGCCAATGCGTTTATGACCGGTGGTTTGCCTATTGACTGCCGTAATGAAGCTGCTTCCGAGGTTTTCTGAGAGTTCCTGTATATCTGTATAGGGTATATGCTTGAAATCATAGGACCAGTATCTTTTCCAGGCAATACCCTCGGGTTGTTTTATCAAGATTGATGCTTGAGGAAATACACTTACGCCTTCTACCAGGGTTGTCTCACCGATAAAATCATCAAGGGTTAAAAATTGTGAGATGCCCTTGAGATCCCAATCTCCACTCACCACACCTGCAAGCACGGGACATAAGACCCTGCATGCGAGACAGAATCCCTTGTCGGAATGTGCCCAGTACATGGGATAGAGCCCATATCGGTCATTGGCTGCAATTATTGTCCGGCTTTTAGGGTCAACAAGCATTACAAAGAAGGCCCCATTAAGCTTTGGAAGTATGTTCAGAAGATTACCTGTCCGGTACAAATGGGCAAACATTTCAAGGTCTGTACGGATGTCAGGGTGCTTTTTTCGCAGGTTCAACAGAGAATCGGATTCATAGAGCACACCGTCAATCATTCCCCAAAGCTCTGCCTTTTCAAGGAAACAAGGCATAATTCCTTGAGTGTATTTGTCCTGCGAGACGAGTCCCATCAATGTGGAATCCGTAGTGCAATAGTAGTTTGATGCTGTTTCAACACAGGCGATCTGAGAAGACATCAGGGTAGCCGTCTTATGAAGGTTTGTGTCGTTGTATGACTGAAACAGGTAAGATCCGCTCATGATTTTTTCCGGATGCCGGTGTTTTGAAGGGGTTTTCCACCGAACAGGGTGTATATATACCTCAGAACACCAAAGAATTGTGGGTATATAACGAAGGAGAGATGAAAGCAGTATAAGATGGCCTTTATTAAGCCTATACCCTGATTTGCAAAATTAAATACCTTGAAAAACGGCCTCAGGATAATTATCAGAGATATTACGAAGCCAAGGGGTGATTTTTTTATTAATCTTGTGAAAATGAATACGCAGGCAGGTGTGCAGGCGCCCAATATGATACGTGCTGTTTGTCTTTGGAAAAATCGTTCTTTATCCCTTCTGTACCTTGTGGCTATCTCGGCATAGGCATGCCCGCTTCTGTATGCCCTTTTGAGATATTGACCGAAGGTGTTCATGTTGAGGTCATGGATGACCATATTTTTGTCTATACGGTAAATGGACCACCCGTTTTGCCTCAGACGGTAACTCACATCAGGGTCTTCTCCTGCAACGAGCATCTCGTCATATCCCGATAGATCTTCTATGACCTTTTTTTTGATCAGGACAATACCGCCAAAGATCTTTACAGGGCCTTCAGAATAAACATACCCTTTTTTCCCTGCAGAGATGTTCCATTCCATGTCGCCTATTATATGGTAGATGTTCTTTTCTTTGTATTTTTCCCGGACCTTGCCTATGACAGCAGCGACATCTCCTGAAAGGTATGGCAATGCCTTGTTGAACCATGCCGGGTTCAGTTCGGTGTCCGCATCCAAGAATTGAATTATCTGGTATCTTGCTGCGTTTATCCCGGCGTTGCGCCCTTTGCCAGGGGTAGGGTGGGGATCATTGAGTTCTATCACACGGACCTTTTTATAGGATTTTGCGATCCCGATACTATCGTCATGTGAGCCCCCATCCACATAGATTACCTCTATGTGCCTCTTAGGGTAATCCGCATCCAAGACCGATTTGATGCATTTATGGAGGGACTTTTCTACATTGAGGCCTATTATCACTACACTTATCTTTTTATAGGTTTGATTGATGATCGTCATTGTACACCTTTGCCGAGATTGTCCTCAAAAAGTATTTTCAGGGTGGTCAGTATAGAGGTCAGCGCCTCTTTACGTTTATATTTTGCAGAAGGTTTTATTGAGAGCATGTTTTTTGCCAGCACCAGAGATTTCCATGACAGCTCCATGCCTGAAGACAGAAGGACCCCGGGTATGCCGAACCATTTTCTGTAATACCTGAATTCACTTTTTAGTCTGTGATAGACGAGCTGAGAACCCTTGTCCGACATCTTCATCGTGGTTTTAGAGGCACTCTGACCCCCGAGGTGGATAACTCGTGCATGCGGATAGAACACGACATCCCAGCGGGCCTTTCGTGCGGACTTGCAGTAGTCTATCTCCTCTGAATATAGAAAATACCTTTCATCGAGATAGCCGATATCGTCGATCATACTGGATCTTATGAGAAAATATGCGCCTACTACCCACCCGATGCCTTTCGGATAGGAGTGGTCCCACCACGTATAGTCAACCCTGCCGAAAAAACGTGAATGAGGCCACCTCGATGACAGACCGGTCATTACCAGGGCCTTGTTCAATGGGCTGGGCAGCATCCTTGCAGATGGCTGCATGGTCCCGTCAGGATTTGTCAGCTTGCAGCCCAGTATCCCTATCGAGGGATATTGATCCATAAACCCGATGGTCTTTTCGAGTACACCCCGGGCGATGAATGCGTCTGTGTTCAACAGGAGGATATATTCCCCTGATGCCTGTCTGATCCCTACGTTGTTGCCTGCTGCAAACCCTATGTTCGTATCGAGGCATATAAGCCTTACCCAAGGGAATTCATGTTTGACCATATCCTGTGATCCATCAGTAGATGCATTATCTACGACAAAGACCTCGTTTGATATGTCACGGGAAAATCTGTGGACACAATCGAGGCAATCCCTTGTCGTGTCTTTTGTATTGAAAGAAACTATTATTATGGAAAGTTTTATTTGTTTGGTTTTCTTAGCCATTTGTGGGTATTCTTTCTATACGTTTTCCCAATCTAAGGCGTTCAAGCTGCCAGGCATGCAGAGATTTTTTGAATCCTGGATAATCATAGCGCCGATCACCTCTCAGCCATCCCCTTAGATATCCGCATATAATCAGCATGCCGCCCAGGATATAGGGCCGTTCGAGCACCCTGTAGACCCCTACGGCGATGATGTAAAGGGGGTGTGTGCCCATGAAATACTGGCCCCATCCCCATCTGAGGCGGCCGTGATAGATATTTTTGTGAGATGACCCCATGATCCTGTGGTCATGGATTTTTAGATCGTCATCACGGAAACTGCGGGTGCGGTAACCTTCCATGCGGCAGCGGTGAAACGTGATACCGTCCCACATTACCTCGCGGACAAACCCGCCTATATCGTCGAAACACCTTCTTGACAGGCACAGCATCCCACCCAGCACACTTTCATCCGTTATACGTTCTTCAACCAGTCTTCCGTCATCAAGCCTTAAAAACAGCTTGCCGCTTGCCGCGCCCAGGCAGGGATCTTCACGGAATCTTGAAAAAAGGCGCTCAAAATATTCAGGGCCGATCGTCAGGTCTCCGTCCATCTTGCATATGTAATCATATTGTTCTGATTTTATAGATTCGTACCCGTCATAGAACGCCTCTATAACACCCGGGCCGACCCTCCTTTCTCCGCGGTCCTTTCTTGTTATGTAGTGGATCCAGGGGTACCTTGCCGATGCATCCTTTATTATCTCAGGGGTCTTGTCGGTCGAACCGTCATCCACCAGGATGTATTCCATTGGGCGTATTGTCTGGGAAGCGATGCTGTTAACGGCATCACCAAGGTACTTCTCCTCATTGCGTACGGGCGATATGATGATATATCTGTCGTGATTCAGATTCATCGAGTGGATTCCTTGAACAGAGCGGCAAGTCTTCCGGAGTTGATGGAAAGGTCGAAATCCTTTTTTATCTTATCTATGGCATTGTTGCACATCTTATACCCGAGGTCATTGTCTTGGGTCAGTCTCTTGAGTGCAGACACCAAACCTGCAGGGTCTTCGGGCTTGATGAGACTGCCTGTGACGCAGTCCTCAACAAGTTCGGGTATCCCGGAGATCTCTGTCGATATAACGGGGACACCCGAGAGCATGGCCTCCATAAGCACCACAGGTATGCCGTCCATATCACCTGATCCGTCCTTCTTGCAGGTGAGGACGAATACATCGAGACCCTTGAGCCAATCAGATACCTTGTCGTGTTGAATAGGTCCCGTGAAGATGATCTCGTTTGACAGGCCGAGTGTGTATACGCGCATCCTCAGTTCCTCTTTTAGGGGGCCGTCACCCGCTATTTCCATGATAAACGGCTTTTCTTCCGTATCCTTGAGCAGCTTGCAGGCATCTATCAGTACATCGAAACCCTTTTTCTCCACCATCCTGCCGAAGCTTCCAAGCCTGAGGGGTTTGCCGAGGGCCTTTTTATTTCGGGCCTGAAACGCATCAGGATCGACACCGCAATGTATTACCCGTATCTTGTCCGCTAAGGCACCCAGATTTATGAGATAATCCTTGTTGAATTGTGAGATTGCTATAACAAAAGACGCCCTCTTGACCTTGTTCTTCAACAGCCAGCTGTTTTCGAAGATATCGTTTGCATGCGCCGTGAAACTGAAGGGTATGCCCGTGAGTAGAGACGAGTACATGGCGATGTCTGTTGGTATATGTGCAAAATGGGCGTGTATATGTTTGATATTGTTTGTGTAAATCTTGTTTGCCACTGTGGAGGCGACTATGAAGCGGTACATGATGCCAAGGGATATGCGCCTGTTGTTCATGTTGTATGTGGCATCCTTGAGCGCGTATGTAAGGGTCTTTAAAAAACGTAAGGGGTGCGTGGCCAGCATGATCAGCATGTTCGTTGCAAACAGAAGAAAGGACTTTTCGTAGAGATAAAATGTATGCCCGGAAAGCTCACGGGCAGGTGCTTCCATAGCCTTGTTCCCAGGTGTATGCACGGAAATAGGGTACACATCGAAACCGCACTCTTCGATCTTGATGATCTCATTGTATACAAAGGTGGCGGACAGTGCAGGGATCTCAGGGGCTATATATGCTATCTTGGTCTTTTTATCCATCATGGTTCCTGATTATGATATCGGATCGTATAGTGTAGATTCTTGAATTCGGCGTGGTAACGCGCCATGCCCCTACGTTTGCCTCTGCTTTATGACCTTGGCGGGGATGCCTGCTGCTATGGAATAAGGGGGTATGTCACCTGTTACCACACTGTTTGCCCCTATGATCGATCCTTTCCCGATGGTAACGCCTGGAAGGATGCAGCATCCCCTGCCGATCCATACGTCCTTGCCGATGTCTATAGGCGAAGTCGTGTGTTTTTGATTTCTCATTGGTTTTTCAGGGCTTGTGCCGTGGTTTGCGTCCCTGATGGACACAAACTCTCCTATTATGGCGTAGTCCCCGATAGAGATCTTCGAATACGATACAAGGGTGGCCCCCCTGTTGATACGAATATCGCTGCCTAGACTGATATGGCCGCACTCCATGGTCCTGAGCACGGTATCTCTTCCCATGCGGCATCTCCTGCCCACATGTATGTCCTTTGTCCCGCTCAAAAAGATGCGTCCGTCGCACTGAAGCGATATGTCGATATCCTTGAGATCCGCCCTGACAAGCGAGAGATAAAAGATACGCCTTAGGTAATACTCTAGGGGTAATGCTGCTTTTATAACTGCGCTTATAGACAGGGTCACTAAATTTAGGAGGGTTTTTTTCATTATAGAGGGATGTATCAATAGGGTTCGTGTTTCCATTGCTTTCTTACATGGTTTTTGATTATTCTCCCCGGGACACCCACGACAAGACAATTAGGTGGGACATCGGTTAAGACCACTGAGTTTGCGCCGATATCAACATTGTCTCCGATGGTTATCTCCCCGAGGATCTTTGCGCCTGCGCCGATAAAGACATTATTCCCTATGACAGGGGCAGCGTATGTCCCCCTTGAGCCAAGAGTAACCTCGTGCATTATGCCGACATTATCCCCGATAATGGTCTTCGGGTGGATAACGATCGAGAGCGGGTGTATGATATGCATGTCTTTGCCTATAGAAACCCTCCTCGGCAATTCAACGGTCGTTATGGTAGAAACAAGACGCTGAAGTATCCAGTAGGTCTTGTCGAGCACACTTCGGGTAATGCAGGACTCCATGGTCTCCACCCATCTTCCAAACCTGTACACGGTAAATACCCACAGGGCAGGGTGTATCAGGCTTGGATACATCCTGTAGTGGTTTCTGATATTCTCGAACATCGATTATGCCTCGGTCTTTATGTGCATCTGGTCCCTGAAGGGGTGAGTCCCCTCGAACAGGATGTATAGTAAAGCCGAAATGACAAGGGCGATTAAGGACATGAGCAACATGAAGGGGATATTGTTCAGTCTGGTGCTGGAAAGTGCTGGGTATGACAACCGGTACATGCAGTAAATCAAGGCCATTACAGCCGATATTTGGAGCCAAGGACGTACAAGGACGGCAAGAGGGAATCTGAAGGCCCTGCGGAGATTTATAGATTGGCACAGGGCTATGATAACTACCGAAACAGCCATTCCTTCTGCAGCCCCTTTAATACCGTATGAAATAGTCCACAGAGGGACCAGTGTAAATATGAATACAGTGCCTACCGCCATACATTCTGTCTCGTAAAACGGTTTTCCCATTGCTATGAATGTATTCGAGTTGATCGCATTGAAGACCAGGAAGATGCCGCCTAGGCAGAACCAGAGCATGGATATCGATGCGTCCTGATACCTGGGGTCATATAGGATATGGATAATATCGCCGGAGAACAGTGCAAAGACAACCGATGACGGGATTGTAAACGCCAGAATAAAGGCAGCTGTCCTTTTATACATGCGCGTTACGCGTTTTATATCGTTATAAACCGAGCTGACAGCCGGCATGTATGATTGGACGAATACCTGCATGCAGACTATCCAGATCAGCTGGCCGATATTCTTGCCGATGCTGTAGAATCCAAGATCCTTCATGGGGAGGATTTTGCCTATCATAAATACGTCTACATTCATCGCAGTGAAGCTTATAAGGGTGTTTATGAAGATGAATTTGCCGAAATGAAAGATCTCGAGCGCGTATGTCCTGTTGAAGTGCATCCTCGGTCGGTACTGTACTATGATAAAAGATCCGACCACCCTGTACAGAGAAGACAAGGATGTCCCTATGGCCAGGGCATATACGGATTGCATCAGGTAGGCAAGTATGATCATGGTTGTAAGGCCCAGGGCCTGGCTGACAAGCTCCAGCGCAACCTTTTTCTCCACCCTGAATCTCTTGATCAATACCGTGAGAGCCGGATTTTCAAAGCCGAGGAATAGAGGGGAAAGGGCTAGGATAAAGAGTATCCACTTGATTTCCGGTTGGTCATAATACAGGGATATCGGCCATGCCAGGGCAATGATGAGGATTGAAAGGATTACACCCCTTAATGTACAGATGATCCATGAAGTATTGAGAAAATCCTCTTTTGCACCGTTTGGATTCTGAACGATGGCCGCTTTTATACCGACATCCGTAAAGAGCTGAACCATGACGATCACGATGTTGGATGCCGCCATGATCCCGAATGCCTCGGGGAACAGTATCCTGGTAAGGATCAGACTGCCTATCAGCCTTATTGCGTGGCTGCAGCCTTTTTCAAGGATACTCCACGTGGCTGCGCGCAGGCTCTGGAGTTTAAGCGAATGATCCTGAGGTTTGATTACCAGGTGGATAAGGTCATGTAGCTTTACCACATCCGGTATCCTTTGTCGTATTTTTTTAACCACATATGTTTTGTGTTATGGACGTAAGCCTTTACTTCTGATACCTCAATACGGGTAGGAAAGATGATGAAAAAGGCCCTTTACGTTATTATCGCTATGACTGTTTGTCTTCTTTTTTGGTACGTAGTAGTTAACCCCCATGATAACTCTACAGTTGCCTTGAATCCCGAACCTGCCCGAATGGAAGTAGGAATGAATCTTTCGTCAGTGAACTACTGGATGCCGGGCATGCCGTTTGTAGATATCGCCAAGGCCTCCATGCCGTGGGTAACTCAGAATATCAAGAATGTCCCCGGAGGTAAAAATTCGTGGGATACCCATGTGATAGATTCGATCCCCTTGGATGGCGACGGGTACCCGCTTTGCCTGCCGGTTTCGATAAAGAAGACAGAGGCGCCACAGATCGTTGCTACCCTTATGTGCAGGGAGATTCAGGGAAGGTATCCTGCCGGCAGATACACATGCCTTTATGACGGGCAGGGCGAGATCGGTTTTTATTTCGATGCCGAGATTATCCATTCCGAACCGGGGCGTATAGAGATCGATGTAACACCTTCACTCGAAGGCAACGGGATCCTGATGAAGATCCTACATTCACAAAAGGGTGATCACATCAGGAATATTCGAGTTGTCATGCCGGGTCACGAGACTACATATAAGACACGGCCGTTCAATCCTCTGTTTGTTGATAGACTAAAACCCTTCAAGGTCATTCGGTTTATGGATTGGCAGAGGACAAATGATTCGCACGAGAAGACATGGAGCCGGAGAACCGGCATCTCGTCTTATACACAGGCATCTTCTCATGGGGTCGCGCTCGAATACATGATAGATCTATGCAATCTTGTAGGGGCGGATCCTTGGTTTTGCATGCCCCATCAGACAGATGAAGACTATATCCGTCAGTTTGCCGTAATGACCAGGAATAGATTGAGGCCGGAGAACAAGATCTATATCGAGTATTCCAACGAGGTGTGGAATTCCATGTTCCCGCAATACACCTGGGTAGAAGAAAATGCCCGTACAGGATCTCATTTCGAGAAATATGCATATCTTGCCCGAAGATCATTCAATATCTGGCATGAGGTTTTTGGTGACCGGAAAGACCGTGTAATCAGGGTGGTAAGCGGTCAGCAGGCCAGCCCTCGAGTCATACAGGGTATAATAGATTTTCTCGGCCCCGGGGGCATGGATGCAATGGCCACGAGTGCCTACTTTGGTCCGGGGTCTCATGGCTATGATAAACTCAGGCGCCTCGGTGCCCGGGCCAAGGCCTCAGATGTAATGAATCTTGTTGTAGATAACATGCGGATTTATGAGATACCGGCGATAAAGAGACATGCATCAATAGCGTCTGAAAATCACCTCAGGTATATTACATATGAGGCCGGTCAATCGGTCTGCCCTTATCCCTTAGGCTCATCGCCCGCTTATAGCCAGGCCCTCTGGGATGCCCAGAAAACCCCCGACATGTACAGGGTATACAGGGAATTCATGGGGGCATGCAGGGCGATGAATATAGATCTCTTCATGGCCTTCTCCTTTGTAACGGCCCAGGATACGAAATATGGTTCATGGGGTCATCTTTCCCGCCTGGATCAACCTATAGACAGTGCCCCCAAATACAGGGCTCTCCTAGATGAAATGGATATAGAATATCCCACAAAGGAATAACCATGGTGTATCTCCGTGCATTGGCTGATATGGTGAACCCGGCCATAATCTACAGGAATCTCGGAATATAACCGGCTATGCCTTTCGGGATATCATCATGCAGGCTTGCCCTACAACTGTTTTCCACGGCCAGGGGTGTAAGTCCTGTTATACCACCGGCTGCCGCCATGAATATGGGGTTTATCATGGCGTTCAGCAGACAGTCTACCATGTAAAGGGCCAGGAGCAGAGACAAAACAACGGCAGGTGCTACCTTGGGATGATCCCAGTACCGTGCGGGATAATACCTCAGCAGTATAAAGACAGGCATAAGCACTGCAAGGGTGAACGATGTCAGCCCGACCAGGCCATGATTGCCCAGTGTTATGATCCACCAGCCATCTGTTACGGATATATCCCGGCCCTCGTCATCGTAGACACGGGCCTTGCCCCACGTGGCCCAGCCGAATACCGGTTTTTGCATTGCCTTGTCGGCTAGTATATTCTCGTTGTGCATCCTGAAGTCCAGCGATGCGGCCCGGTCTTTGCTTATATTATCCGAGATGAAAGAAACAATGTCCTTCCCGGACCAGATCCCTGTTGCCCGTGTCGGTAGATAAAACAAGGGTATGGCGATAAGGCAGATAAGGAATATGGGTTTGCGAAACCTCTTTGACATGAACAGGGTCGTAATACCTATCAGAAGGAATCCAACGGCCGCCGTAGACCTGCACCAGATAGTGGTAAACGTCAGGATGGCAACTGCAGCATACATGGGCATCGACCAGAACCTCTTTATAGTACCGCTTATCCATAACCAGTAGCCTGTCAGTGTTGCACTCATCATCCAGACGCCTAACATCAGACCATGGCTGAGAAATACCATGGGACGCCACCCCCCCCACCGGTATGTCTGTGCGAATGTATGCTGGTAAAAACCATATACCTTATAGTGAAGTTGAGGGCTCATCCTGCTTTCATACAGGCAAAGGGGGACATAGATCATACCCCCGATTATTATGCCGACAGCGAAATCCTTCAATCCCTCGAGGTCATTGAAATATATCCTTCCGATAATGTACGGAAAACCCCAGGTGACGGTCTGTCTCAAGGTCATGGATATGCCGTCATAGAGTCCGTATCCGTTGATCAGGGAGGAAAACAAAGGGCATATGCACCATATCAGCATCGGGGTATCAATGGCCTTTAGCCGGAATGACTTGAATTTTTCCATATCAAACAGTGCTGCAGCAATAAAGACACCCCAGCACGTGGCGGACATCTTGTCATAGTCAGGCAGCCCCGGCAGCGGATATTTGACATTGGGGAGGAAAAGCCATGCAATGAGAAATGATGCGATAACGGCATGGCGGGGCTTTAGCCTGGAAAACAGGATGATAACCGCAGGGATCCATCCGAGCATTACGATATGGGCAAATAGGTTCATGGTTTTAGATAGCTTCCTAAATAGGCATTTTCTTGTATGAAATGCCTATTCTATATAATATTTTACGTATTTAAGCTTCCTTCCCATCAGTCTTGCGATGAATTTTTCTATGGGCCAGAGGATCTTGCAGATTTCTTTTTGTGTCCTGGTAAGGTTCCTTGGGCCTCCCCAGTTTAATACTGCGGCTATTGCAGGCACTTTGAGTCTGAAGAGGATATCACCCGCCATGTAGAGATTTCCATACAGGCTTTTATCCCCCTGTATTATCAATGAGGTTATATCTGACTGTAGGGCGAGGAACTCGGTTATATCGCTTCTTAATATAGGTGTCGAGTCGATAAAGATTAATGAATACTGTTCTTTAAGTTCTTCTATCATTTGCGGCAGGACGGAAAGGTCCAGAGAGGCAAGTTCTTCGGGAGAAGCCCTGTGCCCGGGAAGGATATAGTCCAGGCATCTCTCATAGTCGTGAACAATACAATCCGAGATGTCTACCTTGTTGAGGAGAAAATCAATGAGGCCGGATTTCGAAGATGGGGTCTGAGTAATCGATTCTATGGCGGGATGCTCGAACTGGGCATCTATCACCAGTACCTTTTTGCACAGTTTTGTGAATGCATATGCAGTGTTTAGTAGTATCTCGGTTGTGCCGGAGCATCGGTCGACCCCTGTAAAGAGGGCGCATTGGGCATTGTTTTCCTTCCTTTCCCTATCGATTCGTATGGCAAGGCTCTGGATCGCCTTTGCTACGACGTTTGAAGAGTCGTCCATGGTAACGTTCGAGAACGGGACTAGTCCCGAACCGGTAATATTATAATTGGAGACCGGCCAGGTGGGCTCTGATCCTAATCCTGAGATTATCTGCCCCCGATCCCTGACCCTGTTGTCGAATATGTCATAGAGTACGCATAACATGACTATGCCGCCGTAAGATAAGATAAAGAAGAGGATCAAGATCTTCTTCAGGTTGCTCCCTGATGGCAGGTCGGGAAGCCTGGCAAAGCTCTCTATCTGAAGCCTGCCCGGGGCCTTGGCCTCCAGTTGAAGTTCGCTGATCCTCTCGTCTATACGGTTGAGTAGGATCCTCAGGTGTTCAAGGTGTTCCTTTATCTGCTGGCCGCTCAGGATCTTCTTCGAGATCTCTGCCCTCATGGAAAGGATGATGTCTCTTTTTTTAAGGATGTCCTGTTCTGCCTCTTTTGCAGCATCATATTCTGACCTTGCCACTATGATTTTTTCTTCCAGTTCATAGTTGCGTTTTTCAGAGAGGATATATTTTACCTTGACCCTCTCGGCATTCTCCATGTTTTTCAGGTTTTCTTCGAGCTTTTTGATCCTCTCTTCTATGAGCGGTCTTTTAGGGTGGTCATAGGCATACCCGTCGAGAAGGCTGTAGAGCCTCTGCAGCTCTTCGTATGTATAGGTGTTTATCTGATCGATGGATTTGTTCTGGCTGAGGAGTTCCTCTACAAGCGGGTCTACAGGAATCGTCGAAATGGTATCCCTGAGTTTTATATATGTACTCAGGGTGTTTTCCTTTTCTACCCTGTTGCTGTATGCCTTAACATATTCCTCCTGCAGTGACTCAAACTGTGTGTTGTATATATTATCAGCGCTGTTGAACGAGAACGTGCCTGTTTTCTTGGCTATCTCCTGGAAAAGACGTGTCTGAGAGATGATCTCTTCTTCTATCTTGTCTTTCTCGTCCTGAAGATACATCAATCGTCTATAATCTTTTGTCTCTATCTCGTCCTGGATCTTTTTCATATAACCGTTGAGTATGCTGTTGATGAATTCGGCAAGGCCCCTGGGGTTATCTCCATCCATTTTCAGTGTTATCAGGTGCGTCCCGGTCATATGAAAGATCTGAAGCCTTTTCTTTAACAGACGCGCTGCAGCGATCTTCGTGGATATCTTTTCCGGTACGAAGATGGATTTCAATTCGGGTTCAAGGTCCTCCAGGGCCTTTTCTATGATCTTTTTTTCCTTTATTCGATTTACGTGGGTCCTTACATAGGCGTTATAATATCCGATTATCGGGGTCTCTTCATTCCTTGCGATAAAGGTATGTACGGCAGGGGATACGAGCATCTTGCCCTCGACGGAATAATAGGGCTTGCTTATGAAAAATGCGCATGGGACGGCTATGATGAAGACCAGCGTGCCGAAAAGCGCGATAATCATCCAGTGCCTGAAAAGCGTTCCTATAGGGTCAAAAGGCTTTTGAGGCTTTCTGTCGGGGAGTAAGAGAGAATAGTCTTTCATGGTAAATGGATTGGCAATTATTATTCAACCGCATGCCATACAATAATATAGTATCTATTTATATATTATTGTATGCAGGGCATTGAATACCTTGAAGAAGTATTTTAAAAGCAGTTTCAAATCATGCTTTTTACCCATGGTGGCCGAGTAGAACGCCTCGGCCGAGTACAGCTCGTCTGCTGTAGGGTTTGGTCCGAAATATATAAACGCCTCTGTTACGAGACCCGCCTTTGCCTTGAGATAGAGTTCCTTCCAGTCATTGTTAAGGGCCATGATATCGGCCTTGGATCGTGGTCTTACCCCTACGACCTTTATGTCGCCTCTTGCCACGTTGATCAATCCCGGGATAAACCTGAAGAAAAAATCATGCAGTATGTCAGGAAGTATGTATGATGATTGGATAACAGTATCACTGCATGGGTCGTTATTGTCGTTTTTGGAAATCCTCCCAAGGCTCAGAAGATGAAATCTTTTCCATCGGGACGGATCGGATGGAGCAGGGAGCTTGACGACCTCTTTTCTGCAGATAAGATTGCCCCCTGTCTTTCGTTTAAGATACAGGAATATGATAGGGAAAAAGGGGAAAATTACGGTAAGCAGCGCGCATGCAAATATCCGGGATATAAGCCCTGATAGCCATTTTCGGACCTGTCTGTCGGAGATGTTGCTGAGGATGAAATCATCGGCTATCGAGACCTCTGATTCCAGCCGGACATTGACCATGCGATGCCTGTCAACAATTACATCCTTTAGATCTAGGTGCTGGCCGGCATATGTATCAGGAAAGACAACAGCATTGGTAATGGTCGAATATGAATCCAGCATGCAGTTCTTGCCTATAACCGCATGCGGGCCGATCCTGACCCCTTTGGCTATATGGCAGTTCTGGCCGATGTATACTGGCGGTATGATCTTGGCGCTTGGATGGAGAGTTATATTTCGACAAAGCCATACCCTATCCTGTATCTCTTTGCCTGTGAGCATCAAGCCTGTAAACCTCTTGTCGAGGACCATCCTGTGAGATAAGAGAACATTGGAATATGAATGAACGCTCAGGGACTGAGGTGCCTCGATGATCGAGCCTTTTTTCTCGGCCTCTGACAGGATATATGAATTGACGTCGCGTTTTTCTCGGATATCCTCTAGTCCCATGATGAATTGTGCGGGCAGCCAGGCCCAACCTGTCCATATGGGCCTCGGCTCTGAAAAATCGTATGACTTGTTGAGCCGGCAATATAATAGTGGCGATGATGAATCTCTGGAAGGCCTCGTGCCGATGACATCCACCTGCGGCAGGGTCCTGGTGTCTGCAAGCAGGATCTGCTCGTTGTTCCTCACCTCTTTCAGGGTTTTCAATGTCTTGAATAAGAGTGACGGCTTCCTGATGAGATGATACTTGAATCTGCAGCCCCATCTGGTCCCGTCACCCAGGAACGATTCTATCTTTTCAGGCAGGTGGCTCAGAATTATGTCATACTCTGTGATCCTCTGGGATACAAGGTATTCGATTATATGCTGTATGAACGGTCTATCGATGAGCGGAAGAAGGGGTGTAGGATACAGTCTCCCCAGGGTGTTCATGTCTCTTGATTCTCCTGTGGCGATCAATACGGCTTTCATAGCAGTGTATAGTGCCTGATTGGGACTGTTGGTCCTGGTTCTATCAGTACGCGCCTCTGCCGCTCAAAACGGCTGAGACCGTTTTGAGCAATATTTTGAAATCCATCCAGATGCTGTGGCTCTCTATATATTGTATATCATACTCCACCTGCTTGTCGAAGGGTACATCCCCGCGGCCGCTGACCTGCCAGATACAGGTCAGCCCCGGGGTTATATCGAGGCGCCTTCGGTCCTTAAGCGTATATTGGTCGACCTCTTCAGGGATAGGGGGCCTGGGCCCTACAAGGGTCATTTCTCCCTTGATGACGTTCCAGAGCTGGGGGAGTTCATCTATGCTCAGTTTTCGTATTATCCTTCCTATCCATGTCACCCTGGGGTCTCTTTTCATCTTGAATGTAATGCTGTCTGCGTGGTGGCTCTGCGCCAGCAGGCTTTCCTTTTCTTTTTCTGCGTCCACCCCCATAGACCTGAACTTGGGAAACATGAATTCCTTGCCCCATTTTCCCACCCTTTTTTGCCAGAACAAAACCGGGCCTTTGTCTGTGAGTTTTATAAGCGAGGCCACTGAAATGAATAGAGGAGTCAAAATAATGAACATCCAGATGGAGAAAACGATATCGAGCGTCCTCTTAAATAGTTTGGCCCCTCCTATAACGACCGCCCAGATCTTTTTTTTCATCCAGAAACGGAATCGGTTCGTGAAAAAATGAACGCCCTTTTGCCGGGCATATCGCTCATAGAACTCCTCGATGAGCTCTTCACGTTTAAGGGCAGGACCGTTTGAGGCCTTAACAGGGTCTGCCGGGTCTTTTTTTCTTTTTATCATTTGTTTTTAGGTAAGGATTGGATATGGACTTTGATGGGATTGTTATTGAAAAGACCTGATCGCCTCGTTTTTTGTATTGAATATATCGATAATCTTGTGCATGCGGACGAGTTCGAATACTGTTCTTACCTGTTTTTGAACATTACAGACCTTGAGATCACCGCCGTTATTCTTTACCCTTCTAAGGCATGTTATCAGGGTCCCGCAGCCTGAACTGTCAATAAACCGGACATCGTCCATGTCAAGTACCACATTGTATTCCTTTTCTATAATGTTGGTGACCTTTTCTTTGAAGTCCATGGTGTTGGTTGCATCCAAAACATTCGGCAGTGACGAGATAATGGTTATACCTTCAATCTTTTCCGTGATGAGTTTCATTCTATAGTTCTCCTTCCTCCCTATAGATTAAAGGTGACGCTGGCGCAGTTTCTCCCGTTTTTGTCACGGGTATACAGGATGCTGTCTGCTGTATATTTTATTATATGAAGACCGAAGCCGCTCTCTTTTGATCCGTTGAACACGGGTTCAGGTGCTGATGTGAAATCAAAAGCGATGCCCCAATCATAAAAATCTATCATAAGCTCTTCACCCGATACCTTTGTCTCTATAAGGATCCTCTTGTCGTTATGAGACTTATAGGCATGTTTTATAATATTTGTCATTATTTCGGTAAGGACTATTTCTATCATGGTTGTCCGGTCTTTATCAATCCTGTCTTTACCTATTCCGCTGCATACATCTCTGATAAATCCCCTCATGCGGGAAAGCTCGGAAAGGTCGCTCGGTATATCCATAATCCATTCCCGATCAAATTTTTTCGGCGGGGAAAGCTTGCCTATCTTTACGACAACGCAGGTGAAATCATCAAGGAATTTATCTGTATCGGAGAATTCGATGATCTCATTTCTTATGGCATGGGTAAGTTCTTTTGGCTCGAGGCAGGCGTTATCATTTACAAATCCGGTAAGACGTTCTTCCCCATAGAACTCACCCTCGGGGCTTTTTGCCTCGGTGATCCCGTCGGAGTAAAAGAAAAAGATATCCCCGGGGAAAAATTTAAGCGTTACCTGGGTAAAGGTCTCCTGTGCGGGAAAACCAAGCGGTGTGTTTACTCCCTGGATAAGGCTGCACAACTTGTTATCTTCATGATAATGTATGGTCCGCATATGCCCGCAGTCGACATAACTCAGCAGGCTTTTTGAAAAATCAAAACGCGCGTAGCAAAGCGTGACAAAGGTCTCAAGCTCTCTCATCTTGTCGATGATCTCGTCATGAACTGCCGATACAATGAGCTCGGGTTCTGGAATAGAGCCTGATATCTGGGACAATGAATACAGTATGTTCATGAAATGATGCTTTGATGCCGCGCCCATCAGTGCCGCGGCTATACCCTTTCCCATGACATCGCCGACGATAAGGTCCATGGTATGATCATTAAGCTTGAAGAAATCATAGAAATCCCCATCGATCCTTTCCGAGGCGATAGTCATGTGCGCAATCTGGACGCCCTCCATGTCGTCGGGCTGTTCACCGAGTAGCAGGGTTTGCTGTATCCTTGATGCAATGGCGATCTCGTGGTCGCGCGCCTTGACGAGTTCCTGTTCTGCCTTGCGCAGGCATATGCCCTGAATACGTGTCTTAAGGGCCTGCTGTATAAGAGAAATGATCTCCTGTGGATTGAAAGGTTTGGTTACGTAATCAAAGGCCCCATATTTCATCGCCTCCACGGCATTGGAGATTTCATGGCTTACCGTAATCATGATCGTTGGTATATCCGGAAAATTCTCACGTATATGCCTGAGGCATGCCATTCCGTCCATTTCGGGCATCCAGAGATCCAGGAGTATGACCCCTGTGTCCGGGGTAATCTCTTTTATCGCCTCTTTGCCGTTTTCCGCAAGGATTATGTCATAGCCTTCTTTTTCCAGGTATGACTTGAGATAAGCCCTTACCACCCGGCTGTCATCGACGACAAGGATCGTGTTTGGAAGATCATCCTTGTCAAGGAATATCTCGGTTGTTCTCAGGTCCTTTTTTTTTTCCATATGTCTGTACTCGTCTTGCAGCGGTTCAATGTATCTCCGCCGATGTCTTTATCATGAAGGTTTTTAGTGTCATATAATTGTCAAACGTTGAATCCTCGCTATTAGTAGATCTATAGAAAGTATGCGTGTTGAGGCGCGATTCGGGCAAACTCCGTGCGGGATGGGTGAATCGTGAATAATATGTGTACGTTTCAAGTGCCACTGTAATGGGTAAATCGGAAAAACAGGTTTCTTTCTTGAATATATATCATGAAAATATTTTGTAGTGTGTATGGTCAAAATAAATAAGACCGTTATCGATTATTTGATCCAGGTGTTTTTTTACCATCTGCTTTTCTCCATAGTGTAGGATTTTATCCGGATATGAATGGTCGGTATCGTATATAGGAGACAGAGATACTATGCTGTTAAGAGTAGCGCCTTTGTTGTCGGGAATACATGAAAGGACTGAAGCATCCCTTTTTTCAAACATAGAGGCATAGGATTGTATACGTCTGTCAATATATTGACCTTTGACGGGTTTCGCGTGCGATGAAAAATATATATCGATCGGGATGGTGCGGATCTTTTCTATAGATCTTTTGAACAGTTTTATGTCTGATTCCGGGTTTCCGTACCATGGGCCGAACGGGCTCAGGTCTATGTCAAACCCGAGCAGTATCCTTTTGTCCGGCTCAAAGAGACAGTAATGATCATTGAGATGGCCCGGCGTATGGATGGCGATGAAACGGGTTTTACCCAGTTTGAATTCATGACCGTCTGAAAAGTTTGATCCGGGAGTGAAGTTTTTGAACCCTGTTACGGGGAGATATTCATCCAGCCATAGGCCTGCAAGGTCCTGGTTTAGGAATCTATAGGCCAGGCTTTGGGCATCGGATATGCTATCAATGTTGTCTGCTGGTACCATTATCTCCGGTTTCGAGATCTCTCCCAGCAACCAGTTCCCGGATGTGTGGTCAGGGTGCGAGTGAGAATTCAGCACAAGGTCGATCTTGGCGATAGAGGCGACCTTTTCTAAAATCTCCAGGCCGCATCCGGGATCGATTATCGCATTTATCTTGTCCAGGACCAGGACTGTGTTGCAGAAGGGTGACCGGCCTCTGTTCTTGCCGTGTATGATATGGATATGATCGTCAAGACTCGTTATCCTGATGCCTGAAGCTTGTATACTGTCTATTAGCATGATAGGATTATGGACTATAATAAGGATAACACCCTGAGGTCAAGTGTGCTTGTGTCTGTCCATGGAGCATTATCCGGATACATTCATGTGAAGAGGGCAGATTGCTGCAGAAAACGCTATTGTGATTTGTTTTATTCTTGATAAAGGTATAAAATCGGATCTATGTTGCGACTCAGGCCCACGATTGCAGATTGGATACTGATTGCAGGGCTTATTGTGGTTGCAGCCGTATGGGCTTCATATGATGTTATGCACGTAGGTCGGGTTGGGGCAATAGAGATATACAATCAGGACGGATTCTTCCGGGAGCTTTCTCCTGAAAGGGATGTTCTTGTGTCGGTGCCCGGCCCTCTCGGCAAAAGCATTGTCGAGGTAAGTTCGGGCATGGTTTATATGCGGTCCTCCCCGTGTCACGGCAAGGTGTGTATCCATATGGGCGGTATAAGCAGGCCGGGTCAGGGTATAGTATGTGTGCCGAACAGGGTATATATAAGGATCAGGGGTGATAGGCAGAATATTGACGCGGTGACTTACTGAAGAATTCAATGATGTCAATATGATGACAATGTTGGGGTTTAGAGTCAAAATATCCCCTATGCGATTCGCTTAGGTCGGTGTAACTGTATGGAAATGTATTGAAAATGAATGCTGCATGTTTTGGCACTTTAATTGCTTATACTGTGGTCAACCTATGAGACAAGGTTTTTAGGCTGTCCGGAATCATGAACAGCTTAAGGGCTGACATCATAGATTATGAGATCAAATTATATTAAAAAGGAGGTTTTGTGTTGAAAAAGATATTATTGGTGGAAGATGATGTCCATCTCCAGTTCCTCATCAAGGAAGAACTAAATGAAGATGGTTATGATGTTGTTATAGCATCCAACGGCAAGGAGGCTATTTCCATGCTGAAACAAACAGAGGGGGTTGACGCCGATCTCATCATTATGGACATACGCATGCCGGTCATGGATGGTATAGAGGCCGTAGGACATATCCTTAAATCAAGGATAAACAAACCCATAATCCTGCATTCCGCATATCAGGCATATAAACAAGATCCTCTTACAATGGCTGCGGATGCCTATCTTGTCAAGTCGCATGACTTTACAAAGCTCAAGGCAAAGATCAGCGAACTGTTGGATAAAAGGCCTGCAGATTATAAGGCCGTGCAAGCGAGTGCTTAACCCTATTATTGCCCGTGATATGCCTTCGAGATAGTCTTCAGCAGCCCTAAGGACGTGGGGAGATAGATTATAATCGCTTCATAAGACCGCGTCCTTTTCGTTTATCCGGACCTTTATCATTTCAGGCTTGATCATTATATGAAATAGGTGCATCTTGTCTATTGGAGGCCGTTTGTCATGAATCGCAAGAGCCTTATATCCTTCAAGATAGTTCTTGTCTTTTTATGTCTCATATATGCCTGCGGATGTCTTGCCGAAGATAAGAGGATGCCGGTTTTTGCAGGAAGATTCTATCCGGCAGACAAGGCCGAACTTGTTAAGCTTATAGATGGATACACAACACAGGCAGCCAGGGCAATGCCCGATCTTGCCGATGGAAGGCCCTTGAAGGCCCTGATTCTTCCTCATGCAGGGTATATCTATTCAGGGCCTACAGCGGCGTACGCATCTCTGGTGTTAGATAAGGGACTGTTCAAAAAGGTTGTCGTAATGGGACCTGACCATAGGGTTGGATTCTCGGATGCATGCATAAGCGATGCGGATGCATACTCCACACCCCTCGGTGATATACCCTGCCATCCGGATGCGAAGGTTTTAAGGGATAAATACGATTTTTTCAGCGCCAATGAGTTGTCGGACAATGCAGAACATTCAATCGAGGTGGTACTACCGTTTTTTCAGCGATATATAGGAAAGTTTGAACTCATACCCATAGTCATGGGTCCGGGTGATATTCATGGTTATACCCGTGCTGTAGACTCTGTTCTCGACGAGCGTACGCTGATCGTAGCCAGTTCCGACCTTTCCCATTTTTTAACCTATGAGCAGGCAGTGGCATTGGACAGATCAACGATTGAGCTGATACTGAAGCTCAAGACGGATGAATTGCACAAAAAAACAAACAGGGCCTGCGGGATGATTCCCATCAGGATTATCTGCGCCCTGGCGAGAGAAAAGGGTTGGGAGGCCCGTCTTCTTCACTATTCCAACAGCGGCGATACCTCTGGTCCTAAGGATTCCGTGGTGGGCTATGCGGCTATCGCATTTTACGGAGGGCAGAGAATGAAAAATGGTTTTACAGATGAACAGGGTAATGCCCTGTTGCGGTTGGCAAGGAACACCATCGAGGAATACCTCGGTGTAGGTGGTGGTATGTCAGAGCAGTTGAAACAGGTACTTGTTGACGATGCCCTGAAGGAAAAAAAGGGTGCCTTTGTCACGATCAATATCCATGACAATCTAAGGGGCTGTATAGGTTATCTTGAGGGCAGGGAACCCCTTGTCGATGCCGTGAAGCACAATGCGATCAATGCGGCCTTCCACGACCCCAGATTCAGCCCGTTGAGAAAGGCCGAGCTCGATAAGATCACTATCGAGGTCAGCATACTTTCAGACCCGGCCCGGCTTTCCTATGCGGACAGCAGCGACCTGTTGAATAAACTCAGGCCGGGTATGGACGGTGTTATAATACAGCTTGGGCACGCAAAGGCTACATTTCTGCCGCAGGTATGGGACCAGCTTCCGGACAAAGAGGAGTTCCTGTCGCACCTATGCCGGAAGGCAGGGCTGAATCCCTTTGTCTGGAAGGACAAGAATCTTGAGGTCTATACCTACCAGGTCCAGTACTTTGAAGAAGAGGGGCAGTGAAGGGCCGATAATACGCATCGTTATCGCCACGGGTATATCCTCGGTGGTAACACAGCTTTACACGATAAGGGAGTTCCTCTCCCAGTTTGAAGGTAACGAGTATGTCATTGCGATCATACTTTTTAACTGGCTTATCCTCGGGGGCGCGGGCACATGGCTTGCACACGTGTTCACAGGGCACGGAAAAAGGGCTCGGGCCACAAGTCTAGGCTGGCTGACTATATGCCTTTCGCTTCTACCGGTGATTCAGATCCTTGCTATCAGAGTGCTCCGTGATGTTGTGTTCATCCGCGGCTCGTCAGTGGGGTTTTATCCCACCGTGTTGTTCAGTTTTTTTACTATCGCACCGTATGCCCTTATCATAGGCTATGTGCTGCCCTTGAGCCTTTTTGTGTTGAGACGGCAGAGATCGGGATTTCCTGGAACACGCATCTATATCATTGATAACATAGGGGATGTCTCAGGAGGTGTCCTGTTTTCATTTTTTCTTGTTTACCTGACTACACCGCTTACGGCCCTTTTTCTGGTCAATATTGTCCTTTGCGGTGCTTCGTGGCTTCTTTTTTTCAGACTCAGGGTGTCTGTTGTCGGGGCCTCTATAAGCGCTGTTCTGGTTTTTTTTGTCAGCATTTGCGGTGTACTGGTAGAAAAGGATGCTGCTGCTTTTCATAAAGGGGATACCGTATTTTATAAAGAATCTCTTTTCGGCAGGATTGTTGTAAGCAGAGACTCCGGACTCTATACACTCTTTGTCGACGGCAAGCCGGTTTCAAGCAGCCAGGATGAGATGATGGCTCAAGAGGCCGTGCATTTCGGCCTTTCCCAGGTCGATAAGATCGAGAGCATCCTACTTATATCAGCTCAAGGTTCCATGATGGAAGAGGTCGAAAAATACCAACCGCAGACAATAGATTATGTGGAGCTCGATCCCGAGATTATTTCAGCGGCATTTGATTGCGGGATAATAAAAAAGATGAAGGGCATGAGCGTCATATCCGGAGATGCCAGGGCCTATCTTAAGAATTCCGGCAGGTTATATGATGCCATTATCATGAGTCTTCCCGAACCGGGTACCTTTCAGCTGAACCGTCTTTATACCCATGAATTCTTCTCACTAGCGAAATCGCGCATATATCCCGGGGGGATCTTGAGTATGAGCCTCGAAGGCTTTGATAACTATATCACCGGTCAGAAGTCATCGGAAGTGTCCTGCCTGTACAATACGGCAAGGTCTTGTTTCAAGGAGGTCGCAATATTCCCGGGTCAGAGGATCTTTTTTATATGCTCGGATTCCACGCTTTCATACGATATTCCGTCCCTGCTCAGAAAAAAGAAGATCAAGGCTGATTATATAAGCGATTATTTCTACGGCAACTTAACACCTTCCAGGATAGGATACCTGAGGGATTCTATCGATGATTCGATTCCCTTGAACAAGGACCTGTCACCGTATATGATGCGCCTTGTCTTTTCAGGCTGGTTCCTGAAGTATTCTACGAATCCGTATATATTTTACACGCTGCTTGCAGGTCTTGCCTGCATATATATCTTCAGGATAAGAGGGTCTGCCTATGTATTGTTCACGACCGGATGTGCGGTAATGGGCAGTGAAATACTCGTGATCTTTCTGTTTCAGATCCTGTTCGGTTATATATATGTAAAGATAGGGATTATCGTGACGATCTTCCTGACAGGCCTGCTCCCGGGTGCGTGGTATGGAGATAGGCTCGCCCGTAAAGGCAGAGGCATGTTTATCATCACGGATGCCCTTTTCATAGCATGCATGACGGCCCTGATCGTATATCTGAAGCTAAGCAATCATGCCATACCCGAATTATTCGTATACGTGTTTGCATTTTTTGTATCGGTGCTGTGCGGCTTTCAGTTTCCCATAGCGTTGCATCTGGGCGGGGATGACAGCGCCGCCGTTACAGGGAGTTTTTCAGCGGATCTCATAGGAGCTGCCTTTGGGGCCCTTGTCGTTAGCGCCTGTCTGATCCCTTATGCCGGGATCATAGGATCGGCATCGGCATTGATTGTGCTCAAGCTTAGCAGTATAATGGCTGTATCGACCCATGGAAAAGATAAGTAGGCGTAGATTCATCATGTGCGGGGCTGCCGCGGTTTTGTCTCAGCCTGTTTTCCTGCAGGTACTGAACCCTTTTGCTTTTGCATTTATCAGCGGGCCGGCCGATATCAAGGGAGAAATTTTCAGGAACGACGCGCCAAAGACTCTGCCGAAGCACTTTAAAGAGGGTTGCCTTTACAAGAGGCTCGATCAGAAAAGGGTGATCTGCGGGATCTGTCCGAACCAGTGCATACTCTCTCCCGGAGACAGGGGCATCTGCCGATCAAGGGTTAATATAGACGGGACACTCTACAGCCTTGCATACGCCAATCCGTGTTCAATCAATGTCGATCCCATAGAAAAGAAGCCCCTCTTTCATTTTTTGCCGAAGACAACGGCCTTTTCCGTTGCGATTGCAGGGTGCAATTTCAGGTGCCTGAACTGCCAGAACTGGGAGATATCGCAGGTCAGGCCCGAGGATGTCAGAACTTATGAGCTATATCCTGCCGACTGCGTGAACAGGGCTCATAAGGCAGGTGCAGTATCCATTGCATACACATATTCAGAGCCGACCACTTTTTTTGAGTACATGATCGAGACGTCAGGCATTGCCAGGGAAAAGGGGATCAAAAACCTCTGGATATCAAACGGATATATCAACAGGGAGCCGCTTCTGGAGTTGTGTAGGGTCCTTGATGCAGCCAACGTGAACCTCAAGGCCTACAGCGACAGGATCTACAGAAAGCTAAACGGCGGCAGGCTCGAGCCCGTGCTGGACACCTTCAAGACCCTCAATGATCAGGGTGTTCACTTCGAGATTACAAACCTTGTCGTGCCGGGTTATACGGATGACGAGGAGATGGTAAAGCCGATGTGTTCCTGGATCCTAAAAAATCTGGGACAGGATCACCCCCTTCATTTTCTTAGGTTTTTCCCGAGATATAAGCTCGACAGGCTTTCACCCACCCCGGTATCCACGCTGGCACGATTCAGGGAAATAGCCATTAAAGAGGGGATCAGGTATGTATATCTGGGTAATGTCCCGGGTCACGAAGGCAACAACACATATTGCCACAACTGTTCGAAACTGCTCATAGAACGTAAGGGATACTTTATACCGACCTATAACCTCGATGGTGATAAGTGCAGGTTCTGTTCCGCGAAGATACCGGGCGTATGGCATGGCAATGATCATGATGATCGGGCATAGTGTCCCTGTGGCCTAATCGCCTTTAAAGGGTTGTTCTTTTTTTAGACCGAATGCATCCCAGACCATAGTATCTAGCTCTTCATAGAGCTGGTCGGTCGGAAAAGACGGGGTGCATTCATATATCCGCCTAGCCTTTTCTATGATGGCCGTGCCGAGCGGGCTTTGCGGATCAGGCATCGGGAATTTTTCTACATACTGGGTTATAAATCGACGGCGACCGGCATAGAGCCTGTTATGGAAACAGTGATCATAATAGCATTCGATAAAGGTGGAATTGCCGATTGCAGCGGCCATCCACAGCAGATCGATTCGGGCTGGATTCCAACAGGTTAGCCAGTAGCAGTCCCCGTTGACTACAGAGCCATCAAAGTCGATCCAGAAGATGGGTTTGTCAGCAATGTCTCTGAACACCAACTTGGGCATCTTCCATACGTCAGGATTCTGCGGAACCCATATCTCATACCATTTCCGTCCGGCCTCGATGACATACTTCCGGCCTTCAAGGGTGTTACGGTGCTCTTCAAGATAGGCAAGGCTGCGGGGAAATATGGACAGGTCAACGGCGCAGCGGCGACCACCGGCAATCTCATGCGGGTAGAGGATATGCAGTTGTCTCTTGGGTGCAAGGGGCTTAAATCGTCTTGCGATGTGGTGGGTGGTCAGCGCCATGAGCAGCTCGGGGCGGGACGATACCGGCATATCGAACCAGTCGCTGCGGATGAAGACCCTGTCTGCGCATGTCTTTACTCCGACGCGTATCTTCCCGATGTCCTTGAACGTGCCCCGGCTGTGTGCCTGTATTGTCGCCAGCCAGGCATCTATGGCATCAGTGGTAATGCGCCACATGCCTCCGGGGGCTCTGCCTGTATCTAGCCTGCCGTGCCGGACATGAAAATGACGCCCGTCCGAGACCTTTACGATCCCTTTTTTATCTAGGGCGATAATCGGGTTGGCGACCGTGCTGAGCGCTTTTTCTGAGGTCTGGTAGATCGATGTGAATGCAGGTGACGGCCATGCACGGTTGTTTTTGCCCTCTGCAAGCAGGACAGCAGGCAGAACAGCGGCATTGAACAACCTTGTGTCGCCCAGATCCCAGATGTGCCGGATGTTAAGACGCTCCAAAAGTACGCGGCGTACGGAAGATCCGGACAGGGTTGTCATAAAGCGGTTGGACACGATGATTCCCGCAGTACCTTCAGGTTTGAGCACCCGGGCTATGCCGAGAATAAAGGCGTAATAGAGATCTATCCGGCCGGATAGTTTGAATTTGTCTGCAAGCATACGTGCCTGTTCAGCGCCTATGATCTGGGTCCGAACATAGGGTGGATTGGCGATAATGATGTCAAAGGAGGCTGGAATAGGATTGTTCAAAGGTGGTTGAGAGCCGTATGATCCGAGATCGCCGAGCACATATTCTATAAAGCTGCCTTGTGTTAAAACCGTCTTGAGTTCAGGGAAATGCTGTTTCAGACGGATGCATGCAGTATCTAGGGCATTGGGATCCGTATCAAAGCCATGTACCTCTATGTCCGCTCCGGGGGTTTTTACGAGCCTTGCCGAAAGGCTCAGGAGAAGCTCGCCATCACCAACGGCCGGGTCAAGGACCCTTATTGGTCTGCCGGCAGGATCCCTTCCAAGGGATTCGGCAATCCTGTCTGCCACAAAATCTGCCAGAATGGGCGGCGTATAATTTACGTCGCCTGATTTTCCTTTAGAGACCGTGGTGTAACGGGAAACAGCCGAGGCTTTGTTCATTTATGACGTTATCTCTCCTTTGAAGGGATTCGGCGGCACACGGAAAGACCGTGTGCCGTACTTATAGACAACGGTCTTTTATTTGATCCAGGCCTTCACCTTTTCAGGATTTTCTTTGATCCATCTTTTCGCCGATTCGTATGGTTCAGCCCCCTCGGCATTCCATCCCATGATCTGGCCGATATCGGCCAGTGTCCAATGGAAGTTATTCAGGAATGCATATACATCGGGCATATCCTTATCCAGGCCCTTGCGGACGATTGTCCGAATCTCTTCTGCCCCTCCATATATTCCCTTAGGATCTTTAAGGTATTTAAGGTCCCAGCGTGCAAATTTCCAATGGGGTGTCCATCCTGTAACAACAACCCACTCATTGTTCTTGATCTTGTCTTTGAGCACAGCGGTCATGATAGCCCCGGTACCTTCCATAAGTTCGAACTTGTTCAGGTTGTATTCCTTCATGGCAAGCTCGGTTTTGCTCATGATGCCGGCACCCGGGTCGATCCCGGTGATCTGACCATCGAATTTGTCTGCATACTGGTTCATCTCTGCAATAGAGTCGATGGTGACATATGTCGGCACCACCAGACCGATCCCTGCACCTTCGCAGTTCGGACCAAGATCAACGAGCTTGTTTCCCATTTTTTTCATGTAGTGGCCATGTGTTACCGGCAACCATGCCGTGGTCATTCCGTCAATGTCCCCGCTTGCAATTGCCTGATACATTGCGGCAGCGCTTACCGGGGTAATTTCGACATCATAACCCAACTTTTCCTCAAGAACCACCTTGACCAGGTGGATGGAAGCGGTCGCTCAAGACCATTCAACATAGGCAAGTTCGACCTTGCCTTTGGATGCAAAGGCACCAGGTGCAGCGATGAAAACCGATAGAATCGCTATTAATAGTATGTAACGTAAATGTTTCATATATCCTCCCTCTAGATTTTTTTATCTTTTCAGCAATACTCTATGCTGTTTTTTGTCCCGCGCCCGCCTTCTGCATGATGCGGTCGAGGATGATGGCAACGATCACGATGGCGATGCCGGCCTCGAAACCCTTGTCCGGTTCCAACCTCTGGATCGCCTTCCAGACTTCACCGCCCAGGCCCTTTGCGCCGATCATTGCCGCTATGACCACCATGGAGAGCGCGAGCATGATGGTCTGGTTGATTCCGGCCATGATGGTCGGCGTGGCCATGGGGAGCTGCAATTTGAACAGTTTTTGTCTTTTTGTGCTCCCGAAGGAATCTGCCGCCTCCACGAGTTCGACAGGCACCTGTTTGATACCCAGGCAGGTAAGCCTGATTGCCGGTGGCATGGAAAAGATCACGGTGGAAAAAATAGCGCCTACCGGTCCCAGGCCGAAGAACGGGATGGCCGGAATGAGATAGACAAATGCGGGCATGGTCTGCATGACATCGAGGATGGGCATGATGATCTTGTATGCTTTAGAGTTAAGGGCAGAAAGCACCCCCAGAGGAAGCCCGATGAGCATCGCTAACAGCGTGGATATGAGGACGAGTGCGATGGTGCTTATCGTTGGTGCCCACAGGCCCATATTCCAGATCAGCGCAAGCCCGATTACGGTGAACAGGGCGATGCCCTTTTTACGGCTGATAAACATCGCAAGGGCAGTGAAAGCGATGATGAGAACCCAGGGTGGGAAGAACATCATAGAGTCCACAAGTATATCGATCCCGGTTTCCGTAACATCGGAAAAGGCCTTTGTGGCAAAAGAAAAATGTTCGGTTATAAAGTCTATTGCCTGTTCGATAGCCTTTCCTATAGGTATCCTAAGATGATTCATCATTCAATACTCCTTCAGACAGAGCGGCAAGCAGGGTCCCTTTCACGATCACCCCTAAGAGGTGTTCTTCTTCATCCACAACCGCAAGGGGAGAGCTGTTGCCTGTAAGAAGAGGGAATAGATCCTTTGCCGGTGTTTCCGGTGAGACTTTTTGGATGTCTTTATTGACTATGTTTTCGAGGGTCTTGTCGTGGTTCTTCAGCGCCTCTGCTGCGTCTTCAGCCGTTACAAGGCCGAACAACTTGCCCTTGTGCTGGACAAAGATGCTTGATATGCCCGCCTGTTTCATCTTCCATAGCGCTGCCTTGGGTCCGTCATAGGTAAAGTTTGCAACCTCTATGGGGTTTTTCATGACTGTTGACGCGGTCATGACCTTGGAGATGTCGACATCCTCAACAAACTTTTCGACATATTCTGTAGCCGGCTCAGTAAGGATTTCTTCAGCAGTCCCTTCCTGTACGATCTGTCCGTCTTTCATCAGGATGATACGGTCTCCCAGCTTGAGTGCCTCGTCGAGGTCATGGCTGATAAAGATGATGGTCTTGTGCATCTTTTCCTGCAACTTCAACAGTTCGTCCTGCATGTCCCTGCGGATAAGCGGGTCCAGGGCGCTGAATGCCTCGTCCATGAGCATGATATCAGGATCGAGGGCCAAGGCCCTTGCAAGGCCAACCCTTTGCTGCATCCCCCCGCTCAGTTGCGAAGGATAAGAGTTTTCCCATCCCTTGAGCCCTACCTGTTCGAGTGCGGTAAGGGCGCGATCGCGGCGTTCTTGTTGATCCACTTTTTGAATCTCAAGCCCATACTCTACATTCTTGATAACATTGCGACGCGGAAACAGGGCAAAATGCTGAAAGACCATCCCGAAGCGTTTCTGGCGGATGATGCGCAGTTCTTCCTTGGTAATCTTTGTGATGTCTGTTCCCTCAAGCATGATGTGGCCGTATGAAGGCTCGATGAGCCTGTTGAGACAGCGCACCAAGGTTGATTTTCCGCTGCCGGAAAGACCCATGATGACGAGTATCTCACCTTCATCAACATTGAATGAGACATCGGCTACACCGACGCCCTGGCCTGTTTTTTTAAGGATCTCATCTTTAGTGGCTCCCTGCTTAAGGAGTTTCAATGCCTTTTCAGGGTTTGAACCGAAAATCTTATAAAGGTTTTTGACTACTATCTTATGATCCATATTCATCTTCTCCCAACAGGCCGTATTGAACAGTTTTGCCATAAAAGGATTGAATCCCTAACGGAAGCGGTTTCGGGGCCTATAGACTCTGTTGTTGGCCCTATTGTGTCCTGTCGTTATTTTTCTGGTAATTGCATCCGTTCTTCCTTTGTTTATAAATATCTACTCGCTCAAATATTTTATCTGTATTGTTTGAGGTCCTGCCGGAGCTGCAATCTGCGATAATATCTTTTCTGGCCTTTATCAGTAAAAAAAAGGTATTTTTTACATGGATTTTATCGTCTTAAGATTAAACAACCTTTTTGTACTGTATGATCTTTTAGAATTTTTTCTTTTGAAGTACAGTCGCACGAAACATAATTTATGTCAAGCTGTTCGCTGATTTGTTCAGGTTTACCACCAAAATAAAGGGTTAAAACATCATTTTACGTCTATGAATAAAGATCTGTAATCAGATCTTCGGTTGGCGGCAAACCTGATATCATCTCACGCATAATGAAAAGGCCTGTTGTTTTTTACAGACAGGCCTGCATAACCGATCAGCTTTTGTACTGTGTTGTTTATTCAATAATATTAGCTGGTTTTGCAACCTTTAACAATGATTCGGGAAATACTATACCGAGCCTTTTCAGTGCATCTGGATCATAATAGACATCCAACTCTGTTTGCCTCAGTACAGGAAGTTTTCCAGGCTTTTTGCCTTCTTTGAGGATCATTACCGCTTGCTTGCCTGAAAGCTCACCGATATATTTAAAATCCGGGCCAATGTACAATACACCGCCTGCAACAGGATGATTGATAAAGCCGAATAGCGGCAGCTTTTTTTCACGCGCAAACTTGCTCAATGCGCGGCCGCCTTCATCGTCACGGAGTCCGTAATATGAATCCAGCGGTAAACCGAGAGAATCGATCCCTGAATCAAAAAGTTCAGTGAGCGCCGGCAATAAGGGCTCAGACTTTTTGATCTGTTTCGCAATGATAGATATCCCTACCTGTGAAGACTTTTTTTGTGCTTCCTCTACAAAAGCGATGGCATTATCGTCGTCGCTATGGACTATCCCCATAGATTTTATGTTCGGTACGGCAATCTTTGTCAGGGTCAACTGTGCCAGGGGGTCAGTATATAGGGTGGCCCCGGTAAAACCCGTATCCGGGGTGTCTAGAGATTTGCAGCCCACAACAATGGGGTTGGCCACAGCACTGAAGACCACGGGTATACCCGCCTTGATAAACTTTTTTCTCGAATATTTTGTTGCAGGGGTGGATATGGTGAGCACAAGATCAGGATTTGCATCGATAATACTTGACGCGGTCTTCTTGATCTTGAAGAGTATCCCGATCTTCTTCCACAAGGAAGCATCTGCGTCTGCATCGATTATATGCCTGTTGATGGTAAGGTTCTGTCCTTCAATAATGCCCTGTTTTGCAACCGTCTCTACAAAGCCGTCGTAAGTCCTATCAAACAAGGGGATGTTTGAGACCTGCAGCACCTCTATGCAGTATTGACTCTTTGCGAGACATGGTTGTGTAAAGATAAACAGAATGCCTAAGAAAACAAGTATCCTTTTCATTGCACCCTCCATTCATAAGTATAGGATATCCTATAAGATCAATATATCGGCAACGATCGTGTAGATCTTTATATTCGTTTATTTATATATGATACAGGGTGCAGAAAAAATATCTGATTACATCGGATCATGCATATTTTATATATAGATGAAACCTTTAACAATCAGTTTAAAATCTTTTACGTGCACTGCATACCCTTTAATGTTTGATGAGAGAATACCGAATAGGAAGTAGACGTTACAGGTAAAAAACATGCGTTCTTGGCACGTGTTTAAAGGTTTAAGGGCTGAATGGGCAATACAAGGCAAATACAGGGCACTCAATGGATTCGTGAACTTGCGGTTCTGCAAGGCTGCAAAGTATCCGGATGTTTTTATGAAAACGATGAGGAATTCAAGGTCGTTATATCTGAATGTATCGGCAAGGCCGTTCAGCAAGGTCGCAAGATCCTGGTCCTTGCGAGACCTCATACAGCTCATGATGTCGAAGGCCTGTTCAAAAGCACGATAAAAGAAACCCTTCGCGGCCGCAAGGATGTCCTGTCATGGATAACAGACAGCAGCAATAACGGCCGTGATCATGACGCCTTGACGGATATGTTTCACAGGGCTCGAAAGGCCATGAAGGACGGGTGGCCAGGAGTCTGGATCTATATTGATATGAAGGCGCTCATGGACGATATGCCCGGCCTGGCAGGTATCCAGGACACCATAGGACGGATCGAAACGTTCAACGAAGACGAGATGTGCGCGGTAGTGTGCATGTATGACAGAAGGGTATGTGCCCCTGATGATATTATGGATGCAATCCAGGTACATCCGCGGATTATCATATCAGGCTCTCCGGTGCAGAACATGTACTACCGTCCATTTGGAAGGCGATCAGAAATAGATGCCGTCTCTGAATCCATTACGTATCGTCTGGATATGCTCGCCAAACAAAAGTTGCGAGACGACGAGTTCAAGAAGCTGAAAGAGGAATACAGGTTCCTGTTTGAAAACACGTCGGACATACTATATGTCCACGACCTTGAAGGCAGATTCACGGAGATCAATCTCATAGGATCAAATAAAGGGGATTATAAAGGAGAAGACCTTGTCGGCGTGAGTCTCCGCGATTTCATACCCAAAGAATTAACGCATGGTTTTGCCGATTATTTAAAGAGGATAAAGGAAAACGGGAAGGATCAGGGCATCCTTAGAGTGGCCGATGCGCTTGGTAATACAAGGATTTTTGAATACAAGAACATACTGCTCAAGGATGAATTCGGCCCTAGTTGCGTTCGAGGAGTGGCACAGGACATAACCGGGCGTTTTAAGGCGAAACAGTCACTCAAAAAGAGCGAGGAGAAATATCGTCTCCTGGCGGAAAATATCCACGATCTTATCTGGACCGCTGATCTGGATCTGAATTTCACCTATGTAAGCCCATCCGTAAAGGCAATGACCGGGGCAACCGTTGAAGAGGCATTGCAGCTCAATGTCCGCCAAGTCGTTAAGGATAAGGAGGCGTTCAGGAAGGTCAGATCCGAGATCGATACGGCCTTGGAACAGATACGTACGGGAAGTCTTTCCGCCGACAGGACTGTCCGGGTGGAATTAGAACATACGAGAAGTGACGGGACTTGTTTCTGGGCGGATATCAACGCCTCTGTACAGTTCGATGCCAAGGGGAAACCAATCGGGTTTGTGGGTATTACGCGCGATGTCACTGACAAGGTAAATGCCCAAAACGAACGCAGAAAAAACGAGATGAAGTACCGAACCCTCCTCGAAAGCATTGAAGAGGGGTATTACGAAGTAGATCTTGCGGGTAATATATTATTTTTTAACGATGTTTTCTGTAGCATGATCGGATATTCAAAACAGGAAATGCAGTGTATGCGATACCGGACGTTTATGGATAGGTTAAATGCAAGAAGGGTCCTTAGTGTTTTCAGTAATGTGTACCTGACCGGAAGGCCGGAAAAGGGTTTTGGCTGGGAATTTATCAAAAAAGACGGCAGCAGGATCCAGGTAGAGTCTTCGGTTATGCTCATGAAAGGTGAAGATGATAAGCCGATAGGTTTCAGAGGTGTTTTGCGCGATATTACACAGCGAAAACAGTATGAGAAAGACCTCCTTGAAAGCGAGAAGAAATTCCGTGAAATCTACGAGGGCATCTCGGAGATGGTCTATAAGCATGATCTTGAAGGCTTCTTTATTGAATCGAATATTATTTTTACTCGTGTATTGGGCTATGAAAGAGAAGATGTAGGTAATAGGAATGTTCGGGATATTATGCCGGAGCGTTTTAGGCCGCAATTCAAAGAATATCTTGAGAGAATAAATAAAAACGGTAAAGACGATGGTTTGATGGTTCTTGTAACCAAAGATGGGCGTGAACGTATCGTGGAATATAGCAATAAACTAATCAGCGGACACGATGAGACGGTTATTATTCAGGGGCACGCCATAGATGTAACCGATCGTGTTCATGCGGAAAAACGCATGCAAAAAAACGAAAAACGATATCGCGATATGTTCAATAAGGTAAACGACTATCTGTATTTCCATGACCTGGACGGTTATTTCAATTTTGAAGATACGAATGATACGGTAAAACAGGCATGGGGTTATAAGGCCGGCGGCAGGCAGGTCATGAACATAAAAGACTACATGCCGGAGCAACATCTTGCATATTTTAACGATTATCTTAAAAGGGTAAGGAAAAACGGAAGTGACCAAGGCCTGATCACTGTTGTTAATAATGACGGTTGTGAACAAATCCTTGAATATAAAAATATGCTGGTGCTTGACAAGGGTATACCTGTCGGCATCCAGGGAACTGCCAGAGACATCACGGATCGCATAAAGGCATCTCGTGCCCTGAAGAAGAGCGAGACAAAATATCGGACGGTCCTGGAAAATATGGAGGAAAGCTATTACGAGGTTGATCTCAAAGGAAACCTGATATTTTTCAATGATTCAGTGTGTAAGATACTGGGTTATTCCAGAGAAGAACTGACCGGTATGAACTATCGAAGGTTTGCGGAAGCCGACAGTGTTGAACGGATGTATCAAGCCTTTAAACGGGTGTTAACAACCGAAAAACCCGACAAGCTTATTAACTGGGAGTTTATAAAAAAAGACGGTGCCAAAAGGATAGGAGAAGGACCTATAACCCTCATAAAGGATTCTAAGGGTAAAGCCACAGGATTCCAGGGTATTATAAGGGATATAACCGAGCGCAAATTCGCTGAAAAGATGCGCGAGGATAAGATCAAGGCCGAGGCTGAAAATCGTGCCAAGAGTGAATTCCTGGCAAATATGAGCCATGAGATACGCACACCCTTAAACGGGATCATAGGTATGACCGAGCTGGCCATGGATACGGTCCTGGACAAGAACCAGAAGGACATAATCAAGGCCGCTAACCGGGAGGCAGATACGTTGCTTGTCCTGATTAATGAAATCCTTGATTTTTCCAAGATAGAGGCAGACAAACTGGAATTTGAGAGTGTTCCTTTTGACCTGAGGGTGATGATAGAAGACCTCGCAGGCAGTTTTGCCATAAGATCCGAAAAGAAGAATCTGGAGATCATAGGTTTTCTAGCCCCTGATGTCCCATCCCACCTTATCGGAGATCCCGGGAGGTTGCGGCAGGTGCTTGCGAATTTTGCAAGCAATGCGCTGAAGTTCACAGAAAATGGAGAGATCGTTATAAAGGCGGAGATGGAACGGGATTTTACGGATAAGGTGAAGATCCGTTTTACTGTCCGGGATACTGGGATCGGCATACCGCCCGACAAGCAAGGAAGGGTGTTTGAGAGCTTTACCCAGGCAGACGAATCAACTACCAGGAAGTATGGAGGTACGGGGCTGGGCCTCACCATTTCCAAAAGGATCGTGGAGATGATGGCCGGAGAAATAGGCCTGGAAAGCGAAGAGGGGAAAGGGAGTTCATTCTGGTTTACCGCGTTGCTTTCAAAACAGTCAGATCCGGAAACCATATGCCTGTCCCGGGAAGTTGACTTGAGTGGCAGGCGTGTCCTTATCGTGGATGACAACGAGACAAATCGTTACATCCTTACTGCGTATCTCAAGGTATGGGGGTGTATACCTGATGAATCTTGCGGAGGAGAAGAGACTGTAAAGACCCTTAAGGCCGCCGTGGAGTCGGAAAAACCAACAGATTTGATTCTGATGGACTTGCATATGCCGGGATTGGATGGGTTTAAGCTTGCCGAAAAGATCCGGGAGGTAGATGCCTTGAAGCATATTCCGATCATCATGTTGACCTCATTGGGGGACCATGGCGACTCTAAGTATTGCAGGGATGTCGGGATTCAGGGTTACCTGTCCAAACCGACAAAAAGGGATGATCTCCATAAGGCCATAATATCCGTTATGGGGCTGTCCATGGGTGATGAGGATAATTCTCAGCAGAGGCTCGTAACAAGGCATACCATTGCCGAGGATTTCAGAAAGGATGTTCAAATCCTTTTGGCAGAGGATTACCCGACCAATCAAAAGGTTGCCACGATGCATCTGCAAAAAGCCGGTTATCAGGTAGATATAGCCGAAGATGGTAAGCAGGCTGTTTATGCATGTAAACACAAGCATTATGACATTGTTCTGATGGATATAGAGATGCCTGTCATGAATGGATATATCGCCACAAAAGAGATTCGTGAATGGGAGGATAGAATAAGGAAGGAGATCCCGTCTCCAGATACAAAAAAGATGAACAGGGTACCGATCATTGCCATGACCGCCCATGCAAGCAATGGATACAAGGATAAATGTATCGAGGCAGGGATGGACGATTATATTGCCAAGCCCCTGCGCAGGGAGAAGTTGCTCCATATGGTAGATGCATGGGCGAAGGCCGGCATTGATGAGCCGAAAGTATCCCGGGCAGACGGGAAAACAGGGCAGGACTCGGATATAGAATCCATGCCCGGTGATCCTCCTATAGATTATAAAAGGGCCATGGAGGAATATGAATTTGACCGTGAATTTTTAGATGAGATGCTCGAAGGATTTATCGATAACGTGAAGGATCAGATAGAAATCATTCGTGGAGCCATATCAAACGGCAATGCAATGACGCTGGCGCAGGAAGCGCATTCTATCAAGGGCGCTGCCGCAAATTTGACAGCCGATGACCTCTCCGGGGTGGCATATGAATTAGAGAAGATAGGTAAATCCGGCACAGTGGAGTGCGGTATGGATGTACTCAAAAGACTGGAAAAAGAATTTTACCGTTTAAAGCATCATACAGACAGGGGTGACAGGGTCGAAGGATGAAACTTGAACAGGATTTTAAAGATCGAAAAGGGTCTCCAGATGTATGTCCGGTCACCGGGTTGCCGGTTAGTATAAGATCTGAATGGACAAATGCCGGTCCGGGAAAAGGCTATCGTATAACCATAAGTGTGCTTGGGGATAGGATACTTAGTGTCAAAAGCGCCGGACATGCGACTTGTGATGATATAAAATATGGATTGGCACTGGCTGACGAGGTGGAGGCCTCGGCCATAGCCGAAGACAAGGATTATGTTCAGATTATGGATGTTACGGATCTTGGGGGTATATCGGTTGAAGCTCGCAGACTGTATATTGAAAGCATAAAGCACAAGGATCGGATCAAGTGTATGATCTTTTGCGGTACGTCGACGGTTTTCAATATAAGTGTCAAACTTGCCAAGAGAATCAACTTGATGCCTTTTGATATACATATCGTAAATAGTTATGAGGAGGCCTTGAAGATCTCCGCAGATATGCTTGAAGATGAAGCTGATCATGCAGATCCTCTATTAGAAATCACCAGCGAAAACGAATCGAACGCCCCGAGGTCTCAGACCTTACCGGGAGGAGATCCCGGATCTTGCGAGCCAGACCAGATAAAGAGATATGTTGATGATATACTTGATTTTATAAAGAGCATCAAATGGGACGATGACGGTGAGATAAAAAGCCTTGATGTGAATAAGGGGCATCCCTTTAAGGAAGTCTTTGATGCGATTGCGCTTATCAAAAATGATCTTGACGATCTTCTAAACAAGCGTCTCCATGCGGAAGAGACAGTGCGGAAGAGTGAAAAGAAATATCGCAGCGTGGTGGAAAATGCCAATGATGCAATAGTGGTAATACAGGACGACAAAATTCGGTACGCCAATGCCAGGCTTAGGGAGATTTGCGGATATGAACATGACGAAGTGATGGATAATGAATTTCTTCAATATGTTCATCCGGATGATCGGGGCATTGCCAAGGAGATATACGATAAAAGGCTCAACGGGCTGGATATTGCATCTGAACATGCATACAGGGTGCTAGACGGTAAGGGCGGGGAAAGATGGGTTGAGACAAACGCGGTGCTTGTTGACTGGGAAGAAAAGTCGGCTGTTCTTGTCTTTCTCAACGATATTACTCAACGCAAGCAATTCGAGGAGAATCTCCGTGAGAATGAAAGGAAATATCGTGAAATCTACGAAGGTATCTCCGAACTGATCTTTAAACACGATCTCAATGGGAAATTCATAGAATCGAACCTGGAATTTATCCCGGGATTTGACTATCTCCAAGACAAGATGAACAGTTTGAGTGTGCAGGATATGATGCCTGAGCGTTTCAGGCCCTATTTTAGAGACTATCTTGAAAGGATACGAAAAAACGGAAAAGACGATGGGATGATGGTCATTATGACCAAAGACGGCCAAGAACGTATTGTAGAATACAAGAACAAGTTGATCTCTGGGCCGGATGGGCAGGAGTTTGTGCAAGGGCTCGCCGTGGATGTAACAGAGCGCAAGACATCAGAGAAGATGCGTGAGGCCAAGATCAAGGCAGAGGCGGAAAGCCGTTCGAAAAGCGATTTTTTGGCAAATATGAGCCATGAAATACGGACCCCGCTAAACGGGATTATCGGGATGACCGAGCTGGCTATGGAGACCCGGCTGGACGAGAATCAGAAGGATATTATATATGCGATAAACAGAGAGTCGGACATATTGCTGAGCCTGATCAACGATATACTGGACTTTTCAAAGATAGAGGCGGAGAGATATGATCTCGAAGAGATCCCGTTCGATCTCCGCGTGTTGGTCGAGGACCTTGCCGGCAGTTTTGCCCTCAGGTCTGAAAGAAAGGGATTGGAACTTATCTCTTTTCTTTCTCAGGATGTGCCGTCACTGCTCGTGGGAGACCCCGGCAGACTGAGGCAGATACTTGCGAACCTGGTGGGTAATGCCATGAAGTTTACAGAAACCGGCGAGGTGTTCATCAAGGCGGAGCTCGTTGAACAGTCGCAGGATCAGGCGTGTATCAGGTTTTCTATCAAGGATACGGGGATCGGTATATCCGAAGATAAACAGGATACGATATTCGACATATTTACCCAGGCAGACGGCTCGATGACAAGGAGATACGGCGGGACCGGGCTTGGACTTGCGATCTCCAGAGAATTGACAAAGCTTATGGGGGGCGAGATCGGGGTAGAGAGCAAGGAAGGCGTCGGAAGCACCTTCTGGTTCACCGCTGTCTTTCCCAAACAGGGGGGCATTGCCTATCCTAGACCGTTAGAGGATGTAGATCTCTCCACCCTAAGGGTGCTTATCGTGGATGACAATGAAACCAACCGGATTATCCTGATGGAGTATCTTAAATCCTGGGGCTGTGTAGCCATAGATGCCCCGGATGGTGAAGGCGCTATAACTGTTTTACGAACTGCCGCGGCCTTGGGAGAATCCTTTGACATCATTATATCCGATTATCAGATGCCGAATATGACAGGATTCGAACTGACCAAAGAGATCAGGACGATGAAGGGCATAAAGAAGATCCCCATAATAATTCTCACATCGGTCGGGAATATGGGTGAGGGAAAGAGCTGTAGAGAGCTCGGGATTCAGGGATATCTGACAAAACCCGCGAGGAGGGATGAGCTTCGAAGGGCAATCCTGTCGGTTCTGGGTCTTTCCACCGATGTGGACAATACAGAGACAATACCCCTTATCACGCGGCATACGCTGGCGGAAGAGAGCCGGGGCAATATCCAGATATTGCTTGCTGAGGATTATCCCACAAACCAGAAGGTGGCAATGATGCATCTTAAAAAGGCCGGCTACAATGTGGATCTTGCGGAGAACGGTCAGCAGGCCTTGGCTGCATGTAAGCGCAAGCAATACGATCTTGTCCTGATGGATATCCAGATGCCGGTTATGGATGGATATGATGCAACAAAAAAGATCAGGGAGCTTGAGGCAAGGTTGAGAGATGAGGCGGGGACGATTGGGGCATCGAGGTTAAACCGGATCCCTATTATCGCCATGACCGCTCATGCCATGCAGGGTTTTAAGGAAAAATGTCTCGAGATAGGAATGGATGATTATATATCGAAGCCTATCCGGCAGCAGGAATTGTTCAAGATGGTAGATAAATGGGCAATGGCCTCTGATTCATCCCGGAGAGGTGCTGAATTTAACAAAGACGATGCAAATCAGGAGGTGTGCAGGATGGACAATGCACCGGTCAATTTTAAGAAGGCCATGGATGAATTCGAATGTAGCGGTGAATTTCTGGATAATCTGCTCGAAGGATTTATCCGTAATGTGAAGGAGCAGATCGTTGCCATGCGAAAGGCTATAGCAGAAGGCGATGCAGATAAACTCATGCAAGAGGCGCATTCCATCAAGGGTGGAGCGGCAAATTTGACCGCTGATGATCTCTCCGGGGTCGCATATGAATTAGAAAAGATCGGGAGATCAGGTACTGTGGCTGGTGGCCTCGATACACTCAAAAGGCTGGAAAAAGAGTTCTTTCGCCTGGAGCAGTATGCAAACAGGGACAACAATGGTGATAGATGATCCCGCATTCATTAGGAATCTGTCTGTAAAGGTTGAGACAGATTATTATCAAAAGGTTTTTATAGATGACTATAGAAGAGATGTCACATTTCGATAAAGACAAACGCCGCAGACAGATAATCGTCAAAGATACGATCTTTGTTTTTATGGCATATTGCATAACCCAGTTTGCCGCCTTAATTGCCCATATCTTTAAGTTCTCCTCGATAAGCTATAAAGAGATACTCTTTGTAACGTCTTTTACGCTGGGTTTCACGGTGTGTTTCTTGATCTTAATCCGCCTGAAAAAGACGATAACAACCGGATTTGCCAACTTTATAATTTTGGGTCAATTCGGGGTGTGGTTGGTCATGTACACCGTATGGTTTTTCACTCTTCGCGAAATCAGGGTTATGGCACTCTTTTTTGCCCTCATGGCACTTATATTTCTGATTTCAAACTCAAGATTTATCCAGTCGTTATCCATTGCAATAGGTGCTGCCATTATCCAGATAGTGGGTTCCTATTATGCCATATTTCATCTCGGACAGCCTGGTTCATTTGGACAAGAGGTGTTTTTTGCCGGATGCTTCCTTCCATCTGCAGTGTTCATAGCTTTTCTTTCGGAACATTACGCAAGGCAAAGGGCCGAGATCAAGAAGGCAAAGCGAATTGCTGAACAAAATCATGACGCACTATTGGATGAAATACACAAGACCAACAGAATAAATATCGACCTTGAAAAGGCTGAAGCAAAATACCGCAGTATCTTCGATAATGCCGTAGAGGGCATATTTCTAATAGTGCCTACTGAAGATAGATTCATCAGTGTGAATTCATCCTTGGCTAAGATGGCAGGGTATAATTCGCCTGAGGAAATGATCTCCTCTATTACCGATATCCCCGGACAGTTATTCGCCGATCCCGACGACCATAAGACAATAGCCGATATTCTCAAGATAAACAATGAGATCGTTGGATTCGAAACAGAGTTCTACAGGAAAGACAGTACCGTATTCTTTGGTTCTTTTTCAGCACGGAAGGTCTTTGATTCGGATAGCATGTTTATGCATTATGAAGGTACCCTGATCGACTTTACGGATCGCATAAAGAGGGAAAAGGCTGAGCGTGAGCGCGAGGCAGCCGAGGCTTCAAACAGGACAAAGAGTGAATTCCTGACCAATATGAGCCATGAAATCCGCACCCCTTTAAACGGTATTATCGGGATGACGGAAATAGCCATGGATACCAATCTGGATAATAATCAGCAGGAGATTGTCAATGTGATCAACCATGAGTCGGAAATCCTGTTGAACCTAATCAACGATATACTCGATTTTTCCAAGATAGAGGCAAAGCATTATGAGCTTGAGGCAATCAATTTTGATATAAGGGTCCTTATAGAGGACTTGGCGCAAAGCTTTTCCATGCGCTCGGAAAAGAAGGGGCTGGAGATTGTCACCTTTCTTTCTCCTGATGTACCATCGCGCATTGTTGGTGATCCGGGCAGGCTGCGTCAGATAATCGCTAATCTGGTGGGCAATGCCCTAAAGTTTACCGATAAAGGGGAGGTATTCATCAAGGTTGAAATGGTCGAAGACCTTGGTGAGAGTGTTGTGCTTAAGTTCAGTGTGAGGGATACAGGCATCGGGATTTCCGAGGAGCACCAGCACAAGGTCTTTGATCTCTTTACCCAGGCCGACGGAACGACTACGCGGAGGTATGGCGGTACAGGACTAGGCCTTGCCATTTCCAAGAGCATCGTAGAGATGATGGAAGGAGATATCGGCGTCAAAAGCACCATGGGTAAAGGCAGCACGTTCTTTTTCACTGCAATCTTTACCAAGACCAAGGACCAGAAATCTTTTTCCGTGTCTGAAGACGTAGATCTCGAGGGCTTGAGGGTTCTGGTCGTGGATGACAATGAAACAAACCGGTTGATACTCATGGATTTTCTAAAGCGATGGGGGTGCAACCCGGTCGACTCCACGGGGGGAGAAAAGGTCATATCCAAACTCAGGGCGGCCGATGGGGCCGATGAGCCCTTCGAGCTTATCCTTATGGACTTTTTCATGCCCGAGATGGATGGATTCGAGTTGTCCAGGAGGATACGGGCAATAGATTCATTAAAAAAGACACCCATAATCATGCTGACATCCAGGGGAAATGTCGGCGAGGCAAGGGTCAGCATGGATATCGGGATTCAGGGATACCTGTTGAAGCCTGTCCGGAGGGACACCCTGAAAAAAGCCATTATGTCGGTGATGAGCCTTATGAAGAAAAAAGAGTTTGAAAATCTTGAAAGGCTCGTGACAAGGCATACGATTGACGAAGATTTCAGAAAGGATATTCAGCTTCTTTTGGTAGAGGATTACCCTACCAACCAGCAGGTTGCGACAAGGCACCTCAGCAAAGCGGGCTATCAGGTCGATGTCGCGGAAAACGGTCAGCAGGCGGTTTCGGCATATAAAAGGAAGCATTATGACCTCATCCTTATGGATATCCAGATGCCTGTCAAGGACGGTTATGATGCTACAAATGAGATTCGACAGTGGGAGGATACGCTGTATCGTGAAGGTTTTACCGTGGAAATAAGCAGGATCCCGATCATTGCCCTCACCGCCCATGCCACAATAGGCTATCGTCAGAGGTGCATAGAGGCGGGTATGGATGATTACCTCTCCAAACCGTTGCGGCGGGAAGAACTAGTGGACATGGTGGATAAATGGGTCGGGCAAAAGATATCCACCGAAGAAGAGATACAGGGGATAAATCAGACAGCGGAAGTCCCCGAAGATGATACTGCCGGTAACACCGGGTGCCCCATAGACCTGGATAGGGCCATGAACGAGTTTGATTCGGACATGGGTTTTATCAGGGAGCTTGTTGGCGGTTTCTTGAAGAATATGAAAAAACAGCTGGAGATCATCCGAACAGGGATTCAGAAAGGGGATGCCGAAGCGGCTCGAAGGGAAGCGCACTCCATAAAAGGAGGCTCTTTAAATATTTACGCGGATGATCTCTCGCGAGTAGCCCTGGAGATGGAGAACTTAGGAAAGACAGGTGACGTTGGTGATGGGATGGAGATACTTTTAAGGCTGGAAAACGAATTTAAACGGCTGGATGAATACTATAACGGGTGAAAAGGACGGGTCGGTATAATCGATAGTAAAATCTGGGTAAGTGTTGAACCGCGCAGACTTGTCTTATTTGAGATCCTGTGTATAGACATGTCTCCCATGTGCGAATATTTGTTGTAATTATGAAGCCATGAGCCACTTTTTTGCTTTTTCAATATCGTAAAATACCGTGAGGTTATGACACCTGTTGCGCGATACATTTTCAAGAAAGCGGGATTCTTCAAAATCGGGAGAAACCACGAGTGCTCTCTTGAGTGTCCGTAATATCCCGGATTCGTCCATAATCTGCGGACTTTCGAATAATTCTATGGTCGGTATTTCGATCTTAGCCACGCTCATGTCATTTAGAAGACGATGACAGCCTGTCTTTTTGCACATGGACGCTACTTCAGGGGCTATCTTGCGGATCCGGTCCAGCTTTACTAGGCCTTCAATCCGCAAAAAAACGCATTTGTTATCAGGGTTATAATAAATTATGTGTGACAAAGCTGGCCTCCCGAGAATGTATAAACCATTATACATTATATCTGAAACACAAGTTAATTCAAAAAAATACAAGGGTAGGGGGGAGAAAAATCTCCCCCCTGGTTTGAAAAGGGGCTTAAATAATCTAGTATGCTAGGCGTTCATTTCGTATTCGCCATTTAAAGAGAATACGTATTTTTCCCAGACCCTCTGGTACTGTGCGTCGTCGGCTACCGCCTTGATCAGCATGATCTCCTTGCAGTAGGCCCTCTGCTCTTCTTTTGTATTGTGCATGCCGTAGATCTGCAGCGCGAAAGATGCGAAGTCTCTCACCATGAAGTCGAAGATCTGGTTGACAATGTCTTTGTCGAGGCCTTCTATCTTTGCCTGCTCTAAGATGAGCTGGCCGTATACAACGATAGAGAACATCTCGCCAAGAGGCAGCGAGAAGGACGGATCCATCTCCTGGAGCTTATCCGGGAATGCCTTTTCCAGCAGTTCCTTGTAGATGTCTATCTGCTTTATAAAGGTTGCGACATTTGGCAGGTCCTTGAATGAATTAAAGATGGCCTTATAGTCGTGGAACTGTACCTTGCTCAGGCCCTTTGCCGCTCCCTGGTCGAAAACGAATTCATCATCGCTGGTGTCAAGGATGGGCTTGACCTCTGAGTATTCTTTGGGGTTGAAGAAATAGCTCTTTATGAACTTGCGGATGAGCTGGACATTTACATGAACAGTTCCTTCGAGCTTGGAAGGGCCCCTGACATCGGCTGCGGCCATGTGGAAGTATGTGTCTTTTTCGAATCCGCGAGCCGCGATTACGTCCCAGAGCAGATCCATTACCTCTTCGGACTGCAGGGTAACCTTCATCTTGCTGGTGGGGTTGTACAGGAGGTAGCGTCTGTCGTCTTCATTGGCGTTCCTGAAATAATCGGTTGCGCGTCTCTGGTAGAGCTTCATGCCTATAAGGCGAAGCCATGCATCCATGAAGTTTTTCTTTACATGGGGCATGTCCGTTACCTTCATACCGAAGAGTATGCGGTTGGATGCATGCGTGATGGCCTCGTAAAAGCAGTGCTGTGATACGCCTATGGATGCCGGGCCGATGTTGAACTTGCCTATGTTGATCGTGTTGAGCGCTGAATCCCATGCATGAGGGCCGCGGGAGAGGATGTCTTCTTCTGATATAGGGTAGTCGTGGAGTTCAAAGCTTGCCACGTATTCCTGGTGTGAGATGACATTCTTTTTGAGCTCGTAGGCCTTGTGCTTGTAATTGGTGACAAAGAAGGTGTAATCATCGGTCCCGTCCTTGACCTTGCCCATGGTGGAGACCATCTCGGCCTCGTTTCCGTTGCCTATATAGTATTTTTCGCCGTTTGCCAGCCAGGTGCCATCATCTTTGGGTGTAAGGGTCGTGTCCGTGGAATAGATGTCTGCACCGTGGGTCCTCTCGGAGAGGCCGAAGGCAAAGATGGCGCCTTCCTTCAAAAGCTTGGCCGCCCTCTGCTTGGCCTTTTCGTTCTTGCTCATCCATATGGGGCCGAGCCCTAGGATGGACACCTGAAAGCAGTACCAGTAGCCCAGACCGTAGAATGCAAGAAGCTCGCTGTACTCGCCGTTTCGTGCAGTATCCCAACGGCAGTCCTGATCTCCTCCGGCGTATTTTTTAGGTGTAAGAAGCTTTGCAAAGATTTGCTCCTTGCCTAAGAAGTCTACAAACTCCTTGTACCAGAGTTTCTTGTTGTATTCGTCCAGAAGTCTTGTCTTGCCCATGTCCTCGAAGAATTTAACGGTCTTTTCCACGATAGAGCGTGATCCCTCGTCTGCCATGAGGTATTTGAATTTTTTTGGCTGCATGAGTAAATTCATATCTTTCCTCCTCTTTTTTGGTCCATGTATTTTCCATGGTTTGCCAATGCTTTTTTTAGTCTCTGGCCATAGTCATGTATGCTGATATGAAAAGGCCCTTTGCTAGATGGTATAAGTAGCACATGTCGTGCCATCGATTCAGTTATCCTAACCAATTGATATTAAGAGAAAAGCTAGTCAGGGCTGTCCTCGGTAAGCCCAAATATGGTCACATGAAGCCCATATTTGGGCTTGACCATGGCCTGGTATGGCGGTTATTAAGTCATAAACTATACAAGGGATCTCATGGAATATTATTCGCACAGTCAATGGCAGTCAATAGCGGTATTCGAGGCCGTACCACAACCTCTTGGCATAGGGGCGTTAAAGGCTCTCTGGCCTTTAGAGGCCTCGGAAGTAGATGCGTTTGTAAAAAGATGTCTGGCTGACGGTCTGATAAAGGGGTCTTACGATAAAGGCTTTATCCTCGCCCCTGATCTGAAGCAGGCGATCAGGCAGAGGCTTTCAAGGATAAACAACCCCGAACGCGCAGGAATAATGCTTGAACAGATAGAAAGGGCAGGCCAGCAGGTGGCCCTGACGGATATAAGCCGTTTCAGCCTTTTATTGCGTGCAGGGCGCAATTATGAGGCCGCCCTTTTTGCAGAGGTGGCAGCGCGAAAGGCCTTTTATGAGGGGGACAAGGCTTCGGCATATGAACTGGTGAGCAATGCCATGGATGTCGTGGCCGGGCATCAGGGACCCATAGAGTGGGACACTCTGCTGTTTTCTCTGGTCATAGAATTCTGCCGTCTCAAGATACACCTGACAAGGGGCATCAGGGATATACCGTCATTGCTTGATCTTGCAAGGCCGCGGGCCGAACAGCATGGCGACCTGCGCACATTGGCCCGGATTGATTGCATCGAGGGCCTCTGCAGGTATGTTACCGGGGAGATCGCCGATGGGATCATTTGTATCTCTAAAGGGCTGAATCAGGTCGATGCCCTGGGGGATGAGGATATTGTTTCCGTAACCACAGAGTTCAGGGGGGCCTTTTATTATCTGCGGGGTATGTACAAGGAGGCCCTCGACTGTTTTGACATGATGATGAAGTTTCAGGATCTGCCTATGGAAAAGGCTGTTTTCTCATTTTTACCCGAATACCTATCTTCATCTTCAGCCATCGGGTATATAAGCGCACTTGTCGGTCAGTATCACCGCTCTATCGGTTTGCTTGACTCCCACTGGCGCAGGTCCAGGATCAAAAAGGACGACGGTAACAGCTGCTTTTACGAGGCATTGCTGGGGGTCATTCTGTTGATAATGGGCAGGAAGAATGAGGCATACGGACATATCGTAGACTCATGCAAGGAGGCAGGGCAATTGAACAATATCGCTGCGCTGCACGTGGCACAGAAAGGACTCGCCTACTATTATTTTTTAGAGGGCAATATAGAAGAGGCCTATCGGATTACCAGTAAGACCGTGCATGCCGATTTCATAGGTCCTCAGTACAACTGGCCGGTGACACTGGAGATGCTCCATGCGTTTTACCGTCAGGGATACGCCCCTGTAGAAGGCATGGCATTTGATAATGAGATAGAAAGGGTCATGCACGGGCCGAATATCCATCTGCGCGGGGTGGCGTGCCGTATAAGGGCCATTGAGGCCCATGAGGGTGGTGAAGACGCGGATGTCATTGAATCCCTGCTAGAGGCGAGCGAGGCAGACCTCATCAGGACAGGTGATCCTATAGAACTCGCAAAGACAAGGTGCGAGGTCGCGAGAGTGAAGTTGTCCCGGGGCGACAGGGCCTCTGCAAGAAACATAGCGCTGATGGCCCTGGAGGGCCTTAGCGGTTATGGACAAGATTTTTTTCCGGAAGACCTCGTAGACCTGTTGATAGTAGGTGTCCCGTTCAGGCCGGGCAGGAAAAAACAGGAACTGATAGATAGATTCATAGATTTGATGGATGAATTTGTCCCAGATACGGATCAGGATGAACTGCTTGGAAGGCTCTTATCTGCTGTCTGCAGTTTTTTCGACGCCGAACGGGCTGGGCTTTTCTGGTTTCCACGAGGTCGTGAGTCGCAGCGCCCTGTGCTTCGGGCGTCATATAATATCGATAAAGCGGAGGTGAATTCGAGGCCTTTCCGTGAGGCGCTGGGCCTGATCTTCAAGACATACCGCAATGAAGAGCCCCTTATCATCAGGGATGCAAATCCAACAGGTCCTGTCAGGGGATCGGCTCGATCAAGGGCTGTATTCTGCCTTCCGGTCAGCGTGGGAGAAACACTCAGGGGGGTTCTCTATCTGGACAATTCCCGTATCTATGAACAGGGCGATGATGTCGACAGGGATTTCGTGCTCAGGCTTGCACATCATGTGAGTATGTCGGTAGAGCGCATCATCCACTATACATCCATGATGAACGAGGGTGCTTCCGGAACGAAAGATATCAAAGAAACAAGTAGTTACATAGATGTAGGGCCAAGGATTCTCGGCAGGAGCCCGGTAATGATCACCGTACTTGCAAAGGCGGATCAGGCCGCTGTATCGGATGCGACCATGCTCATCACCGGAGAGACAGGTGTGGGGAAGGGACTGCTTGCAGGAAGGATTCATGAAAAGAGTCTCCGTAAGTCCGGTCCGTTTGTTGTGATGGACCTCTCTAGCATACCCGAGACGCTAGTGGAAAGTGATCTGTTCGGTCATGAAAAGGGGGCGTTTACCGGGGCTGAGCGCCGGAAGCCGGGCAGGGTCGAACTCGCACATAAGGGGACGCTCTTTATAGATGAGATAGGTGACGTGCCTTCGGGCGCACAGGTGAAGCTGTTGAGGGTGCTGCAGGAAAAGAGCTTTGTCCGGGTAGGAGGCACCCGTACCATAATATCCGACTTCAGGCTCATTGCCGCTACCAACCGCGACCTGGTATCCGATGTATCGGCAGGTCGTTTCAGACAGGACCTGTATTACCGGCTCAATGTAGTGGGGCTCTCCATGCCGGCCTTAAGGGAACGCAGCGAAGACATCATTATTCTTTCAAGGGAGTTTCTTGAGCACTATTCCAGGAAATATCACCGACAGATCCCGGAACTCACGGACCAGGACATATCCGCGCTGATGAATTACAGCTGGCCGGGCAATGTTCGCGAATTGAAAAACGTCATGGAGCGCGCCGTCATACTCTCCACTCCGGAAAGGCTGGAGTTGAATCTGCCTGTCGACCTGGTTCGGGATATGAACACCATGCCGTGTGAGACCGTTACCATGGATGAACTCCAGCGCCGGTATATCAGACATGTGCTCGGCCTTACCGGAGGGCGGATCGGGGGGCCGGGCGGTGCTGCTGAGATACTGGGTATGAAGCGAACAACCCTGCAGGCCAGGATGAAAAGGCTGGGTGTAGCATAAGAACTATTTCATATGAAAGGGTAATTATATAAAGCTTGTTACGTATCTGAATAAGGATGATAGACAGTGTATAGGCGCTGTCATGGATGACGGCAAATCCATAGCTGCCCTGCAGGAAGGCAAGGATTTTGATACAGGCAATGCCATAGGCCCCTGTCTGGTCACACCTGAAGAGATCCCCGACCCCTATAACCTTGAAATGACGGCACGCATCAATGGCAGTCAATGGTCGTACGGTACATCTGCCGATATGTACTGGTCATTTGAAGAGATGCTCGAATATATCTCCAGGTCAGAGACCCTCTATCCCGGTGAATTCATAGGGTCAGGCACATGTTCCGGCATGCTTGGCAAGGGTTGCGGACTGGAGATGAATAGGTTTTTGAAGCCCGTGGATGTCGTCGAACTCGAGGTGGAGAGCGTTGGTGTGTTAAGGAACAAGATTGTTGGATCATAGGTCGATGCCCGAATCTATTTATACAGGGATGGGATTAAAAGTTTACTTGCTTCATGCGTAAGAAAATCATATGAAATACGACCAAGAAAACCAATAAGGAGAATAGCAATGACAGCACTTCAATGGGACAATCCTCCGGAGATGGTCATAGATCCGGACAAGAAATACAAGGCCGTGATCGCCACAAACAGAGGAACGATAGAGCTTGATTTTTATCCGAAGCATGCCCCGATAACGGTCAACAACTTTGTGTTTTTGGCAAGGCAGGGATATTACAACGGCGTTACCTTTCACAGGGTGATCAACGATTTCGTGATCCAGGGCGGTGATCCGACAGGTACAGGCAGGGGAGGCCCTGGGTACCAGTTTGTCGATGAGACTGCAGGCAATCCGCTCAAGCACGAAAGGGGAATGATGTCCATGGCGAATGCCGGGCCAAACACAAACGGCAGCCAGTTCTTTATCACGCATTCACCGCAGCCCCACCTCGACGGTAAGCATACGGTGTTCGGCAAGGTGGTCTCGGGCCTTGATGTGGTAGATTCCATACGGCAGGGCGATGCGATGGAGACCGTGACCATAATAGAAGAATAGGCCTATCGACTGATGCGGTTGACCAGCTTACTATCAGCAATTATTGGGCTTGACGGAGAATTCTTCGTGGAATAAAAGAAATTATATTGTTCTTTTACATAATCGGGGTGGCTTATTTTGAGCCTGAGAGATACCCTTAGAACCTGATCTGGGTAATGCCAGCGTAGGGAGATAATATCATGATCGGATATTAGATTAGCTTGCTTTAAAAAACACAGGCCGTCTCCCCAAAAAGGAGATGGCCTTTTTATTAATGATGCGAGTAGAACGGAGGATAAAATGCTGAATGAAGTTACGATAACAAGAGCTATAATAAACACTTATCTGGACAAGTTTACCGATGTCTTAGAGCTTGACGTTGCGATCGTAGGTGCCGGGCCTTCAGGGCTGGTCGCCGGGTATTATCTTGCAAAGGCGGGCAAAAAGGTGGCCCTGTTCGAAAAGAAGCTCTCGATCGGCGGGGGCATGTGGGGCGGCGGTATGATGTTTAACGAGATTGTGGTCCAGGATGCAGGCAAGACCGTTCTCGATGAGCTGGGGCTTGGCGTAAAGGAGTTCGAAGAAGGCTATTATACCCTGGATGCCGTTGAGGCTGTGTCAGGACTCGTATATAAGAGTGTCCGGGCAGGCCTGAAGATCTTCAACCTTATCACGATAGAGGATGTGGTCTTTAAGAAGGACAGGGTGAGCGGGCTTGTGATCAACTGGTCACCTGTTGAGATGACGGGTCTTCACGTGGATCCTCTGACCATTCATGCCAGGTATGTCATTGATGCCACAGGCCATCCGGCAAACGTGACAGAAACCCTGGTTAGAAAGATGGGTGTTGAATTGGATACACCTACAGGGACAATAGTCGGGGAGAGGTCCATGGATGCAGAGCTCGGAGAGATGCATACGGTTGAGAACACGAAAGAGGTGTTCCCCGGCATGTATGTTTCTGGAATGGCTGCCAATGCGGCCTTTGGCGGCTACAGGATGGGGCCGATATTCGGGGGCATGTTCCTGTCCGGGAAAAAGGCGGCCGACGAGATAATAGAAAGGCTTAGATGAGATCAGGCAAGACCTTTCGCGTTATAGACGCCAATATAAACAGGGTGACAGAAGGCCTGAGGGTTATCGAGGATATATTCAGGTATTGTCACGATGACCCCGGCATTCAGCAGGCATTGAAGGACCTGCGTCACCGCGTTGCATCGGATAGCGATCAGCAGAGGTTTATCCCGTACAGGGATGCGGCATCGGATATAGGGTTTTCATCTGTAGGGGACCTTGAATATAAGAGGGAGGGGCTCAAAGATATCCTGCGTTCGAACATGAAAAGGGCACAGGAGGGGCTCAGGGTGCTCGAGGAGATGTTCAAACTCGACGATGCAGGTGCCTCCCAAAAAATGAAGAGCCTGCGCTATGAGCTCTATAAAATAGATAAGAAGATCCTCATGTATAATAAACCCGAGATCAAGAAAGGCCTGTATCTGATCATGACCGATCCGCCAATGGGATATGAAGAGCTCGCGCGAATGGCCGTCAGTGCCTGTATTCCTGTTTTGCAGCTTAGGTATAAAGGGTTTGATGCATCAAGGTTTTTATCTCACGCCCTGGCAGTGCGTGAGATAACCGCCGGGACCTCTACGGTCTTTATCGTGAACGACAGACCTGATATCGCCATGCTCTCAGGTGCGGACGGATTGCACATAGGCCGAAACGATATACCTCCGGTCCAGGCGAGAAGATTACTTGGCGACAATGTTCTTATAGGCCTTTCAACGCACAATTCCGAACAGGTCATTGATGCACAGGATCAGGACGTTGATTATATCGGATTCGGCCCTGTCTTTTTTACAGCGTCAAAGGAAGATCCCGATATGGTTACGGGTGTCGATGCATTGAAAAAGATCTCTGCCGAATCCAGGCATCCCGTTGTGGCCATAGGGGGTATCGACAGGGGCAATATTATGAGCATGAAAGGGACCGGGTGTAATAATATCGCGGTTATAAGTGCTGTAAGCAATGCCCGGGATCCATATGAAGAGATGGTGGCACTGCAGAAGATTTCTCTGGAGGAGATATGACATTAAGAGAACAGGCACTACAAGGTGCCATAACACCGGAAATGATAGTTGTTGCCGAATATGAGGGCCTTTCGCCCGAATACATCCGTGACGGCTTGGCCCGGGGTGAGATAGCCATCCCGAAAAACAACACAAAGGATCTCAGGATAATAAGGGGGGTCGGCAAGGGGCTGCGGACAAAGGTCAATGCCAATATCGGGTCGTCTCCATATCATATGGACATCAGAGAGGAATTGGATAAGCTCCAGGCAGCTGTCGCTCACGGGGCCGATTCAGTCATGGACCTGTCGCTTGGCTCTGAGATGATCCGTATACGCAGAGAGATCATCAGGGAGAGCCCTGTTATGATCGGGACCGTACCGATTTATCAATGCGCCTTTGAACTTGCCGCAAATAAAAAGGATATCACCGAGATGACGATACGGGATTTCCTCTCGACCGTAGAAAAACAGGCCAGGGAGGGTGTGGATTTTATGACTATCCACTCAGGCGTGACCATGGCTGGCATGAAGGCCCTGCAGACTCAGCCGAGGCTGCTTGACGTGGTAAGCAGGGGGGGCTCATTTCTTATTTCATGGATGAAGAGAAATAATACGGAATCTCCCCTGTACGAGTATTATGAAGAGATCCTCGATGTATTGGCTGAATACGATGTAACTATTTCCCTGGGTGACGGCATGCGTCCGGGCGCTACCTCGGATGCTACCGACAGGGCACAGCTGACCGAACTGATGATCCTGGGTGAGCTTGCATGCAGGGCCTGGGATAAGGGTGTTCAGGTTATTATCGAGGGGCCGGGCCATGTGCCTCTGAATATGGTAGAGCAGAATGTCGGTCTTCAGAAAACCATATGCAAAGGCGCCCCTTTTTATGTTCTCGGACCCCTGGTCACTGATTGTGCATCGGGATACGATCATATCGCGGGCGCTATAGGCGGGGCCCTGGCTGCTTATCATGGAGCGGATTTTCTATGCTATGTAACCCCTGCAGAGCACCTGCGTCTACCCACAACTAGCCATGTTATCGAGGGTGTGATAGCGTCAAGGATAGCCGCACGTGCAGCTGATCTCGCAAAGGGGATGGACTATGCGATCGAGATGGAGCAGGGCATGGCGGATGCGAGAAAATCTCTTGACTGGGAAGCTCAGATAGAGCTATCGGTCAATTCGGAGAATGCAAGAAGGCTCAGGGAATCAAGTGAGATCGGCGGCGACGATGTCTGCACCATGTGCGGAGAATTTTGTGCCATAAAGAGGCTTATCGAATAATGGTATATACATAAAGGCAATGTCAAAGATACGTATAAATAAATATATTGCATCCACAGGTGCTGTCTCTCGGCGTAGCGCCGACAGTATTATTGCCAGCGGCAGGGTGAAGATAAACGGCGAGAAAGCCGTGATAGGCGATCTGGTAGATGGTGAGATCGATACAATAACCCTTGATGATAAGGTTGTTAAAGGTCAGGAAAGGGTTATTATCGCCATGTATAAACCCAGAAATGTGATGACAACGCTAGATGATCCCCAAGGCAGACCCTGTATCAAAGACCTTATCCCCGAGAGGTATCAGGGGGTGTTCCCCGTGGGAAGGCTCGATTTTGATGCGAGAGGGCTCCTTGTCCTGACCAATGATGGAGATCTGGCGAACAGGATACATCACCCGGCTTATAATGTCCCGAAGGTCTATATTGTAGAATTATCTCCTAAGGCGGCTGACGAAGATATCCGAAAGATGGAGCAGGGTGTTTTCCTCGATGGAAAGATGACAAGGCGGGCCAGAATCGAGCAGATAAGGAAGAGCCCTGCCTCCTCTACGGTGAGGATTACACTGATGCAGGGCCTGAAAAATCAGATCAAACGTATGGCAAAGGCTGTCGGATTGCACGTTGTATCCATTAAAAGGATCTCGGTCGGGCCTGTTGCCCTAAAGGGTATGAAGCCAGGCCAGATAAGGGAATTGACGGTATTTGAGAAAAAAAATTTATATAAGATATTAAAACAAAACAAAAAACCTTGACTTATATTTACAACCCCCTATAATTATGAATATCTTTTTAGGAGGGACATAAATGAATAAATCAGAACTGATCGAAGAACTATCGATGCGTATGGCTCTTCACCCGAAAAAGTCTGAATTGATGGTCAATACAATCCTCAATTCCATGGTTGATGCCATGAAAGACAGACGTCGTGTGGAAATAAGGGGTTTCGGAAGCTTTGTCATGAGGAATTACAGGCCTTATGTGGGAAGGAATCCAAAAAGCGGTGAAAAGATACAGGTCAGCGAAAAGACACTGCCGTTTTTTAAATCAGGCAAAGATATGAGGGACCGGGTAAACGGCGATTAATAACGCCCGCCTATCCTTTTTTCAAGGTTTTTATAAAAAAACAAGCGTCTATATATTGACGCATTCGTATGAATGCGCTATAAGTATGTCTGAGATAATGATCCTATGGCTGATTATAATATACTAATAGTTGATGATGAGATACAGAACAGGGAATATCTTACAGAGATACTCTGTGAAGAGAATTATAATGTAACAGGCGCTTCAAACGGAAAAGAGGCCATAGCCAAGCTTTCCCAGGATACATATCATGTAGTTTTGACCGATCTCAAGATGCCTGAGCTGGACGGTCTGGGGTTGATCAAATACCTTATAGATAACAGGTTGAAATCCATTGGGATTATCTATACGGGTTACGGATCTGTCAAGACAGCTGTGGATGCTATGAGGCTAGGGGCCTTTGATTATATTACAAAGCCCTTTAAGGCCGACGAGATCAAGGTCGTCGTGAAAAAGGCCCTTGATCACCTTGCCCTCCAGGAGGAAAATATCTATCTAAAGCAGCAGCTCAAGGACCGTTACAGGTTCAACAACATCATCGGTAACTCTGAGAAGATGCAGCAGGTCTTCGGCATGATAGACAAGATAGCCTCGACAGATTCAAGTGTTCTCATCCTGGGTGAATCGGGCACGGGCAAGGAGCTCGTTGCACGTGCACTTCATTTCAATTCACCGCGTTCGCAGAACCCGTTCGTACCGGTCAATTGCGGGGCAATCCCTGAAGAATTACTCGAAAGCGAACTCTTCGGCCATGAAAAGGGTGCGTTTACCGGGGCGTTCAGGACCAGGATAGGACGGTTCGAACTGGCTCAGGGGGGGAGTATCTTTCTTGATGAGGTATCCGAGATGAGCCCCAACCTTCAGGTCAAGCTGCTTCGCGTTATTCAGGAAAGGGAATTCGAACGTGTGGGTGGGGTAAAATCCATCCGTGCAGACGTGCGTATTATTGCTGCAACAAACAAGATTCTTGATGATGAGGTAGAGAAGGGAAGGTTCAGGGAGGATCTCTATTATCGTCTGAATGTAATACCTGTGCAGCTGCCGCCTTTACGCGAAAGAACGGATGATATACCACTGCTTATCAAACATTTCTCAGATAAATGCAGTGAGGAAAAATCCTGCAATATGATAACATTCAGCCGTAAGGCTACATCTGCCCTTGTTCATTACAGGTGGCCGGGTAACGTCAGGGAATTGGAAAATATGGTAGAGCGCATGGCGGTTTTATGCGACGGGCCTGAGGTCGATCTGTCTGATTTGCCCGATAAGATCCTCTCGGGGGCGGCAAATTCAACGAGCGTTGTACCGAGTATAGATATTCCTGAATCGGGTATCGACCTGTCCACTGCGGTGAGTGAATTCGAGAAGAGCATTATCATCCAGGCACTCAACAGGAGCAACTGGATAAAAAACAGGGCCGCCAAACTGCTTCACGTAAACAGGACGACCCTTGTTGAAAAGATAAAAAAACAGAAACTGCAAAAGCCCACTGAATATAATGTGAGCTAGGCCGATATATGTTCCTATAAAAAATCTTTGTTCTAACGGAATATATGGCATAAAAGTTGTATTCATTATTGATGATAATAAAAAAAATAAAAAGGGTACGACTACTTATGGCTAGAGTGATATCAGTATTTTTAATCTCATTGTTCATTACCTTGGTAAGCATCCATACAACGGCCTGGGCAGGGGCCCCGCTCATCGGCGGCAGCGAAGACAAGGCCCGTATAATCTTTGAGATGAAGGATTATTTTGTGCCTGATCTGGAACAGGATGACCAGATCCTGAACGTCAATTTTCCGGACAAAATAGCCGAGGCATCGTCATTTACCGATCTTTTTGTCATAAGACAGATGGATTTTGACGGTCAAAAGGCCACGATAGAGATGAAAAGGCCTTTCACCTACAGCATAACCCTGATCGAGTCACCGCCCGGGTGCATTATAGATATAGAAGCGGTGGTAAAAGACGAGGATACCAGCGATTACTGCCCTATAGACACTATTGACGTAACATCGATAGAGACAGGCATACGGGTAAGCTTCAATATGCAGCCCGATGTTTGGCCGAGGGTTCTCTTGTCAGATAATATGACGGTATATCTGATCTTTAAGGGACAGTTGCAGTGTAATAATATACAGAAATATATATCACGCATACCTTATCTTGAGAATAAGGGGACGATAAGGATGGATGAGGGTGATGCCCTGATAATAACGCTTACCGATGACAAAGCTATCCTACAGGTTCAGTCCTACGAGGAAGAGGCAAAGATAGACTTTGATATAAGCACTTCGGACAAGATGAATCCGGATAAGAGGTATATTATTGCAAAAAAGGCCTATGATAATAAAGATATAGCAAATACTATACACATCCTGGAGCCATACAAGGATGATCTTACACCCGAAGGGCTGATCCTTCTCGGTAAGTGCTATTGGATGACCTCATATCCATATAGGAAGGGGACGTTGGCGTTGGAATCAATTCAGCTCACACAAAAGGGTGTTGAAGGTTTATCCGAAGGCCTTGAAAAGGAAAGCTTCATGTTGGAGTATGCCCTTATGCTGCTGCGATCGAATATGATCGCCGAGGCCCTAAACCAGATAGAGCCTCTTAAAAAATCGAACACAGAGTCAGTAAAGATCAAGGCAGGCATCCTGGAGATGGATTACTATAATAAAAAGAAGCGTTATCAGGATGCCCGTGTAAGCAATAAAAGGTTGTTAAAGTCGTACAAGTTGGAAAACATACCCGTTGAATCCAAGGCATATTATTCATCGGTTCTCGGCGATACCTATCTCGGGCTCAACTCCTATAATCAAGCCCTCAAACATTATCAGGATGTTATGAAAGAGGATCCCGAGTATGTGAAGACAGACCCGGAACTCTTTTCCCGTATGGCTGAAGCCGCATATAACAAGGATGATTTTATAACGGCGCGTGAGTATATCATATCGGCCATTAACCTTGGAGACCCCGATAAAAAGGCACAGAATATGATAAAACTCGGGGACTGTCTCTATCATCTGAAGCAGACAACAAAGGCCCTGGCCATATTTTCAGAAGTAGACAACCTCGCACCCAGAACAGAAAGCGGAATCATTGCAAAACTCCGTACCGCGAGGATTATAATGGAAAAGGACAGTGCAAATTCCGACAAGCTCTCCGACGAGACCTTCTTTGAGGTCATGGATATCTATGAAACCCTTAAAACAACCCCTGAGTTCACGGATACCCCGCTTGGTGCGATTACCAAGATAAGGATAGCGCAGGCATATTCCAAGCATGGGGATTGGAAGGATGCGTTGAAGTCCTATTATTGGGCCTGGGCCGACACAAAGGCCTCTGACCCTATACATTTCTATGCAAAGACCGAGGCCCAGGAAGAGCTCCTCGGGCGGATCAGGGGTATGTATAAAAATAACAAATACAATCAAGTGTATGAGCTGTACAAGAAGTATTATGAAAGCTTCATAAAGGATACAAAAGACATTGAGGTTATCTTTTTCATTGCCGATTCCATGCACAGATTAAAACACAACCATGAGGCCAGACCCCTGCTGATAAGATGTATCGAAAAAAGCAGGTCCTGGCGGGACGATTCGCTGGTGATCCTGTTCAATATAGACTATGCCGATGGACATATTAAGAAGGCCATGCAATGGAACACCAAATACATAAAGGGGTATCCAAAGGGTAAGGCCATAGTGCCCATGAAGGCAAAACGTGGGCAGATGCTGTACAAACAGGGTAAATTCAAAGAGGCGATTCCGTATCTGAAGGTATATGTCCATCTGAATAAAAATGACGCACTGACCATGCTTTCCTATCTCGTCGACAGCTATCACAGATTGTCAAATAATAAGAAAGAAGCCGAAACCCTGAAAAAGATTATATCCTACTATGGAAAGACAAAGTCCCCTGTAATAGAACACGCACTATATGCAAGGGCATATCAGTTGAAGAAAAAAGGTGAGCTGAAAAGTGCGAAGACATTATATAATAATCTTTTGAAAACCTATCCGTCGTCTACGTATAGATACTGGGCTCTGTTCAATCTGGCTGAGATCGATTATGCAAAGAATAAAGCGGATCAGGCATTTAAAAATCTTGACAAAGTCATCAACGGCTCAAAGGATGCCACCCTGATCAACCTTGCCTCGATGTATAAGCAGGAGTTCGTGTTGGATGCCGATATAGCGGAATTCAATAAACTCAAAGACAGATTCATGGATAAATAGATCTCATGAAGATCGCCATACTTGATCCGGATGTATCCACGGTCAATATACTCTCCGAGCTCATAGATGAAATGGGCCAGACACCTTCGCCGTTTACGGACAAGGACATGTTCCTGGAGGCGATAAACCCTGATATCCATTCCATAGCCATCATCTCCGATGATTTTACGGATGTTATAGAAGGCACCAAACAGGTCTATAATAATATAGAGATTATAGGCATCGGTAAAAGTGACGGTGATAGAAGCATGCAGGTGGGGGCAAGCCATTACCTGCGGAAGCCGTTCAAGGCAGAGGAGATCCGGCAGGTCCTTGGTGTGCTGCTCGATACATCAAGAAATTGTAAGGCTGAGGACGATTCGCAATTTATCATCTCGGATCAGAGTATGAAGGGAATCATGAAGATGGTAAACAAGGTTGCCCCCACACAGGCCCCGGTCTTTATTCAGGGAGAGTCTGGCACGGGAAAAGAAGTGATTGCCCGTTATATACACAATAATTCGAAGAGGAGGCTCGGACCCTATATCGGGATCAATCTGGCAGCTATCCCCGATACCCTGTTGGAGAGCGAGCTTTTCGGTTATGAAAAAGGAGCATTTACAGGGGCTTATGCGACAAGAACCGGTAAGTTCGAACTGGCCGACAAGGGGACCATACTCCTTGACGAGATAACCGAGATAAACCCCGGTCTTCAGGCCAAGCTTCTTCGTGTCCTGCAGGAAAAACAGATAGACAGGGTAGGGGGAAAGAGCCCTATAAAGGTCGATTTCAGGGTGATAGCGACAACAAACCGGGATATCGAAAAGGATATAGGCGAAGGAAGATTTCGTAAGGATCTTTTTTTCAGGCTCAATGTAATACCGATACGTGTACCGCCCCTGTGTTCGAGAAGGGATGATATACTGCCCTTGGCAGGGCATTTCATAAGGAAGGTGGCAAAGCGTGAAGGCATGGGGGAAAAAAGTTTAAGCAGGGAGGCAAAAGATGCCCTGTGTACCTATTCCTGGCCCGGCAATGTGCGTGAACTGGAAAACGTTATGGAGCGTGCTATGATCCTCTCTGACGGGGATATAATACATCTGGACGAAATAATGCTCGATATGGCGTCTTGCAACAGTTCCTCGATGGAGGTTCCTGGGGGAACAACCATAGAGGAAATGGAAAAGAGGCTTATAGTCTCAACACTTAAAGGCGTTAGCGGCAATCGTACAAAGGCCGCTGCCCTGCTTGGAATAAGCATCAGGACCTTGAGAAACAAGCTTAATGATTACACTAAAAAAGGTCAATTTTCCGACGCTAATTTGGTCAAAACATCTGACAAACACGCACTCTAGTGCACCTATAATGGCGATTCAGCCATTGGTATGACAATTGCTTGTAATAAGTCAGGAGGCTTATTATGGCAGGATTGTTCGATAAAACCATATCCAAGCTTAATTCTATCATGAACCATCAGGTATTTCGACAGGGCGTTATTTCCAGCAATATCGCGAATCTTGACACCCCCGGATATAAGGCCAAGGATGCAAGCTTCGAAGATGAACTGGAGAGTAGTCTGAACATGAAGACAACAAACAGGAAACACCTTCGAGGTTCACACCTAAAGGGCGCTCCCAGTGTTATCGACGACCCGTATTCACGCATAGGGAATGACGGCAATACAGTAGATATAGACAGAGAGATGATGAAGCTGTCACAGAACCAACTGCTTTACAGCGCCTCTTCTCAGATCGTAAAGGCCAAGATCGAGGGGATCAAGAACGCCATAGGGAGTATAAGATAATGGATCTTTTTACGGCAATGGATATAAGTGCAAGCGGGATGAGGGCACAAAGGACCCGGATGAATGTCATATCGTCGAACGTTGCAAATGCCCACACGACAAGAACGGCCGAAGGAGGTCCCTACAAGAGGCGGGATGTCGTATTGAGAGAGCGGACCTTTGAGGATGAGCTCTCAAGTGTCGAGGTGGAGAAGATCGTTACCGATACCTCGCCAGGTAAAAGTGTCTTTGATCCGGGTAATCCCGATGCGGATGATCAGGGATATGTTTCTATGCCGAATGTGAACGTTATGGAGGAGATGGTCAACATAATAAGCTCAACAAGGGCTTTTGAGGCCAACACGACCGCTGTCAAGGCACAGAAAGACATGGTTTTGAAGGCGTTGACGATAGGGAGGCAGTGATGCGTATCGATCCTAACGGGTTTTCGAGCCTTGGAGTTGTTCCTGAGGGTAAAAAGGTCAGCGATGTCAAGTCGAGCTTCGTCGATACCCTCAAGGAAGTAATCAATACTACAAATGATCGGATCAAGGATTCGGATAAGGCCTCTTTAGAACTTGCAAGCGGAAAGTCAGGGAATATTCATGAGTCCATGATAGCCATGCAGAAGGCGGATCTCTCTGTGCGTCTTTTGGTATCCGTCACCAACAAGCTTGTTCAAGGCTATAATGAGCTGACGAGACTGCGATGAATATAACCGATCTTATATCTCAACTAAAGACGAGATTTTTAGATATGAGCATGGGTCAGAGGTTTGGGGTCTTTGCCGTTATAGGATTTGCCGTAGCAACCATAGTGGTAGCCATGATGTGGGGCATGGCCCCCAAATACCAGTATCTGTTCACTGATCTTGCGGATACGGACGCATCGCTCATTGTTCAGTATCTTAAGGAGAACCGTGTTCCGTATAAACTTGTAAAAGGCGGCTCCGCCATCATGATACCCGAGGAAAGCGTGTATGAGACCAGGATTGACCTTGCAGCAAAGGGGCTCCCGAAGGGAGGGGTAGACAAGGGGTTCGCACTTTTTGACGAGACAGGCTTTTCCACCTCTGAGTTCGTTCAGAAGATCAACTATCAGAGGGCGCTTCAAAACGAGCTCGCCAACACGATCATGTCGCTTGAAGAGGTTGATTACGCAAGGGTTCATATAGCGATGCCCAAGGAGAGCATCTTTATTGAAGACGAAAAACCGGCAAAGGCATCCATAGTGGTAAAGCCCAGGGCCGGTCAGAGCATAAGACAGACTCAGGTGCAGGGCATAGTATATCTTGTCGCAAAGAGCGTTAGGGGGCTCGATCCTGAGAATATCAGCATCGTAGATATAAGAGGGCGTGTGCTTTATGAGGGAAAAAACGAATCCGATGCCATTTCTCTTGCAAGCAATTATCTCGATGTTAAGCGTTCTATAGAGAACATGCTTCAGAGTCGCGCCCAGGACCTCCTTGAAAAGATAGTGGGTCCTGCCTCGGCAATCGTTAAGGTAAGCGCCGATATCAACATGGACATGGTCAAGAGTGTGGAAGACATGTATGACCCCGAGATACAGGTGGTAAGAAGCGAAGAACTCAAGAACGAATTTTCCGGCAGTGAAAACTCTATCGGCGGTATCGCCGGGACACAGTCAAATATCCCTACAGGCAGGGGTACATCTAATAACATACCTCAGAACGCAAATTCGGGAGGATCGAATATAGTAAGGAATTACGAGATAGCACGCAATCAGACCGAGACGATACAGTCTCCCGGCGAGATTACCAGGCTTACGGTCTCGGTAGTTGTGGACGGGATCTATAAAACCGATGACGAGGGCAAGAGGATCTTTGTTGCCAGGCAGGATGAAGAGATCAAGGGCATAGAGAATGCCGTAAGACATGCCGTGGGTTTCAGCAGTGACCGGGACGACACTATCTCTGTTTCCTGCATTCCCTTTGCACAGGAGGATACAGACATAGACGCCCTCTCGGCCAAGGCCAGATTGATAGAATACGGCATGACGGCATTGAAATATTTCTTTATCTTTGTGGTCATCCTTCTTGTGCTTCTGATGGTTGTGAGACCCATGATGAGGTGGCTGATAAGGCCGGTAAAGGTTATCGATGAGATGCCTGATAGAAAAAATGCGCTGACATCCGATGAAAGGGATGAAATAGCCTCGACGGAACTGCCCCAGCTGGAAGTCGATGCGAAGAGTGATGAGATGAAGAGACTTATAGACGGCAGGCGAAGGATGATACAGAAGAATTCGAAAAATGATATGGAGACCGCCACCGCTGTTATCAAGTCCTGGCTCCAGGAGAATATGTAGTGGCAAAGATGCAGAAGCTCGATGGACCTCAGAAGGCCGCGGTCTTTCTCATGGCCATGGGTGATGATTTTGCCAAGGAGGTATTCAAGGGTCTGACGGATTATGAAATCAAGGCTCTCGGTAAGCGTTTGGCCAGGCTTGAGGATATCACCATCCCTGTAGAGACTGTCCAGGAGATCATGACAGAGTTCCAGAAAAAGAGCACAGAGGTCAGCGGTGTTACAGGCAAGGGTTTTGATTATCTGAAAGATGCCCTTGTTGATGCCCTTGGTGACGACAAGGCAAAGCCCATACTGGAGTCCATTGCCCAGGCAACCGATACGGCGGCATTTTCAACACTTAGGGTTGTCGATGCCTCACTGCTTGTTGACTATCTCAGGGGAGAACATCCGCAGACCATTGCCCTTATACTTGCCCACCTGGAATTTACAAAGGCGGCTCAGATTATCAGGGGTTTGCCTGAGAAGCTCCAGCCCGAGATCATATTCAGGATGGCGAATCTGGGGTTAGTCCCTGCGGGTGTGATAGAGGATGTGGATAGTGTCATGAGAAAAGAGATCGAGGCCATGGGAAGCGTTGAAAGCAGGAGGCTCGGAGGTGTTGAGGCAGTGGCAGAGATCATGAACCAGCTGGACCATACAACAGAGAACAATATCTTTGCCTCATTGGAGGACTTTGATGTCGATCTTGCAGAGGGCATCAGACAAAAGATGTTTGTGTTTGAGGATATCGTCAATATCGATAGCAGGGGCATCCAGACAATACTGAAGGAGATCACCAACGAAGATCTCTCCATCGCGTTAAAGACATCGAGCGACAAACTTAAAGACCTTATCTTCAAGAATATGTCGTCCCGTGCCGCCGAGATGCTTTATGAAGATATGGAGTCAATGGGGCCTGTTAAACTCTCCGATGTCGAAAACGCGCAGCAGACCATAGTCAGGGTTGTAAGGAAGCTTGAGGCCGCTGGAAAGATCGTGGTCGGAGGCAAGGGTGGTGAAGATGTCCTCGTCTAAGATATTAAAGGGTGGCAGAGCATCTCATGTAACGGTATCGCCATATGATATCAAGGATATGGGTCTGAGGGGAAAGCTTACCATAGCAGAGAAGGCCCGCAAAGAGGCCGATGAAATATTGAGAAAGGCGAAAAGCGAGAAGGAGTCTATAGAGCTTAAGGCGTATAAGCAGGGCTTTTCACAGGGACAGAAAGAGGGTAAGAAGGTGGCAGTCAAGAAGATAAACCCGCTTTTCAATACCTTTTCAGCAGCTGTTGAAGAGATCGCAGGGATGAGACAGAATATCATTCAAAGACATCATGATCAGATCCTCGAGCTTGTCGTCCTTATTACGGAAAAGATACTGCACAGGGCGATCCATATCTCCCCTGAAATTGTCCTCGATACGGTGAGTGCAGCATCGAAATACCTAATGAAAACCGATGAGATAAGATTGAGGCTGCATCCGTCCGATTATGAATATATAAAGGATATAGAAAAGCTATTGAGTGTCAATCTTACCGGGAAAAAGAATATCGATTTTGTGGAAGACAGTTCCATAGATCGCGGCGGGGTGATAATCGAGACCGAGTTCGGGGAGATAGACGCAACCATCAGGTCACAGATCGACCATATAAAAGAGACATTGTTTGAACATGACTAATCTCGATACGTTTACAGCAAGGATTAAAGACATTGAACCGGTACAGGTCAGGGGCAAGGTAACGAACATCGTCGGCCTGGTAGTTGAGGGACACGGGCCGGGAAGCGCTATGGGCGGTATCTGCGAGATATACACAAAGGGAAAGAGCGATTCTATAATGGCCGAGGTGGTAGGATTCAAGGACAAACACGTGCTGCTTATGCCTTTGGGAGACCTGGACGGGATAGGTCCGGGAAGCACTATTGTGGCCAGAAAATCAAATCCGATGGTCAAGGTTGGTAATGCTCTGCTGGGCAGGGTGGTAGACGGTATGGGTTGTCCGCTCGATGAAAAGGGTCAGATTGTCCTTGACTATGAAATGCCGATTTACGGAAAGACAATGAATCCCCTCAAGAAGAGACGGATCGATAAGTCCCTGGACCTGGGTATAAGGGTCATAAACGGGATGCTGACCGTCGGCAAGGGTCAGAGGATGGCTATTATGGCCGGTTCGGGCGTGGGAAAGAGCGTGCTGCTGGGCATGATGGCGCGTCATACCAAGGCGGATGTGAATGTTATCGCCCTGATCGGAGAAAGGGGCCGTGAGGTCAAGGAATTTCTAGAGAGGGACCTTGGAGAAGAAGGTCTCAAACGCTCCGTGGTTGTGACTGCAATTTCTGATCAGCCCGCTCTGATACGTCTGCGTGGGGCATATCTGGCCACAACTATCGCAGAGTACTTCCGGGATCAAGGTAAGGATGTCCTTCTCATGATGGATTCAATAACACGGTTTGCTATGTCCATGCGTGAGATAGGTCTCGCTGTCGGAGAACCTCCTACCACAAAGGGTTACACCCCGTCGTGTTTTGCAAAGATGCCGAAGTTGTTGGAAAGGGCAGGGAACTCTTCCTCATCAGGCAGCATTACAGGGCTGTACACCGTGCTCGTGGAAGGTGACGACCTGACAGAGCCTGTGTCCGATACGGTACGGTCAGTAGTTGATGGCCATATCGTTTTGTCTAGGGATCTTGCCTCAAGGAATCACTATCCGGCTATAGACATACTGAAAAGTGTCAGCAGGGTTATGAATGATATAGTCGATGAGGATCACCTTCAACTCTCCAGGAGGATTAAATCCATGGTCGCAACCCATGAAGAGGCGAGGGATCTTATAAACATAGGGGCCTATGTCTCGGGTAATAATCCCGAGATAGATAATGCGATAAGCCACATAGACGACATAAACGGTTTTTTGAGACAGGGTGTCAATGATAAGGCGTCAATGCGGGACTCAGTGGCCCTGATGGGTAGGATACTGGATGAGCAAAACGGCAGGGTGAAATAATGGCCTTTAAGTTCAGGTTTGAAACCCTATTGAAGGTGAGGGGCATAAGAGAAGAGTCGGCTCTGCAGGAATTTTCTTCTGCGCATAGACAATATCTCACTCTTAATGATATGAAAGATAAGGCTGTTCATCTCAGAGAAAATATGCACAATGAGTTGATGGCCAGGATGAAAAGGGGTATCCATGCCGCTGATGTCGAAGGCTATGATAATTATATAAAGTATATCGGGCAGACGATTATGCGGCTTGAAGAGAAGATCAATGCCTCAAAAAAACAGATTGATTTTAAAAGGGATGAATTATTGAAGGCACAGAGAGAATGTAAGGCGGTAAAGAGGCTAAGGGAAGTGGATAAGGAAAAATACGAAGAGATGCAAAACAAGTTAGAGATGAAATTCATCGACGAGATAGCAGTTACAAGACATGGGAGAGCTAGATGAACGGAAAAAAGATACTTGCAATAGCGATACTCGTAAACCTCGTATTTATCGGAGCATACATGTATTTGAATCCGAATACCGTAGCGGCTCAAAGCGAGGGGAAGGCTGTAGCTAAACAGAATAAGCCGAAGGCATCCACTGAGGAGCAATGGAAGCTTATCCGTCAGAGGGAAGAGCAGCTCAAGGTCAGGGAGTCGGAGCTGAAGGCCCTGGAGGTACAGATCGAGAAGAAGATTGAGAAGCTTCGGACAGTAGAGTCGACGGTCAAGACCGAGATAGACTCATACAGGCAGCTGAGTAATAACAGGATAAGGCATCTGGTGAAGATCTATTCATCAATGAAGTCCAAGAATGCAGCAGGTCTTATGGATGCCCTTGATCTTGAGGTGGCGGTAGAGGTGTTGCTGAACATGAAAGGCGATATCGCGGGTGGGATCCTGTCATATATGAACCCCAAGAAGGCCGCGATTATAACCAAGAAGCTTGCCAATTACCGGAACAAGAATAAGGGTACATAGTAGGATCTTATCAGATCAGGCCAGGCCGATGGATTGTTCTCTGTCGGCCTTCTCCTGTTCCCTGAACATCTCTTCCCTGATACGTCGGAAGTCGTCCTCATGCTCCATGAATGCATCGACCACATCAGGATCGAACTGTTTTCCTGCTTCCCGAACAATGATTTCGAGTGCTGTTTCATGTGAATAGGCTTCTTTATAGACCCTTTTCGAGGTTAAAGCGTCGTAAACGTCCGCAAGGGAAACAATACGGGCCGACAGGGGGATATCCTCCCCTGAGAGGCCTTTGGGATAACCCGTACCGTCCCATCTTTCATGATGATAGTATGCGATCTCCTTGCCAAGGCTGAGAAACGATTTTCCTTCCAGTCTGGACTCGACAGCCTTTAAGGCATCACCGCCAAGGGCGGAATGCCTTTTGACCACATCAAATTCATCCTTTGAGAGCCTGCCCGGTTTTAATAGTATTGAATCCGGTATGCCGACCTTGCCGATATCGTGAAGAATGGATGAGTTGTAGATGTCATCGATATATTTCTTAGATATGTAGTCCTCGTATCCAGGGCGTATTGAGAGTTCCTCCGCTATGACCTTACTATACTCCCTTATCCTTTCCAGGTGTGCGCCGGTGTCGGCATCCCTGTATTCGGCGAGTTTGGCCAGTCCCAGGATAGTGGCGTTTCGGGCGCTCTGGACCTTTTTATAAGATTCAAGGAGGTCCTGTTCGAGCCTTTTCCTGACGGTTATATCCCTTATCACCATCTGGAATCCGATCAGGTCGTTTTTTTTGTATATGCACTTTGCATTGCATTCGACATCAAAAATCCTGTCCTGCCTGTTTGCGATCCTGAATTGGAAGTCCTTGACGGATTGTTCCACAGGAAGCCTGATCAGCATATGTTCGACAAGGGCCGTATCAGAGGTCTTTACCAGGTTCATGAAGCTGAAATTGATTTTATTTCCATTCGGGATACCTATTATCTCGTAGAAACGAGGGTTTGCCATCAGGATCTTTGAGTTTCTGTCCACCAGCATTACGATATCTACAATGTTTTCATAGAGCTCCCTATACTTGATCTCTGATTCTTCCAGATCCTTAACCCTCTTATCCACCTCGACTTTTAGGTTATGCGCATAGTAGGAAAGCCTTTCGGCAAGCACATCCATTTCAGTCTTAAGCCTGAATTCCCGAATCCTTCCCTTTGTCTCCTCATAACATTGCAATGTTGTAATAAATATAAAGAAGACAAAGAAGAAGCCGTTATTGAAGAATATCTTCAGTTCATCCCCCGATGGATTGAGAACGATGATAACCGGTATCAGGTAGATGGAAAAGATGATTACGCCGGATATTACCGCCTGTGAGACATTGAGAGGCAGGATGGCTGTAAAGGCTACCAACAGCATGATAATACCCACATAGTAGAATGGCTGAAATACTCCCATCTGTACACATATGAGCGAAAAAAAAGAACTTGCTATGATATATGCCGACATGGCTATGTGGAATGCATGGCTTTTGCCGGATTGTAGGTGCAAAAGCAGCAGGAGGAAAACGAAAGTGATCGAACAGGTCATTCGATAGAAAAGAAATAGGGTGAAATATTGTCTTGTAACCACATAATCCAATATGCTTAACAGGGGTATGATTATGATACCTATCCACAGGATTAAAAAGGTCCTCCGGTGGATGAGTTCCTTGGTCTTATCTATATATGCCTGTTTAAATTCATTCGGGATTGTGCGCATCTCATTTTAATTATCGGCACAAAATGTCATGACGATTAGTCGGATATGATTATGCGGCTAAAAGAATCTCTGGTAATCACCGAAAGGCGAATCTTTTTGAAAATCAGGTAAATAGGTCTCGGTTGAGTCGATATTCTGTGTGTATATAGTAGAAAAACCCAAATCCATGGCCCTTTTAAGGACTACCGTATACTCATCTTTCTCGACAGGCCTTTTCATGAGAGAGATATCTCCTTTATAATACATAGGACTGTACTGAGACATGATGCTTACAGGGATATCCGTCGAGATCCCGGCCAGAAATTCGAGGACGGAGAAGGGGTTTGAAAGCATCCCAGGCAAAACCAGGTGCCTTATAATGAGGCCTTTTACGGCCCGGCCCGAGCTGTCCGTCTCTAGAGGGCCGGCCATCTCCCATGCAAGGGATATGGCCCTTTTTGCCACATCCCAGTAATTGGGTACAGAGCTCAGTGTCTTGCCCGTTACATTGTCACCGTATTTGAGATCCAGGAGATATATCTGTACATGATCATTCAATAATCTCAATGTCTCCAATGATTCGTATCCTCCTGAATTGAGCATCACCGGGATACTCAGGCCATGTTTTACGGCCTGTTTAATGGACTTGATAACCTGGGGTGTGTAGTGTGAAGCACTTACGAGATTGATGTTTGAGCATCCTTTTTCCTCAAGCAGGATTAAATGATCGGCAAGCCCCTGAATGGAGATCGGCCTTCCGTAGGATTGGTGGCTGATCTGATTGTTCTGGCAATAGGAACACCTCAAGGGACAACCGGAGAAAAAGACCGCGCCCGACCCGGATCCGGTTACGAGCGGCGGTTCCTCTCCTCGGTGAATGACTATCGAGCCTACCTTCATTATCCAATCGACATTGCAGGCGCCGACAGATATAGATCTGTCTATGTTGCATTTTCTTGGACAGAGGTTGCAGATCAAGTTTCAGGATCCTTTAGAAGATCCTTCATGACCCGGCCACTGCTGTCTTTCGGTATTTCAGGTACAAATACTATCTTTCTGGGTGTCTTGTATGAGGCGAGGTTTTTCCTGGCAAATCGTTTTACATCTTTTTCGGTGATATGATCGTTGTCCCGTACCAGGTATGCCTTGATTATTGAACCTCTCATGAGGTCGGGCTCTCCGGTTATGGCAGAGTCCTTTATGCCGGGCAGAGAATTGAGCACCCCTGTCACTTCTTTTGAATACACGTTAAAGCCGGATGTGATGACCATGTCCTTCTTGTATCCCGTTATATAGATATACCCCTGATCGTCAATATATCCGAGATCGCCGGTGTATAGCCAACCGTCTCGCAGGATTTCACTGGTTTCTTTCTCCTTTTTATAATATCCCTTCATGATGTTAGGCCCCTTGAATATGATCTCGCCGTGCTCATCCGGCTTAAGGGTTGATCCATTATCATCCACTATCTTTACCTCAACCCCCGGGACGCACTGTCCTATGGATTCAGGCTTGATCGGTCTGTGCTTTCTGTTCACGCTACATACCGGTGAGGCCTCTGTGATGCCGTATCCCTGCCTGATGTCGGCATGAAATTTCTCCTTGAAGGTATTATAGATATCGATCGATAATGCTGAACCGCCTGCTATAAGGGTATGTATCGAGGAATAATCGATGTCCTCAAGGTCGGGATGGAAAATAAGGCCGTAGAACAGGGTGGGAACAGCACATATAGCTGTTATACCTTCTGTTTTAAGGACGTTGTGCAATTCCTTGAAATCAAGTTTTTTCATAAGGTACGTGCTCCCACCGTATCTCATCATGGACAGCATGTTGACACTCGCACTGAAGGAATGAAAGCAGGGGATCAGGGTCAGTGTCATATCGTTTTGATCTGCATCCATGCACAGGTGCAACAGGTCGGACTGGTGTTCGAGATTGGCGTGGGTAAGCATTGCGCCCATTGGGAACCCGGTGAGGCCTGAAGAATATATCATCACGGCAGGATCATCCGGATCCATATCCTCTATAATGGACCTGCCCTGATGTCCTGTCCATGAACTGAAATTTCCGCCCTCGCCGGTTGTCAGGACGATATCCAGTGGTACATCGTCCTTGATGTCCGTATAGGTGACAAGATTTTTGTTTTCTATAACAATGCCTTTTGATTCAGAGTCGGAAAGGACATGTTGAAGTTCCCTCGATGTGAAACTCGGGTTGATGGGTACTGCAACGGCTCCAAGACTTACTATTGCCATATAGGATATGACGAATTCCGGCATATTGGGCAGGACCATGGTTACATTGTCCCCTCTGGAGATTCCCGCAGCGGATAATGAGCTTGCCAGGGCATCGGTTAGTTTGTAAAGCTCTGCAAACGATATGGATTGATCTTTGTATCGGATACAAATCTTTTTCGGACTCGAAGTTGCATTTTCTTTCACCCAGGAATAGATGTTCATTTAAACTCCTTTACAATAGGTTTTAAGTTTTAGGTTTTTTGTTAAACTAGGATATTCTTATGCTTGCTTATAGCACTTGATACCTAACACATAAAGTATTTTTTTACTAAATTCTTTTTCATTCTAGTCAATGAAGCTATACTTAAACAGAGTCTGAATCCTTAGTAAAGCCTTTTGAACCCAGGTGGCGGGATATCTTCATAATCTGGTATGGATCCACTATCCCCTGTTCAAGTATAATCCCCGTTATATAACGGGGAGGTGTCCTGTCGAAATACACATTTCCCACTGATATACCTGAGGGAGGATCGTCCCAGACTTCGTCGGTTTCGTGCTCTTCGAGTTCCACGGGTTTTCCTTTCAGCGAAATCTTCCTGATCTCACCCAGGAAGTATACCTTTATACCCATAGCGTGTGCCGTCATTGCAATCAGGGCCGAGCCAGCCTTGTTGATTACGGAACCATCCTCTTCTATGCTGTCCGATCCCAGCAGGACTATATCCGCGTCCTTCAACTCATTGGCTGCGCAGGCATCTGTTGTCAGTCTCGTCATCAGACCCATCTTGCCGGCTATGCGCGCGGTTTGTCTTCCTTCCATGCCCGGCCTCGATTCTGTAACGACGACAGAACAGGATTTTTCGAAAAGGGTTTGCATGGTCCTCAGTATCGAGGAACTGTACGAGTGGAGAAAGACTCTTGATCCATCGGGTATGATGTCCCGGACATGTCCTGCAGCCTGTTCGGTAGAGCGATTCATCGCTTCTATATGATCCGTGATAATGCCTGAGATAATCAATGCAGATACATCGTCTGTTTTTTTATCTATACGAGAAAGGTCTTTTTTCAGGAACTTACAGGTGGTTGATATAATTGCCATCGAAGGCCGGACATTGCTGATCTTATCGCAGGCAAATAAGATATCGCTGATCAGTGTCTCTGTGGAGGCTGCATTTGTTAATGAACAGAGATCGACAAGGAATTCAAGGCCTTTTACGGCGAGTTCACGTGCGCCGTTGTTTTTGTCTTCCTTCAGATTACGGGTAAACCCTCTGATGTGTTCCTCGATCCTCAGTCGTGAAACACTGTAAAAAACATCCCAGAGCCCCGGGACTGTCTTCAGGGATGATATCTCCTCAGGATCATACCACTGCAGTTCCGAATTTTCCCAGTCCAGGACAATCCTGGAAGGATCAAAGACCTCACAGACAAAAGGGTGTACGATCCAAGACTTGTCATACTTCTCGTCAACGATTTCAACAGGGTCTATCTTCCGTACCAGCCTGTACTCATACGGGATAAGGGAGGTCTCTTCCTGAAGCTCGACCTTGAAATGATCCAGGGGATCGCCTTCGAGGTATCCGCTTATACCCGACCAGCAGCCCTGATAGGTGCTGACTTTTTGACTTCTCCTGACCAGGCAGACCTTATTCTTGTGCCACAGGAATACGGTTACGACGTGTGTCTGCTTCATGGACGTTCCTTTATATCGAGGCAGAAATTGTAGCATTCAAACGGCTCTCCCGAGTCTTCCTGATAATACCTGTTTGTCTTGCAGAAGACCGAAAGATCACTGTTTTCTCTGTTTGTGCAGACACCGCAAAATGCAGCCGCATCAAGGACGATATCCTCTTTGCCGACAGCTGCCTTATACCGCGGACAGTTCATGCATTGTTCCAGGGGGGCGGTTCTCATTTTGCACCATGGGCAGAGTTTCATTCTGAAGTCCATGTATATACACATAATGTGTGTTTGCATAAAGGGCAAGAGATTTACGCAATCAGTTGATGCGATTATATCAAAAAGATCTCACAGCACCTTGTTCAGATAAAAAATATCAGCAGTTGTCCTCATAAAAAAGAGGTCTGCAGGGGCTTATTATTTGAACAGGGATTTAAAAAACCTTATGAATCCCGGCTCGTCCCTGTCTGAGACCTCTGTGGGCTCGGTCCCTTTAATGTACGGCAGTCTTATACTGTCTTTTGTACGCCATCGTCTCAGTTTGCCGTTATCCGGGTCTACAGAACACATGACAATGTCCGCGGGCAGGGGGCGCTCGCATGGTGCAGCGACCTTTGAGAGGATCATGGATGCAATGGGCATTGCCCCGGAAGCGCCTGTAAGACCGATGGGTTCGAAATTATCGTTGCCTAGCCATGCCGCTACAAGTATATCCGGAGTAAAACCAACAAACCACGAGTCTCTCATATCATCTGTTGTCCCTGTCTTGCCGCATGTCCATTCAGGGATACCGTACATGGACGAGGTCTTTGCCGTGCCTGATCGTACGACCTCTTCGAGTGCGTGATTGAGGATATATACAACTGAGGGGTCAAGAGCGATCATATGGTTACTGTACTCATAATCCTGGATCATGGTGTGGTTCTCGTTTGCTATACACTTTATTGACCGCGGGTCTACCGGTCGGCCTCTGTTTGCCAGGGGGCAATACAGCATGGCCGCTTCAAGGACCGAACAGTCAAGTGCGCCAAGTATGAGAGATGGATTTTCATTTATAGCCTGCCCTGGGATAACCTTGCTTATTTCACCGATGATGTCTGTCAGACCTATATCCATTCCCAACCTTACTGTTGCCCTGTTATATGAATGGATAAGAGCATCTATGAGCATGACACGTCCGTGGGATTGATTGTCGAAATTGTCGGGTTCCCAGATATTGCCATCGGTCAGTGTTACGGATACAGGGCTGTCATCGATAAAGGATGACAGGTTATAACCCCTTCTAAGGGCTGTGTAATATATAAAAGGCTTTATAAGCGAGCCTATGTGACGTTTTATCCGGGTAGATCTGTTGTATTGTGAGGTTGAATAATCCTTGCCTCCAACCATGGCGAGAATATCCCCTGAAGCCGGATCGCATACTATTACAGCCCCTGTTATGCACTTATCCTTTCCCTTTAGCGTGTGGGTCAGCATTGCCTGTGCGGTTGTCTGCATGTGCATGTCCAGCGTGGTGTATATGGAATAACCGCCTTTTGAAAGAAGGCTTAAGGGGTACTGATCCTTTATGTCGTCAAGGACATAATCGATAAAGTAGGGGGCGAGGCGATTCTGCCGTTGTCTGGGGATCAGAGAAATCGGTATGTCCTTTGCTGCAAGATAGACATCGTTGTCTATCTTGTCTTCGCTGAGCATGATTTCAAGGACCGTATTTCTCCTGGCAACGGCCATGTTGGGATTGGTATAAGGGCTGTAGCGGTTTGGCGCCCTTATTATGCCAGAGAGCAGGGCGGCTTCCGAGATATCGATATCGGATATATCCTTGTCAAAAAAGAGCCTGGCCGCCCTTCCAACCCCGTGTATACCCGCATGTCCGTGCTGGCCCAGATAGATCTCGTTAATATAAAGATGCAGTATTTCCTGTTTTGAATAGACCATTTCTAGGATGAGCGCCATCCAGACCTCTTTTATCTTTCTTGAAAAGGTGCGTTTTTTGCTGAGGAAGAGGTTTTTGATAAGCTGCTGGGTGATTGTCGAGGCGCCCTCCACTATCCTGCCGTTTTTAAGGTTGATCAGGGCAGCCCTTATTACAGACCTGAGGTCTATCCCCGAGTGAGAGTAGAACCGTCGGTCTTCTGTCGAGATTATGGCATCGATCAGGAATCCAGGGCAGTCCTCGAGGGCAACGGGTGCGCGGTCTTCACGGCCCGAATCGAATATTTCGGAGATGCACTCGGGTTCTATGACAATGTGGTCCAGTTTTTTTCCTGTGGACGGTTCGGTTATCCCCTGCACTGTATTGCCGTCTAAGAGGATGCTCGCGATTAACTCTTCGGATCTTTCCTGCGGGTAGTTGAAGGGGTGGATAAATACGGTAAGTATTTGTTCATCCATGGAATATTCGCCGGGGCATATGACCTCGTCGACCTGCCTGTATCGTAGGCGTTTGAGTCTTTGAATAAGTCCGGAGAGCTCTATGTCGTCTCCGGGAGATATTATTGTCTGCGCACTGTATATCCTGGACGGGAGTCCCCATGGTGATCCTATCCCTATCTTTCTGATCTGTCTATATGCGTCAAGCGACATGACTACAAAGAATATGAAAAGGCCCAGGGCCAGTATAAGTATGCTTTTTTTGAAAAATGGATTAAGCGGCTTCACTGACAGCAGAGTATAGACAGGAGTCTTGAATCGTGTCAATCGAAAGGAAAGGCTAGGACGATATGTCCTGCCTCTTTCTCAATGCCTCTCTCTGCCGTCTGAACAGGTATCGGATGATGTCGTCCTTTGTATCGTTATCGACATATATGAATTTCATGGCCACCCCATAGCGGTTGCTTCCATAACTCGTCACTGATTTGAGCCTGTTTATCTCGCCTATGAGCCTTATGAAAAGCAGCGGCACCATCGGCAGTATCAGGTTGAACTCGATAATGTCACCCATATCAAAGGCTTGGTCTGTAATATACCTGATACCCGATGCGGAGATATTGACATCCTTTGGCGTCGAACCCATCAGGTCTTTAAAGTCCTGGGCCAGGAACATGTGTATAAGGAGATCAAGCTTTCTGTTTATCTCCCACAGCGCCTGGCTAAAGGGAGGTTCGCGTGTATACGGCATCTCGTCGATGCCTGGGTACCCGTATTTGCCTTTGAGAAACGAGTCTATTATCATCTTGTTTGATCGGAGCCTCTGGATAGCCTCCGGCAGTACGCGTTTTTTATCGGCTGCATGGCATAGAAATTTTGAGCTGTAATAGACCTTGTCGTATATGCGTACATCCTGTCTCTTTTCGTTCCCGGGGAATGAAAAGCATTCCACGCAGAGCTTCAGCCCTTCCCCTGTTTGTTCGACAAGCCTCGACAGCACCGAGTCCTGTCCGTCGGAGACCTTGATCATGCCGCCTTTAATGGTTTTCAATTTCTGATTCGGCGCAAAGACAAAGGTTCCGTTGTCCATGATCTTGATTATCCTGCCGGAGATCTTGTCTCCGCTAACGGTGTAGGCCGCAATATCTGCCTTCAAGTCAAGAAGATTGTCTATATTCATGAGATGTCCTTAACGATTTCTACCCGGTTCCTGCCCCTTTTTTTCGCCAGATATAGCCCCATATCCGCCTTTTTTACAAGATCGGCCGGCTCAAGTCCATCCTTATATTGACTGACGCCGATACTTATCGTGATCCGGATATCTTCTGCAAGGCCTGTCTCTTCTATGCAAGCCCGTATCCTGTCGGCAATATTTGCCGCCTTGTCTATTCCGGTGTGAGGCATCATGATGATGAACTCCTCTCCCCCGTAACGAAAGACAAGATCACTCTTTCTAACAAGTTCGAGAAGTTTTTGGGATACAGATTTGAGGACCAGGTCTCCTGCCTGATGTCCGTGTGTATCGTTAACCTTTTTAAAGAAGTCGATATCGATCATGATGATGGAAAATATTGTATCATATCTCGATGATCTCTCGATCTCGGCATGGATCATCTCGTCGAATGCCCGATAATTTAATAGCCCTGTAAGGCCGTCCCTGAAGGCAAGGTGCGTGAGTTGATCATTATCGATTATCTTGTTAACCGCAGGTGTCAATATGTTGACCCATTCCTTGAAAATTTCGTCATGTATGCCTTTATTTATCGTCAGGGTGATCCGGGCATGGGCAGTGTTCAAGATAGGCAGATCGATCCGTTTATTGAGCAGGGGTGGATGGCCGCCTATGAGCACCGAGGTGTAGGAATACCTGTTGCTCTTCAAGACCCTCCGTGCCTCTTGATCACCTCCCATGGTGTGGCCAAGGACCGTATACACCCTGGAGTCGTTTCCGGACAGCCTTGTTGCCAGGGCCGGCGCTGACAGGGGAAAGGTCTGCCCCATCAATGATACGAGGTCAACAAAGGCACTATGGATATCCTTGCTGGACAGCAGTGAGACAATACTTTCGGTGAACAAAGCCAGAGGCTTTGTCTTTGAATACTCATTGGTAAGAATATTTTTCCGGTTGTTTGCCCTGGAGGCTTCTCTTATTATCATGCTAATTCCCCTTTTGTACGGCATTATCCACGTTTATTGATTTTAATGCAAAGTATGTGCCTTGATTATGTCAGGCTGTTGATATATATACCAGTGACAGACCCGGGTGCTGTGGGGATACATACCCCTATTACTTCATGCCGTATGTATTCTTGCACGTAACACTACATTCAAGACTGGCAGCAGGTGGATTATGAACAGGGATATGATAAAGATCAGGTGGCACGGCAGGGGTGGTCAGGGGGCTATAACCGCTGCGAAGATAGTTGCAAAGACAACCTTTGAGTCCGGATACAACGGGGTCGTCATGGTCCCGTCATTCGGTACGGAACGCAGGGGCGCTCCTGTTTCTACGTCCTTAAAGATATCCAGGGACAAGATATATGACCTGTCCCCCATAGATGATCCGGATACCATAGTGGTCCTCGATCATCTTCTGCTGGAAGAGCAGGATATAATAAGCGGTTTGAACCCTGACGGTATCATGGTAATCAATACCCCGAGGCCCAAAGAGTATTATTCGATCGACTGTAGATGTCTTGCAATTGCCGATGTTACATCGATATCGAAAGACGCGGGGCTTGTCCACGGGACAGTGAACACGGGTATTATAGGTGTCCTGGCAAAGGCTGTCGGTTTTCTCGATATGGAACTACTCAAAAAAAACATTCAAGAGGAATTCAGGTTTAAGAGACCTCGTGCCAATGTTGATGCAGCTTTGTTGGCATATGAAAACACCGTGATCGGAGGCGCTTAGATGGGAACAAGACAATGCGGGGTAAAGATATCGCTGAGTGAGCCGGGCAGGGGGGACGGGGGCAGGACAGGTTCGTGGAGGATCTTCCGACCGGTAATAAACCCTGATATCTGTATCCCGACCAGAAGGGGTTCGCCCTCGTGTTTTATATGCTGGCTGTACTGCCCGGACGGTGTGATATCCAGAACCGTACCACCCTCGATAGATTATGAATATTGCAAAGGCTGCGGGATATGTGCTCAGGAATGTCCTGTAAAGGCGATCACCATGGTTGAAGAATCAAGTTTTACGAGCAAGGAAAAGGATTGATGCAGATAATAGACTCAGGTAACGCTGCGGCTGCTATAGGCGTCAAACTCTCTCGGGCACAGGTGATAGCCGCATATCCTATAACCCCGCAGACGCCCTTGACGGAAAAGCTCTCCGAATATATAGAATCCGGGGAAATGGATGCCCAATACGTACCGGTAGAGAGCGAACACAGCGCGTTGGCGGTCTGCATAGCCGCATCCTCTGCAGGGGCACGGACGTTTACCGCCACAAGCGCCAACGGATTGCTCTATATGCATGAACAGATGCACTGGGCGGCAGGTGCAAGGCTGCCCCTTGTTATGTGTGTAGTAAACAGGGGTGTCGGGGCACCATGGACAGTATGGAACGATCATCAGGATTCCATGAGTCAGCGTGATACGGGATGGATACAGATCTATGCAAACGATCACCAGCAGATCATAGATTCTCTCATTAAGGCGTATTGCCTTGCGGAAAGGGTTATGATCCCGGTTATGGTATGTTATGACGGTTATATACTCTCGCATACCCACATGCCCTTTGATATACCGGAAAAGGAAGATGTCGACGGATTTCTTGCCCCTTATTCTCAGAAAGACAAACTTGATCCAAAGCATCCGGCAAATTTGAATACAGTGACCCTGCCCGATGTGCGTTATGATTCCAATGGTGTGTTGTCCCATGGTTATATGGAGATAAGGTATCTGCTTCAGGAAGACATGATGGGTTCGATCAGGGAATTCGGGAACATAAATAACGAGTTTAAAGACGCCTTCGGCAGGGGTGATAATCCGTATATAGAGACATATTGTTGTGATAAAGCCGATTATATCGCCGTGGCCCTGGGGTCGCTTTCATATCATCTGAGGGACGTGGTGGATAAGCTCAGACATGAGGGTGTGAGTATCGGCGTTGCGGGCATCAGATTATACAGGCCTTTTCCCTATAAGGCCATAGCAGAGGTCTTGGGCCGGACAAAGGGTTTGATTGTCTTTGAAAAGGCGTTGAGTTACGGATACCAGGGCGGGCTGTGTTCCGACATTACCTCTGCAATTTACCATCACACCTGTGAGGCTGATGCCAGGCCGTTTGTGAAGAACTTTATCCTGGGGCTCGGGGGCAGGGAGATAAGGACCAGGGACCTGTACGATGCCATCAAGGGGGTTTTGGCCGGCCAGACCCGTTCACAGGTCGAGCCGGACTGGATAGGCCTGAAGATCTAGGAGAAAGAAAATATGCATGCAAAGACAAACATCCTAAGCCTGCCTGAAGAGGAATTTCTACTTCCCGGCAACCGCGCGTGTTCGGGCTGTACCCTGGGGATCGCATACCGTGTCGGGCTCAAGGCCATAGGGGAAAACGCCATTCTCGTAGTGCCGCCGAGCTGTCTTACCGTCCTGCAGGGGCTGTACCCGATAGCGGCGACAAGGCTTCCGTGCCTGAACGTCACCTTTGCCTCGACCGCCGCAGCAGCGACAGGGTTGGTCGCTGCTCTGAAGGCCCTGAGCAGAAAGGGGGTCAATATTGTTGCATGGGCTGGCGACGGGGGGACAAGTGACATAGGTCTGCAGGCGCTTTCAGGGGCTGCAGAGAGAGGGGATGATTTTCTCTATATATGCTATGACAATGAGGGCTATATGAACACCGGGGTCCAGCGTTCCGGCACAACCCCTAAGTGGGCGCTGACCGCCAATACCCCTATAAGGGGGAAGCTTCAGTACAAAAAAGATGTGCCGTCGATAATGGCATCGCATTTGATCAGTTATGTGGCTTCATGCTCGGCTGCGTATCCGCTGGACCTTTACGACAAGATAAAAAAGGCCCTGCCTATGCCTGGAGTCAAATATATACATATACATACCCCATGCCCTCCGGGCTGGGGCTTTGATCCTAAGCTGGGTGTTTATCTCGGAAAGCTTGCTGTGGAAACGGGTATTTATGAGCTCTACGAGGTAGAGGGTTCCCGTAAGAGGTTTACCAGCGCCAGCAAAAAGCTTATCGATAAGAGAAAGCTGCTGCCGGTCAGGGATTATTTTAGGGCACAGAAACGTTTTAATGTGCTTACGGATGAATCCATCGATGAGATACAGACAGGTTTGTATACCAGGTGGGAAGGCTATTTTAACGAGTTCGAGGATGAAGAATAATCAGAACAGGTCAGGGCCTCCTCGAGGTGTTTTCTGTCAAGATTTCCTCCGGACAGTATCATGACCACCTTTTTGTCCTTAAGCCTGTCCTTGACCTTGACGGCGCCCATGATAGAAGCTGCTCCGGCCCCCTCGGCCATATTGCGGGTTGTCGTCAATGCCAGTCCTATGCCGGATAGGATCTCCTGTTCATCAAGGAGTACGACATCCCTGATGTGATCCTTCATGATTACATACGCCAGCTGGAAAACGCTTCTAGAAGCCAGGCCGTCCGCCATGGTGTCTGCGGTGTCAAGTACCACCCAGTCTTTTTTCTGTAGTGATAGATGAAAGGCCGGAGCACCCTTGGCCTGGACCCCTATGATCTCTACATCGGGGTTGATAGCCCGGGCAACCTTCAATAATGATGAGCATAGAGCCCCGCCGCCGATCGGGCAGAGTATTACATCCACATCGGGAAGGTCTTCGAAGATCTCGAGGCCCATAGTCCCTACGCCGTTTAATATCTCGGGTTCGTTTCCCTGTTCTACATAATAATACCCAGCGGCAGCCGCCAGTTCATCGCAGTAGAACTGGGCATCATAGAAGTCGTGACCGTGTTCGATGATTTGAGCACCGAATCCCTCTATCATCCTGTTAGTTTCACGGTTATTGTTCTCAGGCACTACGACCGTGCACGGCACATTGAACAGCCTGCCGGCATATGCCATGGCAAGGCCATGATTGCCCCTGGTAGAGATCAGTACCCCGTTTGTTATATCTTCGAGATCTATATTGTGAAAGAAATTCAGCGCTCCACGTATCTTGAACGAACCGGTAGGAAGGTGGTTCTCGTGTTTCACAAAGGCTTCACATCCCAGAATTCTGCTGAGTTCCGAGTAGTGTACCAGATTGGTCTTGTTGATATGATTTTTGATGACCCCTCTGGCGCGCAGTATGTCCTTTATAGACACCTTTTCACTGAGCCGTTCATATCTTTTCAGCATATGTCAGAATTTATACCCTGTTTTTTTTGGTTTTCCACGCTGTAGCTGCATTAAGAAGCCGATCAGTATGCCTGCCAGGACAAAGCCTCCCCCAATAAGTATGAAGATCATTCTCTCAGATGTCTTGAGCCTGTTGTTTTCCCTCGTCAGGAGATCTATCTCATCCTTGTACGATGTGGATTCATCCACAAGAACTTCGTATTTTTGCTTTAATTCGAGGTATGTGCTAGATTCGTCTTTAAGGACATCATATTCGCTCTGTATCTTTTCAGTCTCTTTTGTGAAGGAACTGATCTTGTAGCTTTTCTCCCGATTTTCTTTCTGAAGATCCTTGTTTTCTTCCCTTAGATCCTTGTTGCTTTTTGCTAGAGATCGAACCTTTTCATTGAGCTGGTCGATAATCAGTGCCTTTGGTGTCTGTGATGTAAGAAATCTTTCCTGTACCCAGCCTTCATTTCCGCCTGGGGTACGGACCTTTACCCACTCCCCCTGGTTTTCAAGGATCTCAAGGTAGTCATTGGTGTTGGCCATGCCGATGATCTTGGATGATTCATATGGATTGTTTCTTACGGATATAGTTATCCAGTCCCGGACATAAACGCCCTTTGCATGGATTTCTCCTTGGAACAGGGTCATGAAGGTCAACATGACAAGTATGAAACAGATAGATCTATAATTCATTATCCAACCTCTTTGTTTGACTTATGCTTTATGAGTATCTAATCCATATCGTATATACTCGCATGTTGCAAGTCATTAGAGGTGTTGTTGTTTTTTCTTGCTCAAGTCCTGGATTATTTTATAGAGCCTCTCCATGGTATCGTTCTTGAGTAGATCAAGGGCCTGCTCTGTCTGGGCCTCGAATCTCAGTACTATGACAGGCTGGGTGTTTGACGGCCTTACCAGAAACCATGCGTTATCTGATTTGCACCTCACGCCGTCTATATCGATACAGTCCTTGTATGCATCTTTTGCAAATACCTTGAACGCCTCTACTGCCTTAAATTTGATATCATCAGGGCAGTCTACCCTGATCTCGGGTGTATTGAACATCTTCGGCAGGCCGTCAAATACAGCCTGCGGGTCCTGTTGGTTAGAAAGCACCTCTATGAGTCTGGCCGTGGCATATATGGCGTCGTCAAAACCATACCACCTTTCGTTGAAGAATATATGGCCGCTCATCTCTCCGGCAAGTGCAGCGTTCTCTCTCATCAGGCGGTCTTTCATCAGGGAATGGCCCACAACACCCATGATGGGTAGGCCCCCTGCTTTTTCGACCTCGTCGAAAAAGACCTGAGAGCATTTCACCTCACCTATGATCTTCTGTCCGGGTGCATCCTTCAGGATCGCGCGTGCCAGGATCAAGGTTATTATATCACCATAGATAACGTTTCCCAGTGCATCGATAACGCCTATCCGGTCGGAGTCGCCGTCATAGCCTACTCCGATGTCCGCTTTCTGTCGAAGCACTTCACTCCTGAGCATTGCCACGCCATCAGCAGTGGTCGGGTCCGGGTGATGATTCGGGAATGAGCCGTCGGGTTCCATGCATATACCGGTCACCTCCACGTCGAGGGCTTTTAATACGGCCATTGCGGGATATCCCCCGACCCCGTTTCCAGGGTCTATGACCACCTTCAGTTTCCTGGGGCCGGTCTTTACACGCGATACAATTTCATTGATATATTCTGGAATAATATCGTAAGTCTCAGATCTGCCGCTGCCTTTTATCGAGGCCCCCTCTTCCATGTAAGACCTGATTTTTTGTATCTCCTTGCCGAATATAGTCTTTTTGCCGCAGGCGATCTTGAATCCGTTGTTGTCTGCAGGGTTGTGCGAGCCTGTAACCTCTATGCCCCCGTCGAGGCCGAGTTTAAAGAGAGAGTAATATAGAGCGGGCGTAGGCGCAAGGCCCAGGTCAATGACATCTATGCCGCTATCGTTTATACCATTAATAAGGATATCCCTGTATCCCGGTGAACTCAGGCGAGCGTCCATGCCGATGGCGACCCGTTTGACCCCATGATCTTTCCAGTATACGCTCACGGCCTTTGAGAGTCTCTCAACGAATTCATCACTGAGGTCTGTGCCTACTTTGCCCCTGATATCATACTCCCTGAAAACCTCGGGATTCATATGCCCTCCAATTTTTTGATGTTTTACAAATAATTGTATTTGAAGTAATGGGTTGAGTCAAGGAGAGGATGGTCAGGTTTGTTTTAGGTGCTAAGTTCTAAGTGGTAGTCTTTTGTTTGTGTAACCTAAAACCTAAAAACGTTTTTGTATTATTTTTACAACCCCGTAAAAGGTATTGTTGAATAAATACAACAAATATTTACGAAACCGTTCATAATGCCTTGAATATACATGATAATGCAGTTGGCACGTATGTTGTATATAGAACCTTGAGGAATGAAAGGGCGATGTATGGGTTTAGTGGCAATAGTTTGGTAACATCAATCTTTTAAAGATGTTAACCCAATATAGAGAGCCCGGGTGATACTAAAACTAAAATGAAAAAAATAGAGGGAGGGAATTAGAATGAAGAAATTAGGTATTACATTATTGCTTTTGCTGTTTGCAACAACGGCTTATGCAGAGATCAAGTTCGAGCTGACCGGGGACATGAAGGGTGCTGGCACCTATTATCAGAACCATGATATGGCATCCGACGACACGGTAAGCTATTCCTACTATGATGGGGACCTGAATCTGTATCCGAAGATCATTGTCGGCGATTCCAGCGTAAACATGAAGCTTGCCATCCGTGACGAGACATGGAGGGAAGGTGTTTATGATACAGATGATACGACCGAGCTCGACAACAATGTCGCAGTAGAACGTTGCTTTCTCCAGCACAAGTTTACAGAGAATACCACCCTGGATGTGGGTCTCATGGACGGCGGAACCTGGGGTACGACATTTGGCGATAATAAGGCTGCCCGTTATAGGGTAAAGGTTACCCAGATGACGGATGTCGGTGCAGTAGTCGCGTTGGTAGAAAAGATGGCCGAAGTGGGTTCCACAGCCACCAGCACAGAAGATGCGGAAAAAGACGATGCAGATAACTTTGCAATAGGTTTTGTCACCAAGATCGACAAGATAAAGATCGCACCGCTCTTCTATTACCTCAATCTCAGCAGGTATGATTCAGGTGGTGTTTCATATTATCTGGATAACGGTAATGATGCCCTGAAAAGGTTGCTCCTTGCATTGGAGATAAGCGGTGATCTCGGTGCCGTGGCATTTGAGGCAGAGCTTGACTACAATAACTATGATTCAAAGGGTTTTGTTCATCCACTCGCCGGTGCATTAGAAGATAATGACTGGACAGCAATAGGCTTTTATCTGAATGTCTGGGCTCCGCTTGATGCGGCAAAGGTCGGTGGTGTACTCGCGTATGGTAGCTATGATGATGAAGGCGGTCCTGCAAGTTCCGGCTTTGGTTTTGACTTTAACGATGACTTCTATTCAACCGTTATCCTCGGCGATGAGTTAGGCTGGGGCGGTGGCGAGGACCTTACCGGTATGAGCCTTTTGAAACTCTATGCATCGGATGTCAAGACAGGCAATGAGAGTGTTTCATTGGGCGGATACCTTGCTTACATCATGTCAAACCAGGACGACACAACACTCGAAGATGCAAACGCATTCGAGCTTGGCGTGGATGGTACGTATAAGATTACGGAAAATCTCAAGTACAACTTGGGCGTTGCATATGCCAGCGTTAGCTATGACGAGGGTGATGACCCTGATCCTATCTACACGCTTTATCACTCGATCAAGTTGACATTCTAAATAGAATACAATGTGATATAAAAAAGGCCTGCCGGATAACGGCAGGCCTTTTTTTTTGTATATTTATAATAATGTCAGGGTGAAACGGACTTGTCTTGTAAGATGCTTTGAATAAATGATAATGTACTTAAGTATCCATGGGGGCAACCGTGTATGCGTTTGCCCCCATGAAGATTACTGATCTATAAACGACCTCAGCTTTTTCGAGCGTACCGGGTGCCTGAGCTTTCTGAGTGCCTTGGCCTCGATCTGCCTGATCCTCTCTCTGGTTACCGTAAAATCCTTGCCGACCTCTTCCAAGGTATGGTCTGATTTTTCCCCTATGCCGAAGCGCATCCTGAGGACCTTTTCCTCTCTTGGGGTTAGTGTTGCAAGGACACGCCTTGACTGTTCCGAGAGGTTTTTGGCAACTATGGCATCGGAGGGTGACGGTACCTTCTTGTCCTCTATGAAGTCCCCGAGGTGGCTGTCTTCTTCCTCGCCGATGGGTGTCTCTAGTGAGATGGGTTCTTTTGCAATCTTGAGGATCTTTCTCACCTTGTGCTCAGGATAGTCCATCTTCACCGCGATCTCTTCAGGGGTGGGTTCCCTGCCGAGTTCCTGTACAAGGGCCCGGGAGGTCCGTATAAGCTTGTTGATGGTCTCTATCATGTGCACCGGGATGCGTATGGTCCTTGCCTGGTCTGCTATCGCCCTGGTTATGGCCTGTCTGATCCACCATGTGGCATATGTCGAGAACTTATAACCCCTGCGGTACTCGAATTTTTCGACCGCCTTCATGAGCCCTATATTGCCCTCCTGGATAAGGTCAAGAAACTGAAGCCCCCTGTTGACATATTTCTTTGCTATGCTGACCACGAGCCTCAGATTTGCCTGGATAAGCTCTGTCTTTGCCGCATTTGTCCTGGCCTCTGCCTCTTCAAGTATACGGACGGCCTTTTTCAGTCCGTGAGCGGTAAGACCTCCCTCTATCTCTATGGACTTTATGTCCTTGATCAGTTGGACTATCTTGTCTGCAACCTCTAGAAAATCCTGTCTTTCGAGCTCCTGTTCTTCAAGGAAAGCGCATATCTCGTCATTTTCCACCCCGTCGCATATATTCTGACGGATCTCCTTGATCTCTTTCACATCCTTGTTAAGGCGTCTTTCATGGCGGGAAATGAGCCTTTCCTTGGTCTCAAGGAGGTTTCTCAAATCCTTCAGTTTGTTTCCGAAGAGTTCTATCTGTTCAGGAAGGAAATGGATGTCATGGATAAAACGCACGATATCTCTGCTAACATTTGCCATTTCGTGTTTTATACTGTCTTTGTCCTTGTCCTTAGACGAGTGAAAAAGCCTGAATTTCAAAGACTTGATCTCGGACTGCTTTACCTCGATCGCACGTATTATCTCGATCGTCTTAGAGAAGGCCGTCTCTTCTTCCTCTATATCGAACATGTCATCGGTATCCACGACGTCCTTCAGGCGTATCTCGTTCCTTTCGAGGTAATTCCCTATCTGGATGACCTCTTTAACCGTGACCGGTGAATTTATGATCACGTTCAATATCTGACGCTGCCCCGCCTCGATCCGCTTGGCTATCTCTGTCTCATCCTCTCTTGAAAGGAGCGATACGGCCCCCATCTCATGCAGATACATCTTGACAGGGTCGGGCGATCTCAAAGATCCGTCATCATGGATAGGGATCTCCTCTTCCTCTTCCTCTTCCTCGGGCTCGAAATCATCATCGGTATCCACAAGCTGGATCTCTTTTTCCGTAAAAAGATCCATTACATCCTCAAGATCATCAGGGGTGATGACATTTTCCGGAAGAGCGTCATTAACCTCGTCATACGTGAGGTACCCTTTGGATTTCCCCATTGCTATAAGTTTCTGTACCTCTTTTGAATAGGCCTTTTTTTCGCTCATATCCTCTGTAGCACCTCCATTACAATATTGCGCAATTGCCTTTTTTCCAACATCTTATCCCGCCTTTCTTTTAGAAGCGAATTTCTGCTTATCTTATCGTTATTTTGATCGGCTTTGAAAAGCCTTGTTTGTATACTCTGTATATCTACATCTATAGATTGGGCCTTGATTCGGCTTAGGGTGTCCACCAAGGCCTTCTTTCTATCCCCTGGAAACTCACCCTGTGCGATTATCTTAGAGGCACTCAACCGGATTTCATCCGGGCAATCTATATCCTCCATAATCCCTGCCCCCTTTTCTTTAAGATACTGAAAAACGGATTGAAGTTTTTTGTTGTCGTTAAATTTGCAAACAATCTTCATTTCCCGTACGATCCTTATCGCATCTTTGTCAAAAAGCATGAGTCTCAATAAAGTATCTTCAAGTATCGGACTTTTTTTTATTGTCTCTGCAGCAACAGGCTTTTGGGGTGCATTTACCATTTTTATCTGTTTCTGAACAATATCGGGATTCACGCCAAGACGTACTGTAAGCCTCTGTGCGAGGAGTTCCCTTAAAACAGCGTCTTTTACCCTCGATATCATAGGGCAAAGCTCATCTATTATCGCCTTTTGATCTTCAAGTTTTGACGTCTTTCGGCCTGAAAACGATTCATCAAAGATGAGTTCCCATAAAGACTTGCTCCTGGCGGCAAGTTCATCCCACAGGCCGATGCCGGAGCGTGCGATATCATCCGGATCCTTGCCATCAGGCAGTAAGATTACCGAAGGTATGATATTGTTTGACAAGAAGGGCTCGACAGAGCGCAGCATGGCCTTTTTGCCGGCATTATCCCCGTCGTATACCAGGGTAATCTTGTCGGCAAAACGGCTCAGCAGCCTCACATGGTCTTCGCCAAGTGCCGTGCCGAGGGTTGCAACGCTTGTATGAATCCCGGCATTATGTAAGGAGATCACATCCATGTACCCCTCTACGATAAAGACACCATGATCGCGGATAAGGGTCTTGGTTGAATTCAGGTTGTACAGAATCTTGCGTTTTAGAAAAACCGGGCTTTCAGGGCTGTTTAGGTATTTGGGGTCACCCTGGCCTAGTATACGACCGCCAAACCCTATTGCCTGTGAGCTGAGGTCGAGGATAGGGAAGATGATCCTGTCCCTGAATCGGTCATAATAACCGCCGGAAGGCCTCTCGATAATCAAGCCGCACTTCTCGGCAGAAGAAAGAGGAACATTGTTTTTTTTCAAGAGATTGACGAGGCAGTCCCAGGAGGCAGGTGCATAACCCAGATGGAAATCGGCTATGGTCTCTGTCTTGAGCCCTCTTTCTGTGAGATACTTGAACGCTGCCTCGCCTTGAGTGGTAAACAACATCTTTTCATAGAATTCCATGGCAAGCCTATTTGTTTCATAAAATATCCTGTTATCGCTTCCCCTTGTCCCTGGTTTTCTTATCTCTATGGGGATGCCGGCCCTTTCTGAAAGCAGTGTTACGGTCTCTATAAAACTCAGGCCCTTTATCTCCATGACAAAGCTTATTACATCCCCGCCCTTGTTGCAGCCGAAGCATTTATAAGTCTGCCTGGTCGGATCTACATGAAAAGAGGGGGTTTTCTCATTATGAAACGGACATAGGCCGACATATGTTTTGCCTCGTTTCTTTAGTGAGACATAATCGCCAATCACAGAGATGATATCTGTGTTGGCCTTTAATGTCTCAAGCTGTGCCTTATCCATATAAGATATTCCTTTATCCCCTGGCCTATGATGACCTGTTGTCAAACATTGAAATCGACTATGGTCTTGTTTCCCCCACCCTGGTCTATGGGCGCATCATGAACCCTTTTAACGAAGGTTATACCATTGAGGTATTGTCTGATCGCCTTTTTTAGTTTGCCTGTTCCTGCACCGTGTATGATTTCCAGTCGTTCTTGGCCTGAAAGCAGCGCCTGGTCGAGCGCCTTTGCGACAACGGGTAGGGCCTCATCCACCCTCATCCCAACGACCTTGATAGGTAAGACAAGCCTGGCTGCCGATACATGTGCGTTTTTTCTTGTCGAGAATGCCTGTGTTTCCGTCTCGATCGCCTCTATCTGATCGAGCCCCACCTTGAGCCTTTTGTTGCCTAGAATTACCTCTGCGCTGTCATGAAGGATATCGAGCACCTTTCCGGTTGTGTTTGATCCCTTTAGCATGACGGTGCAGCCCTTTTTTATCTCGAGCACCTCTGCTGGTGCTGTTTCATCCAGTATATCAACAAGTTCTATTGCCTCAACCGTCTCCTTGACGGATTCAACCTCTTCTTTGGGCCTCGGTTGTCTTGTCATCAGCTCTACCCTGTCGATGAGGCGTTTGTATCTGAGCGACTGGTTGACGCGTTCCCTTTCCATCTCCTTGAATATCTCTTCTGCCTGTGTCTTGTACCGGGCTGCCTCAGCGAGTTCCTTTTCCGCCTGGTTTTTCATGGCGGAGGTCTTGGAAAGATCCTCCATCGCCCTTGACAAAGAGGTGCTGCCCTTATGGTTTGTGATGGAGCATGCCTCGTTTATGAGTTCTTGTGGAAACTCTATGGATTCAAGGATTTCGAATGCCCTGCTTTGGCCGATAACCCCATATTGTAAGGTGAACAGGGGTTTGAGACCGGTGTCGTCAAAGGCGGTAGCTGCGTTTTCCACCCCTTCTGAGCTGACACCATAGAGCTTGATTATATCGGAGTGTGAGGTGACGCCGACATAGGCCCCCTTTTTACGTATGCCATCAATGCAGGCCACAGCTATTGCGCTGCCATGTTCATGATCTGTGCCCCCGCCGGGTTCGTCAAGCAGTACAAGGTCTCCTTTTTTCACGTTTTCGTATATATGTTTAAGGGCCAGGGCATGTGCGGTGAAAGACGAAAGATCATGGGTGATATCCTGGTTTGTGTCCATTTCGACCCATACGTCACCTATGGCAGGGATCTCGGAATCAGGCCCGGCCGGGATAGCCAGGCCGGTTTTGGCCATAATAGTAAGGAGCCCGAGTGTCTTTAGCGCAACTGTTTTTCCGCCCGCATTCGGACCTGAGATGATCAAACAGTCATTGCCCTTGGGGATATGTATATCCAGGGGCACTGTCTTGCCGCCCAGACGTTCAAGGAGAAGGGGATGTCTCGCCCCTGTAAGAGAGACATTGTCATCGCAGATTCTGGGGATGGACCCGTCTGTCTTGATCGACCACCGGGCGCATGCATGGATAAGATCCAGCAGGCCATAGAGATACATGTTATTTTTGATAACACCCGCATCTTTATATATCCGCTGGGAAAGTTCGCTGAGCACCTTGTATTCTTCGTCTTTGATATAGGCTGAAAGCTGGTTTAATGTATTGTTTTCATTAACGACATCCATCGGTTCGACATAAACAGACCTGTTGGTGCGAGAATAGTCGTGGGTAATACCCTTTATTTGGCTTGAATAATCATGCCTCATGGGTATGACATATCTGTCGTTTCTCTTGGTAACGATATCTTCCATGAGAACGGATTTATCACGGAGCCTTTCTATTATATTTTCGAGTTTTTCCAGGATCGATGCCCTCACGGAGCGATATTTCTTTCTGAGGTCTTTCAGTACCGGGTTTGTCTGCTCCGATACCTCTCCCGTAGGAAGAAGACGTTCTTGTATGGCTGACGATAATCCGTCGAGCGGTTCTATCCCACGGGCTATATCCATGAGTGCGCAGGCATTTTTACCGAGTTCGTACTTGATCTTTGCGATATCTTTCAGGGAACCAGCGACCTTGATGATATCCTGTCCCTCCAGGGTAGCACCCTCATGTATGTCGAGAAGGGGCCTGATATCTGCTATTGTGACGAAATTCGGGGGCTCTACAGAGCCTATAAGGCCTATCATGTCGTCAAGCATAGCCCATCTGGCCTTTGCCTTTTTCCACGAATCAAACGGACTCATCCCATTCAATGCATCCATGCCCGTATCGCTTGATATATAAGGCATTATATGTTGTTTAAGGGTAGAGTATTCTAAAAGATCGTTTCTCATGAATGCCTGATACCGATCAGTTATATGACTGACCGGAAGAAATAACAGATGCTTATTTAAGCAGCCTGGCTACTATGCTGTTTACCTTTTTCCCATCGGCGCGACCAGAGGTCTTTGCCATGGAAAGCCTCATTACCTGGCCAAAGTCTTTTTTTGTCGCTTCACTCTCGGATATAATGCCCTTTACTATGTCTGCTATTTCTGACTCGTCCAGTTCCTTGGGTAAGTATGATTGTAAGATGTTAAGGTTGGTTTTTTCCCTTTGTGCCAGGTCATGTCTGTTCCCGTGTGTAAACTGTTCGTAAGACTCCTTGACCTGCTTGACCTGGGTTCCTAGGACACTTAGAACCTCCTGGTCTTCAAGTTTCATCTTCAGTTCAACTTCCCTGTATTTTATGGCAGCCATAACCATACGAAGACAGGAGACCTTATCCTTGTCCCCTGCCTTCATGGCAGATTCCATATCCTTTTTTAATCGATCAGCTAACATCAATAGTATGTCCTGACCTTATGCATCCTCTTTAAGGCCCTTTTCCTTGCGGCAATAGCCTTGCGTTTCTTCTTTACGCTTGGTTTTTCATAAAATTCCCGCTTCCGGACCTCAGAGAGTACGCCCGCCTTTTCTACCTGTTTTTTGAAGCGTTTTAAAGCTCCTTCAAAGGGCTCTGTCTCTCTAACTTTTATTCCGGGCATATTTCTTAAAAACACCCCCCCTCTGTCTAAACACTTATTTAAGAGAATGCATCTATATAGTAAGGCTTCGATACTGTCAAGAGATTATGATGGAGATCAAGATCAAAAGATCAAGATCAAAATTGCAAACATGTTGCTTTGTGTGTAACATGGCCTTATGTGGAAGGACCTTATAGGGCATAAGGAGCAGATAGAGCAGCTCAGGACCTACTGCAGCTCGGGCAGGAGGCCTCATGCCCTGCTGTTTGAAGGTCAGTTCGGTGTCGGCAAGACGCGGGCCGCCGTAGAATTTTTTAAGGCCCTTAACTGCCTTGAGAGCACAGGAGACCCCTGTGATGTATGCAGGAGCTGCATCAAGGCGGACAGCAATGCGCATCCGGATTTGATAAAGATCAGCCCTGTATCGCAATGGATACAGATACAGGATGTCAGGGATGTTCTCTCCGAGATAGGCTTGAGGCCTTACGAGGCCAGACACAGGGTGGTTATCATAGAACCTGCTGAACAGTTGAACAAGCCCAGCGCGAATGCCCTGCTGAAGACGTTGGAAGAACCTCCCGAAGGCAGCATTATCGTACTGGTGAGTCATAAGCCGGGGCTCATCCTTCCCACTATTGTATCCCGATGCCAGATCATACGTTTTTCCCCGCTCAATGCTTCATGCATATCCTGTGACGACATAGATCCGGTTCTCTTGAGACTTTCATCAGGTTCGATAGGTTCATTCGGTAAGGTCGATAGCTCATCGATCTTGAAGTTGAGGAGCGCGGTCCTGGATATCTTTCGAGGGGGAGATGCGTTTCCTATCCCCTCGACTATCTCAGGAGAGGCGGATGCAAAGGATCTTCTCGGTTTTTACCTGGTAACCATAGAGTCCATTATAAGGGATATAATGGTCATCAACGGTGGTGGAGACAATCTTGTCAATGATGAATTGAGGCTCGTGCCCCTGGATCATATCGCATACGGGGATATTGAGCGTATCTGCTTGGGTATCCAGAGGCTGCGCAAGGGCATGAATGAAAATATGAATATGAAGGTCGCCTTCAGTGAGCTCTTCATTTTGCTTTCCGAACTGGCGGCCCGTTCTTGAATATTATTTGATTAGGGCGGTTGCTCTCTTTCAGAGAGGTTTTTTCCACTTGAGTTTCCTGGGTCTCTTCTTCAAAAGGATATAGAGTGCGCCTGTTCCCCCGTCACAAGGCCTGGCAGAGCAGAATGCAAGTACTATATGTGAGAGCCACCCGGTTGTTAGCCATCTTACGATGTTATCCTTTATTACAGGTCCATTGCTGGATTTAAGTCCGCGTCCGTGTATCACCAGCAGAGATCTGTTGCCGCAGGCATGACAGTTCTGGATAAACATCCTCAGTGCATTCAGCGCGGATGTCTTTATATATCCGTGCAGGTCAAGATGCGCCTGGATGGAAAACTCTCCACATCGGAGTTTCTTCATGATTACGGTATCCAGGGGTACAACGTGGCCTTCTATGTATTCCCCGGTGCTGATAATGTCGAATTTTTTCTCTCCTTTTACCAGTGCTCTCAGTGTGTCCATCACCTCTTTGTCCTGTCTCGAGGTATTTTGTCTGATATGTTCTATGGTTGATTTATGATCAGGGGGGGCAATGGTTATCCGGTCGTTTTTGATCGGCTCAACACCTTTCATGGCGTCTATGAATAGTTTCCTGTCGTTATATTCTGGTTGGACCTTTTTTGATTTTTCAGGGGCGTCTTTTTTGGGATCTGCCTTGGGGGGGCGCTTCTTACCCATCGGCTGAAGACCCTTAAGTGTCAGGAAAGGGGCATTAAAAGGTTTTTCTTTTTTCATACATGGTGTAATAACAAAAAATTAAAACATGCTCAATAAGAGGTGGTAGTAGCCCGGAAAGGAGGTCTGAAGGCCTTTAAGGATATTTTGTAGGCCGGTGTGTCCACACAGCGGGCATAAATCTTATGTAAGGTGTTAATATTTTATGGTATTGTTAAAGAAACCAAATATAGAGAGGACTTAAGATGAATATTCATCAGGTACACATATTTAACATGGCGGCAAAGACGTTGAGTATAACAAAGACGGCAAAAAAGTTGCATCTCTCCCAACCCTCGGTGAGTATCCAGATAAAGGATCTGGAGGATTCACTCAATGTGAGGCTCTTTGATAGGATAAACCGTAAGATATCCCTTACCGATGCAGGAAGTGTTTTTTTCGATTATTCGGAAAGACTTTTTGATCTGATAGATGAGATAAACGGGGCAATGAGCGAGTTCAGCTCGGGAGATGTAGGAAAACTCGTTATTGGTGCTTCCAATACGGTCGGCATATATGTATTGCCTAAATATCTGGGTGAATTCAGGGAAATGTACCCCAAGGTTGAGATATCATTGATGATCCTGAACAGGCATGAGGCCGTCGAACAGTGTGTAGCTGGGGAGCTTGACTTCGCCTTTCTACAGGAACCACCCAAACATCCGGATTTGCACCCTGACTTTTTCATGAAGGACGAGCTTTTGATCGTCTGTTCGCCAAAGCACAGATGGGCGGACAGAAAATTCCTCACCAAGGAAATGCTGGTATCACAGCCTGAACCTATTATATTGCGTGAAGAGGGTTCGGGTACGAGGAACATCATCGAGTTTGTGTTCAAAAGATTCGGCATAGAACGCAATGTTACCATGGAATTGAGTTCATCCGAGGGAATAAAGCGGGCGGTCGAGGCAAATCTGGGCGTGGCGGTGTTGTCCAAGAACGTTATTGAGACCGAGCTGAAGAATAAAAGTCTTATCGCTCTGGGGATACAGGATCTCGATACCGTAAGAGATTTCTTTATTGTACGAAACAAGAAACGCAAATTTATGCCTATGATGGAGAAATTCTACGAATTTATCCTTGATAGAAGATCATCGTTGGAGGATTCCGAATAAGGATATTTTATCTTTTATTTGATCGAATATCAGCTGCCTTAGTTGAACAAACCGTCTAGACAGAAGGTCTGTTTTATGCAAAAAATTATATTATTAGTGTGGCCTGACAAAGACATACATTAATATAAAATAGTGTGTATTTTGAATGATGAGGGGCTCTTCAAGACAACATTTATCGTTTCTTGACATTAAAAGATAAGGAGTGCTATGAATCAGCACTCAATATAATTACTAGGAGTATGTATGTTAGAGATCAGATTTCATGGGAGAGGCGGTCAAGGGGCAGTTACCTCGGCAGAACTGATCGCAATCTCGGCGATAAACAAAGGAAATTTTGCGCAGGCGTTCCCGAGTTTTGGTCCTGAACGAAGAGGTGCCCCTGTTGTTGCATTCTGCAGGGTCGATGCCAAGAAGATCAATATTAGGGCAAAGGTATATAAACCCGATGTTGTTATTGTCCTAGATCCTGGGTTGCTGAACTTGATGGATCCCACAGAGGGTATGAAACAAGACGGAATAATGATTCTGAATACCAACAGGAATCTGGATGATATTGTCCGAACCATCAAGGCACCGATCAGGCTGGCTGTAGTTGATGCGAACAAAATCGCTATAGAGGAGCTGGGTAGGCCTATCGTGAATACGACGATGCTGGGTGCGTTTATCAAGGCCACGGGCCTGATAGAGACACAGGACATCAATGCCCCGTTATTGGAGCGTTTTGGGGCGAAGCTTGGGGACAAGAACATGCAGGCGCTCATGCGTGCATATAATGAGGTAAGGATAAAGGAGTAGGCCATGGCAAAACCGATGGAACAGATAAAGTGGCAGGAACTGGAGACCGGAGCCGTGGTAGTTGAATGTGGAAGCGCCCGTGAGTATGAGACAGGGACGTGGCGTTCCGAGAGGCCGGTAGTCGATAAGGATTTGTGTATAAAATGCGGTGTGTGCTGGATATTCTGTCCGGACATGTCTATAGTTCAGGCCCCGGAGGGTCATTTCGAGGCAGACCTCACGTACTGCAAGGGTTGCGGCATATGCGCTAAGGAATGTCCTGTAGGCTGCATTACCATGATAGGCGAGGAGGAGTAGATGGCAAAGGTAAGAAAGGGAATAGAGGTTTCGATCGCCATGTCCGAGGCCGTTGCCCAGGCCGATGTGGACGTCATAGCGGCATACCCGATCACCCCACAGACCCATATAGTGGAGCATCTTTCCGAGATAGTGGCCAATGGTGATCTGGATGCGGAATTTGTCCCGGTGGACAGCGAACATTCAGCCATGAGCGTGTGCTGTGGGTCATCTGCCGTAGGCGCAAGGACATTTACATCAACAAGCTCGCAGGGGCTGGCGTTGATGAGTGAGATATTTTTTATCGCCTCTTCCATGAGGCTCCCTATGGTGATGGCGCTTGCAAACAGGTCTCTTTCGGGACCGCTTTCCATATGGAATGACCACACGGATACCATGATGGTGCGCGATGCCGGATGGATACACGTATTCGTGGAAAACGGTCAGGAATCCTATGACAACATATTCTGCGGGTTCAGGATGTCAGAGGATCCGTCTGTAATGCTTCCTGTTGCCATCAATTTTGACGGGTTCATACTGACACATATGATCGAGCCCATAGAGTTCGAGGATGATGAGCTAATAAAGAGATATCTGCCTGAATTCAAGATGAAAAACGCGCTGCATCCTGACAGTCCTGTATCGATGGGCTGTTTCGGCATGCCGGAGATCTATACAGAGGCTCAGATGGGCAGAGAAGATGGGATAGTAAATTCATACCCCAAGATCGTAGAGGCCTGGGATGAATGGGGCAAGCTCACCGGGAGGTATTACAAACCGATAGAGACCTATAAGGCCGATGATGCGGATTATTGTATCGTGACCATGGGTTCATACGGCGAGACAGCCATGGAGGTGGTAGACACACTCCGTGAAGAAGGTGAAAAGGTCGGGGTCATCAGGATCAGGCTGTGGAGGCCGTTCCCATTTGATGATTTTCGTGAAGCGGTCAAGGGCAAGAAGACATTGATCGTCATAGACAGGGCCATAAGCTTTGGCGGTCCAGGCGGACCGGTTGCATCAGAGTTGCGATCAGCCCTGTACAATCAGGAAGGTGCACCCGCCATTGTCAACTATATAGCAGGGCTGGCCGGCAGGGACGTGTCACGTAAGGACTTCAGGAATATCATCCTGGAGGGTAAAGACAAGGCAAATAAGGGTGATACCGGCGGCTTCACGCTCTACGGTTTAAGAGAATAAGGAGTAGAATATGGATAAGTTCTCGGTTTTTTCCTCAAGACTTATAGATAAGTCGGAGAATTTCACCTCCGGCCACAGGGCATGCCAGGGATGTGCAGAGGCCTTGGCCGTAAGGCTCGTGATGAAGGCCCTGGGCAGGGATACGATCGTAGCCATGTCGACGGGTTGTATGGAGATCATATCATCACCGCTGCCCACAACCGCCTGGAAGGTACCCTGGATACATGTGGCATTTGAAAATTCATCCGCGGTCGTATCCGGCTGTGAATCGGGCATGAAGGCCATGATGAGAAAGGGCAAGATTCCACAGAAGGATATAAACTTCGTTGCCATGGGTGGTGATGGTGCTACAGCGGATATCGGTATGGGGCCATTGTCTGGTGTGCTCGAAAGAGGTCATGATATGGTATATGTCTGCTACGACAACGAGGCGTATATGAACACGGGCATACAGAGGTCCAGTTCGACCCCGTTTGGTGCTAGCACAACTACAAGCCCGGCCGGAAAGGTCAGCATGGGTCAGCAGACACAGAAGAAAAATATGCCTCAGATAGCCGTGGCGCATGATATCCCGTATGTAGCAACCGCCTGTCCTAGCTATCCGTTCGACCTTATAGAAAAGGTGAAAAAGGCTGCATCAATGCCCGGGGCCGCATATGTACATATACTGTCCGTCTGTCCTACAGGGTGGAGGATACAGCCTCGCGACGCTATAAAATACGGAAGGCTTGCTGTAGATTCCTGCGTGTTCCCTCTCTATGAGGTGGTGGACGGAAAATACAGTCTTACATATAAGCCCTATGCCAAGCTTGATGTTGAAGAATATCTGAAGGGGCAGGGCAGGTTCAGGCATCTGACGGACAAGGAGATTCGACTGATACAGGACAAGGTAGACAGGGATTATAAAAAGATTTTGAAGTTGAGTGAAGAGGAAGGGTAACATGGAGCTTGATACAAATAGAATCGATGAGATCATCTCACGTTATGAAAGATCGGAAGAATCCTTGCTGGCCATACTCCAGGATTTTCAGAGAGAGTTTCTGTATGTGCCTGAAGAGGGGATGAAGAGGCTCAGCGGGGTCCTTCATGTGCCCGAGAGCAAGATCTATGCTATGGGGACATTCTATAAGACACTGTCGCTCGAACCAAGGGGCAGGCATACCATTAAGATTTGTACTGGAACCGCCTGCCACCTGAAGGGTGCCGGGCTTATCCTGGAGACCATAGAGAGAGAGCTCGGGGTGAATAGGAACCACACAACCGAAGATAAAAGGTATACATTAGAGAGCGTGAACTGCGTGGGTGCTTGCGCAATGGCGCCGGTTGTTGTTGTGGGCGAGGATTATTATGGCCATATGAGGCCGTCCAAGATAATGGATGTCCTCAATAAATATAAATAAAGGGTGAATGTACATGGAAGCAATAACCTCTACGGAACAGTTAGACAGTTATGTTGACAACCTCAAGGCCTCGTATGACGCTGAAAAGCTAAGTGTGCTGATATGCTTCGGGACAGGATGTCTGGCCAATGGGGCAAGAGATGTGGCGGAGGCGTTCAAGCAGGAGTTCGACAAACAGGGGCTTAAAATCAATGTGGATATCGGCTTCAAGACAACAGGTTGCCACGGATACTGCGAGAATGGCCCGTTAGTGGTGCTAAGGCCAAAGGATATACTATATCTTAAGGTAAGGCCCAAGGATGTGCCTGAGATAGTCGAGAAGAGCATAAAGTCCGATGAGATTATAGACAGGCTTGTCTATAAGGATGTAAATACAAAGGAAGTCATATCACAGTACCAGGAGATACCGTTTTATGCCCACCAGAAGAGGATAACGCTTCGAAATATAGGTCATATAGATCCCACCTCAATAGACGATTACCTGCTCTGTGAAGGTTATAAGGGTCTTGCTAAGGCACTTTCCATGGATCCGGATGACGTTATCACCGAGGTGGAAAAATCAGGCTTGAGGGGCCGAGGGGGCGGTGGTTTCCCGGCCGGGAGAAAATGGCGTTCGTGCAAGGCGGTAAGCTCTGATGTGCATTATGTGATGTGCAACGGTGACGAAGGCGATCCAGGGGCGTTTATGGACCGTTCGATCATGGAGGGCGATCCCCATTCGGTTATCGAAGGCATGATCATAGGCGGTTACGCAATCGGCGCCTCTCAAGGATACATATATGTACGTGATGAATATCCGCTTGCAGTGAAGAATCTCCACTCTGCATTAGATGCAGCCAGAGGGAAGGGATTTCTCGGCAAGGGCATTTTGGGGAAGAATTTCGATTTTGACATAAAGATAAGCCGAGGCGGCGGGGCTTTTGTCTGCGGAGAGTCTTCTGCACTTATGAGGTCTCTTGAGGGCAAGGTCGGTGAGCCCAGGGCAAAGTATATCCGTTCGGTGGAAAAGGGTCTGTACGACAAACCCAGTGTCTTGAACAATGTCGAGACATGGAACAATATCCCTGAGATCATCCGTAACGGTTCTGGCTGGTATGCCTCTTTCGGTACCGAAGGATCTAAAGGTACAAAGGTATTTTCCCTGGTCGGCAAGGTCAACAACACAGGCCTTGTTGAAGTGCCCATGGGGATCACGATAAAGGAACTCGTAGAGAATATCGGCGGAGGCGTGCTCGGAGGAAAGAAGTTCAAGGCCGTACAGACTGGGGGACCGTCAGGCGGGTGCATACCAGACTCAAAGAAGGACCTCCCGATCGACTTTGACAGCCTTACCGGTGCAGGTTCCATGATGGGTTCAGGCGGAATAATCGTCATGGACGAGGAGACCTGTATGGTCGATGTCGCGAAGTATTTTATCTCGTTTCTCGTGGAGGAGTCCTGCGGCAAGTGTGCCCCATGCAGGGACGGTCTTCCCAGGATGCGTCAGATACTGGTAGATATCACCGAAGGCAGGGGTAAAGATGGTGATATAGAAGCCCTTGAGGAGCTCTGCGACGTGCTCACCCATGGAGCGCTTTGCGGCCTTGGCACATCTGCTGCCAATCCTGTGCTTTCTACCATCAGATATTTCAGGGACGAGTACGAGGCCCATATAAGGGACAAGAAATGCCCTGCAGGTGTATGCAAGAGTCTCATCACATACAGTATAGACCCTGAAAAATGCACGGGTTGCATGTTATGCGCAAAGAAATGTCCTCAGCAGTGTATTACCGGTGAGAAAAAGCAGGCGCATGTAATCGACAGTGAAAAGTGCATAAAGTGCGGCGTGTGCAAAGACGTATGCAACTTTGATGCAGTAAGGATTAAATAAGGGACTTGCCATGGAAAAGATCAAACTGAAGATAGATGGTAAAGAGGTAGAGGGGGTCAGGGATCAGTGTGTTCTTGATGTTGCGAGAGAAGCGGGTATCGATATCCCGGCGCTATGTTACCATCCTGATGTAAAGGCGAGCGGTGGTTCATGCAGGGTTTGTCTTGTAGAGGCACATCAGGACGGCAGGATGAAACTTGTCACCTCGTGTAATTATCCTGTGAGGGAGGGGCTCGAAATCAAAACCGATACCGAGCTTGTAAGAAGGATTCGCAAGGGCGTTCTCGAACTGCTCCTTGCCAGGGTGCCCGACTCAAAGGTTGTGCAGGATCTGGCCCTTAAATACGGCATTGAAGAGCCGAGGTTCTTCAAGGACGAGGGAGATAATTACAGAAACAAGTGCATTGCCTGCGGTCTGTGCACTGCAGTATGTGAGGACGTGGTAGGGGTCAGTGCGATCTCTATGTGCGAGCGCGGTTATGAAAAGGCGCCGGGAACCCCTTACAAAAAGGTGAGTGATGTTTGTATCGGCTGCGGGGCATGTGCCTATGTATGCCCTACAGACGCTATCGAGATGATAGATGACGGTGATACAAGGAAGATATGGGGCAGGGAGTTCAAGATGATAAAGTGCAGCGTGTGCGGCAAACCCTACATCCCGGAGGCACAGGTAGACTGGATCGTAAGCACCAAAGGCAAAGACAGGGCCTTCTTCGATAAGTGTCCGGATCACAGATAGTATTTATATATTTTAAAGCATAGCTTGAATATGATAGACGGTGGGCAGGGTGTCCGTGAAAAGCGAATACCCTGCCCGTCGTTTATCGCATTATAATCAGCGCGGTTGACAGGTTGTGTAAATATTAGCTAGCATATATACCCTTAAAAACTATAGGAGACAACCATGCTAGAGTTGATTTCAGGTGGATTCAAAAAGGCCCAGGATCTGCTTCAGGGCAAGACCGTTTTGCAGGAAAAGCACATTGATGAGGCGATCAAGGAGATACGTGTTTCCTTGCTTGAAGCCGATGTGGAATTTCACGTCGTAAAGGGATTTATCGAAAGTGTCAAGACCAAGGCCATAGGCGAATTGGTACAGACCAGGGTATCTCACGGCGGGAAACGTATGCGGGTTTCTCCGGAGCATCACTTTGTCAAGATATGCTACGATGAACTCGTGAACCTTATGGGTCCGGTTGATACGTCCATAGCGTTCGGAAAAAGGCCTGTTACAGCTATCATGATGGTGGGCCTGCAGGGAAGCGGTAAAACAACCTCTACCGCAAAGCTCGCCAGGTTTATGCAGAAGAGCGGGAAAAAACCCATGATGGTTGCTGCAGATATCTACAGACCCGCAGCTATAGATCAGCTTAAGGTGCTCGGCTCAAGGCTCGATATTCCAGTATTCCATGCCCCCGGCAAGAATCCTCCACAGATATGCAGGGACTCCATGGAGGCGGCGGCCATCAAAGGATGCGATGTTGTCTTGTTTGACACGGCAGGCCGGACAATCCTCGACGATACCCTCATGGGTGAATTGGAAGAGATCAAACAGATATCAGACCCGGAGAACATTATCCTGGTGATCGATGCCATGATCGGTCAGGAATCGGTAAATGTAGCCAGGGAGTTTGACCGCAGGCTTGATCTTTCCGGGTTTATACTCACCAAGCTAGATGGTGACGCCCGAGGCGGTGCAGCGCTTTCCATAAAAGAAGTAGCAAAAAAGCCCATAAAATTCCTAGGAATGGGCGAATCCCTGGACCGGCTTGAAGAATTCAGGCCCGAAGGCCTTGCCTCAAGGATTTTAGGCCACGGTGACATAGTAGGCCTGGTAAAGGATTTTGAAGAGGTTGTCGACGAAAAAAAGGCTCAGGAAGACGCTGAAAAGATCCTCAAGGGGGATTTTACATTCAATGATTTTCTGAAACAGCTTAAGGTAATGAAGAAAATGGGCTCATTGACCGATATAATAGGCAAGCTTCCATTGGGACAGTTAGGCATGCCTCAGGGCGCGCAGATCGATGACCGGGAGCTTGCACGGGTTGAGGCGGTAATCAACTCTATGACGAATCAGGAGAGGGATTATCCTGATTGTATAAATGAAAGCCGTATTGGAAGGATTGCCGCCGGGTGCGGACAGCCCAGGAATAAGGTTGTAGAACTCATAGGCAGGTTTAATTCCATGCGTCAGCTTATGAGAGGTCTGGGTTCCGGCAAGAAAAAGGCCATCGGTAAGCTGGGTTTGAGCCCGGATATGACCGGGATGCTGGGCAGAGAGGGTCTGACTCAGCCCAAAAAGAAGCTGGTTGATTTGAAAAAACGCAAGGACAAGAAAAAGGCTGCAAAAAAGTCGAAGAAGAGGAACCGTTAGTCAGGTTAGATAAACAAGTTATGGTTAATAATGACACCACTGATAAAGAATTGAGGATATTCAGGAGGATTGGAGAGACCATATCCTATGCCCCTGATGTTGAGGCGGTTGCAAGTTCCATACTCGATATCCTCATAGATGAGACTATAGCTGAGAATGCCTCCCTCATGATGCCGTCTACTGACAGGTCTTGCCTGGAGATCAAGGCCGCTAAAGGCTCCGGTGACAAATCCTCCAGTTACTCGGAAGAATCCCTGGGCCAGGTCTTTCCAATGGGAGAGGGGATAGCGGGTACAGTCGCTTTGAGCCATGAGCCTGTAATAATCCATGATACCTCGAGTGATCCCTTGTATCAGAACAAGTCTATCAGGGTCGAGATCGGTTCCATGTTGAGCATGCCCCTGATCTATGGGAAAAAAGAACTCGTAGGGGTGCTGAATCTGAGCCATTCAAAGGCGAAAGCCTTTTCAGACGAAGATCTCAGCCTAGTGAACATCCTTTTGCCACCAGCGGCGTTAGCCCTTAGAAATGCAAAACTCATGAGGGATGTTGAAGAAATAAACAAGATGCTCAAGGTGGAACTCTCCATGACAGACAAGGCCCTGAACGATTTCGGGAAGAATATCTTTAAGGTCTTTAATTTTATATCCATTGGTGTGCTGACTATAAATGATAAAGGTATAATCACCACGATAAACAAGAAGGCCTCTGATTTGATCCGTATGAGTGCGGGAGATAAGATAACGGGGATTGTCGGGGATGACCTGATTAAAAAGATTAGCCTTGCCATGCAGGAGATGAACCTGGACATAGATCTACATGGCAGGATTCTGAATTTCGAGCTTAACCCTCTGCCCATGAAACCCTCTTTCCAGGTACTGGTGTGTATCAGGGACGTTACCTTTGACAGGTTCAAAGAACGTGAACTGGTAAGGGTTAAGGATCAGTACAAGGATATGATAGAAAAGGCCATAGATGCTGTATACATAATCAAGGGCGGCCGTTTTCTACTGACAAACAGGAAGTTTGTAGAGATATTCGGATATGAGCAGGAAGACATAGTAGGCAGGCACTTTAGACATGTACTTGCCAGAGAGTCTGTGAGCGCCCTTGGTGAGGCGCTCAGGATGCAAAAGGGCAATATCTACGTGCCGAACATGGAGATCCAAGCGATAAAAAAGGACGGCAAGAAATTGTTTCTGGAAATAAGCATCGGCAGACTAAAGATAGGCGATGACCAGTGTTATATAGGCGTTGTTCGCGATATAACCGGTAAGAAAAAACTGTTGTCGATAAAGACTAGGTTCTTGAATGTAGCGTCTCATGAGATACGCGTGCCTCTCACCGTTATTAGGGGCTACAGCAGGATGCTATCAAAGGACAAGGAGAATTCTCTGTCGGATAATCAGAGGGAGTGCGTTGATGAGATAGAGACGCAATGCGCCAAGCTTTTGCATTTCAGCAACTCTTTGCTTGATTTTGCGAAGGTAAATACCGAAAAGATATCGTTATATAAGCAGCAGGTTTGCATTTCGGATTTTATGAAAGGGATTGTTAGGAACATGCAGCTCAACGCCGATACCAAAGGTGTAAGGATTTTGTTTGAGGATAATAATGACATATCTGTAATGCATGTGGATCCTATAAAGTTTGAACAGGCGATCTGCAATCTGATAGATAATGCGGTAAAGCATTCTCCTGAGGGGGGAGAGGTCGCAATAACCCTTTCCAAGGGCATGCAAGAGGATGATGCCATAAATAAGATGTTGAACCAGGAGAGCGTGATCATAAACGTTAAGGATGAGGGTCCGGGTATAAAACCGGAAGAAGCCATGGAGCTGTTCAGTGATTTTTTTGTGGGTGTCAACGGAAGGGCTAAGGGGGGTATAGGTTTAGGTCTAGCCATTACAAAGGAGATAGTGCATGCTCACGGAGGTCATGTGGATGCAAGGCCTTCAAACCGAGGCGGGCATTTTATCATAACAATCCCCTTGAACAGCAGGGGGGATTGATGTATCTTTATAATTTAGATTTTAATATTAAAATAGGCTCTTTATGATGATGACAGAAAAGGTAAGGATATTAGTCGTTGATGATGATGAGAGTATCAGAAAGTATATTGCAAAACTCCTTTCCCAGAGCGGCTATGATGTTGTCACGGCATCAACAGGCAAGGATGCCCTCAATGAGTTGCGGTCGAAACAGGAGGTTTCGCTGGTTATCCTGGACATATTGATGCCTGAAATGGACGGTCTGGAGACGCTCACTGAGATAAAGAAGATATCGAAGGACATGCCTGTGTTGATGCTGAGTGCATTGGGACAGACAAATATTATAGTAAAGGCCATGAAGGCCGGGGCAACGGATTATCTGGTAAAACCCTTTGAGGAAGAGGAACTGGAGCTCGCCATATCGAGGTCGCTTGAAAAAAGGCGCCTATTAACGGAGATTTCAAGCCTCAAGAAACAGTTGAGGGTAGACGAACTTCGTGGGGAGTTTATCTACAACAGTCCGAAGATGCAGGATGTCAAGGATTTGGTTGATCAGGTTGCCCAGACCGATGTTAGTGTTCTGATAGAGGGTGAAAGCGGCACAGGAAAGGAACTTGTGGCCAGGGCGCTTCACTATAGATCAAATTTAAGCGAGAAACCCTTTGTCAAGGTCAACTGCGCGGCACTACCTCATGATCTGCTGGAGTCAGAGCTGTTTGGTTATGAAAGAGGTGCCTTTACAGGTGCCTACAAGTCAAAGGCAGGTAAATTCGAGCTGGCCAACAACGGTACCATATTTCTGGACGAGATAGGCGAGATAGATCTGGCCCTTCAGTCCAAGCTGTTGCAGGTACTTCAGGAGGGATCTTTTTCACGTCTGGGCGGGAAGCAGGATGTCCATGTGAATGTGCGCGTTATTGCCGCAACCAACAGGGATCTGCGTAAGGCCGCTGAAGAAGGTGTCTTTAGAGAGGATATATATTACAGGTTGAATGTGGTCAATGTACATATTCCTCCCCTTATCGAGAGGAAGGAGGACATCACATACCTGTTCGAGTATTTTTTGGATACATACAATGAGAAGTACGGCAAAGAAGTAGAGATAGACAAAGAAGAGATGCACCCGCTTCTACTTTCCTATCCATGGCCCGGTAATGTCAGGGAGTTGAAAAATCAGGTCAAGAGATTGGTAATCCTCGGCAATATAGAAGAGATGATGCGGTATCTCAAAGACGGCGGTGCCCTTGGCAATGATAAACAGGCCAAAGACACCAATGAGAATTCATTCGGGATAATCATGTCCGATGACAAGGAGATCGTTCCTTTGAAGTTCGCTGCGAAAGAGGCATCTCTCAAGGCGGAAAAGGATATGATATTCAGGGCGCTAAAGACTACCAACTGGAACAAGAAGAAGGCTGCAACGATGCTTCAGATAAGCTATAAGGCCCTATTATACAAGATAAAGGAATGCGGTATAGAAAAATGATCATGAAGAAGATTGTTACATATCTTATTATATTGTTGTTTCCGTTGGTTGTATACGCACAGAAGCCAAGCTACATCATAGATTCATCCGACCTCGTAGAGATCTCCGTATGGGGGGAGGAAGGCCTTTCCAGGCAGGTAACGGTAAGGACGGACGGGTATGTATCACTGCCCCTTGTCGGAGATATCCTGGCCTCAGGAAAATCACCCTCGGTGCTACAGCACGATATAGAGAAATCCCTTTCAAAATACATCAAGGACCCGAGATGTGCGGTAATCATACTCGAGCCCAGGAGCAAAAGGATATACGTCGAGGGTCAGATAAACGCCCCGGGCCAGTTTATCCTCGACCGTGACCTGTTTATCACTCAGGTGATATCCCTGGCCGGTGGGTTTTCCGAGTGGGCGGACAAGGGCTCCATCGTTATCCTCAGATATGAAGACAAGAAAAGGCTAAGACAGATAGTGAACTATAAGAGGATAGTAAAGGGTAAGGATCAGGATGTGCTGTTGAAGCCGGGTGACACTATTATCGTGCCGTGATAAATAATGCGCGTTTCGGGGCCATCTTTTTTATTGTAGCAGCCATAATAATATATCCGCGGGCAATCCTTGCCGTGTGGGATTTTCATCCAGGCCTCTATAACTCGTTTGAATATACAGACAATTATTTCGGCAGTGCCCACGATCAAAAGAGCGAGAGCATACTTGAGGTGGGACCGAGTCTAGTAATGAGTTATGCAGAGCCTCAATGGGCGTGGAATCTAGAAGGCAGGTGGGCAAGGAGTTTTCACGGAGAGTATGATGAAGACGACTTTTACGAGGTTTCTGTCGCTTCCGACATATCCATTCACAGAGCCCTGCAAGCATGCGCTTTGGACTACAGCTATACTCAGACATCCAGGAGGGACAGCCTTGATGAAACATGGGGCAGGTCAAGGATACACAGCCTTGGAGCCACATATCAGAGGGATCTGACCATTATGACCGGGGTGAGCCTTGGTTATAATGCGTCAAGAGAAAACAATGAGGCCGCCGGAGACGATCTTGTATCTCACGGGGGTTCGATCGGTATCTCGCACCAGATAAATCAGACAAACAGCATGAACATCAGTGTGGGGCACAATATCCATGATTTTGAGCAGGGCGAGGATACGGCCTCATACAATGCAGATGTGCATTGGATGAACACTGTGACCGAGAGGCTGCAGGCAGGGCTGGGGTGCGGCTATGTTCACAGCAGAAGAGATGAATCGCCTGACGAGGATAGCTACAGCGTCAGGGCCAATATCGGGTATTCCCCTACCGTGCATATTGATCTGGATATCTCCGGGGGATACACCTGGTTGAACCAGGAGGACCTGGACAGGCAGGGATCATATACCATGAGCGCGGGTGTGCTCGGACATGCAGAACATGACCGTTTTACCTTGAGGGCATCAAGGGAGTACACAGAAGAATACACATCGGAAAGATACGGGACCTACAATACAAGGACGGTATCTTTCGGCTGGGACAGGGATTTTTCCCGGACAATCAGCACATCTGCATCCATAAGTCACCTGGAACGTAAACCCACGGCCGATACTGAGGAAGAAGACGAAAAAGATACGACAACAGCGATTTCACTCTTGTGGAATCCGAATAGATATGCAACTTTTAGCCCCTATTATACATATCTCAGGCATGGATATGAGATTTCAGATACCATACGGGAAAGCCGATACGGTATCACTATAGAGGTGAGATATTGAAAGAACAGGCAGGTCTAGCTAAGATACAAGAGATAATCGATGCATTGATCAAAAAATGGTACTGGGTAAGCATACCCTTTATCGTCTTTATCTTTCTCGGTGCCTGGCTGTATGTTGTCCTGCCAAGAGAATACGAGGCAAACACGCTGATCTTTGTTCAGCCTCAGGAAATACCCTCAAACTATGTTCAGACAACCGTAAGCGTGGGTGTGGAGGAGAGGGTAAGCACCCTGTCTCAGGAGGTCATGTCACGCTCCAATCTTGAAGGGATAATAAAGGAATTTGATCTATTTAAGGAGTCGAGGGTAAGAGGCGTACCCATGGATATTCTAATAACATCAATGCGGAAACGTATCGAGATAAACATCGGTGCGGCAAGAGGACGCAGAAGACAGGTGAGTTCCTTTTCCATTTCATATAGAGGCGGGCATCCACGCATTGTCGCCGATGTCACCAACAGGCTGGCCTCGTTCTTTATCGAAAGCAATCTGAAGCTGAGGGCAAAACAGGCGGCCCAGGCGACATTGTTCCTGGAAAAACAGCTGGAGGATCTGACGGTCCTGCTGGAGGAACAGGAAGGAAAGGTGGAAGAATACCGTAATAAGCATATGGGTGAGCTTCCCGAGCAGCTTCAGAGTAATCTCTCTACCATCGTAGGATACCAGACACGGCTTGAATCGTTAAATGCAAGCATGTCTGATACGCTGGACAGACGTCTTATGATCAAGCAGCAGCTTTCTCAGATAGATGCCGACCAACCCGGGTTATTATTGTCAAGCAGGGCCCAGAGGATCAATCAACTCAAGGCCCAGCTGGAGGATGTCAGATCACGTTACACGTCACAACACCCCGAGATCAAAAGGATAGAAAAACAGATCGATGAGTTGGAAAAGGTTCCGGAAGAGCCTGTTGCTGCAACAGACCCGCAGCTGATTGAACTGCAATCTCAACTGGCAAACGTGGATGTCGAGATAAAGCGAAGTAAGCAGGATATAGAGAGGCTCCAAGAGAGGATAGCCTTTTATCAGGAAAGGGTGGAAAACACTCCGAAGAGAGAACAGGAGATTGCAGGTTTAACGAGGGATTATAATATTACCCAGCAGAATTATCAGAGGTTGCTCGACAGATATTATGAGGCAAAGCGGGCTGAGAGCATGGAAAAGAGGCAACAGGGGGAGCAGTTCAGGGTAATAGATTTTGCACAGGTTCCCCAGACGCCAATAAGCCCTGACTTTAAAAAGATAATCCTTGTATTTTTATTTTTAGGACTGGGTTCGGGTACCGGTATCATATTCCTACTGGAGACGGTTGATTCAACAGTAAAGAGTGTTGGTCAGCTTGAAAAGTGGGCCGGTAATATACCATGCATAACCGCCGTGCCGCTTGCCCTTACACAGGCGGACAAGAAAAAAAGAAGGTTAAAGACTGTTTTGATAGTACTTTTTAATATATTGATAGGAGGTATAGGTATAGGTGTAGTTCTATATGCTTATATCAACAATATAAGCATTAAACTGCCTGTCAGCCTTCCGTTTTAGAGGACTTGCCTATGTATAGAGAATTTTTCGGGTTAAAAGTAAAACCTTTTTCCATAACACCGGACCCTAAGTTTCTTTATCTGAGTCTCGGGCACAAGGAGGCACTTGCGCATCTGCTTTACGGTATAAAGGAAGGAAGCGGTTTTGTGGTTATTACCGGGGAGGTGGGGACAGGTAAGACTACCATACTCAATGCCTTTCTTTTGAAACTTCCGTCCAGGATGCCGAAGGTAGTAATAAAGAATCCGCACATAAGGCCTGAAAACCTGTATTTTCTACTTGGTGAGGCCATAGGTATACCGGAGGAAAGACGCTCCAGGAACTATCTTAATGAATTTGAAGACAGACTCAATGCCTTGGGTGGGGCAGTGCTTATCGTGGACGAGTCGCAGGGTCTTTCCATAAACATGCTCGAGGAGATACGCCTTTTGTCAAATCTCGAGACCTCTAACGAGAAGCTTGTACAGATCATGCTTCTGGGTCAGCAGGAACTCAACGACAAATTGAGGAGCCCTGACCTCAGGCAGCTCAAGCAGAGGATAGGGGTCAAATATCATATCTTACCTTTAGACAGTCTAGAGACAAAGGACTATATCGATCACAGGCTCAGGGTTGCGGGATATGAGCCTATGGAGAAACCCATATTCACACCGTCCTCTCTGGGAGAGATCTACCGTTACAGCCGAGGATTTCCCAGGCTCATTAACATAGTATGTGACAATGTGTTGCTTGCGGCATTTGCCGAGGAGATGCATCAGGTAAGCGCACAGCTTGTGAGGAGGGTGGTATCGGATCTGGAAGGGACCTATGTGAAAGGCTCTGCAAAAAAGTATCCCCTTTTGAGGTCATCTTCTTCTAATAGTATCGGTAACTGGTCCAAGATGGCAGTAATCGTTCTGGCAGTAATTGTCCTTGCCGCAGGTGGGGCAGGGATTTATGACGCGTTCTTTTCCAATACACAGCCCGTCAGTGCAGGGGTGCACGTAGAAGAGACCACGGACGCAACCATGAATGAAGGGATTGTAAAAGACGATCAGGTTGTTGAGGCCAAAATGGCCCCGACCAAAGAGGTTGTGCCTATAAAGACAGAAGAAAAAAGACCCTCTACGGTCGTACTGTCTGATGCCGGCAATCAAGATGACAAGCCCCCGATTCCACCCCCCCTGATAGAATCTCAGATGCCCAAGGGAAAGCTGATAACCGTAAACACTGGAGATACTGTTGCAGAGCTTGCCGCAGACTACTACGGAAGGGTCGATGCAGGCATATTGGATACCATAAAGGATGCCAACCCGGACCTTGAGGATATCAATCTGATATATAAAGGTCAGGAATTATTAATGCCGTATATCGAGAGCGTACCCAGTGTTCTGTACAGCGTAAGTGTTGCCTCGTACCATTCCATAACCGAGGCAAAGGCAGTATTCATCGATCTGTTGAAAAGAGGTTTTGATGCAACCATATACCCCTATGTGGATACGCGGGAAAATGCCTGGTATAGGATAACCATAGGCACATTTAACTCCCGCCGGGACGCCATAGATTATTCAGGTGATCTCAAAGACAAGGGTTTTTTCTACGCAAAGCCTGTAAAAATAAGCATGGAGGAATAGATGCAGGATATATCAAAGGTGTTGGACAAGGGAGACAAAGGCCTCCCGAAAGAGTCGGGCACTACAGGGCGCCTTGATGATCATCTCTATATGTACCACATGCCATATTCATATACGGCCGAGCAGATACGTAAGTTGCGTACACATATTTTTCACATGAAGGATAAAGACGTGCCGAGGACCATCATGGTGACAAGTGCTCTGCCATCCGAGGGAAAAAGCGTATTGGCCTCGAATCTTGCCATAGCGATCGCCAAGGGGGAAGATCAGCATGTCCTTTTGGTCGAGTGTGACCTGAGGAAGCCGTCTTTGTACGAGCTTTTTAAGTACCCGCCTGCAAAGGGCATGAGCGAGATCATTCAGGGGAAGGCAGACATTGCAGACTGTCTGATAAAGACACCCATAGATAAGCTTACCATACTGCCTTCTGCAAAAGAGGCCCCGCCAAATCCGTCCGAACTCCTCGAGTCGAAAAAGACAAGCGAGGTTATAAAGGAATTGAGCCAGCGCTACAGCGACAGGTATCTTGTAATAGACACGCCTCCTATCCAGGCGACAGTCGACCCGAAGATACTCTCGGACGAGGTGGATGCCATAATCATGGTTGCGAGGTATCACTACACAAAGGAGACGGATTTCAAGATGGCCCTGGATGCGCTCCCCAAGGACAAGATTATAGGCACTGTTTTAAATGCGCTGGACGAATTGCCTGCAAAGAAATACAAGTACCGCAAATATAACTACCACAAATACTACTAGCCCATATTGTTTTATCCCGGGCGTGTATGTTATGTATGATTTTATGCTTGGGTCGATAGCCGGAAACATATTGCCCCCACATTGTCTTATTTGTGGTTCAAGTGTCCAGGTCGACAACGGCGTATGCAGGGAATGTACCGGTCGGATCATACCTGTGCCCAAGCCCGTGTGTGATACCTGCGGAAGGCCGATAGGAACACCGGGACAGTGCCTTATGTGCCATGAAAAGCCTCCGCCTTTTGACAGGATAATGAGCGTGGCCGTATTTGAAGGCCTCTTGAAGGATAGTATACATGCATTCAAGTATAACAGGGCTACCATATATAAAAGATTTTTTGCCCATATGCTTTATGAAATGATCTGCAATGCCGATATCGAGTCTGATATCCTGACCTTTGTCCCCCTGCACTGGACAAGACAAATGCAGAGGGGATACAATCAATCCGCACTGATTGCACGTGAATTGTCTGGATATATAGGGGTGGATGTGAGATATAATGTCCTTAGAAAGGTCAGAAGAACCTGTAGTCAGGTTGGGTTGGGAAAGGATCAGCGTAAGGCGAACCTCAAGGGTGCATTTACCGCAGCGGACGTAGATAAAAGGTCTGTACTGGTTGTTGATGATGTTATAACCACAGGGCAGACGGCATTCGAGGTATCCAGTGCATTGAGAAAGGCCGGTGCCTCTTATATCGTAATAGCCAGTATCGGGAGGAATCTATAATGACATTGGCAGGTACGCCCAGAAAAAAGGAGCCGAAGTATCTTAAGGACATAACCATAAGTATAGATCCCGACAATGCATGCCGGAACGATTTTCTCGATACGGGACTTTTTTTGGGAAGGTATGACAAGGACCATATGATGAGGCTGTTTGAAAGGGTCGGGATAACAAAGATCCTTCATGAAAAAGGCTATAAGGACCTTATACTAAGCATACACAGACACGATGACTATACCTCGCGCCTGTATGTAAATTCCGGTTCCCTTGAAAAAGAGGCCAGGATTATCGAGCTTATCGTGCGGGAAGGTGTTTTTAGGCCGACCAGGACCTTTGTCGATGGTTATGATTTTGATGGTGGGCTATCTATGATGCTGATCGAGTGGCTGGCCCTTCAGGATCCCATGATTGAATTCTCAAAGGAAAAGCCGAGGTTGCCGGGCCAGGCATATCCGGGGCTTGGAGGGCTCAAGAATATGCAGGGTCTGCTCTATAGGCTTGGGAGGTCCCTGGGTAAGGATGCCATAGTGGATATCCCAGAGTACTTTCATGCCGCTGCCATTTATTCGCGTATGTATACGAAGATCTACTCAAGAAAGTATTCGTTTTTTTCACCCATAGACGCGGGTCAGGTCAAGGCCATGATTAGGGATCTTAAAGACAGGCCGCTTTCTGATGTCTCGTTTGCCATAGCATTCGATTGCCTTGTTGACGAGAAGACCTCGGAGATGGTTCATTGGAGGCCTTCGGAACAGGTATATCCGATTACGAAGAGGCTTTATGCATATATAGAGGACAAGAGATACAAGGATATGGTCGAAGAAGTGTCTGGCAGCCTTTCTTTTGCCATAGACTGGGGCAAGTATGCGCGTCTAAGGTCAGAAGGGGTTATGGATGATGTTTAGGGTGGCTGTAATCGGCCTGGGCAAGCTAGGCAGTGCCTTGTGCGAGATTCTTCAGGATTCAGGACACGAGATTGCATGGGTCGTTACATCCCGTGATGTCTATCCGCATATCAATACCTACAGGTCTATACCGGAAAGGCCTTCAGGTGCAGAGGTCGTATTCATTTCTACTCCGGACAGTGTGATAAAAGAAACAGCCGAAGATATCGCCGGGCTCTGGAAAGGGGATTGTAAAGGGATGGTCTTTTTTCATCTGAGCGGGCTTTTGACCTCTGATCAGCTATCCCCTCTTGCTCAATACGGGGCTGAAACAGCAAGCCTTCACCCACTTCAGACCATTATGGATATCTCCAATGCAAAGGCTGGCATCAAAGACTGTTTTTTTACCCTTGAAGGTGCCATGAATGCGGTCGAATCTGCCAAGCAGATTGTTTCCTCTTTCGGATCATCGACCTTGAGCATTAAAAAAGAGGATAAGATCCTATATCATACATCTGCGGTTATTGCCTCTAATTATCTTGTAACCCTTTTTTCACAGGCAGAGCAGGTGATAGAGGCAATAGGGATGAGGGCGGAGCACCTTATGCCGCTTGTGCGGACTACTGTCTCAAACATTGAGGCCTATGGCCGGGGTGCCCTGACAGGTCCAGTGCAAAGGGGAGACTGGGCCACGGTTAAGGCGCATATAGATGCGATAGGGATACAGTTTCCTGATATATTGTCTTTATATATCGAACTCGGCAGACAAACGGCAAGGCTTGCAGGCAGAAAATGGCCTCAAGAGATGTTCAAGGTCGATAAGGTCGTTGACCTGAAAAAACTGGAGAAGATATCACATGCACATAAATCAAGGGGGATGAGGGTCGTATTTACGAACGGGTGTTTTGACATTATCCATAAAGGCCATGTCTCTTATCTGGAACATGCCGCAAGTCTAGGCGATACACTTGTCATAGGTCTGAATTCGGATGAGTCCGTAAAGAGGCTCAAGGGGCAAGAAAGGCCGGTAAACGATCAGGAATCCAGGGCTGCCGTACTGGCATCCCTTGAATATGTTGATTATGTGGTTGTTTTTGAAGATGACACCCCCTATTCGCTTATAGAAAGACTGCGGCCGGATGTCCTCGTAAAGGGAGGGGACTGGGCCATTGAGGATATAGTCGGAGGAGATATAGTCAGATCCTGCGGCGGTGAGGTCGTTACTATCGACTTCGAGCAGGGATACTCGACCTCATCCATTATCGGCAAGATAAAAAGTGAATGATCAAACCTGTATCAGAATCCAAGGATGAAGCGCATGGCATAGCGCCTGTCTATTCTCTGGCCCGCATATGATCCGATTTCTTCAGCATAGGTGAGTACGTCGAGTCTTGCCCCCTTTGCATCGATAGACGCACCTGAGGTGAAATATCCCTGATAGAAGCCCGCCCTGACTGTCAGGATGGCAGGGAGCTTGAATTCGACACCGAATCTCAACCTCTTGGCGATATCGTTATCACCTTCCAACTGGGAAAAGATATCCGTGTAGTCGGCAGCAAAGGTCGCCTTTGTAATCCATAGATCAAAATCCTTTGCGCAGCCTATATCCACATGGTCGTTTATATCACGTGCATCACCCAGTTCAGAGCCGATGAGGTTGTTGGCGCATATACCCAACCTGAAACCCTCGACACCCATTTCGTCGAATTTGTATATGATCCCTATGTCGGCGAGTATGCCGCTTCCTTCTTCGAGATCGTCCTGGATCTTATCATCGAGGTCTTCAGATGTGATATCCAGCACCGTGTACTTTTCTACAAGGCTCTGGCGTTTTATGTATTTCAGGCTTCCGCCTACCAGAAGGTTGTTGTTGAGGAATGGATGGCCGTATCCGGCCCCGATGCCGAGATCATTTATGACGGATGTGGAGAGTTTCGGGTATTGCCGGTCCATTACTTCAAGATCTGTTCTCGCCGTTCCGACCAGGCAGAATGCGAACCTGGGCATGGAAAAACTTGGAAGGGTCTGCAATGCGAAATGCGCCTTCTCTCCCATATTCGCCCTTAAGAACTCGGCGGTCTCCACCTCGTTATCAAAGTCTATATCAAGGGCATCGTTATACATATCATATGCATTTTCACCGATTTCGATCTCTATCGGGAAGATGGAAGCCCGCATATTTTTGATATCAGCAAGGCCCGCGGGGTTGTAGAACAGTGCGTTTGCGTCGTCGGATACGGCTACGAAAGCGCCTCCCATGCCGAACGGGCGGAACCCTTTATATATGTAAGGGTACTCCGCGCCCAGACATATCCCGGTAAACATGAAAACAGAACATATAATGCAAATAAACCTCTTCATCCTATACCTCCACCTTATATACATACAGTGTATCTATACGATACGTTTGTCCCGTACAGGACCAATCGGTAAGGAATACCTGCCATGGCCCTTATTTAACTGCTTTATTGGTTAAAACTTATGTCTATCAATCTTAAAGAAGCTCGTTCTGTATGAACTGTGTTATCTTTTTCCCGGTGTACTGTTGGATCGCAGCCTCGATAACGACCCTGCTCGCATTCGAATCTAGACCGAGGAGTTCCCTCATAAAATCGTCAAAGTCATTCGACAGGTCTTCATCAGCGCCTATCACATCGATGAGGGTGGTTACAGCGCTGTATACATTCGTGAGATCCCCTATCAGGGAACTTACGATATCCGGGTTTTCATCCAGATATGTTTCCAGGTTGTTCAATATAGTCTGTTCGTCGTTATCAACGGAAAATATTTCACGGTAGGCATACTTGTTTAATGGTATATTGTATCCCGTAACAGTGGAGACCGCCTCACCTACCTTTGTGATAAAGTGAAGGGCCGATGCCATGCCCAACTGGACCACGTCATCATCTTCCGGCTCCATATTTATGCTCTGTGCATAGTCATTGATTGTGTCGAGGATACCCTTGGCTTTTTCAAGGTTGTCCAGGAGGGACGCTATGGATGCATAGGTGATGTATTTAGGTTCAGTTGAGGAAGAGCCTTTGTAGAACATAGACGAACTCGACTGCAGAGCAGCATCTGTTGTTTCCAGATTCAGCGCAGATGCGATTGCATCGAAGTTGTCGCTGTCACCTGTGTCCGCGTTTTCTATGATATAGGTGAGGTCTACGCCTGCCTTTCCCATGTACGCGGATGCGAGTATTCTTGATACCTCGAGGTCTGGCTGCGATGCATTGTACTTGCCTGCCATCAGGCTGATCGCATCATCATAATCTCCGTCATTCAGTGCTATCCTCGCCTCTTCTATATCTGCATCCGTATTCGAATCGTTTGCAATGGGGTCGAGTACATTAGAGTCACACCCGAAGAAAAGTAAAACGACTATGATCATAACTATTTTTATTTTCATAACAGATCTCCTTGTCTGGATTATTATTGATTATGGTCTGCGCGTTGTTATTACTTATCGGCTATGTCTTATAATAATAAACCCCCACAAAGAGATAATGTCAATACCCTTTTCATAGGCTGTATAACAGGGTTTGACAGACTCTGATGCTATAAAAAATTGATCACATAGAAGTTCAAACATTATCTGTATGTTGCCCTCAACTAAAGATAGTTCAAGGCAAGACCTTGAATTGTTCAAACCGTCTGTGGGGCCGGCATTGTAGGGGCAGACCTGTGTCTGCCCTTTGGTTGCCTTTGCAAAGGTTTGAAACAGTTTAAGGATATGTTTGCTTGCTGTTTCCGTGACAGCGGGCGAGCATGCTAATGTCTACTTACGAAATGTTACCTTGCAAGTGGGGTGACAGCCGTATTTCGCCATTAAGTTAACAAGTTAAGGTTGTCCGGTCTTTCCCAAAAGATTTGCTTCAGCGTTTCCGATTGTAGCGTCTTGAGCTGCCTGGACGGGCGATGTTACCTTGAGGACGTTCACCTCGGCGTCCGCCACCGCTGCTGCGGCCGAAATTTTTCGGGGAGGGTTGGCTGGACCGGAAGGCCTCGTCGCAATGATAGTCGTGTAAAAGATTGACAGGTACCGACTTGCCCAACAGACGTTCTATTTCCCGCAGATAGGCCCGGTCCTCGGCGCAGCAGAACGAGATCGCGTCACCGTTCGCCCCGGCCCGGGCAGTACGCCCGATGCGATGTATGTAGGTCTCGGCCTCCACGGGAAGGTCGTAGTTGATCACGTGAGTGATGTCGTCCACATCCAGTCCTCGCGCCGCCACATCGGTGGCAACCAGCACCCGGAAACGACCCTGTTTAAACCCGTCCAGAGCATTGGTGCGCGCTGCCTGGCTCTTGTTGCCGTGGATAGCCGCACCACGAATGCCTGCTGCATTTAACTTTGCCACCACCCGGTTCGCAACATGCTTCATCTGGGTGAAAATGATAGCCTTGCTCACCTGAGGATTTTTCAAAAGCGAGACAAGCAGCTCATCCTTGTTCTTTTTTTCCACGAAAAGCACCTTCTGGTCAATACTCTCTACCGTGGGCTGATCGGGAGCGATGGTTATCCGCACCGGGTTGCGAACCATTGTGTGGGCCAACTGTACCATTTTCGGGGCCATGGTGGCCGAGAAGAACAGGGTCTGGCGTTCAGCAGGAATGTGGGTCAACACCTTTTTTATGTCGGGAATGAAGCCCATGTCGAGCATCCGGTCCCCCTCGTCGAGGATGAAGACCTCCACCTCATTCAGGTGAATAAATCCCTGCTGCATCAGATCAAGCAGCCTTCCGGGTGTAGCTACGAGAATATCAATCCCACGGTTCAAGGCTTGGACCTGATGGGTTTGGTTTACTCCGCCGAAGATCACAGAATGTCTGAGGCGTAAAAAGTGTCCATAAGTCTTTATGCTTTCTCCAATCTGAGCCGCAAGTTCACGGGTGGGGGCGAGAATGAGGGCCCTGGGGGTTCCTTTCTTGGGCCGTCGGTAGCTGCCGGAAAGTCTCTGTAAAAGAGGCAGGGCAAAGGCGGCGGTCTTGCCTGTGCCTGTCTGAGCGCTACCCAGCAGATCTTGTCCATCCAGCAGGTGCTGTATGCACTGCTCCTGGATGGGTGTGGGTGTTACATACCCATGTTCAGCTATTGCCCGCTGAATTTCCGGAATCAGAGAGCCAAAGGCGCCTTGCGGAAGCTGGGGCTTGGACTGGAACCGGGTAAGCGGTGCGGAATGGCCGCTGCGCGTACGTGGTGCGTGTGCATGTGCTTGTGCGTAATCTTTCATGTTTTTTCCTGGTCCGGGGTTTTACAAATCTCTACCCGCCGGACGCGTGGAAAAGAAAGGGCCGCAATGATCACGACATTTGTACATCCCTGCTTAAGATGCCGCGATGTACGGTTCAATCTGCTAAAAGATCTCTTTCGGGGCGTTATGGATACATGTTCAACAAAAACGTCGTGAGAAAATTTCTTAGCAGGACGCCTTCTACAGGAATGAATTTAAAGATGCAAGCATAAAAATAAACAGCTCACTTCAAAAGATCCGTAAACCATGTTCGTCATGAGCTTGCATGGATTGATCAATAAGTGTCTCGGTCAAAGATGACTTTCCCTTCTGTATCTATGGAAAATATACCATTAAGGTAAAAGGTGGTGCTGAAAAGCTTTGATTTGAAGTAGGGAAACCAAGATGCCATGCAAACAAATGCCCGGGGCCGGAATCGAACCGGCACGGAATCAACTTCCGAGGGATTTTAAGTCCCTTGTGTCTACCAATTCCACCACCCGGGCTTAACCGAGATGAGATGTAATATCAAGTTGGGAAATATGTCAAGCACATCATTGATGATTATGGACTTTTTGATATGCCTATGAAACATGAACTGCTCCCGCTGCTGTAGTCGGGGTCGTCTGTGTCTGCTTCACTCTTACCCGCGACAATGCCTGAACAGTGGTAGAGTCTGACCTCGATCGTTGCCGGGTCCGAACCTGCATGGTCTACCCTGGAACCTTCAACCATCCAGCCCTGGGCATCAGCAGAGACTATGCCTGATGAATTGCATATGCTGACCCACTCGGATCCGTTATACCCGTAAACATTAAGCACGGTCGGGTCTGTGTAACCGGGGCAGGGGATATACACCTTGGGTGGTATGTTGAATACTGTAGGAGGATGTATATTTATCGGCACACCAACAGAGTTTGCACCTGGGATATCTATCGAGGGGATCTCGAATGTCGGACCGAATCCGGGGGGTAAAGGCTCTGTCGAATTATAGATAATAGCGGCATATATCGATTCAGTATCTGTTATTATGATACCTGTGTCGTACATGCCTACGATACGGGAGTCGCCTTGCGTAATTATAGTCCAGGGCGGGGATTCTAAGAGTGCTTCGTCATGCTCATCCTCTGTCTCTACGGCAAAGGTGTATGAGGCAGGTTCTATTGGATCACCCCGAATGTCTTTGACCTCAAATACTATGTTTACGATTGTATCAAACGGGTAATCCCCGAGCCCTTCTTCAAGGCTGCGGTCATATACTGCCCACAGGCTTTTTACCATTGTGTCCGAATCCTGCGATAGCTTTACGACCCTGACAACGGCATCGTCCAGGGTGGCCTCATAGGCGGGATTTGTACCGTCGTCTATGGTAAAGGCAATGCTGGTCACATCGGTGATATCGATCCCGTCTTCGTCCGCGACCCTTACACTGAATGATGTGTTTGATGGTATCCTCGATACATCATCTATGCCTGCATTGTCATGGGGATGCACCTCCATGATCTCGGGAGGGGTAGGAGCCGGGGACGAGTCATCCGCCGGGTCGGTATTGTTTGCATACTCCTCGTAATTAGACCACCCGTCATTGTCAGGGTCGCCGTTTGTACCGTTGTCTCCTGTTGCATCTGCCGGATCAAGCCCTGTATCATATTCCCATCCGTCAGGCAATCCGTCGTTGTCGGAATCGGCATCATCCGGATATGCGCCCGCAGCAAACTCCAGGGCGTTTGAAAGCCCGTCATCGTCAGGGTCTTCATGGGCATATTCGATATCATAATGATCTTCCCAGTCATCGGCCATGGCGTCCATGTCATTGTCATTGATGGTGACTGTGTCATTGGTAAGGTGATGACCGTTTGTATCGGTTATCGTGTCCATGGTGAGCGTATAAATAATATAGTGCGGGATTGATGCGAGATGGAGCAGGTATGTGTTGTTCCCTGTATATTCTATATCGTCTGAGCCCCCCTGGGTCCTGAAAAGTAGTGTCGGGCTGAATGAATAGCCGGATTCGGCAAATGTGCCCTGCATGTTTGATTTGTCAAACCTTATCGATATGGTAGAGGCGGTAAAGTCTATCGCCGGGAAGCCGGTAACCGATGGATACTTAGGTCCGGTCGTGAAAGAGAGTTCATCAGACGGATTTGTAGCATTCGAATAATTTTCCGGGCCGCTCCCCGAGGAGTCTGTAGAGCCTGCACGGTAATAGTATCTGGTATCCTCTGCGAGATTCGTCAGGGTTATACTGTGGCTGGTCACCATGGCGGTGTCTGACTCGGTAAAGGTATATCCTGTCCAGTTCGAGCTGGTCGTGCTGTATTGTATTACGCTGTCAGATGCCTCGTTCGTAGTCCAGGTGATGGTTGCGGTGGTCTCGGTATACGAGTTGACACCCAGCCCTGTTATGACAGGTGCGTTATAGGTGGTGGTGAATGATCGCTCTGTAGTAGGGTTTGTTGCGTTCGAGTTCTGTTCAGGGCCGTTACCTGCGGCATCAGTGGAGCCTGCCAGATAGTAGTAGGTCTGTTCGGTATCGAGGCCTTCGATGGTGATACTGTGGCTTGTCGTCATTGCAGGATCAGAAACAGCAGCCATCGATGGGTGGTTCCAGTTCAGGCCGGAGGTCGTGCTGTAGCATATCATGGAGTCTGAAGGTTCGTCGGTAGTCCATGTGATTCTCGCCAATGTCTCGGCTGCAAGTGCGGTGACAAGCCCTGATATGACTGGTGCATCAGAGCCTGTGGTAAAAGTGATCTCTGCCGATGGATTTGTATCGCCGGGATTTTGATCAGGTCCATTACCTGCTGCATCTACCGATCCTGCTTGGAGATAGTATGTTGTGTTGTCGACAAGGCCTTCGATGGTAATGCTGTGGCTCATTGCCAGTGATGTGCCTGCTATCTCTAAGGGGTATCCCGTCCATGCCGCGCTTTCTGTCCCGTAACGGACAATGCCTGTCGACGGTTCGTCAGTGTTCCATGTTATGGTCGCTGTGTTGTCGGTTATGTCTATAGGAGGCTCGCTCAGGTCTGATATAAAAGGAGCTGTCGTATCGGTTCCGTAGATATTGATGGACCATGACTCAAAGGTCCCTGTATTTGATGCCTTTCCATCCTTGACAGTGAGTGTCCAGTCGCCTTTTGATACCTCTTTGTAATGGCGCAAGGTGCAGAATTTCCAGCTGTTATAATAGCCGATCGGTGTGTTGGTCGGATTATGAGTATCTGCAAGGACGCTATCTGTGCCGTCAGGCGAGGTTAGCGTTACATTGAGGTCTGGCCAGTAGTCGTGGTCTGATGCGTTGAAAACGACCTCGACCGACTCTATGACGATCTTTTCATCGATGTTTATGGTGTCAATCACACCTGTCGGGTCATTATCCGGGATCGCGATATCCGGCGAAGACGTCTGCTGAACTGATACCTCGGGGGCAGCGTTTGTCCATGTCTCTGCAGCGGTTACTGCTGCTTGGGCATCTATGCGTCCGAACCCGTACTCGTAGCTTACCGAATATCCCGCACCATTATCATCCCAATCGCCATCATTTTTATACGCGGTCTCCATAAGGACATGCTGGACATCCCTCCATGTCAGGTCAGGATTTGCCTGGAGGATAAGTGCGATAATGCCTGCAACCAGCGGGGCTGAAGCGGATGTGCCGCTGAAACCGCTTTTGTAACCGTTGTTTATATCAGTTGTGTATATGCTTGTACCAGGTGCGTTTACAAGGATATTCGCGCCTTTTTCCGAATAGTAATATCTAAACCCTTGATTGTCGCTCGCAGAGACCGCAATGGTATAACGAGAGTTTGCATATGCGTCATAATTCGAGTTGTCGGCATCAGAGCCGTTACCCGCCGACCAGACGTATATGCTGCCGAGTCCGCCCCTGCCTGATGTTACGCCGCTTGCTATGGCATCGGCTACAAGGGGGTTCATGTCGTCGAGGTAATAGCCGCCGTCATCAGGGCCCCAGCTGTTGCTGTAGATGTCTATTGTCTGGTTGTTTTGAGTGAGTGAACCTGCGATGCTCTCGTACGATGCCTCCCAATAATCATTAAAGAGGCGGTGGCCCACAAGCCCTGCCTGAGGTGCTGCAGAGCATATGCCTATCCCGTTATCCCCACGGCCTGCTGCAACACCCGCGCAGCAGGTTCCGTGGTCTCCTGCCGTGGGATCTATGTCAGAGTCCACGAAATCCCAGCAGTATGCGTTCAACACATTGTCTTTGAGGTCTTTGTGATCTATCTCGAGACCGTCATCGACAATCGCTATCACTTCGTCATGGGTTCCCAGGTATGTATCCCACACGGTGATAATGTTTACATCCTCCCCAACATAGTCTGCATTTAAGAGGTGCCATTGTTCTACAAAGAGCGGGTCATCAGGGATCGCCCTTTTTGAGCAGGCAATGATCCAGTTAGGGGTTGCATAACAGGCCTCGCCGGATTCATGGATCTCTTCAACGAGGCTCAATGATCCCAGCGGGTCACCAGCATCATATATAAATACGTTTTTATCAAATGCGAATGATCTCAACCTGATCAGTCCATACCTGTCCTCTATGCCTTTGATCGTCTCAAGTGTCATGTCAGGATCGAACCGTAGGATTATCTCTCCTGTAAGGACCATTCGAGTTTCTTCACCAGCCGAAAAGCTCCTGTAGAACACCGGGCTGGTTTTTTGAAACGGGTTTGTCTCCTTTATCTTTTGGGTAAGGTCTTTTGAGCCTTTTAAAGGCTTTCGCTGTAAATATATAACATTGCCTGAAATGCCTTTTATGCTTGCTCCGGGAAATCTCTCGGCGATCTTGGATATGGCATTGTTTTTTTTGTAGGTGTCTCTAGGGACGAATACTGCGGCCTCATTGATCGCGCGCCATGCCTTCTTTCTTTTTCCGCCCTCATACCAGGAGGTAGGTTCGTTTTTCAGTGTTGATAAACCCCCGGCAAATACAGGATATGAGCAAAAAAGGACACATGCAAAAAAACATATCAATGTCTGGATATATCCTTTCATAGGCGATGTCCCTTGCATAAATATTATAATACGCACGATAAATCGACCTGCCATATAAGAAAAAAACAGGTCAGTTCCTGTTGTCAAAGATTCTTTTTGACATTTTTTGCGTCCTCGGTAAACTGCCGTAGTCCACGATCTCTACGATACCCCTAACAAGCAGATGCTTTCTGATCTCGATACCGATCATCCTGCAGAGCTCAAGGTCTGCTTCAGGCTCTGCCCTCAATGCCCTTTCGACCTTTATAGTCATATAATCCTTGCCGTCATCCTCGCGTTCCAGGACAATCTGGAATTCGCTCCCGATCCCTTTATGCCTTGAGAGGATTTTATCGATATGGCTGGGGTAGATGTTCACCCCCCTTACGATGAACATGTCATCTGACCGACCTATTATCCGGTCATGCCTCGGCAGGATTGATCCGCACGGACAATCTCCGGGGATCAGACGGGTAAGGTCCCGCGATCGATACCGGATCATCGGTGCTCCCTCTTTTCTCAGGGTGGTGAATACCATCTCGCCTATTTCCCCCTCTCTGACTGGTTCTAGGGTGTCAGGATTTAGGATTTCAAGGAAATAATAGTCTGCCCAGTAGTGGATACCGGTATGGTACGGGCAGTCCAGGCCTATGCCGGGCCCGTAGACCTCTGTAAGACCTGGGATGTCGAATACGTCTTGTGCACCGAAGAGCTCTTTGATCTTCATTCTCATGGCCTCGCTGGAACGCTCTGAGCCCATGATGATCTTTTTTACGTTTATTTTGTCCCTGATACCCCTTTTTTCAACCTCTTCAGCCAGCAGCAGGGCCATCGATGCGGTAGAGCATATGGCCGTGGTCTGGAAATCAACGAGAAAGTTGAGATGCATGTCTGTGTTTCCAGGGCCGACGGGCAACGCTATGGCCCCGAAACGCTCGCATCCGTTCTGAAAACCCACGCCTCCTGTCCAGACCCCGTAGCCTAGGCATATCTGTACACGGTCGTTTTTTGTAAGACCTGCCATCTCAAAGCACCTTGCAAACATGTCGGCCCAGTCATCGATGTCCTTTGCAGTATAGACAAGGACCTTCCTGTTGCCTGTCGTGCCTGAAGAAGTGTGGATCCTCACGATGTCCTCAAATTTTACCGAACGTAGCGGCCAAGGATAGTCGCCCTGAAGGTCCTGGGCCGTCACGAACGGTATCCTCTTCAGGTCATCGAGCGTCATGATGTCCCCAGGCTTGATATTTGCTTTGTCAAAGCTTTTTTTGTAAAAAGCCGATCCATTATATGCGTGTTCGAGTGTCCATGTGAGGCGTTTTAGCTGAAGTGCTTCCAGTTCTTGTCTTGATTTGAATGTCGGCATAAATTGTTTGCCCATTACATCCCCCTGATCAGATCTATATAGCACAGGCAGAGTCATATTCAAAAGCACCTGTCTTTACATCAGAATGCTTTTCGCCCATTTTTTTATTGGAAATATAGACGAGCAAGTTTGTTCATTGCCCCGGTATGACCTATTTTCAGGTTGTTCCCTGATGATGGTTTTTATCTCATCAGAGCCGTATGTTTGGCCGAGTTTTTTCATAAGCTTGATTGTCTATTTTGGATCAAGATCATAGAGGACGTCTGTTTTTGCCAAGTAAAAGATATATTCTTGATAAATTTACAAGGTCTCGGGGTAATAGGATAAGTTAAAGTATATACATGGTAATCCTTGAGGTGCCGAATATGATATTTGCAAGATGCGAAGATGCTTCAGGCGGTAGATATGCACCAACAATTCCCGGTTAACATGGGAAATGATATTGATGTATAAGGTAGAGGTGGTCATCCGGGGTTTACGTGATTTTTAAAGGGTGGATATGTGAAGAGGATTTTCGGTTGTCTTGCAATAACACTGTTGTCTTTGCTGGTCCTGGCTGCTGGTGTGACAGCAGTTCTCGAGATATACCTTGAAACACAGGGTGCTCGAAGGCTTATCTTCAAAGAGATCAATGCCGGATATGCGGGCGAGATATCTGTTAAGGACCTTCGCATATCCCTTGTCAGGCACTTTATAGAGGTAACCGAGGCGGTCGTAAAAGATCATGAAGGAGATGATCTTTTTCTTTGCAGATCCCTGCACCTTGATCTGTCCCTGCTCAGGCTGCTCAGGCATGATCTATATGTAAATGCGCTTATCATAAGAGATCCACGGGTCAATATAAAAAGAAAACATAAAGGGGATCGTTCATCCTTGCGCGGTGCACCGGGCAGTGTCAGCCATGAAGAAACAGGTCGAGCTTTTGAATGGGCTGATCGTTTAAATATCATTATCAATAACATCGACTGCTCGGGCGGGGTCTTTCGACTTCATGACCAAAACAAGGGCATAGGTGTTGTGTCGGACGGGATCGGCATAAAGGGTAATGTGAACCTTGAAGAAATGCGTGCTGATTTGAAGGCCTGTGCAGAAAAGATCCTGTTTGAATCAGAGGTGTTATCCCTTGACCTTGCCGATATCACCATGGATGCATACATGGAAAATGGCCGTATCGAGGGGGCTTTCGGCGCAAGAGACAACAATACGTCAGGAGATATCTCCCTTAGGGGGGCTGTCGGGCTTGAAGATGTATTCGCCGGCGGGTTTATTACTGAGAAAAAGGCCCTTGATTCAATTACCTATGATCTCTGTGCTGAGCTGACAGGCGCTGCACTCTCGGGGCTGTTCGATAAGGCCGATACCCTAAAGGGGCTGATCTATACCCGTTTGAGTATCAAGGGTACAGGCATCTCTAGAGAAGTTGTTTCAGCCAGTTTGAAAGGGGATGTCTCGGCCAATGGTCTGGTTCTGACCGGGCGGGACGATCCGGAGGCTTTAAAAGCGCATATCGATGCCGGAATCGACAATGGTATTATTAATATCGATAAGCTTGACGTGTTGTCGAGATATTGTATGCTGAATGCTTCAGGGGTGCTCGACCCGAATACGGAAACCATCGATGCAGGGTTTACCTGTAATGCATCCGATATGGGAGACGCCCTGAGTTTATTCGGCAAACAAGGCCAAGGTAGTCTGAAATTCGAAACACACATATCCGGCAGCATGAACAGGCCCCTGTTCGATATCGACTTAGAGTCGAGCGGTCTTGAGTACGAAGGGATTACGATAGGAGATGTAGACTGCATTGCAAAGATGGACTCGTCGGGCAGAATGGATATTGCCGAATTGAATATCGTTAACCAGGGATCGAAAGTACAGGTTGGCGGTTCTATTGTTTTATACGATGATTTTCCGTCCATAAGGACTGGCCTGCCTCTTGGTCTTTCAGCAAGATTTGAAAATATCGAACCGACGGATTTCATAAAAGATGCACTGTTTAAGGGCACTGTTGACGGTGACATAACCCTCTCAGGCAACATCGAGGCCCTGGATGCCGTGATGAGTCTTGAAGGCAGGGATATTTCGGCAGGCAATTTCCGTACGGGAGATGTCAGGCTTTCGGCCAGGTATGGAGAAGGGGTATTTTATATCGATTCCTGTGTAGTAGACAATAATGCATCGAGGATCAGTGCATCAGGGAGCCTTGCCCTGTTTGAGGAAAAGGGATTTGTCCGGAAGACAGACCCTGAGATCAGCATTGATATACAGGGCAGCGATGTCTCCATAGGGGATTATACAGATGTATTAGCAGGTAGGGCCGACATCAAAGGACATCTGGAAGGCCTCCTGAAACACCCCCGGGGCACATTCGAACTGAGTATGCATGATATAGAGACAGGCCTGCAGAAGATCCAGAGGGTGGATCTTTCTTCAAGACTCGATGGTGAGAAGATCATTATTGATCAGCTCACTGCATGCCTCTTGCCCGAAGAGACCATAGAGGCTAAAGGATCGATTTCATACGATAAACAATACGAGCTGAATATTATCAGCAGGGGTGTTTCTCTGGATGCCGTTGACCTGGTCCGCGAAAAAATTGCTGCTAAAGGCCTTATCAGCCTCGATCTCTTGGGAAATGGCAGTCTTGACAACCCCTTTTTCAAGGGGGATATCCTTGTCAAAGGCATACGTGTAAGCAACAGGGAGCTCAATGATATAAAGGTCAATATCATGTTGAAAGATTATCAGGTCTCCGCGGTTGGCGATATGGGCTTTGGCCTCCTGGGGTCTTATCACATGAAAAACAAGACCTTCGATGCATCTCTCGAATTTAATGAGACAGGGTTGGACCCGTTTTTGAAGATGGCAGGCTATCCGGACCTCTATGGTGTTGTGTCCGGCAGTCTGAGGGTAAAAGGGGATTCGCCCGGCCTTAAGGATATCGATGCGGACATGGATGTGAAAAAGCTGTCAATCCTTTATGATGGTAAGGAGGTCATAGGCTCTAAGGCGTTATCGGTAAGCCTTGATGACGGGGTCATCTCCATGCCGGGGGGGCATATCTTTCTAGCGGAAAAAGGCGGTATCGATATTAACGGCTACGGCAGTATAGACGGCTCTCTTATACTGGAGGCAGAGGGCGATATCCCCCTAGAGGGCATTGCCCCCTTTGTCGAGGAAGATATAGACCCGGCAGGGAGGATAGTATTGTCCGCGCGTATCAAGGGTGATTACCTGAAGCCCGACGTTTCAATGGATATCACGCTGGAAGACATAGGGTTCTATGCCCCTGCAACACCCTCGAGGTTTCACGACATAAACGGGGTAGTCAATATCGGGCCGAACAGCATCAGGAGCGAAGGGGTCGAAGGCCGTCTTGGCCAAGGCGTATTCAGTATCTCCGGCAACGCATCTCTTGTGGGGATGCAGCCCGACAGGTTTCTTGTAGACCTGAAGGCCGGCTCTATTCCTCTGGACGACCCGGATGTGTATGACCTTCTCGCGGATATCGATCTTAGGCTTGAGGGCACGCCCGACAAGGCCATGATCAAGGGCAGTGCCGCTATTCTGGAAGGGACATACTACAAAGATTTCAGGCTCAAATTTCTGGATTTCAAGGATATGGTTTTCAGGGATGCGCCGAAGATACGATCAAGACGCAGGGAGCCGCCCGCATTTCTGAACAGGATAGGGATCGATGTCGCCATCAAGGGAAGGCAGGGTGTGGTTATAGATAATAACCTCGCCCAGGTGGACATCAGCCCGGATCTCCATGTGCTCGGGACATTGATGGAGCCTGTAATCAGCGGCAGGGCACAGGTCGAGTCCGGCACAATCACCTTCAAGAATAAGGAGTTCACACTCACCAAGGGGGGCATAGATTTTCTAAATCCCTATAAGACGGAGCCCATCTTGGACATCGAAGGTAGTGCCCGGATCAGGGATTGGAATGTGTTTCTAAGCATATACGGTCCGCCCAAGGAGCTTGTCTTCAGCCTGGAATCAGATCCTCCTGAAGAGGATAACGATATACTCTCGCTCATAATATTAGGCCGGACAACCAGGGAGTTCATCGAGGGCGAGGGCGGATCGCCCCTTTCTACTGCCGGCATGCTTGCGGAACTCGCCGAAACGACCTTTGGCGAGGAGGTAAAAGAGGCCACGGGCCTCGATATCTTCGATCTGGAAGGCGGAGATACTGCTGAAGATATAAAGGTGACCATAGGCAAGGAGCTCACCCGACGTATAACGGTAAAATATGCCATGGAGTCAAAGAACAACGAGTCGATCCAGAGTGCGATCGCAGAGTATAAATTTCTTGAGAATATCCTTTTAAACGGGTTCCAGGATTCACAGGGCGCATTCGGGGCAGAGATGCAGTTCAGGTTGGAGTTCAGGTAGGGCGGGGTGTGGATGTATAAGAGGCTTTTTGTCACATTGCTCTTCATAGTATTCCTTGAGCCTGTTATGACCTGCGAGGCAACAATCCTCAAGGATACCACCCATAACATAGCCCGGACAGGCCTACTCATCGATAGGGTGCGGATAGAGATAGCAGAATCCTTTGAAAAGGAATCAAGGCTCAAAGGCCTGGCAAGGTATATCATACCATTGAAGGATGGACAGGTCTTGACAGAGGATATACTCAACGGGTCTATAGAGGCCTTGATGCTTAGCAAGCGTTTTAAGGAGATTCACGTGGATTTCAGGCGTGAACATGGTTCTGCAGTCCTTGTTTTCAACCTCAGGCCCTACATGCAGATAAAGGACATTACCGTTCATGGGGAATACCCGCTATTCGAACGAGAGGTGCTCGGCGCCATGACCATAGATGTCGGAGATAATTATGATGAGGGGGAAGTAAAGAAACAGGAAGAGATTGTGGCAGGGCTTTACAGGGGGCAGGGGTATATCACTCCTGTCGTGAGGATTTATCCGGAACAGGATGATTCCGACGGCAATTATGTGCTGAGCGTAGAGATAGAAAAGGGGGGGTATTTTGTTCTGGAAACCCTGCGGATATCAGGAAACAGGGCCTTTTCCGACGCCCGTATCATGTCTAAGATGGGCATGCTCCCGAGTAGTTTTGTGTTTTTAAGAAGTCCGAGTCGTTTTATCGAGCGCAGACTCAAGGATGACATTGATAAGATAAGGTCATTCTACCGCAACAAGGGCTATTATGAGTGTGAGTTTGATTATGAAATAGAAAAAGACCAGGGGCGAGGCGCTGTGTCCGCTGTTGTCAGTGTAAGGGAAGGCCCTGTGTATGAGATCGTGTTCGATGGAAATAAAGAGTTCTGGGACTGGACCCTGAACAGAGATCTGAACCTTGAAAAGCTGGGCAATAAGGGCGGACGGACATTGAGAAGGGGGCTGAGAGCTATCCGGCATAGATACTCTATGTACGGGTACCATGAATGCAGTGTCACTATCCGGAGGGATGATTTCAGGAATGAGGGCGGCCTGAGGAGGTTGATGATCCATATCGACGAGGGGGGTAAAAAATATATAGACAGCATCGCTTTTGCCGGGCACAGCGCAGAATATGCAGAAGGGCTTGAAGACACAGTGCGCAGTAGGAAGAAGGGCCTTTTCAATAAGGGTTTTTTCATACAGGGTATGGTCGAGAATGACCTTTCTAGGATCAGGTCGTTTTATTTGAGTAGGGGTTATGTGGACACTGCAGTGCGCTATGAACTGCAGTGGTCTCAGGACAGATCGCACGTATCGGTCATGTTCCATATAGAAGAGGGCTATCAAATCCTGGTAAGGGATGTGGATATAATAGGGCTTCCGTCTGTAGATTTCGATGATGCGTTTGTTGCGATCGGTCTCACGGAGGGTGAGCCGTTCCAGCCCTACATGGTGACCTCTGATGAGAATACCCTTTCAGCAATGATATCGGAAAAAGGCCACCCATATGTCAATGTCAGGGGCGAGTTGACATTCAGCGATGACAAAAAGGCCGTGACAATAACCTACAAGGTGGATGAAGGCCCTTATGTATCCATGGGGACCATCTATTACAGCGGTAATTTCAGGACACGCGAAAAGGTGATCAGGGGAGAGATAGGGATGGAACCGGGAGATCCTTTTTCTCTAAGGAGAATGCTTTATGGCCAGAAGGGTATCCGTGACATGGCGATCTTCGATTCTGTGCAGTTCAAGACCCTGGGGCTGAGGGAAAAGAGAAAAAAGATCAGCCTTGTAGTGGATACGGAAGAAAAAGAGCCGTATTTCATTCAGCTGGGTGCCGGTTATGAGAGCCGTATGGGTCTTTATGGTAATGCAAAGGCGGGTGACCGCAATCTGTTCGGTGCCAATAAGGATGCATCTGTCTCCGGCGAGATGAGCCAGGTAGGTTCCAGGATGGAGCTCTCCGTTACCGAGCCGAGGCTGCTTTTTTCGAAGATTTCTGCAAACCTGGGCCTCTACACCGAAAAGCGCCAGGAATTCAACCAGGATTTCGGGCTGCGTACCATTGGCGGTTCCCTCGGTTTTAACCGAAGAAACCTCAGGTATTTTTCCCTGGGCCTGGGTTTTAGGTTCGAGGAGAGGGACCAGTTTTTGAGAGATTCCGACGATCAGGAGCCGGCATCGTATGAAGAAGATGAATTCGGGCCGAGGAGCGTTCTCGTCACTACGCCTTCAGTAAGCTACGACACCAGGGATTCATTCGTGAGGCCTCAAAAAGGCCTTTATTCTACCGTGTCAGTGGATATATCAAGAGGCGTCAAAAATTCTCTCGACAATTTCCATAAGTACCGTCTCGATGCACGTTTTTATATAACGCCAGTTGAACGGCTGACCTTGGCACTACTCGGCAGGGCCGGCTATGTAAACCCGTATGGCTCAGGAGGCATCATACCTGACGACCAGCTGCTTTATCTCGGTGGAACGCTGGATGTAAGGGGTTTTGATGAGAACCTGTTGCGATATGACCCTGACGGCAATCCCATAGGGGGCAAATACACGTTGACCGGAAGTATGGAGGCCCGAATCAATGTGGCAAGGCATATCGAACTGGCTGTGTTTCTGGACACGGGCAGTGTCCGGGACGCCCCTGAGGATTCAGGATCTGATTCCTTCCGCTCAACAATTGGCGCAGGCCTGAGATACATGACCCCGATAGGCCCTATGGGTGTGCTCTACGGACACAAGCTTGACCGCAAGACAGGAGAAAGCCCGGGCAGGTTCCACTTCTCGGTGGGGTACACGTTTTAGGCGGATGAAACAAGGGCGTGCAGGATAATGTATTTGTTTCCTGTATTGTATGAAGGGCGCCACACCTTATGTCCTTGCTGGCAGTCCCAAGGTCGATATAGTCGTGGATGTCGGGGCTATGCTGTAAATATAGCCTGTATTATAAGAATAAAAAAATGAGCAAAAATTTTCACTATTTGAATAAGGTTTTTCCTTAAGGATAATAATGTCTATATTATAGCAAACAGAGATATTAAGTAAAAATAAATAGTTGGTGTCGTTCTGAAATTGGCTTTGATATTGCATGAATGTAAATGATTAAGTTTGTGAGTTATTCTATTGAATACTCATCATTTGTAAAAAGTAATTGGGGGCTATAGGTTATTGATATGTTTTAGGTATGGACAAGACTTAAAGACGCTCAAATCAGGGTGTTAGTATACAGTAATCTTAATAAAACCATACGTAAGTCAACAACAAAGGCCTGCATTATTTATATAGACTGATTCTCTCTGGTAAGAAAAGAGAGTTATGTAGTTGTTATTAATGGATATTATGATGACGACGTGCATGCGAGATCCCTGGTGAAGGCAAAGTTGTCTGTGCTCGCCGGCATCTGGTTGGTTTTGTAAAGTTATTTGGAGGAGCATTGCTAATGAATATATATAAGCGTACTGGGAGTGTAATGCAGGGTTTTCTTCTCTGTGTTTTTTTGCTTTGTATATCGTTCAATTACGCACGAGCTGCTGTTGATGTCGACATACGTGCTGCATCACCTTTGAACGCGTCAAGTCAGGAAACGAAATACATATTGAGGATTTCGGACGGCAGTCAACTAATAGATATTAAGGTGGGGTCTGCATCATTACTCACACCATTTGCCCTTCAGGACAGGAAACCTGTATCAAATGAACCTGATGCATGCGAGATAGAATTCACCCTGACCGGCACGGACAGGATGAATCCCCATGCCCAACTGAGTTTTTTTGATGGCGAGACTCAGTCCTATAGCGAACAATTTGTCGTTGAAAGCCATTGCCCGTCAGTCAATTTTCAATCGGTATCAATCTCTGGTGAGTCGCTCGATCAGAGGCTTGCTATTTCGATAAAGGCAGTTGACGATACTGATATTTCCTATGTAAACCTACAAGCCGTCGGCCTGCGTGCATCCCACCTTAGAGAGGTTGGGGGCGTCGTATCTAAAGCAAAGGAAAAGGCTTTTGCCGATACAAAAGGAAGTGTAAGACTCTATCCGATTAGCGATGATCAGCAGGTGTATGAATACAGTCTTGAGATAGGTTCCTATCTTTCAGCCGAAGAGATCATGCACAATGCACTGGTTTTGGTAGAAGGTCAGGCAATAGATTCTTCAGGAAACCAGAAGGCCTTTTCCGAGATCGTGTTTGTGGGTAGTGATGTAAAGGAAAAGATATCCGGTCTTTCGGTATACCCTGACAAACTAATCTTTACCAACGCGATGGAGGTATCGCAGATTATCCCCAGTCTGAACTTCCAGTTCCGCGGATGGGTTCCTTTACCCGGGGCCGGCCACGGAATCAGTTTTGTTTCGTCCGATCCTGAAACAGTATTTGTAGGAAATGACGGCTGCGTGTATCCGATGGCTGAAACCGGCGCGTCCGTAAACGTAACGGTAAGCTGTCCGGGGCTTGCATCTGTCGATATCCCTGTAGAGGTGTCATATTCTAAGATCCTGACCGGACTTAAACTGGAAGGCCTCACACCGGGGCAACCCATGATTCTGCCCAGTCTGAATAGATACCATGCAATACCAACAGTGCTTGCGGTCTTTGATGATGGAAGCGAGTCACCCTTGACAGACTTCTATCATCTGATCACAGAGCTTCCTCCGGGAGGCATGGATATAATCAAGACAGATCCGAAACAGGGCATCCTTTCGACCATGGTTATAACGGAACAGAATCCCATGATACTTCATATGTATCTGGAACAGGCCTCCCAGGTGAGTATCGATGTGCCCATAGTCGCCCAGGATGCACTACCTGAGATAACCCTGGAGATTCCTTCCACAATAGAGGTTGGAGAAAACCTTGTTGTGAAAGGCCTTGCAACCGATGATGTCGGGATAAAACAAGTGGAGTTCTGGATGAACGGCGCTGTAATGGGTCGCAGAAAGGCACTACCGTATGAGCTTTCCCTGTCGATAACCGAGATGATGGATGGCCAGGAACTGAATTTCATGGCCAGGGCCATGGACAGCGCAGGTCAGGAACAGGAAACACCCCCGAGTACGGTGAAGGTGATCCCTAAGGCCAGACCTTATGTCCCGGAATATGATTTCGAACAGCCGATAAACAACCTCAGGGTGGTTGAAGACAGCCCATACCTTCTTACTGTTGTATCAAATCTGGGATTGATACCTGATAATGCGTATTACAGCGGGATAACCTTTGTAGAGTTTTTGGCCGATGGACAAAAGATAGGGGAATCCAGCTTTCCCATATACGAGACCCGCAAGGACCCTGATGATGATAAAAAAGAATATCTATATGAGGTCTGGAAATTCGAGGCAACCGCTCCGACCATATCCACGGAGCAGTCCAGTATAGCGGTTAGTGCACGGGTGCATGGTTCAAATGATGCAGTATCGGATGCCCCGGCAAAGATCGTAAAGGTCATAGAGAATACACTGCCTGTCGTGATTATAGCCAAGCCTAATGATGGCGGACTTGCTACCGTCGGAAAGTCGATGAATGTTGAGGTGGAGGTGTCGGACGATACCCTGTCTATGGGCACTTTTATAGAGCTGATGGTAGATGGTTCTCAGGCGGCAAGCAGAAAATATACCAATAAAGACGATCAATATGGTGGCGCATACAATGTTCAGGTGACCAGGGAATCCTTTATATACGAGGTAAAGGCCGAGGATCTTGGCAACACCCTGAAATTACAGGCAAGGGCGGTAGACCTGCACGGCAAGGCAAGCCTTTCCGATCCAGTACGTATCTCGGTCAAGGGTGATCAGGAGCCTACTGCAGCGGTGAGCCATCCGGTTGAAGGTCAGCATATAGTATCCGGTCTGCCGCTTGAACTGCGTGCAAATGCAACCGATGATCTTGGAATAAAAAATGTGGATTTCTATGTAAACTCCAAATTTGTAGGCTCTGACTACAGGACACCGTTTGCCGTTATATATCAGACCCCTTCATCTATAGATACAGAGCAGCCTTTGTCCGTTTATGTCGAGGTGACTGATAACGGCGGGCATACTGTACGAAGTGAAATAGTAACCGCGACACTGGGTAAAGATGAAGATCCGCCGGTTGTCAACCTTGTCTCACCCGTAGTTAATATGACCGATGCCGGTGATGACATCGCATCTGTGATAGAAAACAGCGAGATCGTTATCAAACTTGCAGGTTACGATAATGTTGGAGTTGCCGATGTGCAACTCTCAGGTGTGCGCAGGATAGACGGCCAGGGGTACGTATTAACGGGTCAGGATGAAGATATGATAGGGCCCGAACTAGGGCTCAAGGTCCAGCAGATACCTGGAGTGCTGAATGCATACACTGCCTTTGTCCTGGTAGAGGTGCCGGGATTCAAGAATCTTGACGGTGTTCAATATGACAGGTATCCGATACGAGCCATTGCATATGATAAGACCGGTAATACATCTGAAGTCAACGTCGTAATAGGTGTGGGCAAGGATCAGCCGCCGCTGGTAAAGGCTCTAAACAGCAACCAAATGAATTATTTTGCAGACGGACAGGTGCAGATCGAGGTGGTTGCGGAGGATGACCGTTTTGTTACACAACTCGAAGTCGATGTTTTTATTGACGGCTCTCAGAGCCCGGCACTGAACATAATTCACAACCAGGCCAGTGGTCTTATCCCCATGCAGATTGTATCCGACAGGTTTGTCGTGCCTTTGAACCAGTTCGGGCTTGCAAATGCACAGCATGAGATATCAATAGATGTCTTGGCGAGGGATTCACATGGCCAGGCATCACCATTGTATAAACACCATGTCTCTGTTATTTCGGACCAGCTTGCCCCTCAGCTTGCCATTATAGAGCCTCTTCCATCCCAACCTCTATATGCAGGGCAGAACCCGTCTTTTCATTGGAGGGCGACTGACGATTCAAATATATCCTACGTGCGTATAAATGCAGGCGGAACAAGCGTATTCGAAAAAGAGTATAGCCAAGCTGAGCGTTTAGATACCCTTGAAGGCAATGTGTCTATCAATGTCCCTGCCGGCCAGGAAGAACTCATGGTTACCCTTGAAGCTCGTGATATATATAATAATGAAGGCTCACAGACATTTAATTATCAAATAAATACCGACCAGGAACCACAGATTTCCCTTCGGACTCCTGCGTCCGGCTCCAGGTTTGTAGAGGGTGAGACATTTACTGTAAATGCCCTGGTAACAGATGACCGCCAGGTCGATGCGGTTTCTTTCACTGTAAGGGCAGGAACCCTTGTTTTGCTACAGAAGGCTTTCAACCGTGAGGCGATCGAAAGATTCGAGGCCCAGGGCGGATATATCAGTGCGTCGTTTGTTACACCTACAAGGCCTTCTACGCAGGATACCGTAGAATTGATTGTGTCTGCTATGGATAACGCCTCTCAACAATCTGAGTTGGCAACACCCATAGAGATCCTGGATGATGATGAAGCCCCGGTCATCACGATGATATCCCCGAATCAGCCCATAGATGTCTTTCCCGGGGAGAGTATAGAGATTCAGGGCAGCGCCCATGACAATATATATGTAGATAAAGACAGTATCAGCATGTTTCTTATTGATGGAAACGGCGGGGAACAGATGATTGAATGGGAATATCTGGCCGTTTCAGAACAGATCGAAGAGATTCGTGTACCGAATCCTGGTACCCTTGGCTCGATCGTTGCTGCACGCCGCCACAAGGTGGAGTTTAAAGGCAGGATAAAGATCGAAAAGTCATTTATCACCCGTGCGGGCGAGACATTCGATCTTATTGTTCGTGTAGAGGATAAGGGGATTAATGTTGCTGAAAGCAGCAGGGTCAAACTGACCATACTGGAAGACACTACAGCGCCCGAGATCACCTTTATCAGCCCGGCTAGACCCCTGTACGAAAGGACACAGACATTTTTGCGTCTGTCCATAACCGATAATATCGGTGTTGGATCTTATAAGGCCTATTTCAAACTTGCCGGTGGAGATGATCCCCAGCTGATCGTTGATAAAAGCGGTCTTAGCGAAGAAAATGTAAACTTCCCGGGTCCGGGTGACAGTCAGGTTTTATTATCTATCCCGCAGCCGGTTGCCGAGCAGAAGGTCTTCTTCAGCCTAATAGTGGAAGCAATAGACCTTGCAGGTAACAAGGTCGTAGAAACAGAACTCTATGAGGTCCTCCCGGACAAGGCACCGGTTATCAATCTTGTCAAAAAGTCGCCTGTTGATGATTCCATATGTGCTCAGCCGGTATATCACGCCCTGGAGGTGAGTGATGACAAGATCACGGACGATAATTACTACTTCCCTGTGATGACATCATTGAGAGGATTAGGCGTTCAGGGCGACAGAACCCCGGAAGGTATAGTTTCCTCAGAAGGCAAACCATTGATCACCCTTCAGTATCCGGAGGCAGGTGCATTCAATGGTTCACTTACGATAAACAACAAACCATATATCACTGTCGAAGACGGCATAATGACGGTCCACCCGCTCATATTGCCTTCCAGAACATCCTGTACGATTGCATTTAACGGTTTTGATGAGAGTGCCCCTTATGAATTGACCATCTTTTCGGATGATCCGTGCACTGCCCAGACCATTACCAAGCAGGTAAACACGGTGGCCTTGAACCTGGACGAATACATCGACGGCCATACTACTGCCGTGATTATTAGACCTGATTATACAGGCATTCCCGGCGCCCCTTCTTTCCTGCGCCGGATAAAGGTGGACTGGAGCCGTGTGGCGAGATTGTCACAATTCAAGATCGATAATAAAAACTATTCTGATAGCGGGTTAATACCACGTATCGAAGTGTTGATCGATGAGACTTATGAAGGGGTAGCAGGGAAGGCCTTTATCGAATCGCGTCCCGTAAATAAGCAGGGATCAACATCTGCCTTTTATGGTGTTGTTCTTCCTTCTCCTGCCGAGATATCCGTCAAACAATACTCGCTGCTGGCCCATGCCATAGACCGTTTTTCTGAGGAGAGAGGCCCGGTTTCATTAAATGAACTTGAAACAGGTCTGATACAGCTTGATACCCAAACACCTGCTGTTACCGTGATATCACCAAAGCAGGGTACCGTACTCGTGCCCAGGCAATGCATCAGTCTTGATCTCAATATTCAGGATAATGCAGATACAATCCGTTCTGTGCAAGTATACGAAAACCGTACAAATCTTATACGTGAAATCGGCGGTGCATACCTTAGAGAGGATTACTCGATTCCGTATGAAGTTCCGCAGCAGTTTGTCAATGGCGAGTTGGAACTATCTATTATTGCCGTTGATGAGAGTGGATACTCTCAGGAATACAGCGTTATCTATCCTCTTGACCTCAATGAAGACCCGATGATCAACCTGAAGGCCTTTTCGAGTTATAAGGTAAATAATTCATATATAAAAAGGATATATGAGCCGGCGAGGTTGAATGCAGGTGAGTTTTGGGTGCGGGGTGGAGAACCCTTTAAGGTAGACACAGAGATAAGCGATGATGCAGGATTGAGTTCGTTCAACATATACAGGCTGTCGTCGGCAGGTCAGCGGGTGCAGAACCTTTATTCGAAGACCTACACCTATGCCTGTCCGTCAGAACCAACAAAACAGGGCCTTGAGGCCGCTGAGATTACATTCGATCAATCTGTCCCGACCGAGTATGAACTGGTAGTAATAGATACATATGGTAACGAGACCAGCAGGTCCTTTTTAGTCCATCCATTGATGAATGTCGCCCCGGAGATCCGTATCACAGGGCCTGCAGACGGCGCAGAGATCATCGCCGGGACATTCAGGATAAAGGTCGGGGTGGTGGCGGCAGATGACAGGATGCTTGCAAATGATTCGGTGCGTATCTGCGCCAACGGCGTTCCCTTAAAGATAATAGGGGGGTATGGTTCGGTATCAGGCGGAGAAAGCATTATCAATGAAGCCTTCCTGTCAATGTATGACAGTTTTGAGTCCAAATACGGCAAGGCTATAGCGGATGAATACGGTATACGTCAGAACTCGAACACCCTGGGGGTAGGGGTTGCCTTGTCGTTACCGCTGGGTGTTGTGCAGGCAGGCGAACCGCTTGTCATAACAGCCTATATCAGTGATTCCGAAGGTTCCTCGGGTATGGACCAGCATACGCTTCAGGTGATATCGGATAATATATTGCCTGATGTGATAGTGAGCCCTCTTGATAGTAATTACGGGCCCATAGAAAATACCGATTTCACCCTTACTGTTCAGGGTCGTGATAATGTCAAGGTCAATCAGATAGAGATATTCCGTGCATATGGTCTTCTTACAACCGGCTCAGAGGTATTGAAGACGGAATATGAACTCGTAAAGACGATTGATTCCATACCTCCCCAGGATTTCGAACCTATTGATCCGGACTGGATAGACACACCGGCATATGAGCAGTTAATGCATGTGGGACGAATCAACGAGATACTTTCATTATTCAATGGCATAACAACTTCAGAAGTGGCGCGCTATGATCTGTGGATACGGGTCGTAGTCAGGGATGCAAACCAGAGCAGGGATTCAGAGCATTACTATATGATCCGGACGGATGAGCGGCCTGTTATAGATATCATAAAGCCTGTAGACAGCTCAAATGTTGTAGAAAGCACGAATCTTACAGTACAGGTGGATGCCTTCGACGATGTGGGTATCACGTATGTGCGACTGACTGCAAACTATCTCAACGGTGATTCGGCCTATGAACTGAAGCTATATGAGAGCCCGTATCATTTTTCCGTACCCATGCCTGCATTTGATGAGAATCAGCTTGATATTAATAGTGTGGATATAACTGTCGAGGCCATAGATACCTATGGTGTGCAGTTCAATGATCCTGACAATCACAGCATAACGAAGAATGTCTCAGTAACAATAGTGCGAGATGAGCCCCCGACCATAGAGATTGCAGCGCCCCAGGATAATCATACGATAACTGAAGGTTCGTACCTGCTGGTGCAGGCCGTTGCACTGGATGACGTGGGCATCGACCGTGTCACGCTGCAGGTAAGCGGCCTGAAACAGGGAGACAGGAGTTTTGTGGATCTCGAGTATCCATATGAATTTCTTGTAGAAATTCCGTGCGGCCAGGCAGGAACGGACCTGGTTTTGAGCTCGTCTGCACTGGAAAAACGCCTTGTGGAATCGCCCCGTACAGTCGAGGGCGTAAACCCTGTACACGTGCATGTCCAGGCAGATGAGCAGGCGCCGGACATCAATATAATACAACCTGCCTCAACCGGTACGACCGTGGTCGAAAAACGTCCACTGCCTTATCACATGATTATCGAAGACAATGTCAGGGTGACAACTGTACGCGTCATGCTTTATGCGGATCGAAATCTCGACACGCAGTTTGGTGAGGATGAACTGGTGGAAGAGACCCTGCATCTGAGCTACCCTTATAGCGGGAACCTGCCGATAAAGACCCTTGACCTGTACCGGACAGGCGAATCTGATGATGACCAGTTGGCCATGCTGCTCAAGGTTGTGGCAACCGATGGTGTCGGTAACGAGTCTTCAGCACAGAGACCTGTCACCCTGATACGTAATGCCCCCCCTGTAGTGAGCGGGATCAGGGTCCTGGACAGCCGCGGTTTCGGCCTGGGCCAGATAACAGAGATAACCGAGAATCGGGGCATAGTCCTCAATGTCCTGGCAAGCGATCCTGAGGCAGGTGTAGACAGTGCCTCTCTCTATTATGCCATGGGAAACAATGAAGACCAGGCTGAATTCACCCTGTTGGGAAAAGATGCGGCAGTGCCGTTCAATTTCCATCTTACGGTTCCTGTCGGTCATATCGGCGAACAACTGTTCTTCAAGGCAATGGCCAAAGATATTGACGGCTATGGATCACAGCTCAGCGATACCCTGCTGTCTTTGACAATAAAGGCCGACAAACCGCCCACGGCAAGGATAATCGATCCTGACAGCAGTCAGGCCGTGGTAATTGAGGGCCAGACCATTGGGATTACGGCAGAGGTCCATGATGATCTGGGCCCCGAAGGTATCGATCGGGTGGTGTTTTATGTGGATTCAAAGCCCGTGATAACAATCAGTCAAAGCCTGGCGACAACCCAGGGTGGTATCGGCGCGAACCACTTGTATTATGCGGATATAGATCCTCCTGAGGGTGTTGACGGGTTTGTAGTACAGGCCGTTGCATACGATGTTCTGGGTCAGGCCGGTGAGTCCCAGATGGTTTTGATCGGGAATATAAAGGACACGGTAATCCCCAAGATCAAGATCCTTTACCCCTTTGATCATGAAGTCCTGACAACGGCCGAACCAATAAGGGCGGTTGTAAGTATAGAAGATGTAGGCGAGATAGATGATGTTGTAATGAATTATAAGCGTCAGTACCAGGTGGCGGGGGCGTGGAACACACTGGACGAGTATGACCTCAATCTGTTCAAGGACGATGAACGACCCGAAGGCGACAATACACCTGTAAGCGATCCAGATCATTTTTATTATGTATACTGGGCTGATTTTTCAGGAGGTGATATCCTGCGCAGAACAGGCCACATGCGTGAGAGGGTGCTGGCTACGGCAACGGTTGTCACACCGAATCATTCGGTCAGTACAGAGGCCGTATACGAGGTCGGCTGGCCATTATCCGAGCGTCGTTTCCTAAGCCCTCAGGAAAACCGTTTTGATCTGGCAGATGGCGTTTATTACACCGCTGTAGATCAATACCAGTGCCCCATTAGGACCGGCCCCATGGTCGCTGCCTGGTCGTCGGCCGATCCCATGAGGATAGAGCAGGGGCTGGGCAACACTACAATGGAAGAATTCAGCGGGAGCGCCCTGCAATATGCGGGCATTGCTCTTTTTGATGCCACGGATAACGAGCAGGGTAACGGTGAGGGTGATTATTTTGTTTATTCACCGATTCTTGGCGGTGCATCAGAGATGTTTGCAGGTACCATAGGCGAGATAAAATGCGATGCCAATGCTGTCTTTGCAGGCAAATCAGGGGTGGTAGGCATTCAGCGCCAGCCTAATCCGGATAATACCACAAACACGGTCACAGATCGTTTTCTCCTTTCAATGACAGACGAGATCAAGAAGGATTGGCTGCCGGGATTGAAGGGAAGCGGTGATTTGTACCTCAACAACGAGGATGCGGAAATGCTTATCTTTACCCCGCAAAATGGTGAGTACCAATTAGGCCTGCCATATCTCCTCGCAGGGCGTATTGATCTGCCTTATCCGGATGTATACGGTCTGGACCGCAAGGATGATCTGGTATTCGTGGCCAATGGCCATGGCGGTATCCAGGTACTTGATATCAGCTCCTTTGAGGCCCCTTACCACATCGGTTTCATCAAGCCCAACGGCTTTGCGCGTGATGTCAAGGTATATGGTGACTTCGCTTTTATTGCCGCATCTTATGAAGGTATTGTCGTGGCCGATATAAGAGATCCGCTGATGCCTGTCGTGGCAGGCGTGGATACCTTGGGTATTGCAAACCGTATACATATATCCGGTGACAGGCTCTTTGTAACTGATATGTCCGGTGACGGCGGGGTATCTCAGCTCAATGTCGTCGATATATCCGATCCATACCATCCGGAGGTCGTCAGGACAATAGAACTGCATCCGGCAAGGGCAGACCTGGTTTCTAACGGTGTTTACGACGTGATGGTCCAGGGAAATCTTGCATATGTTACAATGCAGTACTCTGACCAGGAGGATAAGCCCGCTCAATCACTCGTCGAGGTGATCGATCTGGAAAAAGAACTGGATCCTGCCTGGGATGCAACCATACCTGTTATGACCCACCGTTATGCTAATACACATAACTTTGCTTCCCGTGGCGTAGCCTTTGCCAGGGGCGGGATGCAGGTAGCGGCAGGCAAATCAGGCATTGACCGGATCGAGTTTACCGAACTCACCGTTCTCAGCCATTCTCCGGTATATGATGAGTGCGACGTGCTTACCAATCTGGACAAGATTACGGTCGAACTCTCGGGCGTGCTGCCTGCTGAGACCGTACTAAGTGATTTTGTCGAGGTGGTCGAGGGTGATCCGCTCATCGGCCTGGATATATCGGGTGATTTCACGATCGGTTTTGCAATAAGGGATAATGAATCCAACAGGCGGATCATAGAAATCGTCCGCAACGATCAGTATGAGTTTTATTCTAACACGCATTATTATGTAAGGATCAAGGCAGGGTTGAGTGCGATCTCAGGCTATGCACTGGCCAAGGACTATATGTTCGGCTTCCGGACCTCTGCCGCCGGTTCAGCCCTGGCGCCTGACATAGTCTCCATATGCCCGGTAGCGGACAACGATAGCGGGACCTGTATTGCAGCAGGCGGTATCGAGGGTGGAACAGAGTTGATTATCAGGGGTGTAAATTTCGGCATGAACCCGCAGCTTATCATAGGCGGCCAGCACATAGTGGTTGATAATGTCGAACCGGCCGGGACCATAGACGAGTATTACCGGATCTATGCCGTAACCATCCCCAACTATGCCGGCCCTGCCGCGGTTACGGTAATAAACGATCACGGACTCAAGGACACGGTTATCGGCGGGTTTACCTATGTCGACCTGTTGAAGATTTCATTTGTCACGCCTTCGGTTGTCAGGGCTGATCAGTCAGGTGCGAACGATATCGTAGAGATTGTAGGGTATGGTTTCCACAATGGGATCACTTTGACGGCTACCAAGAGCGGAGACGCTTCTTCGGCTATAGAGTATGAGATCGATAATGAACACCTTATGCTCTACAGCGCACAACGCATGAAATGGGTCGTGCCTGATTTCGGAGGTGGCTACCGCGGTTTTATAGATGTTGAGATAACAGACGATCTGGGCAGGCGTTTTGTCCTCATGAATGCCCTGTTCTATGGACATCTTGATATAAACCACAGTCTGGAGACCGAGCCGCCATTCAGTGAGGCAACGATAAAAGATGCCTTGGAGGCCCTGGCAAAGGGAGAGGATACTTCATATATCCCTGACGGTATGAAATTGCCTGCAGGCAAGATAGTTGACCTCGCAGCAGACCCTGCCCTCAATCTTGTTTATGTGCTTGGCAGGGGTGTGCTCGGCTTGGGAGTATCGCGGCCTGATAATGTCTATGACCCCGAGTATGTAAGGCATTACTATGCCCCGGGTTGGCTCGGACTTGTTAATTATCAGCCTGATCAGCTTGCGGATGCATCTCCTGTACACGGTTTTTACGCGATTCTTCCTCAGGATCTGATCCCGACCTGTATGGCCCTTGGTAAAGATTATGTCTATGTTGTTGCCAGGGGATATACCTTCCCGCATATCGATACGGAGTACGACGGGCGGTCATACCTGCTGGTATATGAAAGGGAGAAGGAACCCATAGGCGATGACCCGCAGCCCAAGGATAAGACGGTACTTTATTCGATACCATTGCCGATCGATAATCCATCGTCAATCTTAGAATTAATTGGAATGCTGCGAACAGACAGTATTGTTGTTTCAGACAACCTCGGTTTTATCAATGGTGGTGAGAGCGGGGTGGCCGTGATCGGTATGTCCGACACCCTGCATCCATCAGTAATAACCAGGTTGAAACAGGCATTGATCAACGGGGAAACGTATTCGCTGATACCAAGACATATAGAAATTATCGACAATATCCTCCATGTGGATACGAGATGCGGCAAAACGTATTTCAGGGTGATGTTCGATATCAGCAAACCCTCTATCCCTCAGGTAGGTACATATAAGGAATCATATGCGACCAGCGCTCAATTTGCCCGGCAGGATCTCTATACAGCGGGTGATGCCCTTGATGTTATGGATGCCTCAAGACCGGCTCATGTAAAAAGGGTGGGCAGATACCTGGGCTATGGCTTCAATGTGCCGGGAGAGACAGCGGCAATGGACACCCAGGCAAGTATAGCCTTGAATATAACTCAAAAACGAATAGATGGTTTTGATTGCATTCATCACGATACATATCTGGCCATATATGATGCAAGCCGGTTGGACAACATCATGCTCTTTGATGCCATGAAGATAGAAGGCAGTTGTATCCGGCAAGGCAGTTCACTGGTCTATACCGATGACGGCATAGCCGCCTTTGGGCTGGATTTTGATAACAAATCCGTGTTGAATTTTGTAAACACCCTGACACAGGATCTGGTGAGCAGCAAACCTGTCCATAACGGAGAGCACGTGCATTGTGATGTTATACCTGAACTTCGCTTTGTTCTTCCTATTGATATAGATCCTGTAGATCTTGCCCAGTATATAAGCCTGATAGAAGATAACGGCACACCCGAGGGCAAGAAGCTTGCGTGTGATATCAGCATTGATGGCCAGGATCAGCGCATTTTGAGGATTACGCCCGATACGTCTCTTTTGCCCAACACACCCCATCGTATTGAGTTGAGCGGGGTTTTGTCTAGCCGCCGCACAATAGGTTTCTTTGATCACTCCATACCATTTAACACAGGGACAGCGAGCGGGGCTCAAGTTGAGATAGTCAGTGTTTCACCATCAATCCTGGGGGTTTCCGGAGGTGAGATCTTTGTTGTGCTGAAGAATGCATTTGGTGCCCCACATTTCATGATCTCCGGCCAGGAGGCCTCAATCATTGGTAGCGAGGTCACAGTAGACGGTAACACTCAATACCAGCTAAATGCACCTGACAATATCCCGGGGCCGGGAACCTTGACCGTCCTCAACGGAAACGGGAGTTATGCAAGCCGTCTAGGTGCTGTACAGTACGTAGAGCCGTTTATTTTGAAGGGCATATCTCCTGCCCAGGGACCGCTCACTGGTGGAACAATTGTAGAGATCAAGGGGCAGGGCATACGTCCCGAGGCGTCTATGGTAGAGGTCTTCTTCGGGGAATACCCTGTATCTTCTGATAAGATAAAGGTGGTAGATACCGAGACCATCGAGGTTATATCGCCTGGCGGGCGTATAGGATGTGTTGATGTCGAGGTTCGCTTTGTCGGCGGACTGAGCGATAAGCTCTCCGGTGCATTCTGTTATAAACAGCCTGTACAGTCCAATATCTATGACAGCGGCAGGATCTATGATGCACAGCTTGATCCTTCGCAGAACTATTTGCTTGCAGCTGCAGGTAGCCGTGGTGTTGTTATCTATGACCTGTCCGCATCCAATTATACAGGTGATGATACGAATCCTCTCAATCCGGATGAACTGTTGAATCTGATCGATAAAAACCATGATGATACGGACGACAGGGTAATGACGACTGTGAAATTGCCGGGTGACTACTGTGCCTTATCTATCTCAAGTTATTTTGAGAGGGGTCAGGACAGGGTTTTTGTCACTGCTGCGAAAAAGACAGGAAACTGCTTTACAGACGCGAAACTCTTTGTCATCTCGTTTGATCAGATAGATATAACAAGATCTGTCGTTATCGGCTCTCTGAGTCTGCAATGCATGGTGGCGCGTGGTATCGATGTTCTGAACAACAAGGCGGCCATAGCCCTAGGGCCGGACGGCCTTGGGATAGTGGATGCATATCTGCATACAAAACTGTATATGGGCGGGCGCTTTGAACTGCCTCAGCGCAAGCCGGCCTTAGATGTGGAGCAGATAGTCGCCGAGGCGGGCCTGCCGGATAGGTATGTCGTAGTTGGCGGCGATTTTGATTTTGTTGAAAACCGTCTTGTTGAGCAGGAATATGTGGGAAGTGGCGGTTTTTACGTAGTCGAGAATAATAGCGCTGACGGTTTTACCCTGTTGAGCGGACTTGATATCCCGGCCAGCCGTGTAAAGATTCGGGGTGCATATGCATACCTGGCAGCCGGTGACGGTGGTATGGTTATTGTCGATATATCTGACCCGTCTAATCCAAAGATAATATCCAGGGTAACATATATAGGTCATGTTTATGATGTAGATGTTCAGGGCAATATCGCTTATCTCGCCCTGGGTAAAAAAGGTGTACTCAGCGTGGATGTCAGTGATCCTGAAGACCCGGTTGCGATAGCCGGGATGGGCGCCTATCAAGGAAACAGCATTGATGTGATAATAGCAGGCAGCTATGCGGCCATTGGTTGCGGGCTGCCGGGCTCCGATGCGCCGGGTCAGCTCTATACAAGCGTGGTGGAGGTCGTGCCGGATGTTGCGCTCAAGATCCACATGGTGGAGCCTGGTAACAGGATTATCGATACAAGACTTGACTCTACCTGCGATATACGGGTCCATTTCAACAAGGCGATTGACCTGTATCCACCGAACTTAGATAATTTTACGGTCTATGATGATGCCAATAGTATAATAGTTTCGGATGTCACCATAAACGGCAACGAGGCTATTATAGGCATCGATAAAGACGGCCTTGCAAAAGGCGAGAAGGTGAAACTCCTTGTCAATGCCGGGGTGGCATCTGTTAAGCCCACGCAATCCGGGTATATAAAGCTCTACGAACTGCCCCGAGATCAGGGTTTCGAGTTTACATACCGTGGCGCTCAGGCCGAAGTCCTCTCTATTGATTCGGTCATGCCGCGCCGCATTCAGACAAACCAGGCCTCCCTTGTAAAGATAGGTATATTCGGTGTGCCTCTGGATCCTACACTTATCAAGGTCTATATAGGTGATGTCGCTACTGTAGTAGAAGGGGTCGTGTCTTCTGATACAGAAGAAAGGGTCGGTATAGTCACAGTCTCAGTGCCTCCGATTGAAGCACCTGGACTCTATGATTTGATCGCTCAGGCCCAAAAGTCGGGTATCTGGCAGACAGTCTCTTTAAAGGGCGCGATCATGGTGGATGAGCCGATCCGCTTTGATTCGGTAACCCCTAAATGGGGTCCGGTAAAGGGCGGGACCGTGCTTACCATAACAGGCGCGGGTTTTGAACCCGGCAACACGGTTATGGAGGCCCTCAAGATAAAGATCGCCTCTTCACCTGCTGCAAGCGTGCAGGTTCTGTCTACCGGTCTTATACGCATAGTAACACCGAAGGGTGTGCCCGGCCGTCAGCCCATCTATGGCGAAGACCGTTATGGGAACACGACCGTGCTTGAAGGCGATGAGGGCTTCGGGTACGGAATGAAGATGTATTCGAACATAAGACCGGATCTCGTATATCCTTCTGATATCTGGATCGATGAAGAAACAGGCGTGGTAATCACCAACGGCGGATATCTCTACCAGGGATATGACACACAGAATATCCTGGGAATAGAATTCCCTGACACCATGAGGGCAGCAGCATTCGATGTTCAGGATCCGCATTCACCGCTTCTTGTCGGAGGCGAATCATCCCTGCCGAGTGATGACAAGGGCATGGCTGCCCTTGTCCATACGGCGACATGTATGATCCTTGACGCGATCAAAGAAGCAGGCGGCACCCTGTCTGCCGAAGAGGAAGAGATTTTAAATAAACCAACAACCATTGACCGGACATTCGGATTCGATTCCATCCGCATCTTCCCGGTTATTGAAACAGAAGAAGGCGTTGATCGCAAACGTCTATATGTGGCAAGCGGACAGGGTGGTGTGGCAAGGCTGAACCTCGACGAGCAGAACGGTCTGCAGTGGATCAACTCTACATTAACAGGTTCGCCAATGGTTACCGATGTGTTCAAGAGTGGGAATGCACTGTATGCAGTCCGGACAACACCGCATTCGGACGCGAATTTGCCCAGTAAAGGATGTAATTATGTCAACGGTTACGGAACCCCTGCTGATGTTCAGGTGGTGAATTACATCGATCCCTTCGATCCGGTCGATTTGGGAACACTGGTCGGTATGAACGGCGGCACGACCCTGCATTACGCGGACGGCATTCTCTACAGCGGAGGCAATCACAGCGCAAGGATGTGGGGACCTAAATGTCCTCCGACCTGGCCTGACTTCAGCGGGGCTGAACCCGTAAATGAAGGCACAGGGTACCTGAGTTCAATGCCGCTACTCGATCCTTCATGCATGATGGTCTATGATTTTGACGGCAATGTAATGGACGCACTCAACTACGGCGAATATCTTATAACAGCACTTGGAGAATATGGTGTTGAAATAGTCCACAGCAAGCGGCCCGAAGAACGCATACACCTGAATATAGATGCAACCCTGCAGCAGTATCCGGGAAGTGCGGTTCAGTTGAAGCTCTTCGGCTCCACCCTGTTCGTGGCTGCTGAAAAAGGCATAATTGTATTCGACCTTTGTGATATTAATTCCCCGAAGGTGGTCTCTGCAGGCAATACTGAAAAGGTTATGGGTCTTAACGTATACCTAGATCGTGTCGTTGCAGGTAGCGCTGATGAGGGCCTTACCCTGTTTGAGTTGCCGGGGTCGTTTGTAAAGGATTCCAGCATACCAGAAAAAGGGGTTTTGTCTCTGGACCAGGATGATGAATTCAGCATAACCTTCAACGAGCTTGTCAGCGTGGATTCTTTGGAGGAACAAGGTGCTGTAAGTCTGGTGCATTTCAATCCTCAGACCCTTGAAGAACAGGTTGCTGCCTTGACCCTTATACCGCAGTTCGAGGGCTCGCAGAATGAAGCCGCCAGGACATTTGTCCTGGATTTTGAAAGAACCCCGTCAAGCACCATGGTTCTGCAGATTAACGAGGCGCATAATACAAGGGGCCAGGGACTTTGGGCGCCATTCAGACTACAGTTCTCTATAGCACCTGATTCTGTTAGAACGCCTGTCATAAGCTCTATCACCGGTAGTGCGTTCCATAGATTCGATCAGCTGGCAATTACCATAACAGGCGAATATTTCGATCCTTTGGTGGAGGCCTTTGTTGGTAATTACCCGATTCCAGTCAACTATATTGACTCAGAAACCCTGCAGATCCCTGCAGGCGCTACGGATTTGATAACACTGCAGCCCGGCCAGCACCACCTGCGCCTGATGCAGGGCGATATGGAAACCGTATGGCACGGGGCGTTTGTCGTTGGTGATGAGCTCTCTAATGACGAAGATCTCTTCAAGATCTGCCCTGATTCTTCCCCGACAGACGGCGGCATAAGGATCACCATCAGCGCAAGGGATGAGGTTGTCATGCCCGGTTCAAGAGTGGTCTTGAAGGCCACCGGCAGTGATACCGAGATCTATACCGGGGTTAATGATTTCGATATCACACAAGGCAACGAAGCGGTTGACCTCTATGATGACGTGCATACATTGAAATCATTCAGCTTTATGCTCCCGAGGGTTAGCCGGCCCGATCTCTATGAGGTATACCTGCGCATACCTTATGGCGATGTTGATAAAGAGGTCTATATCGGTGATTTTTGCTACACCATATCGACAGGACTCGGGATCGACCTCCCGAACTATCCGCCCATGAAGATGGGTGCGTCATTGATCGAAAATGACATCTTATTTGTCGGAGTCAAGGAAGGCGGCGTGTCCGACACGAATCGTTTCCTGATGGAATCCGGCCTGGAGATCTATGATATCACCATCTGGGAGAACCCGGTCAGGCTTTGCCGGCTGCGTACCGATTGTCCGGTAACCGGACTGGCAAAGGCAGGCAACATCCTGTTTATGGCCAATGGTGCGTCCGGAATGACCATCGTTGATGTCTCAGATCCGAGCAGGCCTCTTGTAATCAGCCGGATAAGCACTCCAGGTTATCAGGCAATGGACATTGCAATAAATGAGGCGGACAGGGTTGTGGCAATGGCTGCAGCCAATGATCTCGGCACAGGCTACATCAGGTTCTTCGCCCTGGACAGTGAAACATTCGGCCCTGCACTGGGTTGCCCGACTATATCCCTGAACAATGATCCGTCCCTGCCCGATTCGTTATACGGTATGCCCGTAGATATCCAATGGTTTGACGCAAAGCTCTATGTACTGCTGCTGCAGAAAAACGGGTATGAATACAATCTGAATATGGTCGTGTTTGAAGGCTTTGGGGACGATCCTGTCTATACAATATGCCATCTTGATATGGCTGGCGGTGAAAGTCCGTCCGATCATTCCATGGTGGTTCAATTGGGCCAGGTGAATATCTCAACCGGTGACGAGTTCAATATTGTTCGGGAACAAACCCCGGGACAGTATGAGACCGTCTACTGGCAGGGTCAGCATCAGTCCGATGAGTTGACGCAATACGGCGGGGCCGTGATGGCAACCGATCCGGACGGCCTGCACGTGAATCCGGGCGTGAGCCTTGTGGTGAGCAGTTATTCGCCTGAAGCAGGAGACATGATTTCCGGTCAGGATACCATCCGGGTAAGGCTGAACAACCTGATCAATACGAATGAAGATCATATAGCCCAGGCACTGATGTTAACCATGTCGGATGAGACACCCATTGACCAGGCAGGCTATCAGGTCGATGCCGTGAATACGGTTCACGGAGCCATGATAGAAATCGGTTTTGCCGAACAGTTTACATATACGGGTGAACTGCATCTGAAACTTTCGACAAACCTTACGGATATACACGGCCATGCACTTACGTCGCCTCTGGATGTAGTATACACATATATGTCAGCACAAAGGCCGACCATAGATGCAGTGAAGAAGCAGGTGGATCAGGATGTACTCGACATCCACAGCTTCCATGGAGACGGTACGGAGCAGGTCTTTGTAGAGGGAAGCGGGTTCGGTGATAACATAGACAATCTATCCATCAGGATCGGTCATACCATGGTGATGAAATCCGCAATCAACCTTATCGATGACACCTCCCTGACATTCACCCTGCCGGATATGCATGCGGGTAACGCCGTCTTGACGCTGCCCCTTGAGGTCATACGCGATGACCGTTCAATAAGCGACATACTCTACGGCGCTATTCTTATAGTGCCACAGATCGAGATCGATGACATACTGCCATGCACTGGTCCGCCCGAAGGGGGCAATTATGTCGATATCTATGGCAGAGGCTTCGGCCATTCGAATGTTGTCCGCTTCGGCTCGGCAAAGGCAGGCGACCTCACCGTATTCGGCAGCGAACATATAAGGGTAAGGGTACCTGCAGGCAGCTTCGGTTATGCAACCGTGAGCGTGGAAAGCACACTTTTCCCGGGAGAGCAGAACCCCTCGCCCACGGATTATTTTTATTCAGGCAAGGAGACGGGCAGCGTTAATCTGACCAAGGACAAATCATGTCCTGTCTCTGTGATAGCCATCAAGGACCAGTTGCTCTATACAGTAACCGGCGGGTATTTCGATGTGATTGATGAAGAAGGCAATGTGGTAAAACGCCTGTCTTCAAATGTAGCGCGGCTTGTCCTGGCAGACGTCTCAGACCCGGTTCATCCTGTAATCCTGAACAAGGAGTTCCTGGATGGTGAAAAACCATACTTTTTTGAGGTGGAAAACGGTCTGGCCCCGACAGGGTTCAGCGATCTGATCCATGAAGGCAATAATCTGTTCGTAGCGGGCGGGAAAAAGGTCTATCATTTCGACATCACCATGCCTGCAGATCCGTGGCGGCTGAACAGTCTTACTCTGGATGGCACGGTTCATGCCCTTGCAGTCGAAGATGATTTGCTCTATATCGCAAGCGACAAGGGGATAGACATATATAAAATCACCCCTGATCAAAGGCTTACGCATCTTTATACGATAGATGATGTATCCATTGGCGGTTCACCTTCAAAGATACTTGTTAACGGCAGCAGCCTTTGGGCCCTTTTAAAGGATGCACGAAGTGTTGTTCAGATCGATCTCATACAGGGTGATTATGGGGTGCTGCGCCAATTTTCTACCATTAATACGGTCTCTGTTCCATTCACGCCAGAGGACATCAGGGTTTATCTCGATCATGTCCTTGTATCAAGCGGCGAACGAGGTACAGTACAGTTGTACCTACTTGACAGTGATACCGGAGCGACACCGGTTGCCGATCTGAAACTGGCGTATCTCATACAAAACGGCAATATCTTTGCCGGTGATATAGAGCCTGTCGGGCAGTCGCTGCTGGTGGCCTCAGGCCAGGGCGATGTGCAGGTGTTTGATATATCTACATGGCTCAATGGTGATTACCTTACCCCAATAAGCCTTACAAACTACTACTCGGTAATAGGTGATGTAAAGACCATGTCTTTCTCTCCTGATGCGATCTATGCCGGTACGGCCTTTGCCTATGTGGATGGCGAACCCTCAGAAAATCCTATTGCATCTGCTCAGTCGGTCAACAGCATGGGCGGCGGAATGAATACTATTGAAAACAAAAAGCTCATGATAATCGGCCAGAAACCTATGTCAGGTGCATATCTGCCTGCTGACGGGGCTGTTGAAGTCCGGTTCAACCGAATCCTGGACCATGCGCAGATACAAAATGAAGGCACAAACCTGATGCAGGTTTTACTGGACAATGTACCTGTTGCAGGTTTTGTAAGCCAGACAGTGAACAATGACGGCTCGCGGTTGATATTCCGCCCTGTAAACGACTTTGAACCGGACAAGCTCTACAGGGTAGTGTTGTCGTCGCAGATCAAGGATGTACATGGTAACAACCTCAATAACGACTACAACTTCAGGTTTATTACAGCCGATGAGCTCTATCCCGTGATTGATTCCATAGAACCGGTGTATGGTTCATGGAACGGCGGTGAAGAGATAACCGTCCATGGCAGCGGGTTCGGGGCAGCAACACAGATCAATGTGGGCGGGGTTATTGTTGGAGATTCGAATATCATCAGCCTGACCGATACAGAGATCGTATTTATACTTCCTGGCCTGTCCGAACTGCCCGAATTTAACAGACCGGTCGGTATATCGGTAAGTAACGGCCGCTTTAGTGATTTTGTCGCGGGTGCGTTCACATACATAACCGATGTGCACATACAAGACATAGGCTCATACAACCGCGAGAGCGGTCAATTAAATACATACGACAAATCTTTCCTTTATAATGCGGGCGAGTACATCGGCATCAGGGGCGAGGGAGTAGGCCCTATGACAAGGGTCAGGATAAACGGCATAGAAGCCGGTGATGTCCGCATCGAGCAGGCGAGCCTTATAAGCCTGCAGGTGCCGGATGATACCATCGGCCCCTTGACGCTTGAGATCAGCAATAGTGGTTTTGGTCTCGGGACTGTTGTGAATTCTGATTTGAAGGTCTTTTTCGAACCCTCAAGACAACTGTCAAACTGTAAATATGCCCGGAGGCAGGGTGACCTTCTGGTTATGGCCAATGGAGGCGAGGTGCGCCTTTACAGCCTGAGAGACAGCAATGTTCCTGTTTATCTGTCTAATATGTCTGCAAGTGGTAATATAATGGATTTGGCTGTGACAGATAATTATATAGCAGTAATAAGCGGAACCAAGACAAACATCGAGATTTTTGATATAACCAATATTTACGCACCTGAGTTGATAAACACCTTTAACAATGCAGAGCCTGACAGGGTCTTTTCATCAATCAGGCTGTTCGGCTCTCACGTATATGCTTTAGTCGGTAATCTCCTGTATTTCGGCAATGTCAACAGTACGGACATGAGTTCTGTTGTCCTGAGCGATGTAAAAGATGTCGTTGATTTTAATGTGAAGCAGGGCGGGCTGTATGTCCTGTTCGCGGATCAGTTGGAGCTGAGGGATCAGTACAGGCCGTCTGTGCTGTTAAACAGCTACACGCATTGCATGATAGACGTTGAGTCAATTGATCTGACTGAGATAGGGGCGCTTATAACAGGTGAGATAGACTACTGGCTGGTAAATACCGTAGCAATGGAAAATCTCCAGCCTGACAGGCTGATAGGCCACAAGTGCATAGGAAACTATCAAAAGATGGACCATAATGGGGAGATATCGGCCATTGTTCAAGGTAACAGGATTCGCCTGTATGATGCAGGCTTCGAATACGAAGGGGAGCTGAATCTGACAGAACTTGCTGAGGTTGCGTTCGATAACCTCAATGAAAAAGGTGTCACCTGGCTCAACTTTACGGGTGATCTGCTGGAATGGATCTATTACGGAAGTTATTATAATGCCCGCATCCCGATAGCCAACATAAATAAGGTATCGCCGTTGCGCATAACCAATCCCGATGAGACACTGCGCGTGTCGGTGAGCGGAGACCCGAAGGCATGGTGGGATGTTACTCTGGATGTGGTATCCCCATATGATCAGGGTTCAACCGTATCAGGTGCGACAGTATACGAGGGAGGCAGGCTCTCCTTTACACCGGGTGCAGGCATATTTACGATCAATAACATCTATGAGATCGCACTGAACCAGCAGCCTCAAGAGACTGTCAAGGGCGCGCAGGTAGTCTTTGACCTGCCCTGGCAGGTAAGCTCGGCCTCGGCATTTGGTATACTACCCATAGAGATCAGTCATATATCGCCCAAAAGCTCGCTCTCAGGCGTTGAAACAACCTATACCATATACGGTGCCAATCTTGACCAGGCATCAGAGGTGAGGATGGGAGAGATTATCCTTGGTCCGGGTGATTACACGGTTAATGACTCAGGGACAGAAATAACCCTGACGGTTATGCTGTCTGATGCCGGACTGTACAGCCTGTCCGCTATACAGGAGCATCAGCACGCTGTGATCTCTGCCGCGGTATCGGTTATAGATCCTCTTGTTATAGAAGGTGTATCGTCAGACCATTATCAGTCACAACAGTATGTTAGCGAGGAAGGCGGCAATAATATAATGGTAGCCACCCAGGGTCTCACCCCTGATATACGTGTGCACTGGTATCCGTCCGGTCAGGGCATAGAGCCTTCCATCAGCAACAGGGAATCTTTCAGCTTTGTAGAAGGCGTCCTTACCTTTACAGCACCTGCATCCATCAAGGCCATGAGCTATGAGATAGCTATTGTAAGGGAATCTACTGGAGAATGCGTAATAACTGATGAAACGCAGAGATTGCTTATAGTTGACGACAAGGCCCCGTCAATAAATGTCGCACAGTCCCTTGGATATACAAAAGACCTGGTACTGCAGGGCAGCGAACCGATCTGTGCCCTTGGCGACAGGTCTTTTTCGGTCATCAAACACTACAAAGATTATTCAGGCACTGAAGATGCCGATATATCCTCACGGTTCAAGGCATTACTCAGCTATGGTAGTCAGTTGATTTTGAGATTGGATGATGGCTGTCAGCTTGAACCGAATGCCATATACAGTATTGAAATACAGGGCCTGCGAGACCTTGCGGGCAATATTGCCCTTGATTCGGAATATCACGGCATAGAAGGCGGTGTATATACAGGACTGTTCCATGCAGAAGACCTGCTTGCGCCCCGGGCCGAATCGATCGTGCTTACATTAACCGGTTCTGAAGAACCTGTTGATGAGGCGACCATCCTCAAGCGCGGGAAAAAGTACGCTTTTGTTGTCAGCGCACACGACAACTATGCTCAAGATGATAAGCTTGCATACAGATACCGCTATTCCATGGACGGGGTAAACTATATCAACAACTGGACCAAGGTGAACAATTGTGATGATATCGCAAGCTTCAACATAGATATTACAGACCAGTTTGAAGATCTTTCCATCAGGATAGAGGTCAGTGACGGCAAGAATACGACAATAAAACAGTTTGACCCGGCTCTCGCTGATCCGCAGATTTCTCTTTCAACAGATCCACTCAAACCCGGTTTCCTTACAGATCCTGACCCAGTGGAAGAATTGGCCAGGGTGGATTTGAAGTTCAACCTTACAGGCGATATAGACATACTTGACTCAATACGCATGAAGGTCTTTACCGATGGCCAGTGGAAGGCGGTAACCCTGAACAAGGAAACCGGCGAAGTAACCCTGAACAAGTTGATGCCTTATCTAAAGGATGTTTACGGTTATAACTCGCAGTCCGAGATGGTCATCCCTGTCAGTCTAAGCGTAGGGTATGACTCGAAAGTGTCGTTTGCAGACTTTGAGCAGAGTTTTGTCCTGTACCGCGATTTCACGCCGCCGGACCTGACCATAGTCTCCCCCAAGGACAATGATTTATTGCCGAGGGGCCGCGAGGTCGATGTCATACTCCAGTCGTTCGACCGCTACGGGATAGACCATGTAGAGGTATGTCTAAACAGCTCTACTCAAGACATATTTGACGATGCACAGGCGTGCCAGGTCCTCAGTGATCCGACCATATACCGGTTTACTATCCCGGAAGATGCGGAAGATCCAATAGTTATTTCAGCACGTGCCGTGGATCTGAACGGTATATACAGCGCAACTCAGTCTGTTACGGTGAATCCTTTTGTTGCAGGGGACAAATTGCCTAAGATCGCAATACTGACTCCGGCAAACGGAGCACAGTTCCAGGCCGGCGAGGATGTCAGCCTGAGGCTGCTGATGAAGAATGTAACCGAAGCGACACTGTACTATGATATCGGCGGCATAAAGGATGACCCGGCCAATCCTGCCCCTCAGACAGTTGCAAGGTTGGAGGATGATCCTGATATTATAATCGTTTCTTCAGTCATGCCTGTTGTGCCGGAAGACAGCGTTGTAGTGGTGCGCCTTGAGGCAACATCAAGCTTGAGCGAGCTCATAAGCCAGTGTTACGTGAATGTGTATGCAGACGGAGGCATTGACGAGACACCGGTTATCAATGTCTCGCCTGCAGCGTATGCCCTTTCAGGAACTGAACTTTGGATCAATGCGCAAAGACCGGAGACAATGCCCGACTATAACAGCGACTCATTCATACATGTTGAAGAGAGCCCGTACTGGGCTGATTATCCGATGGACAGCGGCCTGCAGAGGTATCAGATGCATGAAGGCCCGGGCACGATAAACCTCACAGCCAACCTCTCTGACAGGTCTGGTCACAGCAAGCAGGAAACCGCCCAGGTAGAAAAGATATCTTACTTCTCAGGAGACTGGCAGGATAGCTACAAGGTCAGCCACAGCAACTGGCGGATAGGCCCGGTTACAGTAATTCCAGGCTATACAGGCGGGCCTATATGGGCTGAAAACAGTGTTCTGGACGGGTACAGGATACGCTCGACCAGCGGTATAATCCATGAGGCCCTGAAGGGAAAAATTGTAAGCCTGCATCAGGGCGGAACGGGTCTTGTCGCTCAGCTTGAAGATTCAGGCCAGAGATATGTCATGTTCATGCCGCTTGAGCAGGGAGGTTTTGGTTCTCCGCAGACACAGACGATAAGCGGAGAAATTATCGGTGCCGACGGAAATACCATTTTTGTAGGTAACGGACGGCTTATCAACGGGCTTTATGCTACAGGCAGCGACTTCATACCCATAGCCGGCAGTTCCATGAGCGAACCTGTTATAGCTCTTACCCAGAGGGATCAGCAGATATTCGTTCTTTGCGTTTCGCGTGTACATGTCCTTGAGGTTTGTGAAGGCGATACCACGGCGTACATAGGCATAACTCATACCTTCAATCTGGATGGTTATGAAGGTATAGAAGTGCTCGATAACCGCCTACTGGTCTGGAAGGCAGGCACTATCGATCAGTTCACCCTGGAATCCGGCGGAACCATTACAGGGCCGGATACAAGCATGCACTCCGGCGGTGTCATAGAGCAGGTTGTCGGAGACGGCGAGCTCGTCTGGGTGCGTACGTCTCATGAAGATGAACAGATCAATAAATACTGGCAGGTATGGCAGGCTGGTCAGCGCATTGCCAATATCAGCTCTATGGGCTCTACCATAGCCTTTACACCGGGGCGTATCTATAGAGTCGTTTCCAATGATCTGGGAGACTCACTGCAGAGCAGAGCCATTATTACCGCGGATCAGTCACTGCCGTTGGCCATGAATATATATAAACTGCCGACAGGTGTTATGATTGCCGGTAATGCATCTGATCCGTCGGTCGGGTTGCAGTCTGTTTATCTGACAGATGAAGCGCAAACACTTATACCGGCCGGCCGGATTTGGTATATTGGCCAGTATGATGAGATACTGGGCCAGTCTCCAGGTCGCGGCAGGGCATGGTTTGTCGATTATGCTCACATGTCTTCACGGTTCATAGTCCATGCCATAGGACATGCAGGTTCAGAGCAGGTGCAGACCCTTGATAATCTATATAGCGCATCCTCAGGCGCTGATTCATTATCTCCGGTTGACGGCGTGCAGTTAGCCGCAGGCGCATACGTGCCTGTTTCAGTAGACCTGGATGAAACCACCCGTGTCTCCGATTATGGGTTTGTCTTCGGCGGCACCGACAATCTTCAGGGTATGGCCGCGACAGGGAATCTCTATACATGGATGAGGATACCCGAGGCGGGTCAGCAGCAGGCGATTTCATGCTCGGTCAATGGAGACTCTGCGGGCAGTTCGATAGTCAATTCTATTGATAACAATATGACCCTTGCAACGGTTTCCATACAAGGGATAAATGACAACCAGTTGTGTGTGGAAGGCCAGGTCATCTCCGGAATATATGGTGTCAATACAGATGAAGATCTCAACTATGTAGAGATAACCCTCACCGATTTCAACGGCAATATAAAGAATCGAATACATTCGACATGTACTGTAGGATCTTTTGACCTTAAGCTGCCCGAGGTCTCTTCAATCGAGAACTATACGCTCGGTGTTCGGTCATATGTAGGACAACATTATTACTACAGCGAAGACATCATGGGCATAAGGATTGCTCCGAGGGTAACACTACCGACCCCAGTCGTTAAAGGTCTCCCGGGATACATATTCCCGGAAACACAGTTGTACCTTGAACTGCTGCCTCTTTTAGAGGAAGGCTATACCGGGTTGATACAGGTTTTCAAGGACGGAGAGGATGCGTCCTTTATATCGTCTGATGGTGTGGAACTCGATATGATCGTTCCCCAGGACGCTCAGAAGATCACGGTAATCGGCCGCATAACAAATGAGACATCCGGCCAGTACAGGGAAACCGTTGTTAAATCCATGGTGGTTAATACCCTTGAATGTGTTTCTGCACAAGAGACGCTCAAATACGATGTATTCCTGCCGAAGGTCGGCGGTTACTGGTATGCCAAGGACTATACCCTCTATGACAGCAATGCTTACCAGCACGCATTTGAGGTCCCTATTCTCGACCTTGCGCATCTCAGGGATGACCTGATCGTATCCCTGCAGGGCCTAGGGCTTGTAATTGTCGACCCGGATAAAGATTGCCGGATACTTGCCAATAAACCCTATACCACTCCTGTAAACCATGTGACGGCCAATGACAGGTACGTGCTTGCATCAGCAGGTGGTGTCCTTGACCTGTACCGCGTGGACGGCAATGCCCTTGAGTCCATCCGCAAGATCGGTTTGTCCAATGACGCGGTAATAGACATAAGGACCTACGGCGATAAATTTATAGTCCTCACCTACAAGACCCTAAGGATAATAGACCCTTCGAGCCAGGCCTCACCAATAATTAACGGCAATGAATTCAGGGCAATGACAGTCCATGGCACAGATATCTTCACGATAAATGCCTTTGGCGAAGTGGACAAGTACAACCAAGGCCTGGTTAAACTGGCAAGCCTCTCCAATGTCAAAGGTGAGAGGATTGTGTCCCTGCACGGATATTTGGCGGTCCTCGGCAGTGATCCCGGCACAATCCAGGTGCTGGATATAAACAATCGCACCGGCATATCGCTTGCCGCACAGTGGCCGGTATCCTTTGGACCGTTCCTGTCAAATGCAGCCGTATCATCAGGAAGGATATTCTCCGGTGATACTGAAGGCACGATTATAGATATCATTTATCCGGGTACTCCATATAAGGTCCTTTTTGATTCAGAGACTGCAGGAAACCCGACTCCCGGCTATATCCGCGACCTGTCCGGCAGCCAGGGCATGGTAATAAGCGCGGCAGATAATTACGGTGCGATCATATATCGTCCGGATAAGGGTCAGGCATGGCTGCAACAGTCCTACCCGCAGCAGGGTTATAAAGAAAAGGCCGCCAAGGTTGTTAATGACAAAAACAAATGCTATGTCCTGCAGCCCGATGAAAACAGGGTGTGCTATTTTGACCCGGCAACACTCAACAGTGGGGATGTATTCACTGGAGAGCCGTTTGTAGACCTTGCATTGAGCGGTGATTATTTGGTCGGCGCTGCCGAAGGCCGGCTGAGCCTGGCAAAACGTGTTGATCTCAGTCAGAACTCGACAATTACGGTGGCGAGCGACCAGAGCATAGAGCAGATATCGGCAAACCTATGCCAGGTGGCGGTGTCCACCAATGCAAACAGTATCTACCTGGTGGATACCTCTACATCTAAGGTCAAGGCCCTTGTCTCGAACGATCTTATGCCCATAGGTCACCTCGCCCTCGGCGGAGACTATCTCTTTTACAGTCAGGGTGAAACACTCAAGCGGTTCAGGCTCTATGACAGGGCTATAGAGGATGTGGAACTGCCGCAGGCTGTCTATATCGCAGACCTTGAATATTCACAAGGCCTGCTGTGGGTAGCTTGCCAGTCCATGAGCGGATACGGAATCATGGCTGTCGATCTTAGTCAGAATACCATTATCGAATCATCCCGGATCGATATGGATCATGAAATTACTGCCCTGTCCGTAGACAATGACAGGCTCTACGTAGGCCTCGGAAACCAGGGCATACGTATATACCTGATACCTCAGGATATTCTGCGTGCAGACCCGGGGCCAGGTATGCCGGTCTCTAGGACAACCTATCAGAGTGGGGATATCATACATATCGAGTTGCCTCAGTCTCAGGGCATTGCAGCAGTAGAATACATGATCAACGGCGAAACAATTGCGCAAAGCATTGATGCGCCGTTTTCCGCCGAAGTTCTGCTACCTGCAAACCTGCCAAACGGGCAGATGTTCTATCTCGACACCCGTATAGAGCATGTATCGGGGGCGGTCTTTGAATCCGAGCAGAGGCCCCTGTTCGTGCACTCCGAGGGCATGATGCCCAATGATCTCGAGGTCGAGGTGCAGATCCCGATACAGGGCCATAGCTGGGGTCCTTCGCCCATGGAGATCCGGGCGCGGATCATCAGCACAGATCATCCCATATCAAGGGTGGAGTATTATCTCGCCCAGGACATGAACGGCCCGTATCAGTTCGTCGACGAGCATTTTGGGCCTGAATATGTCATCTACCGATATTATGGTGAGGAATACAGCGGACAATATATCAAGGTGCGAGCTATCGATATATACGGCAATACTGCGGATTCCATCCCAAAACGTTTTTACCGGCATCAGGACAACATAGTACCGGAAGCAGCATTTAACGTCACCGGCAATTCTGTGACCTATGGCGGTACGCGTGTTGTCATAAATACAGGATATAACGTTCATGTAACTCTCAGCGATAGCGAAAGCGGTGTAAAACAGGCATTCCTGAAGCGCTTCGGCAGGATCGTTAAGGCCATATTCAGCGCCGGGTCCATGGACCTCAGCCAGACCGCCGACATGATCACCAATTATGAATATGAGATCGAGGTGACCGACTATGCAGGTAACCAATATGTGGATCAGCACATACTGCAGGTGGTCCAGGATGACTATCCCGGTCTTCAGGTCAATCAGTATCCGACGAGCATCAGGGAACAGACCTCATTTAATGTGGGATTCAATGCCGGCGACGATGTCGGGTTAGGCTTTGCAGATGTTGTCTGGAACGGTTTTGTCCAGCATATAGACCTCAGCGGTAAGAGTGTTTACAAAACAATAACAGTAGATGACTGCCGCGCTGAGCGTGTGAAAGGTTCCCTGGAGAGTGAACTGAGCGTCAGCGTGGTGGACGGCATAGGCCAGGAAAGATCCTGGAATAAAATGGTTATGGTAAATGAAGACCAGGCCCCTGATCTAAGCAAGCTGAAAGTAACCTTGCCGTCACAGGCATTTTTCGGCAGAGAGACGGCCATCAGCTTGACAAACATGAATGCCGTTGATGACAGCCATAGATACACCCTGTGTTTCTATGATGAGAACGACAGTCTTATCAAGGAAGTCCAGCACAACAATACAAACAATAGTGCAACTTGGAATCTTACCATGCCTGCTCAGCAGAATAATATCAGCGAGTACAGTTTCTACATGAGTGCAACTGATTCACTTGGTCAGTCTTCAACATCGCAGATGTATAACCTTACACTGCGGCAGGCCCCGCAGTTGATCCGGTTCAGGGCCACAAGCCCGGAACAGAACCCGGGTACTGTCAAAGTGGGGCAGAGTCCTGTCTATCAGGTTGAGGTGCTCGATGGGTCGTTCCAGGCGGTTGAAGAGCAGAGAGTAAAATGGCAGATTAGGAGGCAGAATACCTCGACGGAATTCCTGCTGCCAAGCTCTGATTCTGATCAGTATGGTTTTGCGCATCATACCCTGAATACATCGAAGATTGCGGGTATATATACACTCAAGGCAAGCCTAGAAGACAACCCGCAGAATATTAAGGCGGATGAACTTGATCTCCAGATACTGGCAGGCGACACCAGCGAGCTTAGGTTCGACAACATTGCACCAGCCAAGGCAGGCGAGCCATTCGCCATACACGTGCAGGCCATAGACAGTGCAGGCAATTCTGTAACAAATGACAGCACGACCACCTTCAAACTACAGATGCCGGACGACCGGTTCCATTTCATCCTGAATGATCAGGTTCAGCCGGAACTTGTAAATATCAATGGCGTGTGGATTGAAAGGTCTATGTTCACGCTCACGGACGGCAAGGCGGATGTGCAGGCCATGGCATGCACGATTGCCGGTATATACAATTTGAACATTATAGAGATCGCTCCTTCCAATATCGGCACAAACAAAGATATGTTGCCGGTAACGGTTATAGCTGCCGACCCGCAGCGCCTGGCCTTCCTAGATGAGGACATGAAGGCACAGTTGCAGGGTGAGATGGCAGGATGCGGAACCAAGCACACATTACCACTCAACCTTGCACTCTATGACCGCTACGGTAACCGCATAGAGACAGTAAACGGCAATAACACGAATTATCCGCTGATAATAGCCGCTACAGGCAGCGCAACGATCAATGGAGTTCAGGGGCTTGCCGAGGCAAGCCTGGTTCAGGGCCTGGCGAGTTTCGGTGTGAGTGATACTATCACAGAGACAGTCACTCTCTCGATAAGTGATATTGATGATGCCCTTGTTGATCTTGCGCCGCAGGATATCGGCTTTGATTCATCTTCGACATTCAGTATAGATTTCGGGATGTCGCCGCCTGAGATAGAACGCGTATACTGCGAGTCAGGCATCAACACGAATGAGCTTGTCCCGAGGGTTGTCTTTGACGAGCCGGTAGAGGCGAATACGCAGGGTACCCTTGTTGAACTCCTCTTGGGTACGACAGTCCTGCAGACAACGGGTTCGATCGATATGGCGACCAATACGGTCATTCTGCAGCCTGTTTCACCTCTGCATATTACAAACACCTACAGCTACTCGACGGAGAATTCCATATTGACAGGTGTTATAAGCGGCAGCCCGGTGCTTGCCCAGACAGGCGAGATAACCATGCCGCATTGCATGGTAAATGTGCCGGCTGTATTGCAGGTGCTTGAAGGTGCTCAATGGCCTGTCAACTTCAACAGGGCCTCAGGCGTCTCATATTATCAGATCAGCAGCGGCCGCTACCATCTCATAGCAGGTGATAATGAGATCGACGGCAACTTCTCGTGGGCATATAACAGGACTGTTACCATCCCGGCATATTCACAGTTGAGCGAACCGCCGATTGCCGACGGCGGCATGGTGCTGGTAAGCTTCAGCGGCTCAATCAATAACCAGCCGTTAAGGGTCGGCAACTCCCTTCAGATCCAGGTCTTTGTGCCCGGCAGCGACTATGACGGCGACGGCCTGAGCAATGATATCGAGCTCGAAAACGGCCTTAACCCGGCTCTTGCCGATAGCGATAACGACGGCACCAATGATGCAAACGACGATTCCGACGGTGACGGTCTGAGCAACATCGACGAACTGACGGCAGGAACAGACATGCAGGTCTTTGATACGGACGGAGACGGCCTTGGCGACGGCTCCGAGGTCCATACGCACGGGACAGACCCGACAAACACGGATACAGACCTGGACGGCATCGAAGACGGCGTCGAGGTAAGTTCGATTCCGGCATCCAGTCCGCTCTCAAGCGATACCGATTCAGACGGCATACCGGATAATATCGAGCGGCAAAACGGTTTGAACCCTTCTGAACCGGACGACGCTGCATATGATATGGATAATGACGGTCTTACCAACCTCGAGGAATACCTAAACAGCACACTCATGAATACCCCGGATACGGACGGGGACACCCTGACCGACGGCCAGGAGGTCCACGCTGATGTTCCGACAGATCCGCTGAAAATCGATACCGATGATGACGGCCTGATGGACAATATCGACTATGAGCCGACAGTCAAGGACACCGAACCGCCTTCTGTTCAGTTGATCGAACCGGCCGGCGGGACAACTCTGATCAAGGGCCAGAAGCTGTTGGTCAGGGCCGGAGTACAGGATCAGGGCCGCATAACCCTTGTCCGGCTCTTTGTTGACGGCATGGTCGTGGAAGACGTAGTTCCTCAAGCAGATACCCAGCAGGGCGAGTTCGAGTTCGACCTGACGCTTTCAGAAGAGGCTGACCAGGTCCAGATCGAACTCAAGGCAAAGGATACGAATGAAAACTGGGGGGCAACCGGAAACACCAGCTTCAGCATGATAGACGACCCATTGACAGCGGTTACGGGTAAAGTCGTTGATCATAACGGACAGGGCGTTACAGGGATCACGGTCAGCGCCCACGGCATAGAGTCTTTGAGCCAGGATGACGGCGTGTTCGTGATAGTCAATGTGCCTGTGGCCATGGGTAATGTTCAGGTGGTGGCTGAAGGAAAGATCGACGGGATAAGGTACATTGCACAGAGCGGTCTCTATTCCCCTGTATGGGCAGGTACCACCGATGTGGGCGACCTGGTGCTGCAGCGCGAATCGGTACGGGTGGGATATTACCATGGCTATTACGATGCAGGCCGAGACTATCAACGTGATATCATCGAACTTGCCGGTATGCAGGCCGTTAACGTAAATAACTTGGCCGACTTTGACCTTTCTGATGTCGATATGTTGATGGTGGATTTGAATGATTGGTATAATCCCTATTATAGTGGTAATGCCCTCGACCAGGCCTTCTCCTTTGTGGAATCCGGTGGTGTCCTTATCGTACATGGTGGTGGATATGAATGTACTGAATACGTGCCTGGCGAGCCTGCTGGAGAAACAAGTAGTTTCTCTGGATATGTGCGTCCTTTGTATCGATACAATCCTTTAGGTAATGGGCCTGAAGGCACCTTTGAATCCTATTATATTGACTATTCATTAGAACAAGTTATCTGGGGTTTTAGCATTGAGTCACTAGGTCCTGATGTGATTCCGATGATATATGTTCATGATCCTTCTTTTTACAATGAAGAAGTCGGAATTGTTGGAATTAGTTACCCATGGGTCCATGGTCATGTCTATCATTCAACGATGATCTTGGAACCAGGTCATTATTGTTATAATGATGATATATTGCAATACGTCTATGCACCCAATGTCCTGCATTACATGAGTTCATTGATGATGCCTGATACCGATAGCGACGGTCTCAATGATTTTGACGAGTTCGATAATACAACATCCTCGTCCAATCCGGACACAGACGGCGACGGTCTGACAGACGGCTTTGAGGTCTGTTACGGCTATGACCCGCATACGGATAGCGGCGAAGCCGCCCTAGACCCTGACGGTGACGGGCTTACAAACCTTGAGGAACAGGAGGCAGGAACTCGACCGGATGTAGCAGACAGCGACGGCGACGGCCTGGCAGACGGCATAGAGCTGGAGTTTACCACTGACCCGCTCTTTATCGATACGGACTTCGACGGCCTGGACGACGGCATGGAATATGCCTATTATGCTGATCCGCATGTTGCAGACACCGATGGCGACGGCTTGAGCGATTACGAAGAGGTAATGGAATACCTATCGAATCCTAACTCTTTAGACGGTGACCGAGACGGTATACCCGATGCAATTGAAGCATCATCCGGCTTGGAACCGGGCCTAGGGTACGACGCCTATCTGGATACGGACGGCGATGGCCTGACCAATTATGAAGAGATCATGGTCTATAACACTGATTATGATGAAGCGGACAGCGATCATGACGGTATAGACGATGCCCAGGAACTGGCGCTCGGCTATGACCCAAACGATGATGACGTTGATGACGACGGCCTGCCCGACGGACAGGACTATGACCCGGTTAACGGGGATTTGCTTGCACCTGTCGTAACGCTTGCAAACCCTGCCCCTGGGACAGAGCTTGTTAGGGATGCTCATATTATCTTGTCGGCCGGGATCGAGGAATCAGGACGTGTCACCGAGGTGGTATATACCGTTAACGGTGAAATCTTGGCAACCTTGACCCAGCAGCCGTTCGAGGTCGAATATATAGTACCTGCGGATATTACATCGCTCGATATACAGGTAAGTGCTACAGATACAAACCTCAACACCGGATATTCGGATACCTTTAATTTCATGGTCATAGACGACACATACATGACAATACAGGGTAGGGTGGTAAATGAACTGGGCGGCGGAGTTGCAGGCGCTGAGGTGTACGCAGTGAATGCAGATAATGTTATGGCCGGATCTATAGTCCAGAGTGATACAGACGGATATTTCCAGCTCAACCAAGTTACCACTACAGACCTCTCTCTTCGTATAGCCGTATCATCTTATTTCGGCGCACAGAAGGTAACAGGCAAGAGTCAGTGGTTTACCCCGCAACACGGGTGGAGCATTGATATTGGTGAGATTAAGGTTGTCTTTGCTGATCTTATATCCGAGGATGAACTTGAATATGAAGAAGAATTAACTTTTACAGGAGGCGGATACCATAATTTGTATGATGGAGGTAATTATCTCTGGGATGTTAAAGTATGGTACGATATTTGTATTAGAAATGGTTCGAGTGATGCCTTTGATGATGCATATTCTTTGTATGTAAATGGTCAGTCTTATAATGTAGATTATTATACATATTACGAAACAACGATAAAAACACGTTTGAATGGTAGCGAATTGACATTTGGGCAGCAGATGTTTGATGATCTCAAGGTCCATCGCAAGATATATGTGCCTTCTGATCAACAGTTTGCCCGATTCCTGGAAATAGTTGAGAATCCGACTGGTTCGGAGCAGAGCGTTGTGCTTCTTCTTAAGACCAACCTTGGCTCCAATAGCAGCACAAATATTATATCTACGTCATCTGGAGACACAGTTTTCACTAATCAGGATGGTTATATAGTTACAGATGACAATTATAATGGATATAGAGACCCTGCAGTAGCCCATGTGTTCCGTGGTCCCGGACAAGGAAGAGTCGATAAATACGAGGTGTCTAGGTACAGTGATTATATCTACATTACATATTATCTCACTGTTCCTGCAAATGACCGTGCTGTAATCATGCACTATTCTGTTCAGGAATATAACAGGAATACTGCTGTTGGGCTTGCTCAGAGCATATTTGTCTTTGATCAGGAGTATCTGATCGAGGGGTTAACGCAAGAGGAATTTTTAAATACAGCAAATTTCTCATTCATGAAGCATAGCGACTCTGACGGCATAAGTGATTACGACGAGGTTCTCCAGGGTCTTGATCCGTATAGCAATGATACAGACAGTGATAACCTCACTGACGGATTCGAGTACCATTACGGTTTTGATCCAGTCAACACGGACGAATCAGCACTTGATTCTGACGGCGACGGCCTGACCAACCTGGATGAACAGGAAAACAATACCAATCCGCTGGTTGCAGACACAGATGGTGATTCTATAAGCGATTATGATGAGCTTATGATTCACGGCTCCAATCCTAACTTGGCGGATTCGGATGAAGACGGACTTAATGATGATCAAGAGGTTGCCCTTGGCACTGATATCAATGAATACGATACGGACGGTGACGGCCTCTCGGACGGCGATGAAGTAAATATCCACGGCACTGATCCGCTTATGCCGGATACTGATAATGACGGAATGGATGATGATTATGAGGTGGATAATGACCTCCTGGATGCTGAGCCGGATGGCGATGAGGATGAAGACGGCCTTGCGAATATTCAGGAACATGGTCTTGGTACAGACCCTCAAGATCCGGATAGTGACAATGATCAGCTTGAAGACGGCTGGGAGATAAACCTTTATCAGACAGATCCGTTGGAACCGGACAGCGATGGGTCCGGCCGCTGGGATATCGATGAGCTGTTTATTGACAATACCGATCCGAACCTGCCAGGCGATGATATTATGCCGGGTAGCAGCAGTAATACCCTGATAGATGGTTTTGGACGGAGTTGGCGGTTCAGTAGTAACGGGTATCTTGATTTGGCATATACAGGATCGACTTCAAATAATAATACTACCTTTGATGACAGCCTCGATCTGTTTATAAATAATAAAGAGTTCAAATATGATAACCGCTACAATAGCCCCTGGATATATAGAAAACAAGATGGCATGGAGATACTCTTCGCCGCAAATTCCATCGATGATCTTGTAGTTGCAAGGCAGGCATATGTGCCGGGCTCGGACGGCTCCTTTGTCCGGTATCTTGATATGATCGCCAACCCGACCGATGAGCCTAAGGAAGTCTCTGTCCGGCTCCAATCAGCCTATGGAAGGAATAATTATACGGTTGACGCTGTTGTTACTACCAGCAGTAGTGACAGTGCATATGCCCCGGGGGATTATTATGCAGTCTTCCAGGATTCTTCAAACACGTACCGGCCTATAGGTAGCCATCTGTTCTCAGGTCCTAATGCCGTTATTCAGCCGGATGATGAAGCCAAGATAGAAACAGGCAACAGGGAGTGGACAGTAGGATATACCTTCATCATCCCGCCGGGTGAGAAACGCATGATCATGCACTTCCTTACCCAGGAAGGCAGCATCGCTAATGCTACTCTGGCCATGGATGATCTCCTTGAGATGCCCGAGATAGCCCTGTGCGGTATTTCAGAAGAGGAAAAGGCATTGATCATAAACATGTTCCCCTATGTGGATACGGACCATGACGGAATGAGCGATGATGATGAGGCCTTCTATGGGTGCGACCCCGATAATCCCGACAGTGACGGTGACGGCCTGCCTGACGGCCACGACTATGATCCGCTCACACCGGACCAGACTATCCCGGTTGTGACCCTGGAATCTCCTTCAACAGGCCAGCCGTTCTTTAGGGGCGAGACCATCCTGATACATGCAGAGCCTCAGGACCAGGGCATGATCAGCAGTGTTATGGTGTTAATAAACGGAGAGCTTGAAACAACGCTGTATAGCGCACCGTACGTGTATGAGTATGAGCTGGGCTATGACCTAGACAACCTTCAGATCGAGGTGATCGCAATAGATTATAATGATAATTCCGGCACGACCGGTATTGTGAGCTTTGATGTGATAGATGCCCCACCTATGCTGGTGACCGGACGTGTTGTAAATGAAATAGGTAATCCAGTCTCCGGCGCAGAAGTTAGCGCGCAAGGGATAACTGCCCAGAGCGACTCCGACGGATATTTCACGATATTTGACTTGTCCAGGCTCGAGCCTGAAATACAGGTGACGGCCGGGGCTTATTTCGGCGCCCAGTATGTGTCCGGAAATAGCCAGTTGATCGATACGCCTCGTATCGGGGATCTGGATACCGGTAATATAACTCTCGATGCCATTGCCCAGTGCCTGATTAGTGAAAACGAGTTGGAATATGAAGAAGCTATAACTAACATATCTTACTCGACTACCTATACATTGTACGATAGCGAAGAATATCGATGGGATATAAATGAGTTCTACGGATATCTAAGAGCATATGGTACCTCATGCTATTCTGCAAACAGATTGATAATTTATGGTGGCGAGTTTAATGTAAGTGGACAACCTATTTATACGGGATTAAACGGTCGCATATTATTTTTCCCTAATAGGTTATATGAAGATCTTAATATTCATCGCAAGATATATGTTCCTGAAAACCATCAGTATGCCCGTTATATGGAGGTTATTGAAAATACATCAGATGCTGAACAGAATGTTGAAATAGAATTGCGTGCAAGTCAAAGCTCTTGGTCTGTTGCTGCGATTTCCACATCATCTGGAGACACTATCTTAAATAAAGAAGATGGTTATGTTGTTTATAGTAGTTGTGATCTTTATTATACACCATTTGCACATGTGTTCATGGGGTCTGATAAGAATGGATATGATGAATGTGAGGTCATGGATGCAGGCATAGATTCTTGTGAGGGTGTTAGTTCCTATGTTAGATACTCATTACAAATCCCGCCAGGAGAACGCCGGATTATCCTTCACTATTCTATACAGGATGAAGATCCAGACAATGCGACCACCCTTGCCCAGGACCTGTATGCCTTTGAACAGGAGTGTTTTGTCGAGGGTATGACCAGGAAAGAGCTGGATGATGTTGCAAACTTCACCTTCCGTGGGGTTGACAGCGATTTTGACGGCGTAGCGGATTATGATGAGGTCCTATCCGGCCTTGACCCGTTCGTAAGTGATACAGACGGCGACGGCATGCATGACGGCTGGGAGGTCGAATACGGTCTTGATCCGCTCTCTGTTGACGATGCCGCCCTGGATAGCGATTCCGACGGCCTGACAAACCTTGAAGAGTTCCTGCACGGCACGAATCCCTCGAGCCAGGATACAGACGGTGACGGCATGAGCGACTATGAAGAGATATTCATCCATGATTTCGAACCGCTTGATCCTGATGTAGACCATGACGGCATGCCTGACAGCTTTGAAGAACAATACGGGCTTGAAGACTTCTCGGCCGGTGACGACCCTGATAATGACGGGCTTACCAACCTTGAGGAGTACACCTATAGTACAGACCCTACAAACCCGGACTGTGATGACGACTACCTGCTGGACGGCTGGGAGATCAAGCGCTGCAGCACTGACCCGATGCAGTGGGATTCAGACCACGACGGCACGGCCGATATCCACGAGCTGTATGCTTTCGGTACAGACCCGATGGATCCTGAAAGCCGGCCTGATACAATGAGCTGGTATGATCTGAATATCGTCAAGGATACACACAGGTTTATTACGGATATATCTGTTGATGAGCAGTGCCTGACCCAGGGTGATAAGGCCCTTGCACGATTGCCGGAACTTATTGCCGGCGGTGATCATTATTACGCGGGAGCAAACGGGCCGCAGTGCCTGGAAGACCTAGATTTGGGTGAACTGGATAAGTACTCGCCGCTGTTTGGTCAGTACGAGCCCGCATGCTTGTATGCAGCAGAACCGGGAGAGATAAGGTCAGGGGCGACAGTGATGGATGACCTGATCGTGAGCCGAAGGTTTGTCCTCCCGCATGCAGATGTAGATTACACACGGATCATAGAGGTCTTTGACAACCCGACCGATCAGGATGTCACCGTGCCTGTTGATCTTCAGGGAGAATATCTTGAGCTGGCCTACAATACCGGCCTGTATACATCGAGCGGAGATACAGTGCTAGGCCATGATGATAATTATGCGATCGCTTATAACTATGAGAAGAATAGCGGATATGTGCTGCATGTCTTTAGCGACGGTAGTTCCGGCCTAACACCGGGAGAAGGCTCTACCGGTACTGACGGATACAATATATGGAAACTGAAATATGAGCTGACAGTCCCGGCAGGCTCAAGGCGCATCATCATGCATGCACTGGCCGTGACCGATGATATGGCGTCTGCCCAGGCCAGGGCGCAGATGATTATGACTGGTCCCGATGACCTCTGCTACGGGCTCTCTGCTGATGAGGCCGGTGATATCGTGAACTTCACCCTGGATGATACGCCCAGGGCGCGCTTTGTGGGTATCGATCAGACCGGGCAGGTTTATGTGGGCCAGGAGATCCTGGTCAGTGTCGAGGCGGCCTTTGCTGAGTCGGTAGAGCTTTATGTAAACAATGCTGTGTATGATACGATCAATACCGGCCCATACCTGTTCAAGGTAACAGTCCCGTCAGTAGATGTCTTTATGATCGAGGCCGTAGCACGAGGCAGAAACGACATGGATGCCTCAACAGGCCAAGTCTCGATCCCGGTGCAGTCTATGTTTATGATCAAGCCGGTACACGCCCCCGAGCTCCTCTTTGCAGCGCGCAAGACCGGCACATCCTGCGAGATAAGGTGGATCGATTCTAATGATAACGAGCTGGAGATCTCTATAGAGCGTTTAACAGACGTTGGATTCGCCGAGCTCACAAGGATTCCGGGTGGTGTGTCAGGCTTTGTAGACACAGGGCTCACGGAAGGCCGTGAATATTCTTACCGCATACGTGCGGCAAACCTGGCCGGTACTTCCGGTTATTCAAGGGTGGTTCAGGCCAGTGAATATATGCATGATCCGCCCGCCGATTTCTCGGTCGGGGCTGTATCGGCAGGGCATGTGGACCTGCTATGGGGCGATAACTGCTGGATGGCCGACGGGTACTATGTCGAGGCATCAACCGATGGCATCAACTTCAGTACATTATTAAAAAGCAGCATGGAATCAACGAGCTGTGCTCCCTATCTGAGCGTTGATTCTTGTCTGGGGCTTGATCCGCAAACCACCTATTATTTCCGCGTATGTGCATATGATTATGAAGGACGTGTAAGCGATTATACAAACGTGGTCAGCGCCACCACTGCTCAACAGGCCCTGACCATCCCTGCTGCGCCGTCGGGCCTTTTAGGTGAACTTTTTTTTGATTGGTACCACTCTGCTTCTCATCCTGTTAATCTGGAGCTTGGCTGGGAGGACAATTCCGATAATGAGGAGGGTTTTGTCATAGAGATCTCCACGGACGGTATTAATTTCATTGAATATTACACCACACCGCCTGATACTTTAGCCATTTATGATGCGTTCGGCTACCATGAAGATAACCCGATACCGGAATTCGATGTGCCATATGTGTATTTCCGTGTGAAGGCGGTCAATGCAGCCGGTCCTTCCGAATATTCAACTACCAGGGTATCTGCGGAAAAAGAAGAGCCTGAATGCGAAGGTTAATGTGAAGATGGTGAATGTTGGTATCCTATTTCGTAAATATTTATACAGGAGAAACAAACATTAAAATATTTAGTATATTATAACGATATAAAGGATAAAAGATACTATGCAAAGGATTTACTAAGGAGGGATTAGGCATGAACAGTGTTTTAAAGGTGTGTATGGTTTTGGTGTGCTCTTTTGTGATTTGCGCCCTCGGGTGCTCTGATGACAATACCATAGCAAAGGTCAACGGCAAAAAGATTTCAAAGGCTCAGTTTGAAGCCTTCCTGAAATTGAAGAACATCCCGGGTGATGACAAGGCCCGGCTCAGGCCCGTGCTCGATGATTATCTCGAACGCGAGGCCATGGCGGAACTTGTCAAGGAAACGGCATTTATCGACTCCGCCATTACAGATGCAGAACTCGCAGAGTTCCGCAAACAGATGCTGATCTCGCGCTATTTTGAAAACTACCTCAAGGACAAGGTCAATGATGAGGCCGTGATCAATTACTACAACACCAACATTGATGAATTCGAGACCGAACAGATAAAGGTCTCGCACATATTGCTCAGGACAAATCCCAAGATGAGTGCCAACGAACGAAAGGCCATTCAGACAAAGGCGCATGAAATTTACAGCAAGCTCGCAGCAAAGGCTGATTTTGCAGATCTTGCCAAGAAATTTTCCGAAGACAAGGTCTCTGCAAAGAACCACGGAAGCCTGGGCTGGATAAAGCGCGGTGCCATAGACCCGACCTTTTCCAAAAAGGTCTTTTCCATGCAGCCTGGTGAGATATCGCAACCTTTTTCAACCGTGTTCGGCTTTCATATCGTGCGCATCGATGAAGATATACAGACAGTCAAGGCCCCGTTGGAAAAGGTCAAGGGTGATATACGTTTTCGCCTGAGGAGCCAGGCAAAGGATGCAGAGATGGAGCGCCTGAAGAAACAGATGAAGATCGAGGTTTGCAATTGATGAACAGATATTTTTATATAAACCTGGTGCTGTCTGCCTTGCTGTGTGTGTTTTTATGCAGCTGCACGAATAAGGAACCCGCCCCATCCCCACAAGAGGATGTTTCGGGAATAATAGCCCGTGTAGGCGATACAACGATAACCGAGGCCGACCTAGCCCTGTTGGCCGGGAAGACCCTTGGCATCAAAGATTCGGCAGACATTGACAGTCAGGCCCGTATAAAACTCATCGACAGCCTTGTAAAGAGCCGGGCCATAGCGATCCAGGCTGAAAGGTCTTTGCTGCAGGCTGAAATGACGGAGATTGACAATAAGGTTGCAGCCTACCGGGAGGAATTGCTGGTCAATAAGTATCTGCGAATGCATGCGGATTTGAATCCAATGACGAATGAAATGATAAAGGAATACTATGTTCAGCACCTGGATGAATTCGGAGGCAAAAAGATCAGGGCCTTTGAATATGTAAAGAGCGGGCCTGACCCGGATGAAGATACCCGTGACAGGATTATCTCTGAGATGGCCAGGCTCAGGAAAGTGAAAGATTGGAACAAAGAGGAAAAGCGGCTGAATGGAGCCGGGCTTTTCTATCACAAGGCCAGACTTTCGGTGGATTTGCTTGAAAAACCGCTTAGGGGCCTGGTGGAAAATACAGCCGTGAACAATGTCTCCGAGGTGTTTGCAGGTCGTGAGATCGTAATGGTCCGGGTACTTGAAGAGACCGAACTTCCGGCCCGGCCTTTGGATGAGGTCAGCGCTGTGATCCGGAGAAAGCTTGCGCCCGTGGTTATGAAACAGGTGATCGCACAGGCTTCTTCTGATGCGCTTGAACAGACTTCAGTGACATATATGCAAGAAAAGGATATTCCCGAGGTACAGAAATAAGGATGGGGATTCCTGTAAATAAACAGAATTGAAAAGTAATAATATCGAGGAGTTGTTATGCGGTTCTTGACAGGTAATACGGAGGTATACAGGTTCTATAATAGGGATATGAACGAACAAGGCGCAGTGATCAGGCTGTTCAAGGGGCTGCGCAGTATTGCAATAATAGGTGCTGCAATATCTTTATTATGCCTGGGCAATGCCTTTGCCGCCGATCCTGTGGCAGATGCGGGCGGTCCGTATTCCGGTATTGTCGGCCAGAATATATATTTCAACGGCTTACAGTCAAGCGACCCTGATAATGATCCGTTGAGCTATGTATGGGATTTCGGCGACGGAACAACCTCGACCGGAGCAACACCTGCTCATGTCTACAACGTGGCGGATGTATATGAGGTGACCCTGACCATAGACGACGGAGTAGGTTCTGCAACAGCTACAACCAGTATTGTTATATCTCCGCTGACAGTTGATGTTACTGATGATATAGACGTGAATAAGTCTCGATTGCGTTATGACCGTAGAGCCTCCATAAGCTACCTTTATGTCTCTCTGACAAATACCGGCAATGATACTCTGGAAGCCCCGATAAAGGTGATTATTGAAAGCATCAGCTATGATAGCGTTTCTGTTTCAAATCCTGACGGCTATGATGTAGACAACAAACCGTATTTTGAATATTTATCCGCTAATGAGCTATTTGGCCCGGGAATTACAACCGATACAAAAAGATGGAATTTTTCAAACCCGAATAGAAAGCGATTTAGGTATACTCTCAAAATAATATGCCCGGGCATTCATGATCAGCAGACAGCAGACCGTGACGGCGACGGGTACAATGATGATGTCGATGCATTTCCGGACGACCCGACAGAATGGTCTGACCTTGACAGTGACGGCATAGGCGACAATGCCGATCCTGACCGGGACGGAGACGGCATCAGCAATGATTATGAGGCCCAGGCAGGCACCGACCCGAACGACCCTTCCAGCACACCGTCTGACCTTGACGGCGACGGTATTCCGGATCAGATAGATGCTGATCGCGACGGGGACGGACACAATAACGATGTGGACATATTCCCGGACGACCCGACGGAATGGTCTGACCTTGACAGTGACGGCATAGGCGACAATGCCGACCCTGACCGAGACGGAGACGGCATCAGCAATGATTATGAGGCCCAGGCAGGCACCGACCCGAACGACCCTTCCAGCACACCGCCTGATCTGGACGGCGACGGTATTCCGGATCAGATAGATGCTGATCGCGACGGGGACGGACATAATAACGATGTGGATATATTCCCGGACGACCCGACGGAATGGTCTGACCTAGATAGTGACGGCATAGGCGACAATGCCGACCCTGACCGAGACGGAGACGGTATCAGCAATGATTATGAGACCCAGGTAGGCACCGACCCGGACAGCATGTCAAGCGTTCCGTCTGATCTTGATGCAGACGGTATTCCTGACCAGGTTGACGATGATCTCGATGGTGACGGTCATTCCAATGCAACTGACATATTTCCAGACGATCCGAACGAGTGGGCCGACCTGGACGGTGATGGTGTCGGTGACAATGCAGACCCTGACCGAGACGGAGACGGATACGGTAACGCCGATGAGATCGCTGCCGGTACCGACCCTGACGATCCGTCCGATTTTCCGGATACCACACCCCCGGTAATTACCATAGATGGTGATACAAACCTCTCCACGACAGATGCCTCCATCAACCTTTCCGGCCAGGTTACGGATGCATCAGGAATCCAGCGAGTGTATGTACTTTCAAGCCAGTATCCCGGTATTGAGTTCAGCGTAACACTATCAGGTGATAACTGGACAATAGACATGCCGCTGAAACAAGGTTCAAACAACCTTACGATCGTCGCCCTTGACACGGCACTGAACTCTGCCGAGCTTGCCGTTATGGTACAGAGACAGGCTTCAGATTACATGATAGATCTCACTATAGACAGGCCACGACCCAATGCGGTTGTGCAGTCTTCGTCAATACGGGTGGAAGGAAATCTCAAGACCGAGACCGAATACAGCACAATAAGCATAACAGTTTCCGGAAATCAGGCGAGTATAACTGGCACCGGCGACCCGACCGTGATGAGCTATGTCTGTGACAATGTGCCTCTGACTGTTGGGAACAATACAATAGAGGTTGCGGCCAGCCTTTCTGAAGCAGTGCATGGACAGCAGGATCAGACAGTCAAGAAATGGCTCCAGGTAACATGCGCTCCTGAACAGCACCAGGTGGACCCGCCTTCGATAATGATTTCGAGCCCGCCGCCCGGTGCATGGATGGGTACGGACAGCTTTTATGTCGAAGGCACTGTAACCGGATATGCCGAGCCCCTGTCTCTGACAATGGGCGCAACACCGATCACCCTGACAGGCTCGTCCGCCACGGAAAAGAGTTTCCGGGTCCTGGTGAGTTTTATTCAGGGTCAAAACCAGATCGGACTCATGTTCACCTCCGGTGACGGCCTTGACCAGTCATCAACGATCAGTGTGAGCTATTACCGGGACAATACAGCCCCTGTTATAGATCTAGATAATCAGATCCTTCCCATGCCGGCGGAGAACACGGTGAATAAATACCCCTACGAGATAAGCGGGACAATCATCGATAACAACCTGGCTGCCTTTGAAATCAACAACCAGGCCGTAGCCGTGGCCCCTGCCGGTACAGAGGGACAATATCTTTTCAGTGCTCAGCTCTCCATAAGTGCGGCTGTTCCGTCACTGGTCACCTTGAATGCCCGTGACTTTGCCGGTAATGCCGCTACCCGTTCATACAGCCTCCAACTTGAAAACGACCTGATGATCGATATGGTCCTGCCAAAAGACGGCACAGAGCTTATAAACCAGGCAGAGCCCATAACAATGAAGGTGGTTGCCAAATTGACCGGCACTGCCCAGGGCAGCCTTTATTCGCTCGAACTGCGTGACGGTACAGGCGCGATAGTTGCCTCATCATTTATACAGAACAACGCAGGCATTATCTCGGGTACCATAGAGGTGCCCGCGCTTACAGGCGATTATGAACTTCATCTGAGCGTGCTGGATGTCACAAACAGCATGCTTGGAGGAACTGTCACAGACATCAAGGTGGTTGATCCCGAACCTATAGCATTAGAGCTTGCCAAGGTCACGCCAGCCGACAATGAAAAAGATGCAGACATAAACACGGGCATAGGCCTGTTCTTCAACAAGCCTCTCGATCCCGCACTGCTCAGTGTCGAGGTCTTCGAGACAGCCCACGGCTTCACCTATGTAGACGCGGACGAGCCAGGCACGGACAGCCTGCATGCAAAGGGCTACGAACTGCAGCAGGTCAACCGCGAGCATGAGCTGGTGGACGGCGTGCTTTCCGTACTGGAAGGCGCCACTGCCGCCACATTCTATCCGACAAGGGATATCGCCTATAACGCCGTTGTTTTTATCGATGTAAGCTATGACGGTGATGAGATAGCACGCACATCCTATCAAACAAGGGCCCTGCCGACCTTTATCGAAGGCGGGGTGATCGACCAGTTCGGCCAGCCGGTCCAGGGGATCAGTGTTTCTATAGAGGAGCTTGGCCGGGTAACATCCACCAATGAAAATGGCATGTTCTCCTTCGGCCATGGACAAAGCGTTCAGGATATTATCCCGTCTGGCCGCTACAGCCTTTACATTAACAACGGGCTTGAGGTTCGGGACTATGGGTCCTACTGCCGGTTGATATCAATCCAGCAGAACAGACGTAACTATTTGGGCAGCATAACCTTATCCCAGTTGAACAAGGAGGTCCCGTTCAGCTTCATAGCAAGCAACACTAGCGAGGCCGTAATAAACGGCGGTGAGGTAAAGCTCGGCCTTGCAGGAGTAAACCTCCTGTTCCCTGATACAAAGAACCAGGGCGGCATACACGTACAGTTCAGCCTGATAACTGCGTTACCGTATAAATTTATGGAGACATGCGCGCCCTTGTGGACCTACTCGGTCCAGCCGACAGGCGTCAAGGTCTCGGGCAGCATGCAGATCGATATAAAGCTGCCTGCCTATCAGGGCGGTTTTGAATACGCACCTTTGGAGGGTGAGTATGTGGTGCTGGTCGGCCTTGACCCGGACAGCTTCAGCCTGGTGCCCGCAGGTGTGGGGCAGATGGAGGCAGGTCACATAATAAGCCGCGGTCTGACACGCTTTAAAGTTCTCGATCAGATAGGCTATGCCAGGGCCCTGCCCGATTTGATCGAAGACCTCAAGGCATATGCGGATGGGGATTTGTCGTTTGAGAAACTCATGGTCAAGCTCCAGACCTACACCTTGAGCACAACCGGGGGCGAGTGATGGATAAAAAGAATCTGTTAGAGGAATACATGATGACAACTGCGAAGCACTCTTTGGCATTGGTTTTGATGATAATTTTTGCAGTCGTAACAACATCTGCACAGGCAGCCCAGATAACCGGGTATGTATACACCCGCGCACCTATATTGTCTGAAAACAGCAAACCTATATGGTGCGAGTATGCGGATGACGGCTCGTTCGTGTTCGACATAGCCGAGGCCACCGGGCAGTTCGATCCGAACAGCTGCCGCGTGATCTCAGGTCTGGAATACCAGGGGTATGTCGATGCCTACAATGCCCTGCAGGGTCAATACAATAACCAGTGCCTGCTCATGAGCAGGGATGAATATTTTTCTACGGATCTTTATACGGCAACAGGAGTCCTGATCAATAACAAGCCTGATACTGAATCAGCCTATGTAGTGCTGCTGCCCGAGAACATGAGGCTGCAAAGTGATCAGCTTATCCTCGCAAAGTACCCGGTCAACCCAATGGTGGATATAGTAGATGCCATCCAGTCCCTGCTGATAGATAGTTCAGGATTGATTTTGCATGAGACAAGTAACCGTATAGGTTTCAAGGCAGCGTTTTTGAGTGACGAAGAAGGCCGTGTCTATGACCCGGACCAGCACCGCATAAGAAAGTCAACGGATCAGATCCACGGACCCATATCCGGTGTATCGGTTGAGAAAGCGGGATTTAATAAGAGCTATACCGATGATGAAGGTCATTATGTTCTCAGGTGGTACTCGATTCCGTGCCCATATCACGGCTACAACATAGAGGGGTATGCGGTAGCCAAGCTGTATTCGAGGCGGTTCAATCCCAAGGCTGCGACAAGTACAAGGTCTTATTATCTTTGGCAAAGATTCAACGAGACGTGTGTGCCTGAGGTCGATTGCAGTTATACGCACACGTTTGGATTCGTTACAGGGCATATGTGCTCACCCATGAGCATGGGCAAAGTGACAATGTATCCGACCAATGTAGATTTTCTTGTTGATACCACAGTGCTTGCAGGCCGCGCATATTTGAGCCAAGGCGATGGTGTGATCCCCATAGGGGATACGACCGTCTACAGCCTCAGCGGGTTTACCCCTACAAGGGGAGGCTATGGGGTATATGACTATGACGGGGATGGAATTTTAGATACCGTGGTGATCGGCTCCATGCAGGACGACACCGCCAATCCTGGGAAAAAGCGTTTTACACCTGGGCAGGAAGATGTAGCACCCGCAGACCTTGTGCAGGGGATATACCTTTCCATGTCGGGCAAGGACCCGGCGACCGACCAGCCCGACTTTACAAAGCTCATGGACTGGACCCCGAATTTCGGCCATGAGGGTCTTGTTACGGCCATAAGCGAACAAGACCTGCGCAATACAGACCTGTACGTATTTCGTGTCGCAGACGGTGAATTGATAAGCGAACAAATAGGTTTGAGCGAAAGCACTAATGATATAGGTGCTGATGAGGATAGATCGAGGTTTTATTACAGCATGATGATGCGCGGGTCCAGGTCTGTTCATGATGATAGGGTAGGGCCTATAGTAAGAGGCGATTACTCGAACTGGCAGGCGGACAGCGGTGTAAACCCGGAACTGCATGAAAAAAAGGCGGATCACTTAAAACCCGGCGACCAGATAAGGATAGTGGCCGTCAACCGTACAACCGGTTACATCGGATCTGTATTCACCGAGATGCAGGCTGTGGGTTCATCAGGAACAGGGGACATGTCGTTCAAGATAGACGAGATAGTCATGACCCCGCCCAACCTCAAGGTGTGGGTGGAGCGTAATTACGAGATCATAGCAGGCCTTTCCAAGGGAGAGGTGAGGCAGGAGCAGATCATAGGTTATGAAGGGGCAGGGCTTACGAGCGATACGTTCATAGCTGTCTATACAGAGTGGCTCGACCAAAACGACGCGCCCCTGCCTAGTGAGCTTGCAGGCGCAGGTTTTACCGGCCGTATAGTGCAATTGAGCGATAACAAGGTGCTTCCGGGCAATGAGGGGGGCATACACCATTTCGAGATCAATCCGGGCAGACACATGCAGGTCCTGCAGATCCCGCAGGAACAGCTCAGCTCACAGCACTTCTATCTCCAGGTCTCCGGCGAGCCCATTAGCGGCACTCCAGTGTTTTACAACAACACGCGCATAGGCGCGCCCGATTTCACCTCGACCGGAGCCAATCCGGGCAAGCTCTCAAGCCGTCCGGACCGCTACGTTCCGTTCATGGTCCCGGTGTTCGACGAAGAAACAACCGAGATCCAGCGGCAGGCCTACAACGAGGCGCTCGACAACAACCCTTACGTGGTCAAACCGAAGCCGGTCTATGAGTGGTGCTACCGCCCGGAGATGCAGTACAGCATGTACGACCTGGAGATCGATGCGATCAACCGTCAGATAGACGAAAACACGAGCGAAGACATCCTCGCAAACGACTCGATCATAAGCTGTGATGACAACTGGGCAGACATCTTCTACAGCCTCACAACGACCGACCTGCTGCCGCTCGATTACATCGACCTGGCAGAGGATAAAGAGCTCGTGTTCTCAGTAGGCGGCCAGGAGATCCAGGTCACAATCGGAAGCGACCAGACCATCCGCTTTGACAACCTTGAGCACCTGGAACTGCTCGATGCGAATGATTTTCTGACCATCAGGCTTGCAACGAATAATGATGCGGGCAATACCCTGTGGGAGTATTCGCTCCAGAGCTATGCCATCGACCACATCGACATAGAAACCGCAGAGCAGAACCTCCCAGTACCGCCGGGTCTCCAGGTGCGTGCAGTTGCCACGACCATACCCGAGAACAGGCCGGTTGTTTGGTCTCTGCTTGAATACCAGCCGAGCGACGAGGCATACCCTATAATTGCTTCCATTGATTCCGCCACAGGAATGATCCGTGTGGAGGATGGTTCCGGATTCGGAGATATCAAGATACGTGCGACCGACGCACAGTACGATACAATCTACAAGGATGCACTGGTATGCGTGGGTTGCCTTGCATGCAGCGCCTCAAACCAGGAGTACTGCGACAAAATAGCCGCAGCCGGGTATTTACGGCTTGCAAGCATAGACGTTAGGTTCAGCCTTGGCCAGGCCGAGAAGGGCAGGTCTGCTGGGGACCTCTATATCAGGTCAAAGGTTCCCAATGCCGATATGTCAACGCCCAAAGGGCTCGTGTTCAACAGCCTGGTAAGGGGAGTCAAACCCGTATATGATGAAAAGGGCCTAAGGCAGGTTTTAGCCCCGAAGACCTTTGTGGATATCCATGTGATAGATTCCTTTAACTATGAGATAAGGTTCTACGATCCTTCCGCCAGAAACGGCAAACAGGGCAACCTCTACACCCTTGACCCGTCTGCGCTGCCCAATACAATATGGCGCATCCAGAACCCTGATTCCGTTGCGACCATATACAATCGCCTTGTACTGACAGAGATCAAGGACGGGAGTAGTTCAATAAACGAATATGTATGGAACGCCACAGAGCACACCTGGAGCCTTAGCAAGAACAGCGGTGCACTAGTAGAAACCCGCACGGAAGAACAGATCGGGGATAATCTTGTCTGCAACCGTATACTCAGAGACAGTAACGGTGTTATCGGCTCGCACACCCGAACCACCTTCCATGAATATCCCTGGGGAAAGAGTGTGATCGAGACGGTCACAAACCCGGCAGGGGAGGCCCTTACCACTACAACAAGCTATTATGATGACAGCGGTGCATCAGGCAGTTACGGCAAGGTAAGGCTGCAGGTAAACCCTGACGAATCATGGCAGAGCTACAAGTATGATGCCCAAGGCCGCACGACCATGGTTGTCCGTTCATGGCTGGATGCGCCTGCAGGCTCATCAGCAGGGTCGGCCCGTGCAACCGCATACAGCTATGCCCCGGCAGGCTCTCAGGACGCCAAGATGCCGGAAGATGCAGCAAGGCCGCGTATGGTCACAGAGACCATACAGGGTATAGTAACCGGGAAGACATATTATTCTTATAGTACACTGCCCAATGGTGACAGGGTGGAGATCACCGAACGTTGCGCCTCGGCATCCTCATCATTCGGGGACGCAGCAAACACCCGCACTGCAGTCATTACCAATGCCCCCGGCACGGACGACCCCGGTTCCGGATATACCCGCAGCATAGAATATGACGACGGCAGGCTCGACACCTATGCCTATGAAAAAGGGACATATACGGCAGGATCTCCCGGCGTGTTCATGCCCGGAGACGGCACGTACAGGCGTACCACCATTACCCACGGCACAAAAGAAAAGCCTCAGGGCATAGCAAACAGAACAACAAGAGAGGTGAGCATAGAAGACAAGTGGGGCCGTACCCTTATCACACAGACCCTTGTATGCACTGGAAGCTCTTATGAATGTATACAGTGGACATCGAACGAATACGACAGTCAGGGCAGGCTCCTTGCATCCACAAACTCGGACGGCACGTGCACACAAAGCACATGGGACTGCTGCAACCGTACATCATCAATCGACAGCCAGGGAATAAGCCACACCTATGAATATGACGTGCTCAAGCGTATGGTCACAGAGACGAGACAGGGCACGGCAGGTGGCGCATACCCGGCGCAGCCCGACATGATAACTACCCACACATATGACCCGGCAGGCCGCAGGCTCTCCAGCACCATAACGGCCGGTAGCATCATCCAAACCCGGTTTACCGACTATGACGGTGCAGGCAGGATAGAGAGTCAGACAGATGCGGCGAACCGCACAACCACCTACAGCTATGCCCAGGGGGGCCGCATAACAACCGTGACCCGGCCCGGCAGCATAATCGAGACAACAGAGCGCCACCTTGACGGCCGCACCCACAGTATCACGGGCACAGGCGTCATCCCGCGCTATTACACATATGGAGTAAACCCTGACGGCACGCAGTGGACAACCGTGCACACAGGCTCGGCAGGTTCTCCGGTCTGGGAAAAGACCACGTCGGACCTGCTCGGCAGGACCATATCAACCGAGCGCCCAGGCCCTGTAGGTATAGAAACAGTTGAAAACATATATGACGAAAAAGGCCGTCTGGTAAAGACCATCACCCCTGGCCAGGCAGACACGCTTTATGTATACGATGAACTCGGCAACCAGTACATGACGGGCCTTGACATAGATGCAAGCGGCACGCTTGACCCGGGCGGCACGGACCGCATCAATTCAAGCGAGACAGAGTATGCAAAGATAGAGGGCAGTTGGTGGCAGGAAAGCGTGCAGATGGTATATGAAGACAGCGCCCCGGTCACAGCAGGGACGAGCCGTTCCAGGCTGACAGGCCTAGGCGGAGGTATAACCGCACAGAGCGTATCCATCGATATCAACGGCAATGAGACCATATCTCAGACATCCGTCAATCGTACAAGCAAGATGGTAACCCAGACAACCCACCACCCGGATTCCGCCATAGACAGCCGCAGCATAAGCGTAAACGGGCTTCTCATGGCAAGCCGGACCCAAACCGGCATAGAGTACACCTATGAATACGACGCAATGGGCCGAAGGACAGGGCTTATCGACCCGAGAATCGGCAAGAGCACAACGCACTATAATGAAAACGGCGAGGTCGATTATGTGGAAGATGCGGAATCAAACCGCACCACCTATACCTATGATGCCGAAACAGGCCGCAGGCTGACCGAGACCAATGCGCTTTCGAAGGTGACCCGCTATGCCTACAACCTGCAGGGCCAGGTCACGCACACCTGGGGAGACGCTACATACCCTGTATCGTATGACTATGACGATTACGGACGCATGACGCAGATGAAGACCTACCGGACAGAAGACGGGTGGAGCGGCGAGACATTCCCGGCCTCGGCAGCAGGTGACACCACCCGATGGAACTATGACGAGGCGACAGGTCTGCTTTTATCAAAGGAAGACGCAAGCGGTAACAGCACGAGCTATACATATACCACAGGCGGCAAACTGAACACCAGGATATGGTCGCGATTAGGCACCAACAACGCCCTGCTTGTCACTACATATGCATATGATAACGGCACGGGCGAGCTGCTCACCATAGACTATTCCGATGATACGCCGGATATAGGCTTTACCTATGACAGGCTCGGCAGACAGGTGACAATCACGGACGGCGCAGGCTCGCGCACGTTTACCTACAATGATAAGTTGCAGCCCGAGGCCGAGACCATCACAGGCATGATCAACGCTGAAATCACCCGGACCTATGAGACGGCAGGTGTTCCGGGCAGGGCAGACGGTCTCAGCCTGGATACGGAATATAGCCTCACCTACGGTTATGACGATTATGGCCGTTTCAGCAACATAGGCTGGAGTGCAGGCACAGGCACAGGAACTGCAACATACGCCTATGTGCCGGGCTCGGAACTGATCCGGAGCCTGACAACAGATAGCGCTTACCAGGCCGCATACACCTATGAACCGCACCGCAACCTCAGGACACAGGTCAGGAACACGGCGGGTGGTACCCTTATCTCCCAGTATGATTACGAGTATGACAAGCTCGGCAGGAGGACGTCAGCGCTCAATACCGGATCAGCCTTTAGCGCACCTGCATTCAATCTATACACCTACAATGACCGCAGCGAGCTGACATCATCGACCCGCTACCAGGGCACCGATATCACAGATACATCCAATCCGGTAACCCCGCAGGAAAGGTCATATGCCTACGACCCGATAGGCAACCGCACCGAAGCATCAGGCTGGGATGAAACGGCAAGTACATTGGAGCATCTAACCTATACGGCAAACCAGCTAAACCAGTATGACCTCATCGATATAGATACCGGCCCGTCACAGGGCCTAACCTATGATACGGACGGCAACATGACGTCTATCACAACAGACGGCGTTACCGTGGAATACACATACAACGCAGAGAACCGGCTCATAGCAGTAGCCCCGCAGAGCCCTTCTGATGGAGACAAGCGCCTTGAGTATGCCTATGACTACATGGGCAGGAGGGTCAACAAGAAGGTCTATTCCTACTCGGCAGGCTCATGGCTTCAGGAATACGAATCCTTGTATATTTATGACGGTTGGAACCTGATCAAAGAGACAATGCAGGGCCAATCCGTTGTTGACAGCTACTATGTATGGGGCTTAGACTTATCTCAGACCCAGCAAGGCGCAGGCGGGGTAGGCGGCCTTGTGGCAAGGGTCGAAGGCTCTTTGACAAGCAATTATCTATATGACGCCAACGGTAATGTAGGCCAGCTCGTAGACGCATCAAACGGCACTATACTTGCCCACTATGAATACGATCCGTACGGCAACCTCGTGGATGCTTCGGGGAGTGCCTGGGAGGAGAATGCGTTCAGGTTCTCGACGAAATATTTCGATGGTGAGACCGGGCTTTATTATTATGGGTACAGATATTACTTGGCTCAGATTGGTCGGTGGGTTTCGAGGGATCCGATAGAGGAAATTGGGGGAATTAATCTCTTTAGTTCATTTAATAATTCACCAATAAATCAATATGATATGCTTGGATTGGCAGTTCCTGCGGTAATAATTGGTATAGCAATAGATGTGGTAAAGACATTGTCTTTAGATTTTTTGAAACTTTCAGATGATAAGTTTAATGTATGTAAAGAATTGGCAGAAAGGCTACGCCTAGATATGAAAGTTGCTGAAATGGATTATTGTTCGGGGACTAATATTGATTTATATAATAAGCCAATTTATAACCCTGAGGATTTTAAGAAAAAATTCACGAAAATATTATTCAAGGCTATCCTTTCGAAGGGTATATCAAAAGGATTTAACAAGATATTAGGAAAACAGGAAAATAAAGGCTTATCTTATGCTCTTGATAAAGGTGTTGGTGGCGGTGTTGAAAGAGTCATTGAGAATATAACAAAAGATATAGAAGTAGATATTTCTATGATTGTTGAGGCCAAGTGTATCGGATGCAAATCTTCTGATATGAAACTGGGTCTGTATTTATTCTATGCGATAAATGTTAAAACTGATGGTGGCCCATCGTTTACTGTTGCCTATAAAAGGGCTAATGACGTGCCTTTTTCGTGTACAGGAACTTTTTATGAAGGACTTTCGCATGGACGAATTAAAAGTGTTTGTTGTTTTTGTAGAAAAAAATAAAGGAATGTCTATTGTCATAATGGAGAATAATCGGTGATGAAAAAGATATTTTTGGTGTATATTTCAGTTTTAGTGATTCTTCTTTTCAATATTTTTGACTCTGCTCATGCGGGGGAAAAAATTGTTCAGGTTGATTCGTTTGTTTACACAATTGGCCTTAAATCGGACGGAACTGTTATATCAGCAGGACAAGAAGGTGATAGCAGTTGTGATGTTGGTTCATGGGCAGATATTTTACAAGTGACAACAGGTGGTTTTCATACCGTAGGATTGAGATCCGATGGTACAGTGGTCGCTGTAATACATAATAAAGATAATGATGTTGGACAAGCCGATGTAAATTCATGGAAAAATATTGTTCAGGTGTCAGCTGGTCCTTTTCACACTGTAGGACTACATGAGGATGGAACATTGGTGGCTGTTGGTATTAATTCATATGGTGTGTGCGATGTGAAATCGTGGACAGGAATAGTGCAGGTTTCTGCAGGTAATGATCGTACGGTTGGTTTAAAATCCGATGGAACAGTAATAGCTGTGGGTAATAATAAATATGGGGCATGTAATGTTGGGTCATGGTCAGGGATTAAGCAGGTGTCTGCGGGGAGTGCTCATACAATAGGTCTAAAATCCGATGGAAAGGTTGTTGCTGCCGGGAATAACATAGATGGCCAAAGTAACGTGCTATCATGGAAAAATATAATACAAATATCAGCTGGGTTTTATCACACAGTTGGTTTGAAATCCGATGGGACAGTTGTAGCAGTTGGAAGCAATTTTTATGGAGAGTGTGAAGTAAATTCATGGACTGATATTCAGCAAATTGCAGCAGGAGGGCAGAATACTTTAGGCTTAAAGAAGGATGGTACAGTTGTGTGTGCAGGATCTAACAAGATAGGTCAATGTAATGTGAAATCTTGGGGACGGTAGAGGGACATCCTATAGTCGATCAGCCAACAAGGAAATCAGGAAATAAGAGGGGTCGCGTCTCAACAATCAACAAAAGAGGAGACAGAGGGGTCAGGTCGCAACATTCAACAAAATGACATTGAATAGAATAAAGCTTGCTCTTTGAAAAACGAATATTGCGCAGGGTGCTTCCAGGACAGAGCCGGGGGTCTGAAAAAAGCCTCTCTGGGGGGTTTTTGCGTGTAGTAATATCTGGGTACAGATATTACTTGGCTGAACTTGGGCGGTGGTTGACAAGGGATAAAATAGGTTTTATGGGAGGATATAATCTCTATTCATTTATTAATAACTCAAGTTTCGCACCCCTTAATAGTGAGATAAGAGCCAATTGCCTGATCAATTGAGTCAATGAAAGGGGAGAAATCGTCTTCGATTTTCAAGAGCGCGAAGATGCACTTGAGGGAATGTTTGAACAGTCCTTTAAAGAACTCCCATAACCGGTGGGCATAGGTAACCATACCCGATTGTTCAGCAAGGTGCTCAAAGAGTCCTCCCATTGTGGGATATTTCTCGATCTCATTGAGGAAACCGAGCAGATTATATCTAAGAAAGCTCAAAGTAGTTGCGCATACCTGGGAATTGAAGGAATTGCTCTGGTCCTTGCCGAGTTCGAGAAGTTGCTTGCTCTCCTTAAAGCATGCCTCGATAGCCCATCTATTTGTATACTTCCTGAATATGGTGGCGTCATGAAGATGCGTGTCAGTAGAGAGAAAGGCTACCCACTTGGGATCTTTGTCTTTTCGAACCCCTTTTATATCACCATCCTGTGGCTCACAATAATCTTTTGAAAATATTATGGTAACTTTCTGTCCGGTATTAGGCAATGTTACGTTTGCCCGTGCTATCCGAAGACCTGTTCTTATATCTTTCCTGAACAAAGGTTTTACCTTCTGGTACAGTTCACTCAGGCGGTACTGCTTGCCTTTATACCCATATTTAACCTTCGTATCCTTGAGGCGGCATATAACATGAAGATCCTTGCTGATTTCCCTGATGGCACTGATGAATACCGGCCAGGAATACCAGCTGTCAAAAAGCACATACCCTGCGGTGATCCCATGGGACACTGCCCTTCTCAACATCATAAGGGCGAGATCAAGTTTGCTATACATAGAGGCTTCCCTGCTTATTTGACCACTTATACTCCGACCATCTCCTATACGTTCATCAGGACTCTTCGGGTGACGTTTCTTGCCGTATTTATAGGAAAAGTCCAAAGCATACACACCCTTGCCTGTGAAGAGACCGAGCACGACTACAGTATAACCAAGCACAGACCGGCCCACTGTATGATCATGAACGAAAGAAACATTCTCAATATCTCTGCCTCTTTTTGGGATTATGCTATCGTCTGTTATAAAGCATCTCTCCTTCATAGGTGTCTCGTCAATCTTCAAAACCTTCCAGATCTCCTTCATGATATAGTACAGAAACGATCGCCATCGGTATCCTCTGGCTTTGAACCGGTAAAAGGTGTCCTTCCTACTGCTTGTGTATTGTTCAAGGTGCTTCCGGCAGAAGCTACGAACAGTACGTATCTTCAGCAAGGGCAGAAGTACAAGCACAAACAGGATCTGGGAGGCATGATATCCATCCTTCTTGATTATCTTCGCCTTGTTCATCTGAGTTCTGAATCCAAGCCGCTTAAAGCCTTCGTCGATCTTGGTCTCAAATATCCGTCCTTCTTTATCCAGATATTCTTCGATTTCTCCTTTGAACGTTTTGACCGTCGTGGTATACATGATATGGGACTCCTTTGTGGTTATTTGTTTGTATTGTCAACAACTTATATACCACAAGTGCGAGTCCCTTTCACTATTTTATTTGCCGTTTTTATTGACTTTTTACCCTCAAAACCTTCTAATAGGGGTGCGAAACTTGAGTGAATTATATGGACTTCTTTTACCTTACTAGAATTATATCAATGAAATCATCATATGGCCTTATCGTACCGCTGCAAAGTGGCTCGCTTTTATCCCGCTGTTTCTGGCATGGAATTATATCGGTGATGACAGATATAGACTATAGTCGAAAAAAGGCAAGTCAGATCATGCAGCAGTACGAGTAGCAGACCATTCGGCAGAGGAACCTCCGGGAGCCCTACGGGCTCCCTCCGGCTCCTATGCCGAATGGTCTAAAAAACGGGAATTATAATTGTCGTTGACCGGAAATAATAGTTGACGTTGATCACACAAAAACACTAATTGATAATACAGCTCGATTATTCACCATAGAGACCATCATCAATACATGCTCTGCGTGCTCGCTAAATGCCGGCATCGCATCATTGCGTCCAGCTCAATGACTGGCCTTCTTTTATTTGGCGCTTTTGGCCTAGTTCCTGGTCGCTGATGACAAACATGGTAAAGAATTTCTATATTATTGGAAAATAATTTCACAATAAAAGCAATTATTATATTGTAACAAGGTTTTCTTTGCGAAGATACTAAGAGGTTGTTTGGTGTCAATATGTTAAATTATATTAGTAAGTTATATTGTCTAGTCGATAAAAAAAGCCTTTGTCTGCGTTAGTGGTATATTTATTGCTCTTTATAAATCATTAATTCTATAGTTAGTGTTAGATATAGTAAAAGAGGAGATCAGCATGAAACATCTTGGTGAATTATTAGTAGGTTTTGTTGTATTATTGTGCTTATGGAACACATCTTTTGCTGCCCCACTGGATTTGAGCAGTTTTACGGCTGATCCGGGTGTAGTTGCAGTCGGTTCATCAGCAACATTTACCGAGGATTTTGATGTTTGTTTATGGTATCTATACAATGACAATTTTTATGTAGAAGCTAATGCAACAATTCTATCATTCGACTATTCATTATCATATGGACAGAATGATTATGATGATAGCTTTGTTTTTGACATGTGTTTTTTCACGGAGCTTGAAGTCATTGTTCCTAGTTCAGATCATTTTGAGATAGATCTTACCGCATACAGGGGTACAGAGATTTCACTTGCTTGGGGTCTTGTGTGGGGAGGAGAGGATTCGGATGCCGGAACGACGGCGAATATTTCCAACGTTGATCTTGTCACAGAAGGCGCTCAGCACGTACCAGTTCCTGAGCCTGCAACCATGACGCTGCTTGGGGCTGGTCTTATCGGTCTGGCAGGGTTTAAAAAAAAGGGATATATACGATAATAATGCTAGACATATCAGACTCTTGAAAAAAAGCATCATGCTAATGATATAAATTGTTAAATATTAAAACCGCAGGGATTAAAGAATAGCCGGGCTGTCTGAAATCTGATACGACTTTTAGTGTACCGCCTTTTTTATTTCAGCAGATGCGTTAGATTGTGACTTTCTGGCTGGGACGTATGGGTGAACATTCATAATATTTTAAGATACTAGTTGTGAGCTAAGCAATACGGCTGTAACACCGCCTACAGGAAGATATTTTTAAATAGCCATTAGCGCGCTCGCCCGCTGTCACGGAAGCTGCAAGTAAGTTGCATGAATTGCAATATAGGATATGCACTCGTACCAATAGAGACGTAGTTTATTTATCACTTGGCAGGATGTATAATCAGTTGAGTCTCTAGAGAAAAAATGCCAAGGGATAACCCCCTGAAGAGGTTTTCATTTTACACATATAATCAAACGAAGATTTGCTCCCTCTTGACGCTCGAATACTATTCATATAATATTAATAAATTGATAGGTTTTTTAAATTTTATTGTGAAGTGATCCTCTAAGGTTTTCATGCCGGGATATTATTGTTTGGCCTGTCTGTCTGCGGATATCCTCTGCAGGAGGGCGTATATGGGTTTTAGGTTATTCGGGATATCAATAGCCTTCACTATCATCTTGGCCGGGTGCACGGATATTAGATGGTACGTTGCAGGGCCTTTTGCTAAGAATGCCCATGAGGTCTTTATAAAAGACAGCACTGGGGAGACATGCCTGTATATAGATGGTGAGAATTGGTATACCCTCATTGACCTGAAAGGGTTCGAAGATGTCGTCATGCCTATGGAGGGGCCGTTCAGCCCAAACCAGTTTTTTATCAGAAAGGATAAAGAAGATTGTTACATAAGGATTTATACTCAGAAACTGGCTACTGCAGACAATGAGGAGGATTGTCGGGATCATTTCAATTATGATCTGAGCCGTGATTATGAACTGATAGACATCGGGGGTAAGACAGTAACCGTTGTAGAGACTGAATTGCCCCTGGGGATAAAAGAGAAAAGGACCGCATATTTCTGCACCTATTACGGAGGGTACTGCCTTGTCTTCTGCATAAAGATGAATGAACGGATAGATGAGGATAAGATAGGCAGGATACTGGGTTCTATAACCTTTGTAGATGATGATACCATAAGGAATCGGAACAAGGATATCTTTTATGTATATGACAAAAAGCTCCAGCTTGCTGTCCCGAAGGATTGGAGATATGAGTTCCAAAAGGACATAAAACAATCATCGATCATCCTTGAGCCTCTAAATGGTAATGGTTTCAAGATATTGATGTCGCCCCTGAACAGGTTTGACGGGCCAAGCAAGCTTTCAGTGATCAGAAAAACCACAGTAGAGATAATGTCGAGATGGAATGAAAGATCAGAGATCAGGCCTGCCCTTCAGGAGATGGCCAGCGACGATGTGACCCTTTATTATTTTGATGCAGTCGACAGCACGCATGACCCCGATGCACCGGGTGATTATCCGATGGTCAGACAGGGTCTGGCATCTATCAATGGGTCCGCACTGTATTTTACCATATTATTCAGCGAGGATGGAAAAGATGAAGCCCTTTTGGGTTTCGACGCGATAGCAAACGCCCGTGTGATGGATCTCAGTGATGTCCCCAATATACGTTTTGATGAGTAATTTGAAGATTATTAAGATAATGGGCAAGTCAAGATATCATGTAAATAATATCAAAGTCCGGAAAAGCAGCCCCTTTACAAAATCTTCGAAAGACTATAAGATATTAGATCATTTTTTACTATTCGAAGAGGTATCATGGATATTGATCCTTATATAAGGAATTTGATGGAAAAAGCGGTAAAGGGAGATGCTGTGGCGCAGTACAAGCTCGGTATGGAATACGAGCAGGGCGATAAGATAAAAAGGGATATCGTAAAGACCGTCAAACTTGTACTACTGTCCGCTCAGCAGGGCTATTTAAAGGCACAGATACACGTAGCCGGTTTGTATGAGTCGGGCAGTGGGGTCAAACAGGATCATAAAAAGGCATTTTTTTGGTATGTAAAGGCTGCCGGGCAAGGCAGCACATTCGCGCAGTGCAAACTCGGGATGATCTATATTGAGGGCAGGGGGGTTGAAAAGGATCAGATGAAGGGCTTTGAGTGGGTCAGGGCCTCTGCTGAAAGCGGTGACATCCTGGCGCAAAAGGAACTTGGTATCCTTTACGCACAGGGTATCGGGACAGCAATCGACCTTTCCCGGGCATATGCATGGTTTAGTATGGCATATGAGAAGGGTGATGACTCTGTACTGGAAATCAGAGGACTGTATAGCTCTATGATGACTCAGAAGCAATTGGAGCTGGCAGAATCGATCAAGCAGGAACTGAGCCAACAGCATTAGACATCAGCCCTGAGTCTTTTCTTTCGCCACAGCTCGCATGGGTTGGTTATGATACAGACCCCTTTTGCCTCATGACCATTTGGCCCCATTATTCGACCGATAGAATTCGGTTGTTCGGCCATTTTCATCCATATGCTTAATTTTTATCTCCGATATACGTTTGAGTTGTTTTGCGGCCAGTCTGCGCTGCGAGGCATAGTGCTGAAGAGTTTTAAAACGTGGTGGAGCCGAAGGGAATCGAACCCTCGACCTCTTGAATGCCATTCAAGCACTCTCCCAACTGAGCTACGGCCCCACGCAAGGTAAACCTGCTATCATAAGAGATGATCCGAGTCAAGGTCATTGGCTTATATGTTATAGATGACATTGATATATTGATGATATTAAGGTATTGATTCATCCAAGTACAGATTCTTGGGGGAGTCATGAGGTTTATCGAGACACAATTGCAGGGCGCATTTATCATAGAGCCCAAGGTTTATAAGGATAACAGGGGATTTTTTGTGGAGACCCATAACAGCAGGGTATTCAAAGATAATGGCATAGATTCCTGCTTTGTCCAGGACAACTACTCGTTTTCCAAGAATAAGGGTGTTGTCAGAGGTTTGCACCTTCAGAGATCTCCGCATGAGCAGAGCAAGCTTGTATGGGTCGTATCAGGTTCCGTGTTGGATGTCATTGTAGATATACGAAAGGGTTCTCCCACCTTCGGTAAGTGGGTATCCTACGAGCTCAATAGCTCAGAGCTCAAGATGATATATGTCCCTAAGGGATTTGCCCATGGATTTTGCACACTTGAAGACAATACCCATGTCCTGTACAAGGTGGATTCGTTTTACGCACCCGATGCCGATACGGGTCTGCTGTGGAATGACGAGGACCTTGCGATAACATGGCCTGTCAAAGATCCTGTCCTGTCAGAAAAGGATAAGGGCCTGCCGAGGTTTAAGGATCTGATGTGATAAGGTAGGGCCTGTGTGAGCTCATGCTTGACTTGATCATCTATTCGTTGTTTATAGCCACTTATGTTTTTGATCGTATCAGGCGGTGCACAGCCCGAAGATGTATTTATCAAGGCCTTGGCAAAAGATGCACGCATGATCATTGCTGCAGACAAAGGTGCACAGTATTGTCTCGAGAGCGGGATAACACCTGATCTCGCAGTAGGGGACATGGACTCTGTCCAGCCGGATTACCTTGAGGCGCTAGAAGAGATGGGGGTGGAGATCCTGAGGTTTGATGCGCACAAGGACAGGACAGACACGGCCATAGCCCTTGAAGAGGCTCTAAAAAGGGGGGCGAATGAGGTCAGGATCATCGCCGGGCTTGGTGACAGGTTCGACCACTGCCTGGCTAATGTTCATCTTCTTCTTAAGGCATTACAATCCGATGTCAAGGCATCCATTGTCACTGATAGAGAACTTATATTCCTTATCGATTCAGATCATGAGATCACATCAAAAAAGGGTAGGACCATATCGTTTCTCCCACTTACATCGCATGTCGGTGGGCTTTGCCTTGAAGGATTTGAATATGAGCTGACAAATGCCTCAATGGACATAGGCGACCCTTATGGTGTAAGCAATATAATAACTAAGGATATATCGCGGATAAAAGTCGATAAAGGTATTATTATAGCCGTTTTATCGCCTTGAATATGGTATTATGATACAGGATATTACCATCTATAGCATTATTACAGAAAAGATAAAGGGGGTTGGTGTGAAAAAGAGGCTTGTATTTTCGTTTATTGTGTTTGCTTTTCTCGTTGGTTGTTCCAGTGATCAGGGTGTAGAGGATTTGTCGAATGAAGACAGTTCAATAGTGGTTGCAAAGGTAGGGGAGGATTTTATCCACGAGAGTGAAATCGATATGATGATCTCCGATATGCCGAAGCGTTACAGGTCAAGGTATTCTGATGCCGAGATGAAAAAAAGGCTGATTGATCAGTTTGTAGAGATAAAGGTTCTGGCAGCCGAGGCAAGAAAGAGAGGCGTTGATAAGAATAGAGAAGTGAGATTGAAGATTGAATTTCTGCAGGATCAGGTCCTTGCTAGGGAGATCCGTGATGACCTGATGGACAATGTGCAGGTGACCGATGCAGATATAGAGCAATACTACAACGACAATCCTGATAAATACAGCTCGCCTGAAAGGATCAAGGCCCGTCACATACTTGTTGAAAATCAGAACGATGCAAAGGCTGTCCTGGAAAAGATAAAGAAAGGTGCTGATTTCGCCGATCTTGCAAGAAAAAGCTCAACGTGCCCTTCAGCGAAAAAGGGCGGGGATCTGGGTTGGTTCGGCAAGGGAAAGATGGACCCTGCCTTTGAAAAGGCTGCATTTGACCTTGAAAAGGGCGGTATCAGCGATGTGGTGAAGTCTTCTTTCGGATACCATGTCATAAAGGTTGATGACAGGCGTAAGGCCAAGAAGAGGTCTCTTGAAGAGGTGAGTAGATCCATAGATCGAACCCTGAAGAAAGAGCATGGTGAAAATATGCTTTCAGAGGTAACGGAAAGGGTGAAAAAGGAGATAGGCGTAGAGATCAATCAGGAGTATATGGAATCTCTTGAAAAGGTCGAGACGAACCTTTCTGAAGGGGATGTAACAAAAGAACCCGAGAAAAAGGAGAAGTGATTGGCTCTTTATTCCTGGACCGGTTATACAGATAAGGGCAAAGACACAAAGGGCATGATTGATGCGTCCTCCCCCAGGGAGGCAAAGATCAAGCTCAAGGGTCAGGGTATATTTGTCAGCAATATCTCCGAGGAGATCCCGGTAGGCGCGCCCAAGGATGGCGGAATCAACCTTAAAGACCTCTTCGGAAAGGTCAAGCTTGAAGAGATAACCGTTATGACCAGACAGCTCTCCACCCTTATAGGTGCTTCTATCCCGCTAGTCGAGTCTTTGAGTGCCCTGTATGAACAGACCGAGGCTCCGCTGTTGAAGAAGACGGTCGCTCAGGTCAGGGATTCGGTCAATGAAGGTTTGTCCTTTGCGGATGCCTTGGACCAGCATAAAAAGACCTTTCCTGAACTCTACATCAACATGGTGCGTTCCGGAGAGGCAAGCGGCGCGCTCGATGTTGTCCTCCTGCGACTCGCCGAATATATGGAAGGCCAGCACAGGATACGTTCCAAGGTGCGTGCCGCCATGACATACCCGATATTCCTGTTTTTCATAGCCTCGGCAGTGCTTTTCTACATGCTCACCTCTGTTGTCCCTAAGGTGGTGAATATGTTTGAGAGTATGAATCAGGTCCTTCCCCTGCCGACCCGCATGCTGATAGCCGTCAGTGATTTTCTGGGCGCTACATGGTGGATACTGGTTATTGTCTTTGTCGGTAGCATCTTTCTTATACTAAGATGGAAGAAAACCGAACAGGGGTCTCTCAGGTTCGACCGCATACGGATGGATCTGCCATTATACGGGCCCATATACAGAAAGATATCTGTGGCCAATTTTGCAAGGACCTTGGGGACATTGCTTGCATCGGGTGTGCCCATCATCGAGGCGCTCAAGATAGTCAAGACCGTTGTTCAGAACAGGATTATGGAGAGCACCATAGACGAATCCATAGCAGAGGTGATGGACGGGTCCAGCTTGGCCTTAACACTAAAAAAATCAGGGGTCTTCCCACCGATCCTTATCCATATGATCGGTGTGGGGGAAAAGAGCGGTTCCATAGAAGAGATGCTGATGAAGGCGGCCGAGGCGTATGAGGACGATGTGGAGACAACGGTATCAGGGCTTACTGCAGTGCTCGAACCCCTCATGATAATATTTATGGGGGCGTCCGTAGGTTTCATCATTATAGCCATACTTATGCCAATGCTTCAGATGAGCCAGATTATACGATAAACAAAGGGAGGTGATTCGGATATGAACAACAAAGGCTTTACCCTTATAGAACTCATGGTTGTGATCATTATACTGGGTATCCTTATGGGATACGTGGGTTATCAGTTTATGGGTGCCCCGGATGAGGCCCGTTACAACCAGGCAAACATACAGATCCAGGCACTGGAGGATGCGCTCAAGATGTACAGGTTGGATAACGGTGACTATCCGTCCACTGAACAAGGTCTGAAGGCGCTCGTGGAGAAGCCTACTGCCGGAAATGTACCTCGTAAATGGAGGAAAAACGGTTACCTGGATAGCTCCAGCGTTCCAAAGGACCCGTGGGCCAATGATTATGTCTATCTCTATCCCGGGATCCGCAATTCGAACAAATTTGATATAATGTCTTATGCCGCCGATGGCCAGCCCGGAGGTGACGAATGGGACAAGGACATCGGGAACTGGGAAGGTGATGACCGGAAATAGAGGCTTTACCCTGCTCGAGCTGATGATCGTGATAACGATTATCAGCATCACGATCGGTTTTGTAGGGCCAAATCTGTTCGGTAACCTTACGACCTCCCGTATGGATAAGGCCACACGTGATATGATGACCATTATTCAGATCGCGCGGTCTGCGGCTATAACAAGACACCAGGCATTTTACGTACGATTTGACCTAGATGAATCCGTTGTCGGGGTATATCCCAAACCTGCCTCAACAGGGCTTGCCTCGGAGATGATCAAGGAGATCAAATTGCCAGAGGGTGTCCGTATCACCGGCATAAAGAGCCCGTACCAGACAAAGAAGGATCAGGGGAGCTTTGATCTGACCATTACCTGTGATGGGCTTGTCGAACAGGGTGTCATGTATGTGGAAGGGGGGCTGAGTGATACATATACCCTTGTAATAAAGCCGTTCTCAGGTAATTTCAGGATATATGACCACTACAAGGAGATCAGTTATGGGGGCTAAGGGTTTTACACTCATAGAAGTGCTTATTGCAATGCTGGTCCTGAGTATAAGCTTCATGTGGCTTCTCAAGGCCCAGGGACAGGGGGTGGAGATGGCCATGAGGTCGAAGTTCCTTACCACCTCGACCCTTCTGGCTCAGAAACATGTTGCTGACGTTAGATCCTCGGATGAGCCGATAGCCCCGGGCCGGCACGATGGAGATTTCGGGGAGGACTATCCGGGATATCATTATGTCGAGGACATAGAGGCAACGCCGATGAGCGGATACTACAAGTATACGCTCAATATCTACTGGGGCCCTGAAAGGGGAGATTTTGAGACTGAATTTATCTCGTTCATACTTGAATAATAGAGGCTTTACCCTGATAGAGATCCTGCTGGCCATAGGGATTACGGCCATCGTGATGACGATCGTCAATACCACCTTCTTTCAGTCTTACAGGATCATGGATATAATCGATGACCAGAGCCGTGAATATCAGATGGTAAGGATGGCCATAGACCGTATGGTCAGGGATATAAGCTGTTCCTATGTACCGTCCAATGAATTCGGGTTGACTGACGAAGAGATTTCCCTGTATCGCTTCACGGGTAAGGATGAGATGAATAATGATAGGGATATAGACAGTATATATTTTACAACAACCAGCGAGATAGGCATGTCGGATCTGTCCATAGGGATAGGAGAGGTAGGATATTTTCTGAAGGAAACCGAAGATGATCCGGATGTCTTTTATCTGATTAGACGTGAAGATAAAACTCCACATTACGGTATTTCCGAGAAAGGCTCGCAGATAGAACTGGCCGAGGATATCATAGGCATGAACATAGTGTACATCTATGACGGTTCACAAGAGGCCGAAAAATGGGACCTTGCGGAGCGTTTGAGACTTCCGGATCAGGTGCGCATTACCTTAACCATGCAAAAGGATGAAGAGGAACTGAGTTTCGAGGGGGTGGCCTTTCTCCCGATGTCCGAGATAGAGATCAAGCTCAGTGAAGAGGAAAGATGAGGTTTAACGTTCTCAAGGATAATAAAGGCGTTGTCCTGATAATAGTATTGAGCATGATCGTGCTTTTTACTGTAATGGTAACGGATTTCAGCTCCAATCAGGGTCTTGATATCGAGCTTGCATACAATTTCAGGGATTCCCTTCAGGCCCAGTATCTTGCGCAGGCAGGTGTTGAGGCAGCGCTAGTCCTTCTGAAGGAGGACGACGTAGAGTATGATTCCTCCGATGAAGACTGGGGTAATTTCTCAGAGTATGCTCTTGTGGCATCCATGTCCCTGGAAGGGCTTGGTTTTTCAGGCACACTAAAGGACGAGTCCTCGATGATCGACCTCAATGCCCTGATCAAGGAGGGTGAACAGGAGTTCAGGGTTCTACAGTTCAAAAGACTCTTCGACCTTTTGGCGATAGATATCACGGAAGGAGAACTTGATGATCTGGTCAATGCCATCATAGACTGGATTGACGAGGACGATGAAACCGTTTTCGGGGCAGAGGCGGATTATTATGATTCACTCGAAAGACCTTACATCTGCAAAAACGGACCCATGGATACGTCCGAGGAGATCCTGCTTGTCAAGGGTATGAAGAGGGAATACTTTTATGGGGCAGAAGATTACGAGGGCATAAGAAAATATGTGACAGTGGGTACTTCAGGGATAATAAACCTCAATACCGCCTCGGATAAGGTTTTAATGAGTATTTCAGATTTATTTGATCAGGACGTGGTCGACAGTATAGATGAATGCAGGCCGTTTACAGAGGAGAAGTTCGATTGTATCCAGGGCATGGATTTTTCAGATCCGTCTGAAGAGATGAACTGGATAAAAAAGGTTATAGGTATAAAGAGTTCGAGGTTTTGCGTGGACGTTAAAGGTGTGATGCCGACCGGGGCTCAATTAAATATTAAAAGTATTATAGAACGCATTAACAACGAGCCCCGAATAGTGTATTATAAAATCTACTAAAATTTAAATGGGATAATTATGGCAAGGTATACGCTGGGTATATATTGGGATCAGGTGAGGATGGATGCCTGTCTTATAAGGACCGGGATCTCCGAATTTGCAATAGAAAAACTCGTTACCACACAACGGGAACTGAATGAAGACCTTTCGCCGACACACCCACAATCAGAGGATATCGCAGAACTTTTGAATCAGGTGGACGTGGAAATGGATACCTGTGTTGCGAGCCTGCCGGAAAAAGAGATCATGTACCGTGAGATAAGAAGACCGTTTTCCGATCGCCGGAAGATCGCCGAGACCATCGGCCCGGAGGTCGAGACACTGCTGCCCATACTTGGGGACAAGATCATAAGCGATTTTGTACTGCTGGGAAAGGACGATCAGGGACAGACAATAATAAAGACCCTTTGCGCAAGGTCTTCTTCCATAGAGGAGCTGATAAACGAACTGAAGTCTGCCGGTGCCGATCTGGAGATTATCGATGCACCTTCAGCAGCCCTGACCGGAGGACTGCGTAACATATTCGATCTCCGTACAGACAGAAACTATATTCTTATGCATATGGGATGGGACGAAACATCACTGGCTGTATTGAAGGGCGGGGGCATAGCCTCCATAGGATCTGTTCCATTCGGTTTCGGCAGGATCGTTTCAGAAAAAGCAAAGCTAGATGGTGTCAATAAAGGGGTAGTGCTTGAGCAGGCCATTAGCGAGGGTATAGAGGCCGGGGAGTTCTTGAAACCATATATAATGGAAATGATGATATCGCTTCACAGCATGGATGATAATCTTGATAAGTACACTATGATAACCTCAGGTTATGCCTCTAATATCCATGACGCCCCTGATATGTTTATGAAGATGACAGGCATCTCCATAGAGGTGCCGGAACTGAAGGATTTGGAATTCAGCGGATCTCTTGAGGAGATCATGCAATCTTTCATGGCCGTATCGCTTTCATGCAGGGCCTTTGACAATACAGACGCCGTCAATTTTCGCCAGGATGATCTTGCCTTTACCAAGAAGATGCAGAGGATAAAGGGCTATACCGGTGCCTGGGCCAAGGCTGTGGGCCTTTTGGTATTGTTATGGATCATGGGTTTGGGGGTCGATGTGTATATTAAGAACAGCATCGATAATGAGCTTACGCAAAAGATACATGCCGGTTTTATTGACGCCATGCCTGAGGGTACACCCGAGGTTGATCCCATGACACAGATGGAGCAGCACCTAAACAAGCTTTCGGGTCAGTCGGGTTCTGTCGGTAAAGAGGGTGAAAAGACCCCGCTGGAGATTCTTCGTGACATATCCGCCGGTTTGCCAAAAAAATTGAACGTCGTATTTGATGCCATAACCATAGATGAGGACAATATCACCCTGTCCGGGTCCACAGACACCTATGATAATGTAGAACGAATAAAGTCGATAATCTCAGGCCTGAAATATGTCACGGAAGTTAAGATAGTATCAGCCACAGTTGACAAAACCGACCAGGGAGTGAAATATAAACTGGTATGCAAAAAATAAGAAATTATTTACAGATAGAGCGGTTTGTAAAGTTGTCCAAGAGGGAGAAGGTGATCCTTGCCTCCGGGGCTGCCTTCTTGATTGTTTTTATCGTATTCGCCGGTATTATCATGCCCTTATTAAGCTACAAGTCAGAGCTCAATGCCACGATCGCATCAAAAGACGAGCAGCTTGTGAAGATCTATGAGCTGGCTTCAGGTATCAATGCCTACAAAGAGCTTGCCAGAAAAGGCGATTCACCCCGAGATGCCAATTTTACCCTGTTTCGTTTTTTGGAGGAGCAGGCATCGAAGATAGGGATCAATGAACGTATCGAATATATGAAGCCGATCAGTGATATGAGCGATTCCACAAAAGAATCCGTGGAGGTGAAGATCCGTGGCATATACCAGGAAGACCTTATCAGCCTGCTCTACGGTATAGAGAGCTGCCCGTCAGGGCTGAGGATAAAGCGTCTCAATATACGGCGTGTCGAGAGGGACAAGAACCTCGATGTAACATTCCAGGTGGTGTTCTATGGATAGATCAAAATCCAGATATTCTTCCTCGGCAAAGACCGGTTTTGTCCTTTATGCCATCGCATGCCTTATCTTTTTTGTATTTATCCGGTTTCCATACGATATACTCAAGGACAAAGCTGAAAAGGCAATGAGTACCGCATTAATGGGTACGGTGGCGTTGGGTCATGTCCATTCAAGTCTGCCCATGGGGATCTCGATTGAAGGCGCAAGCTTCAATACCATACCTATTGCTGATCGTTTTGATCTAAGCCCTGGTATATTAAGTCTATTTATAGGCAGGGCCACGGCCGAGTTTGAGGCCGATCTCATATCCGGTTCTATCGACGGAAGGATCTCAACACCGTTGAACGATCTGGGCGAGCATTTGAATCTTACCTGTGTTGTCAATGAGATGGATTTTGGTTCATACACGGACATATTCCCGGAAGATGCACAGCCAAAGGGTATAATATCCGGGAATATAAAGCTTGATTGTGAATCTGCCGCATTTGAAAAGGCAGGAGGGAGGGTCTCCTTTGTATGGAAAGGTGGGCAGATGCCCATCTTTATCAGGACACTGCCGATAAACGTGATCACATTTGAGACCTTTGAGGTCAATGCCAGGATGGACAAAGGTGTCTTCACTATCGATAAGGCAGAGCTCAACGGGGATGTCTCCGGCTCGATAAAGGGGAGCATACATGTAAGGCGCAATATCAACCATTCCCGTTTGAATCTTTCAGGAGAGGTCATGCTGCCTCAGGGGGTGGTAGCCCTTCTGGGTATAAAAAGGTCTTCGCAGGACCAGGGCTTGAGGTTCACTATGAGGGGTACCGTGGGCAGGCCGAGGCTGCGATGGCTTAAACGCTAGAGAAATAACTGCATGGATATAATAATGCAAAGTAATTAAAGAGATATTATAGGATTTCCGAAATACATTTATAAGGTGGTGTCATGAGTGATATAGCTTTGTTAAAAAACAAGTTTCCACAGGCCATAAGATTGTCCTGGGATGATGTGGAGACTCTTCTTTGGGAGATTTATACTTCAATTAAATCAACAGGCTATGATCCGGATGTGGTAATAGGTGTTGCCCGGGGAGGACTGGCCCCTGCAAGGATTCTTGTAGATTATCTTCAGAAGAAGTATATCTGCACGTTTCAGATGGGGCACTGGGCAGAGGATACGAAACTGGCCGAACGTCCTACAATAGTATTTCCTCTCCCCGAGGTGGATTTTTCAGAAAAGAAGGTGCTTGTTGTAGATGATATATGCGATGAAGGCGGTACCATGGCCGAGGTCGCCAACTATCTGATGCCCCGGGTGGCAGACATACGCACCGCAGTCCTTGTCAGTAAGGCGGATACTCATTTCGTTCCGGATTTCTGCCCCAAGTTTATGAAGGAGTGGCGTTGGGTGATACTGCCTTGGTCAAAGCACGAAGATTTTATCATCTTTACCGAAAAGGTGCTTCAGCTTTCAGGGGGAGCGACAATCGAGGATATAATACGCATATTGGAAGAGGCAATGTCTGTTGAGATAGGCACTCATGAGATAGAAAAGGTCCTTTTCGACATGCAGCAGGCGGGCGAGATAGTCGAGGACGCTGACAAGGTATGGACTTTGATTTAGAAAAGCTTCAAGACATTGTGTCTCCTTATTTTATTCTATTAAAGAAGTCCAAGATAGAATTTGTAACCAATGCCCTGGCCGAGAGGATGGGGGTTCGTGAAGATGAACTCAAGGATCTTTTTGAAAAAGTCCCCTCCATACTGGAGGGCCTTGATAATAACTCCACAATAATGCCGCTGCCTGCAAAAGACAACAAGACACTGAATTGTTCGTTTACAAGCACGATGTTTGAAGATACGCGTCTGCTCGCTTTTTCCGATTATGAGAAATCCGACTGGACACACTTTAGTGATGACGCCTCAGAGATTTTTCCCGATCTGGTCAGTCAACTCCCTGTGGGTTGTGTGATCGTGGAAAAGGGACATATAGTTTGCGCGAACAATGCCTTTGCCGGTATTATCAATTGCCCCAGGGAAGGAGTTTTGGGCAGACAGCTCGTATCCTTTGTAACTAGAGACAGTAGACAGGATTATATTAAGGCATGCGAGGAAGGGATACAGGATCCTGACAGGAGAATTGTCCCAAGGGAGATAATCCTGAACACTAGTTACTTCAGGCGTATCAACGTGGTTATCCATGGGGCGTGGCATAAGAAGGGAGACAGGGATTATCTCTTGCTTGTCTTTGATGATGTTACGGAAAAAAAGTTGTTAGAGCGCCGGTACAGAGAGGAACAGTTGAAATACACGGATCTTTTCGAGGGATCTCCTATCGGGATCTTGAATATAAGCCCGAGGGGCGTTGTACTGGACTGTAATACGATTGTATGTAACCTCATGGGCTATGATAAAGAGGAGATCAAGAATGCACTCTTTCACAAATTTGTGCCCGAGCATCAGATTCAGACACTGGAAAATGATTTCAAGGTCCTGTTTACCGAAGGCCAACGTATTAACAAACACGAGTGCCTGCTCAGGAGAAAAGACGGCGAAAATTTAACGGTGGAGTACAGCGCCCAGGCCGTATCCAAGAGGGGACATTTGACCATGGCCATGATGGTCCTTGCCGATATTACCGAAAAGAAGACGCTAGAGATAGAACTGCTCGATAAAAATGCCGAGATGGAAAAGACGCTCTGGGAAATGGCAGAGGTCAAGGATGCACTGGAGGCCAGAGCGGGCGAGCTGAATAAGGCCACAGAGGATCTGAAACTGCTCAACGAAAAGCTTAACCTTTTGTCCATTACAGACGGCCTGACAGAGATATATAATCACAGGCATTTCCAGGACAGACTGAGCGAGGAAGTGGAACGCGTTCACAGACAAAAGGACGGTCTTTTATCCCTGCTTATCCTCGATATAGACGACTTCAAGAAGTTCAATGATACGTACGGTCACCAGTGCGGAGACATGGTACTTAAACAGCTGGCCGGCATCCTCAAGGGTAATGTACGCACTATAGATATTATTGCCCGTTACGGAGGGGAAGAATTTGCCGTCATACTACCCAATTCGAGTACAGAGGATGCGACCATTGTCGCGGAGAGAATATGCGAGGCTGTCAGGTCGACCCCGTTCACATTTGGAGACGGTACATCCGTAAAGGTCACTGTGAGTATAGGCGTCGGCATGCTCCTTAACGGTCAGGGCGAGAAATCCGAGCTGATAAGAAAGGCGGATAATGCCCTGTATGCAGCCAAGGCAAAGTGGAAGGACAGGGTCGAGGTCTGGGAAGAGGACTGATCGTTTTTTTCTTAAAAATGAAAATACCCGACAAACGTTTTCTGACAATCCTCGGTGCCAACTTCTTTTTTTTCCTCAATTTTTCTCAATTGATATTGATGCCGAAATATATCTTACATATAGGGCTTACACCCGAGGACGTAGGATTTGTCATGGGCGCATTCAGTATCACGGTATTAGCCGCGCTTCCTGTTGTCGGGTTTGTCTCCCGCAGGATATCAAACAGGGCTCTCTTTGTCACAGGTGCCGGACTTATGTGTTTTACAACCCCTATTTATGTGAGTGCCTGCGATACCCATGCATTGCTTTATGCCCTGCGCATTGTTCAGGGTATCGGTTTTTCGAGTGCCTTCGGTATAAGCGCGGCAATGGTGTTCGATATCTATGGTGAGTCAGAGCAGAGATTGCATATCGGGATACTTACTGTATGCAACATCATCACACATGCACTAGGACCTTCCCTCGGGGAATATCTTATAATCCATTACGGGTATGATGCCTATTTCTGGGTCGGGGCATGTTTCGGGATCATATCCTTTGTCATGGGTTTCTTTCTGCCCGGAAAGGCCAAGAGGCTCAAAACATCTTCCGGGTCTTGCCGCAGGGCATATCCGTGTGCTGCAGGCACTACTATAATGGGTATGATATTCGGCAGTGTAGCCATCTTTATGCCCCCTTACCTTGAAACCCTGAGTATAGTTGATTCAAGCCCGTTTTTCATCTCCTTTGTGTCAGGGTCCCTCCTTGTATGGTTTTTTCTGCACCGGTATATGAAGAATCTAAGGGATGCCTCTTCATGGATGATCGCTGTCCTGTTTTTTGTATTGCTGCCCCTATGTTCGGGTTGTCTGGACAAAATCCATATGTTGGTTGTCATTTCTGTGCTTTTTGGAGCAGGTTACGGGTATCTGTACCCCACCCTGAATACGATCATGCTGCGTGCGATACCGGATAAGACATCAGCCGCCAACACAGTCTTTGTCTGGTCCTTCAATCTGGGGATGCTGATCGCCTCGGTGGGTTCAGGACTTATAATCGATAGGTGGGGATATAGGATCGCCTTTTTCATTACAGGTGCAGCAGGGGTTTTTCTACTGGGCCTCAAAGGCAGATTAAACGATTAAAGAGGTTTCCTTCTAGGCAAGTTTTTCTGCCCCATAGAGAAAATATTTCCTGATATTAAGATCATCTTTCCAGCCGGCATAAAGCAATTTCCCCATTATATGTCTTATGGCATCGTGTTTGCTCATATATGACCAATGACTTTTTAGGAGGTGGATATGCAGTTACCCATAGCGCAACTCATGAACGTAGCCGGTGGCGCTGTGAACTTTTTACAGAAGGTCTTTTCTCAAGGCAGTATTGAGAGCGGTTTTGATGCGGAGCTGGGCAAGGCCCTTCAATCCGGTGATAACAATAAGCCGTTTTTTATGGAGATGCTTAACCAGAAGGGCATGCTCGATGATGATACCATGAAGGGCATGCTTGCCCACCCGGAGTGTGTGATGATTTTTCAGTACATGTCGGCGCTCAAGAAGATGGGTATCAACGTTTCTGACATAAAGGCCCTGCTTGCCGCTAAGCCGGCAGAAGTGTCGGATGATGCTCTTGGGACGCTACTCAAATCGTTAGGTATAAGCGGGGCTGATCTGGATAGGATCATGAAGGATGCCGCTTTGAAGGCTGAGATAAAGACAAACCTGACAGAGGCCGTCAAACAGCCTTTGAATAAGCTCTCAGGCGGTGAAACAGGGATAGATATCGATGAGTTTCTGAAGTTTTTTTCCGCCGATGATAATACACTTGCCGTCCTTGAAAAGAATATTCAGGCCATAAAAACATCGGCTGAAAATGCCGGTGCCATACCGGGGACAATCCCTTCCATGGGTATTGCCCAGGCATCTGAAGAGATAAAGGCCCTGATCGCGCAGGCATTGAAAAAGTCTCAAACAAACGCCAATATCGCCTCTAAAGACATCACGGCAGGGATAGAAAAGATAGGTGCCCATAAGGTCGAGGGCACAATAGACTTTATTGAACAGTCTCTAAATATCAAAAAGGAGACGCTACGGGATCTGTTCTTTTCAACAGATCCGGATGTGCGCGGCAAGGCGGCCGATGAAGTCGATAAACAGATTTCAGCCTTTATGGATCAGAATCAGGGCAAGGCCCTTAAACCCGAGATGCTGCAGGCGTTGAGCCTTCTGAAAAGCTCTATGAGTGAGAAGGAGTTTTCAGGGATCGATAACATACTGAAGCAATGGAATATGGATACACCCATGATCGAGACCAGACCCGTGATGGACAAAGAGATGTTTACGTCCATAACAAAACGCTTGGGTGCCGATTCAGGGCAGATGTTCGAGAAACAGGTGAACCATGTAATGGATCAGTTGCGGAAGACCATACCGGCCCACATGAAGAACAGCGAGGGGCAGGTGACCTTGAGACTGCACCCGCCTGTTTTGGGCAGGGTGGATGTGAAGATGAGCATGGTGGATGGTCAGCTCCAGGCAGCCTTTAGGACCGACCATGCATTTACACGCGATATGCTCCAGCAGAATATGCATATCCTTAAAGATGCACTGGCGGAACAGGGGATAAAGGCAAATACCTTCAGCGTGACTGCAGGTCTTGAGGCAAGGTCGTCAAACGGTTTTTCGCTTGCCGACCAGGACAGGAGCCATCCGGGGTTTTCCCAGCAGAACAAAAGGCAGTCTTCGCACAACAAGGGTTTTGAAGATGATGAGGACTTTGTATACGCGTCAAAGGCGATTCAGGGTCTACAGGAGTCAGGACGTCTTGACGTCATGGCCTGAGAAAGGAGAAATGGGATATGTCTACTATAGGATTGGATTCTGTCCTGGCTGGTCAGACTGCGGTTCAGACACAGTCAGACTCTGCAGCCTCAGATCCTATGGGCAAGGATATGTTTTTCAAGATGCTCGTTGCCCAGTTGCAGTATCAGGACCCGTTGAACCCCATGGAAAACGCGGATTTTTCATCTCAGCTGGCCCAGTTTTCCAGCCTGGAGAAACTCTCCGACATAAGTGACAACATAGGTCAATTGAGCGCAATGCAGGGTTCTGTAAACAATATACAGTCTCTGTCCTTCATAGGAAAACAGGTAAGCGCACAGGGGAACATGCTGAATTATACGGGCGAAGACATAAATATCAATTTTGACTTGGCAAGCGAGGCATCCGAGTTGTGCGTCCACATCTATACCGAAGAGGGCCTGCCGGTAAGGGATATCACCATGAGCAGTCTGTCTGCCGGGGATATGGAAATCCCCTGGAACGGCAAGAATAATGCGGGGGAACAGGTGAATCCGGGCAGGTATATATTTGGTATCGAGGCCTATGATTACAATGGCCTGCCGGTTGAGAGCACTTCCAATGCCATGGGCACGGTCACCGGGCTCAGGTATGATAACGGTACAACATATCTGATCATAGACAACAAGAAAGAAGTAACCATATCCGACGTGGATAAGATACTTGGATAAAAGGAGGCGCATATGAGTATATCGAGTTCATTGTTTTCAGGAATCAGCGGTCTTTCTACACACGGCAACGCCATGAGCGTTATCGGCGACAACATCTCTAATGTCAATACCATCGGATTCAAGTCGAGCCGTACAACGTTTCAGGATGTGCTTTCGCAATCGGTTGCAACAGCCGCGGGTACTGCACAGATAGGCCGTGGTACTTCATTGAGCGATGTGGATACGCTTTTTCAGCAGGGTTCATTCGAGTCGACCTCGAACGCGACCGACCTGGCCATAGGCGGGTCAGGGTTTTTCATCGTCAGCCCTGAGGGCTCCGAGACGGAATATTATACAAGGGCCGGCCAGTTCAGGTTCGATGAAAACGGCAACTTTGTGACCCCTTCCGGGTATGTGGTAAGGGGATGGGAACTGGATAACAACGGCAACGATATCGGTACGATCAGGGACATACAGCTCAGCACCTTTACGTCGCCGCCTGATGCGACAGAGACCATTACCGCTATCACCAACCTCGACACCCAGGATATCTCGAACTCGAACAGCCTCTTCGATATGTGGGACGGTACCGCGGCGGAGCCGGTCGGTGATACGACCTACGGGTACCAGACCGCGGTCAGGATCTATGATGCACTGGGTAATGCCCTGGATGTCACCGTATTCTATGACAAGATGGTCGATCCGGCTGTCGGGGCAAGCGAGTATTATGACGGTTCTGTCGACTGGGAAAATACATGGGAGTATCTCGTTACATGCAATCCTGCCGACGACGAAAGGGATGTCGCAATCAGCGGTACAGCACAGGCAGGTCTACTTATGCGCGGTACCATGACCTTTGATTCCACGAGCGGTGCACTTGACTCTGTAAGCGCCTTTGAGTGGGATGGAGCAAATAATCCGGCTAATACCTCAAGCTGGCAGCGATGCGCAAACTTTTCGACAAACGGCTATCCCGAGTGCACGGCGAGGTTTGTGACCGGGGTGGATCAGCCTATATCGGTACAGCTCGGTGTAAGGAGCACTAGCGGTGATTGGACCGCTGACGGAACACCTCTTGGGGCAGACTATGCCGAGACCCTCGACGAGATCGCGGGCGGAGAGTTGATCCCTGGATCATCCTGGGAGCCTCAGGCCCTGACCTCTACACAGTACGCATCCTCATCCACCACGATCTATCAGACCCAGGACGGTTACGGTACAGGCTTCCTCGAGAGTATCTCTGTCGATACGGACGGGATCATGACAGGCCACTATTCCAACGGTCAAATACTCAACCTCTACCGCGTCGGCCTTGCCAAGTTCAACAATGAACAGTCACTATTCAAGAGCGGTGGCAACCTCTGGCAGGCAACCCGTTCATCAGGGGATGCCATAACAGGCCACCCCGGTGAGAACGGCCTGGGCAGGATAGCCCCGAACTCTCTGGAACAGTCCAATGTCGATATTGCCTCGGAGTTCGTAAAGATGATTACAACCCAGCGAGGGTTCCAGGCAAACTCCAGGATCATTACAACAGTAGATTCTCTGCTCAACGAGCTTATCAACCTTAAGCGCTAATGTCATTGACAGCGGTATCCGCCTGGCCCTAAGCGGCAGTCGGATACCGCTGAAGTGTCAATTTTATGACCTATCAAGTGGTGATATAGGGATATATTACCTTTTTTTTCTGCCAAAACAGGCTTTATACGCCTATAAACCCATATGGCACATCCCTTGCTTTCCTAACAGTAATACTTTTTTCACAAGGGGTCTGTATGGATCTTGCAACCATTATAGGTGTATTATCCGCATTCGGCATGGTGCTCATGGGAATAATGTCCGGTGGGCCTTTGTCCCTGTTTATAAATGTGCCGAGCCTTTTTATCGTCGTGGGAGGCACCTTCGGCATTATCTTCATCAATTATCCCTTGAAGGACGTGTTCGGGGTGGCCGGTGTCATCAAAAATGTCTTTTTTACTCAAAGCAGAGACGCCCAGGGTCTGATACCGACGTTTGTGGATTTTGCCACCAGGGCCAGAAGGGAGGGAATACTGGCGCTGGAGAGCGCGGCGGGTGAACTCAAGGACGCGTTCTTCAAACAGGGCTTAGAGCTTGTTATTGACGGGTTGGAACCCCAATCTATCCGTGAGATACTTGAGACCGAGATAGAGCATATAGAGCAGAGACACACAAAAGGCGCGGATATACTGAACTCCATGGGTTCGTTTGCACCTGCAATGGGCATGGTGGGGACCCTTATCGGTCTTGTCCAGATGCTCCAGACCATGTCGGATCCGTCTTCGATAGGGCCGGCCATGGCGGTTGCCCTTATTACGACCTTTTACGGGTCTGTACTGGCCAACATGATTGCTTTACCCATGGCGGGCAAGCTTTCGACCCGTTCCAGGGAAGAGGCCCTTGAAAAGGGCATGATCATCGAAGGCATCATGTCGATATCGGCAGGGGATAATCCGCGTATCGTAGAGCGCAAGCTTCACTCATACCTGGCTCCCGAACTCAGGGAGTCTGCTGCAACTCATCCCAGGGGGGAATAGGAATGGCAAGGAAGAAAAAGGTGTATGTAGAGCCTAAAAGAGACCTCGGGACCATGCTCTTTACATCTTTAATGCTGATACTCCTGACATTTTTTATCGTGCTCTGCTCCATGGGTGTTCAGGACGAAAAAAAGCAGAGGCTTGCGCTGAATTCACTTCTTGGAAGTTTCGGGATACTTTCGGGGGGGGCAAGCCCCTACAAAGACACAGGCAGTAAGGATATGCTTCCCCAGTCCGTTCCGATGAGCGAGGATGCCATAGAGGCTAAAAAGGTGAGGGCTGTTCTTTCGAAAAAAGGGCATATAAACGGTATGGGTGTATCCGAAGGATCGCTCGGTGTTACCATTACCCTGAAATCCAATATCCTCTTTGAGCCCAGTAACGATCAACTTCTTCTTCAAAGCCGGGAATTGCTTGATGCGCTTTCAAATATGCTCTTGGAAGTGAAAAACAGGATAGTAATCTCAGGACATACCGATTCGATACCGATAGAGGGTGAGCCCTACTATTCAAACTGGGCGCTCTCGTCGGCCAGGGCCATGTCTGTGTTGAATTATCTCGGCGAAAGGGGTGTTCCGTATGAACGTATGGCAGCCTATGGACTGGGTGCTCAGAGGCCCATAACCTATAATTCAACCGAATACGGAAGGAGCCTCAACAGAAGGGTGGAGATAAACATTATCGGCGGTGTCCCAGGAGGTGTGGATCTTAAACCTCTGGAGAGGTCAAGGCAGGAGCCCGTAAAGACCTATCAGTACGGGGGCTTCAAGTTTCGATTGGAAGAACAGTAATGACCAGGAAAGACAAAGATATAGAATATATAGAGCTGCCTGATAAGAACGGTTGGATGACCACGTTTTCAGACATGGTCACGCTCCTTATCACCTTTTTTGTGCTCCTGATATCCATGTCCGCAATGAATGACAAGGAAATAAAGGATATCTTCGGGTTCTTCAACGATGTCTCCGGACCCCTGAATTTCGGGGGACTCCAGGAGGTAAGCGGTTCACCGAAGCTGATCGATTCTGTTAAACCCAAGGTGTATTATGATGCAAAGTCTTTGAGCAGGAGCGTATTGATGTCGCTCGATAATACGGGAAAAGGCGGTTTGAGAGGCAGGGGCTTTGATTCTGTCGAGGTGCGCGAGTCAAGAAGGGGGCTGGCGGTTATCTTAAACGGTGATATTTTATTCGTTGAAGGCTCATCCGAGTTTGAAAAGGATGCTCTTCCGATTCTTAAGTCTATCGCAGAGGTAATAAACGAGACCGATTCGGTCATATCTGTGGAAGGACATACCGACAACTCCGGGGAGGTGAGGTCCAATTACCTGTTATCCCTGATGAGGGCGACCAGTGTCCTCGATTACTTTATATACACTACAGGCTTAAGCCCCACACGGTTTTGTATGGGCGGGTATGGCCCGTCAAGGCCTGTGGCCCCGAATACCACGAAAAACGGGCGTGCCAGAAACAGGCGTGTTGAGATAATACTGCTGAAAGACCGGATATAAGGAGGAGTAGATGGTTTACGAAGATGGTACTTCGGAAGTTCAGGAGCCTAAAAAAAAGTCGCCCCTGGTTCCTATCATGATAGTGGTTTTGGTGCTGATAATAATCGGAGGCGCGGCAGGTGCCTATTTTTTTATTATCGCACCCAAAGCGGCCTCAAAGGGCCAGGCGGCACAATCGGCAGCAGGCCAGGCCCGTGTAATGCCTGCAGGGGGCTCGCCGGCAGGACCTATAAAGGACAATATGGAATCCTTTATAGTAAACCTTACCGATGCACAGGGGACACGCTATATAAAGGTTTCCGTCAAGCTGGAGATGAACAATGAGTTTCTAAACGCGGAGATAGACAGGAGAATGCCCCAGATCCGGGATGAGGTCATTATGCTGCTGTCGAGCAAGTCTTTTGACGACGTTTCATCCGTGGCCGGGAAAAAGGCACTCAAGAGGGGCATAATCAACGGTGTCAACAAGCACCTGTCAACCGGTCAGGTCACACGTGTATTTTTTACGGAGTTCGTAGTCCAGTAAGGAGATTATATGGGTCAGATTCTTAGCCAGGAAGAGGTTGATGCCCTATTAAAAGGGGTTGTCGGAGGAGACGTTGAAACCGAGACAGCTATGCTTAGCGAGAAGGATGGCGAAGATGCCCTTCTGTATGATTTTGCCGCACAGGACAAGGTCATACGGGGCAGGATGCCATCGCTGGATGCAATAAATGACAGGTTTGCACGTTTTTTCAGAAATACGGTCTCAAACATGCTCCGTAGGATGGTCGATATAACCCCCGTATCGCTCGATACACTGAAGTTCGGGAATTTTATGAGGTCTTTGCCTGTGCCTTCCAGTATACATATAATACGGGTGGAACCTCTGAGGGGCAATGCCCTTATAGTGCTTGAGACAAAGTTGGTGTTTGCCCTTGTGGACAATTTTTTCGGCGGCGGCGGTACAAGCACGATGAAGGTAGAGGGCCGGGAATTTACGGCGATAGAACAGAAGATACTGCAAAATGTGGTGGCCTCGGCCATGAAAGAACTGACCAATGCATGGCAGCCGGTTTACACACTCGATTTTTCGTATGTGCGCGCCGAGATGAACCCCCAGTTCGCCGGTATCATACCCAATGAGGATGTATTAATCGTTGTACAGTTTGACGTGGAGCTGGAGGAGACAAGCGGAAACGTCATGATATGTATCCCGTACATGCTTATAGAGCCTATACGGGACAGGCTCTACGCAAGCTTTCATTCAGAAGAGAAGGCAAACGTGGACACGACATGGGTGAACAGGCTCAAGAATGAACTTATGGGTGTGTATGTTGATCTGGCTGTCGAGATGGGCAAGACATCGATCACGTCCCGTGAGCTCGCCTCGTTGAGGCCCGGTAATGTCCTGGTGCTTGATAAGGACGTAAACGATTCTCTCATTGTCAAGGTTCAGGATTTGCCGAAGTTTTATGCAAAACCAGGAAAGATTAAGGACAATATGGCGGTAGACATAGTAGCAACCGCGGATAAACAGCTCTATTAAGGAGGAGTTCATGGGTGAAGAAGAGAAGAATGTAGGAACAAAGGACCTGAGCCCCGAAGGCGGCTCTGAACTCTCTCAGGACGATATAGATAGATTGATGGGTGGAGGCGAGAGCCCTGAAAAAGACGATTCCCAGGATGAGCTTGCCGAAGAATGGGCGCGTGCCCTTGAGGCGGGTGAGGACATCGAAGAGGGGAAGCCTTTGGGAAAAGGTGGAGAAAAAGACGTGGGAGAGGCCAGTTTCGACGACCTTGATGAAGGCAAACCCATAGGGCCTGCAAAGGATCTGGATTTTATTCTGGACATACCCCTTGAGGTGACGGTCGAGATGGGCAGGACAAAGATGCTTATCAACGACCTGCTGCAGATCGGACAGGGCTCTGTCATCGAACTAAACCGTCTTGCAGGCGAACCCCTGGATATACTGGTCAACAGCAAGCTTGTGGCCAGGGGTGAGGTCGTTGTAGTCAGTGAGAAATTCGGTATCCGGATAACCGATATCGTAAGTCCGTTGGAGAGGGTCAAGAGACTGGCATGATGAGATATATCCCATGCATGGTACTGTTTATTATGGTCAGCGCAGTCACTGCCTTTGCCTCTGATACAACTGTGGCAGACGTGGGAGCCAAGGCCTTCCTGTCCCTCCTGCTTATTATCATACTGCTTTTCGGGCTTGCATGGGGCATGAAAAGATATGGGCCTGTCTCACGGATCAGAAAAACATCCGGGCTGGAGATCCTGGGGCATGTCGCGCTCGGTGCAAAGGTCCATCTCTCGCTGGTGCGTATAGGAAAGTCGGTCCTTTTGCTCGGTGTTACCCAGAATAACATATCAATGATAAAGGACCTGGATAACACGGATTTTGAAAAGACACTGGAAGCCCTCAATAAACCGGGTGAATCTCAGCAGATATGAAAAAGATTCTAGGTATTCATATACTACTTGCGCTCTTTATCATAATCCCCGATATATTATGCGCTCAGGGGGTGACTATCCCCAGCGTCAGCCTGGGCATTCAGGAGTCCCAGGACCCGGAGGAGATCGTAGGTGTCCTTCAGGTGCTCTTTATCCTTACCATCCTCGCACTGGCCCCATCGATAATGATCATGGTGAGTTCTTTTACAAGGATAGTGATTGTCCTCGGTTTTTTACGTCAGGCCCTCGGGACGCAGCAGATGCCTCCTATGCAGGTTCTTTCGGCCCTTGCCATTTTTTTGACGTTTTTTATCATGTCCCCGACGCTGGAAAGTATGAACGAAGATTCGCTCATCCCCTACAGGAACGGGAACATATCTTTCAACCAGGCCCTGTCCAATGCAGAGAAGCCCCTGCGTGATTTCATGTTCAAACAGACCAGACAGGATGACCTGGCGCTGTTTATGGCGATAACCAAACAGGATAAGCCGCTTAATAAGGAAGACGTACCGACCAGGGCCCTGATACCCGCATTCATGATAAGCGAATTAAAGACCGCTTTCCAGATAGGTTTTATACTCTTTGTACCTTTTCTCATTATTGACATGGTGGTTGCCTCGATCCTGCTTTCTATGGGTATGATGATGCTGCCCCCGATCATGATTTCACTGCCTTTCAAGATCATGCTCTTTGTCATGGTGGACGGCTGGAACCTCCTGGTAGGATCGATAATAAAGGGGTTTATGACATGACGCCCGAGACCATTACCTCTATCATGTCCGAGGCCATAAAGCTCACGTTGCTTGTAGCTGCTCCCATGCTCATCCTCGGCCTTGTAATAGGGCTTGCTATAAGTGTCTTTTCGGCCGTAACCCAGATTCAGGAGATGACGCTTACCTTTGTCCCAAAGATCGTGGCGGTCTTTCTCGCTCTGCTTTTTTCCCTGCCGTGGATAATAGAAAAGCTCACCAGCTATACGATCAATCTGTTTAACAACATCCCCTTATTCATAAGGTGATGGTTTGCTGCAATGAGAAGAAGCCCTGATCAGGAAGAGATATGAATGAATTCTTTAAGATCGCATGGCCTGATATCATTTCGTTTCTATTCGTGTTTGTGCGGGTAGGGGTATTGTTCGGGATATTACCCTTCTTTAGCGCAGAGATTGTTCCGCGTAAGGTGACGGCGATCCTGGCTTTTTTTATGAGCCTCGTTCTCATGCCCGTAGTGCCCCCTGCCTCGATCGGGATGGAGGATATCAATGTATTGATGCTGGTCGTCCTTATCATCCATGAAATGATGATAGGTATATGTCTTGCGCTGTCTATCAACGTAATCCTGGCAGGTATTCAGATCGCGGGTCAGCTGGCAGGATTCCAGATGGGATTTGCAATAGCAAACGTGGTGGATCCCATAACAGGTGCGAATGCACCCATTACAGCGAATCTTTTGTATATGGTAAGTTTTCTGCTGTTCTTTGCCTTTGGCGGGCATCATTTATTGATAAAGGCAATGGTCGAGAGCTATTATCTGATCCCTGTGACAGACAGCTTTCCCCAGCAGGGATTCCTCTTTGCCGCCATTTCATATGCGGCAAACATGTTTATCATAGCAATAAAGGTGGCGTCTCCCATGATAGGTGTTCTGCTTCTGATCAATGTGTCCTTTGCCATTATAGCCAGGTCTATTCCTCAGATGAATATCTTTATCATGGCCTTTCCTCTCACGATTTCGGTAGGGCTGTTTTTTATAATACTGGTGATCAAGATAATGCCCTATATTATGAGAAATGACCTGCAGCAGGCATGGGGTTTCATGAAGTCTGTGATGGCCCTTTACTGAACGACTATATAAGGTCCCTGACAGCGTAGAGCAGTTCCTCCCGGTTGATGGGCTTTTTCAACTCACAGATGGTGCCGAGATTTTTGATGACCTTAAGGTATGACTCAGGCGCTATATGATCACCTCCTGATATGGCAATAACCTTTACATCAGGGGCTTGCAGCCTAAGTTCCATAATAGTCTCGACGCCGTCCATGCCGGGCATGATGATATCCGTGATAACCAGATCAGGCACCTTTTCCTTGAAGAGCCTTACGCCCTCATAGCCATTACTGGCCTGCTCCACTTCATATCCCGATTGCTCAAGCATCTGCTGCAAGACATCCCGTACCCCCTCATTATCGTCTATGATAAGAATGCGTGCCAAGAATCTCCTCCTTGCATACGCCATATTTAACAACTTATTATATTCTAACATATTATTTAAACATAGGTAATCTTTTTTATGACCTGCCCCTTGATTTTATGTCCTTTATAGTATTATTTTTATGTGATTATGGAAGAGATAAATTTGAATAACGGTGTAATTATTGTTGTCAATGACAGGACAGTCCCCCTTGCCGGTGATCTTTATATGGTACACCTTGAGATTATGGCCAAGGTCATACTCGATGCAGGTGATTCACAACTCAGGCGTTATTGCGCAGGTGACGAACTCTGCATGATAAGAGATCTGAAAAAACCCGCGGTCCTTGAGAGGGATCTGGATGCGGTAAGAAGTTCCATGAAGGACTCGTTTCTGGCTACCAACCTGCCCTATATGGACAGGCCCTGGTTCGTGAACAGGTTTAAGGCAAAGATGTTGAATGATTTTAAAGAACAAGAGGAGAAAGAGAATCGCTCATCAAATAAATAACCTTACTCCAATGATGAAACAGTATCTTGAGATCAAGAAGGACTATCAGGATACGATACTGTTTTACCGTATGGGTGATTTTTATGAGATGTTCTATGATGATGCAAAGTCTGCATCAAGGATGCTGGGGATTACGCTTACCACAAGGGATAAGGGGAAGCCCGATCCGATCCCTATGTGCGGGGTCCCCTGCCACAGTGCCTCTTCATACATATCACGATTGATCCGGGAAGGGATCAAGGTGGCCATATGCGAGCAGGGCCCTGCCTCCTCCGGGACAAAGGGGCTTATGCCGAGGGAGGTTGTACGGGTAATAACCCCGGGATTAGTCCTGGAGGATGATCACCTTATAAGGGACAAGGCAAACTATCTGATGGCTGTATCCTGCGAATCCGGCCAAGATGCCTTCGGAATAGCCTTTGCCGACATCTCAACCGGCGATTTCAGGGTTGCACAGCTGAGATCGAGACAGGACTGCATAAACGAGGTGCAAAGGGTTTCGCCGAGCGAGATCATTACCAGCGATACGGATATAGTACCGGAAGGTTTTTTTATTACCCGATTGAATGCCGCTATACCTGTTGATAGGGCAAGGGACATTGTTTCATCGCATTTCAAGACAATCGGTGTGGAAGGCCTTGGGCTTAAAGGCCGCGATGCAGCCCTGATCGCCTCTGCAATGGTCATAGATTATGTAAAGGAAAGGCTTAAGGATGTCCTGGCAAACATTACCTCTCTAAGGTTCTACAACACGGGCAGATATATGATCCTGGGCCAAAACACCAAGAGAAACCTTGAGCTTTTTGAATCCATCTCCGGGGATGAGTCGGCTACCCTCTACAGGATAATGAACAATGCCGGGACATCCATGGGCTCGAGGAGGCTTGCAGACTGGATATCTTTCCCTCTTATGGATCCGGACGAGATAAATCTGAGGCTTGATGCGGTAGAGTCTCTGGTTCAAAGGGGGGATGATCTGACGGATATACGTCGGCAGTTAAAGGATGTGCCCGATATGGAGAGGATCGTGGGAAGGATATCGGCCGGAAGTGCATCTCCGAGGGATATGGTGTCCCTTGCAGGCGGTCTTGAACGGGTGCCTGCGATAAAGTCTCATATAAAAGCGGATGGGCCCGGAATGCTTGTATCGCTTGATCAAGGGCTCGACCCCTTAACCGAGATAAGGGAAAAGATCGAGACCACCATAGTGGATGAGCCGCCTAACAAGTTAACTGACGGAGGCGTAATTGCCGATGGTATCGATAATGATCTAGATGAACTACGCGCCCTTAGAAAGGATTCCAGACAATGGATAGCATCACTGGAGTCCGGGGAGAGGGAAGCTACCGGTATAAATAACCTGAAGATAGGTTATAACAGGGTGTTCGGCTATTATATAGAAATATCCAAGGCAAATGCAGACAAGGCCCCGGAGAGCTATATACGCAAGCAGACCCTGACGAATGCGGAGCGTTTCATTACACCGGAGCTCAAGGAATACGAGGCCAGGCTGCTGGGTGCGGAGGACGCGATAATACGCATAGAGACACGGATATTTTCACAGCTGAGGGGATTCCTTGTAGATTACATCACCCGTATAAAGTTGACGATCGATTCCCTCGCATGTCTGGATGTGCTTGCCTGCCTCGCGTGGACAGCCGTTCACAACGGTTATAACAGGCCAGTGATTACAGACGGGCGGGCTATAGAGGTAAGGCGGGGAAGACATCCTGTGGTTGAAAAGGTGCTCAGGCCGGGTGAGTTCGTGCCCAACTCATGCATATTTAACCCTGATAAGGATACCCTGCACATCATTACAGGGCCTAATATGGCGGGTAAATCTACCTTTATGAGGCAGATCGCGCTGACAACCATAATGGCCCAGATGGGTTCGTTTGTCCCTGCAGACAATGTGGTCCTCGGTGTTGCGGACAGGATCTTTACCAGGATAGGTGCGCTCGATAACCTCTCGGCCGGGCAGAGCACCTTTCTTGTCGAGATGAGCGAAACAGCAGATATCCTTAATAATACAACCGATAAAAGCATTATAATTCTCGACGAGATAGGAAGGGGCACCTCTACCTATGACGGTATGTCGCTTGCATGGGCGGTTGCGGAATATCTTGATGAAAAGAGGGCAAGGACATTTTTTGCCACCCATTATCATGAACTTTCAGACCTGGCGCGCAGGCATAAGGGGATAAAGAATTTTCATATGGCCATAGAAGAGAGCGGTCATGAAGTCGTGTTCCTGCGCGAACTTAGGCGCGGTGCCATTGGAAGGAGCTTCGGCATATATGTGGCAAGGCTGGCGGGCATACCAGAAAGCGTTATAAATAATGCCAGGACCATCCTCATGAATATAGGTAAAAAGGCCAAGACTGTATCCTCAGTACAAGCCGATGTCCCTGTCCAGACATCTCTTTTTAGCGATCAGGCCGCACAGCCAGAAATCGTTCAGGAGATAATGCGGCTTGATATGGAAAAGATGCGTCCCATAGACGCGCTCAACATCCTTTATAAGATACGGGAAAAGGCCGCAAAATCCGATTAAAGCTTGTCCTAAGAATGTCCGAAGATCCATATAGATGCTCAAGAGAGGTTATATATGGTAAAGGATATGGATACAAGGACAATGGCCCGTAAATGCGGGATGCCGTACATAGACATAAGCAAAGAAAATCCGGATCCGAATTGTCTGGGACTGTTGAAGGAGGTCTTTGCCAAGAATTATTCCAGCCTGCCTGTACGATTTCTTAACGGAGGTGTTCTGGTCGCGATCGGGAATCCTGAACAGAAGGATCTGGTCGATACCCTGACATTTCACATGGGCAAGAAGGTCTATCCTGCATTGGCAGATAAGGACGCGATCAACACTGCAATAAATGATCATTATCACAACCTCCCCGGCAGAAAGGGCGAGAGGGCCGACAAACAGGCACAGGTAAAGGAGCAGAGAGACAACCATACCATATCGATAGTATCCAACAAGGGTGGTGTAGGCAAAACGCATGCGGCCACCAATATGGCAAAGACTATAGCTGATTCCGGCAAGAAGGTTCTCCTTATAGACACGGACCTGGGGAATGCGGACATATCGAACAAACTGGCCTTGTTCCCGGAACATACCCTGTATGATTTTCTCGTAGGAGATACAACCCTTGATGCGATGATAGAAAAAACCCCGTATGGATTCGATCTCATAGCAGGCAGTTCCGGGGAGTACAAGCTTGCAAACATAAATTATGTCCAGAGGACAAAGTTTATAAGGGGGTTCAGGAAGACAAGCAAGGAATATGACGTCACCATCTTTGATCTGAGTGCGGGCATAGGTTCTGCAGTGCTGGATTTTGCCCTGGCCGCAGATGAGATGGTTATTGTCACCACCCCGCAGGATATAATCGCTGGATATGCTTGTATAAAGGCGTCTTTTCAGCGGTTCAAGGCCATAGAAGAACAGCTCTTGAAAAAGGTGGAGTTTTACGAGCCCAGGAAGACCTATACGCCCTGGGTGATAATGAACCAGGTTGACAGCCTGAAACAGGGTGTATTTCTCTTTAACCGGATATGTCAGACCGCAGATGATCGGGTTAATAATATGGAGACCATGTTTGTGGTAAGGCCTGAATACCTGGGTGGTGTGCTCTATGACAAGGACACTATCAGAAAGGCTGAGATGCAAAGAAGACCCATAACCTGTGTCTATCCGAGAAGTGATGTATCCCAGTGTATGCAGTATCTTGGGACAAATATGCTTGAGGCCCCGGAAGACAGGACATATCGCCAGGAACTGAAAAAGGGTCTCGGTCGTTTTGCAATGATACTCGGTCTTGGATAGATTGCCCTGTAAAGGAAATGCGGGTTTCGTCCGATAACGTCTTTAGAGCGAATGTGAGAGGGACACAATAATGACAAAGGAAGAGTTCAGAGAAAGCCACCTAGACAAGTGGGATGATGTGAGACCTGTTGTTATATATTTTGCAGGAGAACGCTTTGTTGTTGAATATGATGAGAGGAAAGATCCCCTGTGTACACCTGTTGTGGCCATGGTGCATTCGTATCTGGGTAATATGAGCCTGACTCAAAGCGACAATTAGATCACCCGGCTTTTCAAATCTATATTATCAATAGATTAGCTTATTTGCTTGATAAGTGATTTATTTTTATTTATTAAATATATATTATGATGTCTTTGAAAATACCTTTGGAGAAGAAGGTTCTTGTCATAGATGATGATGAGGGGGATTGTTGCCTTGTAGAGGATGTCCTGAATGAAGAGGGTATCAGTGTAACCAAGGCTCTAAGCGGGGAGATCGGTATACGAAAACTTTCGGAATTTGAATTTCCCGTTGTTATTACTGATTTGAGGATGCCTGATATAGACGGTATGGCCATTATCGATTATATACACAAGAGTCACAAGGAATCCCTTATTATCGTGATAACAGGTTATGCGAGTATAGACAGTGTCATAGATGCCCTCAGGACGGGAGCCTATGACTATATCATGAAGCCGTTCGGCACCGATCTGTTGAAGTTTACCGTAAAGCGCGCCTTTGATTTTATCGCCATGCGGGATGAACAGGACAGGCTGAAATTTTTTGAGATGGTTGCACAGCTTGCGAACACGACCGCGCATGAGGTATTTCAGCCTCTGACAGTGCTTATGGGAGAGGCGAACAGTATATGCAGGACCTCCGAAGATGATAAAATCAAGGACATGGCCGTGCATATCCTCGAGGAGTCGAGGAAGATCCGTGACGTGGTAAGGAAGATGGACAACCTACATGATTATGTTATAAAGACCTTTCCAGGCGGGCATTCTATTATCGATATAGAAAAGGGTTCATCGAAAAAGGAGTAGGGTCTTTCATGTTCATGAAGATGCTGATGCCGTTGATATTGCTTCATACGTTGCCGTGTTCTGCGCAGGCCGGGGATAGATTTATACCGGAAAGGCCGGAAGTCCGCTCGATAGAGGTAGGCTTTAACGGTGAGACCTTGAAGGCCTATTATCTACTGATAGATGCAAGGACCAAGGCGGAAAAGGATTCCGACAGAGACATAGGAGTCCTTAAAGGGCCTGCAATAGTCTTTTTTAACGGACATGCCCAGAGACCGGATGATGCATATGAATTTACCTCGAATCTGGCATGTATGAGCAGATCGGGCATTGTCGTTGTGCCTGTATGCGACACACCCTACGGTGATGATGAGACCTGCAGGGGCGATAGCGGTAAAGACATAGTCTTGATGGCCGTTGTCAGACATGTGTTCGAGGCCGTAGGTATAAGGGTTGAAGGTTGTGAGCCGGCATACAAAATGTATCCATGCATGGTGAAGGGCTCTGTTGTTACTGATGAAAAAGAGATTCATGCAAAACTTTTATCCATGGGATGGTCTCACGGAGGGATACTGGCAAGGCGTTTTGCTCATGCCTACCCGGGTACCGTCGTCGGGCTGGGACAGGTCTGCCCTTCAGGATATGAAAAATGGGGCACGCCGGGTATCATGGGCAGGTTCACATGGGAGTGTCTGCGGATATCCGCACGGCTGCTCTCCGGTAATGTCCGTGAAGCCCTGGGGACATGGCCGGGCTTTATCAAGGGAATGGCTGGGGATTTTATAAGATCGGTTCCCCTTGCTGTCGACGGCATGAATCCCTCAAAGCTATCAAGGGTGATAAAAGACATGAGTGATTGCTCTGAATATTATGACGGTGAAAATCTACCGGTAGACCGTGTGCCCTGCATAACGGTGATATTCGGTGCAGATGACACGTGCATGAGTGCTCGAAGGCAGTTGGGCATTGATGACCCGCAGAATTTGACTGAAAAAGAGGAAGAAGGGTTCTGGAAAAGGTTTTATCCCGGTTCGGTTGCAAGGGGGGCTAAGCTGAGGTTTATGATCCTGCCCGGCAATCATGTTGCGCCTGCCGTTAAAGGCGAGTTGTATGCACGAACAGTTCTGGAAGGTCTTGGCCAGCTGTCCGGGCAGTAATCTAATCAAGGGGCGTTGTGTGAAGGAACATGTAAGATGGGGCCTTGTAGCATTGATGATAATAGTGCTTATAGGGCTTTTTCATTGGGCAAAGGCGCTTGATCTGCATGAGGTGATAAAGGTCTTTGACGGTGATACCATAGAAATCGATGACGGTAGAAAGATCAGACTGATAGGCGTTGACGCCCCGGAGGTGAAGTCGCCGTACAGAGAGGAAGAGCCTTTCGGCAAACAGAGCAAGTCCTATCTCAACAAGATGCTCTACGGAAAAAAGATCTACTACAGGACCGGGGCAGACACCTATGACAAGTACGGCAGGACCTTGGCCTATGTATACCTCGATGGTGTCCTTGTAAACGGAAAGATCATAAGAGACGGATGGGCATGTGCCTATATGAGATACGACTACAAGTACAAGGATCTCTTTATAACCTATGAGAAAGAGGCCCGTTCAAAGGGTATCGGAATGTGGAAGCAGAAAAGGGCGGATCGTGCCACAAGGGACAAAAAGAAAAGATAACCCGTATTATCTCCCGGAGAGTAACAATTTTTCTATACTATGATCCATAATTTTACCCAATTTGTGTAATATATTTCCATTTGCCCTTCTATGACAAAAAGGTATATAGGGTATAAAAAATAATAACTGGGTGATATAGCACAGCAAAGGGCCTGAAAACGCAATCTGGATGCCGATGGTTTACTGATATTTAAATGGCATAATAATAGCATAGATATAGCACGTTTGATGAATAAGTAGTCTTATGGGAACGTTTGTTTTGTACATGAACATATGACGAAATCATAAACAGGAGGGTAGGGATATATGAACACAACAGATAAAAAGGTTGTTTCTATCAGTCGTGGAATAGCGAATAAAAGTATAGAAGTCTCATCTATGGTACTTGAACGTATCTATACTATCGGAAGCTTGAAGAGTGTAAAAGAGGGAATCAGTTTTTCCCTAAAGAATCCCATGAGTGATGCGGCAGTATGGGGAATAAGGTCACTTGAGATCGACAGTAATAGCGTGCCCCTCGAAGATGTTTTTGTCGATATGGGCGATAAAACCATTAATTCCAAAGATATCGATGAGGATCGCTACATACCTTTCCCCTTGGCTCACGATCTTAAAATCGTTGCCCATGCTGTGCATTTGGATGAGGGTAAACACGTTATCAAGTTTGTCTTCTGCGCTGAGCCTTTTGGTGAGGTAAATATAGAGATTGTTGACTCGATAGCCACACACCGGATGAAGCAGGCCACTCTGCCGTGGAGCAAAGACGCAAATTATGAGCCGGAGATTATCAATAAGCGCCTGCAATTCATCGAGGAATATACAGGTGTAAAGGTCGAGCATATAAATAAGTATTCGTTTGATCCGCACCTGACAAGGGGTAATATAGAAAATTTCACCGGTGTGACTCAGACCCCGCTAGGTTTTGCAGGCCCGTTAAGGGTCAATGGTGAATATGCAAAGGGTGATTTTGTTATCCCTCTATCCACCAGCGAGGGGACCCTCGTAGCATCATATAACCGGGGGATCAAGATGATCAATCTGTGCGGAGGTATAACTACGACCATTCAGGACGACCGTATGCAGCGCGCACCTGTTTTTATATTTGATTCAAGCAGAGAGGCCCGCGATTTTGCCCTGTGGATAGATGAAAACATAGAGGAAATCCGTAAGCAGGCCGAAGCGACGTCCAAGGTGGCCAAGCTTATAGAGATAGATAAGTATATGATGAGCAAGTTTGTATATATGAGGTTCAATTATTTTACCGGTGATGCGGCAGGGCAGAATATGGTCAGCATGGCAACCTTTAATGCATGTAACTGGATTTTGGCACGATACAAGAAAATCAAGCACTTTTTTATGGAATCCAACCTTGCAACCGACAAAAAGGCATCTCAGATAAATATCCTGGGTACTCGCGGTAAAAGGGTGACTGCTGAGATGACCCTCAAGCGAGAGGCCGTTATTCAGCATTTGCGGGTTGACCCCGAGACTCTTTGCATGCAAAGCCGCGTGGCAGGGCTTGGTGCATTTATGGCTGGTGCAAACAATAACGGTGCTCATTCAGCAAATGCCGTGGCTGCAATATTTCTCGCTACCGGCCAGGATGTTGCAAATGTGTCTGAATCCTCTGTAGGCATATTATTTACAGAAGTCACCCCCGATGGTGACCTCTACGGTTCATTGACCCTTCCTTCATTGATAGTGGCTACCCATGGCGGTGGAACAAGTCTTCCGACTCAGAGGGAATGCCTGGAGATCATGGGCTGTTATGGTAAGAATAAAGTCCTTAAATTTGCTGAGATAGTTGCCGCTGTTGCCGCTGCCGGTGAGATTTCCCTTTCCGGTGCGATCTCTTCTCTGGACTGGGTATTGTCGCATGAGAGATACGGGAAGAATAGGTAGATGAATAATCTTGGATAGAGTAACCATGAGACTTGAATAAGAATGTCCTGATCTCTGGATATTATCTGCCTCAGTGGCAATCTATAATTAACTAAACAATTTGAAAAACATTATTCTTGACTCGTGATTACGGATTTTTTACGGTTCGGATCAAGACATCTGAAGAGGGGTATTATGAAGATACAGGATCTGCCTATGGAAACGATAAAGGGATTTCTTGAAGATGACGAGGGTATGAGGCTACATGATCTGGCAAAAGATGCATCAGTATTCGGGCCCTGTCTGGAGATCGGTGGGTATTGCGGCAAGTCCACGATATATCTGGGACTTGGGTGTAAGGAATCGGAAGGTGTGCTGTTTTCCATAGACCACCACAAGGGTTCGGAAGAACAGCAGCCCGGTCAGGAGTATTTCGATCCGGATATCTTTGATGATGTCTCGGGCAGGGTGGACACCTTCGGTCAGTTCAGGAGGAACATCGACATGGCATCCCTATCTGATACGGTCATACCGATCGTGGCGCGTTCCGAGGTTGTGGCAAGGACATGGACTACCCCCCTTGCCATGGTCTTTATAGACGGTTCGCACAGCTATTCATCGGTCTTTACCGATTATACCGCATGGTCGTCACATATCCTGCCGGGAGGTTTTCTGGCTATACACGATATATTTCCTGATCCTAATAAGGGTGGGCAGGCACCGTATTATATGTATAAACTTGCTGCAGGATCAGGGATGTTCGAAGAACTGGCCATGGTCGGGACGCTGGGCATACTGAGGAGACGTAAGCCCGGAGAGGTGCCCTCTTATATAAAGGACCTAAGAGACTGGTAAGGTGTCTTGAAACCTGTTGTGGGTCCAGAAAAAGGATTTCGGGACATCTGCTGATGCAGGTTTGATATAGCCGGCCTGAATCAGGCTCTTGACGGTTTTTGTGACAAAGGTCTTGTCTATGCCTGTCCTGTCTGCAATGGAGGAGGAAAATACGGAGAGGCTATCCCTAGAGCCTGATCCGGTGCATCTTGTCTCCTCAATAAGGTCCTCCGAGAGGATCCTGTATATAAGGTCCATACGCTTGCGGCCTTCTACCTGAAAATAATCCTTCTCAGAACAATTGTCCCTGTCCTCATTATAGGCGCGTACGGTCTCGTCCCACTCGTTTGCGATCTGATTATCATAATTTGCGACAAAGGCGGTCATCTCATCCGGGGTGACCTGTGATGTCCTTACTATTGCGCTGTTTGCGTCATAACGGGACCAGTCGTCGGTCAGGATTTCAAGGTCGTATTCATCTATATCTTCCCTTACAGTGGTCCCTGGGAAGGGGGAAAGATAGTGGTATCCGTAGGGTATATCCAGTTCCTCGGCGAAACGCGATGTGTCGGTCAGTGTTTTCGGGGATTCTCCGGGAAGACCCACCATGAATGATGCATGGGTGATCATGCCGGCCTCTTTGCTTGATCTCACGGCCTCTCTAGCCTGCTCCAGGGTGATGCCTTTCTTTATCCTTTTGAGCATCTCAGGGTTTCCGCTTTCGATACCGAAGCTGATAGAGTCACATCCTGCCGACTTCATGACCTTGAGGATCTCCAGATCAACGGTGTTGACCCTGGCAAATGCGCTCCAGTCGAATTTAACCCCTCGTCTATTAATCTCTTCACAGAGCTCTCTTACCCGTTTTTTGCTCGCAGTGAACAGGTCGTCGGCGATATTTATTCTGGTAAAACCATAGGAGAGGATGTGTTCTATCTCGTCGACAACAATGGCGGGCGATCTGAACCTTGCCTTGTACCCCACCATCTTTCTGCCCAGGCAGAAGATGCACTTGTTAGGGCAGCCCCTGCTCGTGATGATGCTTACCGGAAAACCCAGGGCCTGGTATCTCGACATCGGCAGCAGGTGACGTGCAGGCAAAGGAAGGCTGTCCAGGTCTTTGATAAGTTCACGTTCTTCGGTAGCGACGATCTGACCCTGCCTTCGGAAGGCTATGCCATTGATGTCATCCCACGCAGATTTTTCATTGATCACCGGGATGAGCTCGCTCAGCGTTTCCTCACCTTCTCCCCTTACTATCAGGTCTATCTCGGGATATGCACGGAATGACCCCTCTATATCAAAGGATACATGGGGACCCCCCATCATAGTGATCATGTCCGGATTATGCCCCTTGGCCGCTTTTATGATATTTGCTGCTGACGGAAAGTTCATGGTGACGGCTGTTGATCCGATTGCATCGGGTCTGAAAGCGTCGAGTTCCCGGCAGAGCTTTTCAGGTGAGTACTTGCTCACTATATAATCGAAAATCCTCACCTGTGCGCCTGCCTTTTCACAGGCGGCAGCGACGTAGCAAAGGCCGAGCGGCGGCGATGGCGCCTCTTCAAGGGGATACGGGGGGGCAATCAATGCGATCTTCATCGGGTGTTGATCAGTCTCCCTTTCTCGGCAGCATTATCGAACGCAACCATCCGGCCATGGTATTGCCTCTGAGCATGTCCCTGTCGATTTCTTCTATGGCCGAGTTCAGTTTTTCGGGTTCGGCGAACCAGTCGGCGCGTGTTTTGATGGGGTGGCTTGCATCGAGCTCTTTAAGCACAACTGCAGGGTTGCCTGCTGCGATGACGTTTTCGGGGATATCCCTTGTGACTACCGATCCGGCACCTATGATGCTGTTGTCTCCTATGGTGACCCCCTTGCATACTATGGAGCTGTCGCCTAACCAGACATTATCACCGATCCTTACAGGGCTTGACTTGCCTATGTAGTCGAGGCGGTCGTATATGCCATGCCAGTCCGAGTCCGTGATATATATGCTGCTGGCCAGCATGCAGCTGTTACCAATGGTGATCTCTGTAGCGGCGCTTATCCTCACGCCGGGGCAGATAAGACAGTAGTCTCCTATCCCGATGTGCCCCTGAACGTCCTTGGGCGACCATATGGTAATCCTGACCTTGTTTTCCGGGGTGGTTATGACATTGGCATAGTCGCCCAGTTCTATGGGCCCGCCGAAAAGGTGTACATGCCACGGCTTCATGAACGTGCAGCCCTTTCCAAGGTGTTTGAACTGGGGGCGAAGGAAGTAATCGACATACCAGTTGCGGATACCGAGATCGAGTTTTTTGATAAGGAACGGTCTGTGATCTCTAAGCAAGATTCTATATCCTCATATCGTAAGCACCGCATGTCAATGCGTCCTGGATATTGAAGACAGGGTGCGTTTTTTTCAGGAATCTGTACATATGGGATTTGCTCCCCTGACCGATCTCCCAGAAGGAATGGTTGAAGAGCTGGTATGCCGGCGTGATGTGATACAAGGCATCTGCAGCCATCATAACAGCCGCGTTGGTCCATGTAAGCCTTTCGGCAGGCCAGATGACCATGTCCGGGAAGGTGAAGCCGCACCAGTAGGAACCGTCGTCATAGAGCCTGTTATGTATCCATGACATTACGGTCTGACCGAGCTTGTGTTCCCCCATGGCGGCCAGACTCAGGATGAGTTCGGATGTCTCGGCAATGGTTATCCACGGATTGTCTGATACGCATCTTGCACCCAGCCCGTCTACAATAAACTTATTCCAGTGTCTGCTTATGCGCTTTTTTGCCTCTGCCCCGGTAAGTGCACCGCTGAGCACCGGGTAGAACCAGTCCATGGAATACCGCGATTTGTTTTTATTGAACAGGTGTGGACGGTAGGCTATGGCATCCCCCAGCCTTTTGAGGGCGTTCTGCCATTTCGGCCTGCTTTCTCCGAGTAAAAGGGCAAGGACCAGTGCGCATTTCAGGCTCATGTAGATAGAGCTGCACCCGGTCAATAGTGCCATGGGGTCGACTTCCCCGCCGACATTTCTCGCCCAGTATATCTCTCCGCCTTTTGCCTGCAGATCTGTTGCATAGTCTATCCCTGCGCATACGGTAGGCCATATATATTCAAGAAACGGCCTGTCATGTGTGATAAGGTAGTAATGAAAGATCCCTACCGCCATGTACGAAGACATGTTGGATTCCTTTGTCGTGTCTTCGGGTTTGCCGTCTATATAGGAAGAGTACCAGCTTCCGTCTTCGAGCTGGACCGTTGCGAGCCACTCAAAGGCCTTTCTCGCCTCTTCGTAATAACCGCCTATGCTCAGGCCGATCGCGGCCTCTACATGGTCCCAGGGGTCTGTCTTGCCGCCTTTATGCCAGGGTATCTCTCCCGACGTTTTTTGTTCGCTGGCTATCGATGATGCCAGTGATCCTATGTCTATATGCGAAGGTGTCTCGCTAAGGGATATTTCAAGTTCCATACTGGCCGCCTTTTTTAAGATATATTACGATGCTCTTTGATATGACAGGATTAAACAACCTGTCCAGGAAACGTGTGAGCATGGGCTTCTTCATTATATCCCAGACAAGGAAACGATGGTAGAGTTTTACAGCGGGCGCATCTTCATTCTTGTGCCCGACCATGCATTTGATCCACCAGTAGGGGCTGTGCAGTGCATGTGCCCACCCTGAACTGATGCATATTGCACCGGAGCCCTCTAACATGTCTATCAGTGCTTTCTTTCTGTATATCCTTACATGGCCGCCTTCTTCATTATGGTAATCACTCGACAGCGCCCAGCAGATACGCTCGGGGAGGTATCTCGGTACGCTCACCACGAGAGATTTTCCGGGCTTGAGGACACGCAGGATCTCTTGGGCTGCCTTTTTATGATCAGGTATATGTTCGAGCACTTCTGAACATATCACGATATCAAAGGTTTCGTCATCAAAGGGAAGCCTTGTGATGTCACCTACGGATACAAGGCCGCCCCCCCCACCGTCTTCACCCTTTTGTTTCATGATCTTGACCGTATTGTGCGATGTCAGGACATCGGCCTTTTTCATGTCTATGCCTACGACATCGACCCCCTTGTAGCGGAATGCCTCGCTCAGATGCCTGCCGCAGCCGCATCCGGCGTCAAGTACCCTGGTGCCTGGTGAAAGATCGAGTTGTGAAAAGTCAACCGTTAGCATTGAGTGCCTCCCTGTACACATCGACGCACATCTTTGCCGTGTTGTGCCATGTGAAATGTCTTTTTACCCTCTCATAACCCGCTTGTGCCAGATGCTCTCTCTTGTCCGGATTATCCAGTAGATCGACAATCGCATCCTCGATCGCCTTTGCATTGCCCGGTTCGACGAGTATCCCTGCATCTCCGACCACTTCGGGTAATGCACCCCCTGTGGTGCTTATTACAGGGACCCTGCATGCCATGGCCTCTCCTGCGGGTAGACCGAATCCCTCATATATAGAAGGTACTACGGCCATAGTTGTCTTCGCATAGTAATGGGCAAAGACTTCATCCTCTATGCGGCCGGTAAAGGTTATGTACTCCCCCGCTTTTATATCATCGACAAGCTTTTTTATCTGGCCGTCGGGCTTCGGACGTCCTATGACGGTCAGGTGAACAGGACGGTTCTTCCTGATAGATGCGATCGCCTCGATAAGGTAACGCAGGCCCTTCAGGGGTGTGTCCGCGCTGTTTGTAACGATGATGTGGTTATCAAGCCTTTTTACTTTTGGTAAGGGGTGAAAGATATCTGTATTGATACCGTTGGCCACCACCCTGAATCTGTTATCGGGGATGGAAAACGCCTTGCCTATGTCCTTTCTGGAGACATCTGATACCGTGATGATGTGAGATAGTCTCCTGGAGACCTTTGCCTGCATATTGAGGAACGAGTACCACCTCCTTACCTTGAGCTTTCGCCAGAATACCGTTTCGGAATCCACCTCTACATCCCTGTCAACGGTGATGGGGTGGTGTATGGTCGCTATCGTGGGCAGCCCCATGGCCTTAATGCCCAACAGCCCGTAGGCTAGGCACTGATTGTCGTGTAGTATATCGTATTTGTGGGCTTTATTCCGCATGAAGTTGTAAAACCTGATGCTCGAAGTCAGGGGTTCCGGGAAACCGCCGCTTGAGACCCCGATCCATTCCAGGAGGTTGACAGGGGAACTTAATTCCCTGAATTTCGGTAACCTGAATAGATCGTCCGGATTGTACAGGTCAAGGCTGGGGAGCCTGTGTAGATTAACGCCCTTATCCAGGACCGGATAAGGCGGTCCCGATACCACATCGACTTTATGGCCGAGGTCTAAAAGGCCTTTGCTGAGCCTTTTTATATATACCCCCTGGCCGCCACTGGTGGGTTTACCCCTGTATGTAAAGAGACAGATATTCAAAGGTGTGTCAGGCCCGATAGGCCTTTTCCCAGAGATATGCCCCGAAGCTGTTCTGTTCAAAACAATAATTCCTTTTCCAATGAAGGATATTTTTCCGGTTCCTGATCACAAGGTGATTGTCCGCGGCTGTGAACAATAACAACAATAGGATAATTAATCAACGAAAAACCGGTTTATTTGGGAAAGAATCTGTTGTAAAGCAGCGACCTCAACCTCTCGGTCATCTCCCGGCTCAGGCAGCATGGTTCCTCGACCCTCTTTGAGAGTGTAATGGTAAGAGAGTATGTTTTGAAGATCACGCTGCATTTTTTGCATTGTTTGAGGTGGTTGTTGAGTTCATCAATGAGATCTTGGGAGAGGGTGCCATCCATGTATTCCTGTAATAATTGGGAACATAATCTGCAATCCATCTACAAACCCCCCGGGTTGTCTGAATATTTTCTGAAATAGCCGGAAAGCCCTTCTCTGAGCAGAAGTCTTCCCCTGTGCAGTCTTGATTTGACAGCGGGGACACTAAGTCCCAGGGCCTGGGCGATCTCTTCGTTCTTGAATCCCTCAATGTCCTTCATGATGACGACCGTCCTCATGGTCTCAGGCAGTGAGTCTATGGATGACCTGAGTACTTCCCTGCTCTCCTCCGAGAGCAGTATGTCGTCGGGCAGTGTTGACCAGTCATAGTCTGCCGATGGTTCTTCGTTCATGTCGTCTATGTTGGACTGATCAGCATGTTTTTTTTCCTTGCGTAAAAACCCATAAGCGGCATTGGTGGTGACCCTGTAGAGCCATGTGGAGAAGAAGGCGTTATTGGTCAGTGTGTGGATCTTGGCTATAATGGTAAGGAATACCTCCTGCATGATCTCTTCTGCAGCGGATTGGTCCCTGGTCAGGTGAAAGGCAAGGTTGTATACCTTGTTCGAATATCTCCTCACTATCTCCTCCATGGCCTGGGACTCGCCCTGTTTTATACCGCTTACCAGCAGGGCATCTGAAGATTTATCTTTCTGTTTAATCATTTAGATAACCGGGTATACCTTTTGGATTCAAGACTATTCCATGAAAGCACAAGGTTGCGCGCCGCCCAGACCTCGTCCAGGCGTCCGGTTGGGCAGGTAATAGGGCTTGAGTGAAGGCTTTCAGGGTCGTCCTGTGCCATGCGGGCGATCTCTTCCATGGCGCATACAAACCTGTCTAGTTCTTCTATGCTCTCTGTCTCGGTGGGTTCAACCATGATAGACCCATGTACAACCAGGGGAAAATATACAGTGGGCGGGTGAAAGGCATGGTCCATCAATGCCTTTGCCATGTCCAACGTTGTTACCCCTGAATCTGACTGGATTTTGTCGCTCAGTACGAATTCATGCAGGGTAGGGGTGTCATACGGGAGGTCGAACGATTTCTTGAGCCTGGTCCTGAGATAGTTTGCATTGAGGCATGCGGTCTGAGAAGCATCTTTGATCCCCTTACCTCCCAGACTGAGGATATATACCAGCGCCTTGATCAGCACGCCTACATTTCCCAGAAAGCCGTGCACGCTACCGATAGACTCCGGGGCATCCCACCAGAGCGTATCCTCGCCTTTGTTGTCCGATATTATCCTCGGTACGGGCAGAAACGGTGTAAGGTGTTTTTTCACGAGTACGGGTCCGCTTCCAGGTCCTCCTCCCCCGTGGGGTGTGCCGAAGGTCTTGTGGAGATTGACATGCATGCAGTCCACGCCCATATCCCCCGGCCTGGCAGCCCCCATGATGGCGTTGAGGTTTGCACCGTCCATATAGAGCAGGGATCCGTTTTCATGGAGAAGGTCTGCTATCTTATGGATCTCGGCTTCGAAGATGCCCAGGGTGTTGGGATTTGTTATCATGACGGCGGCCACGTCACTGTCCAGGTATTCCTTCAGGATCTCTGCCCTAAGGAAACCGTCCGGACATGATGGAATATTCTCGGTGACAAAGCCTGCCAGTGTGCATGAAGAAGGGTTCGTGCCGTGAGCTGTATCGGGGATGAGCACCTTTTTCCTCGATTCCCCTCTGGATTCTATGGCCTTGGATATAACCATCATGCCTGTAAGCTCTCCATGTGCCCCGGCGGCGGGCCAAAGGCAGGACGCATCCATGCCGCATATCTCTTCGAGACAGCCCTGCAACAACTTCAGGTGACCCAGTACGGACTTCATCCCGGCCTTGTCCGAAGGGTGGATCGGACAAATCCTGCCTGCAATCTCTTCGAGGATCTTCGGGTTGTACTTCATGGTGCATGAGCCGAGCGGGTACATGCCGTGATCAATACCGTAGTTGAGCCTTGAAAGCCTTGTAAAGTGCCGTACTGTTTCCGGCTCGGACACATCCGGCAGGTCAGGCAGGTCTCCTGCGGTTAAAGATTCATTGCCGTCAAATGGGTCGAAAGGTTCAGGGACAAGCCGTTTATTCTTTCCCGGCGAGCTTTTTTCCCTGAGCAAAGGTTCCCTGATCTCGGGGAAACGCGTTATATATGTTTCATCAGACATGCGCAGTCCTCTTTCGTATTCATCTCTGTTACGGTCACGAGAAGTCCGTCAGATATCTCCGGGTAGTGCCTTGAGATAGGGATGCCCGGTACTATCCCGTCGGCTATCATGGCCGTCTGTTTGGTCTCCTCCATCTTTACTACAAACTCATTGAACACAGGCCCGTTAAATATCGGGGTAATACCTCTTTCCTCCATGCCTTTCATGAGGTGGCGCGCACCGGAGGCGCATTGGGTCGCTGCTTTTCTGAGGCCCTCTGGCCCCATGGCGCTGAGGTAGATGGCGGCGCGCAGGGCGCACAATCCCTGATTCGTGCAGATGTTGGAGGTGGCCTTTTCCCTTCGTATATGCTGCTCGCGTGTGGAGAGGGTGAGGCAGAAGGACTCCCGGCCGCTTGTATCTCTTGTAAGTCCTGCAATCCTGCCCGGCATGTTTCTTATATGCGTTTTCGATGTGCACAGAAAACCGAGAAGAGGCCCGCCCGCGCTGACCGGGTTGCCGAAAGACTGTGCATCCCCGACAACCACATCGGGCCCGTATGCCCCGGGTGGGCTTAATAGACCGAGCGACATGGCCTCGCTGACGGCTATGCCGAAAAAGCCCGCATCTTGTGCGATACTGGCTATTTCTTCCATCGGCTCTATAATGCCGAAAAAGTTCGGCTGCTGTATGAACAGGGCTGCATCACCGGTTGTCTTTTCCTTCAGTACGTCGGTATCGGCCCGGCCGGTTAAAGGGTCATAAGGGATCTCTGTCAGTTCCAGATCGGGTATGTGCCTGAGGTAGGTCATCATTACGGCCCTGTAGGACGGGTTTATCGTGCGTGTATACAGTATGCGTCTGACCTTTTTCTTCCGTACGGCCATGAGGGCTGCCTCTGCAAGGGCGGTCGCCCCGTCATACATGGAGGCGTTTGATGCATACATGCCGGTGAGACCGGAGAGCATGCTCTGGTATTCGAATATGGCCTGCAGGGTCCCCTGGCTGATCTCCGGCTGGTATGGCGTATAGGCGGTGTAGAATTCCTGGCGTGAAGACAGTGCATTGACGATAGAAGGTATGTGATGACGGTATACCCCGCCACCTGCGAAGACCACATTCGAAGAGTCGAACGTGAACCGGGAGCGGACAGCCTCTTCATCGAGGGGACCCGGTATGTCGAGATCCTTGCTGCTGAGCAGTGTCTCCGGGATACCGGAGTACACATCCTCAGGGTTTTCAATGCCGATCGTCTCGAGGACCTTTTGAAGCCCCTCCGGATTTAGCGTAAGGTACGACATCTATTTGGACTCTGATGCAAGATACTCCCCGTATGCTCTCGCATCCATAAGCTCCTGCGCTTCTGCGGGGTCATCCATTTCTATCAGTGTCATCCATGCCTCGTTATAGCAATCCTCGTTGACCAGCTCGGGTGAATCCTCCAGGGCGTTGTTTATGCTTTTTATGGTGCCTCCGACCGGCGCATAGACCTCTGATACGGCCTTCACGGATTCGAGTGTCCCTATGGGGTCACCCGCGGCAATCTTTGAACCCTCCTCGACGAGTTCTACAAAGACAATATCCCCAAGCTCGCTCTGAGCATAGTCGGTTATCCCGACCCTTATTGCCCCGTCTTCGATCCGTCCCCATTCGTGATCCTTTGTGTAGAGTAGATCTTTCGGAATATTCATACCTGCTCCTTTGTATACAATATTATTTTACGATAGCGCCCTCAACAAACGGAGGCCTTGTAATAAGAGCCTTCAGCCGCCTTGATCTGACAAGGATATCAACCTCTTCACCGGGCTCAAAGGTGTTGTTTACATATCCCATGGCAATGCCCTTATCCAATACAGGCGATATGCTCCCGGATGTTATTACCCCGATCTCTTTGTCTCCCTTGAAACAGGAGCAGCCCTGTCTTGGGATGCCCTTGTCCTTGAGTACGAAACCCGTCAGGTGCCTTTTGATGCCGTCACGGATCTGTGTTGAGAGGGTGTCTTTGCCGATGAAGCCCTGCTTTTTCATATCAAGGGCAAATCCCAGGCCTGCCTCCACAGGTGTAGTGGTCTCGTCTATGTCATTTCCATGCAGCGGGTAGCCCATTTCCAGGCGCAGGGTATCACGCGCGCCCAGGCCGCAAGGAACTGCCCCTGCATCGAGGAGGTCCTTCCACAGCAATGCGGCCTTTTCCTGAGGCATAAAGATCTCCACGCCGCCGGCGCCGGTGTAGCCTGTTTGGGAGATCATGAGTTCGCCGTATTTTTTGGTCTGTTTTATAGAGAAGGAAAAGAATCGCAGGTCTCCAAGGTCGAAATCAAGGCAAGACTTGAGGAGTTTGTCCGACCTGGGCCCTTGCAGGGCCAGTAGTGCTATATCGGAGCTTTTGTTGTCGAGGCCGGCGCCCGTGCTGTTGTTTTTTCGGATCCATGAGAAGTCATTGTCCGTATTCGATGCATTCACGCACAGCATATACTTCAGGCCGGGTTCTATACAGTACACGGTCAGGTCGTCGATAATCCCGCCGCTTTCATTCAAGAGAAAGGTGTAGAGGACCTTGCCCTTTTTCATGGAATATATGTCACGGGTAAGGATTCTGTCCAGGAAGGATACGGATTTTTTTGTGTCTACATAGATCTCTCCCATATGGCTTACATCGAACAGCCCGCATGAGCTTCTTACTGCCATGTGCTCGTGTTTGATCCCCGTATACCAGACAGGCATCTCCCATCCATGGAAATCCACTATCTTTGCGCCGAGTCTCTCGTGTTCTTCGTATAAAGGTGTCTTCATAACTTCACATCCATTGTCTATAGGTTTGAAACATGCCCCTTGGCGGCTATGAGCGTATTTTCCAGGAGCATGGTTATGGTCATGGGCCCTACGCCGCCGGGCACGGGCGTGATAAGGCCTGCGCGATCTTTGGCCTTGTCGAATTCCACATCGCCCTTCAGGCCGTCATCCGTGCGTGTAATGCCTACGTCTATCACTACGGCGCCTTGTTTGATCCAGTCTCCCTTTATCATGTGCGGTCTTCCCGTGGCAGCAACGACGATGTCGGCGGCCAGGACCTTTTCTGAAAGATTTTTTGTATGGGAGTGGCATATCGTTACTGTGGCATGCCTCATCATGAGCAGGATGGCCATGGGCTTGCCCACGATATTGCTCCTGCCGATAATGACTGCCTCCCGACCGTCAACAGGCGCATTGTATTCATCGAGCATACACATGATGCCTGTGGGCGTACACGGTACAAGGACAGGGTCACCTATGAGGAGCCTGCCCATGTTGTATGGATGAAACCCGTCCACGTCCTTTGACGGCGTGATGGCGAGCAGGATCTCCTGTTCATTGAGGTGACCGGGCAGTGGAAGCTGTACAAGTATGCCGTCAACGTTGTCGTCATTATTCAGCCTGTCGATAAGGGTCAGGATCTCTGCCTGTGTGATATCCCCCTTGAGATGATAGTCGAACGATTTGATGCCCGATGCCTCGCAGGCCCGTTTCTTGTTCCTGACGTATATGGCGGATGCCGGGTCATCACCCGCCTGTATAACGGCAAGGCCAGGGGGCCTTTTATGCCGGACAGTGAAAGAACCGGCCTCGACAGAGATGGATTCGCGTTTCTTTAAAGACAGCTCTTTTCCGTCTATTATTGTAGCCAAGGTTTCCTCCTGAAAGATTTAGGTCTTGTATACCCACTTTATCTGTAATGGCCTGAAACTGACCGCGTGAGGCATGGGCAGGATCATCTCCATATCGACCGCAAGCCAGGCATAATCGGGTTTCAGTATCCGGAGTTTCCCGTCTGCAGGCGGGGTTCCCCATTCGGTATTCTTATAGCTGACAAAGAGCATAACATCAAAGAATTTCTCTGACTCGCCAAGTGCATAACCCTGGCGGAAGCTTTCCTCAGTCAGGTTGTTCGCCTCGATAAGCTGTGCCACGTATTGCTTATCGATCTGTATAATGGCGTATCTGGCCGTGCCTTTTTCAGAGTATTGGGTCAGGGTTTTTGTCTCGGAGCTGGATACATATACCGTGGCAAGGCCGTTGATATTTTTCAGATACTGTGCTGCAATCAATGCGGCTGACCTGCGTCCGCCGGTTGCCTGGTGGTGGCATCCATAATACTCGAAGAGCTTCTGCTGAAGGATCTCTGCATAACGCTCCCCCTTTTCATAGAGGCTCTTTGAGATGTACCTGAGTTCCCTGCCGAGTCTCTCGGCCGCCTCTGATATGGGCCAGTCGATCTTTACGTGGAAGTGCGTGAGTGAGTATCTGTTGCGTTTTTTATATCGGTTATCCCTCTGGATAAGGAGGCAATAGTCCACATCGACGAGCTGTTCCAGAAACTCGAAAAAGGTGTCTCTTTCAAAGAAGCGTACTGCAGAGGAAAAGGACCTGTGAAGCCTTATATCGGGCACTAGGATGATATTGTCCTTTTTTGTCTTGTTTGAATCAGAGAACCGGATGTATTTCTGGTGGATATTCTCTACCGTATCCTCGCAGAAAATAATGAAGAAAGGTCTTGCCTCCTGGGATTCTTTCGAAAATTCCTTTTTTTTCGGCCTCATTTCGCTGGAATCCACATACGGGTAAGGGATCTTCTTTTCCTGGCACTGCCTGTAGGGCTGTTCGAGCGCTATGGTCTTGAGTCTCAGTTCAAGCTCATCCCTTAAAAATACATATATGGAACGCCTGATCTTTTCCGTATGCCCAAGTTCGAATCTCGACTTCTTCATCAAATAATGTTCATCCATTCATAGTATGATGCAAAGGTTGAAGCAGCCCATAAGCCGGATTCTGTTCCCGATGACGGTCTCCCGTTATCGGGTGATGATCATTCGTCTAGGATAGCAGTTGCCTGCTACCTCAAGCAACCTACCCGGGGGCAGGACGGGCGATCCCTTAAGCCCCTCTATTGGTCTTGCTCCGGGTGGGGTTTGCCTAGCTTCCCCGGTCACCCGGGGAACTGGTGGGCTCTTACCCCGCCGTTTCACCCTTACACCCCGTATAGGGATGCGGTTTGTTTTCTGTGGCACTTTCCCTAGGGTCACCCCCGGTCGCCGTTAACGACCACCCTTGCCCTGTGGAGCCCGGACTTTCCTCCCGCGCCCGTCTAAAGGCGCCGGCGATCATCTGTTCTACTTCAACCGCATTCACCATTACCGTATGGAAGTACTAAATTCAAGTATCAAATATAATTCAGGGCCAAGGGTGGATAATCAGTATATGAGAAAAAATCCTCAATAATACGTATGATATAACAGATGACCTTTTAGTATATACTCATTGCTCTCAAGTGCGGTTTAAAATGCTGTATGTTTGGACGATATTATTGTATAATAAAGGCATGCGACAACAAAAGGAAGAGGTGAGCCGGAGGGGATTCTTTAATCTGTATAACCATGGTTTTATCCGTGTGGCAGCATGTATCCCGGAGGTAAGGGTTAGCGACCCGGTCTTTAATACGGATAAGACCATCGATATGGTTAAGCAGTGCGCTGAGGGAAAGGCAGTGCTGGCTGTATTCCCTGAACTGGGCCTGTCGGGTTATACGAACGAAGACCTGTTTTTCCAGGACGCCCTATTGAAATCGGTCGAGGACAACCTGCAAAGGATACTGGAGCAGACATCCGGGCTGGATATCATTACCGTTGTCGGCGCCCCGCTAAAGATCATGAATGCGCTATATAATTGCGGTGTCGTCATAAATAAGGGCGAGGTTGCAGGTATAGCGGTCAAGACCTATCTGCCAAATTACAGAGAGTTTTATGAGCTAAGGCATTTCAGGTCCGCCAATGATCTGTCAACGCAAACCACGAGCCTTTGCGGTGTGCATGATATCCCTATAGGGTCTGATCTAATATTCGATGTGGGGGGTATCCCCAACATGTCCGTTTTTGTCGAGATCTGTGAAGACCTTTGGGCCCCTATACCGCCTTCGAGCCATGCATGCCTCGGCGGTGCAACGATCGTAGCCAACCTGTCCGCCTCGAACATAACCGTGGGTAAGGACGAGTACAGGCACGACCTTGCGCAGAATCAGTCCGCCAGATGCATGGCCTCTTATATCTACACTGCTGCAGGGCCGGGCGAGTCTACTACGGACCTTGCATGGGACGGGCACGCCCTGATTTATGAAAACGGGAGCCTGCTCAAAGAGTCAAAGCGGTTTTCATGGGAGCAGCAGGTCATCTTTGCAGATACGGATCTCGACAGGCTCGTCAAGGACCGCATGATTTCTACAAGCTTCAGTTGTGCTACTCAGGGGCAAAAGGATCTTATCCGATCATTCAGGAAGATAAACCTCGATGCAGGTCCGCCAAAAGGCAGGGTAGACCTTTCGAGGGAGATACCGAGGTTCCCGTATGTGCCGGCCAAGGCCGAACAGAGGGACAAGAGGTGCTATGAGATCTACAATATACAGGTTCAGGGTCTCTCCAAGAGGATAAAGTCATCCGGTCTCGATAACCTTGTAATAGGGGTATCAGGCGGCATCGACTCTACCCATGCCCTCATAGTATGTGCGCGCACCCTCGATATGCTCGGCCTTCCCAGGGGCAATATCAAGGCGTATACCATGCCCGGTTATGCGACATCGGAAAAGACATATGCGAATGCCAGGGCACTCATGAAGGCGCTGGGCATCGAAGATAGAGAGATAGATATAAAGGATGGCTGTGAGCAGATGATGAAGGACATCGGTCATCCGTTTGCGCACGGTCGGGACCTCTATGATGTCACCTTTGAGAATGTCCAGGCAGGCCAGAGGACATCGATCCTGTTCAGGCTGGCCAATATGAAAAAGGCCATGGTAGTGGGCACGGGCGATTTGAGCGAACTAGCACTCGGATGGTGCACATACGGGGTAGGGGACCACATGTCGCATTACAATGTCAATGCCAGCGTCCCCAAGACCCTGATACAGTACTTGCTCAGGTGGGTAGTGGATAGAGACCTTTTCGGCGATGACGTGTCTTCCTGTATATGGGATATACTCGATACCGAGATAAGCCCGGAACTTATACCGGGGCTTGTCGGAGACCAGCCCGCCCACAGCACTGAGGCCATAATAGGGCCTTACGAGCTTCAGGACTTCAATGTATATTATACGACCCGTTTCGGGTATTCACCGACAAAGGTCGCCTATCTCTGTTGGAATGCATGGCGTGACGTAAATAGGGGCCTGTGGCCAGATGTGCCCCCTGATAAGCGCAATCAGTACACGCTTGGCCGGATAAAGCACTGGCTGGAGGTATTCCTGAGGAGGTTTTTCAGGCAGAGCCAGTTCAAGAGGTCCTGCGTGCCGAACGGACCAAAGGTCGGCTCCGGGGGGTCTCTCTCTCCCAGAGGAGACTACCGGGCACCGAGCGACAGCGAGGATACACCCTGGATAGAGGATCTTGCCGCTATCCCGGACAGGGAATAGTCTCTTCCCCCTCTTTGATTAAAGCTCATATCCCGATTATCCGATCAATATCTCAAAGACCGGATCCCTGGAGCATATAATGGCCGAGACAGCAAAGAATACAGGAAATGTAGACAAACTCCTCAAACAGACGGATGCCCTGAGAAAATATCTGGAGAAGGAGGGGTATCAGTCTGTTGAGCAGATTGTCTTGTTTATGGATACCTTAAAGGAGTCGATCATCTCTTTGGCCACGGGAGACCTTGAAAAGGCCGGAGATGCCATGAAAAGGCTTTCTTCCCTGGGCTCTTCCGAGCTGTTCAAGGGTATAGGAGAGGTGACACGCGAGCTTCACGAGTCTATCAAGGAGATACAGGGCTTCCTGGAGCCGATACTGCACCATTTTACCGAAAAGGATATAGAGGGACTTTCGAGCAAGCTCAATCATGTATCCGATCTGGTAAAGGACACATCCGAAAAGACACTGGACCTTCTGTTTTCCAGGCAGGAGGTCGCGCTGTCGGACAATGTGGAGTTTGACAGGCTTTCCAAGCTTATCGTGGCAGGTGATCAGAAGGCAGCCATGAAGAAGATCAGAGAACTCAAATCGCATAATTCCGAGCTGCTGCAGGAACTCATGAAGATCAGTGAGCTGCAGATACATTCCGACCTTGTAGACCAGATCATAAGGAAGGTCAGCGTGGTGGTCGACAATATAGAGTCAAGGCTTGTGGAACTTTTGAAAAAATATGGTCATAATGCATGTGTAAATCTCCAGGAAGCCCCTGATAAGGATGGGGCTACCCTTCATGGACCTGCAATACCAGGCAAAGACAAGGGCGCTGCGTCTTCGCAGGACGATGTCGACGGGTTGTTGAAGTCTCTGGGTCTTTAATAACCATGCACAGTAGTGCATAAACTTTTGCAAGAAGGCCTTTTATATACTATAAACAGGCCATGAGGCCCACATTTAGAGCGAGGCTGGTTAACGGTCCTCTGTTCGACCCGGTCCTTTATGTGTGCATACCGAATGACAGGAGCGCCCTGCTCTTTGACTGCGGCAGGATAAAGGGGTTGAGTAATAGAGAGGTCCTTTCCATAGATCACGTCTTTATCAGCCATACACACATGGACCATTTCATGGGCATGGATCAGGTGCTCAAGGTCATCCTCCACAGACAAGACCCTTTGTTCGTGTACGGTCCCGAGGGGATAACAGAAAAGGTGCTCTCCAAACTCAATGCATATACATGGAACCTGACATATGACTACGGGCTGGAGATCATCATACATGAGGTGGGCCCTTATGACATCAAGATCAGCAAGGCCAGCGCAAGCAAATGCTTTGATGTGACGGATCAGTCGATAATCCCGAAAACAGGCCACACCATAGTCTCCAACCCCGGGTATTGGGTCGATGCCGTGATCCTCGACCATAATATCCCCTGCATGTGTTATGCCCTGCAGGAGCCGTTTCACATGAATATCAGAGGCGATGTCCTTGCAGAAAAGGGTTTTATTCCAGGTAAATGGATAGACCTTATGAAGGGCCATATCATGACCGGCAGTCAGACGGAATATGTGGATGTGGAAACGGTTGACGGTTTTAAAAGGATCCGTGCAGGCGAACTCTGTGAGGCCCTGGTGATAATCACCGAGGGGCAGAAGATCGCCTATATCACCGATATCCGGTATTCGCAGGCCAACCTCGAACGCATAGAGGAGATAGCCCGCGGGGTCGACATGCTCTTTATCGAGGCATTTTATATGGATGAACTCAGGGGGCAGGCAGGCCGCAAGGCCCACCTCACCTCATGCCAGGCAGGCATGATCGCCCGCATGCTGAATGCAAAGAGGGTATTCCCCATGCACATATCCCCGCGTTATCATAACATGGCGCACAAGATTGTCGCGGAGATTGAATCATGCCGCAAACCCTGAGCAAACAAGGGTTTGCTTGAACTATTCGGACGGTGCTGACGGCTCTGTTATAGGGCCGTACCAGTACAGGCCTTCAAGCTCAGGATCGTCAAGAAGCTGAATATATGAGTCGCCCATGGTTAGTATGACAGGCTTGCCCATCAGGGTCGCAACCTCGTCCTGGTCATCGATCTCCAGGAGTTCCTTGATCAGTTCCTTGTCCTCGGGCATATGTACGATCTCCACGATACTAACCAGATCGCTCCCGTCCTCGTCACGGTCAAGTATCCAGTAATATCCGGGATCCTTGGGTAATTCTTTAGTCCAGTCCATACTTACTCCTTTTGTTTGGGTATTCATTCTGTGAAACGTTCGGGCCTTCTTATATGTTTGTTCCACTGTTGGCAAGGGTAAATATCTGATCGGACACACCCGGTATCATCCTGCTTTCAGCTAAGCAGATCAAATGTCCACACAGGGCCGAGCAAGCCGCCCTGTTTACAGAATTATTTTTTTAAAGCTATCGGGACGACCTTTGAACTTTGTTTTTTAGATGACTAGAGAAAAGATCAATATAACAATAGGCGCGATGCCTATTGAAACGTACATGGGAAATAATGAAACAGTTTTAGTCGTTGATGATATCAAAACACAAAGGGAAATCGCATCCGGCATACTTGCAGGATTGAGTTATTCAGTCATTGCATGTTTTATGTGGTGAAGAGGCAATCGAGTACATGAAAAACAATTCCGCAGACATCCTTTCGCTGGATATGAAAATGGGACTGAGCTAAGACCCGAAATCGAGACCCCGCACAACACATAATTCGATACGCTGTAAATTCAATTTGCAAATAGATAAAACTGTGCTAAGGAGGTTCCTTAATACGCACCGAAGAGTATGTTTATGAATAAACAACAACGATACCACATCATAGTAAGTGTTCTTTGTTTTGTGCTGATCGCAGCTGTTGATATCGCCTCGGGCAATCAATATCATATGGGCAAGCCCATAGGCCCTGTAAACTATCTTGTGAAAAAAGCCCTGGACAACAGGATTATCCTTGTCGGTACCCATCATAAAAACGATCACATACACGACATCATAATCTCTTCACTTCCCTTGCTGGCGGAATCAGCCGGAGTCAATACGCTTTTTATGGAGATCCCGTCATCCCAGCAGGAGGCAATAGACAGTTTCCTGAAACAAAAAGCCGATGTTGAAAATATTCGCATACCGGAGATCATTGCATCTGCTTCGTACCGAGAGATCCTTTTTTCCGCACGATCTCTCGGCATGAATATCATTGCTATGGACAGAGAACGCCCTGACCGGATGAGCAGAGATAAATGCATGTCGCTAAGTACCAGCTCATACCTTAAGGTACACCCTCAATCAAAGGGTGTCATCATTGTCGGAGAACGTCATGTCCTCAAAAACATTCAGTGGACCTTTGTTGATGAACCTTCACTTGCAGACTATCTGAGCGATTACAAGACATGTTCCATCATAACATGGCCTGAAGCGCTGGAATACCGTACCGCGACAGCCATCGACATCGATCCGGAAAGATTTAAAGGGGTAAAGGACAAGACTCTAATGTCAATGAATACCCTTCCTCACGTTTGTCTTGCGACTACCGCAGACGGGGTTATCTTCGTACCGTAGAGCCGGTTTCAAATCTCATGATTAGCATTCCCGTATGGCTGTGCTTAATAAACCCTATAGATTCTTTTTTGAGAAAAGGGTCATAGTGATGAAAAAGATCAATCCCTGGTTTGTTTTTGTCTTTGGCCTGTGGTCTGATGGTCGTCTGCCTGCCTCGTTGCAATAATTCCTGCGATACAGACAAGGATCGCCCCGATCCAGGAAAAGATATCGAGGGATTCATCCCAGAAGATCCATCCGATTAACGTTGCAAATACAACCGTACTGTAGATGAAAGGCCCTACACGGGCCGCAGGTGCGGCGCTGTAGCCCCTGGTCATAAGAATCTGCCCGATCATGGCTACAAAACCCACCATCAGCATGACGAGCAGGGTAGGCTGCCGGGGTGTCTGCCATGACCAGATAATGGGAATGGCCGAGATCAGCGTAGATAAGAGGGTGTAGTAAAAGACGATACGCCCGGGCGGCTCACTCTCCGACATCTTCCGTATAGTTGTCATGGCAACGGACGCAAACACACCCGCTATAAGCGCAATGACAGAGACAACCTGGAAGATGGCCAGGCCCGGTTTGAGGATCAGTACGACGCCAAAAAAGCCGATGACAACCGCGAAACGAACCACCCGGTGAATCGACTCCCGCAGCCACAGCAGGGCAATGAGCGGGATAAAAAGAGGGCTCGTATAGGACAGCAGCACTGCCTCTGCGAGCTTCATACGGGCAAGGGCGTAAAAATAACAGTACATGGCGCAAAGACCGGCAGCTGAACGCAATATATGGAGCAGGGGCTTTTCGGTCCTGATATCGTGCAGGGAGTTTTTTGCGATAAAGATCGGAATGATGAAGAAAAGCGCGAAAAGGTTGCGGAAGAAGACGATCATTTCATTGGGCATATCCACCGATGCTGTTCGGATGAGTGCGCCCATAACCGCAAACATGAAGCCTGCTCCGATTGTATAGAGCGCCGCGGCAACAGGGTTGTTTTTTCTAAGATTTCTCGATTGCGTATCCAGAAGATATCTCCATGAGCATATCCAGCGGCAGATGCTGCTATCCCGGCGCTGGTGTTTTTTGGCGACAGCTGTTTAATTTTATGCCCGTTACTCAGATTGCTCTACACCATGAGCGGTTCCGAGGGCAAGGAGGGAATATGTATTCATGGCTCGGTCTGATCACCATGGTTGACAGGATTTAAATAATAATACAAACCATGACAACGGCAGAAAAGGAATGGCATAGAGTGACTCACGCACAACAACTAGGGGAAAAGGGTATTGCAAGGCTTTTGTGGAAGTTTTCCATACCCGCGATTGTGGGCATGCTCGTGCATGCACTGTACAATGTCGTTGACAGGATTTTTATCGGTCATGCCGTTGGCTCGATCGGGATTGCAGGTATCAGTGTCGCTTTCCCCATGATGATTATCCTCATGGCCTTTGGAATGCTCATTGGTTTTGGTGCAAATTCTCTTATTTCCATACGGCTCGGTCAACAAAGAAGGGATGAAGCCCAGAAGGTTCTGGGCAATGCCCTTGTGCTCTTCCTGATAGTCTCGGCGGTATTGACCATGTCGGGACTTATGTTTACTACCCCCATTCTTAAGGTGTTTGGTGCAAGTGCGGAGATTCTTCCCTATTCAAGGGATTATCTCAGGATTATACTGCTGGGAACGATATTCCAGTCAATCGGTTTTGGAATGAACAACTTTATCCGGGGAGAAGGCAATCCAAGGATTGCCATGATCACCATGCTGATCGGGGCGATCCTGAACATGATACTCGATCCCATCTTTATCTTCGGATTTTCTATGGGCATAAAAGGCGCTGCCATTGCAACGGTTCTTTCCCAGGCGGTTACATCTGTGTGGGTACTGTCCTATTTTCTCGGAGGAAAAAGCCTGCTGAAGATCCACAGGTATAATTTCAGACTCGATCCGCATATTGTAAGAAGCATATTAGCCGTTGGTTCAGCCCCATTCGCCATGCAGCTGACAAGCAGCGTGATCATATCGCTTGTCAACCACCAGCTGCGTATCTACGGCGGGACTGTTGCCATTTCCGTGATGGGGATCATGTTCAGTATCCTCATGCTGATCCTTATGCCGGTGATCGGTATTTCCCAGGGTGCTCAGCCTATCATAGGCTACAATTACGGGGCCAAGAACTTTGACCGGGTAATAAAGACTGTCCGGCTTGCAGCTGTATGGGCAAGCGGTGTTACCCTGGCCGGTTTTTTCATGGCCATGATATTTCCAACCTGGATAATTTCCTTGTTTAACAGGAATGATCCGGGACTCCCCATAATGGGAAGTCATGCCATGCGCGTATTCCTCATGTTTCTGCCGATTATCGGATTTCAGATAGTGTGTGCAAATTATTTTCAGGCAGTGGGCAAACCAAGGCAGGCAATCCTGCTGAATCTTTCCAGACAAGTATTTCTGCTCATCCCGGCCTTGTTGATCTTGCCTTTATTTTTTGGTCTCGACGGGGTGTGGCTTGCAGGGCCGTTTTCTGATCTGGGGGCATCTCTCCTGACCGGTCTGTTAATGGTGTACGAGATACGTTTCCTGAAAACAGAGACCCGGCGTAAAGAATTGTACGGGGACATGTCTCAATAGGACTGGTCAAGAGATTAAGGTGGCCATCATCAGTACCCGTCGGGTTTCCTGTACTGAGATGCCACCTTATCCAGTTGTTCGGCTATAGAGAGCAGGTCCATATCGCGCCAGCGCCTGCCGACGATCTGTACCCCGATGGGCATGCCCTTTTTGGTATACCCGATCGGGATAACAACGACAGGGTTGCCGGTAAGGTTGAACAGACTGGTGTATGAAAGATTGGCCACCAAATAGTTTACAGGCTTGCCGTCCACTATGACAGGGGCCTTGTATACAGGGTAAGGTCCGTAATGTCGCCATGGTTTGATGTGTTCAAAGGCCGGTGTGGCACTGACAGGACAAAGCAGTACATCTTTGTCGGAAAGATAAGTGTCCATTGCGTTTACGAAGAAGTCTCGCGCGGTCAGTATCTGTAGATATTTCTCGTAACCTAACGGATAGACCATGGAGAGCATGGGTGCTTCCTTGCGCAACGATGAGCCGAAGACATAGTTGATGAATCTGAAAAAGCAGGGCTGGTATACACCGACTTCCATATCCATGAGCTTGCCATAGGTGGTCCACGCTTCATTGAAATCAATGGTGCCGAGGTTTTCAGTCTTCATGCCGTATAGGTTGCTCATTTCCGGGCTGATGGATTTCATATGGTCGTTGAAGATATGCTTATCCATCCTTTTCAGCGTGCATCCCCTGGCTGCCAGCATGTCGGTAAAGGCCATGATGGCCTTGCCGGTTTCGGCGGAGACAGGTGCGCCCCCGAAGCTATCGGTCCAGGCTATGCGAATCTCATTGATGTTCTTTGAGGGGGATGCGGTAAGGTCAACCCATGGTATATCGGGATCCCTGCTGTCCGGGCCTGCTATGACAGACAAGCCGAGCCTGAGGTCTTCGATGGAGCGTGCCAGGGGGCCGCAACACGAGAGGTGGCGGATGGCCCGGAATTTCGATCCCTTCATCCCCGGGCTTACCCCATGGCTGGAAACGAAATTTTCTGTCGGTTTCATGCCGTATACCCCGCAAAAATGTGACGGAATCCGAATTGATCCGCCGATGTCGTTGCCCATGCCGAGCGCACTCATGCCTGTGGCAACCGCGGCTGCCTCTCCGCCGGAAGAACCTCCCGGGGTCCTGTTTATGTCCCACGGGTTGTTGGTGACCCCGAATAGGCCGCTTCTGGTCTGTATATCCATGCCGAGCGGAGGGAGGTTTGTCTTGCCCAGTATCACTGCTCCTGCCGCCTTCAGCCTCGCAACCACAACAGAATCGTGCTGAGGGACATAATCCGCAAGATTGGGCAGGCTGCTGGTTGTCTTGATGCCCTTGGTCGCGTAGTTGTCCTTGATGGTTACGGGTACACCATGGAGCAATCCCCAGACCTTGCCTTTCTTGATCGCTTTGTCTGCCTCGCGGGCCCTGCTTCGTGCGCCTTCTGCATCCAGGGTAACTATAGCATTGAGTGATGGGTTGACCCTTTCGATCTGTTCCAGGTAGGCCTCAAGGACCTCCGCTGAAGTCAGCCTGCCTGTTCTGATCATTTCTGCAAGCCTGTATGCGGGTAAAAAGACTATCTCTTGTCTGGTGATCGTGTCTTTAGATAGCCCGGCAGCATTTGCCGGCATGGAAGTGCCTACTATAAAAGATAAGAACAGGATGAAAACAACCGGATAAAATCTATTTGAAACAAGATGAAAATGATCGTATTTGCGCATATCTTTCCTCCTCATATGAAAAGTTAAGTCAATATAACCAAGTGCCTCTGTTCTGCTCATGCTCTGCTGTTGTTTTAATTCTACCACATATCAGATATTACGGTGTAGATCATTAGGTTTTGCCGGACCGGTGTCGATGACACCATGCTGGTATACCTCTTTCGCGACTATGGGTTTGCCAGAATTGCAGAACTTTAGCCCGATGATCTAATTCGAGTATCGAGAAGATAAATCAATTATCAATGAGTTGAATTGTCACGATGTCGGATAACAACTATGTGATTGTCGACTTCCATCCTTCATGATAAAGAGAAAACAACAGCTGAAATACGAAAACAGGAAAAAAGAGGAGAAAAACAATGATCAGTGGGGCAGAGCAGCGATGTTGCATAATAAGACAAGTAAAAACACTGATGAAGGGTTTGTTGATCTTTAGTATGTTGTTAGGATGCGGTGGTGGTGGCAGTGGCGGCAGTAACGATGGCGGTAATACACCGGGATCGGAACCAAGCGTCGGCAGCCTTGCCCTTAGCGGAAAGGTTGATGTAGACTCTAAAAACATTCCGGTCACTGGCGGAGAGGTGACTGTAAATAACGAAGAAAGCCCCTTGAACGGCCTGATCATAAAAGTTCCCTCGGGTGCATACTCATCCGCAACAGATTTTAATATCTCATACCGGGAAATCACCGGGCATGACGCGAGCCCCCATTTCAACCCGGTTACTCCTCTCATAACAGTGGAGAACGGCGGTAGCACAGCCGCTGAGATAATGAAGGTAACCATCCCGGCCGATATACCGGAAGGTCATTTTGCGATGGCTTTTTATTATGACGAGACCAGCGGCCAGTTTTCGGGTCTGCCCCTGATAGCTCAGGGGGAAACCGGTGTGACCGTGGCAACCCGTCATTTTTCCGATCTGGTGGTTTCATCCATCGATGAAGATGCTCTGATCGGCCAGTTGCCTATCACCTCCGGCTTCCTGCCGGGCCGGGACGACTGGCAGTTTGCCAACAGGGGGTCCTTTATCGCTCCCGGAGGCCACTGTGCCGGCCAGTCCGTGGCCGCTGTCTGGTATTATATGGAAAAAAGGTTAAGCGGGGCTCCGACACTTTATGGTGCCTATGACAATAACGGCAACACCAAGACGACCTCCATATGGCAGGACGATTCAAACGCTTACCGGTTCTGCTCCGTGATTCAACGAGATATCGACTGGGAGACTCTGGGTGAAAAAACCGACGAAATCTTTCAGGAAGTAGATAATGAGTCCCAGGAATTCAATCAAAATCAGGTCTGGAAGGCCTTTGCCTATGCCATTCTGATCACCGAGGCGCCCCAGTTTTTGGGTATGTATACGGATTACGATATAAACGACAAGCGGGGCGGTCATGCAATGGTCATTTACGGCGTACAGGAGACAGAAGACGCTTATCAACTGCAGGTGGCCGATCCCAATTATCCCGGTGAGACCCGGGCGATTTCTTTTGACATATACGGCAATCCCTCACCCTACAGTTCGGCCGCTACGGCTGAAGATGCTGCCAACGGTTACGGCTCCTGGTATACGGAATTCTATTATTACGGCAAGGACGCTGTCATTCCCTGGGGCCAGATTGACAGCCGTTGGGCCCAGGTGGAAGATGGCACCATCGGAAACGGTCTTTTTCCCGAATGCCGAATCTATGCCAGTATTCTGGAGACATCCGGATGGGAGGATGTCCAGATCGAGAACGGGGTGTTGGACACCACGGATCCGGCCCCGGAGATATACATTCGTATCCCGGAAGAAGACGGCTCCTTTTCCTCGTCGGACCAACTGGTCTTTTTCGCCCTGGATAATCCTACTTCTCAATATGTGGGCTTTGGCAATCAATATACGGCCGAGCTGGAAGAAGGGGAAAACCTGTATGGAATCAATGCGACGGTCAAGCGTACTTCCGGTAACTACGAGCACTACAGCTACTTGGATTTTCAATGGATAACCATCAATTACACACCTCAACCAGCATACCAGGTTAATGGTGATCAGATTGAAGATTATATCGAACTTGGTGATTATACCCCGTCGCCTTATCAGTATAATGCCACCATAAACACACCCAATCTCGCCAATATTGAAGACGATGTCATGTTAGGAACCGAATATGTCAGTTTCGAGGTAACAGTCTCCAAACTGCCCTTCTCCATTTCCATCGACCAGGACGTGTCCGGTATGTGGAGTTCCTACAACTATGCTACACCCAATGGAGATCAGCATTACTGGACGCAAACCAGTGAAACATACTGGGCGGATATAACCAAGAGCGACGGCGAAACCAAACAGAGATACAGCAATTCCACCGGGGATTTTTCCATAGGCATCGACGATTCCCGCCTGCAGACAATCACTGATGGATATTATCAGTTTGATGCCCTGTTTGGCATGGATTACAGATACAGTATAGATACCTACGGTGATGAGGAATATGAATACCACGGTTCAAGCCAGCGGAAAGGGCTATGGCTGCTTTTTCTGACTGTTTATGTGACCTTGCTTTAATCCGCGGGAAAGGGATGTTTTTGACAAGCTATGCTGTTCCCCGGCCCTGTGGCCATGGATGCCGTCATTTGTCGATCACGGTAAATTGTGTGACGATGTTAATCGGCGTTGGCGGAGTCAATACGGTGTTTTAAAGTGAAACAGCGTGTATTGGCTGTAAATGTCTTGTTGAAATCGTGTGTAGTTGTTTTTATCTTGATGATCGGCTCTATCGTGTTAACAGGAAATGAGATGAAAGACATACATTATATTGATCGGAAAACTGGTGAAATATGCCGGGAGATTGTTCCGGGTGAGAAATGGTTGCAATGGCTGTATTATAATCCTTTTGGCAAGCTTGCTTTGCATGGGGTTGTAAAAAGGAAATTTCTCACACAATTCTATGGGAAAAAGATGGATACACCGGCTTCTAAGGCAAAGATTGAGGATTTTGTCACGAGTCTACAGATAGATATGAATGAAGCTATTCGTCCTGTACATGAATTCACAACATTTAATGAATTTTTTATTCGTCGGTTGAAGCCGGAAGCCCGGCCAGTCAACAACAATCCTGATGCCATTGTTTCTCCTGCTGACGGCAAGGTGATGGGGTTTGCTGGAATGCTCGGGATGGATACGTTTTTTGCCAAAGGCCAGGAATTCTCTCTTGAGGAATTCTTGCCTGAAAAGTCATTGGTCGACAGATATACAGGTGGAACATTGCTGATTATTCGTCTGGCCCCATCAGATTACCACCGTTTTCATTTTCCGGCGGACGGTCAAATCTCTCGATCTGCACGCATAGATGGGACGTATTATTCTGTTTCTCCGTATGCCGTTAGAAGAAGAATGAAGATTTATTGGGAGAATACAAGAGAGTATAGCGTGTTATGCACCGAAAACGCCGGTGACATATTACTGTGTGAAGTGGGTGCAACAATGGTCGGTTCAATTATTCAGAGTTGCCCGCCTGAGACAGATGTAAAAAAAGGTCAGGAAAAAGGGTGGTTCACATTTGGCGGTTCGACAATCATTGTACTTCTGGAAAAAGGAAAGGTTCAGATAGATCGTGATATTCTTCACAACACGAAAAATGGATATGAGACAAGTATTAAGATGGGTGAACGTGTGGCAACAGTTCTGAAATAACCAGGGATGACAACCTGAATCTGAACGAATAGAAGCCGAATATATCAAGGTTCGGCCATGATGGTGTATTTTTGCTTGGTTTATGGTGTTGACGCCATAAATCTATGGTGCGGAATCATTTATCTGCCATTGCAGAATTTATAGCAACAAGATTACTATTTGTTTGCACAATGCACTTTGTGTGTATTTACATAATATTAACCCTTTCGTTTATAATCATAAAACTGTGGCACAGATCTGGCTTATATAATCGAAGTGCCATCAATATTAAGGAGATTATTATGAAAGGAGACTGTTATGAGTAAGTACAGCTACAATCAAGAGGCGCTTAAAAACCTCAAGATAGAAGACACCTCGATCCTTGACAGCCTGATCGATTTCGAAGCATCCAGAGAAGCTCACCTGAACAAGGAGCATAGCAAAGTCGATAAAAGGATGTCACTAAAAGAGGCGATTGCAGAGTATGTACATGATGGAGATGTAATAACCGATACCGGATTTTCGTATGTACGGACACCTAATCAGGCATTCTTCGAGATTATCAGACAAAAGAAAAAAGGGCTGCAGGCCATAGGCGCACCGAATACCAACCATAGTTTTATGATCAACTTCGGCACAGTAGGGTACTCCCATAATTCCTACACCGGTGCAGAAATGAGGGGGACGGATCGCAACTATTCCATGAATGTCAAAGAGGGAAATGTCACAATCCTTTCGGAATGGAGTCATGGCGGTGTTGCGCTGGGTCTAAAGGCGGCACAGCTCGGCGCACCGGGCCTCCTCAGCAAACAGATGCTGGGTTCCGACATAATGAAGTACAATCCCTATATAAGAACAATCCAGAATCCCATGAGGAATGATCCGGACCCTGTAGCCTTTATCCCGGCCCTTTACCCGGATGTATCCATTGTCCACGTGCAGGCTGCAGACAAGTTCGGCAATGCCTATATCTACGGTCCTGTTGTGAACGACGCAGCAATCGCTGCTGCCTCAAAAAAACTCATCATTACCGCAGAAGAGATCGTACCGGAAGACGCACTGCGCTATAACGGTAAAAAGGGCCTTACCCTGCCGTTTATCTATGCCGATGCCGTTGTAGAGCTTCCCTTTGGCGCTGTTCCCGGCAACATGCCGGGTCATTATTACTGGTCACGGCAGTGGTGGGAAAAGCTTTTACGGTATGCATGTACGGACAAGCAGCGTTTTAAGGACTTTTTTGATGAGTGGGTCATTAATATAAAAGACCAGTTTGAATTTGTAGAAAAGCTTGGTGGAACAAAATGGATAACCGAGGCGCGGCGTCAGACCAAGGCCGCGGAAAATGACAACGAGGACATCGACTTCTCCTATCAGGAGTACACCCTCGATAATGACTCGGGTATTTACTACTAGGCAATAAAAGCTAAGGAGGAAACCTCTTATGAAAAACGAAACACCAGCAAACCCTTTAGAAACACTCGCATATATAATATCTCAGCAGATAAAGGACCACTCTGTTGTCTATGTGGGAACAGGGCTTCCCATGGTTGCAGCCATACTGGCACGGAAGACTCATGCCCCCAGTATCACAATGGTATATGAATCAG